>Ga0207835_1000003_pt1 | contig 478597 bp, 390 predicted proteins | sample LuqExpMetagenom8_FD_187766 | JGI IMG/M metagenome (GOLD analysis project Ga0207835, IMG submission 187766) | Tropical forest soil microbial communities from Luquillo Experimental Forest, Puerto Rico - Sample 8 (SPAdes) | ecosystem: Environmental > Terrestrial > Soil > Tropical forest ... | reverse complement strand
CCCCTGACACAAAGCTTGGTTGTGGCGGGGTTGGGGGCTTGCTTCCCCACCCTTTCGCGCACATTACGCGCGAAAGAATGGGGCACCCGAGGAGTGGGGCCGGGGGGCTTGCTTGCCCACCCTAGCCGCAAGAACAAAGACGCGGCGAGGGTGGGGCACCCGGTTCTGGTGCCCGGGGTAGTGCGAAAAGGCAACTGCGGGGCCTTCGACTCCCTGCGCTGCGCTACGGTCGCTCAGCAAGGATGACAGAGCTTTGCGGGAGCGGCTTTTCCAAGACTCAAAGGCCCCGACCCCGCTGCACTGCGCGCGGTTGCCCAGTTCTCTTTCCCGCTCAGGCGAAGGGGTTCTGGGCGCGGAGTTCGGCGACGATATCGGCGGCGGCGATGCGGGCTTCGTCGGCGCGGTCGGGTGGGAAGCTGATGGCTCCCACTCTGGCGTGGCCGCCGCCGCCGTAGCGCTCGCAGATCTTGGCCAGGTTGACCATCTTCTCCGGGTCGGCCTTGGTCCACGGGTTGGAGCCGACGGAGACCTTGGTGCGGAAGCTCGACTTCGACAGGCCGATGGAGTACGTCGCCTGGGGGTGCAGGTAGTAGGGGATGAACTTGTTGAAGCCCTCGAGCAGATGGTCGGTGATGTCGAAGAAGATGGTGCCCTGCTTCTCCTCGCTGCGCTCGCGGATGAGTTCGATGGCACGGCCGTGGCGCTCAAGGAGCGGCGGCAGCAGCGGCGCGACGAAGCCCTGCTGGAGAACTTCGGCGAGCGGCATTTCCGTGAGCAGGGGGATGAGGCGCGGGATGAAGGCGGGGTCTTGCGAGGCCTCAATGATGAGGGTGAGCTTCATGGCGGGGGCGGGCATTTCGACGGCCTGCTCGGGACTGGCGTAGAGCGCGCCGTCAACGATGTTAGCCCAGTGGATCATGTCGGCCATGGGCTCGGTGTTGAAGCCAAACTTCGTTGCGCCGATGTGGGCGAGGAACTTGGTGCAGGAGGTCGACGCGGGGTCAAAGAATTTGTGCAGGGAGCAGGCGGGATCGCGCTGGCAGGCTAGGAAGTGCTGGTGATCGTCCTCGGTGAGGAAGGCGGACTGGTGGTGATCGAACCACCAGGTGATCTGCGGCGAGGCGGAGTATTTGAAGTCGACGATGGCGTTCTGGTCGCCGGTGAACTCGCGCTCGTCAAAGAGCGCCCCGGCGCGGTGGACGAGGCCGTGGTACTCGTATGTGGCCGCGGGGTTGACGCACTCGCGATGGAAGCGTGTGAAGAGTGAGGCGGAGCAGGCTCCGTCGAAGCATTTGTCGTGATAGAAGACGCGGACCCGCACGAGTACACCGTTCCTTGAGACGTAGTTGCCGAAAAGGCGAAAGATCAGGATCGAACGCGGGGGCGGATGTGTCAAGGCTGGAGAGCGGTGGAGAACACGGCACGCGAGGGCGCGGCTTGGATAGAATGCGGGGCAGAGACACGCAGAACTTGCATTGAGGAGAGGCCATGGAGCCCGAAACGCCTGTGGAGCGGCGCGCGCTGGAGACGGAAAAGCCGGTACATGACGTGGCGTGGGCGCTGGTGGGCGAGGACGGGCTGCGCGGCGGATGGGCTGTGGGGCTGCTTGGTGTGGCGCTCTACCTGCTGATGCTGGTGCTGGGCACGGTGGCGGTGACGGCGATGCCGTGGCTGGAGTCGGCGCGGGGCGGGTCGCGGGCGATGGCCGTGAGCGAGGCGGTGATGGTGGCGTCAATGGCCGGCGCGGGCTGGCTGATGGCAACGGCGCAGCAGCGGCGGGCGCTGGACTATCACTGGCTTGGGCCGCGCGCGGCGTGGCGATTTGCAGAAGGGCTGGTGGCTGGGTTTGCGGCGCTGACGGTGCTGGTGGGCGCACTGGCGGCGGGGGGATGGATCCGGTTTGGGCAGGCGGACCTGGACGCGGGGCGCGCGGCGAAGTATGGCGCGGCGTGGGGTGTGGCGTTTCTGCTGACGGCGCTGTTTGAGGAGGGCACGTTCCGGTGCTTTGCGCTGGGGGCGTTGGAGCGCGGCATGAGCTTCCCGTGGGCCGTGGGTGCGGCGGCAGCGATTTGCGCGGTGGCGGCACTGCGTCCGCACGGGCACGGCGCGGCGGGCGCGCTGGCGGCGGCGCTGGCGGGGCTGGTGCCCAGCGTATGGGTGGCGCTGCGGGGCGGTAGCCGCTTCTGGCACGCGGCGTGGGTCACCTCAGTGGGGTTTGGCGCGGTGCACACGGGCAACTCGGGCGAGACGGCGGTGGGCATCTTTGCAGCGGCGCTGATCGGGTGGGTCTTCTGCGTGAGTGTGCATGTGACGGGCTCCGTGTGGTGGGCGGTGGGCTGCCACGCGGCGTGGGACTGGGCGGAGACGTTCTTTTACGGCACGGCGGACTCTGGGTTTGCGCCGCGGGGGCATCTGCTGGCGACTTCTCCGGCGGGCAGTGTGCTGTGGAGCGGCGGCGTGGCCGGGCCGGAGGGCAGCGTGCTGGTGGCGCCGGTGGCGCTGGCGCTGGCGGCGGGGCTGTGGGCGGTGTACGGACGGCGTGACAGGGGTCAGAGGTCAGGGGACAGTGGTCAGTGATCAGTGATCAGTTGGTCGTGGTGGGGTTAGGGGCTTGCTTTCCCACCCTTTCGGCACACTACGCCGAAAGGATGGGGCACGGAGGGTTTGTGCTGAGGCGCTGCGTGAAAAGCAACTGCTGGTCCGGAGACTGCTGACCGGAAAGGAACACACTCCACAAGCGGGCACAGACCTGATTCGCGCGGCGGTATTCTGAGGGGGACCCATGGTTTATCTAGGACGAGTTCCCTTCTCTGAGCGAAACAGGCGTGTTGTGCGTGGCGGGCGTTGGCTGCAGCGGTTGGTGTGGGCTGCGGCGGCGCTGGTGGTGTTTGTGGTTCTGGCGGCGGGCGGGGCGGCGCTGTGGCTGCATCATACGGCTGCGGCCGCGCTGCCGCAACTGGACGGCGCGGAGCACGTGGCTGGCCTTGCGGCCACGGTGAACGTGCGGCGCGACGGGCACGGAGTTCCGCATATTGAGGCGGCCAGCGAGCAGGACCTCTACTTTGCGCAGGGGTATGTGACGGCGCAGGACCGGCTGTGGCAGATGGACGCCTTTCGCCGCAACGCCGAGGGCGAGCTGGCCGAGGTGATGGGCAGCGGGCTGGTGGAGCACGACAAGGCGCAGCGGGTGCTCGGATTCCGCCAGACGGCGGAGCGGATTTATGCGCAGTTCCCTGCGGACGAGAAGGCGCGGTTTGAAGCCTACGCGAAGGGTGTGAACGCGTACATCGACACGCACAAGGGCTCGCTGCCGCCGGAGTTCACGCTGCTGCACTACAAGCCGCAGCCGTGGACGGCGGTGGACTCGATGGCGATTGGGCTGCAGATGGTGCAGACGCTGGACACGCACTGGGACACGAAGCTGAGCCGGGACCGGATTGCGACGACGCTGCACAACGCCAAGCTGGAGGGCGATCTGTACCCCGTTGGCTCATGGCGGGACCGTCCGCCGACGGGCGAGCGGCTGGACCTGAGCCAGCCGCACACGGAGCCTCCGCCGACCACGGACGAGGATGAGGAAGACGACGACCGAACGCAGACGCTTCTGAAAACGAAGCTGCCGCTCGACGATCTGAAGGCTGTGCGCGCGGCGATGGGTTTGCCGAGCTGCGAGGGCTGCACGGCTGGCTCAAACAACTGGGTGATTGCGGGCGCGCACACGGCGAGCGGCAAGCCGCTGCTGAGCGACGACATGCACCTGGGGCTGACGGAGCCGAACATCTGGTACATGGCGGACCTGAAGGCCGCCGGGATGCACGCGGCGGGCGTAACGCTGCCGGGGATGCCCTATGTGATTGCCGGGCATAACGAGCACGTGGCGTGGGGCTTTACGGCGCTGTATGCGGATGTGCAGGACCTCTACGTGGAGAAGCTGGACGGGCAGGGCCACTTTGAGGATGTGGATGGGCAGTGGAAGCCGCTGGCCGTGGACAAGGAGACGATCCGGGTGCGCGGCGGGCGCGATGTGACGGTGGAGGTGCAGTCGACTGCGCACGGGCCGCTGCTGAACCCGATTCTGCCGAAGGAGCGGCGGGCGATTGCGCTGAAGTGGACGCTCTACGACCCGGCGCTGCACACGTTGCCGCTCTACGCGATGAACCGCGCGGCGAACTGGGGAGAGTTTCAGGCAGCGCTGAGCGTGTGGTGCTGGCCGACGCAGAATGTGGTCTACTCCGACGACCAGGGGCATATTGCGTACCAGGCGGTGGGCAAGGTTCCGCTGCGGCCGGAGGGGCTGACGGGGTTGCCGATTGAGGGCCACGGGCATGTGTGGCAGGGCTACATTCCGTTTGACCAGATGCCGCACGCGGCCGACCCGCCTTCAGGCTTTCTGGCGACGGCGAACGCGCGCGTGACGACGGAGAGCTCGCCGCAGAAGCTCTCTCTGGAGTGGGTGGACCCGTACCGCGTGGAGCGGATCTACAAGTCGCTGGACGGCAAGGACGGGCTGAAGGCGGCGGACATGCTGGCGGTGCAGACGGACATCTACAGCGAAGTGGACCAGGAGCTGGGGCACCGGTTTGCGTACGCCATTGACCACGCGGCGGGCACGGACAAGCAGCTTGAAGCCGCGGCGGACCTGATGCGGAGCTGGGACGGCAAGCTGATGACGGACTCGGCCGCAGCCAGCCTGGTGACGGGAACACGGGCGGCGCTGTGGCAGTTGATTCTGGAGCCGAAGCTGGGCGAGCTGTGGAAGGACTATAGCTGGGGCGAGAAGAACTTTGCCGAGGAAGAGATTGTGATGCGGAACAGTCCCGAGTGGCTGCCGAAGGGCTACAAGGACTGGGACGCGCTGCTGACCGAGGCGGTGCGCCGCGCGATGAAGGCGGGCCATGCGCCGGGCGATGTGAGCAAGTGGGCTTATGGCGGCTGGCACGTGGTGGAGATTGAGCATCCGCTGGTGAAGTTTCTGCCGTTTCTGCGGGCGCGGCTGGGCACGGGCGCGCAGCCGCTGAGCGGCGACACGACGACGGTGAAGCAGGTGAGCCGCGTGTTTGGGCCGTCACAGCGGTTCACGATGGACTGGAGCAACGTGGACGGCTCGACGGAGAACATTGTGCTGGGCGAAAGCGGCAATCCGCTGAGCGCGTACTTCCGCGACCAGTGGGATGACTACTACAACGGGCGGACGTTTGCGCTGCCGTTTACGGAAGGCGCGGTGGCAGCGGCGACGCGGCACACGCTGCGGCTGGAGCCATGAGCACCTGCGGGAGAGAGGGGCTTTTCCTTCAAGGGCTAAAGCCCCTCTCCTCTTGCTGGCAAGGCTTTTGCAGCGAACTGAAAGAGATGCGCGCTGTTACAAGGGCGCCTGAGATGCGGTCATCGAAAGGGATCGGGTAAAGCCTGTGCCCTTCAGGAGCTGACAGTCAGCTCAGGTTGCATGGGGAACTGGAACAATGGGACACGAGCGGCAGGCGCGGTGGATGGGGATAACGGCGATTCTGGCGGCGGCACTGGCGGCCACGATGCCGCTGCTGGTGCGCGGAACGACGTGCGGGCACGACTTCGACTTTCACCTGGTGAGCTGGCTGGACGCGCACTTGAGCTGGGAGCAGGGCGTTGTTTACCCTCACTGGTCAGCGAGTGCGAACTATGGCGCTGGCGAACCCAGGTTTGTGTTTTATCCGCCGGTCACATGGATGCTGGGCGCGGCGCTGGGTTCTGTTCTTCCGTGGAGACTGGTGGAACCAGCACTGGTGTTTCTGTGCCTGGCGGGCACCGGGCTGGCCACCCGGGCACTGGCGCGGGAGCGCCTGCCGGAGGGCGCGGCGGCGCTGGCCGGGTGCCTGGCTCTGGGATTGGGGTATTCACCGTTCACCGCATACGTTCGGACGGCCTTCGGGGAGTTGGCGGGAGGATTCTGGATTGCCCTGTTGCTTCTGTTCGCATTGCGTGAGCGCACTCCCAAAGGCTCTCTGAGTCAGAGAGCCTTTGATGGCTCAGCCGCGCCACTGGCGCTGGCGCTGGCAGGAGCATGCCTTTCAAACGTGCCGCTGGGACTGATGGCGTGCTATCTGCTTGCAGCTGTGGCTCTGGCGGCTGCGCTGATCGGACGGACATGGGCACCAGTCGTCCGAGCCGCGGTGGCTGGCGTGACGGGACTGGCACTGGCGGGGCTGTTTCTGGTTCCGGCCGTGCTGGAACAGCAATGGGTGGCCCCGGAACGGTTGCAGCAGGAAGACGGTTACCGCATCGAGCAAAGCTGGCTATATCACCTGCATCTACCGGTAGCCCTCGCGGGACATGCCAACGTTCTGCGGCAGACATCGCACATCGTGGTTGCCATGACGATTCTGGCATTGGCAGGCATTGCAATCTGCTGGTGGCGGGGATTGTTCAAAAGCCGACCGCAATGGTGGCTTCCCCTGGCAATGATTCCGGTGGCGGTTCTGCTGTTGCAGCTCCCGCTGAGCCTGTGGGTCTGGGATACGCTGCCGAAACTAAGGCTTTTGCAGTTTCCATGGCGATGGCTTGTGACGCTGGAGGCCCCCATGGGCGTGCTGGCCGCTGCAGCGCTGTGGACAGATAAGCCCTGGCTGCGCCGGACGGCAATTGCAGGCTGCACGCTTGTATTCGCAGCGGCGGTGTACACCACGAACTGGAAGTATTTTCAGCCGTGCGACGCGGAAGATGCCGTTTGGGGAATGCTCGACACCTGGCGAAACGGACACGGCTTTGAAGGAGCGGATGAATACGGCCCGCCGACGGCGGACAACTCGGTGCTGGCGCAAGGCCTGCCGGATGCGTGCCTTGTGGGCGACGCCGGGACGACGCTGGGACGCGTGAATGACGATCAGGTGCTCGCGTGGACTGCCGGGGAAGCAAGCTGCGCGGCAACCTTTGCGCGGGCGCGGGAGGCCACGGCGGAGCACTTTGCGCTGGAGACCAACGTGCCGCGGGCGGGCTACCTGGTGCTGAAGCTGCGGAGCTATCCGGCGTGGGCGGTGCGGGTGAACGGCGCGCGGCCTGCGAACCTGCCGCAGCGCGAGGACGGGCTGGTTGCGGTGCCTGTTGCAGCGGGGCGTGTGCGCGTGACGGCGGACTGGACGACGACCCCGGACGTGTGGGCCGGGCGGGGGCTGACGGCGCTGGGCGTGCTGCTGCTCACAGGTGTGTGTGCGCTGGAGCTGCGGCGAGGCCGGGCTCGGGTATCATGATAGGGATGCCAGTTGACGTAAAGTCTTTGATTCATGAGGGTGCGGAGCGCACGGACGCGGCGCTGGAAGCGCTGATTCCGACGACGGACGTGGTGCCTGCGTCGATCCACGGAGCGATGCGGCACTCGGTGTTTGCCGGGGGCAAGCGGCTGCGGCCGGTGCTGGTGGAGCAAGCGGCCATTACGATTGCTGGCGCGCTGCCCACGGGGATCTCGCAGCTGGGCGCGGCGATTGAGATGCTGCACACCTATTCGCTGATCCACGACGACCTGCCGGCGCTGGACAACGACGACCTGCGGCGCGGTAAGCCCACGTGTCACAAGGCTTTCGGCGAGGCGATTGCGATTCTGGCAGGCGACGCGCTGCAGACGCGGGCCTTTGAAGTGCTGGCCGGTCTGGAGGCTCCTCCCGCAGCCGTGGTGAAGATCATCGGCCTCATTGCAAATGCGGTGGGCACGGTGGAAGGCATGATCGGCGGGCAGGTGCTGGATATTGAAAGCGAGCACACGAAGCCGACGCCGGAGCTGGTGGACGCGATTCACCGGGCGAAGACGGGCGCGCTGATCCGCGTGAGCGTGGTGGCGGGCGGCGTGTTTGCCGGAGCCACGAACGAAGACGCGGCGCGGCTGGACACCTTCGGGCGCAAGGCTGGCCTCGCGTTCCAGATTGTGGACGACGTGCTGGACCTGACGGTGGATTCGGCGCACCTGGGCAAGACCGCGGGCAAGGACGCGGCGACGGAGAAGGCCACGTGGCCGGCGGTCTACGGCATTGAACAGAGCCAGAAGGACGCGGCGCGGCTGATTGACGAAGCCTTTGCTGCGGTGGAGCCCTACGGCGAGCGCGCCGACGGGCTGCGGGCGCTAGCGCGCTTCCTTGTGGAGCGGAAAAGCTAGATTCGCATCAAACTGAGAAGTGGGGCTGCAGGCCGCAGATGGGCCGCGGTACCCCGTCCGTGCGCAAACCGCGCGGACAAGGAGAGACGTTGTGTTGCGTAAGCTGTTGAAGTCAAAGATTCACCGCGCGACGGTGACGAAGTCGGACCTGAACTACGAAGGCAGCATCGCGGTGGACGCGGGGTTGCTGGAAGCGGCCGATATTCAGCCTTTTGAGGCGGTTCACGTGTGGAACGTGACGAACGGGAGCCGGTTGCAGACCTATGCGCTGCCGGTGGGGCGCGGGACGGGCGAGATTTGCCTGAACGGCGCGGCGGCACGGCTGGCGCACGCGGGCGATCTGGTGATTATTGCCAGCTTTGCGTGGCTGAACGAGCAGGAAGCTGCGGCGGCCAAGCCTAAGCTGGTGTTCGTGGACGGCGCGAACAAGATCGTCGAAGTGAAGGGCTGATGCTGACGGAAGACCAGATCCTGGACCTGCTGCGCGACTGCTACGACCCCGAGGTGAAGCTGAATCTTGTGGACCTGGGGCTGATCTACGCGATCGAGACGGGGCGCGACGAGCGCTCGACGGCGAAGTGGCCGCGGCAGTGGGTAAAGGTGCGGATGACGCTGACCACGCAGCAGTGCCCTGCGGGCGGGCTGATTGTGGAGCAGGTGCAGAACCGGCTGCTGGGCGTGCCAGAGATCAGCCGTGCCGACGTGGAACTGGTGTGGGAGCCGAAGTGGACGCCCCACCGGATCAGCGAGGCTGGGCGGGAACAGCTTCACCTGTAAGGTGACAGCGGTCAGTTGTCAGAGATCAGTTGTCAGTTTGGTCGTGGCTGGGCTGCGGGCGTGCTTGCCCAAGTCTGAAAATCCAGACTTGGGGCACCTGTTTTTCTGTGGCTCGAAAGCCGCGCAAGAAGCGGCTCAGTCCTCTTTGCGCTGGAGGTCGGGGGAGTCGCCTGCGGTGGCGAGGGCTTCGGCGATGGAGCTGCGGCGCGCGGAGATCTCGCTGACCTTCTCCTGTACCTGGCCGACGAGGCCCTGAACGCGATCGACGAAGCCGGGCAGCTCATGCCACCAGACACGCAGCGTGTCCTGATGGTCAAGCAGGGCGAGCGCGGAACCTGCGGCGGCTACGGCGATGCCTGCACGGCGCTGGCGGCCGAGCAGCAGCAGGCCCCCAGCGACGAGGGCGGTTCCAGCTGCAACGTTGAGCCAGTCGACAGGCTCAAGCGGCTCGGCGGACTCTTCAGCAAGGCTGTGACGGCGGCGAAGGATGGAAACGGCGCTCATGAGGCTCACTTTCCGGCCGCGCGATGGGCGGCCCGTGGGGCGGCGGGGCTAGTCGAGATCGAACTCACGCAGGGGCTTGCCCTCGGGGGCGTCCTTGGCCTTGCGCAGCGCTTCTGCGAACTTCTTTTCGAGCAGGTCAGCCTTGTTCTTTTCCGCGTCGACGGACTGGCGGAAGATGGATTCCTTGCGCTCATCCTGCTCGCGCATGGCGCGGGCGGCGGCGTCAAAATCCTCAAAGGTGCGCTTGCGCGGAGCGGGCGTGTGGCTGATGACGTGGCCGGTGGCAGCGTCAATTTTGATCACGGCGCCGCAGTCGGGGCAGGGCACGTCGAAGGTCTCGGTTTGCTTGGGCTTGGCCATCTCACTTGGCATTGTAGGACGAGGGCGGGGGGCTTGCACAGGGTTGCGGCGCTGACTGCTCGCACTGCGAAGCCAGACGCGGTACAGGCAAGAAGCAAAGATGACGCAAACGTCATGGAGAAAGCGCTGGCCGCAGGCGAACGCACGCCGATAAGGGAGGCACAGGTCATGGAGGACCTGTCCAGAATGTCGATTACTCTACTTTCCGGTGCGGCCACCACGGCCGCGAGTTCCGCAGTGACGACGGCCCCAAAGCCGGCAGCCACTACGCCAGCTGCACAGACACAGAGCCGGGCGACGGCGCAGGACACGGTGACGATCAGCGCGGCGGGCCAGCAGGCTGCAAAGGCCAGTGGCGACGTGGACCACGACGGCGACAGCAAGTAAGCCGTTGTTCCCTTCCCCGAAAGGAAAAGGCCCTGCCGAGGCAGGGCCTTTGTATTGCTGATGAAAAATGCTGTTTGCTCAGGCCTTCTTCTGGGCCGATGCGATCTTGGCTTCAGCTTCTGCGATGCGGTTAAGTGCCTGCTCGTAAGCTTCCTGATTTTCGCCGGCGTTCTTCCACTGCTCAAGGCCGCGATCCAGCTGCTTTTCAGCGCGGGGAACGTCGATCTCCTCGGGCTTGAGAGCGTCATTGGCGAGGATGGTGATGCGTTCAGGCAGCACTTCAGCAAAGCCCCAGCTGACGTTGTAGATCTGGCCGTCGCAGGCGCCACCGTGGAGGGTGACGTCGCCCGCGCCGAGCTCGGTAAGCAGAGGCGCATGGCCGTAGAGCGGCTCGAGATAGCCGTTCTTGCCGGGCAGGTCGACCGAGTCAGCGAGCGTTTCAAACAGCACGCGCTCAGGGGTGACGAGGCGGACGCGGATTTGGTTGGTTTCCATAGCTGTTAGCTTCTAGCTCCTAGCCTCTAGCTCCCAGCCTCCAGCTAGAAGCTAGAGGCTAGTGGCTAAAAGCTGTTGTTACGCTGTGGCCTTGAGCTCTTCGGCCTTGGCGATGACGTCTTCGATGGCGCCCTGCATGTAGAAGGCCTGCTCGGGGATGTCGTCGTACTTACCTTCGATGATGTCCTTGAAGCTGCGGACCGTGTCGGCGATCTTGACGTATTTGCCGGGGATGCCGGTGAAGGTTTCCGCAACATGGAAGGGCTGCGAGAGGAACTTCTGGACTTTACGCGCGCGGGCGACGGTGAGCTTGTCTTCTTCAGAGAGCTCGTCGATGCCGAGGATGGCGATGATGTCCTGGAGGTCCTTGTACCGCTGGAGGATGCGCTTGACGCCCTGGGCGACTGCGTAGTGCTCGTCGCCGACGACGCGCGCGGAAAGAATGCGCGAGGTGGAGGCGAGCGGATCGACGGCCGGGTAGATGCCGAGCTCAGAGAGCGGGCGGCTCAACACGGTGGTGGCGTCGAGGTGGGCAAAGGTCGTGGCCGGCGCGGGATCGGTCAAGTCGTCGGCGGGCACGTAGACGGCCTGCACGGAGGTGACGGAACCCTTGCTGGTGGAGGTGATGCGCTCCTGCAGTTCGCCCATTTCCGTGGCCAGGTTCGGCTGGTAGCCCACGGCGGACGGCATACGGCCGAGCAGCGTGGAGACCTCAGAACCGGCCTGCGTGAAGCGGAAGATGTTGTCGACGAACAGGAGCGTGTCAGCGCCTTCCTCGTCGCGGAAGTGCTCAGCGACGGTGAGGCCGGTGAGGGCCACGCGCAGACGGGCACCCGGCGGCTCGGTCATCTGGCCGTAAACCAGGGCGCACTTGGACTCCTCAAACTTGCCGGGCTTGATGACGCCGGACTCGGTCATTTCAAGCCAGAGATCGTTGCCCTCACGGGTGCGCTCACCGACGCCCGCGAACACGGAGTAGCCGCCGTGGTTCTTGGCGACGTTATTGATGAGCTCCATGATGACGACGGTCTTGCCGACGCCAGCACCGCCGAACAGGCCGATCTTGCCGCCCTTGAGGAAGGGCTGGATGAGATCGATGACCTTGATGCCGGTCTCAAACATCTCTTCGCGGGTGGACTGCTCGTCAAAAGCAGGCGCGGGGCGATGGATGGGCTTGCGCTGCTTTTCGCCGACAGGACCGAGCTCATCGACGGGCTCGCCGATGACGTTGATGACGCGGCCGAGGGTTTCACGACCCACTGGAACGCGGATGGGGCCGCCGAGGTCGATGGCCTTCATGCCGCGGACCATGCCGTCTGTGGCTTCCATGGCGACGGTGCGCACGCGCCCTTCACCGAGGTGCTGCTGCACCTCGAGGATGACGTTAATGGGCGTGGGGACGGTGAAGCCGTCGCTGGTGACGCGCAGCGCCTGGTAGATGGGCGGCATCGTCGCTTCTTCGAACTGCACGTCCACTGCGGGACCGGAGATCTGAATTACCTTGCCGATGTTCTCTGCCATGTTTTTCCTCGGGAGCCGTGGCTCCCCAACGAAAGTTCTGCCAAAATGTGCGCGCAAACCACGCGCGGAACCTCAAGAAAACCTCAGGGGCTGAAGCCCCGTGATCCAACCTTGCTGTCAGGCGGCACGACTGAAGTCGTGCCCTGTTACAAAACCTGTTTGATACCGGAAGTCGAGGGTCGGATCTGGTTTGAATTCGATCTCTGATCCCTGACTTCTGTCTTACAGCGCCGCAGCGCCGGAAACAATCTCAATGATCTCCTTGGTGATGGCGGCCTGGCGCACGCGGTTCATATGCAGCGTAAGCGAGTCGATCATGTCGGAGGCGTTGTTGGTGGCCGAATCCATGGCGGTCATGCGGGCGGCGTGCTCTGCCGCGACCGACTCTGCCATGGCGTGGAACAGCACAGAGGCCACGTACTGCGGAATAAGGCCTGTGAACAGCTCTTCTGACGGCTGCTCGTAGATGTAGTCAACTTCGGCGGTGCCGAACTTCTTCGCTTCCTCGTCAGCTTCAAAGGTATCGGCAGCTTCAAGCTCGATGCCCGCCGAAAGCGCGGCTTCAGCGGCGCGCTCGCGCTGCTCTTCAGTCAGCTCGACGGCACCGGCGATGGGCCGTTCACCGATCTTGATGAGCGGGAGCAACTGCTCGACGACCAGGCGCTGGGAGATGACGGACTTGAACTCGTTGTAGACGATGTAGCAGGAGTCGATCTCCTCATGCACGTAGCGCGAGACGATGGAACTGGCCAGAGCGAAGACGCGGGCGGCATCGAGCTTCTCAAGCATGCCGGGATGGTCGCCGGTGACCTCGATGGAGGCCTTGCGTTCGCGCGACTGGGAGGTGTGGCCTTCAGCGTCAGTGGACTCGGTGTAGACGGCGGCGGGAAAGCGGCGGCGCATCTGGTCCCGGCCCTTGCGGCCAACGGCTTCGATGTCGATCTGCTTGTCGGCATTGCCCGCGATGAACTGGTAAGCCGTCTTGAGGATGTTGGCGTTGAAGGCGCCTGCGAAGCCCTTGTCACCGCTGATGACGACCAGCAGAATGCGCTTCTCAGCCCGCGTGATGAACAACGGGTGGGCGATGTTGCCGGTGGCGTCGTCATAGACCGAGACGCGGCGCGTGAGCGACTCGAGGACGCTGGAGATCATTTTGGCGTAGGGGCGGGCGGCGAGGGCACGCTCCTGCGCGCGGCGCAGCTTGGCCGCCGAGACCATCTTCATGGCCTTGGTGATCTGCCGCGTGTTTTTCACGCTGCGGATACGGCGCCGGAGATCTAATACGTTAGCCATTATCAGTTCTCAGTGATCAGTGGTCAGAGATCAGAAAGCCGCGTGGAGTGCACGCGATTCTCTGATCTCTGCCTTGTTTTTACGCGGTTACCGCTTCAGCGTGTTCTGCCTGGAAGCCAGCCTTGTAGTCCTTGATGGCCTCGTGGAGCTTGTTGCGGAGGTCGTCGTCGAGCGCCTTCTTCTTGGTGAGCTCGTCGGTGAGCGCCGTCTGCGTGGCCGCGAAGTACTTGTAGAGGCCGTCCTCGAAGGCGCGGATCTCGGCGAGCTTGATGTCGTCAAGATACCCCTGCGTGCCGGCGAAGAGGATGAAGACCTGCTGCTGCCAGGTGAGCGGCGAGTACTGCGGCTGCTTCAACAGTTCCATCAGGCGCTGGCCGCGGTTGAGCTGCTTCTGGGTGAGCGGGTCGAGGTCTGAACCGAACTGCGCGAAGGCTGCGAGCTCACGGTACTGGGCGAGATCGAGCTTCAGTGTGGCGCCGACCTGCTTGACCGCCTTGATGGCCGCCGAGAAACCGACACGGGAGACGGAGAGGCCGACGTTGACGGCAGGACGGACACCGGAGTTGAACAGGTCAGTCTCAAGGAAGATCTGGCCGTCGGTGATCGAGATGACGTTGGTCGGAATATATGCCGAGAGATCGCCGGCCTGGGTCTCGATGATGGGCAGTGCCGTCAGCGAGCCGCCACCGCGCTTGTCGCTCATCTTGGACGAGCGCTCGAGCAGGCGAGAGTGGAGGTAGAAGACGTCGCCGGGGTAGGCTTCGCGGCCCGGCGGACGGCGGAGCAGCAGCGAAATTTCGCGGTACGCCATGGCGTGCTTGGAGAGATCGTCGTAGATCACCAGCGCGTGCTTGCCGTTATCGCGGAAGTACTCGGCGATGGCCGTGGCGGCGTAGGGCGCGAGATAGAGCATCGGGGCAGGCTCAGAGGCTGAGGCGGCGACGATGATGGTGTGGCCCATGGCGCCATGCTCAGTGAGCGTCTGCACAACCTGGGCGATGGACGAGCGCTTCTGTCCAATGGCGCAGTAGACGCAGATCAGGTTGTTCTTGGCGTTGTTGATGATGGTGTCAAGAGCGACGGCGGTTTTGCCGGTCTGACGGTCGCCAATGATCAGCTCGCGCTGGCCGCGGCCGATCGGGATCATGGCGTCGATGGCCTTGAGGCCGGTGGCCATGGGCTCACGGACCGGCTGGCGGTCAATGATGCCGGGGGCGAGGCGCTCGACGGGCAGCAATTCCTTGGCGGCGATGGGGCCCTTGTCGTCGATGGGCTGGCCGAGGGCGTTGACGACGCGGCCGATCATGGCCTCGCCGACGGGCACGCTGAGAATCTGCCCGGTGCGCTTGACCTCGTCGCCTTCCTTGATCTCGGTGTAGTCGCCAAGCAGCACGGCGCCGACCTGATCCTCTTCAAGCGAGAGTGCAAGGCCCGCAATGCCGTGCGGGAAGCTGAGCAGCTCGCCGGACATGACCTTGTCGAGGCCATGGAGGCGGGCGATGCCGTCACCGAGCGAGGTGACCGTGCCGACTTCGTCGACCTGGACCTTCGAGTCGTAGTTCGCGATCTGCTCGCGAAGGAGTTGCGTAATCTCGTCTGCCTTGATCTGAGCCATCTGAAAGTTCCTTTTAGTGGTCAGTGATCGGTGGTCAGTGATCAGCCTGCGCTGAGGGTTCCGACCCAAGATCCCGACTGCAACTTGCCAAAAAACTGCGTAACAACGACAGCAAAAACCTTGCCCCGCGCTGGCGGCTAACCGGCAACCAGCGTTTCCTTGAGACGCTCAAGGCGTCCGCGGACGGAACCGTCATAGACGGTGGAGCCGATGCGGACGACAGCGCCGCCGAGGATGGAAGCATCCTCAGTGAACGTGGCCTGAACGCGCGCGCCGGCGAGCTTGCCGACGCCCTCGAGCAGGGATTGCTTCTCGTCCGCGCCGAGGGCGCGGGCGGTGACGATCTGGGCCTGGCGGATGCCGAGCCGCTCATTCAAAAGCGTACGATAGGCAGCTGCCACCTCGCGGACGAGGCCAATGCGGCCGTTATTGATGAGCACGGCGAGCAGGTTGCGCAGCTCCTTCTGAAGGCCGAGCTTCTCATTGAGCTTATCGAGGATGGCGACCTTCTGCTCGGCGGCGACGGCCGGGTTCGAGAAGAAGGTCTGAAGCTCAGGGCTGCCGGCGAAGGTGGCTTCAAAGTCGGCGAACTGGCGGTCGAGCGCCGCGGTGTCGAGCTTGCGCTCGGTGACGACATCGAGGAAGGCCTGTGCGTAACGAGAGGCGAAGGCGGCCATCTAGTTCTCGGCTCCTTTCGCGGAGGCTGCGCCGGAGACGAACTCGGCGATCAGCGCGCGGTCAGTCTCTGGCGTGAGGGTAATCTGGCGGGTGGCCTGCTCAATGGCGAGGTCTGCCGCGAAGCTGCGGAGGTCGCGACGAGCGTGGGCGGCGGCGGCAGAGATTTCCTGCTCGGCGGCGGCCACGATGCGGTCACTTTCCTCGGCGATGGTGGCCTTGATGCGGGCCTCGTCGCCGTTGGCCTCAGTCTCGACCTGGCCGCGGATGGAGGCGATCTCCTGGTCGAGGCTGGCGAGCCGGGCTTCCACCGCGCTCAAGCGGGTCTTGGCGTCCTCAGTTACCTTACGCGCCTCTTCGAGGTCGTGCTTGATGGTCGCCGAGCGCCTGCGGAGCATCTTGGGCAGGAAGCGCACCAGCGGAATGCCGATGCCGAAGAAGATGATGGCGAAGTTGAGCGCCTCAAAGATATCGGCCGTGGTTTCAACGTCGAGATGCACCAGCCGGGCGATGGACTGGACCAGCGGCGTGTGCCGGAAGACGTCGTTTTCATTCTCGCCGGAGGTCTTGGACTCCGCCTTTTCTGCCGGGGCCGCGGCCGGAGCCGAAGCAGGCTGGGCAGCCGGAGCAGCTGCTTGCGCGTGAGCACGGGCCGGAGCGAAAGCAAGCGGCGCGACCGGTACGGCAAGGGCAAGGATGAGCGCAATCTTCAGAGAAAAACGGGGGACTGACAATTTCAACGGGCGCCTCCAGCGGCGGCGGGCAGGACGGCTCCAACCACCTGCTGTGCCAGATCTGCGGCCGAGGCCTGAATGGCCTGGCGCGCACGGGCGGTTTCACCTTCGAGCTCGGCTCGGGCAGCCTCAACGCGTTTGGCTGCAGCCTTGCGGGTCTGCTCGAGGGCGGCGTCGCGCTCGGCGATCCAGGTCTGGACACGCTGCTCGCGCGCCTTGAGGATCTCCGCGCGGGCCTGGCGAAGCTTCAGGGCGTACTCCGCTGCCCGTTCTTCGGCCTGTGCGATGGCCTTGCGGGCGTCTTCCACAGCGCCCTCAGTGCGGGCACGGCGCTCCTTCAAGACGGCGGTCAGCGGTCCCTGAATCAGGAACTGGTAGGCCGCGACCAGCGCAATGAACAACACTGCGGTGGGGATGGCCGCGATGAAGTAGCCCTCAAGTTGTTGCAAGATTTCTAGCATTCAGACACCGGAAGTGTTTCAGGCGATCAATAGATTTTGTCGCGTGTGGAACACTTTTTTGTATCAGGCGAGAGCGGTCAAGTCAACGCGGGGCAACGCTTTTCGGGGAGTCCCTGTGACTCTTGTCACGGTCAAGCGTTCATTGACATAAGGATCTCAAAAAACTGCTTGATTTCAGGACAGACAGGCCTACACTTAATGCACCACCTAGACCCGGTTCAGGGTCCTGCGGGCGGCCGGATACGGGATGCAACTCCACTCCCGAATTCAGCCGCCCGTTTCTAGTTTTGCGGTGGAAAACCTGTGCGAAATTTGCGGGCAGCGCGACCCTGTGCGGCGAGCCGGGTTCCTACCGGTGCAAGTCCCAAAAAAGGAGCTTTCCCACAATGCGTACACAGGTGGCAATTCTGGCGCTCGGGGGCGTATTGACCCTGGGCATGAGCATGGCGATGGCGCAGGACACACAGTCTCCTGCAACCCCGCCGGCGGCACCGCAGGGCGGGATGCACGGTATGCACCGGATGGATCCGGAGCGGCAACTGGCGCACCTGACGAAGGCGTTGAGCCTGACCAGCGCACAACAGGACCAGATTCGCCCGCTGCTGGCAGAGCGGGCGCAGAAGATGCAGACGCTGGAGCAGGACCAGTCACTGGCGCCAAAGGACCGGCGGACACAGATGCGCACGATCAGCGAGGGGACGGAGAACGGGATCACCGCCGTGCTGACGGATGAGCAAAAGCAGAAGTACGCGGCAATGCGGGAGCAGATGAAGGAACGTATGCACGAACGTCGGGGCGGAATGCCGGAGGCAACTCCGGCTCCGGCAGCGCAGCCGCAACAGTAAAGCCCCCTGCGATGAGGGAGTGCTTTCCCGGGTCCGAACACACGGACCCCCACCCCACGAACGGAGACCTGTTCGCGGGGACCCCGGACCCGGGGCATCCATTTTCGTGCTTGGGATGGGTTCGCTATGGCTGACTGGGATGGGGGCGTGGTTTCCCACCCATTCCGCAAAAGACGCGGAATGGATGGGGCACGGAACGAGTGTGGCCATTGCACAGAAAACCAACAGAAAGAGCGGAGCCTTTTGCGGGCTCCGCTCTTTCTGTTTCTGCTGAGGGATGGGCTACTTTGCGGCGCTGGAGATGAAGCTGCTGAGGTCGGCGGAGAGCTTGTGGAGCGCGTCGACGTTGAGGTAGATCATGTGGCCCGAGGGGTAGTAGCCAAACTGGACGTTGCCGCGGAGGGCGGGGTCCAGGTTCATGTGGTCCAGGTCGTACTCAGTGGCGAAGAACGGCGTGGCGAGGTCAAAGTAGCCGTTGGCCGAGAAGACGCGGAGGTGGGGGTTCTTGCGGATGGCGGAGGCGAGGTCGGCGGCGACGTAGGGCTGGGACTGCTCATTGAACTGCCCAAAGCCGCCGGAGGTGGGACGGTGCTTCCAGTCCCACTGGCCGATGTTGCCGGCGCTGGGGCGGTAGGCGTCCGTGGACTCGTACTTGAGCTCGCGCTGGAGGTAGTCGTGGAGCGCGGCGATGAAGGCTCCGCTGATGCCGGTGTCAGAGGCATCGTAGCTGGGGTTTTCACCGGCGGCGTCGGAGTCCACGCCCTCAAAGCGCATGTCATAGCGGCCGAGGGTCTTGCGGCCGTCGCGGAGCACCTCTTTGCGGAAGCGGGTGGGCGAGACGCGGAGGTTGGCCTCTTTGACGTAATCGGCGGTGAGGCCGGTGAAGCGGGCGACCTGACTGGCGATCTCGTCGAGCTGCGCGGCGGGCAGGTTGTCTCCCTGGAAGAGCGCGGCGGCGTAGGGGCCTGCGGCGAACTCGCGCGCCTGCTGGACGAATGTGGCGACGTCGGCGGGCTTGTTGGGGATCTTGTTGAAGTACCAGGCCGCGGCGGCGTAGCTGGGCAGGTTGAAGACGTAGATGGAGTCGTAACCGCCGGCGCGGACGTTGTAATTCAGGATGGACGAGATGAGGGCGACGCCGTTGAGCTGGACGCCGTCGTTGCCGAGCATGTCAGCGAGCGCGGCGGAGCGGGTGGTGCCGTAGGACTCGCCGATGAGGAACTTGGGTGAGTTCCAGCGCTGGTTCACGGTCAGGTAGCGCAGGATGAAGCGGTCGAAGGCGTGCAAGTCCTGATCGACGCCGGCGAAGTCCTTCGCGGTGCCCTTGGCGACGGCGCGGGAGTAGCCGGTGAGCGGCGCGTCAATGAAGACGAGGTCGGTTTTGTCGAGCAGCGAGGCGTCATTGGGGATGAGCTTGAAGGGCGGGCCGGGGGTGGGGTCGGGGCTGGCGGTCTGGATGCGGACCGGACCGAAGGAGCCCATGTGGAGCCAGAGAGTGGCTGAGCCGGGGCCGCCGTTGTAAAGGAAGCTGACGGGGCGGGAGGCTGGGTCGGCGCCGTCGAGCGTGTAGGCCACGTAGAAGATGCTGCCGTAGGGCTTGTCTTCCTCGTCGCGGATGAGGAGCGTGCCAGCGGTGGCGGTGTACTTGAGGGTCTTGCCGGCGAGGGAGAGCTCGTGGTGGGTGACGGAGGGCTTTTCCGGCGGGACGGGCGCTTCTTTGTCTTTGTCCTTGTCGGCTGCGGCGTGGTCAGGGTGCTCGGCTGGGGGTTTGTCCTGAGCTTGGACGGAAGTGCAGGCAGGCAAGGCAAGAAACACGGCTAGCGCGGCCGCAAGCGCGGCGGTGGGCCTCTGAAAAGCCTTCATCAGGGAAGAATCCTCCATAACTCGAATGTACGCTTGGGGGGAAGGACGTTTTGGACGCTGGATTTGTTTCGGCGGGATGGCGCGCAGGCGCACAGCAGCGTGCGCCTGCGAACCGTGACGCGGCGAGAGATCTGCGCGCGGACGACTATTTTTCGACGGGTTTGGGTGTCATGAGGCCCTGGGCGCGGAGCCAGCCTTCAAGCAGCACGGGCCACTCGTCGAGCACGGGGTCGCCTTTGCCGAAGCCGGAGCCGTGGGGTCCGTGGGGCAGGATGTGCGCCTCAGAGGGGACGCCTGCCTTGACCAGCGCTTCATAGAATCGCAGCCCCTGCTCAACGGGAACGACTCCATCGTCAAAGGTATGGACCCAGAAGGTGGGCGGCGTGTCTTTGGTGACAAACAGGTCCGGGGAGTAGGCAGTGCGCAGGGCCTCACAGCGGTCCATCAGGTTGAACAGCTTGCAGTAGGAGAGGTGGGAGGTGTCACTGGAGATGGCGCCGATCCACGGATAGACGAGGACGAGGGCGTTGGGCCGGGAGCTGACGCGCTCGATGGGGTCGTCGGCGTCTGGCTTGCCGGGGACGAACTGCGTGCCGGAGAGCGCGGCGAGGTGGCCCCCGGCGGAGAAGCCGATGACGACGATGCGGTCGGGGTCGATGCCGTAGTCGCGGGCGCGGGCACGGACGGTCTGGACGGCGCGGCGGGCGTCCAGCAGTGGGACGGGGAGCACGTAGCCGTTGGAGGTGAGGCGGTAGCTGAGGATGAAGGCGCGGAAGCCGCGCTGAGCGAACCAGTCGGCCACCTGGCGGCCCTCGTGGTTGGCGGCGAGCATGGCGTATGAGCCGCCGGGGAGGATGACAACGGCCGAGCCGTTCTCATGGCCGCCTGATGGAGAGAAGACAGTCAGCGTGGGCGTGTCTTCACAGGCGTGGCCGCGGGCTTCAGGAGCCTCGCCGGGCCAGAGGCGCAGCGTCTGGATGCCGAGGAACGCGTTGTCTGTGCCGGGTGTAGTGCAGGGCTGCTTTTGGGCAAATGCAATAAGGGAGAGAGAGGCGGCGAGAACCACGGCCGACAACCAGCGGAGCTTCATCGAGAGTCATCTCCTGATGGCGAGAATTATAGAGACAGGGGACAGGGGTCAGGGATCAGAGATCAGTTGTCAGTTGTCACGCGGCTGGGCAACGCATGTGCTCCCTTCCCCCCATCGCGCGATGAGGGGGGCACCGGCCCGTTGAAGGCGAACTGATCTCTGATCTCTGACAACTGATCTCTGATTTACAGCCAGAGAGCGGTGTGGGCGGAGCAGGAGGACTTGGCGGCTTCTGCGGTGAGGCGCTCGGCCAGCTCAAAGCCGTGGCGGGCGAGATAGAACGCTGCGCCGTGGGTGCGCTCCTGCAGGACGCGGCCGGGATAGAGGGCGAGCGAGAGGGCGTGGGCGTGGCGCTTGAGCGACTCCTCACGCTGGAGCTGGAAGTTGGCGGCCAGGCGGCGCAGGCGGTTCATCTGGTAGCGCATCTTGCTGGCGGCGGTGGCTCCGGCGCGCCCCAGGCTGGGGTCGAGCTCCTGCATCCAGTCAAGGAGCGGGGTGAGCTCGGCGTCAAGCGCGTTGCCCGCGGCGGCCAGCTTGCGCTTGCCTTCCACGGGCAGGGCGCGGGCGGCGAGGAGCTGCGAGAGCGAGTCCTCTGACTCGGAGAAGATGCGGTCGAGCGTGAGCTCATGCCTGCTGAGCAGATCGGCGATGGCGGGCTCAATGAGCGTGGCGGAGAAGCGCGGCTCGGCGAAGGTCTGGCGGCCGAGGATGCGCTCAAACAAGACGGCGGACTGGGCGAAGTAGGCAATCTCCGCGGGGCCGCCGATGGTGAGCGAGGTACCGAAGAGGTGGTCCTGAAAGACGGGGCGCAACAGGGCCGCGGGCGAGATGCGCTCGGGCTCAGCGGCGAGGATGCCGAGGAGGTCGGCGGTGGTGTAGCGGTCGCGGCCGGCCTGCCAGATGCCTGCGGGCTCGGCGGCGGAGGCGGGCTGACGCTTGAGGGCGACGCGCGCGCCGGTTTTGGAGTCGATGAGGAACAGGAGGCTGGAGCCGGGGGCAACGGCAACCTGCGCGTGGAATCCGGCGGCGACGAGGGCGCGGTTGCGTTCTTCGAGCGCGGCGTGGAACTCGTCTGCACGCTCAAGGGCGGCGGCGAAGATGGGCGCGCCGAGGGCGTGGACGGCACGGCTGGAAGCGTCAAAGACCAGAAGGCCCTGCGCGGCGAAGACCTGAGAGTAGAAGTCGGCGAAGGCCTGGGCGAAGGTGCGGCCGGGCTGGTAAGCGGCCTCGAGCGCCTGCATGGCGTCAGAGAAGCCGACGAGCTCCCACGCCTGCTCGAGGAGGGGCTTGATGGTGTCGTCGATGACGACCGGGCCGACGGGAACGGGCGCGGCGGGGGACTTGTCGTAGGTCAGGGTGCGGAGCTCACGGCGCGCGGGGAAGGTGACGTGGTTGATCTCCGCGAAGTCGTGGTCCTCACTGGCGAGCCAGAAGATGCCGACGTGAGGGCGGCCGGACTGCGTGGCGCGGCGGGCGCGGCCGAGCGCGGTGGCGGCCTTGAAGGGGACGAAGAGCTGTCCGCCGAACAGGCCTACCTGCTGGCCGGTGAGGACGGCGCCTGCTCCGGCGCGGAGGGCCGCGATGGAGGCCGTGGCGTTGGGATTTTGCGCGGCGAGGATGTCCACCAGAGCGGACCAGTGCGCGGGCAGCGCGGGGCGGAGCTGCCAGCCGGGATCGAAGGGATCAAAGCCGTAAAAAGGACGTGCGGAGGCGCCCGCTGCACAGAATTCAGTGAAGAGCCTGCTGAGGCCGGGGACGACGGCGGCGGGTTGACAGTCTGCGAGGGCCAACGCGTTCCTTCCACGTGTGAGAGTCGCGCCGCTTGGGGGTACGGGGAAAAACGGCTTCCTTAAGGATGCCACGACGGGGCCTTCGGATGCAGGCACTGCGTGCGGCGTGCGGCTCGCTGGTCGCTCGCGGGGCGGCGGTGGCGGAGCGGGGTTTGGGTTGTGACGGGGTTGGGGATGTGCTCTCCCACCCATCGCGCGATGAAGCTGCGCGATGGATGGGGCACGGAAGGTTTGTGCTGGCCCACACTAGACGCAAAACAACAACGCGGCGAGGGTGGGGCACCTGGCGTGCTTTCCCAGGTCTCAAAGGCGAGACCTGGGGCAACCATCTTCGTGCTGGTGTGGGCTTGGCCGTGGCCAGTTAAGTGACGTGCGGACGCGGGGCTTATGCTGGAAGTGGATCTGAACCGCGAGGTTTGCGCGAGATTTGCGAAGGAGAGGACTGCTGATGGCGAAGACCGGGAAAGCGCCGAAGGGCGGAGCTGCTAAGGGTAAAACGGCAAAAGCTGTGAAGTCGGCGGCTAAGACGAAGGCTCCCAAGACCGAGGCGCGCGAGGTGGCGGAGGTTCTGAGCTCAAAGGTGGTCTTTGAGTGCAAGCTGTTCAAGGTGCGGCACGACACGATTGTGGAGCCGAGCGGCCAGCGCGTGGAAAAGGACGTGATCCGGCACAACGGCAGCGCGGTGATTCTGGCGGTGGACAACTCCAAGAGCAAGCGGGACCCGTGGATTGTGATGGAGCGGCAGTACCGGCATGCGGCGAACCAGTATCTGTGGGAGGTTCCGGCGGGCAAGCTGGAGCCGGGCGAAGACGCGCTGGAGGGAGCAAAGCGCGAGCTGGAAGAAGAGACTGGCTACCGGGCGAAGAAGTGGAAGCCGCTGGTGGAGTACTACGCGAGCCCGGGGTTTCTGGGTGAGTCCATGAAGGTGTTTCTGGCAGAGGGGCTGACGACAGGCCAGACGAACCCGGATGAGGACGAGCAGATTGAAGTGCGGCTGGTGAAGCTGTCAGAACTGCTGAAGATGGTGGACAAGGGCGCGATTCTGGATGGCAAGACGCTGACGGCGGTGATGCTGTACGCGCGGCTGCTAAATAAAAAGAAAAAATAGTTAGCTAACTGCGCGTGAAGGCGCAGAATCAACGAGTTTCCGCGCGGGCCGGCTCTCTCTGAGCTGGCCCGCGGTGTTTTTGGTGGGATGCACAGGCGAAAAGATTCAACCTTTCGTGGGGTTCAGGCGTCATATCGAGTATGCGGCGTACTCCCCCGAGTTCGAGCGCACGCTGCATTCCAAATCAAGCGAAAGAAAGGCAAGCCTGTGGCTCAGTACAAAGGCAAGGTGAAGTGGTTTAACAACGCCAAGGGCTACGGATTCATCGGCCGTGAGGACGGTCCCGATGTGTTCGTTCACTACTCGGCTATCCAGCTGGATGGCTACAAGACGCTGAAGGAAGGCGACGACGTGGAGTTCGACATCGTGCAAGGGCAGAAAGGCCCACAGGCCGATGCGGTGACGCGGGTGCGCGACGCTGAACACAACGCTGCCTAAGCCCAAAGGCCTTCTCCGGCACGCCCTGTGCGCGCCGGAAGCAGAACAATCACCGAAGAGCGCAATGCAGCGACTCTTCGCACTCCTCCGAGTTCGCCACTGCTCGCCGTGGCCAGAGGAGCAGTGTGCCCGGATACGGGCTGAACATCACACAGAACTGATTGACTTCCCCTGAGGCGCCTGCGGGCGCCTCTTCGCTTTTCTGCACACGAAGCTTTCTCTGCACATGCGTGAGAGATTCCCGGCATGGGCGATACTGGGTGCGGAGGCGCGCGTGGACAACCCAACGATGGCGCGGCTGCTGGAAGAAACTGCCGATCTGATGGAGATCGACGGTGCGGACGGCTTTCGGATTCGCAGCTACCGGCGCGCGGCGGAGGCCGTGGCGCAGACGACGGTGAACGTGGCGGCAGAAGCTGCGGACACGGCCCGGCTGCTGGAGATTCCCGGCATTGGCAAGAGCATGGCGGCACACCTGAAGTCGATGGCGGCGACGGGATCACTGGAGGCGCGGGATGAGCTGCTGGCCAAGTATGGCGCGGGCATTCTGGAACTGCTGAAGCTGCCGGGCATGGGTCCGAAGACGGTGGCGTTGCTGTGGTCGGCGGCGCAGATCGGGTCAATTGACCAACTGGCGAAGGCGATTGATGCGGGACGGCTGAACGGGCTGCCGCGCATGGGCGCCAAGCAGATTGAGAAGCTGAAGAAAGGCATTGAGGACTACCGGCGGAGCGCGGGCCGGTTCCGCATGGACCAGGCGGAGGACGCGGCGGAACGGCTGACGGCGTACCTGATGGAGTTCAAGGGGATTGAGCGCGTGACGCCGGCGGGCAGCCTGCGGCGGGGGCGCGAGACCTGCGGCGATCTGGACCTGCTGGTGACCGGGCCGGCGTGCGAGCCGGGCGCGACGGGGGCGGCGGTGGAGTATGTGGCCGCGTATCCGGGACTGCGCGACGTGATTGCCAAGGGCGAGAACAAGGTGAGCTTCTACCTGGCGAACAGCCTGCAGGTGGACGTGCGGCTGCTGCCGGCGGCTTCCTACGGCGCGGCGCTGCAGTACTTCACGGGATCGAAAGCGCACAACGTGAGCCTGCGGCAGCGGGCGCTGAAGATGGGCTACACGCTAAGCGAGTGGGCTCTGGCGCGGCTGGACGACGGCGCGCCGGTGGCGGCGGCGACCGAGGAGGAGATTTACGCGGCGCTGAAGATGGCATGGATGCCGCCGGAGCTGCGCGAGAACCTGGGCGAGATTGAATGCGCGGCGGCGGGGACGCTGCCGAAGCTGATTGAGCTTGGGGACATCTGCGGCGACGTGCACATGCACACGACGGCGACGGATGGGCGAAACTCGATCCGCGAGATGGCAGAAGCCGCGGCGGGGCGGGGCCTCGAGTACATCGCGATTACGGACCACTCGAAGAACCTGGCGATGACGAACGGGCTGGATGAGAAGCGGGCGCTGGAGCATGTGCGGCGCATCCGCGAAGTGGACGCGGAGATGGAGGGGAAGATCCGCGTGCTGCCGGGGATTGAGGTGGACATTCTGGCCGACGGGGCGCTGGACCTGGACGATGAGGTGCTGGCACAGATGGACGTGGTGATTGCGAGCGTGCACACACGGCTGGAGATGGCCCGCGAGGAGATGACGGAGCGCGTGCTGCGGGCGCTGGAGAATCCCTACACGCGCGTGCTGGGTCACCCTACGGGGCGCCTGCTACTGCGGCGCGAGCCCTATGCGCTGGACATGGGCGCGGTGCTGAAGCGGGCGGCGGAGCTGGGCGTGGCGATGGAGCACAATGCTGCTCCGGAGCGGCTGGACCTGAACGAGCGCGACCTGCGGCTGGCGAAAGAAATGGGCTGCAAGATTGTGATCAGCACGGATGCGCACGCGACTGAGCATCTAAGGAAGATGACCTATGGCGTGCGGCAACTGCGGCGGGCGTGGCTTGGGAAAGACGACGTGCTGAATACGCTCGGGGTGAAGAAGTTTCTGAAAGGGCTGCGGCCGCAGCCGTGATGGTGACGAAAGGGCATGATACCTCGCCAGCAGAACAAATCCGGAGATAAGATGAGGGCGCTATGAGCTTGCTGCAACAGGACGGACTGAAGGCACAGGACGACGCGGCGCTGGGCGAAGACCTGACGCGCGGAACGGGCCACCGCTGGATTGCGGCGGTGGTGGCAACGGTGCTGGTGACGGTGGCGATTGCGGCCTACGTGAAGGTGGGCGAGAAGCCGCCGGTGGCGACGGGCGAGGTGGTGGACGTGTGGGCGCACGCAATGCACACGGTGACGCCTGCCTTCGACGCCAACGGCAGTGAGCAGTCACAGTCGAGCTTTGACCAGGTGCTGGTTTTTACGCACGTGCGGCTGCACAACCAGAGCAAGCAGCCGCTGTTTCTGCACGAGATTCTGACCAACGTGACTGGGCAGGACGGCAGCATCGACTCGAGCACGGCGACGACAGCCTCGCAGTATCAGCGCATCTTCATGGCGTATCCCGATCTGGCACAGTGGAGGGCTACGGCGCTGAAGACGACAGATCTGGAGCTGGCTCCGGGCGAGACAGTGGATGGCACGTTTGTCAGCTCGTTCAAGATGACGAAGGAGCATTGGAACGCGCGGAAGACGCTGGATTACACGGCGAACTTCCGCTACCAGAAGCCGGTGAAGTTTGCGCCGGCGGCGGCGGTGGTGGACCGGTAAAGGCAGTTGTCAGTTGTCAGAGATCAGTGGTCAGTTGGGTGGAGGCGGGGATGGGGGCTTGCTTCCCCACCCTTTCGGCAGAGAACGCCGAAAGAATGGGGCACCCGGGCAGAGAGCAGTGATCAGAGATCAGAGATCAGAGATCAGAGATCAGAGATCAGAGAAACACAGCAGGGGCTTTTCCTGACGGAAAGGCCCCTGTTGTGTTTCGGGATGAAGGATGTGGCTAGTTGGCGTTCTTTGGCGTGGCCAGGTAGCCGGAGACCTGGTTCTTGGCGCCTATGCTGTTGACGACGATTTCATAGAGGGCCGGGGTCTTGCCGCTATAGAACTGGAGCGGCTCATTGGCGTTGCGGTCCTTCTTCTCGTAGCTGCGGTCATCGGCATAGACCATGAGCGTGAAGCGGCTCTTCTTGACGTCAGCCTTCTTGAGCTCAAGCGTGACAGAGCCGACAGGCTTCTTCTGGCCCTTGGTGAGAGTGAACTCGTAGTAGTTGCGGTCGCCCTTGTGCTTGAGGATCTCGAGCTCGTCATGATTGCGCGCAATGAGGCTGGAGTGATCGCTGAGGTCGCCCTTCATGGACTGGAGCTGGGTCATGGCGCCCGCGAGGTCGCTCTGGGTCTTGCCAAGGTCTGTTTTGACGCCACCGACATCAGTTTTGACAGCGCCGAGGTCACTGGAGACTGAGCTGACCTGCTGCGCGGTCTGTTTCTGGGCGGACTCAAGCCGCGTGGTGGCCTGCTGCTGCTGCTGCTGGCGCTCGAGGATGGCGTTGGCGCGATCGTCGAGCTGCTTCTGGGTGAGGCCGAGCGACTTGCCGAGCTCGTCAGTAGCCACGCGCAGGCGGGCGTTGGTTTCGCGCAGGTCGGCGGCCAGTTTGGCGTTCTGCTGGTTGGCGTCGGTGAGAGCGGCTTCCTGGTGGGCCACGCGGCCACTCAGGGTATAACTCCACACCAGCGAGGCGAGCGCGAGTACGAGCGCACCGCCGAGAACAGCCAGCAGCGCTCCGGAATAAGTGCGGGGTGCGCCTTCAGGCTCTTGACTCATGATCTTTCTTCCTCCTTACGACCGGCCGCGCGCAGGATACCCCCTGTGACGGTCACGTTCAAGCGTATCTTGTTTCAATTCGATGCGGAATGTCTTTTGCAGGGCCAGTGCAATGGGATGGGGCTGGACGGTGTAACGACGACGCGAAAAACAAATGACGGCCGCATCGTGACAACCCATGAATCGCTGGGCTATAAAGGGACTTTGCCGCACTAACTGCATCCGGCGAAGCCGCCAAGAGGTGGATCTGCCGGTGCGCGAGCAGCCACAACCAGGGGAAAAGCCTCTCAGTTGGAGGGCAGGGCCCCGTATCGCCTGCACGCGCCAGAACCACACACGGCGGGGAGTATCGGTCCGGGACCGAACGACACCGCATCAACCACACCAGGGAGTCCGAAGGACATGTCAACTGCCGCCGCAGGAAAGGGTCTGGAAGGGATTGTTGCCGCCAACTCGGGGATCTGTTGGATTGATGGAGCCGCCGGAGTGCTGGCGTACCGCGGAATCGATATCCACGAACTGGCTGAGCACTCGACGTTTGAAGAAACGACCTACCTGCTGTGGAACGGACACCTGCCAAACGCGTTTGCGCTGCGGCAGTTTCAGTCGCAGTTGACCTCTGCGCGCGTGCTGGACCAGCGCATGGTGGACATGCTGCGCAGCTTTCCGACGACGGCGACGCCGATGGAGGTGCTGCGGACGGCAGTTTCCGCGCTGAGCTTCTATGACGCGGACGAGAAGGACAACTCGCACGACGCGAACGTGCGGAAGAGCTTTGCGCTGACGGCACAGCTGGCGATGATTGTGGCCATCTACGACCGCATCCGCAAGGGCAAAGAGATTGTGCCGCCGGACCGCCTGCTGAGCCACGCGGGAAACTTTCTGTGGATGCTGAACGGCGAGAAACCGTCAGAGACGGCTACGCGGACGATGGATCTGGCGCTGGTGCTGCATGCAGAGCACGAACTGAACGCCTCGACTTTTGCGGCACGCGTGATTGCGGCGACGCTGTCGGACGTGCACTCGGCCGTAACCGGCGCGATTGGCGCGCTGAAGGGACCGCTGCACGGCGGCGCGAACGAAGGCGTGATGCGGCTGCTACTGGAGATCGACAAGGAAGGCGCGGACCCAGTGGAATACGTGAAGAGCATGCTGGCGGCGCGCGCCAAAATCTCCGGCTTTGGGCACCGCGTCTACAAGACTGAAGACCCGCGCGCAACGCACCTGCGCAAGATGAGCGAGAAGCTGGGCCGGGACGCGGGCATTCCGAAGTGGTATGAGATGTCGCGAGCCATTGAGCTCTACATCAACCAGGAAAAGAAGCTGAACGCGAACGTGGACTTCTACTCCGCTTCGACGTACACGACGCTGGGCATCGACATCGACCTCTACACACCGATCTTTGCGGTGAGCCGCATTGCGGGCTGGCTGGCGCACGTGATTGAGCAGTTGGACGACAACCGGCTGATCCGGCCGCGGGCGGAGTACATTGGCCCCGAGTATCCGACGCACTGGGTGCCGCTGGAAGAGCGGGCGTAAAGGACGACTGGATTTTGTAAGCGAGAAGGTTCCTGTCCGCGATGCGGGCGGGAACTTTTCTTTTGGAGCGCAGCCTATGGAAGCTCTGATCAAGACTGCATTACTTCCTCAGGGGCTAAAGCCCCACCTGGATTTAGCGGGCTTTATTGGCACGGCTGAAGCCGTTCCCTTTCAAAACCTTGACTTATTCAGAGGTTGCCGGGCTCACGGTCCTTTTGCATGAGGTAGAGTGCCCAGGCGGCGAGGGTGCTGGCGTCGGCGATCTCACCGGAGAGCATCTTCTGCTCGAACTCTGTGATGGAGAGCGAGTGGACCTGTAAGTCATGCTCCTCGGCGTCACGGTCAGTGGCCGACTGCGTGAGACCTGTGGCGAGGAAGACGTGCTGCTTCTGGCGCGTGAATCCGTAGGCGATCCAGACGAAGCCGAGGCGCGTCATCTGCGCGGCCTTCAGGCCGGTTTCTTCGCGCAACTCGCCACGGGCCAGTTCTTCGGCGTTGTCGATCTCCTGCTCCCAGCCGCCCTGCGGCAGCTCAAGGGCGCGCTGCTGGATGGTGTAGCGGAACTGGCTGACGAGCCAGACGCGGTCGCCGTCGATGGGCAGAATGATGGCGGCTTCGTCTTTGTCGACGACGCCGTAGATGCCCTTCTGGCCGTTGGAGCGGAGGATCTCGTCCTCTCGCACGCGCATCCAGTGGTTGCGATAGACCTCGCGCGAGGAGAGCGTGGTGATGGATGGGCGGTTGGCAGCAGACTTGGTCATGATCTCCTCAATCGGAACCCGGATTCTTTTCCAGATAGTGCCTGATGGATCGACAGCCGAGAGGCAGGCGAGCAAAGACATCCCCCGGGGGCTAATGCCCTGTTGACCCTACGGCCTTTTATCGGCACGGCTCAAGCCGTGCCCTTTCCATACAGTTTCTCCCTTGAGCTCTCCGCAGCGTGTGAAAAATCGTCATTCTGATCCAGGAATACCTGCGGGCCCGGCTGAAGTTTTGCACTTTCAAGGCCGTGTCGTGCACTGGTTTTCGTGGCCGGACGCGAGACTACTTTGCCCGCAGCCTGTAGTCGCGCAGGCGGCCGATGAGGGAAGCCGGACCCGAAACGGACAGGTGGACGAGATTGCCTTCATACGTGCGGCTGTGCACGACCATGCCGGCGTCAATGGCGGCGAGGACGGAGCCTTCGTGCTGAGGGACGCGGAGCTCGGCGTCGACGATGGGGTCTGTGTGGAGCGCGGCGTCAATGGCTGCGAAGAGTGCCTCAGTTCCCTCCCCTGTGCGGGCTGAGAGCGCCACCGCGCCTTCGACCTGCTCGCCGGTGCCGGAGCGCTCAAGGAGCGTGGCACGCTGTGTGGCGTCGAGCAGGTCAATCTTGTTGAGGACTTCTATGCGCGGCTTGGAGAGGGCTTCAAGCTCGCCGAGAACCTTCTCGACCTGCGCCTTCTGCTCGTCGCCGTAGGTGGAGGAGGCGTCGCGGACATGGAGGAGGACTTCAGCCTGCGCAACTTCTTCAAGCGTGGCGCGGAAGCTGGTGACCAGCGTGTGGGGCAGGTTGCGGATGAAGCCCACCGTGTCTGACAGCAGGACTTTGCGGCGACTGGGCAGCTCAATGGCACGCAATTTCGGGTCGAGCGTGGCGAACATGCGCGCGGACTGGAGGACCTGCGCGCCGGTGATGCGGTTGAAGAGCGTGCTCTTTCCGGCGTTGGTGTAACCGACGAGGGCGACAGTGGGCACGGGAACGGCTTCGCGGCGCTGGCGCTGCTGGCGGCGGACGCGGCGGACCGAGTCGAGGTCGCGCTTGAGCTGATCAATGCGGCGCTGGATGCGGCGGCGGTCGGTTTCAAGCTGGGTTTCACCGGGACCGCGGGTGCCGATGCCGCCGCCGAGCTGGGACATGGCTTTGCCGCGGCCAGTGAGGCGGGGCAGCATGTACTCGAGCTGGGCAAGCTCAACCTGGAGCTGGCCCTCGCGGGTGCGGGCGTGGCGGGCGAAGATGTCGAGGATGAGCTGGGTGCGGTCCAGCACGCGGCAGGGCAGCGCGGACTCCAGGTTGCGGAGCTGCGTGGGCGAGAGGTCGTGATCGAACAGAACGAGATCTGCCTCAGTGGAGGCGACGACGCCGGAGATCTCTTCGACTTTGCCAGCGCCGACGAGCGTGGCCGGATCTGGCTTGGGGCGGCGCTGCATGAGTTCGGCGGCCACTTCTCCGCCAGCGGAGAGGACCAGCTCGCGGAACTCGGCCAGGGACTCGTCGGCATCCATGCCGGGTCCGGCGACGGGAACTGGAGCTGCGCTCTGCTCAGAGGGCGCAGGGGCGCCTTGTTCGGCGGCAAGACGCGCAGCCGCGGCCCCGGCGCGGTTCAGAGCGCGGGTGCGGAAATCGACGCCGACGAGCACAGCGCGCTCGGGGCGCGCGGACGTGGACGATGCGACCGCGGCGGCGGATGGCCGCTCGCGGTCCTGATCAACTGCCAATGGACGAAGCTCCCGGGAGCAATACCTGTTCCAGAATTGGTGTACCTCGAAGACGATGCCATTGTGTGGCACTTCCCCTTAAGAAAATGCCACCTTGCACAACTCCATCAAGGACACGGAAATTCTGGAGCTGGCCTAACGCGATTCCGATGGAGCAACGGCCGGCGCCGGGGCAGAAGCCGGGGCGGCGGCGTGGACGGCAGCTGGCGCGGCGCGATGCTCGGTGTGAATCACGCTGCGATTGCTGACGACGGTCGAAATGGCGTGTTTAAAGATCAGCTGCTCCTGGCTGTTGTTTTCGAGGAGTACAGAGTACTTGTCGAAGGAGCGGATCTTACCGGTCAGCTTGACGCCGCTGACGAGGTAGATGGTGATGGGGGTCTTGTCCTTGCGGACTGTATTCAGGAAGGTGTCCTGAATGTTCTGTGCCGGCTTGTTCTCCATTGCCGATCTCCTGCTTTCCTGGATTTTTTTGCCACGCGGTGCGAACGAAACTTGCACGTTGCCTGAAAAAACAAATGAACGGGGACGGTACCGGAAGCCCCGGGGCCGTCGCGTCCCGCAATGTGTCAACAATAGCGGGGTCTGCGGGGGTTTTTCAACTGCTTCCCGGCGTACCGCCATTGCGTACCGGGTCTGCCGGGGAATGGGACCGGGCGCAGCGGCTGGCTGCTACCATGTTTGGGTGCAAAACGCAGTGGTTCCTCCCGTGTCTAAGACGCAACACCCCGTCCCTATGCTCGACCTGAAACGGCAGTATGAGCCGCTCCACGCGGAACTGCTGGAAGCCGTTGACCATGTACTGAAGACGCAACAGTTTATCCTCGGTGAGCCGGCGGCTCACTTTGAGCAGTCTGCGGCCTCAGCGCTGGGCGTTTCCCATGCGATTGGATGCTCGTCCGGCACGGATGCGTTGTGGCTGGCGCTGGCGGCAGCCGGAATCGGCCCGGGCGCGGCGGTGGTGACAACGCCATTCAGCTTTTTTGCCTCAGTGAGCGCGATTCTGCGCGCGGGGGTGACGGCGCGGCTGGCGGATATTGACCCGGTGACCTTCAACCTGGACGCGCAGAAGGTGGAAGCCGTGCTGGATGCGCCTGGAGGCGCGGCGGTGCAGGCTGTGCTGCCGGTGCATCTCTACGGGCAGACGGCGGACTGGACCGAGTTTGGCAAGCTGGGACGCGCGCGCGGCGTGAAGCTGATTGAAGACGCGGCGCAGGCCTGGGGCGCGCAGTGGCAGGGCAAGCCCGCGGGCGGGCTGGGCGATGCGGCGGCGTTCAGCTTTTATCCGACAAAGAACCTGAGCGCGGCGGGCGACGCTGGGATGGTTTCCACCAACTCCGACGAAGTGGCCGAGCGGGCGCGGATGCTGCGGCAGCACGGCATGCGGCGGCGCTACTACCACGACGAGATTGGCTGGAACACGCGGCTGGACGGGTTCCAGGCGGCGGTATTGTCAGTGAAGCTCAAGTACATTGCGCGCTGGAACGAGGCGAGGCGCGCGTGCGCGGCGCGGTATGACGCGCTGTTCCGTGCGGCGGGGCTGGCCGAAACAGGCCCGTATCCAGAGCGGGGCGTGGTGTTGCCGGTTGAGGTGGAAGGCGCGCACCATGTGCGGCACCAGTACGTGATCCGCACGGCGCGGCGCGATGCGCTGCGGGCGTTTCTGAGCGAGCGCAAGATTGGCTCGGAGATCTACTACCCCGTGCCGCTACACCTGCAGGACGCACTGAAGCCGCTAGGCTACAAGGCTGGGGACTTTCCCGAGGCCGAGCGCGCGGCGAACGAGGTGCTGGCGCTACCGATGTTCGCGGAACTGCGCGAGGATGAGCAGGAGACGGTGGTGGGGGCGATTGCGGAGTTTTTGAGCTAGGGGTATTTCCTCAGGGGCTAAAGCCCCGTTGATTTTGGTGGTACTTACGGCACGGCTAAAGCCGTGCCCTTTCAAAACGAGGGCTTAATCAGAGCTTTCCTAAGGCATTCAGACATCGCAGAAAACGAGTGAGGCGGCTCCTTGAACGGAGCCGCCTCAGTGTTTATAGCGTGAATTTGGCTGATGCTAGCGCAGCAGGTTGGTGCGGGCCAGTTCTACGATCTCGTCGCCGCGGCCGTTGAGGATGGCCTTCATCAGGTAGAGGTTGAAGTCGACGACCTGATTGAGCTTGATCTGTGGCGGCATGGCCAGTTCCTGGCGGTTGACGATGACGTCGACAAGCGCGGGGCCGGGATGCGCGAAGGCTTTCTCAAGCGCGGGGCGCAGGTCCTCGGGCTTTTCCACATGGACGGCGAAGATGCCAGCGCCTTCAGCGATCTTGGTGAAGTCGGGGTTGACGAGGTCTGTGCCGTCAGTGAGGAAGCCGGTGGCCTTCATCTCCAGCGCGACAAAGCCGAGAGAGCTGTTGTTGAAGACGACCATCTTGACGGGCAGGTTGAGCTGGCGGAGTGAGAGCAGGTCGCCCATGAGCATGGACACGCCGCCGTCACCGGAGAGCGTGACGACCTGGCGGCCGGGGTTGGCGATCTGCGCGCCGATGGCCTGCGGAAGTGCGTTGGCCATGGAGCCGTGGTTGAACGAGCCGAGGATGCGGCGTTTGCCGTTCATGGTGAGGTAGCGCGCGGCCCAGATGACGGGCGTGCCCACGTCGACGGTGAAGATGGTGTCGTCTGCAGCCATCTCGTCGAGCACCTTGGCGACGTATTGCGGGTGGATGGGCGTCTGTCCGGGCTTGCCGGTGGCCAGATCGTCGAGGCCCTTGCGCGCGTCGCGATAGTGGGCGAGTGTGGCGTCGAGGAAGCTGCGGTCCTGCTTTTCTGACAGGAGCGGAAGCAGCGCGGTGATGGTCTCTTTGACGCCGCCGATGACGCCGAGATCGACGCGGCTGCGGCGGCCCAGTTGCTCCTCGCGCAGGTCCACCTGGAGAATGCGCGCGTTCTTGGGATAGAACTGCTGGTACGGAAAATCAGTGCCGAGCATGAGCAGCGTGTCGCAGTTCATCATGGCGTGATAACCGGACGAGAAGCCGAGCAGGCCGGTCATGCCCACGTCGTAGGGGTTGTCGTATTCGACAAACTCTTTGCCGCGCAGGGCGTGGACGATGGGCGCCTTGAGCTGGGCGGCGAGGGAGACGAGCTCGTCATGCGCGCCTGCGGTACCGGCTCCGGCAAGAATGGCGACGCGGCTGGAGCGGTTGAGTTCGCCTGCGAGGTCAGCGAGCACCGAAGGCGCAGGCACAACCTGCGGCGACGCGGTGGTGAAGGTGACGCGGCGCTCGGCATTGATGGCCTCAGAGAGAGCCACGTCACCGGGGATCACGACGACGGCGACACCGCGCTTGGCGAGTGCGGTCTGGATGGCGATCTCCAGCGTGCGCGGCATCTGGGCGGGGTTGGAAACGAGCTCGCAGTAGACGCTGCACTCCTGAAAGAGATGCTCGGGGTGCGTCTCCTGAAAGTAGCCGGAGCCAATCTCCTGCGATGGAATGTGAGCGGCGATGGCGAGCACGGGAACGCGGCTGCGCTGGCAGTCATAGAGGCCGTTGATGAGGTGCAGATTTCCCGGGCCGCAGGAGCCTGCACAGACGGCGAGCTTGCCGGTGAGCGCGGCCTCAGCACCAGCGGCGAAGGCGGCGGTTTCCTCGTGGCGGACGCCGACCCAGCGGATGCCGGTGCGGGTGCGGACGGAGTCAGTGATGCCGTTGAGCGAGTCGCCCGCGACGCCGTAGATGCGTTCGACGCCAGCGGCGGCGAGCACCTCGACAAACAGCTCTGCTACTTTCTTTGCCATGATTCGGGTTCTTCTGCCGGCTCAGGGGAAGAGAGGAGAAGCGAAGAGAGTGTGTGGCCGCAGAAGCCTTTCCACTTGGGTAGATGTTAGTCCTCGGGCGGAGGTTCCTCAAATTGCGGGAATCAGTCCCGTATTGCGGAACTTGTTCAGGCGGACCATGTCGCGTTCCATGACTTAGAATCGCTGTACCATGAAGTGCCCTTATTGCGGATTCGCGCAGGATCGCGTGGTGGACTCGCGCGAGAGCAAGGAAGCCGATTCGATCCGGCGGCGGCGGGAGTGTGAGCGCTGCAACCGGCGATTCACGACATACGAGCGAATCGACGAGATTCCGTACATGGTGGTGAAGAAGGACGGGCGGCGCGAGCGGTTTGACCGGCAGAAGGTGCTGAGCGGCCTCTTGCGCGCGTGCGAGAAACGGCCTGTCGCCGCGTCGCAGTTGGAACGGATTGTGGACGCGACGGAGAGCTACCTGATTGACGCGCCGGAGCGCGAGCGGACCACGCGTGAGGTGGGCGAGCTGATCATGCAGCATCTCAAAGGCCTCGACACGGTGGCGTACATCCGGTTTGCTTCGGTGTATCGGGACTTCAAAGACGTGCGCGAGTTCAAGGAAGAGCTGGAAGGGCTGCTGGAACCGCATCGGACGGCGAGAGGCAAGAAATAGATGTGGCAACTTTCCCGGCTGAACTGGTCGCGCATCCTGTACAGGAGAAGCACGGCGGTTTTGTTGGGGGTTGCCTCAGTACTGTCTATACCTACACTCGTTCTAATGCATTGGGAACATGCTTTTGATTCGTTGAATCCTAGATTTTATTGGGGCCTTTCAGTTCTCGCTGTGTCTGGCCTGTACGGCTCTTTTGCACTCCTAGTGTGCATGACATTCTTCTGGCTTCGCTGCGATCCGTCTGCAAAAGTCTGGCGGACTATCTGGTTTGGAGTACTGCTCATCGGATTTATGTTCGGCAGCCACGTCATCTATTACCTTTTGATCTATCTCCCGGCGGTCAGGAAGAAGCTGCACAGCGGTTCCATGGTCGAAACCAACGATTCATCAGACTTCGAAGCCCAAGACAAAAGACGAATCGGCCCCTTTAACAGAACGCTTTTGTTGGTTTGGAGCGTTCTTTCAGCTCCGATGGTTGCTTCATTCGCTTTTCCCAAGCTCCTTGCAAATACTTTTGGTCCCGTCGAAGTCATCCTCTTCACCTTGTGCGCATTCGCAGTGGGAATTGAGAGCATCGTACATGGGCTGTATTCAGTGTTTCGGTCAGGCATACGCAGACCGGGTGGCCATTAACAGATTGAATTGGAGTTCCAGGCGTGGCAGATAAGAAGACGCATAAGGTGACGTTGATTCCCGGCGATGGGATTGGGCCGGAGGTGACGCAGGCGGTGGTGCGCATTCTGGAGGCTACGGGTGTGGCCTTCGAGTGGGATCGCTATGCGGCAGGCGCTGAGGCTTTCGAGATCTTTGGCGAGTACATTCCGCAGGCGCTGGTCGAGTCGATTGAGCGAAACAAGGTGGCGCTGAAGGGGCCGGTGACGACGCCGATTGGCGGCGGATTCAAGAGCATCAACGTGACGCTGCGCAAGAAGTTCGACCTGTTTGCGAACTTCAGGCCGATCAAGAATCTGCCGGGGCTGGAGACGAAGTTCCCCAACGTGGACCTGATCATCGTGCGCGAGAACACGGAGGGCGAGTACGTCGGCCTGGAGCACGAGGTGGTGCCGGGCGTGGTGGAAAGCCTGAAGGTGATTACGGAGAAGGGCTCGACGCGGATTGCGAAGTTCGCCTTTGAATATGCGCGGAAACACGGGCGCAAGAAGATCCACTCGATTCACAAGGCGAACATTATGAAGCTCTCCGACGGCCTGTTTCTGCGCTGCGCGCGTAAGGTGGCGGAGGGCTTTCCGGATGTGCAGTATGGCGAGCACATCATCGACAACACGTGCATGCAGCTGGTGATGAATCCGTGGCAGTATGACACGCTGCTGCTGGAGAACCTGTACGGCGATATTGTGAGCGACTTGTGCGCGGCGTTTGTGGGCGGGCTGGGGCTGGTGCCGGGCGCGAATCTGGGCGTGGATTGCGCGATCTTTGAGGCGGTGCATGGGTCGGCGCCGGACATTGCGGGCAAGGATCTGGCGAATCCCACGGCGCTGCTGCAGTCGGCGATCTTGATGCTGCGGCATCTGGATGAGGACGTGGCGGCGGACAAAGTGCAGCGTGCGCTGGAGACGGTGTACACGGAGCGCAAGGCGCTGACGCGCGACGTGGGCGGCTCGGCGGGAACGACGCAGTTTGCCGACGCGATGGTGAAGGCAGTGGTCAGAGATCAGGGATCAGAGATCGGTTAGTCTCGGCCGGGTGAACGGGCTTGCTTTCCCACCCTTTCCGCACAGAACGCGGAAAGGATGGGGCACGGAGGTTCGTGCTCCCTGCGCGCAGTTCTTAGTTCGCAGTTCGAGGGAGTGAAGATGCACTATTTGCTGATTTACGAGGCCTCCGACGATTATCTGGAGCGGCGCGGCGAGTTTCGCGGGGCGCACTTGAAGCTGGCGTGGGTGGCTGCGGAGCGCGGCGAGTTGCTGCTGGGTGGTGCGTTGGCTGATCCGGTGGATGGGGCGGTGCTGCTGTTCAAGGGTGATTCGCCGGAAGTGGCGGAGAAGTTTGTACGCGCCGATCCGTATGTGGCGAACGGCCTGGTGAAGAGCTGGCGTGTGCGGGCGTGGACTACGGTGGTGGGCGAGGGTGCTGCGGCGCCAGTGCGGCTGGCGGATATAGTATGCAATTAAGTATTCCATTGCCCGGGCTCAGGTAAGACGCGGCCGGAGCAGCACCGGGCTTCATGCTCGCCATACCTATTCCAAGTTACAAGGAGTAAAAGAATGCACCAGAGCCATTGGCGCGGCTGGCTGGCGGCCACCGCAATGCTGTTTGCAACGATTCCTGCTGCACGGGCCGCGATTGCGGTAAAGCTGGACGTGGACGCGACGCAGACGCCGGAGAAGATCCTGCACGTGCGGGAGACGATTCCGGTGAAGCCGGGAGCTGTGACGCTCTACTACCCGAAGTGGATTCCGGGCGAGCATGCTGCGGCGGGACCGATTTCAACGGTGACGGGGCTGCACTTCTACGCAGGCGGCAAGGAAGTGATGTGGCATCGCGACCTGGTGGATGTGTTCACGTTCCACGTGGACGTGCCCGCGGGCGCGACGGAGCTGGAAGCGAAGTTCGACGAGATTGAGCCCGATGGCTACTCCGCGACGGACAAGCTGATGGTTCTGGAGTGGAACCAGGTGGTGTTGTATCCTGACGCGCCGCGCGCGGAGGAGCAGAACTTTACGGCGAGCCTGAAGCTGCCTGCGGGATGGAAGTTCGGCACGGCGCTGCGCACGGCGGCGACGGACGGTGACACGGTGACGTTCAAGCCTGCGTCACTGGACATGCTGGTGGATGCGCCGGTGATTGCGGGCCAGTACTACAAGGCCGTGGACATTACGCCTGCGGGTGAGCCGGTTCATCACGAACTGGACCTGGTGGCGGACTCCGCGGTGGCGCTGAACCTGAGCGACGAGAACCGCAAGCAGATGACGCAGCTTGTTGCCGAGTCCGGCAAGCTGTTTGGCGGACGGCACTACAGCGACTATCACTTTCTGCTGACGCTGAGCGACCATGTGGCGCACTTTGGCCTGGAGCATCACGAGTCGAACGACAGCCGGCTGCCGGAGCGGACGCTGATTGGGCCGCATCCGGGCACGGACCTTGGAGGCCTGCTGGCACATGAGTTTGCGCACTCGTGGAACGGGAAGTTCCGGCGGCCTGCGGACCTGGCAACGCCTTACTACGAGGAGCCGGAGAAGACGGATCTGCTGTGGGGCTATGAGGGCCTGACAGACTACGCGGGGCCGCTGCTTGCGGTGCGCAGCGGTCTGTGGTCGGCGGACGAGTATCGCGAGTACCTGGCGGGCATTGCCGCGGCGCTAGGACCGGGACGGCCGGGGCGCACGTGGCGTCCGCTGATTGACACGGCGATTGGCGAGCCGGGCGTGAGCCCGCGCGGCGGCTGGTTCAGCTGGGTTCGCGGCGTGGACTACTACGACGAAGGAGACCTGCTGTGGCTGGAAGTGGCGACGGTGATTGCGCGCGAGAGCAAGGGCGCGAAGTCGATTGACGACTTCTGCCACGCGTTCCACGGCGGCGCGAACAACGGGCCGGAAGTGAAGACGTACACGTTCGAGTCGTTGGTGGGGACGCTGAACTCGGTTGCTCCGTATGACTGGGCGAAGTTCTTCACGGAGCGGCTGGAGTCAAAGTCTGCTGCGTCACCAGCGGGCGGCATTGAGAATGCTGGCTGGAAGCTGGTGTTCACGCCGGAGGAAGGCAAGCTGAAGGGGCGTCATGCGCTGCCTGCCGATATCTACTCGATCGGACTGCAGCTGCGGCCGGACGGCGCAGTGGGTGACTCGATTGTGGGCTCGCCTGCGTACGAGGCGGGCATCACCAGCAACATGAAGGTGCTGGCGGTGAACGGGCGGCTCTACAACCACGATCTGCTGACGGACGCGATCAAGGCATCAAAGGACACGGCCGATCCGATCACGCTGCTGGTGGTGAATGACGAGTACGTGAAGACGGCAACGATCAACTATCACGGCGGCGAGCGGTTCCCGCATCTGGAACGGAACGCGGCGGTGCCGGATGGGATGGCGGACTTGATCAAGCCGAAGGCAGAAGCCAAGTAAGACTCGGAAAGTCGCAGTGATGGGGCGGTGTCCGAGACGGGCGCCGCCCCTGTTTTTCGAGATGGGCAACAGGAGCGCAGGCCGCAGCAAGCTGCACCCGGCATGGGCATTGCCACAGGGCTCCTGTACACTGGAGTGTTTACGACCATGCAAAGCAAAATTCCAGTAGGCATCCTTGGCGCCACCGGCATGGTGGGCCAACGCTATATTCAGCTCCTTGAGGACCACCCGTGGTTCGAGGTCGCCTGGCTGGCGGCCAGTGACCGCTCCAGCGGCAAGCCTTATGGCGAGGCCGCGAAGTGGCGGCTGGACACGCCGCTGCCGGAGCGCATTGCAAAGATGACGGTTTCCCCCGCTGATCCGGCGGGCGCGCCGAAGGTGATCTTTGCCAGCGTGGACGCGGCGATTGCGCGCGAGCTGGAGCCGAAGTTCGCCGAGGCAGGCTGCGCGGTGCTCTCAAACTCGTCTGCCTTCCGCATGGCGCCGAACGTGCCGCTGGTGATTCCAGAGGTGAACGCGGAGCACCTGCACCTGATTGAGGAGCAGCCCTCACGCAAGGCGACGGGCGGCTACATGGTGACGAACCCGAACTGCTCGACGATTGGGCTGGTGATGGCGCTGAAGCCGCTGGAAGAGCGCTTCGGGATTGAGCAGATCTTTGTGACCACGATGCAGGCGGTGAGCGGCGCGGGGTATCCAGGCGTGGCGTCCATGGACATTCTGGACAACGTGGTGCCCTACATCGGCGGCGAAGAAGAAAAGATGGAAGCCGAGACGCTGAAGCTGCTGGGCAAGCTGAGCGGCCACGCGGTGGACCCGCTGGCGGCAAAGATTACGGCGCACTGCAACCGCGTGTCCGTGGTGGATGGGCACACGGAGTGCGTTTCCATCAAGTTTGCGAAGAAGGCGACGAAGGAAGAGATTCTGGCGGCATGGGCTGAGTACGCTCCGCTGGCCGGGCGGGATCTGCCGTTTGCGCCCAGGCAGCCGGTGCAGTTCACGGAGCTGGCGGACCGTCCGCAGCCGCGGCTGGACCGCAACCGCGAGCGCGGCATGGCGGTGACGGTGGGACGGCTGCGCCCGTGCAGCCTGCTGGACTGGAAGTTTGTGCTGCTCTCGCACAACACGGTGCGCGGCGCGGCCGGGGCAACGATTTTGAATGCCGAGTTGCTGGCCAGCCTGGGCAAGCTCGAGGCTACGGCGACCACCGGGCGCGCGTGAGGCGCGCTCCACGGTCTGCTGAAGCCCCGGGCACGACGATGATGCGTGCCGCAACGACCACGAACGGGAGCGCGGCTCCCGAGACAGGGCTGCAGGGATACGCTTCCCTGCCCCGAAAGTGAGAGAGCTGGCATGAGCATCGTTGTCATGAAGTTTGGCGGTACGTCCGTGGAAGACCCGGCGGCCATTACGCGCACGGCTGGGATTGTGGCCGGACGCGTGGCGCTGGGCAAGCAGCCCGTGGTGGTGGTGAGTGCGCTGGCCAAGGTGACGGACCAGCTGCTGCGCGCGGCCAGTTCGGCGGCCACGGGCGACCGCACCGGGTCACTGGCGATCAGCTCGCGGCTGCGGTCGCGGCACCGCGACACGGCCTGCGCGCTGGTGAAAGAGCCGGGCGAACTGCTCACCTTCATCGATCAGAAATTCGACTCGCTGGATGAGATTCTGCGCGGCCTTTCCGCGATTCTGGAGCTGACGCCGCGCATCTCGGACCTGGTGGTGAGCTTCGGCGAGCGCATCTCCAGCCGCATTGTGGCGGCGGCCTTCCGCGAGCGCGGCATGGACGCGGCACACGTGGACGCGCGCGACATCATCATCACCGACTCGAACTTCCAGAAGGCGGCGCCGCAGGACGCGCTGATTGAAAAGCGCGCGGCAGAAAAGCTGCGGCCGCTGGTGAGCGCGGGCAAGGTGCCGGTGATGGGCGGCTTCATCGGATCGAACGAAGACGGCATTACGACGACGCTGGGACGCGGCGGCTCAGACTTTACGGGCGCGCTGATTGGCGGGGCACTGACGGCCGAGGCGATTGAGATCTGGACCGACGTGGACGGCATCATGACGGCCGACCCGCGCGTGTGTCCGGATGCGCTGCGCGTGAAGGTGATCAGCTTTGAAGAGGCTGCTGAACTCGCTTACTTCGGCGCTAAGGTGCTGCACCCGGCCACGATTCTGCCTGCGGTGAAGAAGAACATCCCGGTGCTGGTGCTGAACAGCAGGAACCCCTCGAACGAGGGCACGCGGATCATCTCCGTGGCGCCGCACTGCAAGAGCCCGTTCAAGTCGATCGCGGTGAAGAAGAAGCTGACGATCATCGACGTGGTGGCGAGCCGCATGCTGATGACGCACGGCTACATGAGCGAGATCTTCGCAATCTTCAACAAGCACCAGTGCCCTGTGGACATGGTTTCAACGAGCGAGGTTTCCGTCTCGCTGACCGTGGACTCCACCGACAAGCTGCCCGCAATCGCAGCCGACCTGAGCCAGCATGCGGACGTGAAGTACGAGGGCAAAAAAGCGCTGATCTGCCTGGTGGGCGAAGACATCCGTGGCCAGAGCGGCATGGCGGCGCAGGTGTTCACGGCGATCCGCCACATCAACGTGCGGATGATCTCGCAGGGCGCCAGCGAGATCAACATGAGCTTCATGATTGAAGAAGACGACGCCGACGAGGCAGTGCGCGCGCTGCATGCGGCGTTCTTCCAGGAGCCGGACCCGACGGTGTTCGACGTGGAAGCGCGGAAGACGACGGCGTAAGAACAGTTCACGGTTCTTTGTGCGCAGTTCATGGTTCACAGTTCGCAGACGCCGGTAAGGCGGAGGTGTTGCAATGCTGTTTCTGGTGCTGGGCAAGGGCAAGACGGGCTCGCTGGTGGCCGAGGTGGCGCGGGAGCGCGGCCACGGTGTGCGCGTGATGGACGTGGCAGAGAACACGCACGCTGCATCGTTGACGGCACCGAACCTGGCCGGTGTGGACGCGGTGATTGATTTCACCAACGCGCAAGCCGCAGTTGAAAACATGCGCGCGGTGCTGGCGCTGGGCGGGCGGATCGTGGTGGGCACGACAGGCTGGTACGCGCAGCTGGACGAGATGAAGGCGCTGGCGGCGAAGCGCGGCGGCGGGCTGCTCTACGGCACGAACTTTTCCATCGGCGTGCAGAAGCTGTTCCGGCTGACGGCGGAGCTGGCCTCGCTGGACGGCTACCGCTTCTCAATTGAAGAGACGCATCACACGTCGAAGCTGGACTCGCCCTCCGGCACGGCGATCACGCTAAAGCAGATCATTGAGACGGTGAGGCCAGGTGTGGACGTGCCGGTAACGGCGCACCGGATTGGCGACGCCAAGGGTGAGCACATTGTGCGCGCAGAGAGCGAGCACGACGTTCTGGAGCTGCGGCACGACGCCTACTCGCGGCGCGGGTTTGCGCTGGGCGCAGTGCGGGCGGCCGAGTGGCTGACGGGCAAGAGCGGGGCGTGGGAGTTCCGCGAGATCTTTAGCCAGCTGTAACGGGGACGGGCAGCGTCAGCGATGGTTTGGCGCTGCGGGGGTTGCAGCCCCGTGTACGCCGAACAGCGACAACAGCCCGGCACGCGCCGGCTGCAGCTGCGGCATCAAAGCAAACGCCAGCGCAGCGGTCACCAGCAGCGAAACAAACGCTGCCGCCAGCAGGCGCAGTGACCTGCCCTTTCGCCGGGGCGGCTCCAGATCCACATAGCGAAAGATCAGCGTCTCAAACTCGGGCTGGGACTGAGCGGCCGGGGGCTGGGGTTGCGCTGCGGGAGTCTCCACCACGGCGGGAGCGGGAGATGCCGCGGGCGTCGCCTCTTCCGCGGCGGGGGCGTTGGATTCCGTTTCGCTGGGAGCCTCTGGGGCTGCGGTTTCCGCGTCTGCGGGGATGGGTAACAGATCGCGCGCGCCGGCTTGCATGCAGCGCTGCATCAGATCCTGGTTGCTGTGCTGCGAGTAGCCCATCACAGTGCAGCCACGGGAGGCGAGTTTCTCCAAAAGAGCCAGCGCACGGGCCTCGTCGCTGTCCACGTCGATCATGAGCATGTCAAAGCGCTGCTCGAGGATGCTGGACAGGTCGCCGGAGGCGGGATAGTCGGGATACTCGCGAACGGTGGCGCGGCCGGTGTTGGTGAGTGCGCGCACAAGGACGCTGCGGCTCGCTTCACGAGGCCCAATGAGAGCAACAGAGCGCGTGGTGGCGGCGGGGGTTTCGGCCTCTTTTTCTTGCAGCGTACCCGGCATGGTGGTTCCCTGCTCCCTTATAGCACGCAGCCCCTTCTGGTCAGGCTGGTGTGGCGGCGCCCCGCAGCGGCAACAAGGCCGATCTGGGACACGACAGAAGACAACAACTGATTGTGGGGGGCTTGCGCGCCTTCTCGTTGATGGTAGCCAGATTATACGCAGCTGCGGAAGACAGGAAGTGCTTAAGGGGCATTCCTTTGGTCACGAGGGTGCTGAAGTATGCTGGGGACACACACCATGACCAACGAACGCCTGCTACGCCCTGCCACGGAAACCGATCTTGCCGCCCTGATTGCGCTGGAGCGCGGAGCTGAGGCACAGCTTTATGTGGGCCAGTGGAGCGAGGAACGGCACCGGGCGGTGATGACGAGCGGCGACGCGCTTTACCTGGTGGCCGAGGACAGTGAGGGTCTGGCGGCCTTTGCCATTCTGCGCGGGCTCAGCGAGGCGGGCCGGGCGATTGAGCTGAAGCGGCTGGTGGTGAACCGGCCAGGACGCGGCCTGGGGCGACGCATTCTGGGCGAGATCCAGCGCATTGCGTTCGAAGATCTGGGAGCACACCGGCTGTTTCTAGACCTCGTGGATGACAATTCCCGGGCACGGCACCTCTATGAGAGCATGGGGTTCGTTCTTGAAGGCTCGATGCGCGACGCGACCAACCGCGACGGGGAATGGCATGACCTGCTGCTGATGTCGATGCTGGAAGATGAGTACCAGCAGAGATCAGGCGCAAGGGGCTAGAGCGAGGTTTTCGCGCTTTGTAGCCGGGACCGGCGGCACAGAAATTGCGGTGATTCGCACAACGCGGGCGGGCGCGAAGCGGTATACACTTCCTGTGATGGAAACGATGGGTTGCGGCACAGCGATCGTTACGCCTTTCCGGGCCGACGGCGCACTGGATGAGCCGGCGCTGGAGGCGCTGGTGGAGTGGCAGATTCGCGCGGGAGTGGACTTTCTTGTCGCGTGCGGATCGACGGGCGAAGCGGCGACGCTGGACGAAGACGAGTGGCTGCGCGTCATTGAACTGACGGTGGCAACTGCGGCCAAACGCGTGCCGGTGTGGGCCGGGTGCACGCACAACTCGACGCGGACGCTGCTGAAGCGGGCTGAGAGGCTGGGCGCAATCCGCGGCATTGACGCCGTGCTGAGCGCGAACCCCTACTACAACAAGCCGACGCAGGAGGGGCAGTATCAGCACTTTCTGGCGCTGGCGCGGGCCATTGAGCCGGAGCCCCTGGTGCTCTACAACGTGCCGGGCCGGACGGCGGCGAACCTGGAGCCTGCAACCGTGGCACGGCTGGTGGAGGCGGCGCCGAACATCCAGGCCGTGAAGGAAGCCAGCGGGCGGCTGACGCAGATTGCCGAGCTGGTCCACACCATGCCGGCCGGGTTCCGCATCTTCTCTGGCGACGACAACCTGGCGCTGGCGGCGATTGGGATCGGGGCACACGGACTGATCAGCGTGGCCTCCAACGAGATTCCGGCAGACGTGGCGCGGATGGTGCAGGCGGCGCTGGCCAACGACTGGGCCACGGCGCGCGAGCTGGACCGGCGCTACTCACAACTGTTCGAGGCGAACTTCTGGGAGTCCAACCCCGGGCCGGTAAAGACGGTGCTGAGCCTGATGGGCCGAATGACTGACGTGGTGCGGCTGCCGCTGGTGCCGCCCTCGGCTGCGACGCGCGTGCGGCTGGAACGGCTGGCCGGGGGGCTGGGTCTGCTGAAGGACCTGCCGGTGGGGGCCTGAGCGCGCAGACGTTTCAGGCTGGAGTTACACAGAAAGCCGCCCGCTTCGGGTGGCTTTTCCTTTCTCAGGCAGGCGGAGCGCCCGGTACTTACGAATTCTTTACGGATTTTTCTTGCGCGCCGCGAAACTCCGGATTCAGGCTTGGGTTGACGTGTGCAAGCAGATGGGATTGCTGCGTTCCGGTGCTGACAGCCTCCTGTTGCGTCAACTCCCGCGATGGGTCCGAACGCCAAGGACAACCGCAGAAAGCGAAGTACCCCCAATGCTTCCCAAATCGACTGGGAGACTGGCTCTCCCTTCGCTTGCCATACTGGCGGCTTCCGCACTGCTGCTTTCAGGCTGTGCGAGCATGAACAGCAACTCTGTGACGTCGAACGCCAAGAAGGGCTCGACGTTTGTGATTGGCACCGATGCGCCGATGGATGCGGTGACGTCGTTCGCGGTTCAGGTGCAGAGCGTAACGCTCTCAGACGGTACGACCACGACGCCGTCGCTGATTACCGGCACGCCTACTGTGGACTTTGCCCGCTTCAACGGGCTGCAAACCCTGCTGGACATGAACGCTGTGCCCGTGGGCACCTACACGAGCGTGACAATCACGCTGGGCTCGGCGACGCTGGGCTACCTGGACATGACAACAACGCCGCCAACCATCAAGACCCAGGCGGCGACGCTGACCGCCAGCAGCGTGACGATCACGCTGGACAAGCCGTTGATGGTAACGACGGACGGCGCGCCAGTGGGCCTGCGCGTGGACTTTGACTTGAAGAACTCGATTGCCGTGGATACAAACGGCGATATCACCGGCTCGGTAACGCCGACCTTCCACGTGAACACGCTGACGAACGACGACGACCGCGCGCATATTGACGAACTGATTGCCGGGGTAACCACGCCGCCGACGATGACGACCGAGCCCGCATCGTTTGTGGTGACGGGACCGCACGGCCAGAGCTTCACGATCAACACGACAACCGACACGCAGTGGGACGGCGACGCGAGCCTGAGCACGCTGACAACCAGCAGCATTGTGCTGGTGGCTGGCAAGCTGGACGCGGTAACGCAGACGCTGAACGCCGACGAGGTGGCGGTGCTGTCGCAGACGGGCTTCTACGCAGGCGGACTCGTGACCTACGTGACGCCGTCAACGGGCGCCGCAACGAGCTTCGACTTCTACGTGCGCGGCGTGCTGCCGGGCTCGACAGACGTGCAACTGGGCAATCTGGCGACGGTGAACCTGACGGGGACCGAGAAGTACTCGATCCACTGGATGCGGAATCCGTTCAGTCAGTATCTGTTTAACTCGAGCGGACTGCTGCCAGGGCAGAACATTGCCGTGGGCGGACCGGCAACGGGCGCGGCCGACGCAACGAAGGTGACGGTCACGCGCGTGACGCTGCGCAACTGGGGCTTCCGCGGCACGGTGGTGGCGGGCAGCCAGAACTCGATGAATGGCTCGTTCCAGATGAAGATGACGGGCTTTGCGGGTGTGCTGATTCCGGAGACGGTGACGGTCTACCTGGGCGGGCACTCGGACTTCCGGTTCGGTTGCTCGGGCTTTGGCAACCTGACGGATGGCGCGGAGGTGCGCGTGGTCGGTCTGCTGCTGAAGAACCCCGCCGACGGTAGCGCGATCCTGCTGGGCCGGCACATTGACGGCGACAACTTTACGGACTTCGAAACCCACGATTACTGAGCTTCTCCAGCAGAGCGCCGGGGCGGGCGTTTGCCCCGGCGCCTTTTTTGTTGCGCTGGCGCTCAGTGGACGGCTGGGAGTGGATCTGGAGGCACGGCAGACGCGTCTTTGGCCTCTTTGCCCCAGGTCCAGTACATGCCGAGGTAGGCGTAGTTCTCAGTCTGTCCGCGAACGGAGTGGCCGTAACAGAACAGGAGCTGGCGACCGGGGTGGTGCTTGAAGTGGTAGTAGCCGCCGAGGTCGGCCATGGCAGACGGCTCTGTCTGCGGCGGCGCGGGGCCTTCTCCGCCGTGGGCGAAGAGTTCTGTGCCCAGCTCGAGGCGCTCACTCAGGCCGTACTTCACCAGGAAGCCGCCGTAGGGAAAGTCATGGAAGCCTGACTGCGGAACGATGGTGTAGCCCGCGCCGCCGTCGAGCGTCCAGTGGCCGATGTTCTTCTGCGCCCAGACGGGGAGCTTGTACCAGGTTTTGCCGACGCCGAGGCCCTTGTCACTTTTGCCGGTGGGCAGCTCAAACATGGTGAAGCTGCCGATCTGCGGAGTGTGCCGGGACTCCTTGACCCAGGCGAGCTTGGCACCTAACTCCATGTCTGTGAGGCCGAAGCGGGCGGGGCCCTGACCGTCGGGCAAGTAGACGGGATTGTTGAGCGGGGCTGAGACGCCGAAGGGCAGGACTGCGTGGAGCTGGAGACGCGGAAGCGCGCCCCAGTTGAACTCGAAGGCCGGACCTGCGGAGTCGAGCTCGCGCGGCGTGCCGTCGACCGTGCCGAAGACGTAGAACTCGTAGTGGTGGAGGTCGACGGGGACGGGATCGTCGGTCTGGTAAGGCGGGCCCTGCGCGCGGAGCTGCGGCGCAGCTAAGGCAAGCAGGGCCAGAAGAAGCAGGGGAAGCGGCAGAACACCCGTCTGGGTACGAAGCATGAGGGCTCCTGCCTGACAGCTTACCCCGCGAGGGCGGCCTTGACGGCGTCAGAGACGAGCTTGCCCTCGGCGCGTGCGCCGGAGGCCTGGATCCTGGCCTGGACGGCCTTGATGACAGGGCCCATGTCGCGCGGGGTGGGCGCATGGCCGCTGGAGGCGGCGTGGGCGGCGACGGCCTCGGCAACGAAGGCCTTGAGAGTGGCCTCGTCGAGTGCCTTGGGCAGGAACTCCTCAATGACGACGATCTCGGAGGCTTCCTTGGCGGCGAGTTCGGGCCGGTTGCCCTTGGTGAACTGCTCGATGGAGTCACGGCGCTGCTTGATCATGGTGGCGAGCGTGGCCTGCTCTTCGACGGGCGTGAGCGCGGCGTTCTTTTCGACGGCCTTGTTCATGAGCGCGGCCTTGATGAGGCGGAGCGTTCCGGTTCGCTCGGCGTCGTGGGCCTTGAGTGCCTCAATGCTGAGCTTGGTAACGTGTGCGGCAAGTGCGCCGGGATCGATCATGGTTTCCTCACTAACAATTCAATTCTAAATTGCGTGGGAGAAAAGCCGCCGGCAGCTACCTCAGAGCACTGTGCGGGACGACGCACTGGAGCGCCAAAAAGACGCGGAGTTGGGCTAAATCGGTTTTCATCCAGCGGAAACGATCGCAGGCAGAAAACTTAACTTTTCTGCGAATCCGGGTTCGTATAAGCAGGAGTGGTGGATATGGCTGTTCATAAGATTGCTTTGGTTGGATTGCTTCTTGCGTTTGCGGCTCCGGTTTTTGCCGCTGAACCGGGTATGCCCGGTGTGGTGAACTACGTGGAAGGACAGGCCGCGCTTGAGGGCCGGCCGCTGTCTGCGCAGAACGTAGGCGAAGCGGCGATGAGGCCCGGCGAGGTTCTCACAACCGGACAGGGCCGCGTGGAAGTTCTGCTGACGCCCGGCGTGTTTCTGCGGATGGACGACAACAGCGCCGTGAAGATGATCTCTCCAACACTGACGATGACACAGGTGGAACTGGAGCAAGGGCGCGTCAGCGTGGAAGTGGACGAGATCCACAAGGAGAACGACCTGGAGGTGGTGGTGAACGGAGCCACCACGCAGCTGGTGAAAACCGGCTTCTACGAGTTCAACACCACGCCGGGACAGGCACTGGTGTTCAACGGAATGGCCGCGGTGGAGGTGAACGAGGGCAAGTACACGGAAGTGAAGAGCCATCGCACATTTGACCTGCAAGTGGCCGGAAACGCAGCGCTTCTGGCAAAAGAGAAGCCGCAGAGCTTTAACGAGAACATGGCCAAGGATGACTTCTACAAATGGAACAGCCTGCGCTCACAGTATCTGGCCGAGGCCAATAACCAGATGGCAGGACAGGTGAACGGCGGTCCGGGCTGGTACTGGAATCCGTATGCTCTGTCTTACACCTACATTGGCGTGGACCCGTTCTGGAGCCCGTTCGGCTGGGGCTATTACCCGTTCGGCTGGAGCGGCTGGTATGGCCCGGCGTACGGCTACCACCGCGGCTACTACGGTGGAAGCGGCATGAGCGGCTTCCACGGAGGTGGTTTCCAGGGCGGCGGCTTCCACGGCGGCGGACGCCGATAACGCAAACAGGGATCAGTCAACACGCGGGCCGGAGAGGGCGACTTCTCCGGCCCGCTTTGCTATGAGGCAAAGGTTCCGGGCTGCAAGGCGCGAGTTGCACTGTTTCTGGTGCAAGTAGGAGGGGGGGGGGAGGGGTGTACCTTCTCCGCCTTTCACCTTCTGGATTGGTTCTCCTGAGAGCAGTATGCGCGCTGGGCGGGAAATGTTTCGCAACGGGATTTGGCGGCTTTTCTGCGCGGAACGGGCTGTGGAAAAGATGTGGATTTGTGCTTTTACTTCGTGTCTCATCTGGTTAATTCACTGATTTATCTATGTTTAACAAGATAGCTGCGGCCTGGGTGCGGGAGTGCGTTCCCAGGTCTCAGAAGCGAGACCTGGGGCATCCATTTTCGTGCTTGAGATGGGCTTACGGTGGTAAGTCTTCTCGATCCACAGCTAGAGCACTGTGAAAGGTGAGTGGAAAATAAAATTCCACATAAACCACATTCTTGTGTATTCTGTGATCGTTGATCGGCCTCCAAGCCGACCCCCAAGCGAGGAAATGACGATGATTCGGAAGACGCGCCTGTTTACACCCGGTCCGACCCCTCTGCTCCCTGCCGCGCAGTTTGCCATGGCGGCGGCGGACATTCACCACCGCACGCCGGAGTTTCGTGCCATGTACCAGAAGGTGCTGGCGCAGCTAAAGGTGTTTGTGGGCACGCAGAACGACGTGCTGCTGCTCTCGTGCTCGGGTACGGGCGCGATGGAGGCTTCGGTTTCCAACCTGACCTCGCCGGGGGACCGGGTGCTGGTGCTTTCCGCGGGCAAGTTTGGCGAGCGCTGGGCGGACCTGACGAAGGCGTTTGGCTGCGTGGTGGATCTGGTTGAGGCTCCCTATGGGAAGACGTTTGACCTGGCGGCGGTGAAGGCCGCGCTGAAGCCGGACACGAAGGCGATCTACATGCAGGCGTCGGAGACCTCGACGGCAGTGAACCACGACGTGAAGGCCGTGGCGGCGCTGCGCGATGCGGTGGCTCCCGAGGCTCTGCTGGTGGTGGATGGCATTACCGGCCTGGGCACGACGCACTTCGACGTGGACGGTTGGAAGATTGACGTGCTGATTGGCGGCTCGCAGAAGGCGGTGATGATTCCGCCGGGCCTGGCGTACCTGTCGGTGAGCGAGCGGGCGTTCAAGGCGATGGATGCCTCGAAGAATCCGCGGTACTACTTTGACCTGCGCAAGGAACGCAAGAATCAGGTGAAGGGCGAGACGGCCTACACACCGGCGGTGGCGCTGGTGGCGGGGCTGGGCGCAGCGCTGGACTACATTGCCGGGCAGGCGGGCGGTGACCTGGAGAAGGGCCGCATTGCTCTGGTGGACAACGCGATCACGAACGCGGCGGCTACGCGCGCGGGGCTGGTGGCGCTGGGCTTCACGCTGTTTGCGCCGGACGCGCCCTCGTCGGCGGCGACGGCGGTGGCGGTGCCGGAGGGGATGGACTCGGGTGACGTGGTGAAGGCGCTGAAGACGAAGTTTGCGGCGGTGATTGCCAACGGACAGGGCACGATGAAGGGCAAGATCTTCCGCATTGCGCACCTAGGCTACTTCGACTTTCTGGACACGGTGGCGCTGCTGGGGGCGATGGAGCATATCGCCAAGGACACGCTGAAGCTGCCGGTGGAGTACGGGCAGGCGGTGGCGGCGGCGCAGAAGGTGTACGCGGAGTCAGTTGTCAGCGGTCAGTGATCAGTTGTCAGTGGGTCGTGCCGGTGCAGCCGGTGTGCTCCGCTGAGTGTTGAACACCGATGCGTGTGTGTAAACCCCACCCTAGGCGCAAAAACAAAGACGCGCCGAGGGTGGGGCACCCGAAGAGTTGCACCGATCACTGGATTCACCGAGAACTGACAACTGATCACTGAGAACAGATATGGCGGAACTTACATTTGCGGAGAAGCTGCTGATTGCGCGCAAGCAGCTGGATCTTTTTCAGTACCAGATGGCTGAGCGGCTGGGCGTGCATCCGAACTCGCTGACGAAGTATGAGAAGGGCGAGGGCAAGCCGCACGCGGCGGTGGTACGGATGTTTGATCTCCTGTGCGAGCAGGAGGGGATCCGCTTCGAGGAGTTTGCCGGAGCGGCACAGGGCAAGGGAGAGAAGATGAAGATCGTTTTGGCGGAGAAGGTGTCTCCGGCAACGCTGGCGGTGTTTGCCGCCGAGCCGGGGTGGGAAGTGCTGACGCACGACAAGCTGCCGAACGGGCTGGAGGCAGCTCTGGAGGACGCGGACGGGCTGGTGGTGCGGTCTGCCGTGCAGGTGGACGAGAAGCTGCTGGAGCACGCTCCGAAGCTGCGCGTGATTGGCCGGGCGGGCGTGGGCGTGGACAACATTGACGCCGAGGCGGCGACGCGGCGTGGCGCAGTGGTGATGAACACGCCGGGCGCGAACGCAATTGCCGTGGCGGAGCTGACCCTTGGCCTGATGCTGGCGCTGGGGCGCAAACTGCCCGCGGCGAACGCGTCGATGCACGCGGGGCGCTGGGAGAAGAAGAGCCTGCAGGGCGTGGAACTGCGCGGGAAGACGCTGGGCATTCTGGGCCTGGGCCGGATCGGGCTGGAAGTGGCGAAACGCGCGCGCGGATTCGGCATGGAGATTGTGGGCAGTGACCCGTTTGTGTCGGCTGCCGTGGCGCGCGAAGCCGGAATTACGCTGCTTCCGGTGGACCAGATGTTTGCCAAGGCGGACTATCTGACGCTGCATGTGGGGCTGACGCCGCAGACGCAGGGCATTGTGAACGCGAAAACGCTGGCGGCGATGAAGAAGGGCGTGCGGATTATCAACTGTGCGCGCGGCGAGCTAGTGGTGGAAGCGGCGCTGGTGGAGGCGCTGAAGAGCGGACAGGTGGCGGGCGCGGCGCTGGACGTGTTTGCGAGCGAGCCGCTGAAGGAGTCGGCCTATCACGGGCTGGACAACGTGATTCTGACGCCGCATATTGCCGGTTCGACGGCCGAGGCGCAGGAGGCGGTGGGTATCCAGATTGCTCGGCAGGTGAGGGACTACCTGAAGCTGGGCGTGGTGCAGAACGCGGTGAACCTGCCTTCGCTCACTCACGAGGAGTATGTGAAGCTGGCTCCGTATGTGGATCTGGCGGGGCGGCTGGGCGCGTTTCTGGCGCAGACGGGCAAGCCGGGCATTGACGCGATTCACCTGATCTACGGCGGCGAACTGGCCGAGGCGAAGGTGGACCTGGTGCGCAACGCGGCGATTGCCGGGCTGCTGCAAGGGTCAGAGAACGTGAACAAGATCAACGCGTCGGCGGTGGCTGAGGAGCGCGGCATCCGCGTGCATGAGGACCGCGAGGCGAGTCCGCGTGGCGGGGCGGCGACGCTGCTGGCAATTGAGCTGCACGGCGCGTGGGGCAAGAGCCAGGCGACGGCGACGGTGATCCACGGCGAACAGCCGCGGCTGCTGGCCTTCGACAATATCGACATTGAGGCGCCGCTGGAGGGCAACCTGCTGGTCTGCCGCAACCTGGACGTTCCGGGCGTGATTGGCAAGATTGGCACCACGCTGGGCGAGCATGGCGTGAACATTGCCAACTTTGCGCTGGGCCGCGAGCGCGCCGGGGCAACCGCACCGGCGAAGGCGCTGGCAGTGGTGCAGGTGGATGCGCCGGTGGAAGATGCGGTGCTGACGGCGCTGACGAAGATTGAGGCGCTGCTGGAAGCGAAGCTGGTGCAGTTGCCGTAAGGCGGGCTTGCTTTCCCACCCATTGCGCGATGGAACTGCGCGATGGATGGGGCACGGAGGGTTTGTGCAACCCCACTCTAGCCGCAAGGACAAAGACGCGGCGAGGGCGGGACACCCGAACTGCGGAGTGAGATTCAAGTATGCCGGAGAGTGGGTGGGGACCCGCACACCGGTCGGAAGGGCCGTCGCCAACCAGCGGCGGCCCTTCCTCTTTTTGTGCCGGTGGTGGGAGATTGTTTTCCCACTCATCGCGCATAAGCCGCGCGATGAATGGGGCACGGCGGGTTTGTGCTGGCCCCGCCCTGGCCGCAATGACAAAGACTGCGGCGAGTCTGGGGCACACATGTTCTTGCCTGGGATGCTTCGCCAAAGGCAACTGCGGGTCCTTCGACTACGTTTGCCGCAGAAAACGCGGCAAACTTCGCTCAGGATGACAGGCGCTTTGTGAGGCAGATGATTCCCGAATGGCTTAATTCAGCGAGGCGATGAGTTGCTCCATGGCGGGGAGCTGGGATTCCATTTCTGCGACTAACTTGAACTGGGTACGGGCGCGGTCGAGGTTGTGGTTTTCTCGGTGGATTTTGAAGTAGGTGTCGCCGTTGAGGTGGTCGGCGAGGAAGCGGAGGCCTGTCTCAAAGGTGATGAGGATGCCGCCGGTGGGCAGGAGCTGGCGCTCGGCGGGGGTGAGGAAGGTGGCGGTGGAGAGATAGCCGCGTGCCAGGGCCTCAAAGAGGGGCAGTTCAAAGGTGACGCGGGAGAGGTCGCGCTCGTCTTCAGCGGCGGGTGAGGTGGAGGTGCGGACGAGGTCGCCGAAGTCGTAGGCGGCGAGGCCCGGCATCACGGTATCGAGGTCGATGACGCAGAGGGCTTCGCCGGAGGTCTCGTCAAAGAGGACGTTGTTGAGCTTGGTGTCATTGTGCGTGACGCGGGTGGGCAGGCCGGCGCGGACGAGGACCGAGGCGAAGGATTCGCGGTCGAGGGCGAAGCGGATCTCGGCAGGACAGGCGGCGGCGCGGTGGGCAGAGTCTGCGGCGAGTGCCTGCTGGAACTGCTGGAAGCGCGTGGGCGTGTGATGGAAGCCGGGGATGGTTTCTGCGAGCGGTGGCTCGGGCAGATCAGAGAGCAGGGCCTGGAAGCGGCCGAAGGCCTGGGCTGCGCGAAAGGCCTGCTCGGGGGACTCGACCTGATTGAAGGAGCGAGTGCCGGAGACGAATCCGTAAGCACGCCAGACATTGCCTTCCGCATCGACGTGGAAGGCCTGACCGGAGCGGGTGGGGATGAGGCGGAGGACGCGGCGGTCGCGGTCGGGGTCAGGCGCGGGGCCTGCGGCGAGCTTGGCGGCGAGGTGTGCGGTGACGCGCTCGACGTTGCGCATGAGCGCGACGGGGTCACGGAAGACGTGGTGATTGATGCGCTGAACGATGGACCGCTCCGGCGCGGGGCCGGGGGCGGTGGTGATGCGGAAGGTGTCATTGATGTGGCCGGAGCCCCAGGGGTCGGCGGAGACGAAGGGGCCGGGAATCTGGAAGGCCGCGGTGACGGCGGCGAGGTCGTACGAAGAGGTCATGCCCAGAGGCGCTCCGGATAACGGCCGGCGGCAATGAGTTCACCGAGGCTCTGGACGACGCGGGGACGGTCCTCGCGGTAAGTGACGCCGAACCATGCGTCCGGCGAGCGCAGGACGCGGACGTGGGCGCGGCCAGCGTCAATGGCAGCGGTGACGGCGGCGGGGAGGTAGCACTCGGCCTTGGGGTCAGCGGCGCGGGCGCGGAGAAATGCGCGGAAGTGGGAGAGCAGATCGTCAAAGATGTGCGGCTGGAAGCCCCACATGTTCATGGAGACGATCTCGTCGCCGGTTAACGGCTGGACTTGGTCGCCGTTGACGGCCTTGGCACGGGTGCCATCGGGCTCGATGCCGGTGGTTTCGGTGACGGACTCGAGGAGGCCTTCGGGCGAGACGGTGCAGAGGCCGCGGGCGACGGAGCCGAACTCGGATAGGGTGTTGCGGAGGACGAAGCCAACCATGGCGTGATCGGCAGCGGGGCTGCAAGTGAGGTGGGCGGCGAGCAGGCGGTAGCCCTCGGCGCCGTAGAAGTCGTCAGCGTTGATGACGGCGAAGGGCGAGCGGACCGCATGGCGGGCGGCGAGGATGGCGTGCGCGGTGCCCCAGGGCTTGGTGCGGCCTTCGGGGACGGCAAAGCCAGCGGGCAGGTCGTCGAGCTGCTGGAAGGCGTAGTCCACATCAACGTGGCGCTCAAAGCGGGCGCCGACGGAGGCGCGGAAGGCGTCCTCGATGTCGCGGCGGATGACGAAGACGACGCGGGAAAAGCCAGCGCGGAGAGCGTCGAAGACGGAGTAGTCGAGGATGGCTTCGCCGGAGGGGCCGACGGGGTCGATCTGCTTGAGGCCGCCGTAGCGGCTGCCCATGCCAGCGGCGAGAACAACGAGCGCGGGCGCGGGGGATGCGGGAGAGGACATTGGCGCGGGAACTCCTGAAGAAACAGCGATAAACAGTGCGCGGAATGCAGACAGAATGGTCACTGCCTGTGTCCGCAAAGGGCCGCACACGCGGAGGCGTGTAACAGCCGGATGAATTCTGACCGGACGGAAGACAGTGTAGCGCAGCGACGGCGGAACGAGAGAGACCGTGCCCAATCGGTGGCATTGCGGGGGGTAGCCGGGAATGATACTAATCACCACGAATTCCAGAAAGCACGGACCGTGCGGTAATCCATCCGGCTCCACGAAGCCGGAGCAAAGAGACACGGCTCCTGACAGCAAGGCAGGCGGACGATGGATGTCCAGACTTTTTCCCCAGAAAAAGCTACGGAACAGGAACGGCCGCGTGTGCTGATCGCGGAAGACGACACGGTGGTGCGGCTGCTGCTGCGGCACTGGATGACGGGATGGGGCTTTGACGTGACGGAGGCGGCGGACGGGGCAGAGGCCTGGACGCAGCTGGAACGAGCTGACGCGCCGAAGCTGATTGTGATGGATTGGATGATGCCCGGGCTGGACGGGATTGAACTGTGCAGGCGGGTACGCGCGAGAGAGACGCGCTACTACCAGTACATCCTGATGGTGACCGGGCGGGCGGACATGGCGCATGTGGCGCACGCGCTGGAGTCAGGTGCGGACGACTGCATCAAAAAACCATTTGAAGAAGCGGAGCTGAAGGCGCGGATCACGGTGGCGAACCGGATTCTGGCGCTGCAGGACGAGCTGATTGAGGCGCGTGAGGCGCTGCGGCTGCAGGCGATGAAGGACTCGCTGACAGGGCTGTGGAACCGGACGGCTTTCGCGGATCTGTTTGACGCGGAACTGATGCGGGCGGCGCGCGCGGGGACGCAGGTGGGCCTGCTGCTGCTGGACGTGGACCACTTCAAGATGGTGAACGACACCTACGGCCACGCGGCCGGGGACACGGTGTTGCGCGCGGTGGCACAGACGCTGCGGCACCACGTCAGGCCATACGACTTTGCGGGGCGGTTCGGCGGCGAGGAGTTTCTGATTGCCCTGCCCGGCTGCACGCCCGCACAACTGCGCGAGCAGGCGGAACGGATTCGCGCGGCGGTGGAGGCGGAGACGATCACGGTGGGCGAGGCGCGGATTGCGGTGACGGCAAGCATTGGCGCGACGGCTGGCTCGGAGGAAAACCGCACGTTCGACACGATTCTGGCGACGGCGGATGCGGCGATGTATCGCGCCAAGGAGGCGGGACGAAACCGCGCGGTGTTTTGCCTGCGGAGGGCGGACGGGACGGAGAACGCGCTGGAGCGGTGCGCGGCGTGCGCAGCGCCGGAACGCGATGGTTGCGTGGTACCGGTGAAATCGCAGTAAGCTGGTGGGCGCGTGTGCCAGATCACACGGAGCGGTGCAGCGGACGGGATACACTGCCGGACGTTGCGCTGACCACGGAGCCCATGGCGACTGACGACAAGACAACCACGATGAGTTACCGGCGCGGCGCTGAGCGGCCGCTGCTGGAGTTGACGATTGGCGCGCTGCTTACGCGCACGGCGGAGCGCTATCCGGAGCGGCTGGCGGTGGCGGCACGGCACCAGAACCGGCGGATGAGCTGGGCAGAGCTGAGCGAAACGGCCGACCGCGTGGCGCGGGGGCTGTGGGCGCTGGGCGTGCGGCGCGGCGACCGCGTGGGCATCTGGTCCACCAACTGCATTGAGTGGCTGATGATGCACATGGGCGCGGCGCGCGCGGGGGCGGCGCTGGTGAATGTGAACCCGGCGTATCGCTCACACGAGCTGGGGTACACGCTGGAACGGTCGCAGATGAAGGCGCTGTTTCTGTGGCACAAGGACAAGCGCGCGGACTACGAGGAGATTCTGGGGCGTGCGCGGCACGGGCGGAACGTGGCGCTGGAGCACACGATCTACTTCGACACGCCGGAGTGGGGGGCACTGCTGAATGCCGAGGGGCGGCTGCCGGATCACGTGGCGGTGGATGACGTTGCCAATATCCAGTACACGAGCGGGACGACGGGGATGCCGAAGGGTGTGATGCTGACGCATCACAACGTGGTGAACAACGGGCAGTATCTGGCGCAGGGCTTCCACTACACGGAGCGGGACGCGATTGTGGTGCCGGTGCCGCTGTTCCACTGCTACGGGTGCGTGATTGGCACGATGTCTGCGGTGAACTCGGGTGCGGCGCTGATCTTTCCGAACTGGACGTTTGACGCGCGGGCGACGCTGCAGGCGGTACACGACGAGCGGGCTACGTCCGTCTACGGCGTGCCGGCGATGTATGTGGCGGAGTTTGCGCTGCCGGAGTTTGCGAGCTACGACCTGACGAGTCTGCGGACCGGCATGATGAGCGGCGCTCCGTGCCCGGTGGAACTGATGAAGCGCGTGCTGAACGAGATGCACATTGGCGAGTTGGTGATTGCGTATGGGCAGACGGAGACCTCGCCGGTGGTGACGATGAGCGACGCGGGAGACACGATTGAAGTCCGCGTAAACACGGTGGGCCGCGCGATGCCGCAGACGGAGATCAGAATTGTGGACGCGGAGACGCGCGAGACGGTACCGCTGGGCGCGCAGGGAGAGATCTGCGTGCGCGGCTACGCGGTGATGAAGGGCTACGATGGCGACGCGGAAGGCACGGCGCAGGTGGTGCAGCCGGATGGCTGGCTGCGCACGGGCGACCTGGGCGTGATGCGCGAGGACGGCTGCCTGCACCTGACGGGGCGAGCGCGCGACGTGATCATCCGCGGCGGCGAGAACATCTATCCGCGCGAGGTGGAGGAGTTTCTCTACACCAACCCCAAGGTGGGCGAGGCGCAGGTGGTCGGCATTCCGCACGAGCGGCTGGGCGAAATCGTGGTGGCATGGGTGCGGCTGCGGCCCGGCGAGACCTCGAGCGAGGAAGAGATTCGCGCGTTTTGTCAGGGGCAGATTGCGTACTACAAGATCCCCGAGCACGTGCGGTTTGTGACGGAGTTTCCGGCGACGCTTTCAGGGAAGATTCAGAAGTACAAGATCCGCGAGTTTGAGATTGAGGCGCGGGGCTTGCAGGACGTGGCGAAGACGGAGATGGCTTGAATGCTGCTCTCAGAACTTAAGGGTAGACCTCGATGTTAACAGCGCACCTAGACGAAACTGGACAACAAGGACGTGGCCTTGTTATTGTCGGCGGGTTTATTGGAACCGATGAACAATGGGATGACCTAGCGCACGAATGGCCTAAAGGCTTCGAAGGAAGCCAAAGAAAATCGCTCCATCTCAGGCAAATCAGCTTTAAGCGCGATAGTGACAAAGCACTTCTAGATAAACTTGGGCCCATTCCGCAAGCCTGTGGATTGAAGAGAATTTCTGGATCGGTGAATGTAGCGGACTACTTTGATCTCGTAGAGGGAACTGTGGCTGAGCTTCACGCACATGGCTACGCTTTGGCCGTACTGCCTCTAATTTTGGCGATTGAAGCGACTATTCCTAACGATGAAGTCTACAGGTTAGTTTTCGAGGAGCAAACCTCCTTGGGGTTCTACCGGAACAAAATTCTCGATCTTATCGCATACACGCTTTCTCACCCGCCCAAGGAAGAACGACACGCTAAGCGGCCAAGATTGATCGAATGGAGAACTGCGGCCAAGGATGCAACGCAATTATGCGAGCCATCTGATTACCTCTGCTACCACTTGGCGCATAATTCATTTGATCCGAGTTCTCGACGAAGCGTATGGACCAAGCCGATTATGGGGGATGGGACTATTACTATCCGCCATTTAACTCGCGAGGCTAGTAGAAATCTATTTGCAAATACACCATCTCTAAGTCAACAAGGCCGCGATGATCTAGCGTCCTTCAAAAAATACATACGTTCTGGACAATATGATCCTTGGAGGGAACTATTGTCAGAGAAAGAATCTAAGTTTCGCCAATAGTCGCATTTACTGAATCGATGAAGATATCCGGATGAGGCAAATTGTCTTATCGCGAGAACAATTTAGCCGATCGTGCCTATCTCGTTTCTCCGGCGCGCTGGATGGCTTTGATCTTGCGGCTGTAGTGGCCGGTGAGGGCGTTCCAGCGGATGATCATCAGCTCTTTGAGCATCTGGAGGCCGTCTTTGAGGTAGCTGATGCGGGAGCGCTCGTCATGGGCCCAGCTGACAGCAACTTCCCTGACGGTAAAGCCGCGCTTGAGCGCAATGAAGAGGATTTCCGGATCGAAGCCCCAGCGCTCGATGGTTTGAAGCTGGAAGACGGTTTGCGCCGCGGCACGCGTGAAGGCCTTGAAGCCACACTGCGTATCGACGAAGGGCAGGCTCATGACCATGCGCGTGACGAGGTTGAAGCAGCGGCCGAAGAACTGGCGATAGAGAGGCTGGCGGTGGGTCTGGCGGCCGCTCTCAAGCCAGCGCGAGCCGATGGCGATGTCTGCACCGCCCTCAATGGCGGCGAAGAGGCGCGAGGCCTCCTCAATGGGCGCGGAGAGGTCAGAGTCTGTGAACAGGACCACTTCACCGAGCGCGTTCAGAACGCCGTTGCGGACGCTGTAACCCTTGCCGTGGTTGCCGGGGTTCTCAATAAGGCGCACTTCAGGGTTGGCGACGGCGAAGTCACGCACGATCTGCGCGGTGGAGTCCGTGGAGCCGTCATTGACGACGACCACCTCGGCGTCCCACTGGTGGGCACGGACGGCGGAGACAACGGCCTGGAGCGTGGCGGGAATGCGAGCGCTCTCGTTGTAAGCGGGAATGATGATGCTGTATCTGGGAAAATGCGCCATTCGTCGTGCGGGTGTGCCGTCCTCGCGTATCCGGGGGAGACTCTGCTCATGATAGCGCGCCGCGGGGCTCAGGGGCGGCGGGAGGGCGAAAAAGCGTTCCGCGATGGGCACCGGGGGGCCATGTTGCTGATGCAAAAGGCACAATCCACCCCCAGGTGCTTGATTTTTGTGCGCCGGTTGCGGAGAATCTGAGTATTCTGTCTCGGGAGGCCGCAGCATGACGAAAGCAGATCTAGTCGAAAAGGTGACGCGCCTGGGCGACTTGACCCGCCGGGATGGCGAAGTGATTGTGGAGACCGTGTTTGACTCGGTGATCGCGGCGTTGCAGTCGGGCGACAAGATCGAGATTCGCGGCTTTGGTTCATTCCGCATCCGGCAGCGCAATCCGCGCATTGGGCGCAACCCGAAGACGGGCGAACGGGTGGAGGTTCCTGCGAAGCGGGTGCCTTACTTCAAGCCGTCAAAGGAACTGCGCGACCTGGTGAACCCTGACGAGGCTGCCACCCCGGCAGCTCCGGCACCGGCGCAATAAACCTGGCGCGCACGAGCGCGCTCTCCCCCCAGCACACAACAGACGATGAAAGCCGGTCCGCCCGCTCAACGCGGGCGGATGCCGATGACTGCCATGAGGCGGCCGGCGTGGCCCTGTGCGCCGCGATGCGAGAAGAACAGCTCGCGGTGGCACTGTGTGCAGCCGCCGATGATGCGGATGGCGCGCGGCTTGAGGCCCGCATCCAGAAGCTGGCGGCGGTTGGCTTCAACCAGATCCATGTGGAGCGCGGGGCCGATGGGCGAGTGGCCGGGAGCGCGCTGCGTAAGAAACAGCATGGGATAGCGGGTGCGGATGGGGTCTGAGTCAGAGACCTCATGGAAGAGCTCTTGCGCGTACACAAACTGCGACTCGAACTCGGTGCGGACCTCGTCCCCCACGGCATAACAGCAGGGCCCGACGCCGGGGCCGATGGCGGCCACCAGATCCTCAGGGCGCGAGCCGAACTCGAGGCGCATGCGGCCGACGCCCAGCTCGACGATGCGCTTGACGGTGCCGCGCCAGCCAGCGTGGAAGGCACCGACGACGTGCTGTTTGCGGTCAGCGACGAGGACGGGGATGCAGTCGGCGGTCTGGACGGCGAGGAGGATGCCGGGCTCGCTGGTGAAACTCCCATCGGCTTTCCACCCCAGCGACGTGGACCTGTCGCTGGGGACCCCGGCCTTCCACGGCAGGGTGCGCGCGGCGTCAGCGGCGGTGAGGCGCACGACGAGGTTGGAGTGGACCTGACGGATGGGGACAAGCGGCGTGGCGGCGCTGCCGGTGACGGCTTCAGCCAGCAAAGCGCGGTTCTTCAGCACGGTTTCGCGGTCGTCGGCGGGGGTAAGGCCAAGATTCAGCTCGCCGGGGGCGTCGTCTGCGCAGTAGGCGCGGCTGAGGCCGCCCTGGCGCGTGCTGAAGCCTGCCCAGAGCCATGAGTCGCGCTGCCAGCCGGGGACGGGCAGCCAGCGAACGCCATTGGGCGCGGTGACGGGCTCAGGAGCGGCGGGGCGGAGGTCTTCTGCGGCGCGGATGCGGGCGCGCTGGGCACGGAGCTGGGTGGTGATGCCAGCCGGAGTGGCACGGCGGCTGCGGGTGAGTCCGGCGGTGGAAAACAGCGAGTCGATGTCGCGGATGTTCTTCTTGAGTTCGGCCGGGGAGTTTGCAGTGCGCTTCACTCCTCGATTGTACGGGGAGCAAGGAAAGTGGCGCAGAAAGAGCAATGGGCCTGCTTTCCAGCAGGCCCGCTCGAGAGGCTTATAGGAGGGAGATCCGGAGGGGGTTCAAGAGGTGAGGTCCGTTGCCGGACCTTCGCAAAGAAGGGTGAATCGAATCTGGAAGGTCTTCACATCAGGGGGAAGCCTCTGCTTGTTACTGGATATGACTCCAAAACCGGGCAGAAGGTTGCTCTTTCTTTTGCACAGAGAGAAAGAGCAACCTTCCCAGAAGCGGAAAGGCCTACTTTGCGGCGAGAGGTCCGCTTTCAAATTCCTCGCCGATCCACTGTGCGAACGCGCTGAAATCCTCGTCACGGCCGAGGAAGTCGCGGACCATCTGGCGGCCGGGGCGGGAGCCGCCCTGCTCGAGAACGGTGGCGCGGTACTTTGCCCCGGCGTCGCAGCCGAGCAGGTCAGCGGGATCGAACTGGGCGAAGAAGTCCAGGGCAATGACCTTGTCGAAGGCGTAGGTGTAGTAGTTGGACGAGTAGCCGGTGAGATGGCCGAAGCTGGCGTACATGCGGTTGCCCTCAAGCCAGGTCCAGGGCTGGAGGGACTGGTAGAGCGACTTGGTCACCGCGTCGAGGTCGAGCGCGGAGGGGGCCTGATCGTGAAGGTCGAGCGAGAGAGTGGTGTAGTAGAGCTGGGCTCGGACCCAGTCGGCGCGGCCGAAGGCGCCGGCCAGCTTCATCTTGCGGATGGTTTCGACGGGTAGGACTTCGCCGGTCTGGTAATGGCGGGCGAAGGACTGGAGGAGTTTCTCGTCGCGGAAGAACTCTTCGAGCATCTGCGAGGGGACTTCGATGAAGTCGCCCTCGGTGGCGAAGCCGGAGAGGCCGGCCCACTCGGTGTGGCCGCCGAGGATGGCGTGCATGAGGTGGCCGAACTCGTGGAAGAAGGTCACCACGTCGGAGTACTGCATGAGGCCGGGGTCGTCTGGCGTACCTCCTGGGAAGTTGCAGATGAGCGCGGCTTCAGGCAGGTAGCGACCACGCACGCCGGTGACGACGGGGGCGGCGGAGAACCACTTGTCTTTGCCCTCGCGGGGGTGCATGTCGAGATAGAAACGGCCCGCGTGGCGGCCCTGCTCATAGACCTCGAAGACACTGACGGACGCGTCCCAGGCAGGGACTTCGGAGGGGCGGAACTCGATCTTGAAGAGGCGGGCGGCGGTGGCGAGCACGCCTGCTTCGGCTTCGGCGTAGGGGAAGTAGGGGCGGACGGATTGCGAGTCGAAGTCGAAGGCGGAGCGGCGGAACTGCTCGTACCAGTAACCGCGGCTGGTGATGTCAATGGCGGTGAGCTTCGGGTTGCGCTGGCGGGCGAAGTCGAGGACGAGCTGATGCTCGCGCACGGCGCCTTCGCGGCTGGAGTCATTGAGCCGGGCGAGGAAGGTGCGGACGTTGGCGGCTGAGCCCATCATCTGGTCCGCGGTGGCGAGGTCAGCCCAGCTGCGAAAGCCGAGAACGGTGGCGATCTCCTGGCGGGTGGCAAGCAGGTCAAGCAGGAGCTGCTTGTTCGCAGGATAGGCGCGGGTGTTGTAGGCCAGGAACATGCGCTCGCGGAGGGAGTGGCTCTCCGCGAAGGTGAGGACGGGCTGCATGTCGGGCTGGTCAGTGGAGATGGTGACCTTGCCCTGGGCGTTGGCTGGATGGCGGGCGATGTAGTCGTCGGGCAGGCCGGCGAGCTCGTCGGGCGTGGCCTCGATGGTCTTGGCGCCCTCCTGGATGTTGCGGCTGAACTCGAGCGAGAGGCGCGTGGCCTTTTCGTGGAGGGCCTGCAGGTGGTCGCGCGTGGCCTGGTCCTTGTCGACTCCGGCGAGTCGGTACTGGAGCAGGGTGCGCTCGACGTAATGCTTTGTCGCGGGCGAAGCGCCGGTGAGGTCGATGTCCGAGAGGGCGTCGTAAACGGCGCGGTTGAGGCTGAGGGCGCTGCCCGCCACGGCGACGCGCTGCGCTTCAAGCTGGGCCTGATCGCGGACGGAGGCGGAACCGGCGACGGAGTTGAGCAAGCCCGCCTGCGAGCCAGCGAGGTTGAGCTGCTCGATGGCTACGTCATAGAGACGGAGGGAGTTGTCGGGCGTGCGTGGCTCGCGGACGGCAAGCAGAGCGGCAAGGGCAGCCTCATGCGCAGCAAGCCGGGCGGAGACCCAGGCGGTGAGCGCGTCAGGCGAGCTGGCGCCGCCGGACTGCCAGGCATGCGGGTTGGGCGTGATGGCGGCGGAATCGAGAACAGAAGTAGACATGAGGAAAACCTCCAACCCTCAAGAGTGCCACAGTGAAACGGGGTGTGATGGGTACCTTTCGCGTGGCGTGGGGTGGGGCGGCGCTTGCATCGGGAGAAGAAGCCATCTAAGATGCGTCAATTGACGCATATGGCTCACGATGTTGAACACGGAAGTATGCCAACTGCTGCCTTTACGCCTGCTGCGCGGGTGCGCGTGGGCAAGCTGTGTGTGGCGATCCAGGCGGAGACGCCCGCGGAGATGGTGGAACGCGCCGAGGTGGCGCTGAAGGACAGCCATTTCTTCGAGTTCCGGCTGGACATGCTGCCTAAACCAGCCACGGCCCTGCCCTACATCAAGCAGTTTCTGGCTGAGCACCGCGAGGTGACGGCGATTGCGACCTGCAGGCGGAAGGCCAACGGCGGGAACTTTACCGGGGCGCTGGCGGCGGAGTTCGAGATTCTGGAAAAGGCGTCGCAAGCGGGCTGCCAGATTGTGGACCTTGAGGTGGAGTCGGCCGAGGCGGCGAAGGCGGCGCAGATTGCCGCTCTGCGCGCTGCTGGCGCGGCGCTGCTGGTGAGTTTCCACGACTTTACGCGGACGCGGGGGCTGGAACAGGCTGCGAAACGGATTGAGGCGTTCAAGCCGGACTTTGTGAAGGTGGTTTCAACGGCGCACTCACTGGCCGACAACCTGGAGGTGCTGCGTCTGATTGAAGACCACAGCCAGGCAGCGCGGGTGGTGGGCATTGCGATGGGCGAAGAGGGCCTGATTAGCCGCGTGCTGGGCCCGAGGGCCGGGGCGGCGTTCACGTTTGCCTCATTCAGCGACGGGACGGAGACGGCGCCGGGGCAGGTTTCAGCGCACACGCTGAAGGATCTCTACCGCATTGAACATCTGGACACGGCGACACGGATCTTTGGGGTGGCGGGCAACCCGATCAGCCACTCGCTCTCACCGCTGATACACAACATGGCGTTCAGGCGCGAGGTGGTGAACGCGGTGATGCTGCCGCTGAAGGTGAAGTCGCTGGACGACCTGCTGCGCGTGGTGCGGGAGTTGCCGCTGGCCGGAGTGGCGGTGACGATGCCGCTGAAGCAGGAGGTGCTGCCGCACCTGGCGAACATGGACCCGCAGACGGCGCGGATTGGGGCCTGCAACACGCTGCGCACGGGCGCGGACGGCAAGCTTTACGGCTTCAACACGGACGTGGCCGGCGTGGTGCGGCCGCTGGAGAAGCGGCTGAAGCTGGCCGGGGCACGGGTGGCCGTGCTGGGCGCGGGCGGCGCGGCGCGGGCGGCGGTCTTCGGGCTGGTGGAGCAGGGCGCGGAGGTCTTCGTCGTGAACCGCACGCACGAGGCGGCAGTGAAGCTGGCGCGGCAGGCCAAGGCGAAGTCGCTAAAGCACGAGGCGCTGGCGAAGCAGCAGTTCGACGTGCTGGTGAACTCGACGCCGTGTGGAATGAAGGGCGTGAAACCGGCGCTGCCGCTGGCCGAAAACGAGTTGAATGCGGGGTTGGTGTTCGACATGGTGTACAACCCGATGGAGACGCCACTGCTGGCGCTGGCGAAGAAGAAGGGGATCGCGACGATCTCTGGCGTGGAAATGTTTGTGCAGCAGGGTGCGCGACAGTTTGAGATCTGGACGGGGAAGCCTGCGCCGGAGGCGGAGATGCAGCGGGTGGTGGAGCATGAGTTGAGGAAGCGGGGGTAGCCCGCGCTGCGCGCGGTTAGCGGGGTTGGCGGAGTTAGACGGGGATGTGGCTTTGCACAGCTGCTTCCCTCAGGGGCTAAAGCCCCCCAATGATTTCTTTGAGCTTATTGGCACGCTTCGGCCCGGCTAAAGCCGGGCGCTACCAGTCGTGCCCTTTCAAATCTGTGCGCTGGCAAGCGTTTTTTCGCAGCCTGGTGTTACCCGGCGCTACTTCTTGTGGCGGGCGGCGGCGGCCTGGGCTTTGGCTTTCGCCTTGGCGGCGGCTGCGGCCTTCTCTTCCGGCGAGCGGGTATCAGGCAGCGGGGCGAGGTCTGGGCCGATGCGGCGGACGGTGGTGTCTCGCAGGGCATAGGCGATGGTGCGCGGGTTGACGGGCTTGCCTACGCCGGTGCTGGGGTCCAGCGCCACGTCTGCCGAGCTGGAGATGGTGAAGCTGAACATATAGTCCGTGCCGCCGTTGGGGCCGGGCTGCGTGGCCAGATGCAGGGGCAGATAGCCCTTGATGTCGCGCATGCGGAAGGCTGTCTCGTAGCGATGCTTCTTCAGGTTCCAGGTGAAGACACGGATCTGATCGAAGTCATAGGGCAGACCGGACTTGGGGTCGGCGAGAGCGGTGACGTACTCGGCGACGGTGTGGTCGGGGGTCTGGGCCTCGTCGTCGTGGACCTTGGCGATGATGTAGGCACCGACGATCTTTTTGCCTTCGGCGTACTGGGCGACGTCGTCGGGGACCTCGATATCAACGCGGTTGGCGAGCACCCAGCCGACGCGGTTCTGCTGATCGCGGATGAGCCACCAGTCTTCCATGGCCGGGGGCGCGGGCGGGGCGCCGGGCTGCGGAGCCGGGGCGGGCGCGGCGTTCTTCTGGTCGCGCTGAACGGAGGCGCGGACGAGCATCTGCACCTTCTCATTGCCGGGAAGGATGTAGAAGCGGTCAGTGTCACGGCCGGGAGCGGCGTGGAGGTAGACCTCGTCGCGGAGGGTGCCGCTGGAGATGACGGGGGCATCTTTGTGCTGGGTGCCGAGCTGGGTAAAGGAGTCGTACGTCTTGGCGTCGATGACGGCGCGCTCGGGGATCCAGCCGATTTCGCCCTTGTCCGTCTTGACACGGAGGAAGCGCTTGGAATGCTCGACGACCTGGAGGGGCTGGCCGTTGGAGACCTGGGCGACGTGGTTGGAGACGGCTGCTACGCGGTCGCGGAGGTACATCTGGCGGACCCAGACGTAGACCATCTCATGACGCTCGGCGCGGAACTGGCGAATCTTGCTGCAGCCGGTGAGCAGCGCAAGCAGGCAGACAGCCAGCAGGCTGGCGGCGCAAACAACGCCACGGCGGCGGAACGGGAGAGCGGGAATCGGGGATCGCGTGAAATGGGCCACTGCAGACACTTTGAGGATAGCATCGGCGGAACGCGACGGCGCACAGAACGAAGCGCTACGTTGCAGGATGCGGACCCATTTGAATCAACGCGGAAACGAGGGAACGCCCGTATACTTGGGCGTTGGACCCAGGGAGGCACGAGACCGTGCGAGTGGGCTTGTTTACGAGGGAGTATCCGCCGCAGGTGTATGGCGGCGCGGGCGTGCACGTGGACTACCTGAGCCGCGAGCTGGCGAAGAAGATTGAGGTGGAGGTGCACTGCTGGGGTCCGCAGAAAGAGGACGCGGGCAACCTGCATGTGCGCGGGCAGGAGCCGTGGGCGGAGATCACGGACGGCACGACGGGCAAGTTCAAGGGCGCGCTGGAGGCTCTGAGCCTGAACCTGACGCAGGTGAAGGCGCTGGAGGGCGTGGACGTGGTGCACACGCACACGTGGTACGTCTCGATGGCAGGATTTCTGGCGAAGAAGCTCTATGGCGTGCCGTTTGTGCTGACGACGCACTCGCTGGAGCCGCTGCGGGCGTGGAAGGCGGAGCAGCTTGGATCAGGCTACGCGATGAGCTCGTGGATGGAGCGGACGGCGATGCTGGACGCCGACGCGATTGTGGCTGTCTCGCAGGGAACGAAGGCGGACATTCTGCGCGCGTACCCGGAGGTGGACCCGGCGAAGATCCACGTGATTTATAACGGCATTGACCTTGCGGAATACCAGAAGACGAGCGACACGACAGCGCTGAAGGAGTACGGCGTTGATCCGGACGTGCCGTATGTGCTGTTTGTGGGGCGCATCACGCGGCAGAAGGGCGTGACGCATCTGGTGGATGCGATTCGGCACCTGCCGAAGCAGACGCAGGTGGTGCTGTGCGCGGGCGCGCCGGACACGCCGGAGATTGCCGCGGAGATGCGGGAGAAGGTGGAAGCCGCGCGGCGCGATCATCCGCGGATTGTGTGGATCGAAAAGATGGTGACGCGGGCAGAGGCGATCCAGCTCTACAGCAACGCGCGCGTGTTCTGCTGCCCCTCAGTGTATGAGCCGTTCGGGATCATTAATCTGGAGGCGATGGCGTGCAAGGCTCCGGTGGTGGCGAGCGCGACGGGCGGCATCAAGGAAGTGGTGGTGGACGGCAAGACGGGCTACCTGGTGCCGTTTGACGCGGACCCGGTGACGGGCTTTCCGCGCGACCCTGAGCAGTTTGCGCGGGGGCTGGCGGCACGGATTGATGGGTTGCTGGACAACGAGGCGAAGTGCCGGCAGTTCGGCGAGGCCGGGCGGCGGCGGGTGGAAGAGACGTTCAGCTGGACAGCGATTGCCGAGCAGACGATCGCGCTGTACACGGAGTTGATGGACCAATGCAAGCGAATCGGCCGGGACAAGTAAAGCGCAAGACGAAAGCCACGCGGACGGGCAAGCGGATGATACGGACGACGGAGACGGACGGGCGCAGGCGCGTCCAGATTGAGGGCATTACGCCGCAGGTGGACGGCGGGCGGTTTGCAGCCAAGCGCACGGTGGGCGAGCTGGTGCGCGTGGAGGCCGATGCCTTCACGGATGGGCACGACGCGATCCGGGTGGCACTGCTGGCGCGGCGCGCGGCCACGGCGAAGTGGACCGAGATTCCGATGCAGGCACTGGGCAACGACCGCTGGACGGCGGAGTTCCACGTGGCGGAGCTGGGCCGCTACCTCTACAAGGTGCAGGGCTGGGTGGACCACTTTGAGACGTGGCATCGTGACCTGAAGAAGCGCATTGATGCGGACACGGACACGGCGGTGGACTACCAGATTGGCGCGAACCTGGTGGAGGCGGCCTTTTGGCGCGCGCGCAAGGCGGACGCGACGGCACTGCGGAAGAGCGTACGGCTGCTGCGCGCGGGCGCAGAGGCGACAACGCCGGACAAGGCTGCACTGCGCAAGGCGGCGACCGACGAGGCGCTGCACCGGCTGATGCTGAAGTATCCGGACAAGCGCTTTGCGAGCGAGTCCGACAAGGAACTGGAGATTGTGGTCGATCCGGAGCGGGCGCGCTTTAGTTCCTGGTACGAGTTCTTTCCGCGCTCGACGGCGGCCGAGCCAGGCAGGCACGGCACGTTTGCCGACTGCGAACGGCGGCTGGAGTATGTGGCAGCCATGGGCTTCAACGTGGTGTACCTGCCGCCAATTTCTCCAATTGGGCGAATGTTTCGCAAGGGGCCGAACAACAACCCGGAGAACAAGCCGGGCGACGCGGGCAGCCCGTGGGCGATTGGCTCAGAGCAGGGCGGGCACACGTCGATTCTTCCGGAGCTGGGCACGCTGGAGGAGTTCCACCACTTTGTGGGCGAGGTGAAACGGCACGGCATGGAGCTGGCGCTGGACATCGCGTTTCAGGTGGCGCCGGATCACCCTTACGTGAAAGCACACGAGAACTGGTTCAAGAAGCGGCCGGACGGGACGATTCAGTATGCGGAGAATCCGCCGAAGAAGTACCAGGACATTTACCCGTTCGACTTTGAGAGCGACGACTGGCGCGGGATGTGGAATGAGCTGCGCGACGTGTTTCTGTACTGGGTTGCGCAGGGCGTGACGATCTTCCGCGTGGACAATCCACACACGAAGGCGTTTCCGTTCTGGGAGTGGGTGATTCCAGAGGTGAAGAAGAAGCACCCGGAGGTGTTCTTCCTGGCGGAGGCGTTCACGCGGCCGAAGGTGATGTATCGGCTCGCCAAGCTCGGCTTCGGGCAGTCGTACACGTACTTTCCGTGGCGCAACGGTAAACGCGAGCTGACGGAGTATCTGACGGAGCTGACGCAGACGCCGGTGCGGGAGTTCTTCCGGCCGAACCAGTGGCCGAACACGCCTGACATTTTGACGGAGTTTCTGCAGATGGGCGGGCGGCCGGCGTTTGCCATCCGGCTGCTGCTGGCCGGCACGCTGGGCGCGAACTACGGCATGTACGGACCGGCATTTGAGCAGATGGAGCACGTGCCGGTGAAGCACGGCAGCGAGGAGTATCTGAACTCGGAGAAGTACGAGGTCCGGCACTGGGACCTGGAGAAGGCGGGCACGCTGCGCGAGATGGTGGCGCGGGTGAACGCGATTCGCAACACGAATGCGGCGCTGCAGAACGACTGGTCACTGCGCTTCCACACGGTGGAGAACGAGCAACTGATTGCCTACAGCAAGAGCTCGCCGGACGGGGCGAACCTGATTGTGACCGTCGTGAATCTGGACCCGCGGTATACGCAGTCGGGGTTTGTGACGCTGCCGCTGTGGGAGCTGGGGATTCCAGAGGACCGTGCCTATGAAGCCGAGGACCTGCTGAGCGGCGAGCGGTATCTGTGGAACGGCCCGCGCAACTACGTTGAGCTGCGACCGGAGCAGAGGGCCGGGCACATTCTGCGGATTCACCGGCGGCTGAAGGCGGAGACGGACTTCGAGTACTTTCTATAGCGCAGTGCAGAGGCGTAGGAACGCAGTCTGTGTTTCCGCCGAAAACATCGCTCGAAGCTGAGTGCGTGAAGACTTCGGCCGGAGGTACCATTCCGGCTTGAAACGGCCCGCGGCTGAAGCCGCTACGGTGTCTGACATCGATTTCAGCAGCCTGAAGGCTGCTGCTCCCTCCGATTCGTGCTTGAATGTCTTGCCGAGAGAGGTTCTCAGGCTGGCCAGTCAGTCCCACTGCTTTTTTGGGGGGGCTTATTGGCACGCTTCGGCCCGGCTAAAGCCGGGCGCTACCAGCCGTGCCCTTTCAAAACTGTGTGCTGGCCGGGTGACGCTTCGACTCAAAGGCGCATCCAATTCTGTCTGGAGCCCACGCGTGAAAAAGCTCTCGAGCACGAGCGATCCGCTCTGGTACAAGGACGCGATCATTTATGAGCTTCATGTGCGCGCGTTCGCTGATTCAAACGGCGACGGGATTGGCGATTTTCCGGGGCTGATCGGGCGGCTGGATTATCTGCAGGAGCTGGGCGTGACCTGCCTGTGGGTGCTGCCCTTCTTCCCTTCTCCGCTTCGCGACGACGGCTACGACATTGCCGACTACATGAATGTGAACCCGTCGTACGGGACGCTGGAGGACTTTCGCGCGTTTCTGGACGCGGCGCACGCACGCGGCATGCAGGTGATGATCGAGCTGGTGATCAACCACACCAGCGACCAGCATCCGTGGTTCAAGGCGGCACGGCTGGCGGCGAAGGGCTCGCCGGAACGCGACATGTATGTGTGGTCAGACACGGACCAGGTGTACAAGGACGCGCGCATCATCTTCACGGACACTGAGAAGTCAAACTGGACGTGGGATGAGACGGCGAAGGCCTACTACTGGCACAGGTTTTTCTCACACCAGCCGGACCTGAACTTCGACAACCCGCGCGTGATTGAGGAAGTGCTGAAGGCGATGCGCTTCTGGCTGGACATGGGCGTGGACGGGCTGCGCATGGATGCGATTCCGTACCTGTGCGAGCGCGACGGCACCAGTTGCGAGAACCTGCCGGAGACGCACGCGGTGATTCGACAGCTGCGGGAGGCGGTGGACGCCGAGTACGAAAACCGCATGATTCTGGCCGAGGCGAACCAGTGGCCTGCGGACGTGCGGCCGTACTTTGGCGAGGGCGACGAGTGCCACATGGCATTCCATTTTCCGCTGATGCCGCGCATCTACATGGCGCTGCGGCAGGAGGACCGGCTGCCGGTTACGGACATCATGGCGCGGACTCCGGCGATTCCGGAGAGCTGCCAGTGGGGGCTGTTTCTGCGCAACCACGACGAGCTGACGCTGGAGATGGTGACGGCGGACGAGCGCGACTATATGTACTTTGCTTACTCGGCTGACCCGCGAATGCGCGTGAATGTGGGCATACGGCGCAGGCTTGCTCCGCTGGTGGACAACAACCGGCGGCGGATTGAGCTGCTGAACTCACTGCTGATGAGCTTTCCAGGGACTCCGATTCTCTACTACGGCGACGAGATCGGGATGGGCGACAACATCTACCTGGGCGACCGGAACGGCGTGCGCACGCCGATGCAGTGGACATCCGACAGGAACGCGGGCTTCTCCCGGTGCGACCCGGCGCGGCTGTACTTCCCGGTGATCATGGACCCCATCTACGGCTACCAGGTGGTGAACGTGGAGGCGCAGCAGAGCGACCCCTCAAGCCTGCTGAGCTGGATGCGGAACATGATTGCGCTGCGGAAGCTATTCCAGGTCTTTGGGCGCGGGACGCTGACGTTTCTGAATCCGACGAACCGCAAGGTGCTGGCGTATCTGCGCGACCTGGAGCGAGCGGACGGCTCGCACGAGACGGTGCTGTGCGTGGCAAACCTAAGCCGGTTTGCGCAACCCGTGAGCCTGGATCTGGCGGCGTATGCGGGCATGGAGCCGGTGGAGATGCTGGGCTATGTGGCGTTTCCTACGATCACGGCGAAGCCCTATGCACTGACGCTGGCGCCGTATGCTTTTCTGTGGCTTGAGCTGCAGCCAGCGCGGGCGGAACGCACTGACGAAGACACGAACTTGCAGCAAGCTGTTGCGCCGCACGCGCGGGTGGAGGTGCTGCTGACGAGCGGATGGAGCGAGTGGCTTGCGAAAGGTGGGTCGGCGCGGCTTGAGTCGGCGCTGGCGGAGTGGCTGCCGACGCAGCGGTGGTTTGGCGCGAAGGCGCGGACGATCCGCACGGTGCGTCTGCTGGACTGGGCAGAGCTTTCCGCCGCACATGGCGAAGCGGCACCGGCATTGCTCCACATTGAGGTGGAGTATGACGACGGCGTACGCGATGTGTATCAGGCGCCGGTGGCGCTGAGCACGGATGGAGCTGCGGAAAAGATCGCGCTTGAAACGCCGCGCGCGGTGATTGCAGAGCTGGAGGCGGCGGCGGGGCGTGCGCTGCTGCACGATGCGACGGCGCGCGAGGATGTGCGTCAGGCACTGCTGGGCGTGATGGCGCACGGCGCAACACTGGAGGTGCATGCACTGCGCACCGCGGCTGCGGAGACTGCACCGCTGGACGAGAGTCCGCTGGCCACGGCGGCAGGGCAGCCAACGCCGATTACCGCGCAGCCGGGCGAAGCTGCGGAGCCGCCGCGCGCAACGACGCCCGCGGTGGCCAGCAGCGCGCATCGGATGCAGACGCGTGAAAGTCCCACGGCAGGCGACGGACGATTTGATGAAGGGCGCATTGACGGGCGGGGTGCTGCGGGACTGGCACAGGGCCAATTTGGCGTGGCGCACGTGAGTGCGGCGGAGCAGTCGAACACGTCGATTCTCTATGACGATGCGCTGATCCTGAAGCTGTTTCGGCGGCTGGAGCCGGGCGAGAATCCAGACGTGGAGATTGGGCGCTTCCTCACGGAGACGGTTCACTTTGCGCAGATTGCGCCGCTCAAAGGCGAGCTGACCATGACGGCCGCAACCGGCGAGCGCACGACGCTGGCGATGCTGCAGGGCTTTATTGCAAACGAGGGCGACGGCTGGGCGTGGTTTCAGCAGCAACTGCGCGCGATGCTAGGCGGCGATGCCGTGGCAGAGCAGACCAGCGTGGCGGCTGCTGCGCTGCTGGGCCAGCGCACGGCGGAGTTGCACCTGGCGCTGGCGACGCCGACAGAGGACGCGGCGTTTGCTGCCGAACCGCTGACGCGCGCGCATCTGGAAGAAGACGCGGCGCGGATGGAGGCGCAGTTGGATGCCGCGTGCGCGCTGCTGAAGCTCAAGCTGACGGGCATGAACGACGCGGCGGCTGAGGACACGATTCAGCTGCTGGCGCGGCGGCGCACGCTGCAGGAGCGTGTGAACGCAGTGGCGGAGATGACGGGGGCAGGACAGCGCATCCGCATCCACGGCGACTATCACCTGGGGCAGACGCTGCGCACGCGCGATGGGGACTTTGTGCTGATCGACTTTGAGGGCGAGCCTGCGCGCAGCTTGACGGAACGGCGGCGCAAACAGTCTCCACTGAAGGACGCAGCAGGGATGCTGCGCTCGTTCTCCTACGCAGCAGCGGCGGCGCTGAAGGACTGGAACGACACGCACGAGGCAGGCGAGGAAACGGCGCGGCGCGCGGCGGAGTGGGAAAAGGCTGCGACGAGCGGGTTTCTGACGCGCTATTATGCGGCAACGGCAACGAACAGTGCTCTGCTGCCGGAGCGCGCGCAGGCGAATGCGCTGCTGGCGGCTTACATGCTGGAGAAGGCGCTCTACGAGCTGGTGTATGAACTGAACAACCGGCCGGCATGGTTGGAGATTCCGCTCAGCGGCATTCTGGCACTTTGAGGCTGAACGATGGCGACGACACTGACAGGCACGGACGCGACGGCGGCGGCAGCACGGGCCACGCCGGATCTGCTGGCTGTGCTGCCGCCGCTGGGGCAGGCAGAGTTTGACGCCATGGTGGAGCGGCTGGCGCGCGCGCTGCCCGGTGAGCAACTGCTGATTGCCGTGCCGACGGGTGTGGCCGCGGAGGAGCGCGAGGGCGTGCGCTTTGTTGAGGCGGCGCCGCTGGAGTCACCGTGGCTGCCGACGGCGGCGGCGTTTGTGCAGGCTGATCGGCTGGCGACCGAGCACCACGCACGCGGATTGCTGCTGCTGGGACCGGCGTGTGAGTCGCTTGGCACGGCGGGCGTGCGCGCGCTGGCTGAAGCAGTGCTGACGGCTTCTGCCGATCTGGCCGCGCCATGCTATGCGCTGCCGCCGTTGGCGGGACTGGTGAATTCGGCACTGGTGTATCCGCTGTGCAGGACACTGTTCGCTGTGCCGGTGCGGTATCCGCTGGCTGTGGACCTGGGACTTTCACCGCGCATGGCGGAGAGGCTGGCGCGCGCTGCGGGCCGGATGGTTGCGATGAACCAGGGCGCGGCTCCGCTGTGGACAGTGAGTGAGGCGGCGCTGGCCGGCATGACGGTGGAAGAGGTGGATGCGGGGCCGCGTGAGCTGCCGCCGCCAGGAGCCACGGACCTGCAGACGATACTGCCGCTGGTGGCAGGGTCACTGTTTCACGAGATCGATGCAAAGGCGGCGTTCTGGCAACGGGCGCGCGTGGCTGCTCCGGTGCGGCACGCGGCGCTGGAGCGCGCAAAGGCGGCGGAGGGCACGGACGCGGCTCCGATGCTGCAGGCCTTCAGGCTGGGCTACGCGAACCTGAAGGAGATCTGGGGCATGGTGCTTTCGCCAAACTCGATGCTGGGGCTCAAGCGGCTCTCGCAGGCTGAGGGCACGGCGTTCCGGATGGCCGACGAGCTGTGGGTGCGGATTGTGTACGACTTTGTGGTGGCGTGGCGGCTGCGCACGCTGAACCGGAGCCACCTGCTGGGTGCGCTGGTGCCGCTCTACCTGGGCTGGGTGGCGAGCCACATCCACTTGATGGCCGCCGGGGCTGACGCCGAGCAGCACGTAGAGGCGCTGGCATCGGCGTTTGAGGCGGACAAGCCATACCTGGTAGCGCGGTGGCGCTGGCCGGACCGCTTCAATCCCTAGACGGGCGCTCGCATGCGAATGGCGCTGAAAAAGGAGCGACTCTGATGCTGAACTTGATCGCAATGGTACAGACACAGGCGGCACAGGCAGCGACGCAGACGGCGGCGTCGGATAACGCGACGATCTTGCGGCACATGTCAGAGGCGCTGCACCAGTCGTTTTATCGCGTGCTGTCACTGCTGATTGCGGTGCTGCCGGGACTGCTGGCGTTTTTTGTGGCGCTGGCGCTGTTTGCTGCGGTGGGCGCGGGCGTGTCCGCAGTGCTGAAGTGGCTGCTGCGCGCGGTGCGCTTTGATGATCGTCTGGCAAAGACGCGCGGCACGCCGGACTGGGCACCGGCCAGCGGGCCGACGGAGATTGCAGGACGCGCGTCGTTCTGGGGCTGCGTGCTGCTGGGGCTGATTGTGGGCGTGTCGGCATTTGACGCGTCGTTTGCCACGGCGGGTTCACTGCCGATTGTGCTGCTGCCCTATCTGACGCACGCAGTGGGGGCGATCTTCATCCTGATTGCGGGCACGCTGATTGCGCGGTTCCTGGCGCGGACCGTGCTGATTGGCGCGGTGAATGCGCAGCTTGAATATGCGCGATTTCTCTCATTGGGCGTGAAATGGCTGGTGCTGGTGCTGACGGCAGCGATGGCGCTGGATCATCTGGAAGTGGGTGGCGTGGTGGTGTCACTGGCGTTCGGCATCCTGTTCGGCGGCATTGTGTTGACGCTGGCGCTGGCGGTGGGGCTGGGTTCACGCGAGTTGGTGAGCCGGTCACTGGAGAGCCGCGTGGAGCGCATCAATGAACGGATGGGGGAGCGAATGGGGGAACGCACGGGAGAGCGGGCGGGAGAGCGCGCGGCGACGATGCCACCGACGGGCACGGCGGGAGAAACGATCCGGCACTTTTGACGCACGGCAAGTGGGCGAGCGGGCGTGGTAGGCTTGGGGCGCCAGAAAATCGCCCGCCAAGCGGGGTTTGGAGTTACCGCAGAATGCGCCTGCTTATTCGATTTAGTTCCATCGTGCTCACGTTGACCGCTGCCGCCGCTCTGGCGCAGAAGACTGCTTATCCTTTCAATGATCCGAAGCTCGGGACGGAGCAGCGCATCAGCGACCTGCTGACGCGCATGACGACCGAAGAGAAGATTGCGTGCCTGGGCACGGATACGGCGGTGCCGCGGCTGAGCGTGGGGAACATCGGCTCGTCAGAGGGAATCCACGGCGTGGTGCAGCGCGAACCGCGCGGCACGCGGCAGCCGGTGACGACGACGCAGTTTCCGCAAGTGGTGGGGATGGGCGAGACGTGGGACTCCGAGCTGGTGCGCAAGGCAGCGGGCGTGGAGGGCTACGAGGCGCGTTACATTACGCAAACACCGAAGTATGACCGGCAGGCGCTGATGCTGTGGGGACCGCAGTCGGACCTAGCGCGCGATCCGCGCTGGGGGCGCAGTGAAGAGGTCTACGGCGAGGACCCGTTCTTCAACGGCACCATGGCGATTGCGTTCACGAAAGGCCTGCAGGGCGACGACCCGCACTACTGGCAGGCGGCGGCGCTGCTGAAGCACTTTCTGGCGAACAGCAACGAGGACCATCGCAACCAGTCGACTTCGAACTTTGACGAGCGGCTGTTCTGGGAGTACTACTCGCTGCCATTTCGCATGGCGTTTGAGGAGGGCGGGGCTCGCGCGGTGATGGCGTCGTACAACGCGTGGAACGGAACCACGATGGTGGTGAACCCGGTTCTGCGAACGATTGTGCAGGACAAGTGGGGCGTGGACGTGCTCTCAAGCGACGGGCAGGCGGTGGGGTTGCTGGTGACGCCACGCAAGCTGTTCCCGGATCAAAAAGCCGCTGTGGTGGCGTGCGTGAAGAACGGCATCAACCAGTTTCTGGACAAGTATGCCGACGAGGTGAAGGCGGCGCTGAAAGACGGCGCGTTGACGGAGGCGGACCTGGATCGCGTGCTGCGGCCGAAGTTCCGCGTGGCGATCAAGCTGGGGCTGTTGGACCCGCCGGAGATGGTGTCTTACACGAAGATTCATGCGGGGGATGCGAGCGGCGTGGAACCGTGGAACTCGGAGGCGCATCGCGCGATCTCAAAGCAGATGGCGCTGGAGTCCGTGGTGCTGCTGAAAAACGACGGCGCGCTGCTGCCGCTGGATCGGACGAAGGTGAAGTCGGTGGCAGTGATTGGGCCGCTGGCGGACAGCGTGCACTGGGACTGGTATGGCGGTACTCCACCCTACACGGTGACGCCGCTGGAAGGTATCAAGAAGTCTGCGGGGCCGGACGTGAAGGTGACCTACGCGGCGAGCGAACTGGGCAACGCTGCGGTGAATGCAGCACGCGCGGCAGACGTGGCGGTGGTGGTGGTGGGCAATGACCCGACCTGCGGGCCAGACATGGGGCACGACTGGTACGGCTACGGCGACGAGGCGGGCGACGGCGGCACGCTTCCCTGCTCTGTGCCGAGCGACGGGCGCGAGGGCCGCGACCGCGAGAGCATCACGCTGGAGCAGGAGCAGCTGGTGAAGCAGGTGCGGCTGGTGAATCCGCACACGGTGGTGGTGCTGGTTTCAAGCTTCCCGTATGCGATCAACTGGAGCCAGGCGCATGTGCCCGCGATTCTGCACATGGCGCACGCCTCGCAGGACGAGGGATCGGCGCTGGCGGCGGTGCTGTTTGGCGACTACAACCCCGGCGGGCACCTGGTGACAACGTGGCCGAAGGCGCTGGCGCAGGTGCCGGCGATGATGGACTACGACATTCGCCACGGGCGCACGTATATGTACTTCAAAGGCGAACCGCTGTATCCGTTTGGCTACGGGCTGAGCTACACCACGTTTGCATTCTCAAAGCTGCACGCAAGCGCGTCGCGGCTGGCGAAAGACGGCACGGTGACGGTGAGCGTGGACGTGACGAACACGGGCGAGCGCGAGGGCGATGCCGTGGTGCAGATGTATGTGGCCCACCCCAAGTCGAGTGTGGAGCGGCCGCGCGAGGAGTTGAAGGGCTTCCGGCGCGTGACGGTGAAGCCGCACGAAACGCGGACGGTGGAGATTCCGCTGAAGGCCGCGACGCTGGCCTACTGGGACGAGAAGGCAAAGGCACTGCGCGTGGAGGCCGAGCCGCTGCGGGTGATGGTAGGCGACTCGTCGGCGCATCTGCCGCTGGAGACAGCGATCACGGTGGAGTGAGCCGCGCGGGCGCCTCGCAGCGCTAGGATGCAGGTATGGACTCGAGCATGAGCTTGGGCGACATTCTGGCGAATGCGATCACGCACGGCGTGGGCGCGGCGCTGGCAATCGCGGGCGCTGTCTACCTGATTGTGGCGTCGACGCACGGCTCGGCGCGCACGGTGGTCGGCTGCACGGTGTTCGCGGTGACGCTGGTGCTGGTGTATATCTGCTCCACGCTCTACCACTCACTGGTGCGGACGCGGGCGCGGCACGTGTTCCAGGTGCTGGACCACGCGGCAATCTACCTGCTGATTGCGGGGACTTACACGCCGTTCACGCTGATCGCGCTGAAGGGCTGGGTCGGCTGGACGCTGTTCGGCATTGAGTGGGGACTGGCTGCGGCAGGCATCGTCTTCAAGAGCCTTGCAATCGGGAGGTTCGAAGTGCTGTCCGCAGTGGTGTACCTGCTGCAGGGGTGGCTGGCGATTGTGGCGGTGCGGCCGCTGGCCGGGGCGATTGGCGCGCACGGGATGGCGTGGCTCATCGCAGGCGGGCTGGCGTACACGGCCGGGGTGGTGTTCTTTGCGCTGGACCGCATCCGGTACTTTCACGCGGCGTGGCACATCTTTGTGCTGGCTGGCAGCGTAGCGCACTTCTTCGCTATTCTGCTGCATGTGGTGCCGCTTGAGGGCTGATGCGTGCCTTGCACCGTTTCTGGTGCAGAGTGCGCGTAGATTGACCTCGCGCAGCAAAGCAGGTAAACTACCTTAGTTTGGCGATTCCTGCCTGTCGCTGTGGGGCCAATCGCTCGCCCGGATGAGAAACGGGGGCTTGAGCGCACCGCAGCACAGAAGTTTCCGCCCGAGCTATTTCGCATTGCATGAGCGCATGCGCTGTGGCGCGCGCTGCTCTGGAGGGTTTATGTACGCGGTCATTCGCACCGGTGGTAAGCAGTATCGGGTCGCTCCCGGGGATGTGGTCAAGATTGAGAGCATCCCGTCGGAGAATCAGACGGTGGAGTTCAGCGACGTGCTTGCCGTGAGCGGTGAGCCGGGCACGGTTGCCAAGCCGTCGACAGCCAAGGTGACAGCCGAAGTGCTGGGCGAAGGCCGTGGCGACAAGATTCTGGTGTTCCACCTGAAGCGCAAAAAGCAGTACAAGAAGATGCAGGGACACCGGCAGAACTTTACCGAGGTGCGCATTAAGGCCATTGAGGCCGACGGCGTGACCTACACGGCCGAAGCCAAGTAACGGCGCGGCAATCAAGATCAAGAAGGGGATTCGGCAATGGCACACAAAAAGGGTGGAGGCAGCTCCACAAACGGACGCGACTCGAATGCGCAGCGGCTGGGCGTGAAGGCCTTTGCCGGCGAGATTGTGACGGGCGGCTCGATCATCGTCCGCCAGCGCGGAACCAAGATCAAGCCGGGAGCCCACGTGGGCCGCGGCTCAGACGACACGCTCTTTGCCAAGGTGGACGGGCGCGTGAAGTTCAGCGACCACGGCAACCGCGGACGCTTTGCGTCGATCGATCCGATCGCGGCAGAGTAAGCTCCGGGCGCGAGCCCGAACGGGAATAAAGGCCACGGCTCTGCCGTGGCCTTTCTCTTTTGCACCAGAGCTTGTGCGCAGCAACAGAAGGGCCGCCCCGTGGGGCGGCCCTTCTGTCATCCGGCTTGGACTTGGGAGGCGGTGCTACTTCGACTCGTTGCCCTGCAGGTTGCGCGTGAGCACCTTGTCAACCACCTTCTCAACATCAGAGAGGAAGAAGCTGTTGGCCGGCTGCTGCACGGCGACCTTGGTGCCGTGGCCGAGCGCGGCTGCGATCTCATTCCATCGGTAGATGGTGGAGTCGGGTGCCAGGACGATAGGCTTACGAGCCTTCTCAGGCAGGACGCAGTAAACAATCCACAGGGCGAGAATACCGAGAATCGCCGCCTCATTGATGAACTGGAGAGGCGCATTTAGACCGATATGCGGATTCCAGAGCGACGACAAGATGAAGTCGTTTGTGGCCATCATGCCAAAGCCCAGCGCCAACCCAAAGGGAAGATCCCGGGGAGAAAGGCGCAGCGTATTCATGCAGAGGCACAGGAATGCAAGCAAAAGCACCTCAAGGATGCTCACCGCGCGCATGAGCGCAAAGGAGAGGTCCGGGATGAGCATGACGCCGCGGTGGCCAAACGACACGGACGAGAGTGCGACGATCAACGAAACCAGCGTCGTCCAGCGAAAAACGACTACACCAAGTTGCATCAGTCCCGCATACGGAGCCAAAGCAGAACGGAATACCTCAAGACAAACAAAGTAGATGAGGATGGCGCTTGCGACGTAGACTCCCCAGTAGCAATAGAAATACATGGGGAAATAGAGCGCCGCATGTCCATTGGGCACTGCCTGCAGATACAAGAGCGCCAGCAGGACAGGCATGGAGGCGAAGCGGAGCGCAAGATAGGAGCCCATTGCCGGGAAGCGGCGCTGCAAATTCTTCTTCCAGAAGAAGAATGCGACAAACGCCCAAAGAAGAAACTCCGTCGCGGTCAGAACGGACATGGCGAAGTTTACAGGCATAGACAGCCCCTACCATCCTAAGGGTGCCCTCAGGATAGCGCCTCACCATCTTTGGTTCAAACGGAAAGCAAGAGCCGGATTAGCACTTTCGTGCTACCTAAGCCACGCTTTTTTCATGCGCTGACAATTATTGGTTGCCAGCTGAGCAGCCCATGCCCGGTCCGCACATCGGGATCGGCAACGTGGCCGTCGCGGACTGGTGGCTGGTGACCTGGTTGCGGCTGTGCGAGGGGGTGGAAGAGACGGAGGCAGCGGCAGCACCAGCGATGACCACGGCAACGGCGAAAGCACGGACGGCGAGTTTCATAATTAGTAACTCCTTTTGTGAAACCATTGATTAAATGGTGGATGGGTCTGACACCTTGGATAGTACCCCGATTATGCACGTAAATCCATTGCTTTCATTACGTTTACCTGATAGCGAAAGGGTATGGTACCAACGTCACATACCACTTGAGTAACGCGTAAAAAGGTAACCATTTGCCGGGTGACCTGGTTCCAGTCGTCACACCGGCCCCACATGGTAAAATCAGTGCAGGCGAATCGGTTCCAAGCCCCCGATTTTTCAGTCGGTTATTCCCTCTTGCACGACACGCGAAAACTGGTCCAACAAGTGCATTTTCCGGAGCTTGGAGCGAAAATCCCGCGAACGGACATCTATGGCGACTCAGACACCCGACAACACTCCTCTTCCCGAGCAGAACGGCAATAACGGCAACTACACCGGCGAGAACATCAAGATCCTCGAGGGCCTTGAGGCGGTCCGGCTGCGCCCGGCCATGTACATCGGCTCGACGGGCGAGATGGGCCTGCACCATCTGGTGTACGAGGTCGTCGACAACTCGGTGGACGAGGCTCTGGCTGGCTACGCGAAGAAGATCGAGGTCACGATCCACGTGGACAACTCGATCACGGTGACGGATGACGGGCGTGGCATTCCGGTGGACATGATGCCGGTGGGCAACGGGAAGATGATGCCGGCGGTGCAGGTGGTGTTGACGAAGCTGCACGCGGGCGGCAAGTTCGATGCCTCGAACTACAAGGTGTCTGGCGGTCTGCACGGCGTGGGTGTGAGCTGCGTCAACGCGCTGAGCCAGGAGTTCGACGTGGAAGTTTGGCGCGATGGCGCCACGTGGGAGCAGGACTACAGCTGCGGCGATCCGATCAGCGAGCTGCGCAAGGCGGGCACCACGAAGAAGCGTGGGACCAAGGTCCACTTTCTGCCGGACAAGACGATCTTTTCTGTCACGGAGTACAACTACGACACGCTGGCACAGCGGTTGCGCGAACTCGCCTTCCTGAACAAGGGCTTGGAGATCACGCTGACCGACGAGCGCGTGGTCGATCCGAAGACCGGCGACTCCAAGCGCGCTGAGTTCAAGTACGCGGGTGGCATTGGCGAGTTTGTGAAGCACCTGAACCGCGGCAAGGCCGTGCTGCACGACAAGCCGATCACGATGGAAGCCCTGCGCGACAACGTGGAAATCGACATCGCGCTGCAGTACAACGACAGCTACTCGGAGACGGTGTTCAGCTTTGCCAACAACATCAACACGGTTGACGGCGGCACGCACCTGTCGGGCTTCCGCACCTCGCTGACGCGCACGATCAACGCGATCGGCCAGGCGCTTGGCTTGTTCAAGGATATGAAGGAAAACCTCTCCGGCGACGACGTGCGCGAGGGGTTGGTGGCGGTGGTTTCAGTCAAGCTCTCGCAGCCGCAGTTTGAAGGCCAGACGAAGGGCAAGCTGAACTCGGACATTGCGGGCACGGTGCAGGCGTTTGTGAATGAGCGGCTCGGCGCATATCTGGAGCAAAATCCTCCGGTGGCCAAGCGCATCATCAACAAGGCGATTGATGCCTCACGCGCCCGCGAGGCCGCACGCAAGGCACGCGACCTGACACGACGCAAGGGCGCACTGGACGGCGGCGGCCTGCCGGGCAAGCTGGCCGACTGCTCTGAGCGCGATCCCAGCCGCTGCGAGGTCTACCTGGTGGAGGGAGAGAGCGCAGGCGGCACAGCCAAGCAGGGTCGCGACCGACGCTTCCAGGCCATTCTGCCGCTGAAGGGCAAGATCCTCAACGTGGAAAAGGCCCGCTACGACAAGATGCTGGGCCACGAGGAAATCCGCGCCATGATCACGGCGCTCGGCACGGGCATCGGCAAGGACGACTTCGACCCGTCGAAGCTGCGCTACGGCAAGATTGTGCTGATGACCGATGCAGACGTGGACGGCTCGCATATTCGCACGCTGCTGCTGACCTTCTTCTTCCGCCACATGACGGATCTGATCAAACGCGGCAATATCTTCATTGCACAGCCGCCGCTGTTCAAGATCAAGAAGGGCCGCTCAGAGCAGTACGTGAAGGATGAGCGCGCGCTGAACGCGGTTGCGATTCACCGCGCTTCAGAAGGCATGATTGTGCGCCACGGCGAGGATGCCAACCGCATTGACGGCGCCGACCTGACGCGCTTCATGAGCCACCTGAATGAGTACCTCGGATTTGTGGAGAAGGTGGACAAGCGGTTGCGCAATGAGAAGCTCACCGAGCTGACTGCACGCGCCGAACTGACGCATCGCGCCGACTTTGCTTCAGCGACTGAAGGTGCGGTTCCGGAGAAACTGGCCGCGCTACACGCGAAGCTGGCCGAGCGCGCCGAAGAGTTCGGCTTCAAGCACCTGAACGCGCCGGCGGAAGACGAGGAGCACCACACCTGGTCAGTCAGCTTTGTGGACACGCAGGGAGCTGAACGCCGCATTGACTGGACGCTGGCTTCAAGTCCTGAGTTCCGGCAGATGATGGCGAAATACGCGCTCATTAAGCAGTACCTGGAGCCGCCGTTCCTCATCGAGTACGCGAGCAAGGCCACGGCCGAACAGGAAGACGCGGAAGGCGAAGAGACGGAAGCGAAGGAAAAAACGCCACGTCGCGCTTCGCGGATGTCGCGCGAACCAGTGGAAAAGCAGACGGCGCGCGAACTGTTCACCTACATTGTGGAACAGGGCAAGAAGGACTACGACGTGCAGCGTTACAAGGGGCTGGGCGAAATGACTGCGCCTCAGCTCTGGGAAACGACGATGGACCCCGAACACCGCACGCTGTTGCAGGTGAAGCTTGAAGACATTACCGAAACGGAAAATATCTTCAGCACACTGATGGGTGAAGACGTGGAAGCCCGCAGGAAGTTCATCGAGGACAATGCCCTCGATGTTAAGAACCTCGACATCTGATCTACAGAAGATCAGATCACTGAATGGTCAGGACCACAGTTCCGGTTGCGTTCACGTTTCCGGAACTCCCCAGAATCGAGATCGTATACGTTCCGGTCGGCGTGCCGGACTGGTTCTGGCCTGTGGATGAACTCGTGCTGCTTCCACATGCTGTGAGGCTGAAGCACACGGCGAGCAGAGGCAACAGCCACAGCATATGACTTCTGCGTGCGCGTCGTGAGACGAGGCCAAGCGGAGGTAAGCAGAGCAAGGCCAGTGAAGCTACACCTGTGGCGTACAGCGGTCCGCTTGGTGAGCGGACCGCTGCTGTGCTTTTGCCGGTGCTTAGAATTGTCAGCGTGGCGCCGACTGATGATGTTCCTGTGATGCTCACAGGACTGGTGCCACCGAAACTCAGCGATGGATAGTTCAGAATCGAGCTTCCCGGTCCCGACACAATCTGCGCAGTGAGGGACACATTTCCGGTGAATCCATTCGCCGGAGTGATTGTGATGGAGATCGTGTTGCCGGTCGTGGCACCGGCCTTGATCGACAAGTTGCTGCCGTTGATGGCGAATCCAGGCTTTGCAGCCTGCACCACGGTAATGGCGCTCGTGCCGCTTGCTGAGGTGTAGTTCGCGTCACCACTGTATGTGGCCGTGAGTGTCACCGCGCCTGCGGCCAATGTTTCCGCGGGGACTGTGAAGGTGGCGTTCCCGTTGTTCAGCGTCGTGGCGGATGATGTGTAACCCGCGCCATCTGTGAGCGTCACTGTGCCCACCGGCGATGGCCCGCCAGCGGTGCCCGCCACGGACACAGACACGCTTACTGTTTGCTCCGTCGTGATGCTCGTGGAACTTGGCATTACTGTCAGAGTTGGCGTGAGTGTGCCCGCCAGAATCGCGCTCGAACCGTAATACATTTTGCAGACCGAGCCGGAGTAATTCGATGCAAACTCCAGCACGCTCTGGCCGTCGGTCGAGGGCAGCAGCGGAGACGAGTAATTCGGGCAGTAGTTGTCATACGCCGTTGGTACTTTCACTGGCGCAGGCATCGTGCTCCACGTCCCCGTTCCATCGGCCGAGTGGTTGGTCAGAATTGTTATTCCGTTTCCGCTGGCAACCGCACCTGAGTTGTTGAACATCATCTGCCCAACAAGCAGTATCGTTCCATTCGACGACGCCGAAGGCGCCCACGCGTTGGTCGGCGCATGCTCAAGCCAACTACCATCCGCCGTCACCACGCGGTTGCCCATGTTCGTGGCATCCCCCCAGCCCCATCCATCCGTGGAGGTTCGCGTGAACACTGTGCACGCCGCTGGCCCGCAAAGCTCATAACTCATGAAATAGAGGCCGCTTGGCAGCTTTGTTACAACGGCCATCCCTGGCCGGTCGGCCTGCACTGTGCTTGCCACGGTGTATGTGGAGTCCTGCCAGGTGAGTCCGTTATAGGAGCGCACCTGCCGCAGCAGTTGGCTATGCCCGGCAACTGTTTCGTCTGAGAAGATGCACACCAGTGCGCCGTCGCTGGCAACAGTGAACTGCGGCTCCCACAACCCGCCACCCGTTGTACCCGGATTTGTCCCGGTGGCGCAATTTGAAAGATACGACCATGACTTTCCCTGGTCTTCGCTCGCATACACCTTCAGTTGCATCGGCTGAGTCTTGGATGTCTGCCCCACTGAACCAGACCACAGCAGCGTTCCTGCCGGCAGCGTGCCAACTTGCGACGGCAACTCGTAGAGAGTGCCACAGCACAATCCACCGGAAAAATCTGAATCGGTTACTGCGCCGATCTTCGCAAATGTAACGCCATCGGCGCTCGAGTAAATTGATGCCTCCGTACCAGAGCTGGGAAATGCTGTCACAGCAACAACGATGTTTCCATTCTTCGTAGCGTCCGCGTTGTGTGAGAGACGCACGACTCGCGCATACAGGGCTGGGTCATTGGTCAACAAAGTCTGTCCTGCCGCGGGCATTGCCCACGCCAGCAGCAGAACACACAGCAGCCAACCAGTTTGCATGCCAAGCTGTAGCGTTCCGCTCATGCGACCTAGACACTTCGTCCTACATGTGCGCCGCACCTGATTCTTCTGCATAATTCCTTTCCACCAAGAAGCGATTCATCTACGCACGCCGCTGAGAGGCATGCGCGTGCGGCCGCGATTGCCGCGAGAAACGGCGAGGCCCGCAAAGCGGACCTCGCACTTGTTTAGAATTCGAAGCGCACCTGAACGTTGAGATTGCGCGGCGGAGAATCTGCCGCTGCTGTCTGCCCAGGAATGAGAACACCAAAGTTCGGATCCCATGCGTTCGAATTGAAGCGTGCCGTCAGCATGTTGAAGTGATTCAAAGCATTCGAAGCCGAGAGGCGGACGATGACGTTCATTCCTTCACGGACCGCAAGGCTCTTCTGCAGAGAAGCATCGCTCAACAGCATCGGCTTCATCCGAACGACATCGGAATTCCACCCTTCAATCGCTTCATTCGGAAGCGTGTCATAGACGATCCAGTCGTACTGACTCAGATCGCTGGGACACGCGCCGTACGCGGTATTCGTTGCCAGAGGCTCAACGCCGCCACCCGCCAGATGATGCAGCACGCAATGTCCCCACCCAAGGAATCCAAGCGGGTTCAAGCTGCTCCAGTTTGGATGCTTGTTGAACTTGTTGTTTGGCAGAGGCCGTGCGCCAGAAGGCAGCGCCACAGGCTCACCACTCTGCAACGTGAACATCGGCGAAAAGTCCCATCCGCCAATAAATGCATCTGCGACGCGGCTGTTGCCGAGGTTATAGTGCCGGTTGCGGCCGAAGGGCAGTTGGAACACGCCATCGATCTTGAATGATTTTGGAACCTCAAGATAGTAGACGCTGCGCTGACGCAGGTTTAGATCCTGGCTCAGCCAACCCCACTGCTCAATCTGCTTCGACCAGACGTAGCTTGTATTGAAGCTGACACCGTGCGACATGCGCTGACGATATGAAATCTGCATGCCGTTGTACCACACGTGCCCATCATTCATGCCTGAGACGGTGACATCCTGAAACTGTGGATGCGGCCGGTTCATATCCCAGGCTTGATTGGTGTTGTTGGTGTAGTATGCCGTTCCTGAAAAAGCTGGAACGCCTTTGAAAGGATTACTGACCGCAGCCCAGCAGTTGCCCCACTGCGCCGTGTCATCTCCGTATGCAAGCGAACAGGTCTTCAGGAAGTCATGCGACGGATAGTTGGCGTTGTAGTTCATGTCATAGCCGTTGACGCGGTTTCCGACATAGGCCACATCCAACACACCGCTCGGCAGCAGACGGTATTGAACCCCAAGCGAGAACTCGTTCGCATCCGGAACGCGATAGTGATGGTTGTAGACGGAGAGGGCGGTGCCCACACCCGTCATGGTTCCCAGCGCGGCGCCAGTAGGCTGAATCAAGCCGCTTGAGAATGGACTGTCCAGCAAGTTGTCGATGGGGTGGATTCCGTTATCGCTGGAAGCCACCAGCGGCGTATTGGATGAGAAGCCGAGTTGGTTCATCATCCCGTTGCTCTGGAAGTTCGTATAGAACAATCCATAGCCGCCGCGCACCACAATCTTGTCGATTGGCTGCCATGCAAAGCCGAAGCGCGGCTGGACATTGCCCCAGACCGTGGCCACGGCATTGCGTGTGCCGCCATTAATGCCGGCGTACACCAACCCGCCGGTCAGGTTCGACGCTGCCGGCAGAAGTTGCGCAGCGTTGGCTGGCATCTGCTGCTGCACTGCGTTGGCAATCGTAGGATCGAAGCCCGTGATCAGGCGGTTGTGCCGGTCGATTGGCCCCGTCAGCACGTCATAGCGAAGTCCAACGTTGATGGTCAGATGCGGAGCAATGCGCCAGTCGTCTTGAATCCACGGTGCGGCGTACTTGCTGGAAATCTGCTCATCTGAGTTGATGGTGACGTTGCCGCTGGTCGGCGTTCCCAACAAGAAGCTGGCAAAGCCGTCGCCACTGCGGTTGACTGACGTTCCATCCTGTGTCGCATAGGCATCTTCAGTCCAATCCGGACCATTGTTGAGCGTGAAGCTGCCGGGGTTGTAAAAGTTGAACCGTGTCAGCCGCAGGTCAGCGCCCATCCGGATAGTGTGTTTGCGCAGCGACCACGACAACGATCCTTCCGTCGAATAGGTCCCTGTGATCTCGCTGTTGGCAAACCAGCCCATGCCGTTATAGCCGGTGAAGTTCCAGTTGCCGAACAGGGCAGGCTGCTGAAGCTGGCTGACAAAGCTTGCCGGAAGTCCCAACGAGGTGATATCGAACCCGTTGTTCGCCGGGCTTGCCCACACCACTGCAAAGTTGGTGTATCCAGCGCGCAGGTTCAATACCGTCTTCGAATTCAGGACATCAACGAAGTCGAACAGGAAGCCCTTGGCTGTACGAGAGAACTCGCCGCCGTTTTCGCCTGCGCCCACAATGCCGCCCGCATTGCTCACCTCAGTGAACCTTGACAGGTAAGGACGCAGGAAGAACTTGTACTTGTCACCGACGTTGAAGTCAAAACGACCGAGCAGATTGTGGAAATGCCAGTCGTAGAAGTTATTCGGAATCGCCAGGTTCGACGTACCGATGCGCTGGCCGGTCGGCGTATTGCTCACGGTGGGGAATAGCTTGGCCACCGCAAGTGCCACGGGATTCAGACGCGACTCTGGAATGATGTTGCCCTGGAACGCATCGCGTACCCACTTGCCAGTGCTGTCCTGGTGCACGCTATCCGGATCGTTGATGGTGATGGAAGGATATCCGGGCTGATTGAGCAGTTCAGAAAAGTCGCCAGCCCGCATCTGCTCCGTTGGATACGAAAGCAGGAGGCTGCGCGGAAGCTTCTCTGAGTAATGGTCAAAGGCAAAGAAGAAATACGGCTTGTACGTGTCAGACGTGGGCACAAGATGCGGAATACGCAACGGGCCACTTACCTGGAAGCCAAGCTGCGTCTGCTCGTTGAATGGCGTCGTGTTCGACGTCGTATTGTTCACCGAGTTTGCATACTTGTTCTGGTAGGAGTTCGCATTCCAATCCGTCCTGCGGAATGAGCTCCAGAACATGCCGTGATACTGATCCTCGCCGGACAGCGTGCTCATGTTCACCACGCCGCCGCTCGTGTGTCCGTATTCGGCATCGTAGTTGTTCGCGCTGACGGAGAACTCCTTCACGGAGAACTGCGGTGGCGTATAGGCGTATGTGTTGCCGCCAAATTCGGCATCGTTCGGGCTGCCATCGACCTGAAACTCGTTCAGGTACATCAGGCCGCCGTTGATCATGTACTGCGACGTCACGGTCCAGGGATCGGTGTAGATACCAAGTGGACGGACGCGCACGCCGGGGATGTCATTGCCGAGCATCACAGGATTTGCATTGATAACGGGCAACTCCTGCACAACCTTGCTCTCAATGTTGAAAGCGCGCGATGCGCTCTGTGTTTCCAGCAGCTCCGGCTCCGCAGTGATTGTGACCTGCGCGTTGACCGTTGCCGGAATGAGTTGGATGTTGATGCTGCTGGCCGCATAGGACTGGAGTACGATCCCGGTACGCTTTGACGTGCCCATGCCGGTTGCCGTCGCCGTTAGCGTGTACGTATCCGGCTCCAGGAACTGGAAGAGATACGTACCAGTGGCATCGCTCTTGGCAGGCGTCGTGATACCTGTACCCACGCGCGTCAGTTCCAGACTTGCTCCTGGAATGACTGCCCCTGTCGAATCGCTAACCGTGACGGTCAGCTTTGCGCGATAGTCCTGCGCATGCGCGCGCAAAGCTGGGAACGTCAGGAGAGCCAATATGCATAAAAGGACATACCCTGCGCAGCGTGCACTGCGTGGCCCCTTTATGCAGTTTCTTTTTTGCATGTGTCGCCTCCAAGCGAGATCGCAAAGTCGTGAAGTTTGGGTCATCGTGTTGCCGGCTCGTGCAGCCGTTAAGGCCTTCTTCCGGCCACTGGAGACAATAGGGTTCTCACGACAGCATCGGCAAGGTGGCGTAAGCACCAATCTGCGATAGTACACATGCCCTATTCGAATCGTGCTGCAGAGCACGAGCGCTTTTGCAGCATCGCTATAGAATGGATTTCGCACGATAGAAGCAGCGGTGATCCATGAATGAGAAGCCCATCCACGTATTGATTGTTGATGACCATCCGGTGGTGCGGATGGGACTCAAGACCATGCTTGAGAGTGAAGACGACATAGCGGTAGTTGGGATGGCGGGCTCCGCTGTCGAGGCTTTGCAGCTGATTGAAGAGACCAATCCCACCGTAGTGCTCATGGATCTTCGCATGCCCGGGATGGATGGCACGGATGCAATCGCAGAGATGCGTCGCATCTGGCCCGCGGTCCGCATTCTCGTCCTCACGAACTACCAGGAAGACGAATATGTCTCCAAGGCGATTCAGGCCGGCGCCATGGGATATCTGCTCAAGAACACTCCGCAGAACGAGATCGTGACGGCTGTTCGCACGCTCGCAAAGAATGGCCTCTGCATCCCGGAAGAAATCTCGCGCCGCCTCTTGAGCGTGCTTGGGCGTGACAAGCTGAGTGAGCGCGAACTGGAAGTGCTGGCCCTCGTTGCCCGCGGGTTCTCCAACAAAGAGATCGCGCAAAAGCTTTTCATCAGCGATAAGACCGCGCGCAACCACGTCACCAGTTGCCTGATCAAGCTCGACGCGAACGATCGCACCGAGGCCGCGACCAAAGCCATCAAGCGCGGCCTCATCCGTATTGACGACTAAAATTTGAAGCGTCGTGTGATGCGGTAAGCAAACTCAGCCGCTTTGACTGCAATCCGCGCGTGGAGCGTGCTAGGACGCGACACCGCGCTCACGCGCACACACGTACCTTTTCCCGGCGAAGTTGTGATCTCCAGCTTTCCGCCAACTCCTTGTGCTCTTTTCTGCATTCCTTGAATGCCGAATCCCGCAGTGCCCGGCGAATAGTCAAATCCGCTGCCGTTATCCTCGATCAGCAATTCGATGCGGGGTTCGTTGTACCGGATCGTGATGCGAAGAACAGTTGGATGTCCATGGATTACGGCATTCGTAATTGCTTCCTGCCCGATGTGCAGCAATGCGTTAGCCAGACGCAGGCTGGGCCGAAACGCCGTTCCCTCTGTCTCCGGTTGCGTTTCCACAACATCGCCGGTGATCTTGCGCGTTGTCCGAATCAGCGAATCCAGCAAGCTCTCCTGCACATCTGGCGCGGAGGCATTCAGCATGGCAATGGTGCGGCTCGCCTCTTCGTGCGATTTCCTGACCAGCTGATATGCCACATCCAGCTGCTCCGCCACTTGCGAGTTGGTGTGGTTCTTGCGCAGCAATCCGCTGCGAATGCCTTGTATCTGATACCCGACACCAGCGAAGCTCTGCGCCATCGTGTCGTGAATATCGTGGGCCAGCCGCTCACGCTCCTGCGTGACCGCATTGGTCTGCCACGCTTTAAGGCGAAAGTAGACAAGCTGACTCAGCAACGCTATGCCAAGCAGAACAATCAGGAGCACAATGATATGCCACGGTGTCCACCACGGAGGCGGAGCAAGCACGTCCACGTCGTTATTTGAGCGCAACAGAATTGCGAATGGTGTGATTTCTCGCGTCACTCGGCGGTCAAGAACGCACACGCCGCGAATGCGTAAGAGGCTATTGATCTTGAGCGCAGGGAGCGCACCTCTGGAGGGATTCTGATACAGCGCAATGAACGATTGCCCTCCTTGCGAGAACTCCAGTGTCTGCTCGTCCTGCTGCGACTGCTGCACGTTTGTCAGCCGTCCCTCCACCTCAACAAAGCGTGCATCATAAGCTCCGGAGGCTGCCTGAAGCGGCGTGATGGCAATTGGAGGCACAGGCTGCCCGCTCCATAGCAATTGCACGGACTCGCTGCGGATGACCGAACTATAAAGGCCCGGCTCAACATATCCACTTACCTCAACTTCGTCGCCCACGTTGAGTGGCGGCGTGTGCGTGTCTTTTACAAGCACGCCACCTTCTGCATCCTGTATGTAAAGATCGTGTGCTGCGTGCGTCACCACACCGCGCAAGAATATCTGATGTTCCTGCGCTCGCTGCAGATCTTGTAGATCTCCGGTGTGCAGCAACTGCTTTGAAGATAACGCGTCCGCCCCCACCATCTGCATGGGGTTCTCATAAGACGTACTGAAATGGAATATGCGATTGTAATCTGCTTCACGGCGAGGGAATTCAGGGTGCGCCACCTGCGCTGCGTGGCTGCGTAGCGCCTCGTAGTCACTGGGCGTCGCAGGATCAATCCTGATATTGCGCCAGCTTCCGCCCGTCGCCAGTGATCGTAGTCCGATGCGACCTGCCTCAGCACATGGATGCTCTTCCACGGCAATCCACGCGGTCTGCATCGTCGTCAGATTCTGCGACGACGCCGCTATCCTGCACCCAACGGCTGTGACAACGAGGCGATACCAATTGCCTGCGTGCACGCCGCCAGGCATCGGCACCGGCCGAGCCTCCATCCAGCCGTAATCTGATCGTCCGATGATCAGCGTCGCGTCCGTCGTCCGAAGACCAATGTAATAGCCTCCGTATGCGTCAACGCCTTCTTCTTCGTCGGTTGACCGCACGATAACGCCCATGTCTCCGTGCTCGCCATCGAACTTCAAATCTGCACTGAGCGTGTAGTCGCGCCACTTGTCTGATCCGACCACGAGTTTTGCACCACGCTCATCGGAATTGTTACGCACGACGCCGTGTGCAATCTCCCACACCCCTCCAAAGGCCTGCGCACCCTCGAGCTTGCCATTGTCCAGCACGAATGTTCGGTGGGGCGGAATGCGGTTGCCGCGCCAACTCATCCACATGCACACGCAGCATGCCACCACAAGCGCAGCAAGTACAGTCGCGATGATGTGCTTGACTCGCACCAGCGGTATCATCGCTCCGACACTCTCCAGTCCATATTCAGCACGCGCTGCACACTCTCAGAGTCAACATTCTCCCGCGTGATCAGCACAGGCGGAACCACTGTCAATTGCTGAACAGGCGCACCCAGGCGTTGCTTATGAATGTTCTCAACTGCCGTGTAGCCCATCGTGTGAGTATCTTGTGCAATCAGCGAGTCAATGCTTCCTGAACGCAGATGATGCAACAGATCCAGGTCCTGGTCGCATGCGATGAGGCGGATATTTTCTGACCTTGTGTTGAGCAGGGCGCCATATGCGGCACGCGATTGGTTGATGTTCAACGCGACAATCACGCGCAAGTGTGGCTCTGTCTGTATCACACGCTCGGCCACTTCTTCCGCCTCCGCCGTGCTTGCTGACGTGCTGTGCCTCTCATCGACATGCACGCCGTCTATGCGCCCGCGAATCGCGTCTTCAAATGCGTGCGCGCGCTCAATTGAACTCAGCAGATTTGGATTCATGCCGAGCACAGCAACTGTGTCGCCAGGCTTTAGATACTGCGCTGCTCTTTCTGCAGCCATTCGCCCCGTGGCCGCGTCATCATTGAGCACGAAGGTCAATCCTTTGCCAGGCGATATGCCCAGCGGTGAACCCACGATGGCGACGGGAATCTTCTTGTCGAGAGCCGCTTGCACTGCGCTGATCAAAACGACATTGTGATCTGGAGAGAGTACCAGCCCAATGACTCTGCGCGAAACGGCCTGCCGGGCGATTTGCACCTGCCGCGGGAAATCATCCTCACGGCTAGGCCCATTCCAATAAATTCTCCATCCGAACGAACGTGCAGCGAGTGCAGCGCCTGCATGTTCGGCTTCCCATATTTCCTGCGCAGTTGTTTCAGGAATGACAGCCACAACCTTGGGCCGCGTGGACTTCCATGCGGCGAAGACAATGGCGGCAGTAAGAACCGAAAGTACTGTAATCGCCAGCCAGGTCTTTCCTCGATTTTCCATCTTCGTCACCGCGCACATTATTTCACGCTGTTTTCTTCACTGGCACTCAGCTATTCCGGCAGAGTTGCCCGGGTACGCCATCTCTGTCTCTCCGCACAGAATAGCTTCTGCGCGTCCCGCCCGAGCAGGGTGCAAATGTACTACCGCTTTTGGACCAAATGTCCTATTGAAAGCTACCAGCTCCACCCGTTATTGCTTGATCGAGAGGACAGCGGCCACGTGAGTTGCTGCTTCCATCAGCCCATATACGGTACGGATCGACTTTCGTGCCCGTACACAACAGGTACTGAGAAAGTTGATCAAGTCATGAACAGTTCATCCATACGTCGTGCTCTCTCTTCTCTTCCTTCCAGGTATTTCTTCCGCATCCGTCGAAGCGCTACCGCCCCATTTCTGCTGTCAGCTTGTGTTCTTCTTCTGCTGCCATTCTGGCTTGCTCCTTGCTCGTTTGCTCAAGACTCCGGTAGATGGTCTGAGACAAAGGCGCAGGACTGGTATCGTACGCAACCTTGGCTTGTTGGCAGCAATTACATTCCTGCGCATTCCATCAACCAGCTTGAAATGTGGCAGGCAGGCACATTCGATCCGAAGGAAATCGATGTCGAACTCGGATGGGCCGAGTCTATTGGCATGAATACCATGCGCGTCTTCCTTCACGATCTGCTCTGGCAACAGGACCCGGACGGATTCAAAAGGCGCATCGACACATTTCTCACCATCGCCGCGCGTCACCACATCCGGCCCATGTTTGTGCTGTTCGACTCATGCTGGGACCCGTTTCCTAAGCTCGGCCCTCAGCGTCCGCCAATCCCCGGAGTGCATAACTCTGGATGGGTGCAGAGCCCGGGTGCAGACGCGCTGCGCGACTCCTCGCAACTGCTACGTCTGCAGCACTATGTCCAGGGCGTGATTGCAGCGTTCGCTCATGATCCGCGCATCCTGGCCTGGGACTTGTGGAACGAACCAGACAACGCGAACGAGTCTGCGTATGGACACGTAGAGCTCAAAGACAAGGCCGCGCGGGTGACCGATCTTCTACCGAGCGTCTTTGCATGGGCACGCGCAGTGCATCCGAACCAACCGCTTACCAGCGGTGTGTGGCGCGGCGACTGGACTCCTGGAGATGAGCTCTCTCGGATCAATCGCATTCAACTTGAGGAATCAGACATTATCACTTTTCATAACTATGGGTGGCCGGAGGAGTTTGAACACGTCATCCAGACTCTTCTCCCTTACAACCGCCCCATCATCTGCACTGAATACATGGCGCGAGGAGCTGGAAGCACTTTCGACACGATTCTCCCCATTGCCAGGCAGCACGATGTCGGGGCCATTAACTGGGGCTTCGTACAGGGGAAGACGCAGACTTATATGCCTTGGGATTCCTGGCAAAGGCCGTATGTAACCGTCACTCCAACCGTCTGGTTTCATGACATTTTCTATCCAGACGGCAAACCTTACCGAGCACACGAGATCGAAATCATCCGCTCACTGACCCGGCAGGAGGCTTCAAAGGTATCTGCCGCAGGGCGATAAATCAGAAGCGCGAAACTCACTGCGACGAACGGATGGATAACTTTAGGTTGTTAACACGAATCATGTCGACAACCTACGGTTATCCCGCAACATAGCCAGTCATTCCCTGGACACCATGAACGATGTGTGCCTCAATGCTAGACGCGATGAGGGCACTGTGGATCTACTTGCGAGCAGATCATGCGCAGTATCGCTATGTAGCGATTTGATGCTTCTGAACGACCTCCACGACACATCTTGGCAGCTGTGCTTTAGGCGATAGACTGACTCCGCAAGATGCGACTTGGGCTATACCTTGCCGATCGATAACTGCACCAGTGTGGGCATGCTTGTCAGCCGGTATGCAGTAGCAAGCGCACGCAATCGAGCGCGTCACCTGTTGCATCCCGCGTCATGCTGTGGCTCCAACTCAACTTTGACCACATGAAGACACAGCCAAAAGATCCACGACCTGGCGCCGGGCTGTGATGTATAGTCATTAGTACACGACATGCACCGCGCCTCCCAACACGCGCACCTTTGCCCCGCCATGGGGCTGTGTTGTTGCATGCCTTTCTGTTGCTGTCTCTAATTCCTTTCCACAATCAAGTGTTGTGATTGATGCATCTATTCTCCTGCGGGAATAAGGATGCGTCTCACTCTTCTTCACTTTAGGCCCAGTGCCTGCAGCCCTAGAAAGCGGTGCTCGATGCGTTCGCGATGGTTCCGGCAGTTCCTCGCTCTGCTTCCTCTCCTTGCCGTCTTCGGAGTACAAATCCATGCGCAGAGCGCAGCGACAGGTGCGCTGGTTGGTACGGTTTCAGACAGTAGCGGTGCGGTCATTGCGAACGCAACGCTGACTCTGACAAACGGCTCCACAGGTCAAGTGCGAATCACGCGCAGCGATACGCGCGGCCTGTACCGCTTTGCGCTGCTGGTGCCGGGCGTGTACACGGTGGAGGCCAGCAGCGCGGCCTTCAACAGCACGCGCAACGACAACATCGCGATCAGCGTGACGAGCACCGCGACGGTGAATCTGGTGTTGACCGTGGGCACGCGCAAAGAAGAGGTGGTGGTGCGCGATGAGGCGCAACTTGTGCAAAGCGAATCGAGCACGTTGGGCGGCCTGGTTGAAGGAAAGACCATTGAGGACTTGCCGCTCTCAACGCGCAACTACACGCAGATTCTGGACCTTTCAGCCGGTGTGCAAGCAGATGTAAATAACGCCGGCAATCTTGGTCGCAATACGCAGGATGTGTACGTAAACGGTGCGCGCAGCATTGACAATAACTTCCAAATGGATGGTGTTGAGGTAAATAACTTTGGCACTGGACGTGGCGGTGACTGGCTCGGCTACTCGGGTATTCCAATTCCGAATCCCGATGCGGTACAGGAATTCAATGTGCAAACTTCTCTCTACGATGCAGGATTTGGCCGCGGCGCAGGCGCTAACGTCAACGTAGTAACCAAGTCAGGGAGCAATCATCTGCACGGCGATGTCTTCGAATTCTTCCGCAACGATACCTTGAATGCCAATGATTACTTTCTGAAAGAAACCGGTCAGGCACGCCCTGTGCTGCGTCAGAATCAGTTCGGGTTCACGCTTGGCGGTGCGCTTATGCCTGATCGTTTCTTCTTCTTCACGTCCTATCAAGGTACTCGTCAGACCAACGGTGTGGGCTCAAGTTCGTCGTCAAGCGCAATACTTCCTGCGGCGCTTGCGAATGCGCGTGACCGAGCCTCACTGGGTGCGGCGTTCGGGGGTAATACAGGCGTTGGCACAATCGCCAGCGATGGCTCAAACATCAACCCGGTTGCACTGGCACTGCTGAATTACAAACTGGCCAACGGGAGTTACCTGATCCCCACGCCGCAACTGATTCAGTCTGACGGCAGTGGCGGCGAAGAAGGGTACTCCGCCTTCAGCGTCCCCTCGCGCTTCACGGAAGATCAGTACGTAGCGACACTTGATTACACAGTGAGTGCGCGGCAGAGCGTTAGCTTGCACGGATTTGTCTCAGGCGATCCGCAGCGGGCAAGCTTCACTACCAGCGCGCTGGAACTGCCGGGGTCAGGGGCGGAAACCAATCTGCGTAACCGATCGTTCCTGCTGCGGGACACATTGATTCTGGGGCAGCACGCAGTGAATGAAGCGCATGTGAGCTTTAACCGCAACTACGGGCGCATGAACTCTCTGGTGCCACTCACTGATTCAGATGTGGGAATCACGCAACCCTCCGACATATCCACGATTCCAATCATCGGCATTTCCGGGCTGTTCAGCCTGGGCGGCACGTACAACGATAACTTTCTGACGGCGGTGAACTCACTGCAGGCTGGCGATCAACTGTCTGTCACACACGGGCGGCACAACCTACGCCTCGGCGCAGACTACGAACGTGTGCAAGACAACTTCAACCTGCCGGGTGTGAAGCGTGGAACGATCGAGTTTCTCAGCTTCGCCGACTTCTTGCTGGGTGCGAGTGGCGCTGAGAACGGCACCGGGGCAAGCAATGTTTACTCTACGACCGCGCAGGCAGGCATCACTGACCGCCACTTCCGCGTGAGCAATTTTGACGCCTTCGCTCAGGACGATATCAAGCTGAATTCGCGCCTGACGCTGAATCTGGGTGTGCGCTGGGAGGTCTTCGGCGGGCTGAGCGAGAAGGATGGCCGTCTAGTGAACTTCTGGCCGACCGATGCAACAAACGACTTCAGCACGGGCTCGACGTACAGCGGCTACGTGGTAGCGAATAACTTCAACGCAACGATTCCCGACGGAGTGAAGAAGACGGGCAACAATACACCTACGGCCAACGCCCGCTCATGGGGAAGCGTTGGGCCGCGTATCGGCTTTGCATGGCAACCGCTGACCAGCAATCGCTTTGTAGCACGCGGCGGTTACGGCATCTACTACTCACGCACGTCGGGCAACAATGTTCTTCAGTTGCTGCTGGAACCTCCCTATGTCGCCAGCGTCTACAATATCGAGAACCCTGATGCCACTTTTGCCAACCCCTGGGGCAATGGCCTTCCTTCTGCTTCAGAGTTTCCCATCTGGTCACCACGCACGATCGATGCGCAGGGATATATTCAGAACCTTGAAAGGAACTGGACCTCTCCACTGACGCAACAATGGAACTTAGACCTTCAGTTTGAGCTGCGGAAAAATCTATTGCTGGAAACTGGCTACGTAGGCTCGCGCGGCGAGCACCTGGTGTTATTCCGCCTACCTAATCAGGCAGCGCTTGCCAGCACAAGTAGTCCAATCAACGGCGAGACAACAAACTCACAAGAGAATGCCTATCTGCGGGCGCCAGTGCTTGGATTCAGTCCCTCCGGGATATGGCAAGTTGAAACGGAAGGCAACTCGCTCTACAACGGATTGCAACTGAGCCTGACGCAACGTCTGAAGCATGGCGTGCAATTCAAGGCTGCCTACACCTTCAGCAAAACTCTCGACGATGTGCCGACCAACTCGCCCAACCTGTTTGTGAACAGCACAGGCTACACATCAGTGTGGGGCGGCGTGCTGATTGCGGATCAGAACAAGCGGCGCACTTCGTGGGGCCTTGCCGATTTCGACCGTAGGCAGCGTTTTGTCTTCAGCTATCAGTGGGAACTTCCACGGCTGCATAACGGGCCCGCTAGCCTGCGTGCGCTTGTGAATGGCTGGCAGGTTGCGGGAGTGACGACGCTGCAAGGCGGCAATGCGCTCACAGTGTACGACTTGAATTCGGGCACGATTTACGGCATCTACTACGGACCGGCGCAGCGCAGCGCAGCGAGCGCTACAAGTATTGCCACACGCGGCTCCACCACCTCGCGCTTGAACAACTGGATCAACGATGGCGCATTCACGGACCCTGTGGCGATTGGAGACGGCTACGACTTCGGCAACAGCAAGCGAGGCATTGTGCGCGGCCCCGGGCAGGATAACAGTGACTTTAATCTTGCTCGCCAGATCCCACTGCACGTGTACGGCGAAGGCCAGCGTCTGGAGTTGCGCGCAGACTCATTCAACATCTTCAACCATGCACAGTTCAGTGACCCGATCACGCTCCGCGGTTCAGGATTCGGCCAAATCACCAGTTCGTCTGTGATGCCGCGTCTGCTGCAGCTAGCAGCCAAGATTTACTTCTAAGAATGGCCTAAGACAATACCCGCCAACGGGCGGCAACCGCAAGACCGGGACGTTGCACGGAATTCCGGTCTTGCATACGGTGGAACATCATGCGCTCATTGCTTTCGTCAGCTTTAGTTCTTAGTGTCTTTACTTCCGCTCTGTTGGCCCAACCTGAGGAAGACCTTATCCGTCAGGATGCGCTCAAGGCAGACGTGTATTTTCTGTCTTCGCAAGAGTTGGCCGGTCGTAAGACGGCAAGCCACGAAGCGCGGATAGCTGCCAATTACATTGCGGCGGAGTTCATGCGCCTGGGACTTAAACCACTGGGTGACGAAGGAAGCTACTTTCAGAACTTTGATCTGACGCTGGCGGCACAGGACGATGCAAACACATCGCTAAGTGTGCACCGAGGAGTGAACGATAAAACTTACCAACTCGGTCATGACTTCGACCTGACGTGGCTCACGCAGACAACAAATCCCACGACCGTAAGCGGGCCCCTGGTCTTTCTCGGGCATGGCATCAGCGCACCCGAGTACGGCTATGACGAACTGTCCGGCTTGGATCTGCGCGGTAAGATTGTGATCATCTTGCCGCACGAGCCGCAAGAACGCGATGCAGCGTCGAAATTCAAAGGAAAATGGCACACTTATCACGCATACGACCAGCTGAAATACGAATTGATTCGAAAGGCAGGTGCAGCTGGAATTCTTGAAGTCGAAGAGAAGATCCAGCACCGCCCGCCAGCTCTCTCAAACGCGCCGCGCCAGGATTGGTTCCCGAATGCCATCTACTCACTCACTGAGTACTGGGACCTTCCAGTGTTCGAGATTACCGAAGAGGTTGCCAACGAGCTTCTGGCGAGCTCAGGCAAGACAGTGGAGGAACTGCGTCGAGACATCGACAGCGATCTGAAGCCGCGCAGCTTTCCACTCAGCGGAGTGACTGCGACGATGCGGAAGTCGTACTCGAACCGGCGCGTGGTGCAGGCGCGCAATGTACTGGGACTGCTTGAAGGGTCCGACCCGAAGTTGCGTAACGAATACGTTGTGGTCTCAGCACACTATGATCACTTGGGAACGGTCGGCGACCGAACGCAATTTGGCGCTGACGACAATGCCAGCGGTGTAGCTGCTCTGCTAGAGTCCGCGCGAGCTCTGGCCGCCGCAAAGACACGGCCCCGGCGCAGCATTTTGTTTGTTTCATTCGACAGCGAGGAGGAGGGCTTGCTGGGCTCGTTCTATTACGCCCGTCATCCTGTGCTTCCAATCGCAGAGGCATCTGCAGTCCTCAACATGGATATGATTGGCCGTAATGAAGACACGCCGACGTGGAAGCTCGCCCCCGCTTATACGGCACGGAGCGTCAATCTTGTTGGCACTTTATATAGTTCCGATCTTCGAAGGATCGCGGAAGAAGCAAATCGATCGATTGGGCTGAATCTCGACTTCAAGACCGATGCGGAAGACAAGGAAGAGTGGTTGGCACGTAGCGATCAGTATGTGTTCAGCACCCTTGGCGTACCGGCAATTCTCTTTAACACAGGCGAGCATCCGGATTACCACACGGAGAACGACACCTGGGACAAGCTGAATTATCTGAAGCTGGAACAAATCACGCGATTGATCTATCGCATTGCGCTATCTACTGCTGACATCGACTCCCGCCCTCAGTTTAATCCGAACTAACATCCATGCAGGGACACGTACACGATTCTGTTGCTGGAGCAATCCCTGCGCATATGGAGGGGGCCACGAACACTCTGTGATGCGGCCCCCGCATTCTGTGACAGATCAGTGAGCTGATTGTCTAGATAAGTTGGCGCGTGCCCACAGAACAACACCATTGGCATTGTGGTGAGGTTGATGGAACAGGCCAAGGCTGCTGTGCCATTTACGACTCGGAGCACGCCGCAGCCTTGGTCGATCTGCATTCTTCAACCGCCATGCAGGCGCTGACGAGTCTTGCTCACAGCGCATGCACCTTGATCAGAACTCTTCATACACCGCAGGATCCTGATTGGCGAGGCGTCCGTCAGGGCGCGCCAGAGCTGCAATCTCACGCATCACATCTTCATCCAGAGCGAAGTCAAAGATCTGGAGATTTTCGCGCTGGCGCGCTTCGCTGGCAGCCTTTGGAATGGCAATTGCGCCGAGTTGGTGGTGCCAGCGCAGAACCACCTGCCCGGCAGATTTTCCCACCCGTGCGGCAAGCTTTGTGATCACAGGATTGCGCAGCAAATCTGTTTGCCGGCCCAGAGGGCTCCATGACTCTGTGGCAATGCCGTGTGCTTTATCGTAAGCACGCTGCTCCGCCTGCGGGAAATATGGGTGCAATTCAATCTGGTTGATGCTGGGCAGAACGCCAGTTTCTTTCTGCAACGTGTCCAGGTGCTGGGGCAGGAAGTTGCACACTCCGATTGAGCGCAGCAAGCCACGACGCTTCGCCTCAATTAGTGCCTTCCACGCCTCAACGTAAAGTTCTTGCTTTGGGTTCGGCCAATGAATCAGGTAGAGATCGTAATAATCAAGGCGGGCGCGATACAACGATTCTTCGACTGTTGCGAGCGCTTCCTTATAGCGATGATGGCGGCCTGGCAACTTCGAAGTGATACGCAGTTCCTGGCGCGCAACGCCGGCCCGGCGCACGGCTTCTCCAAGGGCGCCCTCATTCTCGTAGTTGAAGGCTGAGTCAAGCAGGCGGTAACCATTCTTGATTGCATGTGCGATGGCCTCTGCGCCCTCGTTGCCATTCAAGCTATATGTGCCGAAACCAATCGCCGGTATTTCGGTGCCGTCATTCAGCTTCACCTGTGGAACTGCTGTCTGTGCCATTTCTTCTTCTCCTATCTTTCGACTATTTGGATCGCCTGACTGTTTGAGTGTTCGTGCTGCGCTTTCTTCGTGCTCACTTCAGGCTCCGCGCGCTACGCGCAAGTTTGACTCGCACGACGAGGTACGGCGGCTTGCGCTTCTCCACGCCGTCGTTAAACGCGGCAAGGCGATTCCATTGGCCGAGCGTGACGTAGAGATATCCGTTCTGAACGAAAAGCGCGTCTGGCCACCCCAACCGTTCATCATGTGCCATAACGCAGAAACTCCCATTCGGATTCCGACGAACAAGACTGCGCTGGTCATAGGCTCCGAAATAAATTCCGCCCGCGTCGTCGCGCGCTAGGCCGTCTGCGTTGGGCCTCTCGCCTTCGTCTGTCACCGCATCTTCGAGTTGGCGCGGCGTGGCTTCCCGATCGGAGAGTACGCTTGTTGGAGCGCTCCAGAGCTCCCGTCCGCTCAGCGAAGTCCAATAGAGCCGGGCGCTGTCAACGCTCAACTCAATGCCGTCTGCGCCTCCCTGTGGAAAGTGAGGAGTGCGATTACTGTAAACGAGCGGTTCACCTTCGAGATAGGTCATGAAATGCGTGTCAGCCGCGGTGAATCGTGAGTGCTCAAAGATACGTCGACTTACACCAGTCGCGAGATCCACAACGACCAGTGCAGGACTATCTCCAAAGCTTGAATCTGTGATGAAGGCTGTTCCCTTGACGCCGTGGGTCAGGTCTACGCGCAGGTCATTCATGTGGCTATCTGGCAGATATACGCCCGAAGGAAGCGGAACGCTTGCGATCACGCGATTCTGCTTCAGGTCAATGCCAACCACCTTCACCGCGCCCGGCTGAATGGGCTTTCCAGCTTCCTTGCCATCGTCGATGAGCCACAGAGTGCCTGCACTGTCGAGGGTCATGCCGTGCACTGAGACCAGCCGCTTTGCCGGATTCAGTTCACCAGGCAAACTTATGGATGCATCTGGATACGGAACCAACTTACCAGCTCTGTACTCAGCGAGCGTTGGGCCGGCATGATCATCTGCGTGACGCGGAAAGCCCAGGAAGATTCGCTGATCCGCCGTGACCACAATGCCGGAAAAATCAGGTGACGAAATGGAAGCGACTACTTCGACCGGCGACGGTGGAGGGCACTGAGAATGAGCTGCGGTGACGGTCAGTGTAAGGCTGCTTACCACTGCGAGCACGCCGGTCATTCTTGATATTGCGACGGATGTTTTACTAACGTTCATTGGCCCGTCCTCAGAAGGTGGCTCGTTCCGTTCCAGACTCGCGTTCGGCATCTCATCGACTGGAGTGTATGCGCCAGAAACCTTCGCCTGCGCCGCCTGCATCATGCGCTTGAATAACCCGCGCGCCACGCATCTTGCCTTGCTCATTTTGCTTCCGCAATTGCTGTACTGTCAGCAGCAATTAGTGCTGGACGGATGGCACCAGTCGTCCGCGATGGTAGACGGCGACGATCTTGTCGGCATCCTGAATGTGCGCAGTGGGATCACCGTCTACGAGAACGAGATCAGCAAGCTTTCCAGGCGCGATAATGCCACGGTCGTGCAAGTGCAGCAATGCCGCGCTCTCTTCAGTTGCGATGTGAATTGCCTGCAGAGGAGTTAGTCCGGCGTCCACCATCAGCCGCAATTCACGATGCTCTGCAATGCCGGGAATGCGCAGCGGCGTAGCTCCAGAATCAGTGCCAAACCCGATAGGAATTCCTGCATCAACGAGAGCTTTGAGATTGCGCTTATTCATTGCAAGCGCTTCCCGGGAGACATCAACGTCGTGTGTTTTGTTCAGGACGCCTTCACGCCACGCCTGATTTTTGAACTGCGCGCTGAGTGCAGGAGAGAGCGCCTGCTCAAAGAATGGTGTATCCATCCAGTCCGGGTGTTCCGCATATATGAATGACGACTCATCCAGATCCAGTGTGGGAATGTACCATGTGCCGTGCGCCTTCATCAGGGCGATCAGCTCGGCGTCCACTGGATGGTCGCGAACACCATGCGCGAGCACGTCAGCTCCGGCACGGACCAGTTCTTTCGCGTCGGCAAGATAGTAGACATGCGCAGCTACGCGCAGCCCGAGTTTGTGCGCTTCGTCAATCACCGCGTTCGAGATCGCAGGAGACATCTTCACTGCGAGTGTTCCGTGGAAGTCATCGACCCAGATCTTCACCAGGTCTGGATGCCGGGCTGCAGTCTGGCGCACTGCGGCGCGCGCCTCTTCCGGAGTCGCGACCCGATACAGACGATCGCCGGAGACATTCACCGGAGGCGCACCGGCTGGCACCCCGATTCCGCGGTCTGCTCCAAAGAGGTCTGCGCCCTCGATCGTTCCTTCATGCAGCTTTGCACGCAGCGGGTAGAACAGGTCACCGTTGAGGCCGAGCGCCGTAACGGTGGTGACGCCATAACGTTCATACTGCTGCAACGAGGCGAGAATGTTCGGCTCAGTATAGTTACCCTCTCCCACTTCAGTGCCGGAAACCAGACCCATGTGCATGTGATCAGCGACCATGCCGGGCATCACGGTTTTCCCTGATTCCTTCAAAACCATGGTCTCTCTGGGAAGATGCGACGGAGGCGCAGAACCCGCAAAGGCGATTGTCTGTCCGCGCAGAAGGAGATAGCCGTGTTCGACGGCAGGCGCTCCAGTACCATCCACAATGCGCACGTCACTGAGCAAGACTGCCTGCTGTGCCTGGCTCACCGAGCAAGCTGCAAGAAGTGTGCCCAAGCCGAGCCCCACAACAGAGAGCCGTCGACTCATCCTTCGCCTCCGAGGTTTCCGCGTTACTTCACAATGGATGCCGCGAGCCATGATGGGGACACATTTGTCCGCATTGTGAGCGTTCCGCTGGAGGCTCTAGATTTGATGGCGGCGTATCAACTCATCAAGCGCACGCTTTGCCTCACGCAGGGCCTGCTCAATGACCGGCCGCTTCTGCTGCAGCCTTTGCACAGGCACAGGAACCGCCAAGGCATGCAATTTGCCGCACATTGTGGAGACGGGAACTGCGAGCATCGCAATACCGCTCGCGTACTCTTCGATGTCCGCGGCGATGCCAGTGATGCGCACCTGGTCAAGATCATCAACAAGATCTGCCCACGCCGTGCGTGTGCGTGGCGTGCACTTTTCCCATCGGCTCGCTCCAAGCAGTTTCCGGGCCGCCTCATCCGTCATGGCCGCGAGAATTGCCTTCCCGGCTGCCGAGCCGTGCAGCGGCAGCTCGCTGCCCAGGAGCGGTGCAATCTGCAGATCTGTCAGAGCGCAGCTACGCGCAACGCACACGGCGCGGCGACCGTTCTGCATCAGCAGATTCACGCTCTCTTCCACCTGGCGGCTGAGCCCGTCCATCACCGGTTGAGCGACGGTAGCCAATTCAATGTGTACAGACAATGCCAGGCGAAGGAACTCGGGGCCGATTCCGAAGCGCTTACCGCGACCGGTGTTACACAACAACCCATCGTGGCGCAGTGACATCACGATGCGTTGCACCGTGGGCCGTGGCAAGCCTGTTGACGAGGCCAGTTCCGTAATCGTCAATCCATCACGATTCGAATCCAGCGCCCTGAAGATGGCAGCGGCACGGGCCAGTACCTGAATCGAACTGCTTCTGCGTTCTGCTTTTGTGCTCTCCACTCTATGCCACTATAGAACCCGAAGCGCTGCACACTGGCGCATGAATATATCCAACTGCGAAGCAAGTGGAGACACGGCCGCGCGAGACCGAGCGTTGAAGGAATCGAAACCTGCATCACCGGCCAACATACGCCGGGCTCGGCTTCAAAGTGTCATTGAAGCCGAGCCCGATGTACTGCGAGGAGATGTACGCCCTGACACCCGGCACTACCAAACCAGCCGGAATGGATCGTACGGGTCGGGATCAATGGCGGAAACATGCAGGATCGTGTAGCTGCCAGGTCCGCCGATACTGAAGCTATCAACCTGCGGGCTGCTCCACTACGGCTTTGGACAGGTTGCGAGGACGATCAACATCCACACCGTGCTCGAGAGCCATGAAGTAGGAGAACAGCTGCAGCGGCACAACCTCGAGGATAGGCAGCAGATGTTCCGGCGCTTCAGGAATTTCTACGCAGTCGTTTACGAGCTCCTCGACAGCCTTATCACCGGCATTGGCAAGCGCAATCACCTTTGCGCCCTGCGCCTTCATATCGGCAAGCAGTTGCAGGGTCTTCTCATAGCGAACGACGGAATCCTCAAGCGTGCGATCCACAGTGGCCAGCACGACGAGCGGCACAGCATCACTGACCAGAGCGTTTGGCCCGTGCTTCAGCTCGCCTGTCGGGTACCCTTCGGCGTGAACGTAAGATGCTTCCTTTAGCTTGAGCGCGCCTTCACGCGCAATGGCGTAGTGCACACCGCGCCCCAGATACAGGAAGCTGGCTGCGGCCGCGTACTTCTGCGCCAGCATGAACATCAGGGCGCGCCAGGAATCAAGCTGGCCGGCGATGGCCTGCGGAAGCGACCGAAGTGCTTTTACATGCGCTTCAACCTGCGCCTCATCGAACTGTCCGAGCCGCGCCGCCTCATAGAGTGCCAGAGCATAAAGCACCGCCAGTTGGCAGGTGAAACTCTTGGTGGCGGGGACGGCCTTCTCCACGCCCGCAAGCAGCGGCATTGAAACCTCTGCTTCCTGTGCCATCGTGGACGCAGCGGCGTTCGTGATCGCCAGGGTGTGATGACCGCGCCGCCGGGCCTCACGCAAAGCGGCAAGTGTGTCAGAGGTCTCACCGGACTGCGACAGCACGATGGTGCTGGGATGGCGGCGCTCAGACCCGCCGCGGCAGCTGTATTCGCTCGCATACTCCACATCGACCGCGAGACCACAGAGGTCTTCAAGGAGGATCTCCGCGGCGAGTCCGGCATGGCGGCTTGAACCGCTGGCGGCAATCAGGACTTCGCCATCAGGGTTCGACCAGCCCTTCAACAGGGCTGCCACCTCGGTTTTCAGGCTCGTTCCGCTCAGATAAGCGTCGATGGTGCGGGTCAAAGCCTCTGGCTGTTCATAGATCTCGCGCAGCATTGCATGCGGAAATTCTGGCATGTTTTTCCTCGACATCGTGGCAGAAATACAGAGCAGCGAACGCCCTTATTGTGATCATACAGCCATTAAATGCTCACTTGATTGCATTTTCTTGATCAATATGCAACCATTCTGCAGGTTTTCGCGGAACGGGCAGCCGTCTCGTCTGCCCCCAACTGTAGAATGTGGTTCACGCCATGTCCGAGTCCATCAGCCAGCGCGCTGAGCAGATTCTCAAGTTTCTGCTCTCTGCCGGCACCGCAACGATTGACGAGATTGTAGAGGTAGCAGGAGCGTCGGCCCCCAGCATTCGCAGGGATCTGGCACGGCTGGAAAACCGTGGGCTGATTCGCCGCACGCACGGCGGAGCCACTCTGGTGGAGCCGCTGCTGTATGAGCCATTTCGCTATGACAGCTCCTTCCTTGCGCGTGAGCAACGGTTTGCCGTGGAAAAGCGCCGCATCGGGCTGGCTGCAGCTGAGCTCATTGAGCCCGGGGAAACCATTGGACTCTCAGCCGGCACCACGACCACCCACATTGGCCGCAGCCTGAGGCACCGCGAGAAGATCCAGATCATCACCAACGCCATCAACATTGGCATGGAACTGTGCAATCTGCCGGGCATCCGCACCTACCTGACAGGCGGCATCATTCCCTGGGCATGGTCGTTTTCGCTCACCGGCAACGCCGCGTTGTCCTTCCTGGACGACGTATATATGGACAAGGTTTTTATGAGCGTCACCGGGCTCGACGCGGAGCGTGGCGCGACGACGCTTGAAACCGACGAGGCGCTGGTCTATCGCAAGATGGCCAAGCAGGCACGCAAGCTCATCATTGTTACGGACTCATCGAAGTTCGGGCACGTCAGCCCTGCGTTCATCTGCGGCATCAGCGAGATCCACACGATCATCACGAACAAAGGCGTCTCGCCTGAAGTTCTGGCTCCATTCGAGCGTCAGGGCGTCCGCATTCTCCAGGTCTGATCCCACACTAACCCACGATCAGCCAAGCCTCTGCGCGCTTGCATGCACGCCCCCAGGGACGGACGGGGAAGGTGCAACACTCCCCCATTTGCCCAGCCTCATCGGCAAATTGGCCCTGCAAGGCTCACGGAATTGATCATTTTCCATCGATTTGTTCATTTTTCCTCTTGTAATTTATGGAAAGTGGCCCTATTGTTTCAAAACGAAGAACGCACAGAGGTTCAGGTGCGGGCAAAGTTGAGGGCTATCTCCTTCAGCTTTCTCCGCAAATCTTGGGGGTCCGGAACCAGATTCTGTTGGCCGTCCCGGACCGTTTTGCACCACCTTGGGAGAACACGTGATGCGACGCCAGAAGAATCTTCTGCCGCTGAACAGCCCACGGGCTGCGACGTGGCGAGAAGCGGGTCCGGATCCAGCCAGCCACGGGTCATGCGCCTATCTTTCTGCGAATCCCAGGGTGAACCCTTTCAAGAAAGCACCGCATTCCCTCGGTTCTTGAATTCACCCCCGCAGGACGTTGCGACGTTCTGTCACCACTGGATTTCAACGAAAGGTGCGATGGCAATGATTGACTCAACGCAGGCCTTCAATCACCTCTTCCCGTCGAACGATCCGCAGCCGGAGAGACCCCGCGCAATCGGGTGTAAGCACACTCCGGCCAGCGCGGTTCGACTGGTCTGGCTGCTGGCACTTGCCCTGGTTTTCAGCCCCCTTGCGGTACGCGCGCAGGAACTGACGGCAACACTGGCCGGCCTTGTTTCGGATTCAAGCGGAGCCGTGATCCCCGGCGCAACGCTTGAAGTTACGCAGAACGGCGTGAACGCGGCAGGCCGCACGATCCAGAGCGACGCCACCGGCGCGTTTATCGTGACCAACCTGCAGGCAGGAACGTACGGCGTCAAAGTGACGGCATCGGGCTTTGCCACTTACGTTGCCAAGAACGTGGTTTTGAACGTGGCTGAAAAGCACACCCTGAATGTGCAGCTCAAGGCCGGTGCAGTGACCACGACCGTAACCGTCGAAGACAACCCGGTTTCAGTGGACACGCAGAGCAGCGCGCAGGCTGGCACCATTTCCGGTCTGCAGGTACGCGAACTTGAACTGAGCAGCCGCAACTTTGAACAGCTCGTCACGCTGCAACCCGGCGTTGTAAGCGGCCTGGGTGACGAAGCCTCTGCCGGCGCAACAGCGCTGGCCATCAACGGCGCGCGCACGACAGCCAACAACTGGACGGTGGACGGCGCTGACATCAACGACTCCGGCTCGAACGGCACCGTGATCAACGTGCCGAGCGTGGATGCGATCCAGGAGTTCACACTGCAGCGCGGCAGCTACGATGCCGGCTACGGGCGTTCGGGCGGCGGCCAGATTCTGGTGGCCACCAAGAGCGGTTCCAGCAGCTTCCATGGCAGCGCCTATGAGTTTGTGCGCAACACCGCGCTCGACTCGAACGAGTGGTTCAACAAGCGGACCCAGATTGCCAACGGCGAGAAGAACAAGAACTCGGTGAACCATCACAACGTGTACGGCTTCACCATCGGTGGCCCGATCTATCTTCCGCGCGCCTATAACACGGATAAGAAGAAGACCTTCTTCTTCTGGTCGGAAGAGTGGCACAAGCTCTCGACGCCGGGCAGCGACTCAATGGCCGCAGCCAGCACCGCACAGTTGCAGGGCATTGTCTCCGGCGACTTCACCAACGGCCCCGCAAATTGCCTGAGCTATGACGCAGCCGCGAACACGACCACCATTGCTGCAAGCTGCTACGCAGCGAACTCAAAGGTCTACCTGGACAACGTGTTCAGCAAGTTCCCGGCCAACAGTGGCAACAATTACTTCTTCGCGTATTCGCAGAAGAACAACTTCCGCGACGACATTGTGCGCGTGGATCACTACTTCAACGACAAGGTGCACTTCTTTGCGCGCGGCATGAATGACGACATGCCGGTGAACTATCCGGAAGGCCTGTGGGCAGGCAGCAACTATCCGGGCCTGGTCAACACGCTGGTCAACTCGCCGGGCAAAAACGTGGTGGGCAACCTGACGTGGACCATCTCTCCCAAGGTGGTGAATGAAGTTGAATTCGTCTATTCGCAGGGCACCTATAACTCGACGATCGAAAGCGGCCAGTTTGCCACTTCCTCGACAGTGAACAGCGCCCTGACTAACAACTGGGCCTATAGCGATCCTTATGGCCGCGTGCCTGCGGTTTCCATCACGGGCGTAACGGGCTTCAGCGCGGGCTCTGCTCCGTGGAAGGAGCGCAACCTCGACCGCACGTACTTCGACAACCTGGCGCTGACGATGGGCAAGCACACACTGCGCCTGGGCTTCCAGATTCAGCAGATGCTGAAGACGGAAAACGCAACCTTCGGCAACCCGAGCTTCTCGTTCTCCTCGTGGGGTAACTTCCTGCTCGGCAATGTGGAGACCTACTCGCAGATCAGCCGCGACATCGTGCCTGACCTGCATTACGTGAACACTGAAGCGTACATCCAGGATGACTGGCGCCTGACGAAGCGTCTGATTATCAACCTTGGTCTGCGGTGGAGCCGCTTCCCCTCGCCGACCGACGTGAGAAACACGCTGGCCAACTTCAATCCTGAGATGTACAGCGACCTGCTGGCACCGCAGATTGACGCATCCTCGGGCAACTTCATCTCAGGCCAGTCGGCGGGCGGCGTGGAACTGATCCCTGCCACCTACACCAACGGCATCATCTTCCCCACGGGCGCAGCATGCACGGCTGCGCAGGCAATCGGCGCATTTGTGCAGTGCTCGCCATGGGGCAAGTACATCAACCCAAACCACAACGCAAACTTTGGACCGCGCGTCGGCTTTGCCTACTCGCTGGACAGCCAGAACAAGACTTCAATCCGTGGCGGCTTCGGCATCTTCTATGACCGCGTGCTGAATGGCATCTGGGAACAGAACGCGTTCAATGATCCGCCGCTGGCACAGTCTTCGACGGTGACTAACGGCTCCTTTGACGCGGTGCTGGGCGGCACAGCCTCCGTCTCGTATGGTCCGAACGGGCTCACCGCAACCGGTACGCCGACGTTCCGCGTACCGAACTATGCCAACTACAACCTGTCTGTGCAGCGGCAACTTCTGCCGACGACCACGCTGGAAGTCGCATACGTGGGCAACATTGCGCGGCACCTGCTGGGCGACGTGAACATGAATCAGCCGAAGGTGGCAGCGCGCCTGGCAGCAAACGGCAGCAATGCGGTCGGCAACAGCGCAAACCCCAGCGTGAACTACATTCGCCCGTACCAGGGATACGCGGGCATCACCAGCCGCGAGCCGGCATTCACCAACAACTACAACTCGCTACAGATCACGCTGAACCATCGCTCCTCGAAGGGGCTTACGGTGGGCATTGCGTACACCTTCTCGAAGGACTTGACCACCAACTCGAACGATCGCGGTTCACTGGCGACTAACAGTTACAACCTTCGCCAGGATTACGGTCCGTCGTCGACCAACACGCCGCATATCTTTGTGGCGAACTACGTCTATGACCTGCCGTTCTACAAGCAGCAGCACGGCCTGACCGGGAAGGTGCTCGGCGGCTGGGAGCTATCCGGCATCACGCAGATGGTCTCCGGCTCGTCGTTCAACGTGACGCAGCCGCGCGATCCCTGGGACCCGGGCGCGATCAACGTCGGACTCGGGCTGGGCGCAACGCGGCCTGACCAGATCTCCAGCGTGAGCAAGACGAAAAAGGTGGACGAGTGGTTCTCCTACGACTCGTTCCAGACCGCCGTTGGGCACTTCGGCAGCGAAGGCTCGAACTCACTGCTTGGTCCCGGATTCCAGAACTGGGATCTGGCCGCGATCAAGAACATCAAGTTCGCCGAGCGCTACAGCTTCCAGTTGCGCGGCGAGTTCTTCAACGCCTTTAACCACGAGAACTTCAGCAGCGTTGACAGCAGTATGGGTGACGACCGCTCGACAGCCAACGGCATCACCAGCGGCTTTGGCACGGTGACCGGTGGCCACCTGCCGCGCCGCATCCAGATCGCTGCCAAGTTCTCCTTCTAACCAACCACCTCCACCGCAACACGAAGAGGCCGGAGCGCAAGCTCCGGCTTCTTTATTTCTGCGCGGGCATGAAGCCCATTCACGGCTGCGGCTGCGGCTTCTTCGCGGGCAGCGTGGACATGATCTTGAGCAGGCGGTCGCTTGCGGCCTTGTTCAGGTCACCTGTCTTTGCAAACTCAGCCTTGGCTTCCTCCGTCCGCCCCATCGCGCGGTAGAGTCGGCCCAGCCGCCAGTGGACATTGGCATCAGCCGGATCGATCGCCGCAGCCTTCTCGTACTCGCGGATAGCGTCTTCATTACGCTGCGTCTCGGCGTAGACAACGCCCAAATCTAGATGAGCCTTGAAGTTCTCCGGTTCACTCTTCACCAGTTGCACAAGAAGCGGCGCGGCCTGATCGTACTTGCCCATCTGCACGTGCGTATCCGCGAGGTACAACTGTGCAAGCGCGTGCGCCGGATCGTTGGCAAGCTCCGCGGCAAACTCCTGCGCAGCTTCTGCGTAGGAGGCGTTCATCCACAGCAGATAGCCCAGGCCAAAGTGCGCATTCGGTTCCTTCGGGTCAGCCTTGATGGCGGCGCGAAATTCGCGGATGGCGCCCTCACGATCTTTCATCGCATCGAGAGCTTCGCCCACCAGCATGTCTGCTTCTGCAGACTCGGCATTCTGCGCGACCATCCGATGATACGCATCGATCACGCACGGATATTGATTCGACAGCAGGCATGCGTGCGCCAGCGTGAGCAGCAGGTTCAGGTTCTGCGGATCGCCTTCAGATGCGCGTTGCAGATACGGAGTGGCTTCTGCAAACTTCCCCAGCCCATACTGCGCCATACCCGCAAGAATGTTCAGCCTCTGGTCAGCGGGATCTGCTTGCAGCAGCGGATCGAGCATTGTCAACGCGTCGGCGTAACTGCCCTGCTTGAAGTAAGCAAGCCCCAGGTTAAGGCGAAGGCCCGGCATGGAGGGTGCAAGAGCGAACGCGCGTTTGTAGAAGGCAATTGCGTCCTCATAACGCTCCTGCCTCGCCTCAAGCAGTCCGAGATGAGCGAGCGGCTCTGGGCTGCGCGGATACTGTTTTGCCAGCGTGCGCCACGCAGTCTCTGCTTCGCTTGTCTTGCCCTGCTGCTCAAGTGTGCGCGCCGCCGCCGCGGGATCCTGCGCCGAAGCACCTGACACTGCAAACGCAGAGGCAAGCAACGCAACGCACGAGGCTCTTGCAATGCTGCTCTCTGTCCGCAACGACACGTTGGATTTCCATGAGAAACGCATCGCCAATAGTCTATAGTTTTTTCAAGGTCGCACCGCTCCTCATCGCCCCGCAACAAGCTTCTTCAATATCGATTGCGCAGGATGCGTGGCAGACAGCGACGTACATCGAATTCCTTCGAGTGACAAACAAGATGGACATCAAGCGGTATGGAGTGGAGGGTGGCAAAGGTACAGGCGGACAGCATCTGCCCTTTGCACGCGCCGTCGAGGCTGACGGCTGGCTCTATGTTTCAGGGCAAACGCCGATGGTGAACGGCGAACTGGTGGCCGGGAACGTGACCGTGCAATCGCACCAGGCCATCCAGAACCTGCTGGCGATTCTGCATGAGGCCGGCTACGGGCCGGAACACGTGGTGCGCTGCGGCGTGTGGTTAGACGATCCGCGCGATTTTCAATCGTTCAACGGCGTGTTCAAGCAATACTTCGGTGAGCATCCGCCGGCGCGCTCCTGCGTGGTTTCCAGCATGGTGGTCGACTGCAAGGTGGAGATCGACTGCGTGGCCTACAAAGCTCCGAACAAGTAGCCCGCCTCCAGTGAGAGGCACTGCTTCCCTGCACCAAGAGCAGCGAGGAACGGATGGATCCGCACAGCATTTTCTTGCTCGTCTCGGCGTTGACCGCCGTCATCTGCCTTGTATTCCTGATTGCCGTCGTCAAGCTGAATCCGTTCATCACTCTGCTGCTGACGTCGCTGGGGCTGGCGATTGTCGCAGGCATGCCGCTGGGAACGCTGGTGCACTCGTTCGAGACCGGCGTCGGCAGTACGCTGGGGCACATCGCGGTGGTCGTCGGGCTGGGCACAATGCTCGGCAAGATGATGGCCGAGTCGGGCGGCGCGAACCAGATCGCCATAACGCTGATTCGCCTGTTCGGCGAGAAGCGTGTGCACTGGGCGATGATGCTGATCGGACTCGTCGTCGGCCTGCCCGCATTCTTTGAGGTCGGCTTCGTGCTGCTGATCCCCATCGCGTTTACCGTCGCTCGGCGCACAGGCAAGTCTCTGCTGCTGGTGGGCCTGCCGATGCTGGCAGGGCTTTCCGTTGTGCATGGTCTGGTGCCACCGCATCCTGCCGCGCTGCTCGCAGTGACGACGTTTCACGCCGACGTCGGGCGAACGATCTTCTGGGCACTGCTGATCGGCGTGCCCACGGCCGTGCTGGCCGGTCCACTCTGGGCGAAATTCATTGCGCCGCGCATTGCTCTGGCAGATGAAAACCCAATGGCGGCGCAGTTCGAAGAGCACGGCGAAGAGCAGAGTCTGCCGGGCTTTGGACTGACGCTGGCGACGATTCTTCTTCCTGTGGTGCTGATGCTCGTGGGCAGTTGGGCAGAGGCGTTGTCAGCACCCGGCAGTGGGCTCAACCAAGCGCTGCACTTCATCGGCAATGACGACATTGCGCTGCTGATCGGCGTACTGGTGAGCTTCTTTACGCTGGGCCGCATGCGCGGTTTCTCGCGCGATGCAATTCTCAAGTTCACCAACGAGTGCCTTGCGCCAACGGCGACGATTACGCTGCTGGTGGGCGCGGGCGGCGGCTTTGGCCGCGTGCTGCAAGACAGCGGTGTGTCGCAGGCGCTGATCGGCGTCGCCATACGGAGCCACGTTCCGCTGCTGGTTCTGGCGTGGATGTTGGCTGCCCTGCTGCGGCTGGCTACCGGCTCCTCGACCGTGGCCATGAGTACGGCCGCAGGAATTGTTGCGCCCATCGCTTTTGCGGCGCACTATCCGCACGCGGAGTTGCTGGCGATTGCGACCGGAGCAGGCGCGCTGATCTTTTCGCATGTGAATGACGGCGGCTTCTGGCTGGTGAAGGAGTACTTCCACATGAGCGTGGCTGACACGCTGAAGACCTGGTCAGTGCTGGAAACGATCATTGCAGTGGCGGGCTTGGGCTTCACGCTTGCGGCTGCTGCGGTGCTATAAGCGCCGAGCAATTCATTCAGGAGATGGGATGTTCATGAAGGCTGAAATTTCGCGGCGTGGATTCATGGGTGGCCTGGTGGCGGCGGCAGCGCTGAGTGGTCTACGTAGCACCGTTGCACGGGCGCAGTCCACACGGATGCGCGCGTACGTGGGCACGTACACCGGCAAGGACGGCAACGGCGAAGGCATTTACGTCTTCGACTACGAGCTTGGAAATGGCGCGCTGCGCAACCGTAGGCTTGCGGCGCGGACGCCGAGCCCGTCATGGATTGCAGTGCATCCCTCGCGGAAGTTTCTGTACGCGGTCAACGAGGTGGCTGACTACGCAGGCGGCAGCGGCTCGGTAAGCGCGTTCGCCATTGAGCCGGGTAGCGGCGAACTGCGTGAACTGAACAAGGTGAGTTCTGAAGGCGCGGGACCAGCGCACCTGAGTCTGGACGCGACGGGGCGATTTGCGCTGGTGGCCAACTATGGCGGAGGCAGCATCGCGGTACTGCCGATTGAGGATTCGGGGTGGCTGGGCAAGGCGGTTGACGTGCAGCGCCACGAAGGCAGCGTGGGTGCAACCCGCGCGATGAGTGCACCGGCGGGCAGCTTTGCGATCAGCGGACACGATGATCCACATGCACACATGATTGCGGCAAGCCCGGACAACAAGTTCGTGCTGACGACGGACCTGGGCCAGGACCGCATCTATATATATGCGTTTGATGCCGCAAGCGGGAAGCTGTCCACGCCCGCTCGCGATCCGTTTGCCGCGCTGCCCACGGGCGATGGCCCGCGGCACTTTGCGTTTCACCCAGACGGGAAGTGGCTCTATTCGTTGCAGGAGGAGGCTTCAACCGTGACGGCTTTCCGCTGGGATGCGGAGCGTGGCCAACTGCATGAAGAGCAGACTGTCAGCGCGCTGCCGCCGGGGTTTGCCGGAACAAGCTTTGCATCGGAGATTCTGGTGGCGCCGAACGGAAAGACGCTGTACGCCGCCAACCGCCTGCACGACGCAATTGCTGTGTTTTCAATTGATGAGCGCGGACGACTGAACTGGAACGGCGAAACGGCGACCGGCGGCGACTATCCGGTGCAGACGCGGATTGATCCGGCAGGCCGCTTTTTCTTCGCCTGCAACCGTAAGTCGGATGCAATCACGAGCTTCCGGATTGAGCCGGAGACGGGAGCGCTGACGCCGACGGGACAATATATAGGAGTGGGCAGCCCGGCGAGCATCACCTTTGTTTCAGAGGGGTAAGGGCGAGAGGGCCGTTTCCACACGCGCGAACCAAACTTGAAAGCCGCGTGACATGCGACAATGGAGGCAATCGTGATGACACCCGCCTCTTCTGCAGTGGTTCCCGAGCCGGTAACGGTGACCCCGGAGTTGCTGGCCAAGCACAGCATTACTCCGGATGAGTATCAGCGCATTCTTTCGGCTCTGGGGCGCGTTCCTTCTCTCACGGAACTTGGCATTTACAGCGTAATGTGGAGCGAACATTGCTCCTACAAGTCCAGCCGCGTGCATCTGAAGCGGCTGCCGACCAAGAGCGACCGCGTGGTGCAGGGGCCGGGCGAGAACGCCGGCATCATTGACGTGGGCGACGGCTGGGCCTGCGCTTTCAAGATTGAGAGCCACAACCACCCAAGCTACATTGAGCCCTACCAGGGTGCGGCGACCGGCGTGGGCGGCATTCTGCGCGACATCTTTACGATGGGCGCGCGACCGCTGGCGGTGATGGACTCGCTGCGGTTTGGACCGCTGAAGGTGGAGCCGGGCGTGGAGCCGGAGCTTGTCGCCCGGAATCACGCCGTGACCGAAGGCGTGGTGAGCGGCATCGCCGGATACGGCAACTGCTTTGGCGTGCCGAACCTTGGCGGCGAGACGAAGTTTGAAGCCTGCTACGCAGGCAATCCGCTGGTGAACGCGTTTGCGCTGGGTCTGGTGCGCAAGGACGAGATCTTCTACGGCAAGGCGACCGGCACCGGCAACCCGGTGATCTACGTGGGCGCGAAAACCGGGCGCGACGGCATCCACGGCGCGACGATGGCCAGCGAGGAGTTCCACGAGGGCTCCGAAGAGAAGCGGCCCAACGTGCAGTGCGGCGACCCGTTCATGGAGAAGCTGCTGCTTGAGGCCTGCCTGGAAGCGATGCAGACGGGCGCGATTGTGGGCATCCAAGACATGGGCGCGGCGGGGCTGACCTGCTCGACTTGCGAGATGGGTGCGCGCGGCGGTGTGGGCCTGGATGTGGAGCTGGACAACGTGCCGCAGCGCGAAACGGGCATGTCGTCGTATGAGATCATGCTCTCCGAAAGCCAGGAGCGCATGCTGCTGGTGGCAGAGAAGGGCCGCGAAGACGAGGTGCTGAAAGTCTTCTCGAAGTGGGGTCTGGACGCGAACATCGTGGGCACGGTGAAGCCCGAGCCGCGGCTGCGCATCCGGCATCATGGCGTGCTGGTGGCGGACATCCCGAACCAGTCGCTGACCGACGATGCGCCGCTGTATCACCGGCCTGTCGGCACGTGGAAGGCGCCGGTGGCGCTGGAGCCCTCGGCAGAAGTGCTGGCCGAGCTGAGCAAGCCACGCGACTACACGGCGGACCTGAAGAAGCTGCTGGCGAGCGCGAACATCTGTTCGAAGCGCTGGGTCCACGAGCAGTACGACACGATGGTGCAGACGAATACGGCGCAGGGTCCGGGCGGCGAAGCGGGCGTGATGCGCATCAAGGGCACTGGCACACCGGGCCACGAGCGCGGGCTGGCGATGGCACTCGACGGCAACGGGCGCTGGGCGTATCTGGACCCGAAGCTGGGCGCGATGCATGCTGTGGCTGAGGCTGCCCGCAAGGTGGCCTGCACCGGCGCGCTGCCGGTGGCGGCGACGAACTGCCTGAACTTTGGCAACCCGGAGAAGCCCGAGATCATGGCGCAGCTTTCTGCGGCGATCGACGGCATCAGCGATGCCTGCACGGCGCTGGGCACGCCCATTACTGGCGGCAATGTTTCGCTCTACAACGAGACCAAGGGCGAAGGGATTTATCCGACGCCGGTGCTGGGAATCGTGGGCATTCTGGACGATGTGACGAAGGCTGTTCCGGCGCACTTCCAGAAGGCGGGCGAAACGGTCATTGTCATCGGGACGAACGCTCGACGGAATGCTGACTGGAAGACGGCTTTTGGCTCGTCTGAGTTTGCCAAGGTGAACCTCGACAGCTACTGGGGCAAGCCGCCTGCGCTTGAACTGACCGATGAAGCCAAACTGCAGAAGCTTCTGATTGCACTTGTGGAGAAGGGCCTGATCACCAGCGCGTTCGACGTGAGCGAAGGTGGATTGGCTGTCTCTCTGGCGGAAGCCAGCTTCGGTTCAGGGATTGGCGCTTCTGTGGTTGTGGATCGACTTGCGTGGCAGAGCCCACTCCATGCGTTCTTCTCTGAGGACAGCTCGCAGATTGTTGTCACTGCGCATTCTTCGTCTGCTGCACAGGTTCTCGACATCGCGCAGAAGCAATTCGGGCTTGTTGCCGATCCGATTGGAACAACAGAGCCAGACGCTTTGACGATCAACTGGGATGGTAGCGCCTCAATTCACGCTCCGCTCACTGAGCTTCGCGCCATCTGGTCTCGCGCGTTGGAGTCGGCGCTCCATGACGAGGTGCTCGCATGAGCCGTTTGCTGTATCAGGGCGTGGCGGGCATGGCAGATCGGTCCGAAGATCTGCGCGCCGAAGCGTCCCTGCGCCCTGCGCCCTCTTCCCTGCTCCCTGTCGCCGACAGCGACCCGAAGCTGCGCGAGGAGTGCGGCGTTACGGCGATTCACGGGCATCCGGACGCGGCGCGGCAGGCCTATCTGGCGCTCTATGCGTTGCAGCATCGCGGGCAGGAGTCAGCGGGCATTGCGACGGCCGACGGTCAGCATCTCTCGAACATCAAGGGCATGGGCCTGGTCTCGGAGATCTTCACTGAGGACGTGCTCAAGAAGCTCCCCGGGCGGATGGCGATTGGGCACACGCGCTACTCGACGACGGGTGACTCGGCGCTGCTGAACGCACAGCCGATCCGCGTGGAGTCGACCAAGGGCCTGATCGCGATTGCGCACAACGGCAACCTGATCAACCTGGGCAACATCCGCGCGCGGCTGGAGCGGGACGGCGCGTATTTCCAGACTACGTCGGACTCCGAGATTATTGTGCAACTGATTGCGCACTCGAAGGCCGGAACGCTGGTGGACGCGATTGCCGACTCGCTGGCGCAGGTGGATGGCGCGTTCTCCATTGTGATGATGACGCGGGACCGCGTGTTTGCGGCGCGCGATCCGCGCGGCTTCCGCCCACTCTCCATGGGACGGATCAAGAACCCCGATGGGCCGGACACGATTGTGTTTGCGTCGGAGACGTGCGCGTTCGACCTGCTGCACGCCAAGTATGAGCGCGACGTAATGCCGGGCGAACTGGTGATGGTGACCGACGACGGCGTGACCAGCCGCCAATACGCAACGGGCGTTCCGCAGGCAAGCTGCATCTTTGAGCATGTGTATTTCGCACGGCCTGACTCGCGCATCTTCGGGCGCTGGGTGCAGGAGAGCCGCGACCAGATGGGACGGCAACTGGCGCGCGAGAGCGGTGTGGCGGCAGACGTTGTGGTTCCGGTGCCGGACTCTGGCGTAACGGCAGCGCTGGGCTACGCGGAAGAGGCTGGACTTCCCTTCCGTCTTGGGTTGATCCGCAATCACTACGTGGGTCGCACATTCATTGAGCCGGAGCAGCGTGTACGCGACTTTGGCGTGCGGCTCAAGCTGAACCCGGTGCGCAACCTGCTTGAGGGCAAGCGCGTGGTGCTGATCGACGACTCGATCATCCGCGGCACGACGAGCCGGAAGATTGTGCGCATGGTACGCGGCGCGGGCGCCAAGGAAGTGCATCTGCGCATCAGCTGTCCGCCGACGATTTCGCCGTGCTTCTACGGAGTGGACACGCCGAGCAAGCGCGACCTGATTGCGGCGAACCAGTCCGTGGAAGAGATCCGGCGCTACATCGAGGCCGACTCGCTGGCGTATCTCTCGCTGGACGGGCTGCTGAACTGCTGCGCGACTGAGCCGCCGACGGGCTACTGCACGGCGTGCTACACGGGCAAGTATCCGACCGAATGGGTGGACGTGGACGACATTCTTCCGGCTACGGCGAATGCCTGAGTTGGCGACCGGTGCTCGCCAGCCGGCTGTGATAGCATCCGGCTTTACGCAAAACACATCCGCGGGAGCGCAGATCCGCCTGCAACGGGCTCTGCGCGCTGCGTGCTTGAGGTTGGCATGAACCGGTTGCGCTGGCTGTTTGCGGGCGCTGTTTTTCTTGGCTCGTTTCTTCTTTTTCTGGTAGAACCCATTGCTGCCAAGCAGCTTTTGCCTGCACTGGGCGGCTCGGCTGCAGTGTGGATTACGTGCCTGGTCTACTTCCAGACTGCGCTGCTGATTGCGTACCTGTATGCGCATTGGCTAGCGCGCTCCGGGCGCTGGCAGATGCAGTTGGTTCTGCTGGCGGCAGGCACAGCGTCAGCGCTGGCTTGGGCAGCGAACGCGTGGCAGCCGAGAATCGGCGCGGAGTCGCCGGTAATGGCGGTGTTTGCGTCGCTCACGGTCTGGATCGGCGTTCCGTTTCTGGCGCTGGGTGCGACAAGTCCACTGCTGCAGGTGTGGTGGGCGCGGACGCAGGGCTCGTCGATTCCCTACAAGCTGTTTGCACTTTCAAATCTGGCCTCGTTCGCGGCGCTGGCGGTGTATCCCGCGCTGATTGAGCCGCACCTGGCGCTGCGCGCGCAGCGCATGGACTGGGCTTTGGGCTTTGTCCTGTTTGCGGGCCTGATGGCGGCGCTGACTCTGGCCTCACGCAAAGCAAGCGCACGGCCAGCGGCAGGCACCGAACCGGCGGAGACGGCGCCAAGCGCGCCACTGTGGCACAAGGCGCTGTGGGTGCTGCTGCCGATGGGCGCGGCGATGCAACTGAGCGCCGTGACCAGCTACCTGACGGCAAATATTGCGGCGATTCCGCTGCTGTGGGTGCTGCCGCTGGGTGTTTACCTGGTCACGATCATTCTGGCGTTTGAGTTTCCGCGGCTGGCGCACAGGGCGCTGGTGGGCCGGTTCCTGCTGGTGATGCTTGCCGGGCTTGCGTACATGCTGACGCAGACTGAGGCGACGCTGCCGATCTGGATTTCGATCGGATTCTTTCTGGCCGAGCTGTTCTTCGCCGGGTTCTTTCTGCATGCGGAGGCGTACGCGCTGCGTCCGAAGCGCACGGCCGAATCGACGCTGTTCTACCTGCTGTTTGCCGCCGGCGGCGCGCTGGGCTCCTTTCTGGTGGGCATTGCGGCGCCGCTGCTGTTCCGGTACAACTACGACCTTGCTGTGTGCTTCCTGGTGACGGCGCTGCTGGCAGCGGCGGTGACGTGGCGCGACGGGTGGAACTCGCGGCTGATCTGGGTTGCCTCAAGCGTGACGCTTGCCGTGCTGGTGGTGTGGCTGGGCATTGCAAACGATCGTCAGACGGTGGCCGCGGTGCGGAACTTCTACGGTGCGCTGCGGGTGAAGCAAAACTACGGATACCCAGGTGCGGAGCTGCGCACGCTGACGAACGGCTCGATTCAGCACGGCACGCAGATCTTTGGCACGGACGAGCAACGGCACTTGCCGACGACCTACTACGCGCCGGACTCGGGCGTGGGACTGGCACTCACGTACTGCTGCCAGGGACGCGGGCGCTCAGTGGGCGTGATTGGCCTGGGCGCGGGGACGCTGGCCGCGTACGGGCGGCCGGGCGACCGCTTCCGCTTCTACGAGATCAACCCGGCTGTGGAGCCGATTGCGCGCGAAGTCTTCACGTACATCCGTGAGTCTGGCGCGCGGGTGACGGTGGTGGAAGGCGACGGGCGCGTGTCATTGGAGCGGGAGCAGCCGCAGAGCTTTGACGTGCTGGTGGTGGACGCCTTCTCTGGCGATGCGATTCCGCTGCACCTGCTGACGACGGAAGCGATGAACCTGTATCGGCGGCATCTGCGGCCGGGCGGCATTTTGGCCTTCCATATCTCCAACCAGCATGTGGATTTGGAGCCGCCGATTGCGCAACTGGCGCACACAGCTGGCATGACGGCAATGCGCGTGTCCACAGCACCGGACGAAAAGCGCGGCGAGTTTGGGGCGTCGTGGATTCTGGTGACGGACGACGCAGCATTCTTCCAGCAGAGCGGCATGGCTGGACACGTACGCGCGGTGCACCTGCGGCCGGAACTGAAGGTGTGGACGGACGACTACTCGAGCCTGGTGCCGGTGCTTTTCTGGTAACAATCACCAATTCCGATTGGATCTGTCCACGAGAACTCGCGGCTGTAGCACATCACCAGTGTTGATACTTCCGGGCGCCGCTGGTGGATAGACGCGGCCTTGGCGATGATAGCCTCTTACACAGATTTCAATCTGGCCATGACGATGTGAGCGGCTTTGAGCCCGGAGGCGCCCGGAAAGTGATGAAGACAGAGCTTCTGTATACGGGCAAACCGCGGGTGAAGGTACTCGACGGATGGCGCGGTATCGCGATTCTTCTGGTTCTGCTCGAACACCTTCAGTACGCATTCTTAGGCAGACCGCTCTGCGCGGCAACAACGTTGGGGCAGCACGGAGTGGGCATCTTTTTTGTCCTGAGCGGCTACCTGATTACCTCCAGTCTGCTGAACAGAGACACCACCTTGAAGTCTTTTTATATCCGCAGGCTGTTCCGGATTCTGCCTGTTTCCTGGACTTATCTTGCCGTGCTCGCCCTGGTGTCACTGGCCAGTGGCACGACGATTCTATCGAGGCCTGACGCAATCTCGTGCCTATTCTTCTTCAGGAACCATCTGCGCATCACTACGTTCACCACTCACTTCTGGTCGCTATCCATTGAAGAGCAGTTCTATCTGGTCTGGCCGGTCATGCTTCTAACTCTCGGCACGCAACGTCTTCTCCGCCTTGGTCCAGCACTGATCGCTCTGATTGTTGGCACACGGGCCTATTTGGTGTGGGTGGCCCATGCGCCGGTTTACAACTTCGACATGCTGGCGCACGCGGACGGGCTCCTGCTGGGTTGCACGCTCGCTCTCTGTCTAACGCACGAGCCGCTCCGGAAGCAGGCGCTGCGCTACTGGATATGGCTTTTCGTGCCGAGTTTGCTTTGCGCCTGCGCATGCATACTGCTGTTTCCCTACCGGCCTCCGATGCTGGAATCCCTCAGCGTCGCAATTCTCATCGGGCTGACGACCTTGGCACAAGACCATCCTTTCGCTGTTCTAATTTCCGCGACATGGCTTAGAACGATTGGGATCGTGTCCTATAGCCTGTACGTGTGGCAGCAGCCACTCCTGTTGCCTCATGGCAATCTTCGCGATTCCGCGATGCTGGTGTCCCTCATCCCATTCGTCACGGTCATCAGTTACGCGTGGATCGAGCGCCCATGTTTGCGCGCGGGAGCACGACTTGCGAACCGGTTCTCAGGAGTGGCCTGACTGCAAAGGACGCCGCCCACCGATCCCTTTTTGAGGAGCGGGATACCAGCTTGCACAAAAAAAAGTGCATTCTTACGCGCTCTGCCTGCCGTATAGCAGCATTCCGTGAAATCCAGCGCCTGTGCGGCGTGTCACACGACATTCACATTCGGGCTGTGATAGCATCCGTGGTCTTATAGCGAGACGCCGGGCGGCTGCATGAACGCTGCGCCGCCGGGGCGCCTGCCGGAGACACTCGCGATGGACGAGGAAGACGGCAGACTGGGCCCTCGAGCCCTCCAATCCGAAGCTGAGGGCGTCCTGAAGGACGCGGCTGCGGGTTGTGTGCGCCTCGGGTGCCGTTCGACGGCTTTGCGCGAAGGACATCCCTCAGGGACTAAAGCCCGGTTGGTTTTGTGCCTGTTCTTGGCACGGCTGAAGCCGTGCCCTTTCAAAACAGTGCGCTGGCAAGAGCTTTGTCTGCGAGTTGCGGCTGGGCTGAACAGCTTGCTGCGGAAAGCGCTCCGTCGTTCGTGGCACAACTCGCGAAAGGCAACCGCAGGTCCTTCGACTTATCACCCCACGGACGTAGACCTGTCCGTGGGGACCCCGACTCCGTTTGCCGCAAGAAACGCGGCAAACTCCGCTCAGGATGACAGCAGTGTTTATGCTGCGCACTTTAGAGACGGAACTTCAGGTTGTGCGACTTCTTGTGAAGGACGTCCCTCAGGGGCTAAAGCCCCCACTTCTTTTATTGCGTTTATTGGCACGACTGAAGTCGTGCCCTTTCAAAACTGTGCCTTCCGGATGCGTTTCTCTGCAAGCGATAAAGTCGTGCGCTTTCAAAACAGTGCCTTCCAGATGCATTTTTCAGCAAACGATAAAGTTGTGCCCGCTCAAAACTGCGCGGTCTGCCGGCTTTTCTCGAGGGCTGTGAAGTGGCGCCCTAACGCAAGACAGACTGTGCACTCAGGTTCAAATCTCCCCGCACGCTGCGGCGCTGTGTGCGCCGTGTTGCGCCCAAGTTCTGTCCGCCGCCGGTCCCCTCATTCGGCACCGGCGGCGGGCAAGCACCAAAGCACCACCCAAGGAGAAAGCCGATGAAAACCTATCAGGGAAGTGAGATCCGCAACGTAGCTGTAGTGGGGCATGCGCATAGCGGTAAGACGACACTGATTGCCGCGATGCTGCATGCCGCAAAGACGACTCCGACGCAGGGCCGGGTGCAGGACGGCACGGCTGTGACGGCGTATGACGAGGAGGAAGTGGCGCGCGGCATCACGATGCAGAACGCGGTGGCGTTTGCCGAGTGGCAGGGCGTGAAGATCAACCTTGTCGACACGCCGGGATTCCACATGTTTACGCATGAGGCGCGCGCGGCGCTGCTGCCGGTGGAGACGGCGGTGGTGGTGGTGAATGCGCAGTTTGGCGCGGAGCCGGTGACGGATCGGGTGTGGCGGTTTGCCGAAGAGGCGAACGTGCCGCGCATTGTGGTGATTGACCAGATGGACCACCCGAAGGCAGGCGGCAGGGGCGGGCTGAGCGCGCTGATGGACGATCTGCGCGAGCGCTGGGGCAGGCAGTGTGTGCCAGTGCAGTTGCCGATTGTGGATGCGGAAGGGTTCCGCGGCGTGGTGGACCTGGTGACGATGGAGGCTTTCTACTACGCGGCGAACAGCGGCGGGAACGGCAAGATTGGCGAGATGCCGGCGTCACTGGCGAAGGCTGCGAAGGAAGCGCATGAGGCGCTGGTGGAGCTGGTGGCCGAGGGCAAGGACGAGCTGATGGAGGAGTTCTTTGCCGAGGGCACGATTCCTGAGCAGCACCTGATTACGGCGCTGCATGAGGCGATCCGCGATGACAGAATCTTCCCGGTGCTGTTTGTGGCGGGCGGGCCGAATGTGGCGACGGATCATCTGCTGGACTTCATCAAGGTGTATGCTCCGGCGCCGATTGAGCGGGCACCGATCTCTGTGAAGGCTGGAGCGCTGCAGGCTGTGGCGGCTGGCGCGGGTGATGCCGGGACGACGGCGGCGACTCGTGCTGTGGACGACGGCCAGCCGGTGGCTGCGGTGGTGTTCAAGACGATGACGGACCCGTTTGCCGGGCGGATCAGCTACTTCAAGGTGCTGAGCGGCGTGGTGAAGAATGACGCACTGCTGGAGAACTACACGCGGCACGGGCAGGAGCGGCTGGCGCATCTGAGCGTGATGCAGGGGCGCAAGGCGGTGGAAGTGGCCGAGCTGCATGCGGGCGATCTGGGTGCGGTGGCCAAGTTGCGCGAAACATTCACGGGCGACACGCTGGGCGCGAAGGGCGCGGACATCCAGGTGGAGCTTACGGCTCTGCCGGAGCCGGCGATGACCTACGCGATTGAGCCGAAGACGCGCGCGGACGAGGACAAGCTGGGACCGGCGATCCACAAGCTGATGGAAGAGGACCTGCTGATCCGCTTCTATCGCGATCCGCAGACGAACGAGTTTCTGATTGCGGGCGCGGGGCAGCAGCACATTGAGACGATTGTGGCGCGGCTGAAGAAGCGCTACCACGCAGAGGTGACGCTGAAGGCGCCGAAGGTTCCTTACCGCGAGACGATTCGCGGAAAGGCCGAGGCGCAGGGGCGGCACAAGAAGCAGTCGGGCGGGCACGGGCAGTTTGGCGACTGCAAGATCAAGATGGAGCCGTTGCCGCGGGGCGGCGGGTTCGAGTTTGCCAACGAGATTTTTGGCGGCTCGATTCCGAGGCAGTTTGTGCCGGCGGTGGAGAAAGGCATTGTGGAGTCTGCGGCGCGCGGCTACCTGGCCGGGTACCCGGTGGTGGACTTCAAAGTGACGGTCTTCGACGGCAGCTACCACGAAGTGGACTCGAACGAAATGTCGTTCAAGAAGGCCGGGCGGCTGGCGTTCAAGAAAGCCATGGAGCAGGCCAAGCCCTGCCTGCTGGAGCCGGTGATGCGGGTGGTGATTGAGGCCCCGGAGGAGTTTGCCGGGACGCTGATGGGCGACCTGAACGGGCGGCGCGGACGCGTGCAGGGGATGGATTCGCGCGGCAAAACGACGGTGGTGAACGCCGAGGTGCCGATGGCGGAGATGCTGACCTACGGCACGCAGCTGACCTCTATGACGCAGGGCAAGGGCAGCTACCGGATGGAAGTGGACCACTACGACGTGGTGCCGCAGTTGGTGGCGGAGAAGATTCTGGCCAACGCGAAGCGGCCGGTGGACGAGGAGGAAGACTAGGTCAGTGGTCAGTGATCAGTGGTCAGTGGTCAGATGGCCCGGCTGGCGTTTGCTGGCTGGGCCATCTTTTTGTTTGCCCGGGAAGGATTGCACCATATTTGGTGCATGGGTGAGGTGGGCGGAGCTGGAGGCCCGTGCGGATTGGGCGGCGGCGCGAAACGGGGAATCTTTCGCGGGGCTGATTCATCTGAAAGAATGATGGATGTGAAGCATACGAGCATTTTTGCGTTGCGGCGGGCGGCGGTGCCGGTGCTGTGCGGCGTGTTGGCTGTGGCCGGTGCGGGCGCGTGGGCGCAGGCGAACCCCAGCTCGGCGACGAACCCGTTCTATGGCAGCGTGACGCTGAAGCCGGCGACCGATGAGACGCTGCAGCTCTCACTGGACGAGGCGGTGCGGCGCGGGTTGGAGACGAATCTCGGCCTGAAGCAGGCGGAGAACTTTGAGAAGTCGATCCAGGGCGAGAAGAATCAGGCGCTGCAGCAGTTTCTGCCTACGATCTCGCTGAGCGGCGGGTCGGGCTGGCACCAGCACAACCTGGTGTCGATGGGCTTTGGGCCGAGCACGCTGGACAAGTTTGCGAGCATTCTGGGCATGGATGCCTCGGGGATTTCAACGATCACCAAGGACACGCTGACGCAGGGGCAGATCAACTTTCAGGAGATTCTGTTTTCTGGCCCGGTGATTTCTGGCTGGAAGGCGGCGCAGGCGGCAGAGAAGGCGGCGTACTTCGGGAAGATGTCCGCACGGGGCGAGGTGGTGCAGCAGGTGGCCTCAGCGTATCTGCGGGCGGTGGCTGCGGCCAGCGAGGTGGACGACGCGGCGGCGCTGGAGCAGGCCGACCAGGTGGCGTTCAACCAGGCACATGCGGCGCATGAGGCGGGCACGGCGGCGAATCTGGATGAGTTGCGGGCGCGGGTGCAGTTGCAGGCGCAGCAGCAGGCGCTGATCTCTGCACAGAACCAGCTGGACAAGTCGCTGATCCTGCTGAAGCGAGAGATTGGCGTGGCTCCGGGACAGAAGGTGCAGCTGACCGATCCGGCTCCTTACAGCGAGCTGGTGGCGCAGACGCCGGAGGAGATGCGGGCGACGGCGTACAAGTATCGCCAGGACTACCAGAACCTGCAGAACCAGCTGGTGGAGATGAAGGCCGTGCATACGGCGTACAAGGCCTACCGGCTGCCCACGTTGGGCTTTGGTGGCTACTGGGGCACGGACACGGTGAACGGCGCGGGCACGCACGGCAACTTTGCGGCGATGGGCACGCTGTCAGTACCGATCTTCCGCGAGGCGAGCCTGCGGGGCAACGAGCAGGCGGCGGCGGCACAGTTGGACGGCGTGCGGCAGCAGCTCAACGACAAGCGTACGCAGATTGATCAGCAGGTGCGCTCGGCGGTGCTGGACATTGAGGCCACGCACAAGCAGGTGGACGTGGCGCGCTCAAATGTGGAACTGGCGACGCGCGCGCTGAGCGATGAGACGGACCGCGTGGCTGCGGGCGTGGATGACAATCTGCCGCTGGTGACGGCGCAGGCGACGCTCTCAAGCGCGCAGACGAATCTGGTGGAAAGCCTCTACCAGTACAACCTGGCGAAGCTGGCTCTGGCGCGCGCGACGGGCGTGGTGGAGCAGCAGTACAGGGAGTATCTGGGGCGGTAAGGCGGGACCAAGTCAGCCTTGGAGAGCCAGTGCCGGCTCAACGAACGCACAGTCCCTTCACATATCTATGAGATAGACTGCTTAACGCCCGGGAAACTCATTCCCGGGCGTTGCCGCGTGGAGGGCCGATGTTTTATCGAATGGCAGGAGTGTGCCTGTTGTGTGTATGCGCCGGGGTTTCAGCGCCTGCCCAGGGAAAAAAGGCCGAGCTGAAGAGTTATCTTGACGAGGTTACGGAGCGCGGCCGGAATCTGTATGCCTATGACCAGGCAGCCTGGCATGGTACTGATGCGTTTCTTGCGCTGCATCCGAACACAGAGGGGCTCGCACGCTATGTTTGCGTGAAAACGGCAACGGGATGGATGGTGGTGTTTCCCAAGTGGAATGTTGCCCATGACCATCTGATTGCGGTCTATGTGGCCCGCGAGACCGATCAGCCTGGAATCTTCAAGGCTACGGCAAACGAAACCTCGCGAGAAACGAGCGACGACATAGTTCCGCTGGAGCGCGCACTGGAAACTGCATTTCGCGACTTCAAAGGTGCGGGTCGGCCTTACAACAGTGCCGTTCTGCCGGCTCCGAACGGGCAGCACTATGTCTATCTTTACCCGGGACAAACAAAGGATACAGTGTGGCCGCTTGGCGGCGATGTGCGGTACACGATCTCAGCGGACGGAGTGGCGATCATCGAACGGCGACAACTGCACAAAAGCATCCTGGACATGGAATTTCCGCCCGACGAGAAGGTAGTGGGCGGAGTTCATTCGCATATTCTCTCTGATGTGCCGGAGGATACCGACGTGTTCTACGTGCTGGAGCGGCGGCCACTAATGCCAGAGTACATCGGCACATCAAAGCGGAACTATGTGATCGAGACAGACGGATCGATCCGAATCACGAAGAAGTGACTATCCTCTGCCCTCGGCGAGCATCCTTGTAATGTAGAGAGTGGAGGTTGTTTCCCGCATGGGTAAGGAATTGAAGGTCGAGTATCGCGTGGTGGCGGATGCGGCGGCGCTGGCAGCGCGGGCGGCCGAGGAGATAACGCGCGCGGCTGAGCAGGCTGTGGCGGCGCGGGGCGTGGCGCGGATTGCGGTGAGTGGCGGGTCGACGCCGAAGGCGATGTTTGCGCTGCTGGCCGATGCGACGCAGCCGTGGCGCGCGCGGATGCCGTGGGAGAAGCTCGAACTCTTCTGGGTGGATGAGCGGTGCGTGCCGCCGGATCACGCTGACTCGAACTACCGGATGACGCGCGAGGCGCTGCTGGCCAAGGTTCCGCTGAGCCCCGAGCAGGTGCACCGCATGGAAGGCGAGCTGGACCCGGAGGAGGCGGCGGCGCGGTATGAGTCGCTGCTGCGGAACCGCTTCAGGCTGGAGGGCGCGGAGACGCCGCGGTTTGATCTGGTGGCGCTGGGCATGGGCCCGGACGGGCATACGGCCTCCCTGTTTCCCCACACGGAGGCGATCAACGAGCTGGGACGGCTGGCGGTGGCGAACCACGTTCCGCAGAAGGACACGTGGCGGCTGACGCTGACGTGGCCGGTGATCAACGCGGCGACGGAGGTGTTTTTCCTGATTGGCGGGGCGGACAAAGCGGAGACGGTGCGCGAGGTGTTTACCGGCGAGCGCGACGTGGAGCGGTTGCCAAGTCAACTGATCTGGCCCGCAAGCGGTATACTCACTCTGATTCTGGATCAGGCCGCTGCAGCGCTCTTACCTGCGACAAATGGGGAAGGCCGCGGGCTTATTGAGAGGAAACGATGATTCTGGCAGGCGACGTTGGGGGCACGAAGGTTCACCTTGCGCTCTATGACTTTATCAATGGCAAGCTGAAGTACACACGCGACGAACGCTTTGCGGCCAAGGAGTTCGGCGGGCTGGAAGAGATCGTCAAGCAGTTTCTGGGCGCGGAGAAGGTTTCGGCGGCCTGCTTTGGTGTGCCGGGACCGGTGCGCGACGGGCGGCTGCGGCTGACCAATCTGCCGTGGACGCTGGACAGCCGCGAGCTGGCGACGAATCTGGGCATTGAGCATGTGTTCCTGATCAACGATCTGGAAGCGAACGGCTATGGCATTGCCGAGCTGGGCGCCGACCAGATTGTGACGCTGAGCGAAGGCGACGCGAGCCAGATGGGCAATCGCGCGCTGATTGCCGCGGGAACAGGGCTGGGCGAGGGATTTCTGATCTGGAACGGGCGGAATCATGTGCCGTATCCGAGCGAGGGCGGGCACACGGACTACGCGCCGCGCAACGAAGACGAGATTGACCTGCTGCGCTTTTTGAAGCAGAAGTACAGCGGGCGCATCAGCTTTGAGCGCGTGGTGAGCGGCATGGGTCTGTCAAACATCTACGAGTTTCTGCGCGATGTGCGCGGCGTGGAAGAACCGGCATGGCTGGCGGAGAAGATTGCCGCCTCGCCGGACCGCAACGCCGTGATCACCGAGGAAGGCCTGGCGGCGCGCAGCGAGCTGTGCGAGAAGACGCTGGACATGTTTGTTTCAGCGTATGGCGCGGAAGCGGGCAACCTGGCGCTGAAGGTGCTGGCGGTGGGTGGCCTCTACGTGGGCGGCGGCATTGCGCCACGGCTGATTGAGAAGCTGAAGGACGGCACGTTCATGAAGGCCTTCACGGACAAGGGCCGGCTGAGCCAACTGCTGATCAACACGCCGGTGCGCGTGATTCTGGAGAGCCGAGCGGCGCTGATGGGCGCGGCGGCGTATGCGGAAGCACGGGCGGCGGAGATCAGCGGCGTTTCACCGCGTGCAGCGTCAGTGAAGTTCTAAAGCCGCAAACAACATGCAAGCGAGAGGGCTGGCCTGAGGGCCAGCCCTCTCTGCGTTTCAGCGGCTGATGGCGGAGCTGACCGACTCGATGGTGCCGTGGTAGAAGAAGGGGCCGAGGCCGACGGTGAACAGCCAGCATCCGTAGAGGGCGTGCTCAAAGCTGGAGGCGAGGAGCGAGCGGGTTTGGGCATAGCGCGCGGCGAAGAGGAGTCCCCCGAGAAACGTGAGCGCGACGGCCAGCGAGTTGCGGAAGATGATGTGGAGAAACGCGAAGGCGAACGCGCTGGCAACGATCATGGCCCAGCGGCCGGGGAAGAGCGGGGCGTAGCGCTCAAAGAAGAAGGCGCGGTAAAGCACGCCCTGCGGATAGACGGAGAAGATGGGGTAGACGACCATGACAACGGCCCAGAAGGTGGGGTGCTCGCGGAGGAGACCCCACTCAAGCGGCGGGGCGAAGCGGTGGACGCCGAGCCAGAGCATGAAGGCGCCAAGGACGAAGACGCCGACGATGGAGACGAGGCGGGGCCGGAGTGCGGCCAGGCGGGAGAGACGGGCGCGGTCAAAGGCGGGGCGGCGCAGAAGCTGGAAGAGTGCGTAGAGGGCGACGAGCCAGAGCGTGGGTAGAGCGGGGATGTGGACGGGGGAGAACCGGTAGGCGAGCGGGAGCGCGACGAAGAGGAGAAGCAGCTCGGCGAGGAGGAAGGCGCGAGGCATGGCGTTTGGGGAAGGATAGCGCGGGAATCGGTGGATGATTGGGAATTTGCTGTTCCCAGACAAAGTTTGTGGCGGGGAGGGTTCGCAAAAGCTGCTGCGGGGCCTTCGGTCGCTCAAGGATGACAGTGCATGGTTGGGGTTCTTGCTTTCCCACCCTTCGCGCGGTGGGGCTGCGCGAAGGATGGGGCACGGGACACATTGCTTCGTTGAGGCTGGGACAGAGCGTGCTTCCCCACCCTTCCGCGCACACTGCGCGCGAAAGAATGGGGCACCCGGAGTACGCGGCTCGGGTGCGGTGGGAGTGGCGGTTGCTTCGGCGGGCGTAAAGACGGCGTGAAGTGTGCCTCATGGTGCGTTGGCATCGGGTAGGCTGGAAGCACACCGATGAGCTTTACGCATACGATTGGCGGGACGCGGTATGTGTTTGACGACCTGAGGACGCTGCTGGCGCGGGCTACTCCGCTGCGGTCGGGCGATGTGCTGGCCGGAGTGGCGGCGCGGTCGGCGGAGGAGCGGGTGGCGGCGCAGTTTGCGCTGGCAGATTTGCCGCTGACACGCTTTTGCGAAGAAGCTGTTGTGCCTTATGAAGACGACGAGGTCACGCGTCTGATTGTGGATGGGCACGACACTGAGGCTTTTGCGCCGGTGAGGGCCTTGACCGTGGGCGAGCTGCGGGACTGGCTGCTGAGCGATGAGGCCACGGGAGAGCGGCTGGCTCGGCTCGCCGCGGGGCTGACGCCGGAGATGGCGGCGGCGGTCTCAAAGCTGATGCGCGTGCAGGACCTGATTGCAGCGGCGCGGAAGATGCGCGTGGTGACGCGGTTCCGGACGACGGTGGGGCTGGCTGGGCGGTTGAGTGCGCGGCTGCAGCCGAATCATCCGACGGACGATGTGCGCGGGATTGCAGCGGCGATGCTGGACGGGCTGCTGATGGGCTCGGGCGACGCGGTGATTGGCATTAACCCTGCCGGAGACAACATTGCGGCGACGACACAACTGCTGAAGCTGATTGACGCGCTGCGCGAGCGGTTCCACATCCCGGTGCAGAGCTGCGTGCTGGCGCATGTGACGACGCAGATGGCGGCGCTGGAGGCGGGCGCGCCGGTGGACTTGATCTTCCAGTCGATTGCGGGGACAGAGGCGGCGAACCGGAGCTTTGGAGTGACGCTGGGGCTGCTGCAGGAGGCCTATGACGCGGGCCGGGCGCTGAAGCGCGGGGCGGTGTGCTCGGACGGCACGGTGGGCACGAACGTGATGTATTTCGAGACGGGGCAGGGGTCGGCGCTCTCAGCCAATGCGCATCACGGAGTGGACCAGCAGACGCTGGAGGCGCGGGCGTATGCGGTGGCTCGACGCTACGCGCCGATGCTGGTGAACACGGTGGTGGGGTTCATTGGGCCGGAGTATCTCTATGACGGCAAGCAGATCACGCGGGCAGGGCTGGAAGACCACTTTTGCGGGAAGCTGCTGGGGCTGCCGATGGGCTGCGACGTGTGCTACACGAACCACGCGGAGGCGGACCAGGACGACATGGACGCACTGTTGACTCTGCTGGGCGCGGCGGGCGTGAACTACGTGATGGGCGTTCCGGGAGCGGACGACGTGATGCTGAACTACCAGAGCACGAGCTTCCACGACGCGCTCTATGTGCGGCGCGTGCTGGGGCTGCGGCCGGCTCCGGAGTTTGAGGCGTGGCTGGGAGGCGAGGAGTTTGCGCGCTTGCGGTCCGAGGCACCTGAAAGGCTATTGCCCGCATGAGGGAGCTGAGCGCGGAGAACTGGAAGGCGCGGCTGCGCGCTCTGACGCCAGCGCGCGTGGGCCTGGGAAGCACGGGCGTAAGCCAGCGTACGCGGGACCTGCTCGACTTTCAGCAGGCGCACGCGATGGCCCGCGACGCGGTGCATGCACGGCTGGATGCGGCGGGGCTGGCGGCGGAGTTGGAGACCACTGCGAAGCTGCGCGTGGTCCGCGTGCACTCACGGGCTGCGGATCGGGCAACGTATCTGCAGAGGCCGGACCTGGGCCGCACGCTGGATGAAGCAAGCAGAACAGAGCTGCGCGCATTGCGGGGCGAGTACGATCTGGCGGTTGTGGTTGCCGATGGGCTGTCAGCGCTGGCGGTGGAACGCAACGCAGCGGCGGTGGTGCGGGCACTGCTGCCACGGCTGGATGGCTGGCGGCTGGCTCCGATGTGCGTGGCCGAGCAGGGACGCGTGGCGATTGGCGACGAGATCAGCGAAGCGCTGGGCGCGGCGATGGCAGTGGTGCTGATTGGCGAGCGGCCAGGGCTGAGCTCGCCGGACTCACTGGGCGCCTATATCACGTGGGCTCCGCAAGCCGGGCGAACGGATGCGGAGCGGAACTGCATCTCAAACATTCGCGCCGAAGGGCTGCGCGCAGAGGCCGCGGCGGCGCTGCTGGGCCGCTATCTGGCTGAAGCGCGGCGGCGCAAACTCACGGGCGTTGCACTCAGGTTGGACACTCCTATGCTGGAAGATAGGTGAAGGATGTTGCGTTTGATTGGAAAGTGGATAGCACGCTGTGCGGCAGGGGCGCTGGTGGCCGCTGCCCTGCTCTACATGGGCGACTGGGCCGTTTTTCTTGCCCGCAACGCGCCGCGAGGGACGGTGAGCGTGCAGCGTGTGCTGGTGGTGCCGCTCAAAGGAAACAAGCAGGAGTATGTGGGCGAAGGCAACGTGGACCAGCCGTGCGCTCAGGCGCTGTTCGGGCAGAGCGGGCTGGATCCGTGCTGGCAGTTGCGCAGGCACCCGCGGCAGGTGGTGACGTACTAAAGCCGGCTCGCGCAGGCCTTTACGGGGACACACGACGCAATGTGATTTGCGTCACGTTGCGATGAGGCCGGTATTGCATAGGATCGGAAAATGGTTCCCACAGAGAACCGCTCTATGTACAGCAGGACACAGAACGACAACGGGACGTATAACACGCGCTGTCTGTATTGCTTTATGACGGTTGCATCGGCTACGGAAACCGAAGAGACGCTGGCGAAGCTCGAGTCCGAGCACATTTGCCCGGAGCGCGCACTGGCGCAGCTACAGGCAAACGCAAACTTTTCGCGCGGCTCGGTAAAGAGAACTGCTTAGAGCGAAATTCGGAAAACACTTTCCTCTCTGGATGTGTGCATGGTGGCTGCTTCTTGAGGAAGAAGCCACTCAAGGTGTGTGCCTCCTGGGTACACCTATCCGGGGCTCGCTTCAAACGCCACCGGCTACACTTCCCTGCTTCCGGATGAACTCAGTTCTGCGCGGAAGGCGCATCTGGAACAGGCGGCTGCCCGCTCCCTGAAAGCTTCTTATAGAGCGCCTGGTCAGCGGCGTGCGTGAGGGTGCTCGCCTTTTCCAGCTCGGCTTTGGCCTCGGCAGCTCTGCCCATGGCGCGATAAAGACGGCCCAGACGCCAATGAACGTTCACGTCAGCAGGCTCGATCTTTTCCGCTAACAGAAACTCGCGGAGAGCTTCATCGTTGCGGCCTGAGTCCGCGGCAAGGATGCCGAGGTCAAGATGCACGAGCGCCAGAGAGGGGGCACGCACGGCCACCTTCTGCAGGACTGGCACGGCTTCTGCAGGGCGACTGAGCTGCATGTATGCGTCGCCCAGGTAGAGCTGCGACTGGAGGTGGTCCGGGTCGTTGGCCAGCTCAGCCTCAAACTGGGGGATCGCCTCAGGGTACTGGTGCTGCGTCCAGAGCAGATACCCCAGCCCGAAGTGCGCGCCCGGCTCACGCGGATTGGCCTTGATGGCGGCGCGGAACTGCTGGATGGCGCCGTTATGATCCTTCAGCTCATCGAGCGCTTCACCGGCGAGCATGTCAGCCTGTGCCGACTCTGGGTTGACGGCGAGAATGCTGTGATAGACATCAAGCACGGCGTTGAACTGCTTTGACCAGAGATATGTGTGCGCGAGGGTGAAGAGGAGTTGCAGGTTGGCGGGGTCGCGGTCAACGGCCTGCCGGAGAAAGGGCGCGGCCTCAGCGTACTCCGCAAGGCCGTAATGGCTCATGCCAAGCAGGATGACGATGCGCTGCTGTTCTGTCGGCGGAGCATCTTTCTGCGCGAGATGGAACTCAGGGATGGCCTGGCGAAATTCACCGGCCTTGAAGAGCGCGAGAGCCAGATTCAGCCGCAGCGAAGGCGCGCGTGGATCGAGAGCGAGCGCCTTGCGGTAGAAGGGCACGGCTTCGCGATAGTGCTCCTGACGCGCTTCAAGAAGCGCGATGCGCGCCCACGGCTCCGGCGAGGCGGGATGGGCTTTGCGCAGTGCCTGCCACGACTGCTCAGCCTCAGCATAGTGCCCCTGCTGCTCAAGCGCGAGTGCGGACTGGCGTGCGGGCTCCGGCAAGCGAGCCGGTTGCGCCGCGGCGGACACGCACAACGCAAGAGCGGTGATGGAACAGAGCAGGCGAAGCGCGAAGTGGCTCATCGGGAGTCCTGAAGGGTGCGGCGCGAGTGGCTTTGATTGTCGCGCCGGGGGCCGCGGGCGGGCAAGGCGGTTCGTGTTTGGGGGTTTGCTTTCCCAGGTCTCAGAAGCGAGACCTGGGGCATCCATGGTTGGCAGTAGAGTAAGTTCCCGAGAAGCGGTTCTCCGCTCCGCCCGCCCCGTGAACGGTAAAGCTGTTCACGGGACACTTGGCAACGGAAAGGCGCGGCAGGTAAGTCGCCGCGCCTCTCCAGAGCAACATGGGTTGAAGTTGGACTAGAACACGAACTTGCCGCCGAACTGGAAGACTCGCGGATCCTGTGCACCGGTTACGAATCCGAAGTTGGCGTTGGCGGTCGTGTTGTTGAACGCGTTGAACTGCGTGTGGTTGAAGGTGTTGAAGCTGTCAACGCGGAGCTCAACGTGCGAGGACTCCGTGATGCTGAACGACTTGTAGAGCGAGGTGGTGAAGTTGGTGCGGCCGGGGCCGACGACGGCATCTCTGCCAGCGTTGCCAAAGCCGAGGTTGGAGCCACCTTCCCAGAAGGGCGTGGGAGCCGCGAATGCATCCTTGCTGACCCACTGATAGCCGGAGTTGCTGCCGACCGTCGTCTTCTTCTTCGGATAGGTGATCTTGCCGACGATGTTTGCGCGGTTGGTGTATCCGCCGCCCATGCCGACTGTGTCAGCATAGCCGCCGCCCGGCGTGTTGCTGCCCGCCCACGGCAGACCGGACTCTGAGGTGACGACGCCGGAGATCTCCCAGCCGCCGAGGATGCTGCGCGTCACGCCGTTGGCATGCGTGAAGAACGGCAGACGGTAGTCGTAGTTGATGTTCAGGACATTACGGCGGTCAAGGCTGCCGGAGCCCTTGTCATATTTGAGATTCCACGGATTGCTGCTGGTGTTGAGATCTGCGCTGCCGACCTGATCATCAATCTCGTGGGCGTAGGTGTAGTCGACTTCAAAGGTGAGCCCGTGGCGGTTCTGCTGACGCAGGCCGATCTGCAGGCTGTTGTAACTGCCGGTGAGCGGGTTGGTGATCTGGCTCATACCACCGAAACCCTTGTAAGTGCGGTTGCTGAGCGTGTCAACGGTGGACAACGTGCCGCCAGCGTAAGCCTGACGCACACTGAGCGGCGTGGTAAGCGGGAAGTTATTGATGGGCAGGAACGTGTTCTGATGCCACGCGACATTGCCCACGTACTGGGCGACGAGGATAAGCGCCGGGGCCAGCTCATGCTGAACGCCGAAGCTGTACTGAGCCACGCCCGGGTTGGGATAGTACGTGTTTTCGCTGTTGGGGCCCTGCGTGAACAGCGGCGTGGACGCCGCGCCACCGGCTTGCCAGTTATAGCTGGTGTTGGTGACTTCGACGTTGGATGCCGTTGGTGTGTTGACGAAAGGAGCGGTGCCGGCGATGTCATAAATGTCATTGCCCTGCAGGCGCTCAAAGAACGTGCCAAAGCCGCCGCGGAGAATGGTCTTGCCGTTTCCGCTTACGTCGTACGAGAAGCCAATGCGCGGCTGGTAGGTGTGGTAGTCATTCTTGACGATGCCGCGAGGCGTACCGCTCTGGCCGGCGATCGTCACGCCATTCATGTAGTAAGAGTGTCCGTTGATGGTCTGCAGGCCGGGGCTGCTGGCTGCGAATGAGCCGTCGGTGTTGAAGACCGGCGCGAGCGCCGACTGGTAGAGCGACGGAACGAAGTTGGAGATCTGGTTATTGCGCTCCCAGACGTGAGGCATCATGTCGTAACGGAAGCCGTACTGAATCGACAGACGGCTGTTGACGTGCCAGTTGTCCTGCGCATAGAAGGAGATGGTGTTGTTGACGTAGTGGAAGACCGGATCGGTCTCAGCTTGCTGGAACTGCGTGGAGAGACCCAGTTCAAAGTCGAGGTAGGAGTCGCCGGTGAGCAGGCCGGAAGGAGCGTGGTTGGTGCTGTTCCATCCGTCGCCGAAGGTGTAAGTGCCTTCAGTCTGGCTGCCGTTGATCTGGTTCTTGGTGTAACGGTTGTAACCGCCGCCAAACTTCAAGGCGTGGCTGCCACGCGTCCAGGAAAGGCCGTAGACCTCGTTGTAGTCTTCGGCACCGTTCTTCCACGGATCGTTGCCCGGTCCCCACGTCGTTCCGTAAGTGCTGAGGGTCAGGTTGGGCAGACGGCTGAGAGAGTTGTTTGCCGCTGCAAAGTAAGACTGCGCCGTCCAGCCGGAAGGCTGCACAAAGGACGCGCCGCCTGCAGCAACAGGCGTGATGACGATCTTGTTGCCGTCGTAGTTGAACGCGGCCTCAAGCACCACGTTCGGCGTAAGCGTGCCGGTCAGCTTGATGGCAGAGCCATAGGATGGGTTGACAAAGTTGGAGCCGACGGACGTGTAGCTGTCAGAGCCCCACAGAATGGTGCCGTAGTTCTGGCTCACCGCATCGTGGATGAAGTGGCCGAAGATCTGCCACTTGTCATTGAAATGGTGATCAATGCGGAACATATCTTCACGCACGTAAGTGGGCAGCTTGCCGGCTGTGGGCGTGTAGGTATCGTTCGCATTGGTGGCTGCGGGAATGTTCTTGGTGGCATTGAACAGCAGTGCATTCGGATCAAGCAGCCAGCCGGGGACGACGTTGCCGGGGAAAGGCTGTCCTGGAACCAGACCCGAGCCCGCATGTGCAGCGAGTAACTGGCCGACGCGGGAGGATGCAGCAACCTGCGGCACAAAGATCTGTTTGCCTGTACCTGCGGCAAGCTGATCACTGTTATTGAAGGCCGGGACCACCCAGTTGATGTCACTGGCCGAGGTCGGAGCATCGGCCGCCGGCACGGTGTTGATGGGCGAAGTGGACTGGCCGTTGATGATGCGGCGCCACTCCTCGTTGTAGAAGAAGAAGGTCTTGCTCTTGTTCTGGTTGTAGACGTGCGGAATGAAGAGCGGGCCGCCGACGTTGCCGCCGAAGACGTTGTAACGCAGCTCGGAGATCGGTGCACGCTGTCCGTGGTTATTGTCGAAATAGCCATGCGCATCAAATGCGTCGTTGCGGGCGAATTCCCACAGTTCGCCGTGGAACTTCTGCGTGCCGCTCTTGAGTGACATGGAGATGGTGCCGCCGGAGGAGATGCCGTACTCAGGCGACGGATTGCTGGTGAGCACCTGGAACTCGCCAAGCGCGTCCTGCGAGGGCATGATGGACATCTTGCCGCCAGAGCCGCGGTCATAGGCTTCAGCGCCGTCAATCAGCCAGATGTTGTGTGCCTGGTTCAGGCCGTTGAAGCTGATGGCAAAGGTGGAGCCAACCGAGGTGGGCATGTTGGAGTCAGGCAAATTGCCGCTGACGCCGAGACCCAGAGCTGCAAGGGCGACCATGTTGCGGCCGTTGGTGGCGAGCTTGGTGATCTGCTGCTCATTGATCAGCGTGCTGATAACGTTCGAGTCGCTCTGCACGGTGAGTGCATCGGCCTCGACTGTAACTGTGGTGGCCTCTGAGCCGACGGTGAGCCTGATGTCAACGCGGACGGTGGCCGAAACGTTGACCACGATGCCGGTCTGGGTGAAGGTTTGGAAACCCTTGGTGCTAACCTTCATGTTGTAAGTGGCTGCGTTCAGAGTCGGCACCTGGTAAAGGCCAGTGCTGCTGCTGATGGTTGTCTTCGAAATGTTCGTTGCCGGATCAGTAACAACAACCTTTGCGTCCGGGACAACTGCCCCTGTCTGGTCTGTGATAATACCGGTGATTTCAGAGTTGGCTTGCGCGAATGCTGCCACGCCCGCCAACAGGAAAATCAGCGGTAACAAGAAATAACTGCGTCTGGCTTGTCTCATGTGACCTTCCTTTTGAATGTTTTCTTTGAACTGCTCCTGAGTTCTCTTTTTCATTTCCGCGTGTGCCGATTGAGGCAGCGCGAGGTATTGCGAAGACTGTCCCATCAGGGCCGCACAGCTTGTTCCACATGCCCCCGCCCCACGCACGCTCACACCGCGGCCCGAGTTTCTGCGACGCAGAAACTTGAACCAGCACGGAAAGCTCGGCGGGGATGGATATGCGCGGATCGAGATCCTGCATTGACGCCGCGGGAAGCTGAATCAGTTCCAGCACAGAGCAGATGCAAGCGAACAAGGACCATCTGGCCCCGGTGTGCTGCTCCGCATCCTTTCGTGCCTCAAGAGGTTCAGCTGCGCGATGTGGACCATTGATTTGACCGCGCTGTGCGATGCTCTGCCGCGCGGTTTGCTGCGTGTGTGTCGTCACCGGTGTGCTCCTCTAATTACCGGTACAGCACTTGCAACCATCTGCGACTGTTCCAGTCGCATTACTGGTCAAGACAATCGGCAGGAGGCAGGAAACTTGTCAAAATACATCTACTAGGACGCGCCCAGGCAATTACTATCATCGTTATTACTCAAACGTTTTAGTAAAGGTCCGAACGAAACTCCTATCGATACAGCTAAGTTCCACTCTCCAAGCCGGCAGCCATTAAATGCCGCGCTTTTCTTAGTTGTCAAGAAAAAAAGAGAAAATAAGAAAATCGATTCATATAAGCAATTTGCACGCAAAGTGGAATACATGCGTAACTCATCTGAAGACAGCGCAATGCAATCTATTTACCGGCATTTCCGGGCCGAGAAAATCAGCGACAGATTCTAAAAATCGACAGCGAATTTTAGCGGAAGCGAGCGAGGTCGCGCAGCCGGAGGGCTACCGCCTCAAGAAAAGTCTCCGTGCTCACACCCGCAGGAATCTCCAGCCCGGACCGCGCCTGAATGGCAGCGGCGAGGCGCCCGGCGAGAGTGCGTCGGGTTTCCAACGGAAGATCGAGGCGACGAACGAAGAAGCCTTCCAGAACGGAGAGGTCCGCTGCTCCAAGCTTCGCGATGCCGGAGTCCGGGATGAGAATTGTGTCTTGCAACTGCGCTGGCGGGGCAGGCGCAAATGGAGTGGGAGCGATGGTGGCTGGCGGCGCCAGATTATTCCACAAGGGCTGCTCTTGCTCACGATCACGCACCACGAGTGTGCCCGCAGCCAGGTCACCAAGCCGCTGATGCTGCCGCGTAACAAAGATGCAGACTACGCCTACGGCATAGAACAACGGCAGTTCATCAACGAAGCGCACCAGGTTACGCGCCAGCGACTCGAACAGCCCAATGGCACGGCCGGAGCGTTGAATCACGCGAATGTGAACGGCCTGCTTGCCGGGAGTGCGGCCTGCATTGAACGCCTCAAAGAGCGTGAAGTATCCCCAATGAAGAAGAAAGACCGCGATGGTGAAGAAGGCAACCGCCCATTGATAAGAGAGCAAGTTGAAGGCGCGGATTGCAGGCCGAATCATCCAGAACAAGAGGCCGAGTGCGATGAGGGCCACACCCCAGATGAGGGTATCGAGCAGCACGGCGATGAAGCGGCTGCCGATGCCAGCGAGGGGCAATTCAAGGGAAACCAGTTCTGGCGTGTCTATGTGGAGCTGATCTGCGTTAAGCTGAGGTGCATCCGGACCCATGACGTCGACCCTCTCCAATCATTGGCTGGCAAAGCGGCGCCCTTACTGGGACCGCCTGGCTGAACTTATTCTGCTTACGGACCAGCGCGGACTGCGGCAACTGTCGCGTGCGGAGCTTGAGGAACTGGCTCTACTGTACCGCCAGACTGCCGCGGACTTATCCGTCTTGCGTCAGGATGCGACGGCACGCACTTACGCAGAGCATGTGAATCAACTGCTGGCTCGCGCTCACCATATCATCTATTCCCGTCGTACAACGAGTCTGGCATCCCTGTTTCAATTTCTGCGTGATGAATACCCTGCAATCGTGCAGCGGCAGTGGCGGTTCGTGCTCGCGTCTGTGCTGATCACGCTGGCGTGGGGCGCACTGGGTGCGGCGGTGACTCGGGCGCGGCCGGAGTTCATGCGGCACTTTCTGGGCCCGGCGATGATTGCCACGATGGAGCGGCACCAGATGTGGACTGACTCGATTGTGAGTGTGAAGCCGATGGAGTCAAGCCGCATCATGACGAACAACCTGACGGTCAGCTTTGTCACGTTTGGCGGAGGAATGCTGTTTGGGCTGGGGACGCTGTACCTGCTCTACGTGAACGGCATGATGCTGGGAGTGATTGGCGAGGCGTGCAGGCAGTACGGAATGGCGGTGTCGCTGTGGAGCTTTGTGGCACCGCATGGGGCGCTGGAGTTGCCGGCGATTCTGCTGGCTGGCGCGGCGGGGCTGCGGCTGGGCTACGGGATGCTGTTTCCGGGGGCACTGCGGTGGAAGGACTCCGTTGCACTGGGAGGAGCCGATGCGTCGCGGCTGATCTCAGGCGTGATTCCGATGCTGGTGGTGGCGGGAGTTCTGGAGGGCTTCTTCTCACCGTCGCACGCGCCGGTGGCGCTCAAGTTCGCTGTTGGCGGGTTGCTGTTCACGCTGCTGATGCTGTGGCTGACGAGGCGGGCGAAGGCAGACGCTGCGGAAGCATCCGCCGGGGACTGAAGCCCCTGTTCATTTTTTTACTCGGCCCGCGGCACGACTGAAGTCGTGCCCTGATACGAGGAGAATCGCGGCAGAAAAAGGGGTTTACTTCCCCACCCTTCGCGCGATAAGGCTGCGCGAAGAATGGGGCCCGGTTCTCCGGGGTGGTGCTAGACCTTGAGGAAGATCTTTTTGCGATAGAGGATCCAGACGGGAATCATGCAGAAGGCGAGGAAAGAAACCGCATAACCGAAAGCTGCCCAGCCCGGGTCAGGGATGTGCGCGAAGACGTGGTTGAAGATCCACGTGATGAGGTTGCCGCGCGCGCCGTTGGAGATGCCGATGGGCACGTTGTAGAGAATGCCGGGGACTAGCTCGCTGAACATATATGCCGCGATGGCGTTGGAACCGAAGACGAGCCACGGATAGGTCCAGCCCTTGCTCCAGCCCTTCATCTCGACGGCCCAGAAACAGAACGTGAGCAGTGCGAGAGAGTAACCGCCGGCGACGAGGACAAAGGAGCTGGTCCACATGTTCTTGTTCAGCGGGAACTCGAGCGACCAGAGATAGCCAAGTGTGAGGCTGACGATGGACCCGAGCGCGAGACCCATGGTCTTGACGGGAACCGAGCGCGAGGTGCGCAGCCACAGGCCGGTGAGCACGCCCATCAGCGCGGTGCCCATGGCGGGCAGATCACTGAGAAGGCCCTCGGGGTCGCGGACGTTGTGGTCAGTCCAGTTGAGGTAGAGGTGATGCGGGAAGATGCCGCGATCGATCCATGAAACAAGGTTGCGCGTCATGTCCATGAAGGGAACGTCGCGGCCGGGCGTGCCGATGCCGGGGATGGGGCAGAAGCGCAGAAGCGCCCAGTATCCGACGAGCGCGGCGACGAGGGCGACGATCTTGGTGGAGACGCGCTGGTCCCACAGATAAAAGAGGCCGACGACGAGATAGCAAATGGCGATGCGCTGCAGAACGCCATAGACGCGGAAGTGGGCGAGCTCAAAGAACGGGAAGCCGTTGACGATGAGGCCGAAGAGGAACAGCAGGGCGGCGCGCTTCACGGTGTGACGAGTCAGTGATGCGCGCGATGCGCCCTTGGCTAGTCGCGCCTGGAAGGCAAACACGATGGAAACGCCGACGACGAAGACAAAGGTGGGAAAGACGAGATCAGTCGGCGTGAGCCCATTCCACTCGGCGTGGTTCATGAACCACCAGGAACCGGGCCCACCGTTGTTATTGACCATGATCATGAAGGCGATGGTGATGCCACGAGCCACGTCAAGCGAGCGAAAGCGCTGGACAGGCGAAGGCGCGAGCGACGGATTGTTCATGGAAACAGCATTCTCCGTGGGCGGGAAGATGGATTGCCCTTACCCTACGCGGTTGGGGCGGGGTTCGCCAAGCAGAGAATGAGCCGCAGGGACGCATGCGCCGGCGCGTGCTCGGCGCTGCGATGAGGCGGGACACAGATGTGACACGACGCGCACGCGTGGAATCAGAGGCTGGAAGGACTGCGCGCCGGCTCTGCGGAGGATGATGCATCCACGACGCGGAGCGGGACGGAATTTGGGCCGGTGGCGATGGGGGAAGCGACAGGGCTGCGGGGGCTGGACAGAGAGGCCGAGGCGGGGATGGTGAGCGGCACGTTGAGCGTGTGGACGAGGCTGCCGGAGGTGCCGGTGACGGCGAGGGTGTATGCGCCGGCCGGAGCAGCGGAGCCGACGACGATGGTGAGTGCGGAGGAGCCGCTGCCGGTGACGGAGAGCGGCGCGAACGTGGCCGTGACGCCGGACGGCAGGCCTGTGGCGGTGAGAGCGATGACGGCATGAAATCCGCTGACGGAGCTGAGCGCGACGGTGAAGCGGGCGGTGGCACCGTGGGTCAGCGTGAGAGCGGCGACAGAGGTGGTGAGGGCGAAGTTGGGTGCGGGACCGACGGTGAGTGTGCACTTGACGGAGTGGATAGTGCTGCCGGAGGTGCCGGAGATGGTGATGGGATAGTTGCCCGTGGCGGTGGAGGCAGCGACAGCGAAGGAAAGCGTGGAGACGCCCGCACCGGCGAGCGACGCGGGAGTGAAGGCGAGCGTGACTCCTGAGGGGGCTCCGCTGGCGGCGAAGGTTACTGGCGACTTGAATCCGCCGACGACGGACTGGGTGACGGAGACGTGGCCGGAGGCGGTTTGGGCGATGGTGACGGAGGCAGGCACGGCAAGCTTGAAGTCGGGAATGGGCGTGACGGTGAGCGTGAAGGTGGCAGTGTGGACGACGGTGCCGGAGGTGGCGCGGAGCGTGATGGTGGACGTGGCGGCGACGGCGGCGGAGCTGGCGGTGATGGTGAGCGCGGAGGAGCCGGCCGCGTTGACGGTGGACGGCGAGAAGGACAGGGTGACTCCGGAAGGCACTCCGGTGGCGGAGAGCGCGATGGCGGAGTTGAAACCGCCGACGACAGCAGTGGTGGCAGTGAGCGAGCCCGAGGTGCCCTGCATGATGCTCATGGTCTTGGAAGACGCCGCGATGGAGAAGCCGGGGGCGTAGAAGACGGTGAGGCTCAGCGTTGCGGTGTGACTGGTGGTGCCGGAGACGCCTTTGACTGTGACGGTGTAGGTGCCCGGAACGACGGTGGCACTGGCCTTGATGCTGAGTGTGGATGAGCCCGCTCCGGTGATGGATGTGGGGCTGAAGGCGAATGTGACACCGGATGGCGCGCCGCTGGCTGAGAGCGACACTACTGAATTGAAGCCGTTGGTCACAGATGTGCTGAACGTGGCGGTGGTGCTGGCGCCTTGCATCAGCGTTGCGGAAGAGGTGGACAGCGCGACGGAGAAGGCCGGGGGCGGCGCAACGGTGAGCGCAATGGATGCGGTGCGGACAAGGCCCGCGGATGTCCCCTTGACCGTGAGCGTGTACGCGCCGGTGGCCGCCGTGGAGGCAACGGTCACGGTGAGCGTCGTATAGCCGTTGCCGGTGACGGACGCGGGGCTGAGCGCGACGGTGACGCCGGTGGGCGCTCCAGTGACGGAGAAGGCGACGGGCGATGCATAACCGCCGCTGACGGTGCTGGTGATCTTAACCGTGCTCTTGGCGCCCTGGACGATGGTGAGCGCACTGGAAGCGGCCGCAATGTTGTATGTGGGAACCGGCGTGGATGCACCGCCGGTGAGCGCGGCGAGCAGACCGCTGTTGGGGCTTCCCCAGCCGGTGACGAGGTCGTATCCGGCGACGGCCGAGTAACTGCCCGACGTGCCGCTGGTGATGTCGTGGAAGTTTGTCGAATACGCGGAGGTCACGTTCTGCGCGTAGATGGTGGGGTTGATGAAGCCTGCCGGCGACTGGCTGCCAGCGGCCAGTTGCTGATTGACGAGCGCGAGATAACCGGCCCACATGGGCGCGGCGAAGCTGGTGCCGCCGTAAGAGTTGGCGGTGCACGCGGTCTGGTTGGCGCAGACGTAGAACGTGTAATTTGCGTTGGCGGCAACGTCAGGGCCGTTGCGATACGTGCTGGAGGCGTGATTCGACGAGGTGATGACGCCGGAGAGTTGTTGCCAGGCGGGGATGGCGATTTTGGTTGTCGAGATGCCGCCGCTGGAGTTGGCCCAGGCCGTTTCCGCTGCCCATGCACCCGCGGCAGACGCAGTGACCAAATCTGTTCCGCCGACGGACGTAACGTAGGCATCGTCCGCAGGCCATGCCGGGTTTGAGGTGGTCCAGGTTGAATTGTCTCCCGATGCGGCAAAGAAGCTCTGGCCTTGTGCGGCCAGCTTCTGGAAGTACGGATCGAGGGCGGTGGGATCAGCGGGCGACCAGCCCCACGAGCAGCCAATAGTGGTGGGCAGCGGTGAGTGCGTGGTCAGGGCGGCGAGGATGGCGGTGTCACTATTGCCGACGTAAAGCACAAGGCTGGCGAGGCCCGGAGCCATGCCGAGCGCCTGGGTGATGTCGAGGGTCTGCTCGGAATCGTCGCAGCCGCTGGAGTAGGCGCAGGTGGTGCTGGCGCCGTCAGTGGAGATCTGCGAGACGGGTACGGAGTTGGTCTGGCCGGCGTTCTTGTAATAGGTGGTGACGTCAGCGAGGTTGGTGCCGGCGAACTCCAGCAAGCCGAGGTTTTGCCCGGCGCCGGTGAGCGAGCCGGAGCCGTAGTAGGCGGCGCGCATGTCTGAGCCGAGATAAGAAGCCGAGGGGCCGGAGCCGGTGGTGGCCTGGGCGGAGACAGACTGCGCGGAGACGCCACTGGCGGTGAGATTGCTGCGGCGGGAGTAAAGCGGGCGCGGCAGGGAGTAGTTGTCCAGGCCGGAGATGTGCCAGAGCGAGAAAGGCAGATCGAGCGTGGGTTCGGCGTCTGGCGCGTAGAAGGTGCGGCTCTCCGTGGGGTGCTGATAGACGCGCATGGAGACGTGCAACGCAGTTTCAACGGCGGCGACGGTTCCCTTCACCTGAACGTCCATGCCGTCACGCGAGCCGCCGGTGACCTCAAGGCCGTAGTTCTTTGCGAAGCGCAGCACGGCCTCGTATTGCTCCGCCGTGGGACCGAAGCGCGCGGTGAACGCGGCTGGCGTCAGGTAGTGATGGTAGCTGGGGCTGGACGGATCGTAGAGATCCGCGAGAAAACTCTTCAGGCCGGCAGAATCGCGGAGAGGCAGCACCAGGTCAAGCTGTAGCGTCTGGCTCGCATCCATGCGCGCGACGAAGCTGGCACGGCCGGAGATAACGGCAGGACGCAGTTGGGTGGTGTGAACTGTCTGCGCCTGAAGGAGTGTGGACGCACAGAGCAGGAACGCAGCCGCAGCCAGGGAACGATACAAGCATTTCATCAAGGGTCGAGCCTCACGCATGGCATATTTCTGCCTGTATCCGAAAATCGGCGCGCATGAAAAAGGCTCCACGTTACGAGTGCGGCGACATGCGTCAGATGTGGACGGTGACTCCACGAAGGTGTGACACGAATCGGGACAGGTGGCGCGTGCCCGCTCCTGTGAAGAAGAGACCGTGCGCTGCTACACTCCACTTTTCAGGGATTTCTTGTTTTCGTCCCGCATTGCTGCACGTGGAGGCTTTTTGTGTCTGACTTCCAACCCTTTGTACCTGCCACCGAGACCCGGCCCGAGTTCACGCTTCGCGCTCTTCTTTTAGGCTCGATTTTCGGCATTATCTTCGGCGCCGTCACGGTCTACGTGGGCCTGCGCGCTGGACTCACCGTGGCAGCGTCCATCCCGATCGCGGTGCTCTCAATCAGCATCCTGCGCGTGCTGGGCAAGGCGTCGATCCTTGAGAACAACATTGTGCAGACGACGGGCAACGCGGGCCAGTCGATTGCGGCGGGTGTGATTTTCACACTGCCTGCACTGATCTTTCTCGGATTCGATCTCGAGTACTCGCGGATCTTTCTGCTGGCGCTGATTGGCGGCTGGCTGGGCGTGCTGTTCATGATTCCGCTCAGGCGGCAGCTGATTGTGGAAGAGCACGGCAACCTGACCTATCCGGAAGGCACGGCCTGCGCGGACGTGCTGATGGCGGGCGAACGCGGCGGATCACTGGCGAGCCGCGTGTTCTTCGGGCTTGGCCTCGGCGGGCTCTACACGCTCTTCCAGAACGAGAACATCTTCAAGGCGTGGCCGGGCACGCCGGAGTATCAGCCGGACTTTGGGCCGCAACACATTATGAGGGGCTCGGCGATCAAGGCCGATGCGACGCCGGAGTACCTGGGCGTGGGCTACATCATTGGGCCGAAGGTGGCGGGCGTGATCTTTGCCGGCGGCGTCTTCAGCTGGCTGGTGCTGATGCCGCTGATTTACTTCTTCGGCAAGGATCTGCCGCATCCGGTGTATCCGGGCACGATTCCGATTGCGCAGATGGGGCCGAGCCAGTTGTGGTCCACCTACATTCGGCCGATGGGCGCGGGAGCAGTGGCCGCAGCCGGTCTGATTGCGCTACTGAAGACGCTGCCTACGATTCTGAGCGCGCTGGGCTCTGGCGTGCGCAACCTGGGCAAGGGCAAGGCGGGCGCAGCGAAACCGATACGCACGGAGAACGACCTCTCGATGGGAGTCGTGATTCTCGGCTCCGTTCTGATTGTTGCGTGCATGTTTTTCTTCCTGCAGTTCAAGCCGGTTCCGGGCGCTTATGTGGGCGTGTGGGCGAATCTGGCCGCGTCCCTGCTTGTGGTCTTCTTCGGATTTCTGTTTGTTACGGTCAGCTCGCGGATTGTGGGCCTGATTGGCAGCTCAGCCAACCCGATCTCCGGCATGACGATTGCCACGCTGATGGCGACCTCGGCGATCTTTCTGGTGGAGGGATGGACAACCCCGGCCTACGGCGCGCTGGCGATCACCATCGGCGGCGTGGTGTGCATTGCGTCTGCCAATGCGGGCGACACCTCGCAGGATTTGAAGACGGGCTTCATTGTGGGCTCGACGCCGCGGCTGCAGCAGATTGCGCTGATGATCGGCGTGGTGGTTTCGACGATCGCGATCGGCTTCACGCTGAACCTGATGAACACGGGCTTGCAGCAGTTCCGTGCGGCGGCGCAGCCTTGGAACCTGAACGCTCCGCATGCGGGCGTGGCGATCCAGACGGACGAGAAGAAGCTGCCGGACCAGTTCCCTGTGATTGGCGCGAACAACGCGCAGACAGTGCACCACAAGAGCGAATACGTGGTGCTGAATGCGCTGGGCTCATCTGAACTGGCGGACGGCAAGTATCTCTACTCGCCCACAACCGGGCAGATTGAGGTGCAGTGGATTCAGGGCATTGGCAGTGAAAAGGCTGCGGCTCCGCAGGCACGGCTGATGGCCACGGTGATCAACGGCATTCTGAGCCGCAAGCTGCCGTGGGGGCTGGTGATGATGGGCGTGTTCCTGGTGATTGCGGTGGAACTGCTCGGCATCCGGTCGCTGTCGTTCGCGGTGGGCGCTTATCTTTCGATCGGCACAACGCTGGCAATCTTTGTGGGCGGCGCGGTGCGGTGGTTTGTGGATCAGGCGGTGAAGCGCTCGGGCGGCGACACGTCCGAGGCCGACAGCGAGATCTCGCCGGGCTCACTCTACGCGTCCGGGTTGATTGCGGCAGGTGGCATTGTGGGTCTGTTTGGCGTGGCGCTGAAGGGCTACGAGACGACGGCCGACAAGGGCGACATTCTCAATTTTCCGCACACGTTTCTGGACAACAACTGGGTGGCGGTGGCGGCATTCGCGCTGCTGGCCTACTCGCTTTACTACTTTGCACGGAAGCCGCTGAAAAAGTAAGCCGGGCGCGACTGGGACAAATAAGAGGGGCGGCCATGGCCGCCCCCTCTTCATTACTGGCTTAAAACAAGGGCTAGTGAATGAGCCCGTGCACCATGCGCCATGCGCCGTAACAGAGCATCGCTGCCACAATCTCGACCGCAAGTGCGTAGCACAGGCCGCGCACGCAACCCAGGCCGCGCGCCGCAGCCACATCATGTGCTTCCGTCCTGGGGGCATCGAGCTCCGAAGCGCGGGTGGAGACTTCGGCTAGCGAAGAAAGATAAGCGTCGACTTCAGCGGCAGAGGGTGAAGTGCCCGCGGATGCATGGTGGAGGGTTGTGCTCAACACGTGAATATTCCCCTTCAGGCTTGATTATCGGCCTGGTCTCGCTGATCATCAGCCGCGGGACTGTACGAAAGTACCGTGGGTGAAGGATGATTCTGCAGCGATACGTGTTGGATTGATGTGATTTAAATCACCGAGCGTCGCGAAATCGGGCACGGCCCCCTCTGAATGCACCGCCGCCTGGTCATTTTGGGGTCTTGCTCTGCGCGAAAGCTCTGCGCGCGGCCTGAACGGCGTCGTGGTGCTTCTCTGCCCACTTCCAGACGTCACAGAATGCCGCGCTGAGCGTGCGGCCCAACTCCGTGAGTTGGTAATCGACGTGAGGCGGAATGACGGGGTGCACGGTGCGAAGGACCAGCCCATCGGACTCCATCTGCCGCAGCGTCTTGGTCAGCATCTTCTGGCTGACACCGCCGACCAGCTCTCCGAGCCGTGTAAAGCGCACTGTTCCATGCTCTTCCAACGCCTCAAGGACAAGCATGGTCCACTTGTCTGCGACGCGTCCGATGATCTCGCGGACGAACGCATCGACCTCCGGGGACGATTGCATGGTGCCATCGGGGCTGAAGACCACGGATCACTCTCCTTTTGGTAAGTATAGATAAAAAAGGTGCCTACTTCCCACGGGAAAGCGCCTGTCCTATGATGCCCTCGGAGGTGGAAATTTCGCAATGAATTCCACGGGCAACACGATTCTTGTTACGGGCGGCGGCTCCGGCATTGGGCGCGGTCTGGCTGAGGCACTGCACGCTGAAGGCAATCAGGTGATCATCGCCGGACGCCGGCGGAGCGTGCTGGAAGAGACGGCCGCGGCGAATCCCGGGATGCAGTGGCTGACGCTGGATATTGAAGACGCGGCGGCGATCCGGAACTTTGCGGCGGAGATTACGGCGAAGTTTCCCGCGCTGAATGTGGTGATCAACAACGCCGGCATCATGCGTCCGGAGAGCCTGACGGCTGAACCGGTGGACCTGACGAATGCAGAGGCCATTGTGACGACGAACCTGCTGGGGCCGATCCGGCTGACGGCGGCGCTGCTGCCGCACCTGAAGCGGCAGGCACACGCCACGGTGATCAACGTGTCGTCGGGGCTGGCGTTTGTACCGCTGACGCTGACGCCGACCTACAACGCAACGAAGGCAGCGATCCACTCTTACACGCAGAGCCTGCGCTACCAGCTCAGGACGACCGCGGTGGAGGTGCTGGAGCTGATTCCGCCGTATGTGCAGACGGACCTGATGGGCGGTGCGAGCGATCCGCGCGCCATGCCGCTGAAGGAGTTTCTGGCCGAAGTGGTCTCCCTGCTCAAGCAGCAGCCGACGCCAGCGGAGATTTGCGTGGAGCGCGTGAAGCCGCTGCGATTTGCTGCGGAAAACGGTAGCTACGCGGGCGTGTTTGAGGGGCTGAACTCAGCGATGGCTGATTTGAGCTAACGCGAAACCATAGTTGATGTATCTCGGGACACATCCGTCGAGTTGACGCGCCCCTCAGGGAACAACAACTTTGCGCGCCACCTGACGGGACACGGCAACTCTGGTTTTGCTCTAGTGTTGTGTCTCCGAAGTTCGTGGCATAACTTGCGAAAGGCAACCGCAGGTCCTTCGACTCCGTTTGGCCGAAGAGACGGCCAAACTACGCTCAGGATGACAGCAGTATTTCTGCTGTGGACTTTAGAGACAGGACACACTAGGCTGCTCCGCCACGCTTGCGGAAGACGATCCTTAACTCGCTGCGCCACTGCTCGCTGAGGGCGATGAGCTCCCAACTGACCTCTGGCGAGAGATAGCGGAGGACGGGCTCGTTGGCCGGGTGGATGCGCAGCGAGGGCGCAACAAGCAACAGACGCGGCGGTAGAGGCGAGACTTCAGTGCCGGTAAAGTAGCCAGCGCGTTCAAATGCCGAAACTGGCTGCCCGCCGCTGCTGATGGGCTTCCGGTCAGCGTTGAGAGCGCGGACGCGGATCCAGTAATCGAGGGCCTGCATCGGAAGGTGCAGGTCTTCTTCGGCTTTCAGCTCCAGGATCGTGAGGCGGCCGGTGCGGTCCAGCGTGAGAAGGTCCAGCAAGCCCCGCTCGCCTGACGAGACTGCCGGGACCTGCGAGCAGAGCAGGTCGTCTCGCAGACCTGGCAGAAAATCCGCGAAACTGGCGCGCAGGCGCGACTCCAGCCAGCGCTCAGGCTGCAGGCGGAACAACGGATCGATCTTCAGCCCATCAGGATGACGGCTGGCAAAAAGCTGCGCAAACAGGTCACGCGCTGTCGGCTCGGTTTCGGGAGTCAGCAGGGTTTCACTTGGGCCTGCGCCAAAGGCAAGCTGGTTTTCGCTCGCGAACGAGTTGGCACTGGCGGCGTGGCGAACGCGCGCGAAGTCGAGGCCATGCAGAAGCAGGCTGACCTCAGTGGAGGAGCGCGGACGGATCTCTACGCGGCCGCGTGAGACGGCCGGCACCAAGGCCAGCAGGCGGTCGATTCCAGGCTGACAGCGCTCGAGAGCGGCCGCGTGAGAGAACGCGTGCACAAGGTGCGACTCCCAATTGCCGGTGTCGTGGAAGTCCACCGGCGCAAACTCCTCTGAGCGCTCGTCGAGCGTGAACAGTTCAAAATTGGCGGCGGCATGATTGAGCCAGGCCATGCGCTCGGCGATGGTGCGCCCCGCGCCGGCGGGAACCACCACCTTGAGCCCGCCGAAGTGGCGACGGCCGTCGGAGTGCTGGCGGCAGTAGTCGAGCCACAGGATGCCAAGTGTGAGCACGCCATCAATGACGGCGGAAGACTCTGCCGCGGCCACGCCAATGACGGCCTCCGCGCCTGTACCGTGCAGCAGCCGTCCGCGGATATAGGCCGGGCCGAAGCTGTGCTCAAGATCCATGGCAGAGCGGAAACCGTCGACCTTTGCGCCGGGCCAGGTCCGCGCCAGCACGCGCTCCAGCAGGCGCTGATAGTTGCGGCGCGCGGAGTCGCGCGTGGTGGGCGTGCGGCGGGTGCTGTTGGCCACGAGCTCAAGCGTCTGCGGACGCGGAGCGCCCATGCGGCGCGTGACCAGGCGCAATGTGCCGCCGCGCTCGCGTACTTCGATTACGGTGCGAACGAGATTGCGCTCTTCGCTCCAGAGTTGGAGGACGCACCGGCCGTGACTGTCACTGACGGTACAGCGCGCGGTGCGGAGATCGAAGACGACGCGGCCATCCTCCAGCACCGCCGCCTGCGGATGTTTGGCGAGATAGTCTTCAATGGTTCGAATCAGCTCGGCGGTGGAGATGCTGTCTTCCGTTGGCCCCATGACGCGCGCTTACCAGCCCATGCGCGCGCGCAGGCTGGTGACGTGCGCCGTGTGGTGACGGCTGTGCCAGGCGTACATCGGCACGACGATCGAAAGCGGCTGACGGCCGTTTTCCGGATGCTCATAGCCACGCGCGAAGTCAGCGGCGGTGAGCGACTCGAGCAGTTCGACCCAGCGCTCATGGAGGGCATCGAGCAGGGCAAGGGACGGCTCGACGGGCAGCGTGCTGTCTGCGAGGCGAGCCCAGGCGGCCTGATCGTAGGGCTTGATGGTGGGCCAGTCCTCAGTGAGGGCGAGCTTGGTGCGGATGAGCGCGTTCATGTGGCTGTCTGCCACGTGATGCACCACCTGGCGGACGGTCCAGCCGCCGTCTCGATACGGCGTTTCGAGCCGGGAGCCGGAGAGGCCAGCGACGGCCGCGCGGAGGCGGGCGGGAAGCAGGCGGAGGTCCTCAATGGCGGCGTCGCGGAGCGCGGGCGTGTCGGCGGGATGGCCATCAAAGTGGCCGGCTGGATAACGAAGATCGTCAAGAACTGTCATGGCGTGCAGACTACTTGTGCTGCTTGACGTGCTTGGTGACGTGTTTGTTGGAGTGCTTGAGCTGGTTGTTGGTGATGTGCTGCGACTTGACGTGCTGCGACTTGGCGTGGGTACCAGCAAAAGCGGGAACAGCGATGGCTGCGCAGAAAAGGGCGGCGAGCAGGGTCTTCTTCATGGCGAGACTTTAGCACGCGCAGACCGGCGGCGATAGAGGCCGGAGGTCACGGAGTCTCAAAAGGGAGACGGCCCTCCGCGATGGAGAGCCGCCGGCAAAACTGAGCAACCGCCAAGTGCGTTACGCGCGATGGTGGTGGTGATGCGCGGGGTGCGCGTGATGGTGGTGATGATGGGGGGAGGCGAACGCGGAACTTGCACACGCGGCAAAGAGGACAGCGAGCAAAACAAACTTCTTCATGGGGCGACTGTAGCACGGTGCCTGGTGGATAAACAGACCAACGGCACGAAGCCGGACCAAGGAAGGAAACGGAAATGCCTGCTGCGCCGCACTGCGCACCCCGGGGTAGACTGGAGGCATGACACACCCGGCTGCTTCCCCCTCACCGAGCCATAAGCGCTTTTTCTTTGAGAAGTTTGGCATCACTGAGCGCCTGATTGAGCGCTGCCTGGGTGAGGCACTCTCTGACGGTGGCGACTACGCGGATCTCTATTTTGAATCTGTGACTTCGACCTCGCTGGGCGTGGATGAGCAGATTGTGAAGTCTGCTGCGACGGGCACCAGCGCCGGATGCGGCGTGCGCGTGCTGAGCGGCGAGCGGACTGGTTACGCCTACACGGACAACCTGAGCCCGGAGCGACTGCTGCATGCGGCGCGGACGGCGGCGTTGATTGCCAGCGGTCCGGCGAAGCAGCCGGTGCAGGGCTTTACGGAGACGGCGGCGGCGGATCTCTACCCCGTGCCGCTGGGCGGATACGACCTGGATCTGGCGGCGCGGCTGGAGATGCTGCTGCGGGCGGATCGTGCGGCGCGGGCCTATGACGCGCGGGTGGCGCAGGTGCGGGCGGGCTACAGCGAGGAACTGCGGCGGATTTTGATTGCCGGGTCGGATGGCGCGTTTGCCAGCGACACGCAGCCGCTGTGCAGGCTGAACGTCTTCGTGATTGCCAAGGACGGGGAACTTTCAACGAAGGGCTCGGCGGGCGGCGGCGGACGCGCGGGGCTGGAGCAGTTCACGGGGACGAAGAGCCCGGAGCACCTGGCGCAAGAGGCTGCGCGCGGGGCGATTCTGCAGTTGGGCGCAGCGGCGGCACCTGCGGGCGAGATGGAAGTGGTGCTGGGGCCGGGCTGGCCGGGCATCCTGCTGCATGAGGCTGTGGGGCACGGCCTGGAAGCCGACTTTAACCGCAAGAAGACGTCGGCGTTTGCAGGGCTGATTGGGCAGGCGGTGGCCAGCCCGAAGGTGACGGTGGTGGACAACGGCACGATGGCCGGGCGGCGCGGCAGCCTCAACGTGGACGACGAGGGATCGGCGACGCAGGAGACAGTGCTGATTGAGGGCGGCGTGCTGAAGGGCTACCTGACGGACAAGCTTTCTGCTCGGTTGATGGGCATGGCAAACACGGGCTCGGGACGGCGTGAGAGCTATCAGTCGATCCCGATGCCGCGCATGACCAACACTTACATGCTGGCCGGCGAGGATGAGCCGGAGGACATTATCCGCAGCGTGAAGCGCGGCCTTTACGCCGTGAACTTCGGCGGAGGGCAGGTGGACATCACGAACGGCAAGTTTGTGTTTTCTGCCTCGGAGGCTTACCTGATTGAGGACGGCAAGATCACTGCTCCCGTACGCGACGCAACGCTGATTGGCAACGGGCCGGAGGCGCTGAAGTATGTCTCGATGGTGGGGCACGATCTGAAGCTCGACGAGGGCATTGGCACCTGCGGCAAGGACGGGCAGAGCGTGCCGGTGGGCGTGGGAATGCCGACGATCAAGCTGGACCGGATGACGGTGGGCGGGACGGGGCGGTAAGGCTGGACCGCGGCTCTCATCTAACTCTGAGGACAAGCCCTAGAGAGACGTCCCTCGAGGGCTAAAGCCCCACTGATCAAGCGAGCTTGATTGGCACGGCTGAAGCCGTGCCCTTTCAAAGCTGTGCGCTGGTGAGAGTCGTCGAAGCGCCCCAGTCGGCTCTATTTTTGGCGGGCGGCGAGCCATTTGGCAACGCGGTCCTGCGCGGCGGCTAGATCTGCCGCTGAGAGGCGCGCGCCGACTTTGTTGCGGGCCTCGATGGCCTGCTGCTGGCGCGAGCCGTTCCAAGTGCTGGCGGCGAGGTCGAGCCAGTAGTAGGACTCGACGAGATCACGCGGGACACCCTGGCCACCGGCGTACATGGAGCCGAGGTTGTATTGCGCGCGAGAGACGCCCTGCTCGGCGGCTTTGCGATACCACGAGGCGGCCTGCGTGAAGTCGCGCTCGACGCCCTGGCCGTTGTCATAGAGCAGGGCGAGATTGAACTGCGCGGAGGCAAGGCCCTGCGTGGCGGCGCGGCGGTAGAGGTCGGCGGCCTGCGCGTAATCCTGCGGAACGCCTTCGCCGCGCTCATAGAGAACGCCGAGGTTGTACTCGGCATCGGCAGAGTTCTGCAGGGCGGCTTTGCGATACCAGCCTGCGGCCTGGGCATAGTCCTGCGGAACGCCGTCGCCGTGATCGTAGAGCAGGCCGAGCTGGAGCTGGGCTTCAGCGAGGCCCTGGTCGGCGGAGCGGCGCAGCCAGACGGCGGCCTGGGCGTAATCGCTGGCCTGCGCATAGGCCTGGCTCACGATGAGTTGCGCATGCGCGTCTCCGGCAACGGCTTTGGCCCGCAGAGCGGAATCGACCGATGGGGCTTGTGCGGCGAGCGCGAGCGCGCTGCAGGCGAGAAGGGCGGCAAGCGGAAGGCTGAATGTGCGGCTCATGATGGAAGGCCTCAAGAAAAGCAAACAACACGATAGCAAACGCGGGCTGCGGTGCGGCGTGACGAGAAAACTGTGGAGTTCGCGCGCGCTCAAAGCGCACCCGGAGCCGCCGATGGCGCATCAGTAAACAGTGCGGCCGGTTCCCCGGCCGGCAAGGAGACAACTTCATGGCTTCAGGCTCTCGTGTATGGTTCATCACCGGCAGTTCCTCGGGATTCGGGCTTCTGCTGGCAAAGGAAGTGCTGCGGCGCGGTGAGCGCGTTGTCGCCACGGCGCGCAACGCTGGCACGCTGAAGGAACTCACGGATGCGTATCCGGAGACGGCGCGCGCGCTGGCGCTGGATGTGATGAGTCCGGCGCAGATCGAGGCGGTGGCGCGCGAGGCGATCGCGGCGTTCGGGCAGGTGGACGTGGTGGTGAACAACGCGGGCTACGGCGTGAACGGCGCGATTGAAGAGGTGAGCGAGGAAGAGTTCGAGCCGATGTTCCAGACGAACCTCTACGGGCTGATCCGCACAACGCGCGCGTTTCTGCCTCACCTGCGCGAGCGGCGCACCGGGCACATTGTGAATCTGTCGTCGATCGCGGGGCTGATTGGAGGCGCGGGGTGGGGCTTCTACGCTGCCACGAAGTTTGCGGTGGAGGGCTTCAGCGAGGCGCTGGCCGGAGAGCTGAAGCCGCTGGGCGTGCATGTGACGATTGTGGAGCCGGGGCCGTTCCGCACGGAGTTTCTGGGCCGCAGCCCGAAGGTGGCGGCGCGGGTGATTCCCGAATACAAGGAGACGGCGGGACGGGCGCGCACGTATCTCGAAACGCAGTCTGGCAAGCAGCAGGGCGATCCGCAGAAGGCCGTGGAGGCGATTGTTGCCGCGGTGAACGCGGAGAATCCGCCGCTGCATCTGCTGCTGGGCTCGAATGCGCTGACTCGGTTCCGGGTGAAGCTCGACACGCTGCAGAAGGAGATGGCGGCGTGGGAGCCGGTGACGGTGGGGGCGGATTTTCCCGAAGGCAAGTAGAGGCGCATGGCTTCCCCGGTCCCCGAAGGCGAGGGACCGGGGGCAACCGACTTGGCCGGTTATGACGGGTAATCGCGCACCAATGCAATTTTTTGTGCTACGCGCCCACTGTAATCAAGGTGGACGAAATCAAAGCCGCACGATTGCAGGGCAAGAACCGTTTCCATCGCCGAGCCCTGAAGCGCCCACGCAACATTAGGTCCAAAGATGCAATTCACGAGTTCTGTGTAGCGCCCGTGATAGATCACTGTGCACCCGTCGAAGTTGCAACTTTCATATCGTTTGTCGTCCAGTACAACAGTTTCAGTATCTGCGAATGTGCGACCGGTAATGGTGGGTAGATGTGGCGTCGGCATAATGCCGAGATTATAAGGTGCCTTTCACGAAAGACTTGCCTGACGTTAATTGGCTATGATTTTTCAAAAAAGCAGATAGACTCCGTCCGCCTCGTAAGATGCAGCCTGCCGCAGACGCGCGGCAGGGGTGTTTTTGTTACTGTGGACCCATGGCTGACTCTGCTGCACTGAACGTGGGAACGACTCCTCTGGACCTGAAAACGCTGGCTGCTGACGTGGTGGCGCGCGCGGTGAAAGCTGGCGCGACCGACGCTGAGGCCGTGGTGCGGGAGGGCGACGAGTTCAGCGTGCGCGTGCGCATGGGCGAGGTGGAAACGCTGACCGAGTCGGGCTCGCGCGGGCTGGGACTGCGCGTGCTGCTGGGCGGGCGGTCGGCCTCGTCTTCCACGAGCGACCTGACGGAGGACGGCATTCGGCAACTCGTGGACGGCGCGATGGCGCTGGTGCGCGTGACCGAGGAGGACAGCTTTGCCGGGCTGGCGGAGGTGGCGGAGTTTGGCCAGGTGGAGGGCGACCAGCACCTCTACTACGACGACGTCTATTCCCTGCCCGGAGCGGAACGGATTGAGTGGGCGCGACGGGCTGAGGCGGCGGCGCTCGGGGCCGACCCGCGCATCACGAACTCGGCGGGCGGCAGCTTTGACGCGGCGACGGGGCGGATGGTGCTGGCGAACTCGCGTGGATTTGTGGGCGGCTACCAGACGAGCTACGCGGGCGTGTCTGCCGCTCCGCTGGCGACGGACAAGAACGGCGCGATGCAGAGGGACGGCTGGTGGAGCTCGGCGCGGGCGTTTGCGCATCTGGAGTCGCCGGAGAGCGTGGGGAAAGAAGCGGCGCGACGGGCGCTGCGGAAGCTGGGAGCGCAGCGCGTGCCGACGCAGCAGGTGCCGATCGTGTTTGCACCGGAGGTGGCGCGGTCGCTGATCTGGTCAGTCTTTGAGGCGGCCTCGGGCGACGCGATCTGGCGCGGCGCATCGTTTCTGGCGGGCAAGCTGGGCGAGACGATTGCCGCTGCGAACATCACCATCATCGACGACCACCTGATGCTGCTGCCGACGGGCGCGGGTGGGTTCGGGACTTCGCCGTTTGACGGCGAGGGGCTGCCGGCGCGGCGCAATGTGGTGGTGCGCGCGGGCGTGCTGGAGACATATCTGCTGAACACCTACACGGCGCGGAAGCTGGGGCTGAAGTCAACGCATAACGCCTCGCGCGGACTGGCCGGGGCGCCCGGGATCGGGTGCGGGAATCTGTACCTGGAGCCGGGGACGTTGACGCCGGAGGAGATCATTGGCGGCGTGGAGCAGGGGCTCTACGTGACCAGCCTGATGGGCTTTGGGACGAACCTGGTGACGGGAGACTACTCGCGTGGCGCGACGGGGCTGTGGATTGAGAAGGGCGCGCTGACGCACGCGGTGGAGGAGGTGACCGTGGCCGGGAATCTGGGAGCGATGTTCCGGAACGTGACCGCCATTGGAAACGACCTGGAATTTCGCGGGGCGGTGGCGTGCCCGACGCTGCGGATTGACGGCATGACGGTGGCGGGAGCCTGAAATGCAGCAAGTCAGCGGCGCTGGCGCGCCTGTTCGCGAGTTAGCAAGTTAGCGGATTCTACGGCTGGGTTGAGGAATGAGGCAGAGCGACATGAACGGCTTGGCGATGGAGTCGCTGCCTTTTGATCCGGCGGATGCGCGGGCGGCGCTGGATGCGTTGCCGCGGGTGGCGGCCGTGTTTGCACTCTACGGCGAGGATGCGAAGGCTGAGCCCTACATTGGGCGAACGCCTAACCTGCGCGGGCGGCTGGAGAGGCTGCTGCAGCCCTCGGCGAAGCACCCGCGGCGGCTGCAACTGGCTGGGCGGGTGCGGCGCATCGAGTGGCGGCGGACGGGGTCGGAGTTTGAATCTCTGCTCACGCAGTTTTCCCTTTTGGAAGAGATTTACGGTGCGAAGGCGCTGGAGCGGATGCATTTGCGCGCGCCGGCGTTCATTCGCTACCTGGGGAACAATGCGTATCCGCGGATCACGGTGACGCAGCGGCCGAGCCAGCGCGAAGCCGACTGGGCGTATGGGCCGTTTGCCTCGCGGGCGGCGGCGGAGCGGTTTGCAGACGAGGCGCTGAAGCTGTTTCTGCTGCGGCGGTGCACGGACGAGTTGAACCCTGACCCGGGCTTTCCGGGCTGCGTCTACTCCGAAATGAAGATGTGCCTGGCGCCCTGCTACAAGGGTTGCACGGACACGCGCTACGCCGAGGAGGCTGGGGCGGTGCGCGATTTTCTGGCGACGCGAGGCGACAGCCAGTTGGTTGTGCTGCGCGGGGAGCGGGAGCGGGCGTCGGAGGCGCTGGAGTTTGAGCAGGCGGCGGCGCTGCACGCGCAGGTGCAGAAGGTGGAAGCTGTCCGGGCGCTGGCACCAGAGATGGTGCAGCCGATGAGCCGGCTGCGGGCGGTGGTGCTGCAGGCTTCGGCCGAGCCGGACGAGGTGGCTGTTTTTCTCTTTGCGGATGGCCGTCTGCGTGGGCCGGCGAAGTTTTCGACGATTGGGATGCGGATTCAGAATGAGCAGTCGGGATCGACCTCGCTGTTTCTGCAGCCGGTGGCGGTGGAAGCGGTTCCCGAGGAAGGCGCGCAGGTGGCACTGCCGAAGGTGCACCGGGATGTGCTGACGGGGCGGATGGAGGCGGCGCTGGCGGAACTGGCAGCCGAGCCGGCGCCGAACGCTGTAGAACGGCAGGGGCACCTCGCGCTGCTGAAGCGGTGGTATTACCGGCCGGAGGTGCGGCGCGTGGGCGAGGTGTTCTTCTCCGATGCGGAGGGGGCGTGGCCGGTGAAGCAGATGGTGCGCGGGGTGGGACGCGTGGCGGCGAAGGCGCTGACCGAGGGCCGGCCTGAGTGACGACGCGGGCCGAGCTTCGCGCGCTGCTGACGGAGGGCCGGCACAGGCTCTCTGTGGGCCGGGCGCGGGAGGTGGCCGCGCTGGTTACGACGGCACAGCCGAGGCTGGCCGGGGCGCTGGTGGAGTTGCTGTGGGATGAGGATGCGGGCGTGGCGATGCGTGCGGTGGACGCTCTGGAACGGGCGAGCGCGGGGAATCCGCGGCTGCTGGCGCGGTGGAAGGACGCACTGCTAGGCCGGATGCCGGACGCCGAGGGCAACAAGCTGCGCTGGAATCTGGCGCTGATGATTGGCCGCGTGCGGCTGACGGTGGTGGAGACGGAGCGGGCGGCTGAGGTGCTGCGCGGCTGGCTGGAGGACGAGAGCTCGATTGTGAAGACAGCGGCGCTGCAGGGGCTGGCCGACCTGAGCCGGTGGAACCCGGCGCTGCGGGGCGAGGCGCTGGACACGCTGCGCATACAGGGCCGGAGCGGAACGCCTGCGATGCGGGCACGGAGCCGGATTCTGCTGAAGCGGATGGAACGGGAAGAGCGGGTGGGAGCTGCTGCTACGCTGAACGGTTTGGAGAGGGCACACAGGGGATCGCGATGAGCATTCAGAGTTCGCTGGAGCAGTTGAAGGGCAAGGTGGCGATTGTGACCGGAGCGAGCTCCGGGCTGGGGCGGGCAACGGCGGTGGCGCTGGCTGAGGCCGGGGTGCGGGTGGTGGTCGTGGCGCGGCGGGCGGAGCGGCTGCAGGCACTGTGCGACGAGCTGGCCGAAAAAGGCTGGCCGTGCGTTTTTGTTGCCGGAGATGCTGCGGCACCGGAGACGGCCGAGGCTGCTGTGGCGCGGGCGCTGGCCGACTTTGGCCGGATCGACATACTGGTGAACAACGCGGGGCTCGGCAACTACAAGCCGCTGGTGGAAACGACGGTGGAGGACTACGACGAGCTAATGAACAGCAATATGCGCAGCTCGTTTGTGTTTACGCGGGCGGTGGCGCCGCAGATGATTGCGCAGCGCGGCGGGGCGGTGGTGTTTGTCTCGTCGGTGGCGGGGCTGGCGGGGGCGGCGAACGAGGCGGTCTACTCGGCGAGCAAGTTTGCGCAGGTAGGGTTTGCGCAGTCAGTGGACGAGGAGCTGCGGCCCTACGGCGTGAAGGTGACGGCGCTGTGCCCGGGCGGCATCAAGACGGAGTTTGCCGTGGGGCGCGGGCGGAAGGCCGAGGACGTGGCCAAGTCTGTGATGATGGACGCGCGCGACGCGGCCGACGCGATTGTGTTTGCGTGCATGCAGCCGGAGGGGGTGCGGATTCCGCAGATGACGGTGCGGCATATGGGCGTGCGGAGGTAGGGTGGGGCTGCGCGGCGGAATGCGTAGACTTGTTCCACTATGTCAAAGCCTGGAAGATTCATCGCGAATTGTGCGCTGTTGTGCCTTTCGGTGTTGATCACTGGAGACTTACTCGCTCAACAGACTTCTCCAGTCCCAGACAAGGACGAGGCTGTATGGATCTGGTCGTCAAGCTGCAAAGGCGATCACATACTCGGAGTAACGGTTCGGCTCGAAGGCAAGGTGCTATACCGCGGCGCTCTATCGATTTGTCAAGGGAGCCGCGACGCAGAGGACGGACGGGCTGAGTTTCGCTTCCACGGCGGGCATGTTTTTCAAGGCAGATTTCATACGCGCTCAACGGACTGGATTGAAGGAAACATCTGGCAGGCAGGCGGAGAGCAGGACGTGCTGGTACTTGGTGTTTCATTCGCCACAGAAAAACAGATTCTGCTGAATACGCTTCACGTGGCCAAACCCGAAAAGCAGGCTTCCGCGACGCTGGACAAGGGGCTCTCCATCACCACCTATCCGATTGCCGGCCGATAGGAACCCTCAGGGGCTAAAGCCCTGTCTGTTTTGCGGCCTGATTGGCACGGCTGAAGCCGTGCCCTTTCAAAACTGCACGCTGGCAGGAGTTTTTCGGGAGGCGGTGAAGCCATGCCGTGCCACGGGGCTCGCCTCCTGTGATTTGCGGGCGCGGAAACGAATGCGGCTCAGGCAGCCGGGGCGGCACGGCGGCTGCTACACTGGGCGGACGGGGTGGTTTGTATGTCTGTCGCCCCGATCACACCATGGTTGAACTACTTCCATCGATACTTTCCGCGGATTTTGCGCGTCTGGCCGACGAAGTAACGGCGGCCGAGCGCGGCGGCGGCACGGTGATCCACGTGGACGTGATGGACGGGCATTTTGTGCCGAACATCACGCTGGGGCCGCCGGTGGTGAAGAGCCTGCGCAAGGCAACCAGGCTGCCGCTGGACTGCCACCTGATGATCGAGAACCCGGACGAATACATTCCGGCGTTTGCGGCGGCTGGGGCCAACTGGGTGAGCGTGCACTACGAGGCCTGCCGGCATTTACATCGAACGCTGTCGCTGATTGCCGAGCACGGCATGAAGCCGGGCGTGGTGCTGAACCCAGCGACGCGGGTGGACCTGATCGAAGAGATTCTGCCGATGGTGCATCACGTGCTGATCATGAGCGTGAACCCGGGCTTCGGCGGGCAGAGCTTTATCCCCTTCTCTCTGGACAGGATCCGGCAGTTGGCCGGGCTGCGGCGGGCGAAGGGGCTTGCATTTAGAATCGAAGTGGACGGCGGCGTGGCTCACGACACGGTGGCCCAAGTCGTCCAAGCAGGTGCGGAGTTGCTCGTGGCGGGTAACGCTGTGTTCGGCGCCGGACATGCGGAGCGGGACGCACGGGCGCTGCTGGAGCTGGCGCGCAAGGCGGCGGGCGAGTAGGCTTCTCCCCCGAAATTTCAGGTTGGGCACGAAGGCCCTGGCAGACGAAAGCCGGGCGTGCAGACGAGGTGGTATGAACCGGTTTTCCCAGAAGATTGCGATTGCGGCCGTGGCCGCGCTGGTGCTGGCGGCGACGACAGCCGAAGCCCGCGTGAAGCAGCCGAAGCACAAGAAGAACGAGGACCTGAGTGCCAACCCTCTGGCCAACGTGAACTCGAAACAGCCAGATAAGGTGCTGTTCGACAAGGCCATGGTCTCGATGAAGAAGGGCCGGTTCGACGTGGCGCGGTTGACGCTGCAGACGCTGTTGAACACCTACCCGGACTCCGAGTACCGCATGCGTGCCAAGCTGGCCGTGGGCGACACGTGGTTCAAGGAAGGCGGCACGGCGGCGCTGACGCAGGCTGAGGCCGAGTACAAGGACTTCATTACCTTCTTCCCGCAGGCGCCGGAAGCGGCCGAAGCGCAGATGAAGGTGGGCGACATCTACTACCAGCAGATGGAGAAGCCGGACCGCGACTTCACCAACGCACAGCGCGCCGAGGAAGAGTACCGGAACATGATCAACCAGTTCCCGGACTCGCCGCTGATTCCGCGTGCCAAGCAGCGCCTGCGTGACGTGCAGGAAGTGCTGGCCGAGCGCGAGGCTGAGATTGGCCTGTTCTATGAGACCCGCGAGAACTACCCGGCTTCAATTGCGCGCCTGAGCACGGTGGCAGACACCTATCCACTCTACTCAAAGAGCGACCAGGTGCTGCTGGGCATTGGCGATGCGTATGCCGGCGAAGCTGCAAAGATTGGCGCGGCTCCGGGGCTGAACGGCGCGATTCGCGAGCGGCTGAAGGCCATGTACCAGGACAAGGCCGCAGCAGCTTATAGCAAGGTGATCACGCGTTACCCGACGGCACAGCACGTGGAAGACGCACGTGACCGTCTTGTGGCCATGAACCGCACGGTCCCTGAGCCGACGCAGGCAGCCCTGGCAGAGAGCGATGCCGAGGAACGCAGCCGTCAGCCGCTGCGCTTCACGGATCGCACGCTGGGCCTGATCAAGCACGGCCCGTCCGTAGTGGAAGCCGTCCATGTGGGCGACCCGAGCCTCACTGACCCGAAGCGCACCGTGGCACCGGACGTGACCAAGGAAAACATCGCAATCTTCAACTCCGCGATCAACGAGGGCAAGCCTGTAGCGGCAGCCGGTGCGGTGGCCCCCACTGGCGTGAACGAGCCGCCGCGGACTGACGTTCCCTCTGCTGCGCCCACGATGACCGCGCCGGAAGGCGGAACGGGCGTCGGCGTTTCGGTGGTCAACGCGCCTGCGGCCGATCCGAACGCAGTGGTGAAGCCGGTGGGCAACAACAACACCGCGCTGCCCGCCGCTGAAGGCCCGGCATCCGCGCCTGACCAGGTGAACGACATCAAGCCCGGACAGGCTCCGCAGCCCGCGCCAGACAACGCCAGCAACAAGAAGAAGAAGGCGCCGAAGGCTGATCTGGACGACGAATCCTCCAGCAAGAAGAAAAAGAAGAAGGGTCTGGGCAAGCTGAACCCCTTCTAAACAGCATCCGCTTTGACATGCAGAAAGGCCGCACCGAACCCGGTGCGGCCTTTCTGCATGCGCTCCATCTGCTAGAGTGGAGGGTGGTCCTCCGTGCGTGAACCCCACGTTTTGCGCTGTTTTCACGCCACTCCGGGAGGGCTTCCTTCTAAGAAACCGATGCCACACGACCTGCCGAAAGCCTACGACCCCACCGCCATTGAAGACCGCTGGGCGGAGTACTGGGTGAGCGAGAACCTGTTCGCCCAGCCCACGCCCACCACCAAGCCCGAGAAGACCCCGTTCACCATTCTGCTGCCGCCGCCGAACGTCACTGGCCGCCTGCATATGGGCCACATGCTCAACCAGGCGGAGATGGACATTCTGACCCGCTGGCAGCGCATGAACGGCCGCCCTGCGCTCTGGCTGCCGGGCACCGACCACGCCGGAATTGCCACGCAGATGATGGTGGAGCGGCAACTGGCGACGGAAGGCAAGAAGCGCCAGGACCTGGGCCGCGAAGCATTTGTGGAGCGTGTGTGGGAGTGGCGACGCCACTACGGCGGCGCGATTCTGGGCCAGATGAAGCGGCTGGGCGCCTCCGTGGACTGGCAGCGCGAGTACTTCACCATGGACGAGCATCTGTCCGTGGCCGTGCGCGAGGCCTTCGTCAAGCTCTACGAGCAGGGGCTGATTTATCGCGGCGCATACATTGTGAACTGGTGCCCGCGGTGCCAGACGGCGATCAGCGATCTCGAGGTGGTTTACGACGAGCACAAGGGCCACCTGTGGGAGATCAAGTACCCGGTGGTCGATGACAACGGCAAGGAGACCGGCGAGTTTCTGACCATTGCGACGACGCGGCCGGAGACGATGCTGGGCGACGTGGCCGTGGCGATTCATCCTGAAGACGAGCGCTACAAGCACCTGCACGGGAAGAAACTGAAGCTGCCGCTGGTGGGCCGGGTGATTCCGATCATTACGGACGACTGGGTGAGCCTGGACTTTGGCACGGGCGCGGTGAAGGTGACGCCGGCGCACGACCCGAACGACTTTGCGCTGGGTCAGCGGCACGATCTGCCGTCGATCAACATCATGGACGACACGGCGCACATCAACGGCGAGGGCGGCGCGTACGCGGGCCTGGACCGCTTCGAAGCGCGCAAGAAGATCGTCGCCGATCTGGACGGACTGGGCTTGCTGGTGGCCGTGAAGGATCACGTGCATAACGTGGGCCACTGCGACCGCTGCAAGACGATAGTGGAGCCGCGGCTCTCACTGCAGTGGTTCGTGAAGATTCAGCCGCTGGCCGACAAGGCGATTGCTGCGGTGAAGGAAGGCCACATCAAGTTCACGCCGGAGATGTATGAGAAGACGTACCTGAACTGGATGGAGAACATCCACGACTGGTGCATCTCGCGGCAACTCTGGTGGGGCCATCGCATTCCGGCGTGGCACTGCTCGACGTGTCACAAGGTCACCGTGGCGCGCGAAGATCCAACGAAGTGCGCACACTGCGGAGCGGCGACGCTGACGCAGGAGACTGACGTGCTCGACACGTGGTTCTCGTCGGGACTGCTGCCGGTTTCAGTCTTCGGCTGGCCGAACATTACGCCGGAGAGTCGCGCTGATTTTGACGCGTTCTATCCGACGAGCCTGCTGGTCACGGGCTTCGACATCCTGTTCTTCTGGGTGGCGCGCATGATCATGCTCGGCTGCTGGTTTGCCGGGGACGTGCCGATGCCCGACGGCTCAAAGCGCGAACTGAAGGACTCGGTTCCCTTCCGCGACGTGTACATCCACGCGCTGGTGCGCGACGCCAACCGCGAGAAGATGTCGAAGACCAAGGGCAACGTGGTGGACCCGATCGAGATTGTGCAGCAGTACGGCACGGACGCGGTGCGGTTCACGCTGGCCTCGATGGCTTCGCCCGGTACCGACATTGCCTTCAACGTGGCGCGCACGGAAGGCTATCGCGCGTTTGCGAACAAGATCTGGAACGCGGCGCGGTTCATCTTCATGAACGTGGACAAGGCCGCCGAGGCCGGCATCACGGTGGACGCGAAGACGCTGGGCGCGATGCCGACCGTGACCGCCGATGCGCCGCTGGAGGCACGCTGGATTGTGGCCGAGTTGCACGCGACGGCTGCAAAGGTGAACCAGTCGCTCACGGACTACCGCTACGACGACGCGGCGAACACGATTTACCAGTTCTTCTGGGGCAGCTTCTGCGACTGGTATCTGGAGATCGTGAAGTTGCGGCTGGACTTTGACGCGGGTCAGCGAGACGGCGAGTCAGCAAGTCAGCGGGATACGCGACTGGCCGGCGCGAGCGCCGCGCTCGCAACGCTGGTACAGGTCTTCGAAGGAGCGTTGCGGCTGCTTTCACCGTTCATGCCGTTCCTGACGGAAGAACTGTGGCACGCGGTCTACGATGGTGAACCGCCGGCAAAGTCGATTGCGTTGACGCGGTATCCGCAGGCCTCATTTACCGATGAAAGCGCGCTCAAGGCAATGCAGTTGCTGCAGGACGTGATCGTGGAAATTCGCGCGCTGCGCAAGGAGATGGGCGTCGAGGAGAAGGCGCAGGTGCCGGTGGAAGTGCGCACGGACGCTGCCAATCAGGAGCTCATCACGGTGAACCGTGCGCTTGTGGAGCGGCTTGCCCGCGTGAGCGATCTGCGCTTTGTGAGCGAGATTGCCGCCGAGCACGCGAAACACAGCACACCTGCTTTTGATGTGGCCGTGATCTACGAACGCACCATTGACGTGGCTGCCGAACGCGAACGCCTGACGCGCGACATTGCCAAGTATGAGAAGGGCACGGCGGCGGCACAGCGCCAGCTCGGCAATCCGGGCTTTGTGGCCAAGGCCCCGGCACACATTGTGGAAGGGCTGAAGAAGCAGGCTGCGGAGACGCAGATGCTGCTGGACAACGCGCTGGCGGCGCTGGCGGCGCTGCCACCCGCCTAACGCAATGGCCTGCGCCTGCGACAAGTGCGTTGCACATGCGACCCTGCTGGGGCTGGGCGGCGGTGCAACCACGCGGGCGGCCATGCACAAGGCCTATCGCAAGGCAGCGAAGGCCACGCACCCGGATCGCTTCTCTACCGACCCCGCAAGGGCCACGGCGGAGGAGCGGTTCAAACTCATCCAGGTTGCTTTTCGAGAACTGGTGGAGCACAACCCTGACGGTTGGAGCACGCCTGCTTCACCAACCGCGCCAGAAGCTGCCCCATCCGCGTGGCAGAACAGTGTCGTAGAACCCCAGATCGCGTTTGGCGGCGCTCCGGGCTGCTATGTCGGAGCACAGATTCCGGTACGCGCCGTTGAACTGATCTACGACCTGGTGGGCTCGCAGGGCTCGGCGCTTGCCCTGGTGGACCTTGGCAGCAGGCGCGTGCCGGAGTTCTCTCAATTCCTGATCATCGCCACGCACGGCCTCATCCATCGCAACGCGTTGCAAATCATATCCCTGCTTGCGTACGCTGACGTAGGAGAAATCCGGCTAGTGGACCGGCGCACGGACGCTGGCACTGGCTGGCTTCAGAAGCTCTTGTGGACGCTGGCGGACTCCGGCCCCAGGTTTGCACTGGAAATCGTGCATCGCAACGGTACGTTGTTCTGCGCCATCGACCACCCCATTGAAGATCGCGTTAAGACCGCGCTGTACCGCTTCCTCGACGAGAAGAAGCGACAAGTGCAGCGCAACTGAAGAGAAGGATATGGACTGGAAGAACAGCCGCATGGATGCCCTGCTTGAGCAGGCATTGCTGGAAGACAAAGCCACACACGATGCAACTACGGCCCTCACCATTGACCCGGAGTTGCGTGCTTCAGCGTCCATTCTGGCGCGCCAGGAGATGATTGTGGCGGGCCTTGGTGCCGTGCCACGGCTGCTTGAAATCTATGCGCGGCTTGATCCCTCTCCGCAGGCGCACAATCGATTTGAGGTCATCAGCCACCCTGAAATCTTCGATGGCGTCCGCGTCCGCGATGGGCAGGTGCTGGCCGTGATCCGGCACAACGCGCGCGTGCTGTTGAGCTGCGAGCGCGTCATGCTGAATCTGCTGCAACACCTGAGCGGTATCGCCACGCTTACGCGGCAGTATGTGGACGCGATCGCGGGAACCAATGCGCGGGTGCTCGACACGCGCAAGACCGTCCCTGGGATGCGCATTCTGGAGAAGTACGCGGTACTCTGCGGCGGCGGCACAAACCATCGGCTCGACCTCGCCTCCGGAATCCTGATCAAGAACAACCACATCTCGCTGGGCGGCGGGTTGCGCGCCGCCGTGACGCACGCACTGGAACGCAGACAAAAGGGCCAGCGCGTGCAGGTGGAGGTTCGCTCGCAGCAGGAGTTGAAGGAAGCTCTGGAATGCGGCGCTGAAGCAATTCTGCTGGATAACATGACGCCCGCAGAGGTTCGCACATCCGTGGAGCGCATCCGGCAGGCCAAGGACAGAATCCCGATCGAGGCCTCTGGCGGTATCGTGCTTGCGAACATCCGGGACTACGCAGAAGCCGGTGTTGACTTCATCAGCGTGGGCGCGCTGACGCACTCTGCAAAAGCAGCGGACATCTCACTGCGCATCGTCGCGGAGCAGAGCTGACCATGTATCAGATGGCAGCCATGGAGGCTGCGCTCACAGGCACAATCTACGCCGGCAAGCTGCATTTTGCACCGCTTACCGGTTCGACCAACAACGACGCGCTGGAGGCTGCTCGCAGCGGCGCTCCGCACGGAAGCGTCTACTTTGCCGACGCACAGAGCGCAGGGCGCGGACGCAGTGATCATCGCTGGCAGTCTGACGCAGGCCAAGGTCTCTACGTTAGTGCTCTGCTGCGCATGCAGATTCCGGCCCAGCGTCTGCAGATGCTTCCGCTGGCCGCTGGGCTGGCCGCAATGCTTGCCATCCGTGAGGCAAGCGGGCTCACAGCTGACCTGCGCTGGCCTAACGATCTGCTTCTTGAAGACCGGAAGGTGGGTGGCATCCTTGTGGAGTCACGTCTGGCAGGTTCCACGCTGGACTATGCCGTTGTGGGGATCGGCATCAATGTCCACCAACGCAGTTTCGACAGCAGTCTTGCGACGCCCGCAACGTCACTCGATCTCGCTGCGGGGAGAGGCGTAAGCCGCGAGGTTCTGCTCGTCGCCCTGTTAAAATCGCTGGAGCGCGAGGCTCTGGCAACCATGCTTCCGGATGCGGATCACTCTCTTCCCGAGCGCATTGCCGCTGCATCCACATGGGTGCGCGGGCGGCAGGTGGAAGTGCACGGGCCCCAGGCATGCAGTGGCACAACGGCAGGCATTGACGCACAGGGTTTTCTCCGCGTGGATACAGGCAGCGCCATCGTTACCGTGCAGACCGGCGGCATACGCGCAATAAAGGCAGGTTGATCGACGATGTTACTGGCCATTGATGTAGGCAACACAAACACGGTTCTGGGTCTCTATCCGCTTGATGCGGAAGCTGCACACGCAGGCGCTCCGGCCAAGCTTGCTGCGCACTGGCGCGTCTCTACGCATCGCGCGCAGACCGTGGATGAGTTCGGCGTGTTCTTTGTGAACCTGTTCAAGATGCACGGCATGTCGCCGAGCCAGGTGAAGCACATCATCATCTCGTCTGTGGTGCCACAGGTGGACTCTACCCTGCGCCAGGTCTGCGAGATCTACTTCCACATTGAGCCGCTGTTTGTGGAGCCGGGCATCAAGACGGGGATGCCGGTGTTGGTCGACAATCCCGCGGAGTTGGGCGCGGACCGGCTGGTCAACGCGATTGCCGCGTTTGAGCACTACGGCGGCCCGTGCATCGTGGTTGACTTCGGCACGGCGACGACGTTCGACGTGATCTCTGCCAAGGGTGAGTACCTCGGCGGCTCCATTGCGCCGGGACTCGGCATCAGCGCGGACGCCTTGTTTTCGCGCGCTGCGCGGCTGGGGCGCATCGACATCAAGCGTCCTGCGAAGGTGATTGGCACGAACACGGTGACGCACCTGCAGAGCGGACTTTACTACGGCTACATCGGCCTGGTGGATGGCATTCTCGAGCGCATTGCCACCGAGCTTGGCACGCAGCCTCGGGTCATTGCGACCGGCGGACTGGCACGACAGATTGCACCGGACTCGCGCTACATCCATGAGATTGACGACATGCTGACGCTCGAGGGACTTCGCATCCTGTTTGAGCGGAACCGCACGGTACGGCCGCGCGGGCGCGCTCGCTGAGAAGACGCGATGCACAGCAACTACTTCAACTACTTCACGGAGATTGAGGAACGCTTTCAGCAGCGGCGCGGCGCGCTGCTGCTGCTTTCAACGCTGGACTGGGCGCTGATTGAAACGTGGCGCGAAGCCGGCATTCCACTGGAAGCGGCGCTGCGCGGGATCGATTCGGCGTTCGATAAGTATGAAGCGCGGCAGAAGCGTGGGCGCATGCGGCGCGTTAACGGCCTGGCGTGGTGCGCGCAGGCCGTGATGGACGCGGCCGAGGAACTGCGTGAAGCTGCTACGGGCACGTCTGCACCTGCGGCACAGGAAGGCCGCGAGTCGGGCTTTGAGCACGAGCGCGTGGCAGCGCACCTGGAGGCGGCAGCGGACGCGCTGGTGAATGCTGCGATTGCTCCACAGGCCTGCGCTGCGACGGCTGCACGTTTGCGCGAGTTGGCCACGGAGGTTCGCGCGTCGTCGGGTGACAACTCTTCACAGCTCGATCTGGAAACGCTTGAGCGCACGTTGACGGTGCTTGAGGAAAAGCTGTTTGCGGCGCTGACGGCGGCTGCTCCTGAGGATCTGCTGGTGAAGCTGAAGGAGCACGCGGAGCGCGAGTTGCAACCCTACAGGAGCCGCATGGGCGTCACGCAACTCCGCCAGGTGGAACACCAGTTTGTGACCAAGCAACTGCTGGTGCACTATGGGCTGCCGCGCCTGAGTCTCTTCTACATGAGCCAGCAATGACGAACAAGATCGCGCTTACGGTTGAAATCGAAAAGCCGGTGTATGGCGGCTCATTCCTTGCGCACACGGAAGGCAAGGCTCTGTTTGTTCCGCTGGCTCTGCCCGGCGAACAGGTGCGCGTGCATGTCGCGGACGCGAAGGGATCCTTCGCTGAAGCAGAAGTAGAAAGCATTGAGCACGCGTCTGTCGCACGCATTGCGCCGCACTGCCCACACTTCTCTGCGTGTGGCGGTTGCCACTACCAGCACACGGATGCAGACACGCAACTCGCCTTCAAAAAGCAGATTCTGCGCGAGACGCTTGAAAGAGGCAGCGTGCCTGCGCCCGATGAGATTCACTCGCTCTGTGGTGAGCCTTGGGCTTATCGCAATCGCGTGCGCCTTACGTTCAACGCCGCTGGACAAGTCGGCTACCGCGGTCGCCGTTCGCATGAAGTAATTCCCATTGTCTCCTGCCCCATTGCTGCGCCGGTTCTGATGGACGCAGCCTTCGCGATGGCAGATCTCATGCGCCCGTCCGCACCGTCAAGGCGCCCGGCGGAGATGACACTGTTCTGCAATGCGGATGGCTCCCGCGTGCTGGCACGACTTGAGTTTGCGCGTGCGCCGAAGGACAGCGCAGAGAAACTGGCAGACGCAATCGCCACGCGAGTTCCCGCACTGGCAGGGCTTGAAATCGTGGTGCAGGGCCGCGGCGGCCAGCCATCGCGCGCCATATCGCGCTGGGGAGAACCGTCACTGCTCTACCATGCCGCCGGATTTGAATACCGTGTGGATCAGGGCGCCTTCTTCCAAGTGAACCGTCAACTGGTGGATGCGCTGGTGGAGCGCGTCACTGCGCATCACTCCGGCCAGCTTGCATGGGATCTGTTCGCCGGAGTTGGCCTGTTTGCACGCCGCCTCACGGCACAGTTTGAGCGCGTGGTTGCAGTGGAGTCCGCACCCGCGTCCACGCAGGCGCTTGCAGCGAATTTGAAGTTCACGCGCAGCACCCCAGTGCGCGCCACGACGCTTGATTTTCTGCGGCGCGATCACGGCGACGTGCGGCCGGACCTGGTGGTGATTGATCCGCCACGTACAGGACTCGGCAGTGCGGTGACGAGCGAGTTGATTCGGATCAGCCCGCCCGCGCTTGTCTACGTCTCCTGCGATCCCGCGACGCTGGCACGCGATCTGCGCGCCTTTACGCAGGCAGGGTACGCGATTCATTCAGTAACTCTGGTGGACCTGTTTCCGCAGACATTCCACCTGGAGTCAGTGGTGGAACTGCGGCGCAACTGATAGGCTGAACCTCCATAGAGCCCGCAAAACATGAACTCATCGCAGACAGGTGACGGCCCCCAAGGCGCGCAGCACGACGCGAACGCGCGTTCTGTCAGCATGGTTCCGCTCTTCCATGCGGCGTGGCTGTTCGCAGCGGGCATTGCACTGGCGCAGTGGTATTGGCTGCGGCCCTCGTGGGTTCTCATCGCGCTTGGAGCCGTTGCTCTGCTCTGCGCTGTGACTGCGTTTCGCGCGCAGCGCGTGCTTTGGATTCCGCTGGCCGCGCTGTGGTGCCTGCTGGGCGCGTGGTGCGCGGAGATGGAACCACAGCCTGCGCCCGCGCCGCAGATTGCCGCGCTCTCTGACGGGCTGCTGCGCACGCTCGACGGAACGGTTTCAGCAACTGGCCCCGTGCGCACTGAGACGCAGACGAACGTCGACGAGCCCTCCACATCCACCGAGTCGCAACGGATCGATCTCCGCGTGGACGATCTCGAATTTGTGAGCGACAGCGTGGACGAACAGAGGCCTTCACCGGGCGGCGTGCGGCTTACCGTTCGCTGGCCAGATGGCGAGCAAGCATCCACATTCGGCTGCGGCGAGCGTATCCGCGCGACGGTTCGCCTGTCTCGCCCCGAGGTCTACAACGATGCGGGCACCTGGAACCGCGCCGAGTATCTGCTGGGCCAGGGGATCACCTCGACCGGTTCCGTTGAAATTGCGAAGGTTGAACGTCTCGGTGTGGCACCCGGCCGCTTCTTTACATGCCGCATTGCCACGCTGCAGCACGCAGCAGCACAGCATCTGCAGGGACTTCCCGCCGTGATGCGCGCGCTGCCCGCCCCACTGCAACTCTCCGCTGACGATGTGGCGATGCTGGCAGCAATGACGGCTGGCGACAGAACGTATCTGACGCACACACTGCGCGCGGGTTTTGAACGCACCGGCTCATTCCACATGCTGGTCGTTGCTGGATTCCATCTGGCAATCGTGGCGGGATGTATCTTCTGGCTGGCTCAGCGACTGGGCCTGCCGTACCTTGCGTCAACGCTGGTCACCATCGCTGCATCGTTCGGCTACGCACTCTTGACCGGCTTCGCTGCGCCGGTACAGCGATCGCTGTGGATGGTAACGCTCTACCTGCTCTGCAGGCTTCTGTATCGCGGGCGGAACCCTCTGAATGCGATCGGCTTTGCAGCGTTGTGTCTGCTTGTGGTCAGCCCGCGTACGTTGTTTGACTCCGGGTTTCAGATGACGCTGCTTGCCGTGGTGGCGATTGCGGGCGTAGCGTCTCCGCTGTTTGAGAGCACGCTGAAGCCTTACATGCGCGCCACGGAACAACTGAATCTGCTCGCAATCGACATGATGCTCCCGCCAAAGATCGCGGAGTTCCGCGTGATTCTACGCATGCTTGCGAAGCGATTGGATCTGGCATTCTGGCGAGGCTTCGGTTCGCGCTTGCTTCCGGCCGTGGTGCGCGTTGGCTTGCGCTGTGTGGAAGCGATAGCTGTCTCCTGCATTGTGGAACTGGCCATGACGCTGCCCATGGCTCTCTACTTTCATCGCATCACGCTCTTCGCATTGCCGGTGAATCTTCTGATTCTGCCGCTGCTTGCAGTGCTTATTCCAGTGGCGCTCACCACGCTGGCGGCAGTGTCACTGTGGCCAGCAGCAGCCACGGCTCCGGGTGCGGTCACCGCGCTCATCCTGCACACGGGCGTGGGAATGGTGCACTTCTTCGGCTCCCTCACTGTCGGCGACATCCGCATTCCCGGCCCGGTACTCTGGCAGTCGCTTGGCTTCTGCGCGCTCATGGCGCTTGCGCTTCTTCTGGCACGCGGTGGAAGCTGGCAGCGGCGTGGAGCATGGGCGGCCATGGTGCTGGCGGCGGTTCTCATCGCGCTTCCACGGCCCATTGATCATCCGCACGATGCACTGCTGGTTGAAGCGCTCGATGTGGGACAGGGCGACTCGCTGCTGGTGATTGCTCCCGATGGAACCACCATGCTCGTGGACGCGGGCGGCTTTGGCGGCGGGCCGCGGCAGGTCACACAGGATTTCGACATTGGCGAAGAGGTCGTGTCTCCGGCATTGTGGGCACGCGGTATTCGCAGGCTCGATGTTGTCGCTCTGAGCCATGCGCACTCTGACCACATGGGAGGCATGCCCGCTGTCCTGCGCAACTTCCGCCCACGCACTCTACTTGTCGGAAGCAATCCATCAGTCACGCCCTATGAACAGTTGCTGGCTGATGCGCAGACACTGCATGTCCACGTGCGCGCAATGCACGCAGGCGATTCACTGAAGCTGGGGAACACCAGTGTGCGCGCGCTGGCGCCAATGCGCGACTATCAACCCGGAGGGCAGCCAGCCAACAATGATTCACTGGTGCTGCGAGCCGCATACGGGGAAACTTCCGTCCTGCTTGAAGGCGACGCTGAAGCGCCCGTGGAGCAGGCAATGCTGTCAGACGCCTCCCTGCAAAGCACTCTGCTGAAGGTCGGCCACCACGGGAGCAAGAGTTCCTCGACGCCGGAGTTTCTGGCGCGTGTGGCCCCGCAGTGGGCGGTGATCTCCTGCGGGTTGCGCAATCGCTACGGGCATCCGCGCACTGAGGTGCTGAGCGAACTGGAGTCGGCGCATGTGCGCACGCTGAGCACAGACATAGACGGCGCTGTGTGCTTCCAGCTCAACGGCCGGCAGGTCACAGCAGATCCGCTCTGCGGTAAGCGGACTGCTCCTTAGAAGCGCAGCCGCATTCCGAACTCGATCTGCCGCTGACGCAGGTAGTCCGTGGCGCTCACGCTCAACGGCTCTCCAAAAGCCGTCTGGCCGCTCTTGAGGCCGGTGAGGAAATGCAGCGAGGGAAGGCCGCCGGAGATTGTGCCGGAGTCCATTGAGTAGCCCACCGTCTCCAGTTGCGTGACGTTCTGATGATTAAAGAGGTTGAAGCTCTCAGCCAGCAACTCAAGCTCACGCAGTTCCCCCAGCGGAAACTGCCTGGCAAGCCTCACGTCTGACTTCCAGGTCACAGGATAGCGATACGTGTTTCGGCCCACTCCGTAAACGCGATTGTCGCCGCCATAACCGTTCATCCCTGTTCCAAGGCCGGTAATTAGCGCTCCTGACGTGGTGAACTCCCGTGGCACCGCGCTTGAAGTACGCATTGTGTAAGGCAGACCGCTGCGGAACGATCCAAGGCTCGAAAGCCGCCAGCCGTAAGCGAGGCGCCCAGCCCATCCGTGCGCACGCCAGCGCGGCTGCCAGATGATGGCCAGGTTGGCTGCATGGCGAACATCCAGATCGCTTGTCCCGTATTCCTCCGCCTCACTCACGGGGTCAAGCACGCTGGGCCGCGTAAACGTAACGCTGTCATCCGGATTCCAGTCCATGGTGTGCGCGTAGGTGTAGCGCGCGTGGAACGTGAGTCCGTTGCGGCCTGTGCGGCTAAGCAGCAAAGACGCTGACTCGAACGTGGAATTGGCACGGCTGAACGCTTCGCCAATCTGCGCGTAGCTGGAGTTGATGCGGCCTGTCGCCCCGTACGGAGTCGGCCAGGTTGCGTAAAACGGCACGGTGATTTGCGTGGCCTTGAGCGGCCCCGAGCCGTTGCCATCCACCACGGCGTAAGTGATTGTTCCCGGGTTCACGGCCGGATCAATGTTGGCGTCGAGCAATAGCGGCAGGTGTCGCCCCAGGCTGGCCGCCACGGTGGCCTCAAGGTGCATATGGCCCGGTAATGCCTCTTGGACGGAAGCGGCAGCCTGATGCACTTCGCCGTTGCGGTAACCCGGCGCAAACTCGACAGCCTGCGGCTTGACCGTGGCGGCTGGTTCCCCTGCGAGGACGTACGGAAACGGCGGCGCGCCTCCTGCGTTGAGATTGTCTGTGGCGCGCAGAAAGTACTTCAGATCGCCTTTGGCCGAACCAGTCTCCGTGAGTGCCGTCTGTAGCGTGGCGTTGGGCGTGCGGTTGAAGTAGATCCCGTAGCCAAGCCGTACCACCGGCGCATACCACCCGCCCGCTGACCAGGCCACGCCAGCCCGTGGCCCCCACTCGTTTCCGAAGTCAGGCAGCCGCCCGGCCAGCGGAAGATCTGCATTCGCCAGCGCAGCAAGAGACTGCGGAGCCTGCTCGATCTCCCAGCGCACAGCCAGCGTCAGCGTCCATTGGCGACTCGGACGGCTCTGTGCCGAGACGTATCCTGCCCAGTCGTTTGTCTTGAGCCACCAGCTTGCAGGGCCCATTGTCTGCGTGTAGTGCGAGTAGCACGGCAGATAGCCGAGTCCGTGCAACGTGCCGGAAGAGTCGCGCCAGGCTTTGCCCGTCTGATCGCAGTTGTGCTGATCATTTGGATTCAGTTGGCCGTTGAGTCCAAACGCCGCAAACGACAACGCGTCTGAAGCAAAGTTCTCCACGCTCGCGTAGGAATAGGTTCCTGTCTGATTGCGCAGAAACGTCGTTGCGTCCGTGTCATGCGCAAGCTCGACTCCGGCGCGAAGCTGCACCTTGCCGTGCGTCCAGGCCAGCAACTGCTGCACACGCGCGCTTTGCTCGTCTGGATAACTGCCCGTCCCAAACCGCGCTGGATTTCCTATCGTCAGCCCGTAACTCGTGTCCACGGAGATTTGTGGCAGGCGTCCCCATGCGCTGATGTTCAGCGACTGCTCAAAGGGTGAGGGCGTCTCTGGCGTGTGATTCAACCGGTAATGCGCGAACGAGGCCTGCGTAACGGCAATCAGGTTGGGCGCCAGCGCGGTTTCCCAGCGCCCCATCAGCCATTGCTCCTGCGTGTGGCTGGTGCCAAAGCTGCGTGCGCCGTAGGCCTCCGCCAACGTGCTCAGGCCGCCGCCCGGAGCATCGCGTAGAGCTCCGGTGCCTTCAATGGTGAAGCGGGAACGCCGCCCCACGGCGCCATCCAGACGGCCGAATCCGTTCCAGCGGGTTTCCGTGCGCTGAGCTGGACCGAGCAGCCCGGCCAGCGTCTCCAGCATCTGGGAATAGGCGGCGATGCCTTCTCCAACTGGATCGACGCTGCTAAGGCCAAGCCGCGCGGCCAGCACCTGCATCTGGTCGTTCGTCGGCTGAACAAAGAACTCGTCCGGGTGCCGAACGATTGCCACTCCCGGGTTGTCTCTCTGGCGGCCGCTGAGCGAAGCGTACCAGTGGAGCCGCGAACTGCCCGCGCGCCCACCTGCCGCGGCGCTCCAGTTGATATCGCTCTCGTCTGGCGTCATGGACTGGCCAACAAACTGGGGCACCGATGTTGCTGTGGCTGGAACCGTCTCGCGAGTCCATTCGGCGAGCGGATTCTGCGCCCCCCACAACTGCTGCCGGGCAAAGAATGAGGCGGTTCCATGGAGCCGTTCGCCTCCGCGTGCTGTTTCCACGCGTGCGCGTGCGCCCACTCCCTCGCCGGATCCCGCGCCTGCTGTTGCGGCCTGCACCTCCCGCACGGCGGCTTCGCTCGACCCCGGCCCAATCAACGATGCACTACGCCCCGACGCACGCCCTGAAGTGCGCACACCGAATGCCAGACGCGTGCTCATGCCATCCACGGAGATAGACGCAGGAGCCTGACGACCGGCGGTCTGCGCTTCATCGCTGTCGTCTGGCGCAGAGGCCGGATTCCCCAGGACGGCGGACTCCCAGGAGCGGCCGTTCAGGGGCAGCGCCTCCAAGTCAGACATGGTCAGCGTCTCGGCCGGCGCGGAAGTGGCGTCGTCTTTCTGGTTGATTGCAGCAGACAGCGCCTGGCGAGCGGCGTCATGAACCGCGGCCTGCGCTGAAAGTGCCGCGGCCCGGACCAACGCCGGCCCCTGGCCTGTCCACGCTCCACGAACTGGCCACGACACCCCAGCCGGCCGCACCGTCGACGCTGCGCGCAGCACAAGCCGCTCAGGTTCGGCCGCGGGGATGGTCTGCTCCACCCCCGGCGCGCGCTCAGTGGCAATTTCTGGCCGCCGTTCGCCGGGTGAGGCGAACTGAGACGGCCACCCGGCCAGAGGCACAAGAACAATCTTCGGCGCAGCTTCAGCGAGTTGGACCTGGTGTGCGTCCGCAGCCTGGACGGGAGGAGCGGCAGGGGCGGGTGGCGCAAAATGCACGCCAGAAACCGGCGCGGTGCCCCCTGCGCTCTCCTCTGAAGCCGCCGGAGCAGGCCTCGGAGCGAGGTAGGTCACCTGACGCTGGACCGCTGCTTGCTCCGGCACAGCAATGGGCAAGTGCGCGGGCGGCTCTGGCACAAACGCCAGCGCGGCCTGCACATGCGCCTCGTGACCAGCGACGATCACGATTCCATCGAGATGGCCCCGCCCCAGGTCGTGCGACTCCGCCTCAAGCGAGTACTCGCCGGGGCCCAGAGCAGGAAAGCGATAGCCACCATTCTTTGCAGTGGTGGTTCGCACTTCAGTGCCGGTGGCATGGTTCCGCACGGTGAGGCTGGCGCCATAGAGCGGATGAGAATGGAGATCAGTGACGCGGCCGGAGAGCGCCCCGGCGCCACTCTGCGCATGCAGGGCCGCTCCCGCGGCGAAGACAAGCAACGACGCAGCACGCACGCAACCGACGAGCTTTCGGCGTCCGGCCATCCGCAAGGACTCTCCGGCAGACGCTGGGGGCAACCAAGGACTTCTTCCGGCCAGCTCTGACGGCGGGTTCCGGTGAACGAGGAGTGGCGCCGACGCAGAGCCTGCGCATCGTTTCTCGAAAAGAGAAGTTACGATGGATTTTATTGTATTTTCAGAAAGTAATCAGCAGAATTTAATTTCAAGAAAAGCGCCTTAGGCAAGCTTTCAGCAGGTGCCCGCCAAGCAGCGAATCTCCGGCTCCGGTACACTGAAAAGACGCGCTTTGAGCTGCGGAGCCGCCCGTGAGGGCCGCTCGACGGACGGCACGGCGCCTGGAAATCAAGCAATGTTCATTGATGAAGCAAAGATACATGTGAAGGCTGGCGACGGCGGCAATGGTTGCATGGCCTTCCGGCGCGAGAAGTTTGTGCCGCGTGGCGGCCCGTCCGGCGGTGACGGTGGCCGCGGCGGCGACATCATCATGGTGGCCTCGCAGCGACACAACACGCTGATCCACTTCCGCTATAACCCGGAGCACAAGGCCCGGCACGGCGAGCACGGTTTGGGCTCGAACTGCACGGGGCAGGATGCGGCATCAATCGTGCTGCAGGTGCCGGTGGGCACCTCGCTCTACGACCAGGAGACGGGCGAGCTGGTGCACGACTTCCAGGAGCCGGACGAGCGGCTGGTGATTGCCAAGGGCGGTCGCGGCGGTCGCGGCAACCAGCACTTTGCCACGCCCACGCATCAGGCTCCACGCGAGCATGAGCTTGGCCGTCCGGGCGAAGAACGCTTTTTCCGCCTGAAGCTGAAGCTGCTGGCTGACGTGGGCCTCGTCGGCTATCCAAATGCGGGCAAGTCCACACTGATCTCCCGCATCTCCGCAGCCCGGCCGAAGATTGCCGACTATCCGTTCACGACGCTGGAACCGAACCTGGGCGTGGTGACGGTGGGCGAGGAACCGGACCAGGAGAGCTACGTGGTGGCCGACGTGCCGGGGCTGATTGAGGGCGCGCACATGGGCCAGGGTCTCGGCGTGCAGTTTTTGCGGCACATTGAGCGCACGCACGTGCTGGCGCATCTGGTGGACGTGTCAGACGCCTCAGGCCGCCCTGACGCGGTGGAGGACTTCAAGGTCATCAACACGGAGCTGGCCAGCTTCGGCAACGGGCTCGAAGAAAAGCCGATGATCGTGGTGGCGACGAAGATGGACGCGGCAAATCCGGAGAAGCTGAAGAAGCTGAAGGCGCACGTCAAGCGGCGCAAGCTGGATTTCTATGCCATCTCAGCCGTGACGGGCGAGGGCGTGGAAGAGCTGAAGTGGGCGCTGGCACGGGCAATCCGGCCGGCGGAGAAGTAGCTCACGGCCGGCGGCTCAGAGCTGCCGGCGCCGACGGGCCACAACTACGCTAGGGTCTTCTACAAAAACCTTTTAGCTTGGTTCCATACTCACAGACATGGCATAAAACGCGCGTGTATAGTTGGTCCTTCTTTCAGAAAGGACCACGATGCACGCACGTAATTTCTGTTCCGGCTTCATCTTCTCTATTGCACTCACTATGGTTGCCTTTGGCGGTGCGGCGCGCGCACAGACCGCCAGCTCTGTGGACTGGACTGGCCTGCCGAAGCTTCCGGGCGGCTGGTCGCAGGTAAACGCGGACAAGGCCGTGCTGCACATCAAAGACGGCACGCTGCAGATTATTCCTTCCGCAGGGACGAATCTCTTTCATGCTCCCGGTGGTGGATTCGACGTGGTGAACGCGCCGATCGTGCTGTTTGCGCCGCAGGGGGACTTCACGCTGAAGGCGAAGATTTCTGCACAGCTGGTGGACACCTACGACGTGGGCGCGCTGGTGGTTTACGGCGACGATGGGCACTGGGTGAAGCTCTGCTATGAAAACTCGCCGCGGCACGAGGCAACAGTGGTCTCGGTAGTGACGCGGGAGCGGTCAGACGACATCAACTCTGAGACCATTGCTTCGCCGTTTGTTTACATGGCCATTGCGCGCCAGGGCAACGTGTTTACGCTGCACTTCTCGCGGGACGGGCACGATTGGCGGCTGGTGCGGCACTTCGAGATGCCGTTCGGGCCGGGCGTGCGCGTGGGTTTTGCGGCTCACTCCGATGCGCCGAATCACTTTTCGGCGACCTTCTCCGAGATCACGTACCGCGCAACGGCCCCCAAAGACATGCGGCAACTTCACGAGGCCGAGGTGACGGCGCAATAGGACTGCTGCCTGGCGCAAGCGCGGAGCGGGCGATGGAACGCGTGCGGCTCGTACAATAGAGTTTCCACTTCTTTTGTGAGATGTGGTGAATTCCTACCCCTGAAGGGCTGCACAGACATGTCGAACATCCTGGAACACCTTCCGGCCGGCGAAAAGGTCGGCATCGCCTTCTCTGGCGGGCTGGACACCAGCGCCGCGCTGCACTGGATGAAGCTGAAGGGCGCGCGGCCCTACGCCTACACGGCGAACCTGGGCCAGCCCGACGAGAAGGATTACGACGAGATTCCTCGCAAGGCGCTTGAGTACGGCGCTGAGGTGGCTCGGCTGATCGACTGCCGTGCGCAGCTGGTGCGCGAGGGGCTGGCAGCGCTGCAGTCGGGCGCGTTTCACATCACCACGGCGGGCGTGGCGTACTTCAACACGACGCCGATTGGCCGTGCGGTGACGGGCACCATGCTGGTGGCCGCTATGAAGGAGGACGACGTCTCGATCTGGGGCGACGGCTCGACCTTCAAGGGCAACGACATTGAGCGCTTCTATCGCTATGGCCTGCTGGTGAACCCGGAGCTGCGCGTCTACAAGCCGTGGCTTGACTCGGCGTTCATTGACGAGCTGGGTGGGCGCGCGGAGATGTCGGCGTTCATGACGAAATCCGGCTTCGCCTACAAGATGTCCGCCGAAAAGGCGTACTCCACCGACTCAAACATTCTGGGCGCAACGCACGAAGCCAAGGAACTCGAACATCTGTCGAGCAGCATCCGCATCGTGGAGCCGATCATGGGCGTGGCTTCATGGCGCGAGGACGTTCCGGTGAAGGCCGAGGAAGTGACGGTGCGCTTCCATGAGGGTCTGCCCGTCGCGCTCAACGGCAAGGAGTTCACGGACCAAGTGGAGCTGATGCTGGAAGCAAACCGCATTGGCGGACGCCACGGGCTGGGCATGAGCGACCAGATCGAGAACCGCATCATCGAGGCCAAGAGCCGCGGCATCTACGAGGCGCCGGGCATGGCGCTTCTGTATATCGCGTACGAGCGGCTGATCTCAGGCATCCACAACGAGGACACCATCGAGCAGTATCGCGAGAACGGCCGCAAGCTGGGCCGCCTGCTCTATCAGGGGCGCTGGTTTGACTCGCAGGCGATCATGCTGAGGGAGAGTGCACAGCGCTGGGTGGCACGGCCCATCACAGGTGAAGTCACGCTGGAGTTGCGCCGTGGCAACGACTACTCGATCCTCAACACGGAGTCACCGAACCTGACCTTCCAGCCGGAGCGGCTGACGATGGAAAAGGGTGAGTCAACCTTCTCGCCCCGCGACCGCATCGGCCAGCTCACCATGCGCAACCTGGACATTACGGACTCGCGCGACAAACTGCGTATCTACGCAGAGAGCGGACTGTTGACGCTGAGCACGGGCTCCACGATGCCGCAGCTTGAAGGCAACGCAGAAAAGAAGTAACCGCGCAAGGGCCTCCGCAACGGAGGCCCTTACAGCACGCCCCGCTCTTTCACGCTCAGATACTGATTCAGCACTGCGGAACTCAAAGCTTCAGGGTTCATGTCCAGCGTAAGTGCACCCTGCTCATGAAGCCGCGCCAGCAGCACCTCGCGGCGGCTGGCCATCTGCTGTGCTGCCGTTGAGCGAAACATCTGCGCCACAGTTTTTGGCCGCGCCGCGGCGATCCGCTCAACCTCAGGCTGCGCCATGGCGACGAACAACAGCACATGACGCCGCAGCAACTGCATGGCACCGTCAACGACCTCTGGACGCATCGCCGATTCCGCAAGATCCGTCACCCACAGTACCAGTGAACGGCGCGGCTGCAAGCGGTTGAGCACGGCGGTTGCACGCAGATGATCTGCCTCACCTGCTTCAGCGCGCACCTGCGCGAGAGCTTCAATGATCTGCCGCAGATGCGCGGCGCCGCGTGCGGGCAGCAGGCGCTGCTGCACACCCTGTCCATAGGCAAGCAGTCCGACGCGGTCACCGGAGTGAAGCGCAAGCTGGGCGAGCGAGACTGCGGTGGAACAGGCGAAGTCGAGCTTGGAATGAACGCGCACCGATGCCGCATGCGTGGGCAGCGCTCCGGCACTGGAGACAGCCTCAGACACGCGCGCACGCATGAGGCGGCCACAGTCAAGCACGATCCACACCGGCTGGCTGCGCTCGGTCTGGTACTGGCGCGTGATCAGCGCGCAGCGCCGCGCTGTGGCTGTCCAGCAGATGTCGCGCAGATCGTCGCCCTCGTGATACTCGCGCAGGCTTTCGAAGTCGCGGCCGAGGCCTCGCTGGCGGGTCTGGCGGAGTTGCAGCTCGATCTGGCGGCCGCGAGCGAGAAAGATCTGCTGCTCCTCTTCTGCACGCAACGCAGGGTAAACACGAACAGTATGTTCCAGCGGCGCACGCGCCCATCGCTCGGTCAATCCAAGCGGCGAGCGATATCGAAGATAAACAGACCCCGTCTCCCAGTCGCCACGTTCACAAGGCTCAATATGAAAGCGCACCGAGGCCCGCACGCGCGGAAATGCCGAGACGCGATGCTCCGCCAACTCGCTCGTCAGTGCGAAAGGAAGATCGTCGATAAGAAAGCAGTCGAGAATGACGCGTCCTGTGTGCTCCACGGCAAGCTCAATCTCCGTGGTGCTGTCGAGCGCCGGTGCGTTGGACCATGAGCGGCTCAGCGTGACCGCCTCGGGTGCGGGCAGACGCAATCCATCGAACAGCGCCGCAAGCAACACGAGCGCGTCCCAGGCCAGCATGGCGTAAGCAAGTTCGGCGTACCAGAAGCCCGGGATGAGCCACACAAAGCCTGCGAGCAGCAGCACAACGGCGCGCGGCGTTAGGCCGAAACCCCACCGTCGCCTGTCCACGCACGCTGCTCGCACTGCTTCTGGCTGCAGAGACGGAGCAATCATTGCCGCGGCACCGGCACAGCCGCAATGACATCGGTCAGCACGCGGTCTGCGTCAAAGCCCTCGAGCTCCGCCTCCGGCTTGAGCAACAGCCGGTGACGCAACACCGGCAACACTGCGCGCTTCACGTCATCCGGGACAAGATAATCGCGGCCGTCGAAAGCGGCAGCCGCCTGCGCCACAAGCATCACTGCGATGGCTGCGCGGGGGCTAGCACCGAGCGCGATTGTTAGCCACTCGCGTGTGCGCCGCGTGAGCGCAAGAATGTACGTGTACAGCTCCGGCTCAACGCGGATGCTACGCACCTCTGCACGCGCTGTGGCCAGCAACCCCGCGGGAACAGGCGCAATCGACGCCGAGCCAAGCAAGTCTCCACCTGCCGCTCCGTGATGACGCGCCAAAATCTCAAGCTCATCGCCCTCGTTCGGGTACGCCACGCGGATCTTCAGAAGGAATCGATCAAGCTGCGCCTCCGGCAGAGGATACGTGCCCTCAAAATCGATCGGGTTCTGTGTCGCAAACACGGTGAACCATGCAGGCAGAACGCGGCGTTGGCCGTCGCTCGTCACCTGGCGCTCCTCCATGCACTCAAGCAGCGCGGCCTGCGTGCGCGGCGGCATGCGGTTGATCTCGTCCACCAGAAGAAGATCTGTAAACACCGGCCCCGGATGAAATGCGAATGCCTCGGTTCCGGGGCGCAGGATGCTGGTGCCAAGGATATCGGCGGGCATCAGGTCAGGTGTTGCCTGCACGCGCTGAAACCCCACGCCCAGCAGGCGTCCAAGCGCCTTCACGATGAGCGTCTTCGCAGTGCCCGGCACACCTTCAAGCAGCGCATGCCCCTGGCACAGCACGGCAATGAGCACCTCTTCAATGACGGCATTCTGGCCGCAGACAACGCGCCCCAACTCCGTGCGCGCCTGCTCAATCAGTTGATGTGTCGCCCGCAGCTGCGGCGCGGACTCATTCACTTCCTCACTCATGAGGCCCTTTCCGTTGCATTGATGTGTACTGAGCGCGCGCCATGCGCGTGTGCGGCCGCAACCAGGTGCTGCTGATGCGTTTGGAGCGTCTGCACAATCCTCAGGGCAGCGCGCGGCTCAAGCGATTCATCCTGAGCGCCAGCCTCCGCCGCCGCCAGATCCGCCTCAAGCGACGGGCCCATCTGCGGAAAGCGGCGACGGATGATGCAGGCAAGATCGTGTGCGGGCACGAACCCTGACGAGAGGCCGCACAGGCGCAGGCCGTGGCGGCGAAACCGGTCAAGCGCGACCGAAACGGCCGTGGATGCGGAGCCCGTGTTCTGATACAGCGCCCCGAGTGCATCCAGGTATTCAATGGGCGTCGAGCGAGCGGGCATCTGCAACTCGCGCACAGGTCCGCTGCGCCGGCTGAAGCTGAACACGATCAGCAGAAACATTGCCAGCAGGCCGAATCGCAACAGCGTGAGAGATGGCCCCGAGGCATAACTCCATGTCGTGGGCACCGCGCCGTTCAGTGATTCATCCCAATAGAAGCGATGCCCGTCGCGCGGCCCCAGGGAGTTCAGCAGCAGATCGAGATTTGCTCCGCGTGCAATCGACGCATTTTCAAGCGGTGAAGCACTTGCCCACCAGACGACATGCCCATTGCCATAGTCATACTCGACGACTGCGGGCTGGCCATCGCACGTGTAGTCCACGCGATAGCCGGGACGGTCGAGGTCCCATCCCCATTGCGGCACCATCCACACTTCGCCGGACGAGGCAATCGCGCCAAGCCCCTCCGGCGCAAGCCTGCACGCGGCCAGGCTGAACTTCTGCGCAACGTCTGGAGCGCCTTCCGGGACAACGTAGCCACCTGCAATTCCGGTGGAGAACACGCGTCCACCATGCGCAACGATCCGTTGGACTGCGGCAGCCTCTTCATCATTCACACGATGCGGAGCAGCCAGAATCAGCACCGCAGTGGAGTCAGACTGCGCCGCCAGCTCGGTCAGGGGACGCTCCCAGCGTTCAATCGGATAGCCCGCATTCACCAGCGCTTCGTAAGCAGCGCGCGCACCATGTTTCCCCGTCAGGTACGAAGACGGCGTAGGGTTGTCGTCGTTGTCATCCGGAGCAAGGACGCTGAACACAACCGCCAGAGCCACTGCGAGCCCGATACTCCAGAGGAGCCAGCGACGATCGCGCGTTTCAAGCGAGGCAAGCAGTTTCATCGTGCGTCTCCCTCGATCAACGCACGAGCAAGCTGTTCGGCGCGGTGGTAGTCGTCTTCAGCGGCAGGTCTGCCGCCGTACCAGGTTCGCTCGAAAGCGCCGCTCAGCATGGCGAGCTTGCCTTTGCGCGGATCCGCATCGTCCATCAGCGCCAGGTACTCGCGTGGCGTGCGTGCACGGTCTGCAGGCCAAAGGCGGCGCGACTCGAGGCGTGCGATTGCCGCCCAGTACATGAAGTGCAGCGCCTCGCGCCACTGCGCTTTCCCAGCGGCCTGGCGCGCATCGTCAAGCCAGTGCTGCCAGCCTCGCGCGGATGCCGCGTCTCTTGCAGGTATTGGATCGCCGGGAACGAGTTGCATGCGCCATCTTCGCTCCAGTTGCAGCATCCGCCATGCAAGCGCGACGCAAATGGCAAGAATGAAGCCCCACACCAGCGCACGCCCCAGCCACGGAGAATGCAGGCGCATAGCATCGGCCTGCGAGAAGAGGCCGTTGAGCCACTGGTTCAGCCACTCCATCAGCGCGTTGCGGCGCGTGGCGCTCTTGAGTCCGCGATACGCGTCCCCTGCCAGTATCTGCTGCAACGCGGCGTGCGCCTGCGCGTGCGTGACAGCGGGCTGAAACGTCTGCTCTGCCTGTGCCTGATCGGCTGCAAGGCGGGCGTGCGCCTCCTGCAGCAGCTCGGTTGTCGCCGGTGTGGATCTGCGCGCGCTGAAAGATGCAGAAGACGCGCCCACGTCTTCCGCTCGCTGCGCAGCGTTGTCCTTTGCCTGCGCGCGCTCCAGGAGTGAACGCAGCCAACCATAGCGAACCGGACGGCGTTCCGTTGCAAGCGCCACCTGGTCGTCAGGGCCCACCAGCGCAGGATCACAAGACGTCTTATTACGACCACGCGCACACGCATCGACGACTGAAACCAGAGCATTGAGATGGCTCGCGTAGTCTGCCTGCGACACCTCACGCAGCGCGACACTCTGCACCGATGCAGAAGCCTGCACTGTCGCGGGCTGCGACGGTGCCATGGTGGCGATTCCGAAGCCGAGGAGACAGCAGTGCCACTTGATCAACTGCTGCAGGCTGGGCATCAGGCCGTCTCCCCTCCAGCATTTGCCGGTGGTGCAAGAGCCGGCCCCTCAGCGTGCGCTTCCAAGCCAGCGGCGCGCATCATCCACTCGATATCAAACCCCTCATTGCGGATGCGCTGATCGAAGTAGAAGAGCGTGAGTGCAATGCCATAAACCGGGCGCACCACGGCCTGCATGGCGAAGCTGAAGCCATACCAGGAGAAGATCAGGATGCGGCCGAGCAGTTCGGAATGCTGCGGAGTTCCCGCACCCGGGATGAGTGCCAACGCGATGCTCAGAGGCAGAAAGACACTCAGTGCAAGAATCCAACTGATGGCCGCACCCAGCAGAAACAGCACCACAATGCGGCCGCGCGTTCCGCTGCTCAGAGCAACGGCTCGCTTGATGGCGCGCATCGGCGCGAGATCCTCAACAACCGCCGCAGGAAAAACCAGCGACACGCGCAGCAGCATCCAGAAGGAAAAAGCGGCGGCGGCCACCACAAGCACAAAGAACAGTGCAACGCGGGCTACCGAGTCGGGATTCGCACCACCAGTAGCCGCGCCGCCCACGCCCAGTACCAACGTTCCGGCAACAAGCACTGCTGCAGGAACAGCCACAAGAACAAGCCCGAGCAAGAGCACCAGCCCGATATAACGCCAGCCGCGCGGCCACACGGCACGGTACTGATCGCGAATGCCGATGCTTCCGCCCAGGGATGCTCGCGCCGCCGCATGGCTCAGCGCGGCCCACCCCAGCGATGAGGTGGCGAGCCAGACAGGCAGAGCGACAACCACGAGCAGCATCGACCCGAGTCCTGCGACCACCATCTGCGTGCGCTGCGTTGCCACATCGGCCGCCGTGCCGGCCCAGCCCAGCAGCAGGAACGCAAGAGCGGCAAACACCAGCAGCGTCACGGATGGAACAGCAGCGATCCCAAGGTAAACAAAAAAACGCGCACGATACATTTGCGCGGTGCGATCAAGAATCTCGCTGAGCGAGAGGGGACGCAGGTTCGGCTCCATGCCTGGATTCCTCGCCGGGCAGGCTCACCACAGGAGTGGGGCTGCGGCCACGGCAGATGTCGACAAAACCACTGCAAGCGCTTGCCGGGATACTAGCACAGACACAACATCTTACGGGGCAGACTGCCTCCAGTGGCCCCTTGAAGCCAGGCAATGCGCAAAATCTTCCACACAAGCGCAGCTATTTTCCCGCACTGGGTAGTTCTTACCTGGTGCCGACAAGTGGCCGAGAGCCAACCTTTGCAGAATCAGTCGTCCTCTGACTGGCACACAACGTGCAGTTCAATTGCGCGCTCGACCGGGATGTTCCTGGCAGCCGGTTTCGTCTGATCTGATTGCCGATCATGACGAGCCGCCTGCAGAAACGCCCGCAACTCCCCCCATGAGGTGATTCCATGAAGTCGATGCAGCATGCGATGGTGCTCGGGCTTTCCGCCTGTGCACTCGCCGTGATGAACGCCGCATCCTGGGGCCTGCCCCTGCACGGAGGCTCCGCTACCCCAATGCCGCTCCTGCAAGAGCCGCAGGCGCCTCAGCAGGACCAGGGCAAGCCGGACGATGCCAAAACCAGCTCGTTCACCGGCACAATCGTCAAACAGGGCGAAACGTACGTTCTACGCGATTCGATGGGGGCGGTCTACCGGCTCGACAACGCCTCTCGTGCAGCGCAGTTTGAGGGCAAGACCGTGACGGTCACGGGCAAGCTTGATCCACAGACAAAGACGATCCACGTCGACAGCATCGAAGGCTCATAAATATGGCGAGTCGATTCCCTGCTCTATCCAGATTGCTGTCCCCTTTTCACACGGATGCACAGGTGAATACCCCTGTGCATCCGGTCGCACTTCGCCGTCCAAACTACCTGTACTATGGCGCTATGAAGTCGGAGCATATCGACGCCGATTCCGTGCTGGCAGCGCAGTTTCTGAAGTACTCGCGCAGGAAACTGCTGCTTGAGTACTGGCCGCGGCTTCGCAGCAGCGTCCAACCGCTGACCGATCAACAGATCTGGTGGCGGCCCAACGGCGCATCAAACAGCATCGGCAACCTGCTGCTGCATTTGAATGGCAATGTCGGCCAGTGGCTCGTTGCCCCATTCAACGGCTATCGCGACGAACGCAACCGCGCGGTGGAGTTCAGGGAGCGGCGACTGATCTCTGGCCGGGAACTGCTGGAGCGGCTTGGCGCAACCATGCAGCAGGCGAGTGACACACTCGACCAGATGAACACCGAGCGCTTGTCGCGCGTGTATGAGATCCAGGGCTACACCGTCACCGGCATGGAAGCTGTCTATCAGGTCGTCGAGCATTTTGGCATGCACTACGGCCAGGTTCTCTGGATTGTGAAAGCGACGACAGGCATGGATCTCGGCTTCTATCGCGAACTGGACAACACAGGCCGGGCATCGTAGCCCGGCTCTCTTCAGTCGAGGTGCTGCACCTTGGTGCCTTCAGCCAGCTTGATCTGGAACTGACCGTCTGTGAGCGGCGGATCAGGGTTCTCAACGACGCGCTCGACGGTCATCACCAGCTGAATCCCCTCGATGGGACGCTTGATGGTGACCACTGAGGGATATTGCGACCCGCCAAAGTCCTTGTACTTGGCGTAGAAGACCTCGGTCTCGAGGTTCCCCTTCGCGTCGTAGAGGTCCTGCTGGTAGGGCAGCAGGTCGTCACGGTGGAAGGTGACCACGCGGAGAGGCATGTCATTGTGGCTGCCCTGGTTGTGGCGCGTGATGCTGAGCACGTACTCCGGCACGGCGTATAGATGCTTCTTCTGTGCATCCTCAATGGTTTCAGTGTCGGCGATAACCGAGTAGTAGTCATCCGGGTCAAGGCCGCGCACCATCATGGCATCAAAGAAGAAATCGGGGCGCAGGTTTTCAAGCTGATTGGCGGACCGCTTTTCAAGCTTGTTGGCGCCTTCAATCGCCTTGCTCTTTTGCGGAATCGAGAGCATAAAGCGATTGCCATCACTTGAAAGCTCAAAGACACGCACGCCGAAGTACTGTGCCACAACGCGCAGCATCTCAGGCTTGCGCATGAGGATGAAGCCGCGGCAGGAGGGGAAGTCCTTGGCGACGCCCTCTTTGCTCTTGAGCTGGGTGGCCTGAATCTCAAGCGTGGCGGTGAGGGCGTTCATGTGTTGCCAGCGCTTGTTGATCTGCTCGACGAGTATCTCCGGCGCAACGGTCTGGGTGACGGTGGGCGCCTTGGGTACGGGCAGCTTGCGTGTGGTGGGAAACAGCGAACAGCCGCTCAGAGCCAGCGTTGGCAGCGCCAGCGCCGCGGCAGCGCACCGCGCAAGCCGCCTCAACGGCCACCTGCCTTCTTCATCGCACTGCGGTACCCGGCCACGTTGCGGTTGTGCTCTTCCAGCGTTGCGGCAAACAGCGAACGGCCCTGCGGGTTCTTTCCAGCGGCAACAAAGTAGAGATAGCCCGTGTGCGCCGGCTCCATGGCCGCACGCAGAGAGGGCAGACCGGGATTGGCCACCGGCCCCGGCGGCAGGCCTGCATGCAGATAGGTGTTGTAGGGCGTGTCGCGCTTCAGGTCACTGGCATAGATCTCGCCGCGCCAAGTGCGCTGGAGCTCAAGCCCGTAGATGACCGAGGGGTCAGTCATGAGCGGCATGCTCTTTGCCAGCCGGTTCTCAAACACACTGGCCACCAGCGGACGCTCCGCGTCCACGGCGGTTTCCCGCTCCACCAAAGAGGCCAACGTCACCACTGCGTGCACATTCTCCTTCAACCCAAGCTGCGCCGCAGCCTGGCGGAAGCGCTTCACCATGGCGGCTGCAATCTGCGCAGACGTGGCCGTACGCGGAAAGTGATACGTGTCCGGAAACAGGTAGCCCTCCAGGTCCTTCGCCCCAGGGTCAAGATCGGTGACCAGGCTTGTTTCGCTCCTGGCCGCTGTCAGAAACTCCTGCCGCGTTCCCAGTCCCGCATCTTCCAGGCGCGCGGCAATGTCGAACATATTGGCGCCCTCCGGCACGACGACTGCCTTCGTATAGACATCGCCACGCTGGATGCGCGCGTAAACATCAACAACCGTCGCCGGGTGATCGAAGCGGTATTCGCCTGCTCGCAGGGTGCCATGCTTCCACATCCGCACCAGCTCAAACGCATACCGCGTGCGCACCACGCCTGCGCCTTCAAGCAGACGGCCAATGCGCGCCGACGAGCTGCCCGGCGGCACGTCGACAAACACCTCTGTCTCCGGTCCAAACGGCGTGAACAGCAGCCACGCGCCGCCCCCGCCCGCCACCAGCACTACGAAAAACAGCAGGAGCAGGGTTCCCCCGCAACCCAGGCCACCTTTCCTTTTTCTTGATCGACCTCGGCGCGCCATTCCCCCAGCTATATCCTTCCGGTGCGCTCCAGCCGAGTTGTCCCGGCCGGCCGCGCAAACTCCATCTTTGATATGACGCGACTTAGGCGCGTCTGGATTCTTACTTCTTATTGTATCGGGAGAACAATCTTCGCGGCCGCCGCCTGCGCCCGGTGCGCTGTAAGCTGGGGGCAGAGGAACAGCCATGACAGAACCGGATCACGCCGCACGCTATTTAGCGCTCGACGTGGGCACAAAGCGCATTGGCGTAGCCGTTTCCGACGAGCTCGGCCTGACGGCGCAGCCCGTGCTCACACTCGAGCGCAAGCGAAACACGCGCGAGGATCTGCGCTCTCTGGCACGGCTGGCGCGGCGCTTCGGCGTTGCCGGCATCGTCGTGGGCGACCCCCTGCACCTCTCCGGCGACGAGAGCGTCCGCGCCTCTCGCACGCGCGCCTTTGCCGCCGAGCTCGGTGAACTGGCCGCGCTGCCCATCCACATGTGGGACGAGCGGCTCACCTCACGCGAGGCCCACCGCATCCTGTATGAAGCCGGGCACCCGCGGCAGGAGCATCGCGCCGTGGTGGATCAGGTGGCGGCGACACTGATTTTGCAGTCTTTCCTGGACGAACAGGCCCGCACGCGCCCGCTCTGACACGTTTTTCACGCCGCCGGCGCGTATAATGAGGATTCGAGCGATTGGACCTCGCGCAGACAGTGCGAACCAACTCCCCGCCACGGAATAAGAATGCCGGATCACATTAAAAATCAGCTCCTGAAAGAGATTGAAGCTCTGGAATATGAGCTTGCCCACGAGTTGCCCGCCGAAATCAAGAAGGCTGCGGCGCTCGGCGATCTCTCAGAAAATGCCGAGTACCACATGGCCAAACAGCGTCAGGAGTTTGTGAACGCGCGTCTGGGCCAAATGAAAAAGCGCATGGCTGAACTCTCGCTGGTAAACCTGGCGAATATTCCGCATGACCGGGTCGGCTTCGGGTCGACGGTCGTGGTCTTTGACACGGAAAAGGACGAGGAAATTGAGTATCGCCTCGTCACCAGCGAAGAGTCGGACGTGACCAAGGGTCTGATCTCCACCACTTCGCCGATCGGCCGCGGGCTGGTGGGCAAGAAGGTCGGCGACATGGCCACCATTGTTACGCCCAAGGGCAAGCGCGAACTCGAAGTGCTGAAACTGACCACGATTCACGATGAAGCCGACGAAGACGAGAAGGTCTCCGGAGACGGCGCAGCTGCACACTGATTAGGACGCACGACATGACTTGGACCAGCGCTTTTGGCCGCACCTGCGGCTGGCTTCTTGACCGCATTGTGCGCGGCCTGTCGCTCACCCGCATCTCCCCGAACGTGCTCACCTTCATCGGGTTGGTCATCAACATCGTCGCGGCATTCCTGTTCGGCCACGCCAACGCGGAAAATGGCACGCGCATGTTCCTCTACGCGGGGCTGGTGATCATCGGCGCGGGCATCTTTGATATGGTGGACGGCCGCGTGGCCCGCCGCACCAACCAGGTGACGGTCTTCGGCGCATTCTTTGATTCGGTGATCGACCGCTACTCCGACGTGGTTCTGTTCTTCGGCCTGCTGGTCTACTACGGCCGCATCAACCGCTTCCGCTACGTTGTGCTGGTGGCTTTTGTGATGGTGACCTGCCTGATGGTGAGCTACACGCGTGCCCGCGCCGAAGCTCTGATCGGGCAGTGCAAAGTGGGCTTCATGGAGCGGCCGGAGCGCATTGTGCTGGTCATTCTGGGCGCGCTGTTTGACCGCTGGCACGTGATGGCCCCGGTGCTGTGGATTCTCGCCGTGCTCTCGACGATCACCGTGATCCACCGCATCCAGTACACCTACTGGAACACCAAGCACCTGCCCAAGCTCAGCCAGAGCTAAGACGGATTCCAGACACAAAAAGGCCGTGCCTCTCTTCAGGAGGGGCACGGCTTTTCTAGCTTTAGGGTGTATCCAAAGTTCGTGACATAACTTGCGAAAGGCAACCGCAGGTCCTTCGACTGATCACCCCACGGACGAAGACCTGTCCGTGGGGACCCCGACTCCGTTTGGCCGAAGATACGGCCAAACTACGCTCAGGATGACAGCAGTATTTCTGCTGCGGACTCTAGAGACAGGACCCTAGCGATGGCCCTGCCACTCGTCGAGCTTGATGCGCGACATGGTGAAGAACGCGTCACGCGTGCGCACATACTTGCCCAGCCCGTTCATGCGCCCCACGGCGTGCAACGCTTCCGCGTCGATATAGGGCCCGGCGGGGTCAACGAACCTGTCTTCCACGTAAATGGCGACCACGCGCCCCAGAATGATGTTGGAGCGGCCGATCTGTAGCGTCGTGTGCTCGCGGCATTCCAGCGCCGCATGTGCCTCTGCAATGCGTGGCACACTCACAGTGGTGGACGGCGCGGTGGAGAGCCCTGCGGCCTCGAGTTCGCTTGTGCCTTCTGGAAAGTCGATAGCGCAGACGTTCATGCGCTCGGCCAGATCCTCAGTCACAACGTTGACCACGAACTCGCCTGTGCGGCGAATGTTGCGAGCCGTGTCCTTGGGTACAAAGTCGCCGCCGGAACGGTCTGCCACGCCCACTGCAACCAGCGGCGGATCTGTCGAGAGGTAGTTGTACGCGCTGAACGGAGCGGCATTCAGGCGGCCCTGCTCATCCATGCTCGTGATCAGCGCAATGGGCCGCGGCGCCACCAGGCCGATCAGCAGCTTGTATGCCTCACCGTGCGAGGCCTTCTCCATATCAAATCGCAACTTCAACTCCCCGTTCTGTCAGCAGGTGACAACCACGGCCGAGCACCCCGGCTTCACCGGCTTCCACTGCACCAGGAACTCAGTGACGGCCGAGGACTGCATGCGGCGCATGGCCTCAAACTGTCCGGTCTTCTGGCTGAAAAGCAACTGCCCTTTGTCGGATAGAACGGCCAGCGCGGGCACGCCTTTCTCCAGCGGAACCCCATACTTCTCCGCCAGCTCAACGTTCTCGTCCATGTGGCCGACATTCACATGCACCAGCACGTAATTCGCCTCGAGAATCGGCCTGTTCGCCGGGTCGTGAAAGTAGATGTCAAGAACCTGACAGTCACCGCACCAGTTGCCGCCAAAATCGAGCAGAATGCGCTTGTGCGTGGAGGCGGCAGTCTTCAGTGCCGCGGCCAGATCAGTCTGCGCCTGCGCAGGATTGGGATAAATCTCACGCGGTGCAGAGTTTGCGGTCGTTGCGGTAAGCGCAAGCCCCAGCAGGGCCGCGGCCAGCATCCGAAACTTGATCACAGGGAAAAGACCTCCAGTCCTTTCAACTCAGTGTTTCATAACTGATGCTTCAGCATACCGATTCGATGCCACCGTTGAGCCGACTGGGAGTACCCTAGGCAGGTATGAGTGATCTGCGCAGCCGTCTTGAATCGATGAATTTTGCTGACCTTGGGGCCATGATGGAGGGCTACGCACGCGCTGCAGCCGACCTGGCACGAACCAGTTATAAGCAAACGCTGGACTTTAGCGCCGAGTCGATTGACGCGCTGGACGACCTGCTGGTGATGGTGGCAGAAAGCCCGGAACTTGATCTGGACTTTGAGGTGCGGCTCTGGGGCGCCTACCTGGGTGAGGTGCTGCGGCGGCGCTACGCCGGCACGTGGGAGATGACGCCCTATCCGGGCGGTGCGGTGGCCGTGCCCGCCGTGGATGTGCGTGGTTCCAGGCTGTTTCCGCTGATCAAGATCTACCGGCGGCTCACCATGGGCGAGGAGGAGGATTTGCGCAGCTTCTTCAGTATGGTGACAGGGCGGCTGGGCGATCCGGCGCGCGTGAACTGAGCCCTCCGCATCGCTCTCCGCAGTTCCGCGGCGCGGCTCCATTGTGCGACAATAGGCTAGAGAAGTTACGTAGCGGCTCCACTGTCGCGCGGAGGGTATTTCAATGGGCGATCTATTACAGCCATGGCACCTGATCGTGCTGGGCATCGTGGCGTTTCTGCTGTTCGGCGCCAAGCGCCTGCCCGAACTGGGTAAGGGCCTTGGCGAAGGCCTGAAGGGCTTCAAAGAGGGCTTGAAGGGCGTCAGTGAACCCACGCCGACCGTGAACACGGCGCAGAACACACCGCCCCAGCCGCCGCCGGCCTCCACGCCGACCGAGCAGAAGTAAACAGAATTTCAGCCGGGCAGCGGCAGCACGCTCCGGCATGAAGCGAAAACGAGAAGGCCCGCGGCGTGCCGCGGGCCTTTGTGTGTCTGGTTGAATTTCTTCTAGCGCAGATCGCTCGCCGAAGGATAGTAGCCGTTCTTGGCCGTAACCTCCAGGCCGGGGCGCTCCACGCGCACGTCGATCTTGCGGTACTTGCCGTCATACACCGACTCGTGCGTGGCATACACCAGCGTGTACTGTGTGCGTGCTTCCTCGGCAATCTTCGCGTAGCTGCGCTCAATGCCGTTCTGATCACGCTCAGAGTGCGCTTCGCCGCCGGTGGCGTAAATGTACTTGACCATCAGATTGTCATACATCTGGAACGGCAGATGGAAGCGGCTCAGGTAGCCCTGGCCCCAGCGGGCTGAGTCACCCACCACCGTGCCCCACACCGCGATGTTGTTCGTCTGCAGATAGCGCAGCACGTCCTTGTACGTGGCCTTGCTACCAGCTTCCTTGCCGTCAGAGATGACGTAGATGATGCGCCGGCGTCCTTTGGGCCGCGTGGAGAGTTCCTTCGCGGCGGCCAGAATTGCATCGTTCAGCGTGTGCACTTCCTTTGGAATCGTGATCACGCCGCTGCCGCTGCCAGCCGAGCGGCCTTCCTGCAGGTTGGGGTCAGCGCAGTTGCCGTTCATGTGGATGCTGCACCCGGCCAGCGGGCCGCTATTGACCGGAATCAGTTCTTCCGCACCGGCCGCCTTGGCCAGCGAGAAGACCGCGGGCACGCGGGCGCTCTGCGCGCCGGTAAAGCCCGTCCACTCGTGCGTAATGTGGCTGTAGGTGAAGATCGCAAGCTCGTCGTAGGGCGTCAGCGCCGCCTGCACGGACCCGAGCGAGTTGTTCACACGCTCCATCACGTCAGACGTCAGACCCTGGTCAATGACGAAAGCGATCGACAGCGGAGCCGGATCGACGGTGAAGATCTTCAGCGGCTCATACACGCCGTTCTCATACACGCGGAAGTCGCGCCACGTGAGCCCCGGAACCAAGTTGCCTTTGTTGTCCTTCACCGTCACCGGCACTTCCACGTAGGTGACCGTACGGCGGATCACATCGCCAATCTCCTGCGGCGACATCGTCTCCGGCGGCGTGGTCTGCACGGGCTCCTTGGAGACGGGAGCGGCAGGCGAGGTGGGCTGCTGTGCGGACGAAGAGGGGCCCGTCGGGGGTGCCGGTGTATCCTGCACCGCCTTGGTCTCCTTGCCTGCGCCAGCGCCCGGCGTGATGGGGCCATTCGTCACATCGGAGAGCGGCACCGTGCTTTGCGGCGTCGGCGCGTCCGGGATGGCGGATTGCTGCTGGGCCACGACAGGCGCAGCCAGAATGAGTCCAAAAGCAAGTCCCGCGGCCAATGCCGTACCGTTCCAGCCAGACTTCACAGGTCTATCTTCCTCCATGCAGAGTTCCATCGGCCGCAGCCGTTTCCGGCCCGTACGCGGAATTCCCGCACTCGTCAGAGTATCAGACGCGCCAGCCGCCAACTGGTTGCCAGAACACCTGAATCCGCATCGGTTTGTTGTCTTCCTGCCACATTTTTCGTCTACTTGTATAGCTATGCGCTTCCCCTGCACGCCCGTCCTCGCTCTTTTCGCTCTGGCAGCGGCTTCAGTCGGCCTGCGCGCCCAACTGCCTCCTTCTCCAGACGCACCTCCGGTCAGCAACGCTCCGGCCCAGCCAGAAGAAGAGGCCGTGGCCACCATCAAGGTTCAGGTGAACCTGGTGAACCTGTTGTTCACGGTCAAGGACAAGAATGGCAACCTGGTGCCACACCTGACCCGAGACAATTGCTCGGTCTCAGAGGACAAGGCCCCACAGACTCTCAAGAGCTTTGTGGCAGAAACCAGCCAGCCGCTCACGCTCGGCATCCTGCTTGATACCTCCGGCAGCCAGATGCGCGTGCTTCAGTTGGAAAAGGACGCTGGCAGCCAGTTTCTGGAGCGCGTCATCCGGCCCCGCGACCAGGCATTCCTGCTCGGCGTGGACGTGAACGTGGACCTGCTGCAAGACCTGACCAGCAGCACGAAGCTCCTGACCCGTGCGCTCAATAAAGCTGAGATCAACGCCGGAATCAGCCTCGGCCCCGGCCCGGTACCGACCAACAACCCGCGCGGCACCCTGCTCTATGACGCGGTTTACCTGGCCTCTCGCGAGAAGCTGAACCAGGAGTCTGGCCGCAAGGCCCTCATCCTGCTGACTGACGGCGAGGACCAGGGCAGCCGCACCAAGCTGGAGGAGTCGATTGCCGCCGCGCAGAAGGCCAACGTGGTGGTGTACGTCATCCTGATTGCGGATGTGGCAAGCTATCTGGACCAGGGCATGGGCTACTACGGCTACTCGCCGATGAAGAAGATGGCAGAGGAAACCGGCGGGCGCGTCATCAACGTGGGCAACAACAACAAGAAACTGGTTGCAGCGTTCTCACAGATTGAGGATGAGCTGCGCACCCAGTACATGGCCACGTATACCCCAACCAACACGAAACAGGACAGTGCTTTCCGCCGGATCGCGGTCGAGTGCCACGGAGACGCCAGCGACAACCTGAAAGTGCAGGTTCGCAAGGGCTACTACGCGCCATCAGCTGCGCAGTGATGCTGCCTCGCGCTCTTTATTTCCGCTTTTGATACGTAAGGTCGCAATGTTCATCGTCTTTTGGCATTCGGATTGCACGTTCCATGGCATGCTACTCGGTGCAGGGGCTCCAGAGCAGAGCGCGCAACGCTTGGCCTGCATCACAGACGGAGAAAAGCCATGATGAAAGCAGCCGTTCTGGCCGCCATGACCGCTATCGCACTTTCCAGCACGCCGCTGCTGCGGTTTTCGTCGTGCCCGGGCCTCTCCGCCGCTGCATCTGCGCCACTTACCACGCATACAGCGCTTGCGAGCCCGGCCCGCACTGCGGCTGGCGCTCTGTCCGCATATGGAGTACCCGCTACGCACGCGCGGCGTTAGGCCCTCCGAAAGCCGAGCAAAGAATCTCGCTCTAGGGACCGAGTGCGTGTCCGATTTTTGGTCACAGCTGCGGAAAAACTGGTAAATCTGTCCCATTCCAGGGCAAAAAGTTACCTTATTGGCCTACTTCGTAATCTGGCAGGGGCAATCAGCCGCATCTACTATCGGCAGAGAGCGGGAAGACTTGAGGACCACGGCAGAAAAAATTGTGGCCTCTTTCCCGGTCGAGGTGCCTGCCATGCGGAACTACGCTCCCCAGGAAGACGTTGAGATCAGCCCGCGTTTCCGCCAGACCATTGAGGGCCGCATTGCGCGGCTCGAGCAGGATGCAGACTTCGATGAAGCCCAGATCGCTCTGCTCGACAGCCCCGACCACGTCCGCCGCCAGCGACGGCTGGTAGCAGTGGAGCGTGCAGAAGCCCTGCGCATGCGCATCTTCCTTGACCGCGCAGGTACGCGCCTTCCGCGGCCGCTCATCGCCCTTTGATGCACCCGCAAAGCACGCAACGCGAGCGCACCCTCGGCCGGGAGGGTGCGCTCGCGCTGTTACTACCCTGAAATTTGGAGCACCAGGCGGGGATCGAACCCGCGAATACAGGTTTTGCAGACCTGCGCGTTAGCCACTTCGCCACTGGTGCCCTTGCAGAAATCCCCCTCAATGCAGAAAACCCACCGCGCCGTCAGGCGGGTGGGTCGTTGGGGATTCCGAAAAGCTATCGAAATCTAGGCCAGCGAACACGCCCGCGCGGCGCCGCAGAAACAGCAGCAGCACAGACAAGTCGCGGGTGTGAAGCAGTAGGCCATGATTCTCAATGCATCGCGCTGCGGACTCTGTCCGGTGCAGCGATGGTTTTTCTAAAGTAAATGTCTTTACCCACGGAGTCAAGCGCGCCGCACCGCATAATCATTGCATGACGCACGCACACCAGCTCGACTACTGCATTGTTGATGTCTTCACGGAAAGCGCACTCACGGGCAATCCGCTCGCCGTGGTGTTTGACACGGTCGGTCTCTCAAGCGAGCGCATGCAGGCCATCGCACGCGAGTTCAACCTGAGTGAAACCTCCTTTGTGCAGCGTCGCGCAGCCGCCATTGAGCAGGCGGAGGGCATACGCGTCCGCATCTTCACCACGGAGGAAGAACTCCCTTTCGCAGGACATCCCACGCTGGGCACTGCCAGCGTTCTGCACGGACTGGCGCCGGAGACGCTGCATGGCGACAGGCTGACGCTTGCCCTCAATGTCGGCCCCGTGCCGGTGCGCTTTGAGCAGCGCGGCAGCGCGCTGTTTGGAGAGATGACGCAGCGCGATCCGGAGTTCGGCGCAGAACTGGACCGCGTGGAAGTGGCGCGGCTGTGCGGGCTCGCCGCCGAAGACCTGCACCCGCTGGCCGCGCCGCAGATCGTGTCCACCGGTACAGCCTTTGCCATCGTGCCACTGCGCTCGGCCGAGGCACTGGCCCGTCTCAGCGTTCGCCAGCAGGAGGCCTCAGCGTGGCTGCGTGCGCGCGGCGCGCGCTGGTTCTTCGTGCTCGGCCCCACTGGAGCCGAGTCACCCAGCTTTTGTGCCCGCATGCAGTTCAATGGCGGCGAAGACCCTGCCACCGGATCTGCCGCCGGCTGTGCCATCAGCTATCTGGTGCGCCACGGTCTGGCCGAATCCAGCCGAACCATCCACCTGCAACAAGGCCTTGAAATCCACAGGCCAAGCGATCTTTACCTTCGCGCAGCGGTGTCTTCCACAGGGGTCACGGATGTGCGCGTGGGCGGCAGCACCGTTCTTGTTGCAAAGGGACACCTTTTCCTGCCGTAATCAACACGCTTTCAACAGCCATTCATCAACGCAAGTCCATACCTGCGTGCAACCTCCCCGATTTCCACGAGTTTCACAGTGGTTTTCAAACACACTTTCGCCTTTTATTCCCTCTTTCCCCGCCGCTCTACTCCTCGTACTCTTGCCAAGCATTGAGACAAATTAACCGGCTCACGTAAGTCGGTCTTGCCCCAAGGTTTCAGCCACAATCTGCGCGGCTGCAACGCAGTCGCGTGTGCGATGGAAGGGTTGGTGCGCAGTTTGCGCTCTCCCGGCGTCCGCCCTTGTGCGGCCATCGTCAACCTGCCATGAGCGCGGGTCAGTGGAGGTGTGTCTGTGGCCGGGGTAAAGAACAGAACGAATTTTAAAGGAGTGAGATTCACACATCATGCGGCCAAAGAAAGTCATCCTCTGCGTCGACGACAACGAACAGGACCTCTCGGTTCTCAGCTTCATGCTCTCCACGAACGGCTACCGCGTGCTGGCCGCAGCCAACGGCAAGGAGGCGATCACCCTGTTCGGTGAGAACAATGTTGACCTGGTGCTGGCCGACTTCGGCCTGCCGCAGATGGACGGCAACCAGGTCGTTCTGACGCTGAAGCAGATGGCGTCGCACGTACCCATGATGCTGCTGGGCGACCCGCAGAAGACTGAAGCGCAGACACACAGCGCAGACGCCTTTGTCGGCAAGAAGAACTGCACGCCGCATGAGCTTCTGGAACGCATCAAGATCATGAGCGCGCGCAAGCGCGGCCCCCGCAAGGGAGTACAGCGCGTCACCCCGGCGCAGCTGGCCGTCGCGTCGTAGCCCACCACAGCACACGCGCCCCGTGGCAGCGCGGCGCACCCTTTGCATCCGCTTCAAGGCAAACTTCTCCGCCATCCAAATCACGCCGGGAGTACAGAAATGGTGACCTCCCGGCGTGTTCTGCCTCTCCTACACCCTTGACGGCGCGGGCTGGTCACGGTCATACTCCGCAATTAGCCCGGTCGGCTTTTTACATACTTCGCCGGCGGAAGAAGGGTCCCGATGGATCTCGATATCGTCTTCATACGTCTCTGCTTCGTGGCATTGCTGGCAGGGGTTTGTTACTTCCTGCACCCGTTCGGGCTGGAAGGTCCGCTCTCCGCGGTTCTGGGAGGCGTCTCTGCCACAGCCGTCATCGTCTTTGAGTTCCGCGTACGAGCACTGACGCTGCGGCGCCTGATCGGCGCGGTGGCCGGTAGCGTGCTCGGCATCTTCGGCGCGGCGCTGTTCTGCCTGGTTCTCCGCTCGGCGCCGCTGGCCGGCAGCACATCAGCCGCCCTGCAGATCTTCGTTCTTCTGTTCATGACTTACGTGGGGCTGCTGGTTGGCGCCAGTAAGGGCGACCTGCTCAACCCCTCGGCGCTCGGAATGGTTTTCAGCGGCGAAAAGCCCTCGCGCCGCTCCGCCAAGGTGCTCGACACCAGCGTCATTATTGATGGCCGCATCGCGGACATCGCTGAAGCCGGCTTCATCGACGGAACCATGGTGGTGCCCGAGTTCGTTCTGCGCGAGCTGCAGGTGGTGGCCGACTCGACCGACAGCTCCAAGCGTCAGCGCGGCCGTCGCGGCCTGGATATGCTGCAGCGCATGCAGTCCAACGCCGCCATCCGGGTCCAGATCGTGCCTGACGACTTCCCTTCCATCCGCGAGGTCGACCTGAAGCTGCTGGAGCTGGCAAAGAAATGGGAAGCCAAGGTCGTCACCAACGACTTCAACCTGAATAAGGTGGCCCACCTGCATCACGTTGAGGTACTGAACATCAACGACCTGGCCAACGCCCTCAAGCCTGTAGTCCTGCCTGGCGAACGCATGACCGTGCTCATTCTGAAAGAAGGCAAGGAGTACAACCAGGGCGTGGGCTATCTGGATGACGGAACAATGGTGGTCGTCGATCATGCACGCAAGATGATCGGCAAGTCGATCGACATCTCCGTCACCAGCGTTTTGCAAACCGCCAGCGGCAAGATGATCTTCGGCAGAATGGACGATGTGCAGCGTGGCGGAGAACCGCCAAAGCCCGCGCAGATCGAAGTCACTCGCTAACGCGATTGCCTACAGACACGAAGGCCGCTTCCAGCAGGAAGCGGCCTTTCTGCATTCCGGGCGTCACCCACGCTCAGTACTTCGGCACGCTCGGGTCCACCTGGTCTGACCAGGCCTGGATTCCGCCTGCAAGATTCTTCACATTGCTGTAGCCCACCTGCTGCAGATACTCCGCAGCACGCTGCGAGCGGCCGCCGCCCTTGCAATGCACAATGACCTCGCGGTCGCGTGGGATCTCCTGAAGCCGCTGCGGAACGTCGTTGAGCGGGATCAACGTGCCGCCAATCTGAGCAATCTGCTGTTCGAACGGCTCACGCACGTCGAGCAGAAAAATCTCCTCGCCCGCGTCGCGCCGCTGCTTCAGTTCCTGCACTGTCACCTGGGGAATACCTTGATTCATTGCGCGCTGCATCCTCCATATCCGAAACGGTTCGGAGTTGATCGCCATCTGTTGACCTCTTGATTGTAGGAGGCGCATGTGGCGCAAAACGCATGCAGGCGCCACGCGATTTCAGCGTGCGAACGCGCCTGTTGAGCGCATCGACCAGAAGGCAGTTGGGCGGCTTCCGGGGTGCCAGAGCCGCCCAACCGCTCCCAGCTTCGGTTATGGGGCCACTGGTTTTGCTTCGGCGGCCTTCGCAGGCTTGGCCGCCATCGGCATCTTCGGCTTCCAGAATGCTGGGTCCGCCTTGATCCATGCCTCATCCACGTAGCTCTGCCGCGGATTTACAGAGAACAGTTCCGTGCGCATGGAAGCAACCGACTCCGCCACCAGAGCGCGAAACTTCGCCATTCCCTCCTCGCCGCCAAGCCCTTCAACAAACTGTTTGCTCTCGGCAAACCCGGTGTCGATCTCCTCCATTGCCTTGTCTGTGCTGATGGCGATGTAGGTGGCATCCTCAGCGCCGTACGCGATCTCAAACATGGCCCAGTGCGCGCTGGTGTGGCCTTTCTCGTGCGCGTCTTTCACCAGTCTGGCCAGCTCGCGCCACTCCTTGCCCTTGCCCGGACGCACTTGAAACACCGTGATTTCGAAATAGCGGGCACCGGATATGTCAGCGTGCGGGTGATAGCTCATCCCCTCGTCGTAAGTAAAGACGAGCTGCCGCACCTCGCTGAGTAACTCGCCGTCAGCCGTCGCGGCGTGATCCAGCTCCGCCTCCAGGCTCGGCTTGCTCTCCACGGTCTTGTTGTCCTTCTCCCATGCAGCGAAAGACGGGTATCCGCTGAGGTAGAGTGCGCGGCTCGCGCCAGACATTGAGTTCAATGCAATGTAGTGCGTCGGGAACTGTGCCCGGCGCATGGCCCCCACAAACGCGCTCTCTGTGCGGTCGTGTGGCGCTCCCGCCTTGCCGGGCTTGAGCATCTCCACGGTGACCTGCAGAACTTTCGGCGGACTCGAGGGCATCTCTTGCGCGCGAGCAGAAAGGGTTACACCGGCAGCCAGGGCGGCAACCAGCAGGCATGCTTCGACTTTCATGGAAAACCTCCCTTTTCAGACTCAGAGCGCGCTGCGGCGGGAGAGGGAAGAGGGGGGAACGTACGTGCTCTGGACAGCGCGGATAGTAGTCCTTGCGCAGGCCGGAGTAAAGAGAAATTCCCTGCCGACCCGCGCGGGCAGAATTGCGGCGCCTGCGCGCAATGTGCGAGATTGGAAGGAGAGGAATCGCTCGATTCCCGGTTCCCATCTTCGCAAACAGGACGCACAACCATGGCCCGCAAACCCGGCAAACCCTCCTTTGACCAGATCCTCGACGCTCTCCGCAGCAACGGCTTTGACGTTTCGGCCTACCCCGGAGTACCCGGCGGCATGCTGGCAGCCAAGCACGGCATCGCCGCGGTCATCACGTCTGGTAGCGGAGAGGCGCCCGTGGCACTGGCCGTGCATCCGGGCGTGCTGGTGCGCGGTGAAGTGGCGCGCCTGCTGGACCGCGGCTACCAGAAGTTCATTAAGACTTCCCAATATGAGTTGCCCGCGACGGCTGACCAATTGCATGCAATCCACACATTCAGCGAGGAACTGAAGCTGGTCAGCGGCACTGAGAGCCTCTACAACGAGTCTCTGGGTACGACGAGCGACCTTTACCACTATGACCGTGTGAAGGGCCGCGAAGAACTCGCCCAGCCTGCAGCGCGTCCGTGGGAGCTTTCAACCGGCCACTGAGGCCCAGGTTCCTTCGCCCACGAGAATGAGCATGGAACCTGCGATCAATTCCGCCAGCCAGACACCCCCGCCTTCGCGGGAGCGCCGCCTGCATCCCCGCCTTTCCGTTGACACCCGCGCTTTTCTGCTTCTCGTTGAGGTGGGCGCACGCCTGCCAGGGCGCATCCTGAACGTGAGTATGGGAGGCTGCCTGATCCTGACAGACGGCCGCTTCCCCACTGGCGTCTATCGCCGCATTGAGGTCGAATTTGCGCTGCACGGAATGCCGTTCCGCATGGCTGGCGTCACGCAGGGCATCTACGACCGCCGCCGTGTGGGTGTGCGTTTTCTGGACCTAAGCGAGAGAAAAATCGAGCAACTTCAGCAGCTTCTGCGGGAAATTGCCGCCTCCGTTGCGCCGGACGCTCCGCCCGAGGGCGGCGCTTAGAGCCCGTCAGTTCGGCGCGCCGCTGGTCTCGGCTTCGGCAAAGGTGCACTCGCGGCACTGGCAGTGCCGGCGCAGGTATTCCCAGGAGTAGATTCCGCCCGAGTGGCCGTCTTCCCAGTTGAACTGGAGGGCGTAACGGCCCACGGCGCTGGCGCTTTTCGGCCGTGCTGGAGCCTTGTACATGGGCAGCAGATCGGCGCTCTTGGGCCGCGCCTGTCCGGCCTTTCGGCCTTCCTTTTTGCGCTCTTCAATGCACGTCGCGCACGGACAGGCTTCGCGTAGCCAGGCAAAGCTCCAAGCGCTGCGGTGTCCGTCCTGCCAGTCGATCTCCAGCCCCTTGCCCTCGGTCAGCAACACGCGAACCTTTTGGGGTGTCATGGCAATCCGCGGCAGCGGCTGCTCAGCCTGGGCGGCGTCTTCCTGGCGGACGAAGCGAATGCCTTCGTGGCTCATGCTTCCAGTTTACAGGGAAGCGGGGTCAGCGCGGCTGCGGCGAGCGCTGCGCGTAGCGCCGTTTGAGGGCAAGGATTGCCAGGGCCTGAGCGAGCGTGAGCGCGTTTCCCATGATCATAGGGAAAGAATGCACACATAGCCCGTAGGTTAGCCAGCTGGCCAGTCCCACGCTGAACACCAGAAATGTCGACGTGGAGATGTCCTCTGCATGCTTGCGCCTCCAGACGCGCAGCAACTGCGGGAGGAGGGAAACCGTGGTGCAGAAGGCAGCCATCGAGCCGATGGCGTTCAGAGCCGTTTCAGAGAGCGTGCCGTACCAGATCATCTCAACCATTCTTCCAGAAGAACCACGCCGCCATCGACAGGCCGATGACGACCACCAGCGCGCGCAGCACCGACTGCGGCACCCTGCGCGCCAGGCTGGCCGAAGTATAGCCGCCGATGGCACAGGCCACCATCGCGATCAGGCAATAGCGCCACTGCACCTGCCGGTCAATGATGAAGATCAGGAAGGCGATCCCGTTGGCCATGGTGGTGGAAACCACCTTGAGGGCGTTGATCTCCGTCAGGTCCTGAAAGCCAAAAAGAGACAGCAGCGTGATGATGAGGAACCCGGCACCGGCGCCGAAGTAGCCAATGTAGAAACAGACCACGATGGTGGCGAGAAAAACGGGCGCAATACGGGGAGCGCGCGCCCCCTTGACCTGTCCCTTGCGCCGCTCCAGCCAGCGCGAGACGGGGCCGCTCACGGCAAAGATCGACGCCGCCGTCAGCAACAGCCACGGCACCATGTGCAGAAACGTCATTTGCGGCGTATTCAGCAGCACCAGAGCGCCGGCCGTTCCGCCGATAAACCCTGCAATTCCCATCCAGATGGCCAGCCGCAGATTCCTCTGAATGTCATGCCGGTAGGCCGCAATCGAGGTCAACTGCCCCGGCCAGAGCGCCACTGTGTTGGTGGCGTTGGCCTGCACGGGAAGCATCCCGGTGCCCAGCATCGCCGGAAACACAAGGAATGAGCCGCCGCCGGCAACGGCGTTGAGCAGGCCGCCCAGAAATGCCGCCACCACCAGCCATGCCAACTGCCAGTTGAAAAAGGGAGAAGCCATCGCAAGCATGTTCCGCTATTGTAGTTGGCCGCTACGAGCGCTATGGCCCCCGACTCGCGGATCGCCCCACGCGGTGCTGGCAGCTCTGCCAGCTCGAGGCCGTATCCATTCCAGACAGTTCTCACGATCGCTGCTCTCAGCAACGGCATTAAAATGAACAAGATAACTATTCAAATTTATTTTATTAGCGAATTACGCTCATATTTTATGAATCACTAGTGATATAGTTTCATCAGATTAGTTGAGCGGTCGGGAGTCAACCCTCCCGGCCCTCACAAATTCAACTTGCTTTGGGAGGAATCAATCATGGCTATCACTCGTTGGGATCCGTTCCGCGAAGTCTCTACTCTGCAGAACCGCGTCAATTCGCTGTTCCGCGATTTCAATGAAGGCGACAGCCCGCTGACCACTGCCAACTTTGTGCCCGCCGTCGACATCTACGAGGACGCCGAAAAGGTCGTCCTCAAGCTCGAAGTGCCGGGCATCGAAGAGAAGGATCTGGACGTCCGCGTGGAGAACAACACCCTGACCGTCAAGGGCGAGCGCAAGTTTGAAAAGGAAGAAAAGGAAGAGAACTTCCATCGCATCGAGCGCCGCTACGGCAGCTTCTACCGCGCGTTCACACTGCCTTCCACTGTCAGCTCGGAGAATGTGCAGGCCGAGTACAAGGCCGGCGTGCTGAAGCTGGAGTTGAAGAAGAAGGCTGAAGCTCAGCCGAAGCAGATCAAGGTGAACGTCGCAGCGTAACCCCGCTGCGGCAGACCGCCTTTCCGTCCCAGGTCGGATAAGCGGCCAGCGTTCACCCGGCGCCGGAAGGATTCAGTTCCTTCCGGCGCCCGTATGGATGCAGGTGCAACGCCGGGAAATCAAATCGTATCTTTCTGAATGAGGTCTGGACTTCGCACTCCGGCGGCGACATGCTGGAAGCGCACCGCCGGACAAGGAGCAAACGCAGATGGCAATCCGTTGGGACAAACTGACCGTGAAATCACAGCAGGCTGTGCAGCAGGCACAGAACCGCGCCGCTGAGCTCGGTAACCCTGAGATCCTGCCCGTGCACCTGTTGCTGGCGCTCGTCGAGGACCGCGAGGGCGTGATCCCGGCTGTGCTCGAAAAGATCGGTGTACCCACGGAGCGGCTTGAAAGCGACCTGCACCAGATCGAGGAGAAACTGCCTCGCGTTGCGGGCGAATCTGCGCAGCCCAACCTGAGTCAGGCCCTCAACAAGGCCATCGATCAGGCCTTCCGCGAGGCGCAGAACTTCAAGGACGAGTACGTTTCGACCGAACACCTGCTGCTGGGCGCTGCGCATCTCAAGAGCGACCCGGCGGGTGCTGCGCTGGTGGCGCTCGGTGCCACGCATGATGCAATTCTGAAGGCACTCACCGCCGTGCGCGGCACACAGCGCGTCACGGACCAGAACCCGGAAGAGAAGTTCCAGGCGTTGGAGAAATACGCCAAAGACCTCACCGATCTGGCGCGCCGCGGCAAGCTCGACCCGGTTATCGGCCGTGACGAAGAGATTCGCCGCGTGATCCAGGTGCTGAGCCGCCGGACGAAGAATAACCCGGTGCTGATCGGCGAACCCGGCGTGGGCAAAACAGCAATCGTCGAAGGGCTCGCCCGCCGCGTGGTCTCCGGCGACGTGCCGGAAAACCTGAAGGACAAGCGAGTCATCTCGCTCGACCTCGGCTCCATGCTCGCAGGCGCAAAATTCCGCGGCGAGTTTGAGGACCGCCTCAAAGCCGTCCTCAAGGAGATCGAGGAGTCGAACGGACAGATCATCCTGTTCATTGACGAGTTGCATACGCTGGTGGGCGCAGGCGCGGCTGAGGGCGCCGTTGACGCAAGCAACATGCTCAAGCCGGCGCTGGCGCGTGGCGAACTGCGGGCCATCGGCGCAACCACGCTGAATGAGTACCGCAAATACATCGAGAAGGACGCTGCGCTTGAGCGCCGCTTCCAGATCGTCTACGTGGGCGAGCCCAACGTCGAAGACACCATCGCCATCCTGCGTGGCCTGAAGGAGCGCTATGAGGCGCACCACAACGTGCGCATCAAGGACGCGGCGATTGTGGCAGCGGCGACGCTCTCGCACCGCTATATCTCTGACCGCTTCCTGCCCGACAAGGCCATCGACCTCGTCGACGAGGCGGCGGCTTCGCTTGCCATCCAGATCGGCTCGGTCCCCACCGAGATTGACGAACTGGAGCGCGAGGCTACGTCGCTCGAAATCGAACGCGCCGCGCTGAAACGCGAGACGGACGAGAACAGCCGCGCGCGCCGTGAGGAAGTGGAGCGCGAGCTGGCCACGCACAAGGAGAAGATCACCGCCCTGCGCGCGCGCTGGACGAAAGAACGCGAAGCCATCACGCGCATCAGCGAACTCAAGAAGAAGATCGAAGCCCTGCGCTTCGAGGCCGAAGAGCAAACCCGCCGCGGCCAGCTTGAGCGCGCCGCGCAAATCCAGTACGGCGACCTGCCCAAGCTCGAAGCCGAGCTCAAGCACCTCAGCGCTGCGCAGGAAGGCAAGGGCGGCGCAGCGCGCATGTTGAAGGAAGAGGTTGACGAGGAGGACATTGCAAAGGTTGTAAGCAAGTGGACCGGCATTCCGGTAGCGCGCATGCTTGAGGGCGAAGTGCAAAAACTCGTGCACATGGAAGATCGCCTGCGTGAGCGCGTCATTGGACAGGATGCGGCGCTCTCCGTTGTCGCCAACGCCATCCGGCGTTCGCGCGCGGGCCTCAGCGATCCCAAGCGGCCCATCGGCTCGTTCATCTTCCTGGGCCCGACGGGCGTGGGCAAGACGGAAACTGCCCGCGCTCTCGCCGAGTTCCTCTTCGACGACGAGCAGGCAATGGTCCGCATCGACATGAGCGAGTACATGGAAAAGCACGCCGTGGCACGGCTCATCGGCGCACCTCCGGGCTATGTGGGCTACGACGAAGGCGGCCAATTGACTGAGGCTGTGCGTCGGCGTCCGTATGCTGTCATTCTTTTCGACGAAGTCGAGAAGGCGCATCCGGATGTCTTCAACGTGCTGCTGCAGGTGATGGATGATGGACGGCTGACCGACTCGAAGGGCCGCACCGTGGACTTCAAAAACACGGTGTTGATCATGACCTCAAACCTGGGCGCAGCTGCGCTGACTGCCGAAGCGCTCAAGAACGAACATGACTTTGACCAGGCGCGAGAGAGCGTGATGCGTGTGCTGCGCGAGCACTTCCGCCCTGAGTTTCTGAACCGCGTGGACGACACAGTGATCTTCCGGCCGCTGGGTCACGCACAGATGGACGCGATCCTCGAACTCAGGCTCAACGACCTGCGCAAGCTGCTTGAAGACCGGGCGATTTCGCTGGAGTTGACCGGCACGGCGCGGCAGTTGATTCTGGCCGCTGGCTCTGACGCCGCCTACGGTGCACGCCCCTTGAAGCGCGCTCTGCAGCGGATGGTGCAGGACCCGCTGGCGATCAAGATCCTCGACGGCGAAGTGCAGCACGGCTCGCACGTACGCATCGACGCGGACCGCAACTCAAACCAGTTGCGGTTTGAGACGATGACCCGCGAGGCGATGGCGTAAGGATCTGCGGTGGGGCAGATGCGCCTTGCGGCGCGTTAACGACGTATATTGGAAGGCCCTCTTCGGAGGGCCTTTTTTATTGCCTCAACTCCACCAGAGTTGCGCCCTGACCGCCTTCGTTCTGCGGTGCTTCCTCAATGCCCGCTACATGCGGATGGCCTTTGAGGAACTCGCGCACACCGCGGCGGAGAATGCCCGCACCGTGACCGTGAATCACGCGCACGCGCGGCAGGCCTGCAAGAAACGCACGGTCCAGATACTTCTCCAGCTCTTCCGTCGCTTCGTCCACTGTCCGCCCGATCAGGTTGATCTCCATGCGCAGGTCGTCGGTCGACTCGCTCGTCACACTTACGTGCACGTTCTTCTGACGGCGCGCCGCAGCCAGCGGATCGTACTTTGGCGCAGTCTCGGCGGGCTTCTGCGGAGCAGCAAGGTCAGCACGCTTCACGCGCATTTTGATGGGCCCTAGCGCCACCTCGAAAACATCCTTCTCGATCTCGCGCTCGACCACGGCAACCCTGTTCATCGACTTGAGCAACACCTTGTCGCCCGCGGCGACGTGGCGCAGCAGGTGTGGCTGGGCGTTCTCGTCACCCTGGTCTGCGCCGGTGCGGTGCGCGACAACTGTCTGATTAAAGCTCTCCTGGAACTCGCGCCGCAAGCGGTTGATACGCCGCTCGGCTTCCTTCGAGATCTTCTGCTGCGCCACACGGTCCTCGACAGCGCGCACATTCTCGCGCATCTGGAACTCGAAATCCTTGAGCAGAGAAGCCAGCTTATGCTCGAGCTCGCGAATGCGGTTACGCAACTCAACATCGCCCTCGCGCGCAAGCTTCGCGCGTTCCTGGTTCAGCGCGTACTGCTGCTCGCGCGTGGACTTCTCCTCCACCTCAAGCTCAGACAGTTCCCTGTGCAGCCGGTCGAGAAAGCGCGCCAGATCCTCTTGCTGCGAACCAAGGCGCTCACGCGCGGCCGCGACGATGGCTGCATTCAATCCGAGGCGTTCCGCCGTCTGGATACCTGCCGAAGCGCCAGGCACGCCAAGCCGCAGATGATAGTTCGGCACCAGCGTGACTTCATCCACGCCAGCTGCGGCATTCAGCACGCCCGCGGTGTTTGCGCCGTAGACCTTCAGCGATGTGTGGTGTGTGGAGATCAGTGACCACGCACGCGCCTCGCGGAAGAAGTTGGCGACAGCGACGGCCAGCGCCGAGCCTTCCTCTGGATCGGTAGCCGAGCCGAGTTCGTCCAGCAGAACAAGTGCGCGCGCGTCCGCGAGCCGCGACAAGCGATCCAGGTTCACGATATGCGCGGAAAACGTCGAGAGCTCTGCTTCAATCGACTGCGCATCGCCAATGTCCGCCAGAAACGCAGTAAACACCGGGAACGCGGCCGACTCAGCAGGAACAGGCAACCCGGCCTGCGCCATCATCGCCAGCAGCGCCGTGGTCTTCAGAGTAACGGTCTTGCCGCCTGTGTTCGGGCCGCTGATGATGAGCTGGCGCTGTTCGCTGGTCAGCTCCAGCGTGAGCGGGACAACGTGCCCGCCACTCACACGCAGATGCTTTTCCAGCAGCGGATGCCGCGCGGCTTTCAGTGCGAGCCTGCCCTGCTCGAGCGCAGGCTCAACGCAGTTGTAATCACGTGCAAACCGCGCGCGCGCCAGCAGGCTATCCACCAAGGCCAACACGCGTGCGCCAGCCAGCAGCGCCGCAGAGTATCCACCCACCTGCCGCGTGAGCCCGACAAAGATGCGATGAATTTCGGCCTGCTCTTCCTCAAGCAGCCGCACAAGTTCGTTGTTCTGCTCAATGGTTTCGAGCGGCTCCACATAGACCGTCTGCCCGGAAGAGCTTGCGCCATGCACCACGCCGGAAACGCGCCGCTTCAGCTCACTGCGTACTGGAATTACGAAGCGGTCACCGCGAATGGTGATGACATCGTCCTGCGTCGCGCCGTCGCTTGAGAGCTTGCGCAGCGCAGCACGCAGGCTCTCTTCAATCAGCCTCTGTTGCCGCTCCTGCTCGCGCCGGATGCGGTTCAGCTCAGGCGACGCATTGTCGGCCAGCGAGCCGTCAGGCTGGATCATGCGCTCGATGGTCTCAGCCAGCGGCCGCACGCGCTGCGTAAGACCCGCAGACAACTCCGCTAACCCCATCAGCTTGCCCACCAGCCGCATCGGGGGCGACTCCAGCAACGCCTGCCACGCAGCCACGTCGTTCGCTAGCCGTGCCACCGCCTGCAGTTCCGCAGCCTCCAGCGCCGCCTCGGGAATCCGCGCCTTGGCCAACAGTTGTGTGGGATCAAAGAGTCCGCCGAGCGGAATGGAAACTTGCTCGACCAACAGGAGACGCACTTCACCTGTCAACTGATGTTGACGGCGAATCCACGCCTCGTCTGTCGAAGGACGGAGCGCGAGGATTGCCTCGCGCCCAATCGGAGAAGCAGCAAAACCGGCGACCAGCGCAAGCAGGGGTTCCCACTCAAGCGCGGTCAAGTCGGCATGCACCACGGGCAACGGAATCGGTTCAAGCAGCGGCATGGTCAGCCACTATCTTACGTTGCTCAGGCGCGACACCACCGGCAGCTTACGAAGCAGAAGGAGTGGACGGATTGGCCGGCGCAGCAGCCGCAGCAGCAGGCGTGGCCCCAGTGGAGTCCGCAGCGGCGGGCTTTGAGTCCACCACCGGCGCATTGGCATTTGTCGCCGGACTGCTCGACGACTTGCCGCCATAATCATTCACATACCAGCCACCACCCACAAAGTGGAAGGCAGGTGCGAACAACGGACGCTCCAGCTCGCCCTTGCAGCGAGGGCACTCGCTGTCTGGTTTCGCACTGAATGATTGAATCTTGTCAAAGGTGTAGCCGCACTTGGTGCAGCGGTACTCGTATAACGGCAAGGTGAAATAACCCTCCGAAGGATAAACGCTCTATCTCTATTGTAACGGCAGGGCGAAATTCGTGTGCAACGCCTCGCCCTGCCGCTGTTCAACTGGGTTTCACTTCACGGTAACTGGAACAGATGCAACGTGATTCTCCCACGCGAGCGTGAGCTCGCCGCTCTTCGCGCCGGTGCTTTCAATCGAGTATTTCAGCTCCTCGATGGTCGCACGAGGGCTCGCCATGTGCATCTTGACCTTGCCCAGGTCCTGCGCCGCGTCGTATGCAAGGCCCCACTCGCCGGTCTGCTTGTTCACAATCAGCACCCAGTTGTCCGGGTCGGCGATATCGACGAACAGCGTGTACTTACCCTTCGGTACGGCCAGGTCGCCGATCTTCAGATCCTCGTCCGTCTCTAGCGTGGTGGCTCCATTTGCGCCCGCACGCCAAACGGGGTAGTGCGGATTGCGGCTGATCAGTCCGTCCTTGGTGAAGATGTGGCCTTGGCGCCCCTTCACGCGCGGCGAGTTGTAGTGAATCGTGATGCTCTTGCCAGCAATGGTTCCAGTGGCCGTTGCGGCCGGGCTGGCGGGCGGATTCTGTTGAGCGGAGAGAGTGAGTGCCGCGGCAAACAGCACGCCGGCACACGACAACAGACGCTTCATCTTGGGTAGTCCTCCCGGCAAAGCCCCTGCACTGCTGAAAGCTTCGCCGCAAGCATTGTCGCACCGGCCGGAGCGTCACGTGAAGCGCCGCCTGCTATGATGCGTCGCAAGGACGGCCCATGACGGACACCACTGCACGGCTTTCACCCGGGGCGCGCTTTCGAGCTGCCGTCAAAGAGGAGCGGCCGCTCCAGGTCGCGGGAGCCATCAACGCCTACACCGCGCGGCTGGCTGAGGCCACCGGATTCCGCGCGCTGTATCTGTCAGGCGGAGGCGTCGCGGCCAACTCACTCGGCATGCCTGACCTCGGCATCAGCACCATGGACGACGTGCTTACCGATGTCCGCCGCATCACCGACGTGAGCACCTTGCCACTGCTGGTCGATATCGACACCGGCTGGGGCAGCGCCTTCAACATCGCCCGGACTATCCGCTCCATGATCAAGGCCGGAGCGGCAGCAGTGCACATTGAAGATCAGGTCAGCGCCAAGCGCTGCGGCCATCGCCCCGGCAAGGAACTCGTCCCCGCAGCGGAGATGACGGACCGAGTGAAAGCCGCCGTGGATGCACGCACCGATCCGCAGTTCGTCATCATGGCACGTACTGACGCGCTGGCAAGCGAAGGGCTGGAGGCAGCGCTGGAGCGCGCACACGCCTACGTGGAAGCCGGTGCGGACATGATCTTCGCTGAAGCCGTCACCACGCTGAGTGACTACACCGCCTTCCGTCGCGCAACCAACGTCCCCATCCTGGCCAACATCACAGAGTTCGGCCAGACGCCGCTGTTCACGCGTGAAGAGCTTGCCAGCGCAGGCGTCGATATCATCCTTTACTGCTGCGCCGCGTATCGCGCCATGAACGCCGCCGCGCTCAAGGTCTATGAAACCATCCGCGCTGAGGGCACGCAGCGCAACGTGCTTCCTCTCATGCAGACACGCGCCGACCTCTACCGCTTTCTCGGTTACCACGCCTACGAAGCAAAGCTCGACGCCTTATTCGCGCGCGACCGCGAAACAAAGTAGACAGTCGATATGCCGGTTCGGTAGCGTAGTGCTCTTCGGGGTGATCACATGGGCACCAATGAGGTCAACGCTCCGCAGACAGGCTTCAAACCCAAGAAGTCCGTCGCACTTTCTGGCACCGTCGCAGGCACCACCGCACTCTGCACCGTCGGGCGCAGCGGCAACGACCTGCACTATCGCGGCTACGACATTCACGACCTGGCCGCGCACTGCTGCTTTGAAGAAGTCGCACACCTGCTTGTGCACGGCACGCTTCCCACTGCGACGCAACTGGCAGCATACAAAAGCCGCCTGTGCGGACTGCGCACGCTTCCCGACGCGGTGCGACATTCGCTGGAATTGCTCCCAGCAACGACGCACCCCATGGACGTGCTGCGTACTGGCGTCTCCGTGCTCGGCTGCGTGCAGCCGGAGCATGACGATCGCGACGAGGCAGCAGCGCGCCACATCGCTGATTCCCTGCTCGCCTCGCTGAGCTCCATGCTGCTTTACTGGTACCACTACGCGCACAACAACAGGCGCATCAATCTCGAAGCAGACGGCGACTCCATCGCTGCGCACTTCCTGCACCTGCTGCACGGTGCTGCGCCTCCACCGGAGTGGACTGCCGCGCTTGAAGCCTCGCTGATTCTTTACGCAGAGCACGAGTTCAACGCCTCCACGTTCACCGCGCGCGTCATCGCCGGCACCGGGTCTGACCTCCACTCCTGCATCACCGGCGCCATCGGCGCGCTCAAGGGGCCTAAGCACGGCGGTGCCAATGAAGTCGCACTCGTCATCCAGCAACACTACGCAACACCCGACGCCGCTGAGGCTGACATCCGCCGCCGCATCGACGCGCACGAGGTCATCATCGGCTTCGGCCACCCGGTGTACACCGTCTGCGACCCGCGCAGCGACATCGTCAAAACAGTAGCGCGCACGCTGGCAACAACCGAGGCAGCGCAGTGTCACTTCGCCATCGCCGAGCGCATCGAACACGTGATGCAAGAGACCAAGCGCATGTTCCCCAACCTCGACTGGTACAGCGCCGTTGCCTATCACCTGATGCGGATTCCCATCGAGCTGTTCACGCCGCTGTTTGTCATGGCGCGCACTGCGGGCTGGTCCGCACACGTAATCGAGCAGCGCGAAGACGGCAAAATCATCCGCCCTTCCGCGCAGTATGTCGGCCCCGGTGAGCTTGCGTTCGTCCCCATCGCCGAGCGCGGTTGAAGCTGCATAACAAGGAGAGTCAGTGTCGTCTACCATCAGCAATGAGCGCCCCGCACCAGACCAGGTTCTCTGCGACATCGCCGACTACGCGCTCAGCTACGAAATCACGAGCGAACTTGCCTACAGCACGGCACGCGCCTGCCTGATCGACACTCTCGGCTGCGGGCTTGAGGCGCTCGATTACCCCGCCTGCACCAAGCTGCTCGGCCCCATCCTGCCCGGCACCGTTGTGCCACACGGCGCGCGCGTTCCCGGAACGCAGTACGAGCTCGATCCCGTGCAAGCCGCGTTCAACATCGGCGCCATGATCCGCTGGCTCGACTACAACGACACCTGGCTCGCAGCCGAGTGGGGCCATCCTTCCGACAATCTCGGCGGCATCCTCGCCACGGCCGACTGGCTCTCGCGCACCGCAGTGGCCGAAGGTCGCGCACCGCTCACGATGCGTCAAGTCCTCACCGCCATGATCAAGGCGCATGAAATTCAGGGCTGCATCGCGCTTGAAAACTCCTTCAATCAAGTCGGTCTCGATCACGTGGTGCTCGTCAAGGTGGCTTCCACCGCTGTGGTCTGCACTCTGCTCGGACTCACCCGCGACCAAACCATTGCCGCGCTGTCGCTCGCATGGGTGGACGGGCAGAGTCTGCGCACCTATCGCCACGCACCCAACACCGGCTCGCGCAAGAGCTGGGCTGCAGGCGACGCCACCAGCCGCGCCGTACGCCTGGCGCTGATGGCGCGCGCCGGAGAGATGGGCTACCCCTCCGCACTGACCGCCAAAACGTGGGGCTTCTACGACGTCTCCTTCCGCGGGCAGCCCTTCCGCTTCCAGCGTTCCTACGGCAGTTATGTGATGGAAAACGTGCTGTTCAAAATCAGTTATCCCGCCGAGTTCCACGCGCAAACCGCGGTTGAAGCCGCCATGACGCTGCGCTCCCAACTCAACGCACGCGGACTCACAGCCGATTCCATCCGCCGCATCATCCTCCGCACGCACGCCGCTTGCCTGCGCATCATCGACAAGAAGGGACCACTCACCAACCCCGCAGACCGCGATCATTGTGTGCAATACATGGTTGCCGTTCCGCTCATCTTCGGTCGCCTCACCGCCAGCGACTATGAAGACGCAATCGCTTCCGATCCCCGCATCGACGCTCTGCGCGCGCGCATTGAGTGCGTGGAGAACCCCGCGTTCACCCGCGATTATCACGCCCCCGAGAAGCGCTCCATCGCCAACTCCCTCTGCGTTGAGCTCAACGACGGAACCGTGCTTGAAGAAACAGTCGAGTATCCTATCGGCCATCGCCGCCGCCGCGCCGAGGGACTGCCGCTGCTGGTCGAAAAGTTCCGCCGCAATCTCCAGAGGCGCTTCAGCCCCGCGCAACAACAACGCATTCTCGACACGTCGCTCAACCCAGCAGAGCTGGACGCCATGCCCGTCAACGCCTACGTTGACCTTTATGTCCCGCCATCGAGTTAGCCTCGGGCGGTCTTGCCGTCTTCGCCCCTTGCGTGTTTGACTGGAGGCCAAAGAAAGGCGGCGTTGATGGCGTTCATCCTTTCGCTTGATCAGGGCACCACAAGCTCACGTGCAATTTTGTTCGATGAAACGGGCGCAATCGCCGGCGTCGCACAGCACGAGTTCCAGCAGTTCTACCCGCAAGCCGGCTGGGTGGAACACGACCCCACTGAGATCCTCACCAGCCAACTCTCCTGCGCCGTTGAAGTCCTCGGCAAGGTGGGCGCACGGCCGCGCGACGTGGCCGCCATCGGCATCACCAACCAGCGCGAAACGGTGATTGTGTGGGAGCGCGCCACGGGCCGCGCCATTCACCCCGCCATCGTCTGGCAGGACCGCCGCACCGCTTCCTACTGCAGCGAGCTCGAAGCGCGCGGCCTCGGCAACGATGTCTCCAATCGCACCGGACTTGTCATTGATCCCTACTTCTCCGCAACCAAGATCCGCTGGATTCTCGATCATGTCCCCGGCGCGCGCGCGCAGGCAGAGCGCGGCGAACTCGCCTTCGGCACGGTCGACAGCTGGCTCATCTGGCACCTCACCAGCGGTGGCCGGCACGTCACGGACGTGACCAACGCCTCGCGCACACTGCTCTACAACATCGTCAAAGGCGAGTGGGATAGCGAACTCCTCCGCATCTTCGACATCCCTGCGGCCATGCTTCCTGAAGTCGTCTGGTCCAGTGAGAGCGTCGGCGACGTGACCACAACGCTCGGCCTCGGCGGCATCCCCATTGCAGGCATCGCGGGAGATCAGCAAGCCGCGCTCTTCGGCCAGTTGTGCTGGGACGCAGGCGAGGCCAAGAACACCTACGGCACCGGCTGCTTCCTGCTGCAGAACATTGGCACCACCTTCATGCGCTCGCGACACCGCCTCATCACCACGCTAGCTGCCAGCGCACACCGGCGGCTCGAATACGCATTTGAAGGCAGCATCTTCATCGGCGGCGCGGTCGTGCAGTGGCTCCGCGACAATCTGCGTCTCATCTCTTCCTCTTCTGATGTGGAAGCTCTCGCCGCCAGCGTGCCAGATACGGGTGGCGTCGTCTTCGTCCCTGCATTTGTCGGCCTGGGAGCGCCGCACTGGGACCCGCATGCAGGCGGCCTGCTCATCGGCCTTCGCCGTGACACCACGCCCGGCCACATTGCACGCGCAGCGCTCGAAAGCATCGCGTTCCAGGTTGCGGACGTGCTCGACGCCGTGCAGAGCGAAACGGCTGCGCCACTTGGAGCATTGCGCGTCGATGGCGGCGCAGCCGTCAACGATCTGCTGATGCAATTCCAGGCCGACATCCTCGGCGTTCCAGTGCAGCGCCCGTCCGTAACAGAAACAACTGCGCTCGGAGCCGCATACCTCGCCGGCCTGACCGTTGGCTTCTGGCCTTCACCAGACGAGCTCCGCGCCGGACGCAGCAGCGACGTTTGCTTCAAACCGAAGATGAACTCAAGCGAGCGCACCGCGCGCCGCGCCCTCTGGCAGCGCGCCATTGAGCGCTCGCGCAACTGGACCGAGTGACAGGAGTGCGTCATGCAGAGAGAAGAGATGGTGCGCCGCGTGAGCGAACAGTCCGCGCGGCAGGAGCCCTGGGACATCGCAATCATCGGTGGTGGTGCCACCGGCATGGGAGTCGCAGTTGACGCGGCAGCGCGCGGCTACAGCACAGTTCTCGTTGAAGCGCACGACTTCGGCAAAGGCACCAGCAGCCGCAGCACCAAGCTCGTCCACGGCGGCGTTCGCTATCTTGAACAAGGCAACGTATCGCTCGTCATGTCAGCGCTCAAGGAGCGCGGTCTACTGCGGCAGAACGCACCTCATCTGGTTCACGATCTCGCCTTCGTCGTACCCAACTATTCATGGTGGGAGGCACCGTTCTACGGCATCGGACTCAAGCTCTATGACCTGCTCGCCGGAAAGTACGGCTTCGGCCCATCCAAACTGCTCAGCAAGGACGAGACGCTGGCTCTGCTGCCCGCACTTGAACCGGAAGAACTGCGCGGCGGCGTCATCTACTATGACGGCCAGTTCGACGACGCACGCCTGCTCATCCATCTCGCCATGACAGCCGCTGACCACGGCGCCGCACTTCTCAACTACTGCCCTGCCACCGCGCTTTTGCGCGACCAGGATGGCTACGTCGACGGACTCACGGTACGCGACGAGGAAACCGGCGAGCAGCACACAATCCACGCACGCGTCGTCGTCAACGCCACCGGCGTCTTCACAGATTCCATTCGTCGCATGGCCGACGCATCTGCCGAACCGCTGCTCGTCACCAGTCAGGGAATCCACCTCGTCTTCGATCGTTCATTCCTGAAAGGCGATACCGCACTCATGGTGCCGCGCACCAGCGACGGACGCGTGCTGTTCGTCATTCCCTGGCACAGTCACGCTGTCGCCGGAACCACAGACACTCCGCTCGATGCACCGAGTCTCGAGCCGAAGCCGCTTGAGGAAGAGATTGCGTTCATCCTCGATACAGCGAGCCGCTACCTGGCACGCCGACCTACGCGCGCTGATATCCTCGCGGTCTTCGCAGGTCTGCGTCCGCTGGTCAAGGGCGGTGGCAAAACCTCCGCACTTTCGCGCGATCACGTGATCCACGTCGATCCATCGGGCCTGCTCACCATCACCGGCGGCAAGTGGACCACCTATCGCCACATGGCTGAGGACACTGTCGATCACGCCGTCACACTCGGCAAACTGCGCGAAACTCCCTGCCCCACGCGCGATCTTCATCTTCATGGCTATCTTGAGGAAACCGACGCGCTCGGCAGTCTCGCCGTCTATGGCTCTGATGCCGCAAACATTCAGTCACTCGCGCGGCAACCCGGCCTCGGTGCGCAACTTCATCCCCATCTGCCCTACATCGCCGCCGAAGTCATCTGGGCTGCGCGCAATGAAATGGCGCGCACCGTCGAAGACGTGCTTGCCCGTCACACGCGCGCGTTGTTCCTGGACGCCCGGGCCGCGATCGAAATGGCCGAGTCCGTCGCTCGACTTCTGGCGCAGGAACTTGGCCGTAACGATGCATGGATCGCAGCACAGGTAGCCGAGTTCCGTACATTAGCCGCGCAGTATAAGGTGGAGTGAAACGAAACGTCCCCGGAGGTGAACAATGGCCGCAAATTGCACACACACCAAGGACCACATCAAGCAGGTCAAGCCGCACAGCAAGGGCTGCGAGGAATGCTTAAAGATGGGCTCGACGTGGGTGCACCTGCGCATGTGCCTTGAGTGCGGGCACGTCGGTTGTTGCGACTCATCGCCCAACCGCCATGCCCGCGCGCATTTCCATGAAACGCAGCACCCGATCATCCAGTCCGCCGAACCCGGCGAAGACTGGCGCTGGTGCTATGCAGACGACACGTATCTGTAGCGTTACACCGCTTCTACTTCGATCGTCTTGCTCTCTGCGTTAAGCCGCGTAATGCGGAAGCTCCGCACCTGGCCCGCATGCAGAGGCTCCGGCCCCGCAACTGGAGCGGGTGCGCTGCCCTTCCAGCGTGCCTGCAGCAGAGACGTAAGCGATGAGAGATCCGCCTTCGACGTCGCTGCGCTTTCCGTAGCCGCGGCCTTCGTCTTCAATGCCGCGCAGGCGCAGCGAATGCCTTCGCCCAGCTCAACCGTTGCCGCCGCTGCAGATGCTTCCACCACGCGTCCGGAAACCACATCGCCCGTCTTGTGCTCGGCGATGTATTCATCCAGCCCCGTCGGAATCAGTTGCTTCATGCTGAGCTTGATCTGCCGCTTCACGGGATCGATGGCCAGAACCTGTGCCTTCACCACCTCGCCCACGCGCAGCACGTCATTGGGATGATTGATGCGGCGGTCAGCAACAATCTCGCTCACGTGCACAAGGCCTTCCACGCCCTCAGCCACTTGCACAAATGCGCCGAAGTTCATCAGCTTCGTCACCGGTCCGGTGACCTGCGCTCCGACGGGGAACTTGCGCCCAGCCTCGGCCCACGGATCATTCAGCGTCTGCTTCAGGCCCAGCGAAATACGCCGCTCCTCAAGCTTGATGCCGAGGATCACCACATCCACCTGGTCACCCTGCTTCACGGCCTCGCTCGGATGCCGCAGCTTCTTGCCCCACGACATTTCCGAGATGTGAATCAGGCCCTCAATGCCCGGTTCGAGCTCTACGAACGCACCAAAGTCAGCCAGCCGCGTCACCGTACCTTGCACGCGCTGCCCTGCCTGGTACTTTGCAGGCACAGTCTCCCAAGGCTCCGGCTCCAGTTGCTTCAGACCGAGCGAGATCTTCTTCGTCTCGCGATCAATCTTGAGCAGACGCACCTGGAGTTTCTGTCCCACGCTGAGCACGTCCTCGGGCTTATTCACGCGGCCCCAGGAAATATCACTCACATGCAGCAGCCCATCAATGCCGCCCAGGTCCACAAACGCGCCATAGCTCATCAGGCTGCGCACGGTGCCGCTCACCGTGTCGCCTTCGTTCATTGCAGCAAAGCGATCCTGCGCAGCGGCCAACGCCTGCTCTTCAAGCACCGCACGGCGATCGACGACCACATCTTCGTCCGTCACATCCAGCTTCGTGATGCGGCACGTGATCTCGGTCCCGACCAGCTTTTCCATCTCCGCTGCATCGCGCGTGCCACTGCGGCTGGCGGGCATAAAGGCGCGCACGCCCACGTCCACCGTGAGTCCGCCCTTCACCACACCCGTCACCGTGCCCACCACGGCTACCTTCTGCGCAAAAGCGTTCTCCAGGGCGCTCCAGTCGCGGGGCTGGGCCACCTTGAAGCGCGTCAGCTCGTAGTAGCCTTCCTCGTTGCGCCCTTTCACTGAAACGGGAAACACATCGCCGGGCTTCACACCTTCGGCGTTGTTCTCAAAGGTGCTGCGCGCAAGCACACCTTCCGTCTTGTATCCAATATCGAGAAACACCTGCTCCGCAGTCAGCGAAACAACCGTCCCCTGCAGCTGCGCCGAACCGGCCTGGGCCTTGTGCACATGCGTCCGCTCAAAGTCCGTCAGGATATCTGCGAAGTTCTCCGTCGGTTCAGGTGAAGGCTCTGCGGCCTCAGCAAGCTGCGCGACGGTCTCGGCAGCAGGTGCGGCAGCATTCTCTGCTGCAGGCGTCGGCGTGGGTTCAGAAGCAGGAGGCTGGCTGTTGATCTCGTCTTCGTTGGTCATGGCGTATACATCCATTTTCCCATGGCCGGACGATACTCGGCATACCGCCCGCCATGCGTCACCCTACGGAAACTGCGTCACGCGCGGAGTTACGCGCGGCGTGATCGACGTTGCTCCGCCCTTGTCGTCAATCACGTTTGAAATCTCGCCCTTGTCGGCAAGCGCCACCGTGATCATGTGATGGAAGCGCACGCCCGGCACACGCGGCACTTCAATCGCGCGCGTCAGCGTCACACCGGGCTGCAGGAACACGCTGTAAATGCCCAGCCCCCACGCCTCGTGTTCGCGCACCGTGTCTGCCACCTTGTAGGATGCCCATCCATTCACGCCCGGCGCACTCGTATAGCTCGCCTGCGTCGGCGGATCGTACGGAATCTCCGACTGATAGAAATACGTGCGCCCGCGATCGCCGTTCCACACCACCTGAAACTGTTGATGATGTTCCACGAACAGCCCGTAGATCGTCACATCGTCGGCGTTCACCACCAGCCCATTTGCGCTGGGATTCTCCGTCCAGCTCACGTGCGCGCCGTGATCCGCACGCCAGATCCACGTGTGATCCACAAAGGTGTCGCGACTGTTGATCTCGAGATTCCCCTGCGTGCGCCCCACGCCTGCGCCACCCACGCGGAAGTACACATCATGCAGCGCAATTGGATTGCGAGCGTGGTCTGCCCGGCTTCCGCGCGGCCCAATCTCCATCAGCACCGGCGAGGTCTCAGGTCCCGCATCCACCAGCAGACCCGCAATCTCTATCCCGTCCGCATCGGCCGTCGTGAGCGCCGCTGTCCCGCGCACTGGATGCAGCGTCGCATAGCCAAGGCCCAATACCACCGCGTCTGAATGCGTTACCTCGAGCGGCGCATCCAGATCGTAGATGCCCGGCGTCAGCAGCAGGCTCCTGCCCGCTTTCAACTGCGCATTCATCGTTGCCGCGGTGTCAACTCCCGCACGCGCGATATAGAAGCTGCTCAGTGGCAGGGTGCGGCCCGGCGTCTCACCGCCATGCCACGTAATTCCTGCGCTATCCCTGCGCAACTCCGGCACACGCACATTCCATGCACCTTTCGCGTCCACAAAGAGAAACGGCTTTTCACGCACCACCGGTGTGCGCTCCACCGTTGTGTAAGGCGGCTCAGGCCACGCGTCCTTCGGCGCCTGTGGCACGCCGACAAAAACCATGTTCCAGTTCGCGCCGGTCCAGCGCGCCCACTCGCTGTTGCGCGTGATCCACTGCTGCTGCGTGCCAGAATCCGCCGTGCCGTCCACCACGCTGTCCGCAATCCATCCGCCGCTCGCCCAGCCGCGGTTCTGGTGCAGCACCAGGTCGCCGCGCACATGCATCCGCCGGAATGACACCGCCTGCGAAACAGCCCACCGCATCGCGCCCTCCGCCGGAGTCACAGAGAAGCCCTCCACCCCGCGCCAGAACGTGCAGGTCGCGTTGTTGTTTGGCAGGCTCGCATCCGAGTGGACATTGCCCACAATGCGCACCGCATCCGGTGTCGCGGCCAATCCGATCACCTGGGTGTAAAAGCCCACCGGAACGTCGACGTGATACTCGCCGGGCAGAAAGACAAGCGCATAGCGCTCCGCACCAAACTCGCTGTGTTGCTGGATCGCATAGACCTTGTCGATCTGCCGTTGAATCTGCTGCGCAGGCATCGCGGGGCTGAAGATCAGCACATGATCGCCCAGATCCGGACTCACCGCTCGCGCCTGCAACACGCCGCACAGCAGAACCATCGCCGCACAGCTCGAAACTCTCATCCTGCGCCAAATCTTTTCGAGGAATCTCATTTGCCTCTCCACCCCATTTCGCAACCGTAGCCACCCTGCTTTGAATCACGCAAGCATCCTAACCGAACCACGAGACAAACGTTTGCCCACAACGCAAATATCTGTGCCCTCATTCCCCCTCTCCGGTTCCTGTAGGCTGAAGCCATGAGCATTCTCGACGAGAAGCGTGCCGAGCTCGAGCAGCACGAATTCATGATGGGGGTGGAGCGCGGACGGCTAGCGGTCGCGCTTGACCTGCTCACCGACTCGCTGATCCTGGTCGGCCAGCACGGTGTCTACTGCACCTCCAGCCGCAACCCCTCCAAGCCCGCGCTCGATCTGCAGGCCGTGCTGGAAGGCATGGAGGGCGCCAAGGCGCTGGTCCAGTCCGTCATGGAAGAGCTGCGCCACCGCCGCGACGCTGAGCGGTCTTCCCCTGCCGGTCCCGCCGCCTGATCGAGTGCGTCCACCCGTAACTGTCCGAAATACGGTATGCTGAAAGAGTGCGCCCGTAGCTCAGCTGGATAGAGCGAATGCCTCCGGAGCATTAGGTCGGGAGTTCGAATCTCTCCGGGCGCACCAGTTCCCAATGACAACTTGGAAATCGGCCATTTAATTGGCCTGTAGCCGATAGACCAACTGCTTTCGGGCATTCGGTCTTCGTGCAGCAGTCGCTCTATGGAGCGCGGTTTCGTGTTGTTCAGCCTCTCGAGGGAACTGGCATGTCCGCTGCCTCCCAGCTGCTGCTCTTCGATTCTTCCCCGGCCGCGCCTGTTTTTTCCGGCCCGGCTCCCCATCTCGTTCCGTCCCCTCACACATCGGCATCTCCTGCCCCTGGCACCTGCCAGCACTGTGGCTGCCATGCAGATTCCTGCCTTGACCGCACCGGCGAGCGCTGCTCGTGGGGCGATGACTCACGTACATGGTGCACTGGCGACGCCTGTGCCGCCCGCCATGCGCAAGCGCCCGCCCCGGCACCCGCACGCCGCAAGCCTGTCCTCAGCGGTATCTGCCACTGCCCTGTCTGTTCTGGTCGCGCCCGCGGCCGCTGCCGCCGCGCCGCCCACGAGCGCTACTAGGAGCCGCCAGCATGTCAGAGAACCCTCTCGTGTTTTCGCTCGCCATTGAAGTTCCTGAGAACTCCTGCATCCGGGAGTTCCCGTCCGTCAGCCTTCCGCTCTGGATGCGCATGCGCAGCTACCCGGATTTCGGCGAGGCTGCTGCGGCAATGGCCGCGTTCCGCATCACGGAACCTAAGACCGTCCACCGCATCCTCACGGTCCGCCAGTACGCCAACGGCATTGAGCCTCTGGTCGGTTTCATCGCCGCGTACTCTGAGCGCTTCCCGCTTATCTCCAACGAGCTCTATCTCGCGCAGCCGGTCTTCCGCGACCTGCATGATGCGCGGGCCTATGTGGCCTGCGAGCGGATGCGTCACAGCATTCCGTGGAACATCTACTCGGTCCACTCTCTTCCATCCACAACCCAAATCGAGGAAACCCATGCATAAGCACGTTTGGCCTGCCGCCGTCGTTTGCGCTGTTCTCACCGTTGCCGCCAGCACCCTGGCCGCGCAGTCCGCTCCCGCTGCTCCGGCATTGCCTGCCGCGCAGATCTCGGATGTTGAGCAGCTGAGGATCGAGAACATCCAGCTCAAGATCAACCTGCTGCGCCAGCAGTTCACTGATCTCAACACCCAGTACACCGCCGTGATCCAGCAGATCGAGCGTGAGCATCCCGGCTACGCATGGGACCCGGCGACCAACTCGCTGCGCGCCGTTCCCGCCCCGGCCAAGTCCACTGACCACAAGACCGCTGCCCCGCAGCCTGCTGTCAAGAAGTAGTTCACGCGGAGAAGACGAACCAATGGCAAAGCAATTGCTCTTTCAGGAAGCCGCGCGCGCTGCACTGTTGCGCGGGATGAATGCGGTGGCCGACGCGGTCGGCGCCACGTACGGCCCGCGCGGGCAGACGGTGGTTCTCTCTCGTCTCATGGGGCCCGCGCTGGTCACCAAGGATGGCGTCACCGTCGCTTCCACCATCTCGCTCGCAGACGAGTGGGAAAACGAGGGTGCCAAGCTCATCCAGGAGGTTGCCAAAAAGACCAACCAGGAGGCCGGCGACGGCACCACAGCGGCCACCGTGCTTGCCCGCGCGCTGTTTCGCGAAGGCTGTGAGTTGGTTTCCTCCGGCGCTGATCGCCGTGCCGTCGAGCGCGGCATGCATCTGGCCGTCGATGAAGTGGTTCGGCTGCTGCATCAGCTGGCCATCCCTGTGCAGCGTGACGATTTCGACGCCATCTGTCACGTGGCCACCATCGCCGCCAATGGCGATGAGGAGCTCGGCACAGTCATTGCGCGCGCCATCCAGCGCGTAGGGCTTGAGGGCGTCATCACGCTTGACCAGTCCGCCACCACGGAGACAGTGCTCGACGTGTCTGAAGGCCTGCAGCTTGAGCGCGGCTTTCTCTCGCCATTGTTCATGGTCAACCGGGCCCGCGGGGAGACAGTTTTCGATAAGTGCAATGTCTTCGTCACCGACGCGCGGCTGATCGACTCCAACCGCATGGCCTCTTTCCTGTCCACCTATTGCGAAAAGTGCGGCAAGGTGCCGTTGCTTCTGATCTGCGAGGACTGTGAAGGCGGCGCGCTGCAACTTCTGGCCGTGAACAACGGGCGCAGTCTGGCCGTGGTTCCAGTGCGCACACCTGGCTCAGGTCCCAGCAAGAAAGAAGAGATCGAGGATATTGCCATCCTCACTGGAGCGCGCGTCTACTCGGTTTCCACCGGTGATGATCCGGCTAACCTCCGCATCGAGGATCTCGGCTCGGCTGACCGCGTCATCGTCACGCCCTACCGCACCACCATCATCGGCGGCCATGGCCAGCCGCTGCGCGTTGAGACCCGCAAAGAAGAGTTGCGCGCGCGCATCGCTGATCCGGAGACCAAGGACTTTGCGAAGGCCCAGCTTGAGCGCAGGCTGGCCATGCTCTCGGCCTCCATCGCCGTCATCAAGATCGGCGCCAATGTCCACTCCAAGCTGCTGGAGAAGCGCGACCGCATTGAGGACTCCGTCAATGCCACGCTGGCCGCGCTGCGTGAGGGTATCGTGCCAGGCGGCGGCACGGCGCTGATTCGCTGCCTGCCCGGTCTGCAGCTCTATCTGTCCACGCTCGACGAGGGTACGCGCCTTGGCGCCAGCATTGTGGCCCACGCGCTTACCCAGCCGCTCACGCAACTGGCTGTCAATGCAGGAGTCGATCCGCACCGCATCGTGCGCTCGGTTGAGGCTGTCGATCACCTGATGCGCTGGCCGGAGCTGGTGAAGTTGCTGGATCGCTTCTGGCCGCGCCATCCGTGGCATGTGCAACTCGCAGCCAGCCGTGGGCAGCTCGTAGGCGTGATGCGCCACTGGGGCTACAACGCCGCTGATGACCGGCTTGAGAATCTCGTGCTGTCCGGCATCATCGACCCCGTTAAGGTTGTGCGCCTTGCCCTACAGAACTCGGCCGAGCTGACCGGCCTTCTGCTCACCACCGCCGCTCTCGTCGTCGACCGTCCCGAACCCCAACCCGCACCGCGGCCCGAGCCGCAAAGGAGCTAACGTGCGAACCTCTCCGCTCAAGCGGCCCGCCGGACCACATGCCGTTGCGGCATCCGCACTTGACGTCAAGACCCGGCGTAAGCGCGCCTGCGGCATCATCGTACGCATTCATCCCAAGGGCTTCGCCTTCATCAAGACACCAGACGCCGGTGACTTCTTCGTCTCCATCCGCTCCATGCGCGATCGTGCGCACTGGATCGAGCAGCAGCCTGTCAGCTTCCTGCCCGGCAATGCCAAGCCCGGCACCCGCACCGCGCCTCCAGCTTTCGATGTTGCCGCCATCTCGCTTGACGAGTACCTGGAGAGGACGCGCGGTGAGAAAGAGAGCCGCGCGTCATGAACTGCTTCTACTCGCAAGACGACTTTGAGAAGCAAGTCACACGCGACGCTCTGGCGCGATTCCATGCGGCAGAGATCGAGCGTAGAGCACCGTGGCGCGCGCGGCGGCGCCGCCGGATCTTCACGGCTCTGTTTGTCCTCGCCGTCATCGTGGCGTGGCTTGTGTGGCCGGGAATCTAGCAGGGAGAACCAAGGGTGACTTTGTCGAAGGCAAAACACGTCCAAACGCCGCAGGGCATTCTGCTGCTGCGTGATCTGCGCGAGCGCAACTGGAGTTGGTTCCAGAATGAGCTGCTCGACCACTTCGCGCCGCTGATCGGCCCCTACGCCGTTGCTGTCTATCTCTGCCTCTGCCGCATGCTGCGCGGCAATGAGGCCACGGCACAGGTCTCTGTGCGGCAGATTGAGGCGGTGTGGCAGCGCTCCGGCTTCCGCGCATCGCTGTCTCGCACCTCCGTGCATCGCTCGCTGCGCCTGCTTGAGCAGGCTGGCATGATCCGTCTCGTCGTCGCGGGCACACCGCGCCAGCCTGCCACCTGGGGACTGGTATCGCTGCCTGAGCTCGCCGGTTCCATGACCGTCGAGCAGTGCGACAACCTCGCATGGCAGTACGACGCTCAGAGAGGTCGTGCTGAATCCGAAGGTGTCACCGTGGGGGACGCTAAAACCCTGTTGAAAAGCTCTGGAAAAGCCTGTGAAGAAACACGGATTTCCACAGAAATTCCGGGGACGCTAATGTCCCCCACGGACATTTCAGCGTCCCCCGTGGGGGACAAGCTCCTTATTAATAAAAGAAAAGAAATAAAGAAAGACAATAAAGGCCCCGCTGCGCGGGGGATGAGTGTGAATTTCCCTTCGCACTCAGACACAAAACCCACCGCACCCACATCCAGCCGCGTCACGCCGCAGCAGCTTGAGCGCGTGCTCGCCAAGATGCGCGCGCCAGAGATGCCGCGCACCAAGGCAGGTGCGCGATGATCCCAGCCACCCTTGAAGTGCGTCACTGCCAGACCTACTTGCGGACGCCATTGTGCACTCTGCGCAATCTCCCCGGACCCGGTGCAGATATGCGGCCCGACGAAATGCGTGCGCTTGCCGCCGCGTTGCTGACCGCTGCTGACGACTGTGAGTCGCGGCCCATGAGCAAGCGCTCTTACTGCGCCGTCAATCACAGCTACGACCTCCAGGCAGGTGCGCGATGAAACACCCGTGGGGATTTCTTGGCTGCTGGTTCATCGCGCTTATCGCGGCCGTCTTTCCGCTCCTCGTGTTTGCGGTAGCTCCGCGAATCGGATTTTTTCTGATCGGATGCTGGCTCGGTTTTCACGTCGGGCCGTGGTCTGAAGCCTTGTACCAGCACATGTTTCTGCGCCAGCGCCAGCGCGATGTGCATGAAGCCTTACTGCTGACCATCGAGCGCGCCGTGTGCACCATTCGCGGCCGCTGCCGTCGCGACCCCTCCGATCCCGCTGCATGGATCGACGTGGATCTCTCCTGCAAGAACGAGATCCGCATCCTCGAACTGCTGCACCTGGCGCAATGCGATCCGGCGCAGCCTAACCGCGTGTTTCTGCGCGTGTACGCCAACTCCGGAGAACCGCATGCCTAAGCCAGATATCACTCCCCTCAACCTCGACACTGTCGCCCGTGGCGCCGCCATCGAGTACTTCGAAAAGGCGATCACCAAGGTGATGGACAACATCGCTGACCCGGATACATCCGCCACGGCAGCGCGCGAAATCACCATCAAGTTCAAGTTCAAGCCCGAGGCCGACCGCCGTGCCTGGAAGCTTTCCACGTCCTGCAATTGCAAGCTCGCCGCTGTCGAGGAACACGTCAGCCGCGGCTACATCGGCAAGGACTCCGAAGGCCACTCCTACGCCGTCGATCAGGATCCGCGGCAGGACATTCTCTTCGAGCCACCTGCCAAGTCCGATCCGGTCATCTCGTTTCCGGCAGCACAGTAGCACTGTCGTCACCGTCCACCGCAACGCAGTTTCAACGCAAGTCGCACAGGAGCAATCCGCATGTTCAAAGAGCTTTTGCAGGAAATCGTTACACTCTCCCGGCAGGACAAGCCGCAGGATGCAACCACAACCTTGTCGCCGAACGGGACCGGGTATCTGTACCGCGTCAACCCCACTTCCAACGGTCGCCAGCTCGGTGAGATCGTGCAGCCGCCGCGCCCGGCCAAGCTCGACGTCAACACGTTGACCGGATTTCTTGACGCCGTGGAGATTCTCAAGGTCACGCCGGACGAGTACGCCATCCACGTCGAGGACTACGAGACCGTCTCTCTCATCACGCGCGCCACTGACGTCTTCGGCGTGCGAGACAAGCTGATCGTCGCTGAACATGAGCCGCTGACAGCCTTCACGTTTGACCAGTTCTACACCGACCCGCAGCGCTTCATCATCAGTCTGCAGGCGGGATTTCTGCAGACGGAAAACATCGATTACCTCATCAAGCTGGCATCTAGCCTGAAGGCCGGCAACACCGTGCAGACGCAGGACGACGGTTTCTCGCAGGTCGCTACCGTCCGCACCGGCGAAGTCTCCTCGGCTGAGGTCAAGATTCCGCCGCGCATCAAGCTCATCCCGCTGCGTACCTTCCCTGAGGTTGAGGAGAAAGACGGTCCCGCCGCCATTGAGAGCGAGTTCCTCGTCCGCCTGCGCCAGACCTCTGAAGGCTCGCCCGCCATCGCTCTGTTTGACGTGGACGGCGGACGCTGGAAGGGACTCACGCAGCGTGCCATCAAGGCCTGGCTTGAGAAGAAGATCGCGGACAAGAAGATCGACCTGCCCATCCTGGCCTAGACCCCTGAACCTGCAACCTGCACACCGGCGGAGCGCCTCACGCGCGCTCCGCCAGAAAGCTCCGAGCATGCAGAACCTCTACTCCAATCCGGTGGTCCTCAAAGTCATCAACGGTACCCAGCGCTCTGATGTGCATCTCTGCCGCACCTGCTCCATGGGCCACCACATCCAGGCTGCCAACAGCGGTTTTGAGCTGATTCGCTGCATGAGGTTCAGTCCGCTGGTTATTCAGGAACCCATTGCACGCTGCTCTCACTACCTGGACCGTACACGGCCATCGTTGCAGGCCATGGAAGAGATCGCATGGTCGCTCATGACAGACAAGGGTGGCCGTTCCCTCGGCTTTCTCTCGCCTGAAGAACTGCGCCGCCGTGAGCCAAATAGCCTTCCATCCGCTCCCACACCCGGGTTCGGCGCCTGATCGCAGAAAGGATTTGTCCATGCCACCTGTCACTCCGCAGTCGTCTCTCTGGTCTGATCCCGGGCCAGGCATCTGCACCGCTTCCGCTGTTGAGCGGTGGCGCAACTCCAGCCGCACCGCAGGGCAGCAGTACGCTGCCACGCACCGCGATATCCGGCCGCTGAGCGTGCGCTGTTGGACTGCCGTCTCCCGGCGTCTGCACGGCACCACCCTGGTCCTCGGTGGCTGTGGAGTGCTCTACGGTGCCGCATGGGTCGTTAACGCGCTTTCAACCGGGCGTGGTGCCACACTGGTTGCCACTCTTCGCCATCTCGTTCGCTGAAAGGGATCACACGTGAAGGAAGAAATGCAGACTCGTCGCGGCGATTGGATTCTGACCTACAGCGGCGTTAAGTTTTGGCCGCTCGATCCTCGCCCGGAAGATATCAGCGTCATTGACATCGCGCATGCGCTCTCGCAGACCTGCCGCTTCACCGGCCACACCACCGTGCCGTACTCCGTTGCGGAGCATGCAGTCCGCGTGTGCGAGCTGCTCTCGAATTGGTGCGTGGGAGACAAGTCCATCGCTGGCCGCGCGTTTGTCGAGGTTGTTCTTCAGGGCCTCCATCATGACGACTCAGAGGCCTACATCTGCGACTTATCGCGGCCCCTGAAGCATGGGACCGAACTCGGCCGTCTTTACCGCGAGCTTGAAGCGCCCCTGCAGAAGAGCATCTATCTCGCCTTCGGTCTGCCGGCTGAAGATCATCCGGCGGTGCGCTGGGCAGACGATGTGCTTCTTCGCAACGAGCAGGAAGATCTGATGCCTTGCGATAGCAGGCACCGCTTCCCCTCCGATATTCCCCGCGTCCTCATTCAGCCATGGTCGGCGCCTGAAGCCGAACATCGCTTCCTGATGATGAACCAGGCGCTGATGAACACCCTCGAGGCTTTGCGATGAAAGTCTGCCCCACCTGTCATCGGCCCTTTGGCGGCAAGCAGCGCATGTGCTTTGCCTGCGGCAAGCCCATCCTGCGCCGCCACAAGTGGCACATCGTCGGCTGCTACATCGTCCACGACGACTGCTCCCAGCCCACCCTGCGCCCGCTGTTCGTCGATGACGCCGCAGTTCAACCAGTGCTTGCGCCTGCGCCCGGCGAGCCCGAACCCGTCACCGGATGACTGCCCTGCGCTGTTGCGTCTGTGACTACCTCGGCATTGAGCGCCGCGCTGACCGCATCGTCTCTGGCTCCAGCGGGCTCGGCATCTGCAACCGCTGTATTGCTTCTGCAAGAGGGACCATGATCGAGAATCCAAAACCCGGCAAGCCCTACATCACCGATCAGCTCTGCGCGTGCGGCTGCGGAACAAAGATGATTTCCACCAGCGTCGAGGCAGGACGGAAGTACATCTGGGGCCACAAACATGCTGTGTCCGCAGGCCATGTCCGGCCCACCGCTCCCACGCGCATGCTCCAGAAGCCCGGCGGCCGCTCTGGTCCCGTCACCTCGATCAATCTCGACCAGGTGCGCCTGTTTCTCACGGCGAGCATGCAGCAGTGCACAGCGGACGTTGATGCGTTCGACAAACAACTTGCGGAGCTCGACCAGCGCGCATCGGTTCTGCACTCTGCTCTTGAGACCGCGCGGCTGGAGCGACTGAAATTTCAGAACGCACTCGCTGCGATCGATGGCAAGCAGTTTTCGAACATCCCACCCGTCCGCAGAGACGAAGAAGTGCTCCTGCCCCTGCCGCCAGCGATGCAGCCGCAATCCGATCTCATGAGTTTCGACCACGAGATCGATGTAGAAGTGGCGCGGAAGTTTTCTCTTCCCGTGGAGCTGAGCGCCGGCAGTGGCCATCTCGGCATTGTCTTTAAGCGGCATCACATATCGCAGGCTTTTATTGTCCGTGTTGCCGGTCTCCCCGGCTGCGTTTCGCAGGGTGCGACCGTCTTAGACGCCATCGCCAACATCGGTGTAGCCATTCAAGCCTGGGCCCGCGCTCAGGAAAGCAAGGAGTCGCAAACCGCATGCCAATCCTGAATTACAGCACTGAAGTTCCACCGGAGCGCACCGTCAGTGAGATCACGCAACTGCTTGTGCGTAAGGGAGCCAGATCCATCACTTCAGATTTCACAGAGCAGGGTCAAATCAAGGGCGTTTCGTTCGTCATGCTTGTCGGCGGCTTCCCGATCCGCTTCCTTCTGCCCGCCAACGTTGAGGGTGTCGCCCGCGCCATGCTGCGTGAGAAACCTTTCAATGCCTCGCGCAGCCGCACTCGCGGCGGCAAGGTGGCCTATGACGCCAAAGTGCGTATCCGCGCCCGGTGGGTTGCATGGCGAATCCTCAAGGATTGGGTAGCCGCACAGATTGCGCTGATTGAGTCTGAACAGGCTGAAGCCGCTCAGGTCTTCATGCCCTACGCGCAAGACGACAACGGCCGCGGCATGTATCAGCTCTGGGCTGAGAACAACCAGAAGCGGCTGACAGCGGGAGAACCCATCCATGCCTAAACATCTGCTTTACAACCAAGCGGAAATCCGCGACGAGCTTTACGCAGTGTGGAACCAGATACAGGAACTGTGGAACGCGCACCTACTAGCATCTGCTCGCTCCAGCGCGCCACATCTTTCCCAGTGCAACGTCTGTGCCATGTATCGGCACCGCCAACACGGAATCAGCGATGCCATTCGCCACTTCGGCGGCAGAGTCAGGAGGAACAACTGATGGGCGCCAAGACTGGAATCGAATGGACCGACGCAACGTGGAACCCGATCATGGGCTGCTCGCGCGTGAGCGAAGGATGCCGTCACTGCTACGCAGAAGGTGTGGCCGCGCGGTTCGGCCTCAAGAAGAACGGCGCGGAGAAGAAACCAACCGTCTATGACGGCCTGATTCACATCGTCAACGGTGAGCCCGTCTGGACCGGGAAAATCGTCGAGACGCGCCAGTTGCTCACGCCGCTGAAGTGGCGTAAGCCGAAGCGCATCTTCGTCAACTCGATGTCGGACTTGTTCCACGAGAACGTGACCGACGAACAGCGCGACCGCATATTCGCGGTGATGGCGTTGTGTCCGCAGCATACCTTCCAGGTACTCACCAAGCGGCCTGCGATCATGCACCGGTATCTGAGCGATTCGGAAACAAGCCTGCGAGTGCAGGATTGCGTCGATGAGATGACCGATAGCTACGCGTATGTAGAACCGTTTCCGAATCTGTGGCTGGGTGTGAGCGTGGAGAACCAGGCTGCCGCAGACGAGCGTATCCCGCTGCTCTTGCAGACGCCGGCGGCGGTGCGGTTCCTGAGCTGCGAGCCGTTGTTAGGACCACTTTTGATTGAAGGCGCTCTCCATAACTTACCCGAGTTCGATGATGTTCCCCAATTGCCACGGATCGACTGGGTGATCTGCGGCGGCGAGAGCGGCCCGCACGCGCGCCCCATGCATCCGGACTGGGCGCGCAGCCTGCGCGATCAGTGCGCAGCCGCTGGCGTGTCGTTCTTCTTCAAGCAGTGGGGCCAGTGGACGCCTACGGCCGATCCAAAGATTGCAGCTGATCGAGGAATATCGCTCAAGGATTGCTTGTCTTGGCATGCAAAAAAGGCGGACGCAGGATCGCTGCTGGATGGCATCGAGCACAAAGCCTTCCCAGAGGTGCACGCATGAGCCGTGAAATCAAGAGAAGGCAAGCATACCTGCGTCAGGAAAATCTGCTCTACAGCGAAACATTTGTGAGCATTCCAGAGAAGAGATGGGCACCTCTTCCTGATGGCTGGCCGCGCCCGGATGCGGTCTATCGGTCCTCGCGCTTCCTGGCTCAGGTATTTGCCCGGCGCGATGGCGCACGCCGCATCAGCGTCATGCGCACCATGATCGACGAATCCGGCAACTGGCTGCAGGGAATCAGTTGGGACGATCTGATGGCGGTGAAGTCTGGCTGCGGGTTTGCGAACTGCTGGGCTGTCGAATGCTTCCCTGCTGAGACTGAAGTCGTCAACGTCGCAAACCTGCGCCACTTGTTTGTTCTCCCCGAAGCGCCAGCCTTCGCCTGGCGCAGAAATGAGGTGCACGCATGAAAGCTCTCAGTGTTCGTGCTCCGTGGTGGTGGTACCTGCTCCATGGCTACAAGCCCGTCGAGAATCGCTCGCGCCAGTGGAACATCCGCGGCACCATCGCACTCCATGCCAGCGCGTGGTGGAACCTGACACAGATCCGGCTGGACAACGTCGCCGCGGAATCCATGGCTGCTGACTCCGGACTGGAGATTGAGAAGCCTCTCAACTGGGCAGATGTGCGCGCGGCTGGCGGGTGTCTGGTCGGCACCATTCAGATCGTCGACTGTGTCTCGACACACAGCTCGCCCTTCTTTACCGGGCCACACGCGCTGGTCGTGCGCAATCCGGTCGTCTTCCTCAAGCCCGTCCCGTTCCGGGGTGCGCAAGGATTCTTTGACGTACCCAATGCGGTGATTGAGAAAGCTCTGGCGCCGGTAGCTAAGTCGGTCACTGTCCAGGCCTGCGAGCGTCGACCTGCACATGCCAAGTCTCGCTACAACTACACCGGCTCCGTCCAGCCCTGCCCGCAGTGCGGCTGCATGGTTGTCGATACCCCTGCCCGCTGGTATGAGCATCGCCAACGGATTCATCACGCTCTCTAGGAGATTTCATGCGCCCCAATCGAACCATCTGGATCGTCTCCAATGCGGAGAATCCCACCCGCGAGTGGCGGCTGATCCTTACCCTGCATCACTACAACGTCACCGCGTGCAAGCGCTGGGGCGCAGAAGATCCTGCGGCTCTCAAGCCGGAAATGTTGCAGGTTGAATCGCTTCCTGATGTCGTGCTCTTCCTGCTTTCTGAACATGACAACAAGAAAGCAGCAGTCCGTCTGATCGCCGCACTCGTCGAGTGCAGTCGCAGCGGGCGTCGGTATGCTCTGCCCAACATCCTTGTCAGGCTCAGCCTGGGCGTCGAACTCGACTCCGCCGTATCCTGCGCCATTTTGGAGACCGGTGCACAGCTGCACACCGGAGAGCGCAGCCACGCTCAGAGCATAGAGACGCTTCGATTCCTCTCCGCCCGCAAACGCGGCCCTCGGCCAGTCCCAGTTCCAACTCTCACCGCTGCGCAGGTGACGGCATGAAGCAGACAGAACTGAACGCGCTGGCGCATGAAATCGCCATGTCAACCGTGCAGTCGGATATCGAGTGTTTTTGCACCTCACAACAGATCTCCGGAACACGCTTTGGCCGCTGGTATGACGCCACAACAGCCGCGCCCGACGCAAAGGACTACGTAGACCGCGCCGTGCACTATCTCGACGCACTCAACCTGCTGGAGCACCACCCAGAGAATCCAACGCTGGTTCGCATGAAGAAGGAGTCTCGGTGACAGATCACAAACGCAAATTGCGCGCTGCTGACCTTTTCTGCGGCGCTGGAGGTACCTCGCAGGGATTGCTGATGGCAGCCAACGAGATCGGCGCGGACCTGACGCTCGTGGCGGTGAACCACTGGCAGGTGGCCATCGACACGCATGCCGCAAACCACCCTTATGCGAAACATCTCTGCACTGGTCTCGACAATGTGGACCCGCGCAAGCTGGTTCCAGGTGGCCGGCTGGACGTGCTCTGCGCGTCGCCGGAGTGCACACATCATAGCGTCGCGCGCGGCGGCAAGCCGATGTCAGACCAGTCGCGTGCCTCAGCCTGGCATGTGCTGCGTTTTTGTGAGGCCTTGTATGTCGAAAACGTCGTCATTGAGAACGTGACCGAGTTCCAGTCATGGGGACCGCTGGGCGCGAACGGGCGCCCGCTGAAATCAAAGAAAGGCCAACTGTTTCAGCAATTGATCGCGTCCTTCCGCGCGCTGGGCTACAAGCATGTCGAGTGGCGTGAGCTTGTGTGTGCTGACTATGGCGACCCGACAACGCGGAAGCGCCTGTTCATCGTCTGCCGCCGCAACAAGCCGATTCGCTGGCCCGAACCCACACATGTTCCGGCTGCGCAGATAGCGGAGCACGGCTTGTTCGCGGATGATCGCAAGCCGTGGCGCACCGCCCGCGAAATCATCGACTGGTCCATCCCCTCGCAGAGTATCTTCGAGCGCAAGAGACCGCTGGCTGACAAGACGCTGGCCCGCATTGAGGCGGGACTTCGCAAGTTCTGCGGGATCGACGTTGATCTGCGAAAGTGCATGGCCGAGGATTTGCGGCCGTTTCTCGTAGTGCTGCGTGGAACCGGAACCACGGCCAGCGTGGATGAGCCTCTGCACACGGTGACTGCCAGCGGCAACCACTACGGCCTGGTACAGCCGTTCCTCGCACAGTGGGATCAGACGGGTAGTGACAACAAGGGCCGCTCTATCGATGAGCCTGTGCCGACGGTGGTCACGAAGGCGAACACAGGTGTTGTAGAGCCAGTAATCATCCCGGCCCGTAAAGCGTGGCGTTCTGATCTTGGGCGAGTTGGAGATCCGGTGATCGATCCCTTCCTTGTGCAGGCTGGAGGGCCTGAAGGCAAAGGCCGCGAGCCACATAGCATCGATGCCCCAATGGCGACGGTGGTAGCAGAGAACCACACGGGTCTTGTGCAGTCGTTCATTCTCGGCCAGCAGTCAGGCTCAGCGCCGCGCGAAGTCGATGCTCCATTGCCGACGGTTGCAACAGGGGGCGCCATCAGCCTTACGCAGTCATTCCTGATTGCCTACTACGGCACTCAGAACATGAGCGAGACTGGCGATCCGCTTCCGACGGTGACCACGCATGAGCGCTTTGGTCTAGTCGAGGCCGAGGTGATGCATTACCGCCTAGACATCCGCTTCCGCATGCTGCAGCCGCGTGAGCTGGCCCGCGCGCAAGGCTTCCCCGACAGCTACAAGTTCACCGGGAACCGGGAGGACGTGGTGAAACAGATCGGCAACGCCGTGCCTCCGCACACTGCGAAGGCGCTGATCATGGAGGCGCTGGCATGAGCACACTTCTTGAGCGTTACGACGCATTTCTCCGCGCCAAGCTGCAACTCGCCACGCCGCGCGGCTTCGAGATTCCGCTCGACGCAATCAACCCACTGTGCCAGCCGCACCAGCGCGACATCATCCGCTGGAAGATCGCCGGCGGCACACGCGCCAACTTCTCCGCCTTCGGCACCGGCAAGACTCCAGAGCAGATTGAACCGGCCCGCATCATTCAGCATCACACGAACGGTCATTTCTTGCAGGTTGTGCGGCTCACCAACCGGCGCGGCTTTATGGCCGATGGGCACATGGAGGGCGAGAGTTGGAAGAAGCGCGCGGCCGAGTTGGGACTCGACTACGACCGTGTGCGGCGCGAGTACTCCATCGACTACCGCTGGGTGCAGAGCACAGACCAGGTGGGCGAGCCCGGAATCTACCTCACGAACTATGAGAGCGTGCGCGAGCGCAAGCTCGACGTAAGCAAGTTCGATGCCGTCGCCCTGGACGAGGCCTCAATCCTGCGCGGGTTCGGCGCCACCAAGACATTTCGTGAGCTCATGGCCATGTTCGAGGGCTCTGCAAAGTACCGCTTTGTCGATACGGCAACGCCCAGCCCAAATGACTACATCGAACTGCTGGCCTATGCTGCCTTCCTCGACATCATGGACGTGGGGCAGGCCAAGACGCGGTGGTTCAAGCGTGACTCTGAGAAGGCCGATCATCTGACGCTGCGCCCGGGCAAAGAGCGTGAGTTTTGGCTGTGGGTCAGCTCCTGGGCTGTGTTTCTGCAGCGGCCATCTGACCTCGGCTACTCCGATGAGGGATACGAACTGCCCGAGATGGAAGTCCACTGGCACGAGCTGCCTTCCAGCTACGAGGATGCAGGCATCGAGAGTTCCGGACAGGGCAGGCTGGTACCTGACTCGCGCCTGGGAGTTGTGACCGCCTCGCGTGAGAAGCGGCGCAGCATGCACGCGCGCATCGCAAAGATGATGGAACTGCGCGCCATCGATCCGGGCGCACACCGGGTCATCTGGCATGACTTGGAAGACGAACGTGTGGCGATCGAGAAAGCACTGCGCGACAGCGATGCCAAGTGCTGGGAAACCGTCACCGGCAACGGATCGCAGAGCCTTGAAGAGCGCGAGACGGTTCTCGAGGCCTTTGAGAATGGCAAGCTGCAAGAGTTGTCTACCAAGCCGGTGATCGCCGGTCGAGGCTGCAACTTCCAGTACCACTGTTGGTGGGAAATCTTCTGCGGCATCGGCTTTAAGTTTGAAGACTTCATCCAGGCCGTCTACCGTGTGGACCGGTTCCTGCAGCCGCATAAGGTGCGCATTGACCTCATCTACACCGAGGCCGAGCGCGGCGTGCGCCAACTCCTCGAAGAGAAGTGGGAGAACCATAAGCGGCTCACCGCTGAGATGTCGGCGCTGATCCGCCAGTACGGCCTGGCAACCAACGCGCTGGAGGTTGAGTTCGGGCGCACGCTGGGCGTGGAGCGCAAGGAATGGCGCTCGGAAGCGGCCGTGCTGGTCCACAACGATGCTGTGCTTGAAGCGGATCAGATGGCTCCGGACAGCGTCGACCTCATCCTGACGTCCATACCGTTCAGCACGCAATACGAGTACTCTCCCAGCTACAACGACTTTGGGCATACCGACTCGAACGAGCATTTCTGGCAGCAGATGGACTTTCTGACGCCGAACCTGCTGCGCGTGCTCAAGCCCGGCCGCATCGCCGCCATCCACGTCAAAGACCGGGTCGTGCCCAGCGGACTCACAGGCCGCGGCTACCAGACGGTCTATCCGTTCAGCGACGACTGCCGTGCGCACTTTGAGCGGCATGGGTTTGGGTTTCTCGGCCGTCGCACCATCGTGACCGACGTTGTGCGCGAGAACAACCAGACGTACCGCCTTGGCTGGACGGAGCAGTGCAAAGACGGCAGCCGCATGGGCCCGGGCATGTCGGAGTACTTGCTGCTGTTCCGCAAGGATCCATCGGACACGTCGAACGGCTACGCCGATGCGCCTGTGGCGAAGTCGAAGGACAACTACACTCGATCGCGCTGGCAGATTGACGCACACGCATTCTGGCGCTCCAGCGGCGACCGGATGCTCTCGGCAGAGGACCTGGTCGGCATCACCTATCCGCAGATGTTTCAGCGCTTCCGCACCTACTCGCTGGGCGAGATTTACGACTACGAGCGCCACGTCATGCTCTGCGAAAGCCTGGAGGTGTGCCAGCGCTGTGGTCACATCCACACCGGCGACAAGCGGTGCCTGCGTTGCGAGTGCAAGGTCGACCACTCGCGCCTACCAAAGAAGTTCATGCTGCTGCAGCCGCAGAGTTGGAGCGGTGAGGTGTGGAGCGATGTTGCGCGAATGAGGACGCAGAACGGGGCGCTCTCGGCCGACGGCAACGAAATGCATCTCTGCCCGCTACAGTTCGACATCGTCGACCGCGTGGTGCGGATGCACTCGCAGCCCGGAGAAGTCGTCTACGACCCATTTTCCGGCGTCGGCACCGTGCCACTGCGCGCCGTGAAACTTGGCCGCAAGGGCTATGGATCAGAGCTGGCCGAGGGCTATTGGAAATCGAGCGTCGAGTACATGCAGAAAGAGGCGCAGAAGCTGGCTACACCGACGCTGTTCGGTCTGCTGGACCAGGAAGGTGCCGCATGACCGCCTATCTCCATTTCGTCCCCGCCAACTGTGATGCCATCTGCCAGCAATGTGGTCATCAGATTGCGCGCAACAGTTGCACCATGTTCGTCCGCCCGGCCGGCGAACTCATCCCGCAGCGCCAGCTTTGCTATGCCTGCGGCATCAAGCTTCTCGAAACTCAGGAAACGGAGGCAACACCCGCATGAAAGACGTCGTTCTCTACGCCGCAATGGAGCGCCTCGCCAGCTCAAGCTGGGGGCAACAGGGAGTCGGAGCCTGTGCCGATCCTCTCACACGCCTCGCGCTTCTCACCCGCAACCTGGCCCGTCCCGTGCGCTCCCAGCCTGAACACGTTCTGGCCCTCACCCTGCTCGGCTTCCGCACGCTTGAAGCCCATCGCCAGCAGGTTGCCCTGCGCCGCGCCATCCATGCCCCAAAGCGCATAGCCCGCGCCGCATAACTGCGAACGCTGGCGCGAGGGTAAAAGGAGAAAACGATGGGCGAAGTGACGAAATGCGAACTATGCGGCGAACCGATGCCGCAAGGCGAAGAAATGTTTAAATTCCACGGATACAGTGGCAACTGCCCAAAACCACCACTGCCGCGACTCATTAGCGGCGCAGAAATGATCGCGCTCGAACGACGCCGCCAGATCGAAGTTGAGGGGTGGACGTCAGAGCACGATGATGAGCATTCAATGGCCCAAATGGCCATCGCGGGCCTTAGTTATGCCAGCGTAGCCGCATCGCAGGTTCGGCTGCGTGACGGCTGCATTAAGGAAGTTCTGCCGATCTATTGGCCTTTTTCGCCTGATTGGTGGAAGCCTGCAAACGATCCAGTTCGCAATTTGGTAAAAGCTGGCGCTCTAATCGCGGCGGAGATCGATAGGCTCCAGCGCAACAGCAAGTAACGTCGCGATGAGCACAACAAAGCAACGTGGAGGCAAGCAGTGACCAGAGCAGTACAATCCTTTCCTTCCGGTAGGCAGCTTCCCGGCGCACTTGTTACCCGCAAGCTGGGCGCGCCGGTCACGGCCTATGAGCAGAAGCTGACAGAGCTGCATCTTGTGTCATCCGAGGCATCCTCGTCGCCGTCCATGCGCGCCTGGGTGCGTGCAAACTTCCGCCGCGTTTATGTTCCCGAGTCGCTGCTTGATGCGCTTGGGCTCGATCATCGCGACTGGATGCCGTCTGGAGCAGCGGTCTTTCCGGATTCCCCGTGTACGCTGGCCCGCGGCCACACCGGTGCCACCCAGCGCGACAGTGTGTAAGCCAATTCAACTGAAAGGAGAATGGTCACCCGCAAAACTTGCTGAACACGGCCGCGCGTCGCCGGGAAACGGCGTGCGGCCACAAACAAACCACCACGGGGAGAGAGATCAATGGACGATCCGATGATGCCGGGATGGCTCGCATTCACCATCCTGATCGGCGCCTTCTGCTGGACATGCGAATGGATCGCAGAAAAGCAGCGCGAGCGCGAGGAGCGCGTCGACTCATCCTGGCGCTGGTCGAATCTGCGCGCCGGAATCGTTTCCGATGAGTTTCCCGGACCACGATAACTTCACGCCCAGATGAGCAGAGAGGTAGACAAGCATGAACGAGTTGAAGACACGGGCATACTACGAAAACATGGCCGCGAGCGACGTGTTTGACGTGGCGGAACTGCTCGAAAACATCGATAAATTGGAGGCGCAGAACAAGGCGCTGCGCGATGCTCTGGATGGGTGTTATCCGTTAGCCATCGCCCACGCAGGCACATATCAAGCTGCGCATGGTCTTCCGAATATGCACCCTGAACATGCCGCAATCATTGGAGCAGCCAGTATCGTCCTCAACCAGAAAGATCAGGAAGAGATAGGAGCGGAAGATGCTGTCGAACATCACGACTAAGATGTTTCTCTTGCTATGCGGACACGCTCTATGCGACTACCCGCTGCAAGGCGACTTTCTGGCGCGTGGGAAGAACCACAAGGCTCCGATACCGGGTGTGCCGTTCTACCACTGCCTTGTCGCCCATGCTTTGATCCACGCTGGGATGGTCTACCTGGTCACGGGCTCGCTGTGGCTCGGGATTGCTGAGTTCGTCCTCCACGCTGCGACGGACTACGCGAAGTGCGATGGTCGTCTGACGTTCAACCAAGACCAGGCAGTTCACGTGGCCTGCAAACTGCTGTGGGCAGTGCTGTAGTCGCCGCCCTCAACCCGAGCGGTCAGGAAGGACAGGAGGGGTGATGAGTACGATTAGCGATCTGCAAGAAGTTTCGACTTCTCTGGATAGGTGCTTCGGATCGATCAAACGCGAGATGCGTGAAATAGAAGCTCTTGGAAAGCGTGGACAAGTGCTCATTGAAAAGTACGAGGCGCAGCAAAGAGAACGAAAACGTGAAGTATTTAGCCGCAAGGAGGCCGCAGGTGAGTGAGCAGAAGCAGAATACGGACCGCGAACTGTGGCGGGAGCCGGGAGATTGGCCCAACGGCGACTATTACGCACCTAGCATCCACGTTACCGCTTGGGGAAACATCGGAATTGACTGCGACGGTATGGTATACGTGGCCCCGGTGCGTGAGTGGCACAAGGCAATGATGCTCAAGGCAGGCCACGAGCGCATCATCGCCGAGCAGAAGGCCGAGATTGAGCGGCTGAAGCAGGAGCACGCGAGCGCCATTGTCAAGGCGCGGATTGAGGAGCTGCAGGTTTCTAAAGCAGTGATTGTTCATGAAGCGGTGAGAGAGATCTTTAAGGTATTAGACGTGTCTTTTTCGCGTGGCAGATACTTTGCCAATTTACGTCAACAGACGATGGAGATCATCATCGAGCAACATTTTGAAAGGCACATCGCCGATCTCACCCGCGAGGCAGAAGGAGGCACGCAAAGATGAGGTACTTTATTGACACAGAATTCAGCGAGCGCGGCGCACATGCTCCCATCGACATGATCAGCATCGGCATCGTGGCGGAAGACGGGCGGGAGCTGTACCTGGAGAGCAGCGAGTGGGTTCTGGCTGACATCAATCCATGGGTGCGGGCCAATGTGCTTCCCCACCTGAAGGGAGAGATGTATCCCCTGGCGGAGATCGCCGATCGCGTGAAGGCGTTCTGCGGGCTTGTGTATGGCAAGCCGGAATTCTGGGGCTATTACGCCGATTACGATTGGGTCGTTTTCTGCCAGATCTTCGGTGCGATGGTCAATCTACCAGATGGCTGGCCGATGTACTGTCACGATCTGAAGCAGCTTTGTGACAGCCAGGGAAATCCGAGCCTTCCGGAGCAGACCTCCACCAATCACAACGCACTGAACGATGCCCGCTGGAACCGCATCGCCTTCGATTTTCTGACAAACCGCATACTCGACGTAGATGGAGGAACTTGTGAATCGGCCTATCCAAACGCCTGAAAACTATTTGTGGACAGAAGATATGGTAATGCGCGTTCTAGGCCTTGTTCCGAAGAATGAACCTTTCGATGCACCGCCACATGAACTTGCTCAGCTCGTCGGTTCAAACCTTGATACGCAGCTTATTACGCAGTTTGCAGATTGGCTTCGCAGGCATGAGATGCATGCCTATCAAACCATTTTTGTCGATGCCCTACCCGCGCTCATGCTCGGCTATCTTCGCGAGGTCGCTAGGCCGCTGTTCGATTACGTGTTGAACTGTGAACGCACCGCCTATGAATCGCTCATGACCAAGCATCCAGAGCCTATCGTGTTCAACATATCTCCGGAACGTCGCGCCCACTGCGACGCGATCAATAAGACTTCGGAAGCGATTGAACGGGGTGACAGGAGGGAGTGGTGATATGAAGCACTGGATTAAGTGTTTATTTTCGTTTTGTCGGCATGACTGGATTTTCATGAGAAACATCTACGGTGATGAAATCAACAAATGCGAAGGGCACCGATCCATGTGGTGCTGCCGTAAATGCGGCGTTTTGAAGACAAAACCGAATTTGATGGACTAACCCGCGCTGAGCGCGCAGAGAGAGAACTGATGAAGCACACCCGCAAATTTGACCGCAGTCGTCACCTTCTGCGTCTTGCCGCTCAGGCCGAGGCCTCTCCGGAGCGAACCGAGGGCATATTCTTTTGTGCGCACGACGGTATCTGGTTTCTGCCGCGGATCGGACCGATGCGTAAGATTACCCGCGAACAAACTGACACGATAGCTAAGGCGCTGACCGCAGTGAAATATACGTTTACGAGTTACGGCGGTGCTCCGGGCGGAGGCAAGATGTACGCGCAGCAGGCGCGCATGGTAGCCGACCATCAACCAGTCAAGCTTTACGGCGGCGCACGGAATCCAGGCCGCAGATATCCGGATCTGGGCATTGTCCCGACCCGCCCCGCACGTTTCGAACGCATCTGGCTCAACGAAGCCGAGCAAATACCCTACGGTCTGTTGCGCTCGATCATGCTCCGCGACGGTGGAGTGTAATCTATGAAATTTCGGATACGCAAGGCGCGCTCTTGTGATTCTCTTTTATTTGATCTTCCCGATCGTCCGGCCAGTTGGTGGCTCGACGTGCCTATGTTGGTGGTTTGCGCTCTTCCCCATTGCAGACTTTTTACGAGCGGCGAATATGATTCTTTCGCTGCCGCCTGCTCAGCTATGAACGAAATTGTCCGCGAGCTTCGACGGAACTATCCCAATATCCATATTCTTGGGGTTACTTTACCCTTTCGGCACCCGCAGTCCCCCAATCTTCTTTCCGCCAATCAGTAGTCCCTTGGCCCGCGTCGCCTCCTGGGCGTTGATCCGTGACGTTTCCTGCAGGCTGTACCGCGCAATCGTCGTGGCGTCCACGCCTTCGGCGCGCATCTGATTCACCTTCTCCTGTAGCTTCATCCGCTCCGGCTTCACCGCCTCCACCAGCCACGTGTTGTAGGCATAGCTCACCATGTCGTAGAGATCGTCCAGCGGATCGCCGTGCAGCTTCTTCACCGCACGCCGCTCGTCAATGGTGCGCGTGCTCAGCGAGTTGAATGTCTGCGGCATCATGTCCGTCAGCAGCATCGTCCGGCTCGTCAGGCCTTCGTAAAGGATCTGCGCATTATCCGCCGGCGACTTGTGGCTCTTGATTGAAACCACGCCGTACTCGGCAAACACGGCCGCCATCTTGTCAAAGATGCTCTGGCCAGTGTCAGAGTGCGAGTCCATGGCTGGGTCCATGGTCACAAACAGCACGCGTGGCCGCTCCTCACCCATCTGCGGCTCAATCCACATCTTCGCAATCTTCCGCGCAAAGGCTACCGCGCCCATCTTCCTCTCCAGCAGCTCGCCGGTGCCGAATACGCGCCCGTATTCGTCCACACTGAACCGCCCGGCCGCGGCCGAGGAATTCATGTAGCCAAAGTCGATTGAGATGAAGTGATTCCACCACCAGCGATCGTTGACGGCAGAGTAGGGCACCATCCACTCTGGCCGCAGGAAGCCAAAATACAGGCTTTCCGCATTGCACCAGCAGCCATGCAGCAGCTGCATCTGGATCTCGGGCGTCTGCGAGCGCAGAGCGTTGATCTTGGTTTCGCCATAGAGTGGGTTCTCGGTCACATCGGCCGGAAAGAAGGCCGTCGTCATGTGCACCAGGTCCGCAGGCGTAGGCGGCCACTTCCAGCCCGCGCCGGCGTACACTTTGCCTGCACGCACGCTGGTATTAAATGGCTGGTCATCCCGTATACCAGCCGGGTAGTGCAGCGGGCAGCGGTTCCGCAGGAACATCGCCATTTCCCAGCCGTGTCCCACGCCGCCCGGGTTGGATGCAAACCGGGCTCTGACGCGCAGTCCGCTTGATTCCGGTGCCACCAGCCACGCAAACATTGCGCGCACGCGGTGCATCGGATGCAGGCCGCTCTCGTCAATGCCCAGCCATGTATAGGGGTTGCCGCGGTACTTGCTGAGATCTTTGTCCTGTGCAGAGTAGCCGAAGCGAATACGCGCGCCGTGCCCTGCCGAGCCAATGATCGGCCGACCCGCTGCATCGTAGAGCGGGAAGCGCCACTCACCGCCGCCGGTCCTGCCGCGATACTTCGCGCCCAGCGGCAGGTACGCAGCCTCCATGCGGTCGCCGAGCTGGCTAAACTCGCCCAGGGTCTCGCGGAGCAACAACCCACGGAATGCGGGGTTGCGATACTCCTGCATGGCATCGCCCACCAGGAAGTCTGTCTTGCCGCCGCCAGAGGCGCCGCCATAGAGCAGAACTTCAGCCGGAGACGACAATGCCGCCTGTTGGGCGGCATTCAGGGGCCACCAGCACACGTCTCCTCTGGGCGGCGGAGTCCACTGCGGATAATCCGTCGGGATCTTCTGGAGATCGAGGACAAGCGGGGGCGGCGGCGCCATCGAAAACGGTGGCGCCCACGGAATGGAGTTGGTCGCCATTATCCGAGCTTGATGGTCTGCTGCCGCGCATCATGGCGGCTGAAAGGAGGCTTCTGCTTTTTGGGTGCTGCGGACTTCTCTGGAACTGCTGGCTCAACTGTCACGGTTGGCTTGACAGTTTCCGCTGCAGTCGGCGGCGCCACAGGGGCCGCACTTGCCGCTTCCGGTGCCGCGGCTTGCGGCAGAATCGGTTCAGGCGGCGTGTCCACGCGCTTCACAAACGCCTGGTAGAAGGCCACGCCGCCGTTGTCGGCACCAGCCGGGGAAGGCGGTAACTCCATGATCTTCGCGCCGCCTGCCTGGATGCGGCCCGTGGCCACCATCCCCAGCCGAATACCATCCAGCTTCGTGCCCACCGGAGTTTCTTTGCCGCGTATGAGCGTGATCAGCTCACGGTCCAGCAGATCGTTGGTCAGGTTTTCGTCCTGCACCTGCTGCTTGGCGCGCTCCAGGCGGATCGCTTCCTGTTGCCGATCAATCTCATCCTGCACGGCGGGCTCGTTGAAAATGGTCACCACGCGATTCTTGGGCAGATGCGCCCGCTCTCCGGCCTTGTAGATGTCGCGCAGACGCACAAACAGCGTCGCGAACTTCATTTTCTGTGCTGTCAGCGGCTTTTCTTCCTTGCTCATCGCTTCCGTGCCCCCGGTTACTTGCTGCCCATCTTCCTGCCCGTGTTCGGTTCCACCTGCCGCGCCCGGTCGTCCCAGAATTCCTTCATGTGCGCGTCTTTCACGTTGGTGATGGGCAATGCCTCGCCCAGGTATTGCTGGCTCCACGCTTCAATCGCACTCTGCGCCTTCCCGGTCTTGTCCGTGGAAACTCGTGCCGTGAAGATGCGCACATCCTCGCCATCGGCCAGCATCTGCTTCACGCGCTCCACCATGGCCGGGATCGGCTTGCCAATGATCTCCGCACCTTTGAAGCCGTGGTCCACTGCCAGCGTTTTGTCCATGTCCACGCCAATCCATTCAGCCTCTGGATCAGGCTTGCGTGGCGTCACCACCGTCATCGCGTCCGGTTTCACGCTGTTCAGCGTCCTGCCGTCCGCCGTGCGTACCCGGGCCCGCGCCGGCATCCCGTTCACCGCAGGTTGCCAGTGCTCAATCACACCCGCCCGGCCATCGCCCAGCGCCACCACCGCGCCCTTGGTGACCCGCCGCGGCGGCGTCTCGTCACCCCGGCGCACCGTCGCGGGCACCGGCGTCACCGCATTTTCCTTGCGCGCCGCGGCTATTTTCCGGAAGCGCTCTCCCGGCGTTTGCGCGTCATCTCCTTGAACTGGGTCCGGGCGTGCTCCGGCAGCTTCATGCCCTTGCTTGCCTGGTTCCACTCGTCCACGTCCACGCCCTGCTTCTCCAGCGCCTTCCGATGGATGTTGAAGTACGCCGCCTGCGCTTTGCTCTCGTACGGCATCGCCGCCTCCCTGTCGCTTTTGGAACGCATTCCAGTTTGTTTCGTTCACCTGCTTCAGTGCCGCGGCGGCACCCTTGTCGCCTTCGCGCGCCTTTTCGTAAAGGTCGTGCTGATCGTCAGCATGCTCGGCCACCTCCAGCGGAAGTACCTGCACCTCATGCGTCACAGGGCTGGAGTCGTCGTGCACCTGTACCGTGTGGCCATGGAAGCCTGTTTCGGCGTTGCCTTCGTCCCACTCGTCCTGCTCGTCGGGCGTATCAAACTGCTTGCGCAGCGCCGCCACCACCGCGTCTTTCGCAGCGGGTGAGTCCACCGCAATCCGGAAGCCCGAGTAATCGCGCACCGTGCGCGGGCTCTGGCCTTCGTCCTCGATCTTCTCCTCGAGCCGGTCCTCATCCTTCTCTGCCCGTGCCCCGGTGAGCTCTGCCCCTTCAATCGCGTCCACCAGACGCTCCAGCAGTTCTCGAATCTCCGGATGCTCAGCCGTAGCCTCCGCCTGGGCCGTTTCGGCGTTCGCAGGATCCTGCAGTACGGGTCGGCCAGTCTCCGGTTCCGTCGAGCCAATCGGCGACTTTCCATCTTCTGGAATTCGGGAAGATGTAATTTCCGTCAGCGCGCGCAGCAGCGCACCCTTCGGCAGCCCGGCAATCTCTCCCAGGGGGCGCAATAGTGCTCCCTTCGGCAGGCCTTTGGGCACCACCAGAAGCACTGCCACGCTGGTACCATCCTTTTTCGGTACCTTGGTCCCTATAGTTCCTTCGCTTTTTGCCATTCCTCTTGTCTCCCGGTGCTACACTGGCCTCTCGCAAGGAGGATGTATGCAATCCGTCCGCTTCCGCATTGCGGCTGCGGGTTTGCTGCTGTTCTCGCTTCCCGCTCTATACGCCGCCAAGCCCGCGCCCGCCGATTACCAGGACGCCGTGCTCATCAGCTTCACCACCGTCGCAACGGGCACAAATTGCACAACAGATACAGACACGTCGGCGCGCTCCACCAGCGGATCCACGGCGGTTGCGCACTCAGATGGAACGGTGAATTGTGCTGATCGCAAGGTGCGGCGCTACGTCATCAAGTTGGGTGAGCATCAATACATCGTTGAGTCCACCGCTTCCGCATGGCGCTCGGCGCCACTCGTCGTTGTCGTACCCAAAAAAGATGCGTTGGCAGCCGCTATCCCCGGCACTCATGTGCTTCTGCGCTCAGCAAGCGGTGGCTTCCGCATTCGCTTTGATAAAGAAGAAACGTCCTACCGGATCGTGGAGGCCAACTGATGCAGTTACTGATTGCAGTGATTTGCTGCATTGCCTGGTCAATGCTCATATGGTCTGCCGCTGAAAAGCGGTCCTGGCAGCACCCATCCGAAATCTGGAAGCTCTATTCCTCGTTCTGGAAAGAGACTCTCGCAAAATCCTGGCTGTGGTCACTGCGCGGGATCGTCATTGGACTCGCAGTTGCGGTAGCACTTACGGCGGCAGGGTTGCTTTTTCAGGTTTCGAGTGTCTTGTTCTGTGTTCTGGGCCTGCTCTTCGCTTTTTGGCTCAGTGTGGTTGCACTCTCAGCACCGGCCCAGTCCCACCGTTACTGATCTTCAAGCGCAACATACTCGCCATTCACCACATGGCCGAGCACTGCCCCGTTGTCTGGATCAACCACCTCATGTGACGCTCCCTGCGGCGCTCCGGCCGAGTTCTGATAGATCACCTGTCCTTGCGGTCCATACATGCGATAGACGCCGCCGCCCGGATTCGCGTCTGGCTGCAATTCGCTGTCTGCGCGCCCACTGAGCGCATTCATCTGTTTTGCGGCCTGAGCGCTGTTGTGCATCTCATTCGGTTCAGACGCTCCAGTGCTTGTGACGTGTCCCTCATCTGGAAGCGTGGAAACGCCCTCGCGCTCGCTTGGTGTCACAGGCACCGCGGGCTTCGGCGCATTCATCGCACGCCATTTGTCGGCTGCTGTCTTCACATCTTCCGCACCTTGCGGCTGTTGGCCGCCCGCAGCAGATGCGCCTACAACGGCCGAGCGGAGAGGATGCTCCAGTGGGGCCCGTGCCGCGGTATCCACTGTGTTACGGATATCCGCCGCTGTGTTTCTTACTGCATCCATCGGCGTGTTCACCGGCGCACGATCCATCACCGCCGCTGTAGCCTCTGGATTTACCATCCGGCTTGCTACACCGCGTTCAGCTAGTGCGCCTGCCACTGGCGTAATCGCACCCATAGCGCCAGCAATAGGGTGTCCACTTGCAGCCATAGTGACACCCGACCCCAATCCGGCCAGCATTGCACCGGCCTCTGCAGCAGGTTGAGCTACCTTTGCCGTGCCGCTCGGGTTCACATCCCAATTCACAGCCCGCGAAACCTGCGCCAGATCTTCCAGGTTTTTCACCTGGTCGTCTGTGAGAGCACCCTGCATCTGTTCCTTCTGTGTACGGTTCCAGCGCGAGGGAAAATTCTTCAGGTCGGCTGTTCCATTGCCTGAAGGGTCCAGCAGTCTCTCCATCGTCTGGCGCTGATGCTGGTCAATCAGTTCCGGACGGTCCGTCGCCGTCGCAATCTCACGGAACTGCTGCAATTGCGTCGGGTTCAATTGGTTGACCTTGTCCGCAGTCTTCAGACCGTCCGGCTCACGCGACATCCAATAGAACGGACTCTTGTTGTCCTCATAGACATCCTGCAGGTGCTTGTAGAGCATGTTGGCGTTGCGGAAGTCATCCACGTCCGCGGGGCTCAGCCCCGGTGTCTTTTCTGCAGAGGTCATCGTATGATCTATCGCGCCTGTCATCTGCTTGACCCATCCCGACGCTTTGTCTCCGATGAACTCCGGGCCGCGTGTCAGGTCCAGCAGATGGCTGCGCATCGTCTGCAAACCACTCCACGTATCTGACGTAGGACCTTCTGGTTTCTCTTCAGCGCTAGCAGTGGGTTTCGGCTTGGATGCGGTCTTGCTTTCATCCACTCCAGCAAAGTCCTTCACAATAGACCAGGCTCGCTTGCCACCACCCGTCAGAAGATCCGGATGCTTCGTGTACACATCCTTGTTCTCTTCGTAGATCTTCTTTGCTGCATCGTGGACAGCGCTGAAATCCGGTTGCGCACCTCCTAGCCGTTCATCCAGACCGGCATAGAGATCATTGACCTGCTGCATCAGATTCGTGCGGTGCTGATCGAGTCCATCGCGCACTGCTGTACCAAACTCCTCCCGTGTCATTGCCGGAGCAGTTGAGTCCAGCATGCCTGTCGTGTGCGCATGCAGCGCATCCAGATTGGCAGCATTGTTCCCCTCATACACGTCTCGGCCGCCCAGGCTCTGTTCGGTTACCCGCTTGGCGATCTTCGGCAGCGTCGCATTCGTTGCTTGCGCGCGGTCCAGATTCACTCCCATATCCTGCGCCGCCTGATAGCGTTCACGGGGCGTCATCTCGCCGGCGGCCAAGGGCTTGTCTAGCGCCGCAGTGGTTCCCGCAGCATCAGATACACGGTTTGCTGCAAACTCGCCGCCTCCTTTGACTATCTCCGGACCTGCGAGTGCTGCCGCATTGCCAGCCAGCGTGCCTGCTGCGCCTGCCATGTCACCGGTGCCCGCCTGTGTGCCAGCTTGCGCGCCAGCCTCGGCCACCATCGGTCCCACGCCGGGAATAACCGTAGCCAGCGCACGCCCCAGCCCCTCAGCCACATCGCCAGCTGCGTCAGTGCCTTTCTTAGAACGCGCATCGGCAATTGCTTGCTGAAATGCCTTCACGGACTTTTCGCCTTCCTCCACATTCGGCGTCACTAGCCGTTCAAACGGGTACATCAGGTCGTCGTACAGATTTGTCAGGCCGAGTTCGCGCTCTGCATCGCTGCGTTGCGGATCGAGCAGGCCCACAATTCCAGTGAGAGCATTCCAGAGAGCTTGTGCCGCGCTTCCGGCAAAGCGGCCGGCAGCAGAACCCTGTGGTTGTTCTTCCTGTGTTCCCCATATCGGCTGCCCGGCGGCATTGTGGCCTGTGATGATGGGTTCCTGCCCGTCCGGATAGGCTGATCCATCCTGTTTCAGAAGGTGGCCCCCCTGCTTCAGCCCCTCTTCAATCTCATCGGTAGGAATCCAATACTGATTTCCGTCTGGCGCCCCCATAAGCATTACGGGCTTACCGCCTCGCATCACGCCTTCTGCCAGATCTTCCGGCGCGAGGAAGTACACTTCGCCGTCGGGGGCCTTAACCGGAATTGACCGCGCTGTTTTCTTTTCGTCTGCCATTGGCTCCCCTTACTTCTTCTGCGTGTGCTGACCAAACCAGTTGCCCGGTGCACCCGATGTGGCGGCGGGAACATTCCCGGCAGGCTTTGCCGATGGCGCGGCATTATTGTCAACCGTTCGCACTGTTCCGGCCTGGATGAACCTGTTGTTGGCTTGCCGCAATTGCCGGATACCGGCAAGTGCCGCTTGTGGGTTGTCCTTGAATCTGCCGATGGCGGTGTCGAGAGCATCCAGCGCTGCTTCAGACCGACCGCCGAACGTTCCGGCCAAGTGATCGCCTGCAATAGTACGGGCGGCACGGAAAGTCTGCGCATCTGGGTCCTGTGATCCGACCCAGGTCTTAAAGTCTGTGACTCGACCGTTGGTCGGGCCGAAAATATCCTGACGACGGCGGAGAATATCTTCAATCGTGGACAGCTGTTCATCGGCGCTTCGCGCCATGTCTGCTTTGTTGCGTTCTACACCGGTTGGCCGTACGTTGGATGCAAAGTGATACCCTACGGTGTTTCCAGTGTCTGTTAGGTTGGCTCCGGCAACAGGAGTCCCGTCTGGCGTTCTCCCAAAAACTCCAGCGTAGGTGTTGATGTTGTACGCATTCGCTGTCAGAGATTTTGAGTTAGCGTTTTGCTGTGCCGTCATCAGCCGTCCATAAGCCAACTTGTAGGCTGGACTATTCGGATCGTTCTGCGCCTTCTTCCAGTCTGCAGTTGCATCGGCCAGCTCCTGTCGTGCCTGCTTGAGGTCGTAGTCCGCCTGCTGGCCCGGCGTCATTTCCTCGTACGGCAAAGGCGTGAGTGTGCCGTCTTCACCCAGCTTCAGGCCGTGTTCCCGCAGAGCGGCCTCGTTCTTCTCAAGGTTTCCCGCCTGCTGAGCAACATCCTTGAAGCCGGTGACGCTTTGCCGCATTTCGCCTGCGGCGCCTTTGCGCGCCTCCGTCATCTCCTTGAAGCGGTCCTGAATGTTTTTGATTTGCGTGTCGTCAGCGGCGAGACGACCCTGCCGCGCAGTTTCCTGCGCCTGCCATGTATTGTTTGGGGCACCATAGGGCGTTGCTCCCGCCTCCGCTGGGTTCAGCACCGCGGGGATTCCGCCTTTCGCAAATGCTTGCACGCCACGCAGCACACGCTGGCCAAAGCTCGGCTTGTATTGATCGAGAATTTCGCCGGTCTGCGTATCGCGGAAAGGTGTTGGATTCGCATCCTTAGCGCGCTGCGCTTCCAGCGCCTGCGTGTCCGGGCCGGTGGACGACGCCAGCCCTTCGGCAAGATTCTCCGCATGTTCAGCCGCACTCAGTCCATGTTGTAGAGCTTCTACGCCCAAGCTGCGAGTGGTGTTGCCGCTTGGGCTCACTGCCGAACTTGTCACTCCGGTGGGCTTTGGCACCGCCACCGACGCTGCCTGTGGGGCTTGTGGGTCTATAGCAGCGTTACTCGGTGTATTCACTGCGCCGCGCACAGCTGTGGCTGTCTTTGATGCGGCCTGTAGACCATACGGAGACGACACCTGCTGCATCACCTGCTGGCGCAGCTCTGGGTTCGTCGCAACTTCGGATGGGTCATATCCAGCATTGGACAGAGGCTGCGTAGCGCGGCTCCAGTTGGCCAGGTCGCTCGGGTCTACATAGTCTTTCCATTCACCAGCCATTACAGCACCTCCGCCGCAAGCTCGAGCCGGTCAAGCTCGCTTACCGCCCACCGCTTTGCCCGCCGCAGACCAGCATCGAAAATCCGCTGGAAAAGGGCGCGGGCGAAGCTGTGCTCAGGCATATGAATGTATGCTGCCATCTGCTTACCCCAGCGCCTGTACGCCGCCACTGGAAGCACACCATACCAGTGCAGGCGGAATTCCCCATGCAGCCACGCGCGAAACACGATCGTGCGCGGATCATCCCATCCGCCATAGAGTTCGGCCGCAATCCAGCAACTCGGAAGCTTCCCTGACATCCAGGAGCCAACTCCACTTCCAAGAGACTGGGCAAATGAACTGCCGAGCGTGTCGAGAAAGCTCGGTGTCTCGCCGGACTTTACTTCTTCGCCCAACGCTGAATTTGCAGCACCGCTGCTGGTTCCGTACAGGCTCGATTCCAGTTGTGCGGGAACCGCACTGGCAGCCAGCGTTTCCTTGTTGTACCCAGCCTCATTGCCGATTCGCTGTGTGTTGGCCGTTGCTTCCTGGTCGGCGACACTTCGCTCGTTCTGCTCCTGCATGGCTTCCGTTGCCGCAATGGCGCCGCCAGTGTTCTGCCCGGTGCGCACCGCCTGCGACTGGACCGCTTGCCCGGCAGCCTGCGCTGCTGCGTCGGCTGTGTTGGCAATGGACTTGTTCTGCTGCGTCTGGTATTCGCCGCCTTGCTTGTACGGGTTGCTCGCAGCAAACTTTGACAGCTGGTCCTGATAGTTGGTGATGTCCTGCTGCGCGTTGTTGTAGCTGGTCTGCGCGTTCTTGTAATAGCCCGCGTTCTGGTCTTTCGCGGTGTCAAACGCCGTCCCCTCTTGCCCCCTCGACATTGGTCACTCCTCTCGTTTCGGCGGCGTGTCCTCGCCGAGCATTCTGAAGTAATGTGCCAGCCGCGTATCTACGCGCTGCATACCCTGTTCCGCCAATAGACCGGCAAAATCTTCAACTCTGACCTTCGGTACAAAAATGTGTTCATCCGCGTAGCCGCGGCGGCGCAGACTGTCCAGGATCAGTGGCATGTGCGCAATCGCAAACTCTGTATCCGCACGGCCGCCGCCGAAATCCATCTGCTCAATGGTCCGTAGCCAGACATGCCCCTGCCGCACACGTCCGTTCACTTCCGTCACCAGCGCCAGCAGCACGTTTGGCAGCAACTCACCCGTCTGGAGGTTGAAAACAGCTGGGAATGGATAGCTCGTTCCATCGCGGCGGTTCTGTGCGGCCGTGATGCGGAGCAAGCGCGGAATGTCGCGCGGCTCCATCGCCCGCAGAGAGCGCCGCAGCATTACTTCGCCGCTAGATTCATCACCCGAAGTCCCTGTTGCTTCGCATAGCCCCGGGCACGCGCATGTACCGTTTCCAGTTCCTGAATCTTCTGCTTCACCAGTGATTGCACGCTCACCGCCTTCCCGCTTGGAGCCTTCAGTTGGTGCGTGTCGTCCAATGTCAGGTGCTCGTCCAGGGGAACCTGAATCAGAAAGCGCTTCGGCTCGCCGTTCACGTCGGTCACTGAGCGGTCGATGAGCCCCACAACGTGCTCCATTGCTGCCATATCCACGTTCTCGTACTCTTTTTCCCATGCCATAGTGCCTATCTGCCTTCTTCCGTTTTCGTCAGCAAAGTCGCGAGCTTCTGAGTCGTTTCAATCTCAGGCTTCATGCGGTGCATCATCCCTTCTGCGCCGCCGTTGGCCTTGATGTAAGCTCCGATCATCCGCTTTGCATCTGCCGAGTCGATCGCTTCGTTGAGCAATGCATGGTGCACATCGCAGAGATTCGCCCACTCTCTCTTCTGAGCGTCCAGTTGCGGTTGAGTAGCCGCCTTCGTACATTCAGCCCATGTGCATTTCATACCGCTGTCAGCCTGCCGCCATTGCCGCCCGTCGACGTGCCACCACCATCTACGCCGCCACGGCCGCCGCTGGCCGTCACTGTGTCGCCAGAGGCATAGTTCTGTCCTGTGTTGCCCGGCGCTACGCTCACCAGTTTTCCCGCCACAATCGTCTGAGTGCCCGCTGTTGCACCGGTTCCCGTTGAGGTGTTGATCGTCAACGTTACTGGCCCGGCCAGATTGCTTCCGCCATCCACCACATTCCAGCCCACCACCGCACCACCGGCACCCAGCACCAATGCGACAGTTGGCAACGTCACGTCGCCGGCAGCCTGCACCGTCACACGGCCAATCGGTGTAATTCCGTCATCGAACAGTTGCGCCAGCGTCGACTTCAGCACGTACTTCGACCCGTTCCAGCCCACGAAATACGTGGCGCTCGGCGTCACACCCACAATCGTCGCGGCGGGCAATTGGATTTGCTTTCCACCCTTGATTGCCACCAGATTGGAGTACGGACCATTTGCACCCTGAATTTTGATGGTGCCTGTGGTGGCATCGGTTGAGCTCGTCACATAGCCAAGATTCGTCTGGTTGAAGCTACCTGCATCAGAAGTTGCGGTACTCGATACCTTTCCAGAACTCACCGGGTTCTGATCTGCCGTGACGTAAGTGCTCCAGTTCTTCCGGTCATAGCTCCAGCGCACGCGGAAGTAGAGCGTCTGGTTCACCAGGTTCAGCACCATGCTCGTGGAGGTTGTGGCGGGCCGCGTGGTCACGTTGCTCGCAAAGCTCTTCACGGTGGAGAAGCTCACCTCAATCCACACCACCGCATTCTTGGTGTTGTCCTCCGCATTGGTGATAGTCACCGTGAAGGCCCCATTTGCGCCTGCCACACTGATCGCGCCCGTAGCCGGTATGCCCACGTTGCGGGTATTCGATCCCGACACGTTTCCCGTAGCCGCAAGCACCGTTGCCAGGTCGCTGAAAATCCCCTCGAACAGCGATCGGCCCTCGTTCGAGTCTCCATTCAGGAACCCTTCCATCTGTGCGCGATAGCGGGTATCCGTGCTCATCGTCCCGTCTCCAGTTGTCCACGCGCAGCCTTCACCGGGATCACGTAGACCATGATTTTTTTGATTGATCCCCACACGCCCGGCTGCTTGCCGTTGTCATAAAGTACCTTCCAGTACTCGCCCAGGCGGCGCTCCGGCTTGCGCGTGTAGTCCACCTGACCATCCGGTGTCAGATCCATCGGCAGGCAGCGGAGCGCGTTCTGTGGGTAGCCAGGTCCGTCCACGCGCTGGCGGCCGGGGATGAAGGTGGGATTGATCGGTCCGTTGCCGATGGCACTCGTGATAACGCCCTCTGGCTTCGAGGGCTTCTGCATTGCCTGCGCGCTGATCGTGCAGTACTTCCAGTCAATGCCGCCGCCATTGTCGTCGTAGCGTCCCGGCGTGCGCGCATTCACCAGCCCATCGGCAATCGTGCTGGTATAGGCCAGCTGCGAGATGTAGAAGTCTGATGTCTTCTGCGTTGTTCCATCTGGGGCCAGCGGTAGCGGTTCGTGGATGGAGACTGTGCGGTAGATGCGCCGGCAGATGTAGGCAGACACGTCGTTGAATGACCAGCGGCGGCTTGCTTCCTGACTCACCTCGCGCTGGGCGTAGGTTGAAAAGTGAATCGGGTTCAGCCATCCTTCCAGGTAGCTCAGGCAGAACTCCATGCGCCCGTTCAGGCCCACCGGCATCTGCATCCGTACCGTGTGCGTGTCCGTGTCAATGGTGCAGCAGACAGTTTCCGCGCGCGACCAGTCCACAAAGCCCCACATGCGCGGAATTTCCTTTGTCATCAGGTCTGGAGAGCCGGAACCGTCATAGCGATACACTCCGCTCCGATGCACAAAGATGATGAAGTCGCCACAGGCATCAAATGCCCGCGGGCCGCAAGGGCCAACTTCATTCCAGCGCTCGGTCACATCCCAGCTTGCCGGGTCGCCGGTTCCGGGCGTGATCACGCCACAGGAGCGCTCTCGCATGTAATAGATCTGGTTGCGAAACTCCACACACCCCCAGCAGCGTTCGCCGCTGTTCGTGTAGATCGGCACCGGGCTCGTGTCCGCATAGAAGCTCTCGTAGTCTCCGCCCAGGCTGATCCACAATCCACTCTCATAGCCCGGGACACCGGCCAGAGCAGTTCGTCCGGCTGACTTCAGATAATCCACGCGGATCGCTTGCTGCGCGCCTGTGACGCGGAGCCGGTCGGTTGTCGAGTTCGCGCTCTTCAGATATTCATCGGTGAAGTTGAAGACCCCGCTGGTCGTTACGTTGTCATTGATCAGCGTGGGAATCATCGTGAACCCGTCTGACTTGAAGCTCTTGGGATACACAACGTTCTGCGTGGTGTCCTGCAGGTTCAGTAGCCCGATCCAGAAGAATGGTCCGGACTGCGTCGAGTCCGCAACGCTCCAGTTCACCGCCCGTGCCACCACATTTACTGGGCCAACGGCCACGTTGAATGCAGCAATCTCCCAGCCGTCCTCATCCACGATGTACTTGGAAACTGCGGCGCGCGTGAATCCGGAGAAGGTTTCGTTACGATTCACCCAGCACGGCACGGCGAACCTGTATCCCTGCGTGCCATTGGCGCCACCGTCCTCGGTGTCTGCCACAATGTCGCCGCCTGCGCCGGTGCCGTTCGTTGTCTCCGCGCCCTTACCCGCCGCGGTTGTTGTCACCATAGCCGTCGAAGGCGTGGGGATCGCATACGTGCCTGCCAGCCGGTAAGCGCTGATGGGCGGCTCGGCCGCGCCCGTCTCCACGTCCGCTTCGTAGACGTTCACCTGTTTCAGCTGCGGATACTCATCCTGGGCGTCCACTTCCACCAGTACGGCGTCATTCGTGTTGGTGTCCAGGATGTAATTGGAGGGGCCAAGCGGCGTTTCACCGTTTGCATTCACCCAGGCGAGCCGAAAATACACGTCGCGCCCAGCAGCAAAGGTTCCCTCGCCAGCTTCGCGCGTCAATATCGCCTGCACTGTCGGAGTAGGGAAGTATCCTCCGGTGATCCGCGCAGTTGAAATCAGTGGGGCAGTGGAGCCTGCCGCCGACCCGCCCACGACTGGCGTCGATCCGGGTGCAAACGTCCCCACCAATTCAAACGTCGATTGCGCAGGCATTCCGGCGCCGCTCGCCACATCCGCTTCATAGACACCAACCGTCGTCACGGCATAAGGCGACGCCAGCTGACTGAGCCACCCAGCCATCGCCGCCAGAGCGGGGATGGTAACCTGCACACCCTGTCCGGCCGCCGTCGTGGTCACCTTGGCCACGGTGCCCGCTGTTGTTTCGCCAATGCCATTCTTGAGCGTGAGAAAGATGTATACGTCTCGGCCGGAGACAAATCCACCGCCGCCCGCCACCAGCGTCAACGCTGCCGCTGCAGGCTCTGGAAGGCGGTTGGCGATCACCATCGTCAGTTCTTTCCAGAGCACCGGCGCCTGCCCAGCGCTCAGGCCGTTTTCAGATACCTCTCCACCCTCGTTTGTAGGCCATGCGGGCTCGCCTGCGGCAGTCAGGCTTGTCCAGCCATCGTTCTGCGCCTGGTAGGTGTGGCCATTGCCGTCAAACCCCGCAGACGCATTGCTTGGCGTGCACACTTCACCCGCATAGACAAAGGTTCGCGGCACCCAGCGGAAGCCGTATGCCTTCATCCCCATCGGATCGGTGTTCAGCGTTTTCGGGTCAAAGCAGCTCGGCCATGCAGTCGGCTTCTTCAGCGTGCTGTAAGCGGTCCACAGCTTGTTTCCAGCCTGGGTGGCAATGGCGTGTGATTTTGTGGGCAGCGTAAACATGCCTGCCGCAATCGCCTGCATGCGCCCGGAACCAACAGGCTTTTCCTGCTCCCAGTTACCGGCCAGCGTAAAGCGCAGCGGCATCTGAAAAAAGTCCTCAGCATCGGTCTCTGGCTCGTACTGGAAATCCCAGAGGCCTGTGCCGGGAGAGTCAGCGCCCTGCATGATCATGCAGTTCCCCGCCCGCGTGCCGGCCGCGGTCACGCCCGGTGAGTCGCGCGTGAAGTCGGTATTGCGGCATACGTCGGCGCAGCCAGCGGGAAGGTTGGTGGAGTCATCCTGATCCACCTGGCCCAGCATGCGCGCAATCGTAACGGGAGTTCCTGCAAAGGTCGGCATCTTTTATCCCAAAACAAAGCGCGGCGCCGGTGTCCCGGCCCGCGCTTCGCTGCTGTGCTGCGAGTGAGTTACTATTACTGCTGGTCTGTCGCCATCACGATCTCGAGCGTCAGGTCACCATTGGCAATCGCCGCCGGTACCGCTCCCGTCGCCAGCTCTGAGCCATCCGCGTTCTGGTAGGTCAGGCCGAAGTTCTTGAGGGTGGTTCCCTTCACCACATTGGCGCGGTAGACGCCGATGTTGGCACTGAACAGCGCCGGCGTCACCGGCGGCAGCGTCTCAGGGAATATACCGCCGATCCCGCGCGGATCCTGAATCTGAGTCAGATCCACCGGGTCCGGCGTTCCCTGTACGTAATTCGCTTCCGGAGTCACGGCCACCAGCAGCCGGTCCGGGTTTACTTTGGGGCTCACCGCCACCAGTTTCAAAGTCGCCATCGTCTCGTCTCCTCGTTTGTGTTTGCGGGCCGCCTAGACCCAGAACCAACCCTTCCGGTAGCGCCGGTTCAGGTGTCCGGCCCGGTACGTGTATCCCTGCTTGCCACGGATGATCTGCGCCACAATCATGTCTGCGGCAAGCTCGGCCTGTGTGCTGCCACTCTCCTGCCACCCTGGATTACCCGCTTCCAGGCCTACGGCGGCAAGCGCGGCAGGGATAACAGTCAGATGCATGTCTGGATGAGCCACCAGAACATCGGTGTCCTTCACCAGTGGCGGCGGGTTGAAACGCGCGTCCACCAGCAGGTCGTAGGGCATGTTGATGGGTGTCACATGCAGTTCACTGCCGAGCCATGTCCAGTAAGCGCGCGTAGCGGGTGACGTAACGATGGGCGTGGCGAAGGGTAGAGTCTTCTTCTCGTCCATCAGCATGTAGCGGGACTCTGGCGTGTCTTTCGGCTTCCACCAGAGCTCCATCGGTTCGTAGAGACCTGCAAGCGGCTTTCCTGCCTGCTGCAGTTCGGCCAGCGTTCGACGCCCCATCGAATTGGAATTCCCCGCATTGTCTGCCGCGTCGGGAATCTCCACCAATGCCTCGAGCTCCGACCCCGATGCCTGCTTGAGGTAGAGCACTTGCATCTGGTAAGCGAAATTGATCTTGGGGACGAGATACGCATCGCGCGTCCACTCCCCAAGATCATCGCCCAACAGCGACCGCAACATCTTTTTCACGTCGCCCAGCGTGTTCATCGCTTACTCCGTCTCTTCCGTCTCTTCCCCGGGCAGAGCCGTCGGGTCTGGATGCTCTTCCTTCTTTTCGTCTTTCGCGCCGCCCTTGTAACTGCCGCGCTTTCCGCCGTTCTTCGGCTGTTCCTGAACGCCCAGCACCTGTGAGCGCCGCAACCTTTCCTTGCGGATCGCCTGCAGCTTCTCCGGTTCCTTCACCGCTTCGAGCCACGCGTCTGCAACTGGGAAACCGGCCATGTACGTTTCGTAGGTATCAATCGGCGCTCCGCACGACGGGCAGAACGGTGTATTCTCCGCCGGCTCAACCTTCGTGCAGCCCTGGCACTTGCGCAGCTTCGAGCCTCCGGCTAGTTGGCCAGTTACTTCAGGGCGCAGCGTGATCGTCTCGTAGAGCCACGTCTTTTCTCCGCGCTTCGGCTGCTCCACGTAGCCCTGCTCAATTGCCCAGCGGTACCACGCGCGTTCGTTGTCGCCGATTTCCTTGATGGATTCGCCGCCCTCAGCGAACCTTGCCTGTGCACGCGTGATCACGCCATCGGCAAACCGCAGCTGCCCGCCGAACATCTCCTCGAGGTATTCGTCCAGGTCGCAATCCACCGTCGTGTAGCTCCGCTGCGTACGGGCGCCCACCGTCTGCTGGCGCGCAATCGGAACCTTGATCTTCCGGTCGGACTGCTGCAGGTGGTAGTGGTTCAGCGCAGAAAGGTCACCTTCGTAGGCCAGCACACCGTAGATGCGGCGCGCATCCTTCGGCGGCGCTGCCACCTTCTGGTCACGATGCGTCACGAAGATCGGCGAGTAGTGCTCGAGGAAGGCATACGCAATGGCAATCGGCAGGTAGTACTCAACCTGGCGCTGCGGAATCGGATATGCCTTGTCGCCATTGTGCGGCACCGCACTCACCATCTTCCCAAAGATGTGCGGCTCGCGCAGCGTCAGAGCATGGCCAAACCGCTCGCGGCCCTGCCACTCAAAGCTCACGCGCTGCACTGTTGCCGGCAGGCGATGATCAAACGGCGTCGGTACTGAGTACCGTCCGAGTTCGCCTTCCAGCGTCAGCGGAACGGGGTTGAAGTTGATCACCGTAAAGGTCCGCACCATGCCGCTCGTCTGCAGTTCTTCGCGCTTGGCAATCGCCTCGGAAAGAAACATCCGTTGTGATTCGCCAATACGCTGCTGTCCGGGTGTGACTCCACCGCGAATCTGCGCCGCCCCCAAAATGCTGTCCTGCGTTGCCATGCCCTGCTCCCCATCTCTTCCTTTGGTTGTCGGTTTCGTCTTCGAGTGCGCATTGCACGCGCATCGGCATCCTGCTTTATCCCGCGGCCAGGTTGCCCGCCAGTCCCATCTCTGCTGCCACGCTGTCACGAACGCGCTGTGCTGTGCGTCCTACCGTCGCCAGCATCGGATCCACCACCGCGCGGTGTGCGGCATTTACTTCTTCCCGATAGCGATCAGCTCGCCGCTCCTCACGGACATGCGCCCAGTAGAGCGTCTCTGTCAGGTGTGTAGCCGGATTGCCCGGCAGCGCGGCCAGCCGTTGCAGTTCCTGCTGAATCTCGCGCTTCCAGTACGCGGCAGGCGGGGCATGCTCCAGAAAGTCCGTGCTCACCATGTAGTAGTCGCCGTGCCGTGGAAAGCGGCCCATCATGCGCGTAAATCCGTCTTCGGCGTAGGTGTTGTTCCACGTCTCCTGGTCACCCCATGTCGACGTTGGGAACCAGCGCTCCAGAATCCATCCCTTGCCGCTGTAGCGCGGAATCCAGAACTCGCCTTCCTCAATGAGTTCCGGCGCCATGTCCGTCACATCGGCATCTTCTGACACCATCGGAAGGTGCCGCATCACGCCGAAGCATTGCTCCAGAACGTTCTGCGCCAGCACCACGCGCCACTGCGGCTTGCCGTATGGGTTCAGGCCTCCATAGCGCGTAATCTCTGCGCGCAATGCGGGCGGCGTCTCACGATTTGCTTTTGCTTCCTGATCCATCGGTCCTCGATCACGCCAACTAGCCGAGCTTGGCGCGGACAAAACAGTCTTTGGCTTCCAGAAGTTTGCGCAGACCAGCGGATTTCTCCGGTCCATCTGGAAGAACGGTGTCCATCGCTTCGGCCACACGAGCAATCGGCTCGCTTACCTCTTGCAGCCGCGACGGCAGGTGTTCGTAGCTGAAGTACTTCATGATCGGTGAAGCCATCGTCGCACCCTTTCACTCACAAAGTGCCGGGGGATCGCTGATGCGATCCCCCGGCCTTGGTTGCATGGTTCAAACCGCAGGTGTCTAGGCCGCGTCCGCAAACGCAGGGTTGATACCCAGCGCGTGGATCACGCCGTTCCACCACGGCAGCTTGCCGTAGTAGTTGCTCGAGTCCTGGTACATGATGTCGAACTCGCTCAGCCACTGGCCGTTCTCGCCCATCCGCGGCCACCACAGGCTGCCCGAACCGGCAAACGGGATGAACTTCTGCGATCCCGGATAACGCACCATCCGCAGGCCGCTCTTGCGCAGGCTGTAGAGCTTGTCGATCGCGGCCGTGGACTCCGCCAGCACCTTGCGGCCGCTGATGCGCCACTCCTTGTCGGTGTCGTTGCCCAGGTCGATTGCATCCTGTGCATCGCCGCCGATGATCTTCATCGCCTTCGCAAAACCAAGCGTCTCCGCTGTGGTCCGCTGCGCAAAGTGCGTGTACCAGAAAGCGTCACGCGCACCGTCCGACCAGTTCTCGGTACCCAGAGCCTGCTGCTGGCGAGCATTGAATACGCTCACCATGCCCAGCGTCGCGGTGCCGTTGGTGGCATTCAGCGCCGGCGCCTGCACCCAGCTCGTCGCACGGTCCACGCCGTCGTAGTCGCCCATGTTGGAGGGGCTCACAATGTACTGGAGACCCTGCACCCAGAGCGGCTGACCGCCGGTTACGCCGGTCGGAATGAAGTTGAAGCCTGCCGCCATCCCGTTCGGCACGTGGTCGATGGTCACCGTGTCACCAGCGCCAATCGAACTCTTCTGGACATCCAGAACCTGCACGGTGTCCACCACATTCATGTTGGCGTCGGTCACCTGATACTTCTCACCCAGGTCCAGCAGACGCGCGCCGAAGCTCACGTTCTGCATCTGGACCACGGTGGTGCCACCGTAGGTCGCGTCCACGGTACCCAGCACGCCCTGGTTGAAGCCCTGCAGGTATGTGTCGCGCGCGTGCGCATGCTTCATCTTGGCGTCGGCCACCATCCGGGCAACCGGATCGATAGTCGTCACCTCCTTGCCGCCCTTCGAGATGCGCTGCATCAATTCAGTCGCGGCAAAGCTCGAGATGACCGGCACCGGAGCCACCACAAACTGGCTGTAGCCCGGCCCAAGGCCCTGCGGATAGCTGCCGCCGTCCGGCTGATAGCCGCCCGTATGGCCGCCAACGTTGTACTGGATCGGATGGCGGTAATCCTGCATACCGATGTCGCTGCCTGCGGCCAGCGAGAACTGCTGCTCCAGCAGGCTGTCCATGTTCTGCGTGCGCTCCACGTCGTCCTGCACCACCTGCAGATCGAGCGGAGCCTGCGCCGCTGCCGTTGCAAAGTCCTGAATCGCCACGTCAGTCTCCCTGCGTTCTCTCCTGAGAACGACTTTGTAGAAATCCACGTCGCACCGTCGGCCCCATATGGGCCGCGATGGATTTTTGTCTGGTTGTTGGGGTTGGTGTCAGTCGGGATGCTGCGTGGCTTTTCTTCCGTGCATGTGCTGCGGGACGAAAATCAAATTCCTGGTCGAGTGTGCTACTTCACCGGCCGCCGCAGGCGGTGATACTGGGTCATCGTCATGGCCTCGCGGTCAGCGGGGCTGGCGGACTGGTACTCGGTGTTCTTCTTTGCGGCTTCCTGAGCCTGCGCCCAGATCTGCGCGTCACTGGCGCCCTGTGGCAGGCTGCTGCCTCCACTCACGGGCTCCGGCTGCACAGCCTGGTTCCGGGCCTGGATGCGTTCTGCCTGCTTGGCGGCATCCAGCTTCACCAGCTTCTGGATGCGGTCCATTTCGTCTTTCACCAGCTTCGGAACGATGATCTTGGCCTGTTGCTGATACCAGTTCAGACGCATCGTCTTCGTCTGGTCATTGGTGGGTAGCAACTCGTGTTCGGCGATCGTCATGGCACTGCGCGATCCCGGCTTGTTCAACTCGTTTTCAAAGGCCAGAAAGATCCGCGCCACAATGCCCGCGGTATTCGATTCCTGACCGGTTTTCGGGTCTACATACTTCTCCTGCAGATAGAACTGCGGAATGTAGATGCCCGAATCAATCTTCTGCTGGATGGCTTCACCGAGCATGCGGCCCACGTTGCCCGCATAGCCGGAGCGCACATCCGTGTTGAACTTCGTGCGCGCGGCCAGCCGCTCTTCACGGCTTGCGCCCTGCTTCTGTTTGTCCAGCTCGGCGCGCTGCGCATCCAGTTTCTGCTTCTCCTGCTCAAACCACGCCTTCATCTCCGGCGTGGCATCGGTGGGCAACTCCGGTGCGCCAGCCTGGAAGAAATCTCCAGACCGCACCTGCTCCACCACCTGCATCGCCGTCAGCGCGTATTCCAGATCGTCAAGCCGCTTCTGGTCCAGCGCCTTGGCTGCATCATTTGGATAGGCCTGCGTCGTCAACTTCTGCTTCAGTGCGTCAAACTGTCCCTGAATCTGCTTGGTGACGGCGCCGTCTTCGCGCCGGACAAGCCCGTCAATGAAGATCTTGCGATCCGCGTCATAACGGGGTTGTCCGTTCTCGTCCAGCAACGGCTTGCCCTGGTCATCCATGCGGGTAAACTGCTGGTCGAACATATCCAGCGCGCTTCCCACTGCCGCTGGATCATCGATCGCCCGCATTGAGGCCGTCTTCAGCCCCACCATCGCCTGCGAGTTCTCCAGCACAAACTGCGCATCGGACTCCGTTGGAATCAGTGACGTCACCTTCTGTGCCGTCGCCAGATCGCGCGCCATGCCAAAGATCGTGCCCTTCAGCTCCGGGTCCTGATCAAACAGTGTCTTCAGCGCAGGCTTGGCGTCCATGAGTTCCGCAAGCTGCTGCGGAGTCGGTGCCGGGGCGTCAGCGGGCGGCTGAGGCTGCTGCGCACCTTCCGTGGGCTTGGGCTGGTCTTCGGCGCCTGGTTGGGCCTCGGCCTGGACTCCCGGTTGCGCGGACGGTTGCGCGCCGGGCTGCGCTTCCCCGGGCTTGGGCTCTTCCTGCTGGCCCTGGTTGTCACGCCACTCGTGATACTTGCGCAGATACTCCATCTGCCCGTCACGGGTGTTCGGATAGTCACTTGACTTCGGCTCGGCATTGGGGGCCACCACGGCGGCTGCCGGAGAAGGCATCTCCACCACGTTGCTCGGCTGGGTTGAACCGGCAGAGGGCTGTGTGCTTGACGGCTGACTTATAGCCGGACTCGGACTCGGTGTGGCCGCGGGTGCGGGAGAAGGAGACGCTGCCGGTGCTGGCGCCGGAGCGGCCGCTGCTGCGGGTGTTGCTGTGGTTCCCTGTCCTTCCATTGATCTCATCCTCGATTCATGCTGCGATGCGTTGTCGCTCCGGTGGCGCAGAGGCCGCCGGGCGTCCGTACTGCTTTACTTCATCTCGTTCAGATCAGGCGGCGGTGCCATCGTCATGTCCAGTGGGTCCGTTGGCAGCGGTTTGTACTCGCCGGGCTCAGTCAGTGGCGCTAACGAGACTCCGTTCTGGAAGACCGTTGTCGGTACCAGCCCCGCCACTTCTGCCGTCGCTGCCTCTTCGGGCTGCAAAGTGTTGACTTCCTCCGATTCAGCTTTCAATCCGGCCACAATCAACGGAGTCTCGCTCAAAGCCACCTTCGAGGCCTCATCCAGTCGCGACTGCAACTCTGTCTTTTCCTGCAACAGCGCGTCATACTTCGCGCGGAAGTCATTGGCAAGCTGCACGCGATGCTGATTGAGAAGTTCCGCCATGTCCTTCGCGGAATTCAGCAACTCCGCGGCGCTCACCAGCGTTCCAGTGGGTGAAATGTTCTTTGACGGATCAATGCTCGCCACCACCATCGAAAGATCAATCAGCGGCTGCTGGAGATAGCTAAGCATTTCCAGCTTCCCCTTCACATCGCTGTCGTCTTCGTGTTTCTCGGTGGTGTCATCACTTACCGGCTTCCACCCGCTGCGTACCTTGCGCGTCTTCACACGCTCGACATGAGCCGCCATGTCAATGGCATAGGCCGGACCATGCCCCGTAGGATAGGAATTTCCATCTGAAACATCGCCACCTGCCTGTCCACCAATGTCGAACATCATCTTGATAGGACTGACTCGCGACTCAGCTTCAGCAGCTTGCTGCACCAGTTCGTCATCCATCGCCTCAGGCAGCAGCGCCACGGCGGAAACTTTCGTGATCTCACCCGCAAAATCCAGGTAGATGAGGTTCAGATGCATGTTGGCCAGAATCGTTCCCGGGTGCACGCCAAAGCGCGGTTCACTCAGAGCCAGCGCATGATGTTCCTGCTCGTTCTCCACGTAGAGAACCGGGCTTTCCACTTTCACCTTGGAGATATCCATCTCGCGTTTCCTTTCCTGCGGTTTGCTACTGCGTTACAGCCTGCGTTGCCTTGATTGCGGAGTCGAGCACCTTGCCCGCCGCCTGTACCTGTCCGGAAACTGTGCCCTTCGTCAGTGCCGGGTCGATCGTTGAAATCTGCGCCAGCCGGTCCGCCACCTGCGTGGCAAGCTTATGCAGCTCGGCAATCGCAGCCTGTGTTCCAGGGTCTGGCCCCTGCTTCGGCGGCGCGCCGGCGGCCTGCACCTGCATCTGCAGTTGCGCCTTGCGCATCTCCTGTTGCGCCTGCATCTCCTGGCACAGACCGAAGTACTGCTCCACCTGGCTCCAGCCCACTGGATTCTTGGTCCGCAGATCGGCGTTCTCGATCGTGAACTCGGTAATCGTCGGCAATGCGACGCTGAAGTCCTCCATGATGCTCGGTTCCACCGGGAGCTTCGCGCCGATTGATCCGTCCGGATTCATTACCGGCATTGCCGCCTGCTCCAGCAGCGTGTTCATGTCCTGCAGCGTCTTGGCACGCTGTGCGCTCACCGGGCTCACAATATTCGGGAACAGCGTGGAGCCGATGATTTCCTGATTCACAGGCACGTCGAAGATGGCGGCGGCAGCCTGGTTGCCCTTGCTCAGTTCCTGGAAGATCGTGAGGAAGCTCTGCCGGATCTGCTCCGGGGTCTGCGGCAGGTCCTGATCCTCGTCCGGATAAACCCGCACGCGGCCCTGCATCTTCTCCAGATTCACGTAGTTGTTTCGGAACTGCGCTCCCTTGTCCTCGATAACTTCCCAGATTTCCTGCGCCGCGCCCACCTTCAGCAGTTGCTGCAGGCATTCAATCGCGTTCTGCGCAGCCAGCGCATGCTCTTCCTTCACGTTCTCCCAGTAGGGAGCCATCATCGTGTTGGCTTGCGAGAGCTGCTGCGCCTGCCCCATGCCGGTTTCCACGCCCGGCTGCGTGCCCTGTCCCATTACCTGCGGAGGCATGCCCGCAATCAACTGCGCAAAGGTCAGCAGCATCTGCGGATACATGGCAAGCCCGGGGTTCAGCGGGATGTCGAAGTGCTGGAAGATCTGCTCCAGTGTTTTGGTCTGCGCGCCCATCTTCAGCGGCACAGGCACCACCGCAGACGCCGGCAGTTGATTGCCCTTCCACTGCTCCGGATCGATCGCCGAGCCGTCCATCAGGTTCAAGCCCAGCGCCGCGCGCATGTAGTAGTCGTCCAACTCCTGCATCGCGCCGTTGAAGCGCTCGTTGAACGTCACTACATCTTCGGCAATGGTCTTGGGATACAGCCCCCAGTTCTCCCGCAACCGGCAGCATGTCCATTCCTTCGCCAGACTCGCTGGTTTCACCATCACGGCTTCTGGTCCCAGCATGGTCAGCTTCAGGCCCTGCGGCGCCGCCTTTTTCATGCGCGCGGCATACTCTCGGTCACCCGTGCGCATGTAGGCCATCGGCTGCACCCATACCTGGCTGTAGGTGGGCCGCTGCATGTTCGTGTCCGTGGTGTACGCCGTACCCATCGAATACGATTCGTTGCGGCGCAGCCGCTCGTATTCGGCGTTCGCAGTCGTCGAGACTGCCGCACCCTCACGGATCTTGTCCCAGGCCTCGGGAAACATCATCCGCGCTTCGCCGATGTCGATTTCCTGATCGAATGCAAGAATCGGAGTCGCGCCCAGATCCTTCGCTTGTGGGTCGGCATCCACTTCCAGCGGCGAGTGGATAGTCTGCTTCACCATCGCATGCGGCATCCTGCGCATGCCCACCACACCTAGAGCTTTGTTCTCCGGGCCTGCCTCGTAGAAGTCCTCCGGACCCATCGGCGCGTCGCAGCCCGGGCAATTCATCTGGCCCGCATCTTCGCCATCCGGCTGCAACTGGTCCACTGGCGTAGCCCGGCCGCAGCGCGGGCACATCATCCGGTCTGGATCGCCTACGTTGATCTCTCCCAGAACGGGCTCTTCGTCGTAGCCGCTCCAGTCGCCATCCATCACGCCACGGGTGTGCTTGAAATAGACGCCATACAGATATAGGAACTCGAACTCACCACGCACCATCTGCCGGATGCGGTTACGGCGCTCGATAATGCCGATGGCATCCTGTCCAGCCGTTGCCGTTGTCATGTCGGCCAGCACGCGCGCGTCCTGCGGCTTCACCACGGTCAGCGGAACTTCGCGGCTCATGTTGCCGATAAAGGCTGAGCCGAGCATCGCCGTGATGTTATTGATGTACCGTTCCAGGTTGGTCGATTCGCCGTCTCGTACCTTGTCAGAGCCGCGATACCATGCCAGCGAGTCAAACCAGCTCTGCGAGTTTTCGTCCCAGTCCAGAATCTGGATGCCGCGATACATCAACTCGTTCTTGGTCCAGATGCGCAGCCGCTTCAACCGATCGGTGCCCCACTGGTTCCGGTACATGCCGATGATCGTGATCGTGGTCTGGATGTCTTCCTGGCTCAGGCCCAGCGCTGCACACTGATCCTCAAGCGACATCTGCACGGGATTTTCCGTCCCTACAGCAGTCACCTGTTGCGCCGCGTTCTGCGGCAACGACATGGGAAGCAGACTGTCCATCAAGCCCTCTGCAACGGAAGTTTCAGCGTTTTGTTGCGCCTTGCATCGTTCACGGCAGCGTGAATCTCATCGATCCGCACCGTCCGCGGCCCCAGTGAAAACTCCTGTGCGCCAGCGCTCGCCACCGGCGGCGGCGTGGATGGTTCCGCTGGCTTCTCATAGAGCGCAGGCTGGCCAGCCATATTCACAATCCGGTCCAGCAGCTTACGGCGTTCGGCTTCCAACTCGGCCGTGCGTGCCTCAGCCGTGGCCAATTGCGCCATTAGCCCATGCACGCGCTCCTCAGCCTGTTTCAGCGCCGTCTCTGCCCAGCGCGCCTGCTTCTGCGCCGCGGCCAGCATTCCGCGTTTTACCCACGGCCAGTTCATTTCCGCTGATCCTTGTTCCATGGCCGAAACGCAAGCAGTTTCGCTTCGTCCATGAAGGCTCCTGTGAACGTCAGCGCCCGATCATCCACCGTCACAAAGGCCGGCGGCTTCCAGAGCGGGAAGCGAATAGCCTCCAGTTCCCCCGGACACAATCCCCACTTCAGCAGCCAGCGCTTCATCGCCGCGCGGCCGCCCCAATACCTTGAACGGCTCGAGAAAATGCACACGTCGAACGTCATGAAGCGCGGAGCACCCGGATCACGTTGATCCCACACCAGCGTCTGAAGCCACTCAATTGCGCTCAGGCCCGTCACTGGGTCCACAACAGGCGTGTCAGGGATGTTCCGCGGCCCTTTCCAGCCCGACGTGTAGGAATGCAGAACCCCATCAAAATCAATCGCAAGAATCGGTGCGCTCATGTCTTCTTCCCTTCCAAAACACTGCGGGGGAAGCGCATGCGCTCCCCCCCTCTCAACTGCCCATCACTGATCTGTGCCTACGCGCTCCACTCCGTCACTGCCACGGTGGTTGCGTTCGCACTCGCTGAGCGCACCTGGATCACCGGGGTGCCTTGCGTCACCGGTCCGCCTGGGCTCACCGGGTAAGGCGTGCTGCCGCCGTTGCCAATCGGCACCGTGCTCGGCGGGTGGTCGCCCGGGTAGCCCTCAATCATGATCGGCTCTTGGCTGAGATTCGCCGGTACCGTGATCGTCGGCCCGGCGGCGATATTGTCGTTTCCGGCGTGTGTGAGCAGTTGGTATTCCAGCCCCTGCTGCACACCGGCGTTTGCAGAGCCATCCTCCACAATCGCCATCTTCGTCGCGAAGATCGTGCAGCGGATCATCGTCCACGCTCCGTTGTTCGCATTCACCGGAATTAGTCGTGTCTTCTGCATCGTCCTCTCCTACTTGGCCGCGCGCGCAAACCACACCGTCGCGTAGACCTGTTTCACAGGGTTGGCCTTGATGATTTCCTCGTAGTAGTGCCGCCGCTGACTCTTGAAACTGTCCACCGCGCCCGCACCCCACGCATTCGCACGCCCCACAGTCTGCGGTCCCCACTTGCTGTCCGACGTAGCACCCACCGCGTATTGCAGCAGCCGCACAGCTGTTCCGGCACCCATGTTGACCGCCGCATCGAACACCCGTGCCGCCAGGTCCTCGTTGTTCAGTTGTTCGAGCCATGCATTCCATAAGCGCGCACGGTAGAAGTCCTTTACCAATGGGCCACGCTCTGCCTGCGGCGCTGCTTTGATCCGTGCAAAGTCCTCTGGAAATGCAACCGAGTTGATGCCAGAGATCGCAAATGCTCCTACAGGAGCATCAGGAACGCAAGCGTACTTCCGGCCTGCGTCCTCGTTGTCCATCATGAATTCGTAGCATGGGTCAAAATCAGCCATCAGAGTGCCTTCCAGGGGCTTCCCAGGTGCGCCAGCCACGAGTCGCACACCAGTCCGTCCTGCCAGTAGTCAAATGGCAGCCAGAAGTAGCCTTTATCGCCCCACTCTGTGCCCCATGAGTTGCGAACCAGAAGCTGCTTCTTGATATGGCTCATGCCCATCACTGCCACTTCGTGATAGCCCAGCAGTTCCTCGCGGGCTTTGTTCGGTACCGTCACCAGGCCCGTGCGCGCCACCGCATCCGACTCAAAGCTCTCGTAGACCGCAATGGCCAGTGACGCCGGATAGCCTGAGCTCAGCACGGAAAGCAGAGTGTTCAGGTTCGGCACGCGGTGATACGCGCCAATCCGATACTTCTGCGCCTCATTCAGCTGCGCTTCCGTCGTCGGCTCGGTCCATCCCGTGTCCTTGTAGGGCAGGCTCTGTTCGAGACAGAGGCCTGTGTCATGCAGCACCGCCATCATGGTGCGGCTCTGCGCGCCCGCGTCCTCTTTCACCGTGCCTTCCACAATGCGTTCCGCCCGATAGCCAAACTGCGGCGAGAAGATCAGGTCCATACCTTTGAATGCCCTGAAGAGCCAGTGCAGCAGCGCGCTGCCCGCCATCATCGTGCAGCAGCCCTCCTGTCCCTGATCGCGGATCGGCGCGTCATACTGCCGCAGGTCTATCTCCGTTGCCAGCAGCAGTCCCCGGGCCGGTGGCATTGCCACGTGGTCGCGCGAGTCGAATACATCCGGTTTGGCACCGTAGCAGTGCATCAGTTCTCCTTGAACCAGTTATTGATCGCGCTCTCTGCCATGCCTCCGCAGAACGGCGGCGTGTGCAGAATCGTGATCGTCAGCGTCTCGCTCTCGGCGTCGTAGCTATAGCCGATGCGGCAGCCGCGGGCTTCTGCTTCGCCGGACGGCATCTTCAACTGAAATCCGGCAGACGCGGCAGACTTCTGCCGTTCTGCCACCTCATCTGGCGTCAGGTGAAACGTGAGCGTCTTGGTTGCCATTGCCGTTCCTCGTCTGTGTTCATGCCGCAGCAGCCGGTTGGAAGTCGAGATTCGGTTTTTCTCGTTCTTCAGCAGAGCCGGTGCCGCGGCAACTTGTGCTGCAGCGGAGCTGTTTCAAGGAGGCCGCATACGAGCCGTCTTCGCGCCTCTCGCGCGACAGCATGGCTCCGCCGCAACGTCGTTTAGAGCTTCACCGTCTGCGCCAGCCCCAGATCCGCCACCAGGCCATTCCACTGGCTCTTGTAAGCCCCCACCTTCGTCTGCAGAATGTGCGGAGACTTCAGCGTCACGCGGCCGCGGTGCGGATTCGCCATCTGCAGGCTGTGCATGGTCGTGGCCTTCAGCGGCGATACATCCGAGCTCTTCACAAACGTGGTCAGGATCGTCTCCACCGCCGTCACCAGCAGGTCGATCAGCGCCGAGTACTGCGACGTCACCGGGATCACTGCCAGCACTGCCTCGAGTGCGTTCAGCGCGCTCACAATTGCAGCAGTGGTGGTCGTGCCACTCCAGCTCGCTTCCGTGGCTTGCAGAGCTGCAATGGCATTGCTCAGCGTTTCGAACCACGGATCCGATGCGGATGTAATTGCCAGAATCTTCTCCGCGGAGTTCAGCACCACGTTCAGATATCCCTTCAGCGTGGTCGAGTCGCACCCGGCCAGCGAAAGCACCGCGGGGCCGGTTGCCACAGCCGCGCTACCTACCACCGCCACCTTCAGAAAGTTTCTGCGATCCATCCTCTTTTCCTTCCGGGCGCTTGACCGGCGCCCGAGTCGGGTTAGCTGTTGCTGCCGGGGTCCTTGGACGACATGCCAAGCAGTGCCGTTGCCAGACCGCTGATCAAAGCGACCACGGTGCCGGTGCCGGCATGGCCCAGCGTGATGCCCTGCTGAGTGAGCACACCGCAAACCGTCACGGTGCCAATCAGCAGGCCTGCAACGGTTGTCTTGGGGTGCGCGAGAATGTTGTTCAGCCAGTTTTTGAACATGACGTGTCCTTCGCGCTGCTGCGCGTTGTCGTCGATTGCCTGTCATGGGTTCGCCGGCGCCGGGCCAGCGGAAGATCAATAGTGCAAGAAGAAGCGGCCAAGCCCCTGCCATACCGTCCAGGCCGCACTCACTGTCAGGATCACTCCTACCGCGATATTGCGCACACGTTCCAGCGCATTCACGCGTGTTTCAAGTTTCCCCACACGCCCGCCGCTCTGGTCGTCTCCCACCAGAGCCTCGAGCTTTGTCTCCATCGCCGCCAGGCTCGCAATTACCTTCTGCTGGAAATCGGCATCTGACACCGCTGTGCCCTCCTCATCTTCCGTCGATTGGCCTTGCGCTGTGCCTCTTCCCCGCATCCGTGCTCAAAACTGATATGTCAGCCTGCCTTTGTCGCTCAGTGCACCGTCGCCCGCAGTACGAATGGGTAAAGTCGTGCAACGGTCTCTTGAACAGTCTCTTGCGTTGTCTGGTTCTGCGCCATCGTCGGCGTTCCCAGCACAGGCGCGTTTGGGCTGACCGCCGTAGCTGGTGCGCGGTAGACGATGTAGCTGTAGCTCGTGCACCCGGAGCACAGCGCTGGGGCCGTCCACGTCAGCACCACCGAGTTGCTCCCCGTCGCCGCCTGCATGGCCGTGTTCGATGGCCCGCTGGTAGCGCCAGAGGCATCCTTAGTCTGCGCCACGTAGCAGTACGTGCCTGCTGTGGGCTTGGTATCGGTCAGCGTCAGCGCAGTGGTGGTATTCAGCGCCACATATGCCGTGCTGGTGGTCGCAGGGCAGGCATAGCTTGTGGTGGGCGTCACTTGCGCGTGACATCCAACCGCAAAAGCGAGCAGAGTGATTGCGAGAAGTCTGATCATGGTCCGCACCTATAGACAAACGTGTACGTGTCCGTGGCCACCGGCGTCCCCGTCCAAGTGAATGTTACCGATGATGTAGTGGGCGTGCCGGTAATCGGATTAGATAGCGTGAAGTTGCCCGCTGTCTGCTGTATCTGACAACCTGCTGGCGCAACTGCCCACTTAGTCGGGAAGGTCAAGGTAAGAACTGGGCTTGCGGCGGGCGTGCCCGCTTCCGTGATCTTGACGGTCCCAAAGTGGGAGTCCCCTGATGCGGAGGTGAGCGTGGCCGACCCCCATCCACTCGTTAGCGCGAAATTGCTGGTAGCTAGACCTGCTTCATTTCCTACGCCGCTGACAGAAGCAGAACCAATCAGCCTGCCGCCTGTGATACTGTTCGCGCTGTGCGTGTTGTTTGTCCATGCGGTTTGGCTTCCACTCCCTTCACAGGCAAGCCACGAACTGATGAGCGTGCAACCCCAGTTGCCACCAAGATCGGTAAACGAGCCAGAGGTCATATTGACGGCATCAATCTGGGAGTCAATCGCGTAGACTTGGCCTCCAGTGATGTTCACACCCCAGTCCTGCATGATGTTGTCCTGCGAGTGGTCCAGATACGTCACTCCACCAGTCGTATACAAATGGGCGAATTGCGTTCCGATCATGCGGAGCGTTCCGCCAGTCTGATACACACCAGGACCGTTTGAATTGCTGTTTCCTTTCCCTTGCTGCGCAGGGTTAAGCTGGCTGCCAAAAACATTCAGGTAGCCGCCCTTCATGTACAGCGCCCGACCCTGTCGGGTAGGAGTGTTGCTATTTCCCTGCGCCCCAAAAAACACGTTGCGGGCAATTCCGTTGATGTTGGACGGGGACTGATCTCCCTCATACATCAGACCGTCCGTACCCGCTCCCCACCCGCTCACCGTGTCCAGATCGACTGTATATCCGTCGATCACCTGCACCTCGACGTTGGCGTTCCATAGCCATCCGGTGATATGGACATTCACCATCTTTGTCAGATAGGCGGCAAACATGGGCAGAGCTGTGCTCCAGCTCGCTCCGTCAATGCCGCCGCCCCAGATAGCCAGGTCGCGGATCGTGGTCCAGTAGAACGGATTTTGATATCCGGTACCGAGCGTCGTATTCAGTTCGTTCGTAGCCGGATAGGAAAAGATCAGCGCGTTCGATGCAGGTGTGAAGTTGACGGTGGGAACCAGTACCGTTCCGTTGGTCCCCGCGCAACCAGAGATTTGCGGGTTGTAGACAGTACCTGTCGAAGTCGATGGGAACGGCGTCTGGCTGATGAACATCGTCCCGCAGGGAAGTATCAGGCTCATGTTGGGACGTGCCAGCGCCGCCGTCCATGCTGAGACAATCGTCGCGCCGTCGTCATGTCCCCACAGGAACCAGCCAGTGAAGGACGTTCCGCTGGATGCACGCAAGGGAAGCGCTGAAACGGTGATCGAGTGGGCGCTTACGTAGGTTGCAATCACGCCATCAGACATGGACTGATAGCAGTTGACATAGCCGTTGGAGGCGTCGCAGCTCGTTGAGGCGAGAATCCGCTTTCCCACGTCGCTGGAGGTAAAGACTGGATCGCTAGAGCCGGTGGTGACGGCAATCGTTGCACCATAGCTTCCCGCCGTGAAGGTCGCAGAACTCGAACCTACAGTTTGCGCAGCAAAGACGAGATCACTGGTTGTAGGTTGAATCGATGCAGTCGCGATAGTCGAGCTGGAGAGCGCCGAAGCCGATGTGTCCAGAACACTGCTGGTTGCCAGATTCGAGAACTCGCAAGCGTAGATCGATCGATAGGGCACTGAAGCACCATACGTAACAGTGATCGTATAGCTGCCCGCTGCTACGTTCGCCGCATACCCCATCTGCGCCCATGCGGTGCCCGATCCAATAGCCGCCGCAAACACGTTGGAGTACGTGTTTGACCCCGAGGAATCGGTAAAGGCGAACGTGGTGGTAGAAGAGTTCCCCTCGCGGGCAAACACAATTAAGGCATGTCCAGACCCACCCGTAGGGGTAACCGCCAAGGTGTCGGTCGTCGAACTCCCACTGGCCTCATTTGATCCCCAGCACGTATTGAGAGTCGGCGTTCCAGAAGCCTTAAATGCCCCTACCAGGAACGGGCCGCCCGATGACACAGAAGTGGTCAGAGAAATGACGTTCGGATAAGACGCGGATGATACATTGACATATTCTCCGCCTGAGTCATTGTCGTTTGTCGTTACCAGCGTCGCCGCTGTGCCTCCGCTGACCGATGTGGTGTAGGATGCTGCGGTCGCAGTCTGCACATCGTCATAGACCGTGTAGCAATTCGTGTCCGATCCTGAGCACTTTGGGGAAACATAGATGGCATTCGTTAAATTGGCATCAGTGCTGCCGCCGCTTGGCGTCTGCCACGTTGCCGTGGTCGAACTCGTTGCTACAGGAACTTGCCCACTCGAAGGAGTACCGCTGACTGAAACACCATTGATTTTGGCGACGGTCGGATTAGGGTAAGTCCCACTCAGATCGCCTCCCGCGGTTCCACTAGGTGCTGCACCAATCGCTACCAGCTTTCCTCCGCTGATAGTGGTTGTGGTTCCATCTGGGGTTACGCATCCTTTCTGCGAAGTAGAGGCTGCGGTGCAGGAACCCACCACCGCGCCCGTTGTCGGACTGAACGTGAGCGACCCATCGGAATTCGAGACAGAAGTTACTCCACCCCCTGAGCCATTACTTGCCGCCGTCACACGGCCTTTGGCATCCACGGTGATATTCGAGTTGGTGTAACTTCCCGCCGTCACGCCTGAAGTAGCCAAGGTAGCCGCTGCACTTCCCGGTCCTGTGGCGGTCACATCTCCCGTGAGCGCAGTAATCGCCCCAGAGGCATAAGCAGACGACATGTAAAACGTTGGGTAGATGCCGGGGGATACAGCTGACGATGAACCTGTGGGGCCGCCGCATCCCACCGATCCCGGAGGACTGGTCAGCCAGCCATTCGCATCCGCGTTCACGGAAGACCCGCAAGGGCCTGCCGCAGGGTTCACAGTTCCACTCACGTAAGTTAGCGTCACCACATCTCCCGACGATGGAGATAGGCCAGTGATCGCCACCACCGGAGAGGTTGAACCGGAGTTCGGAAAAGTGAAGGAAGTATTGGTGGATGTGCTCCACGGTGCAGCCGTCCCAATTACTGCAACTGGAGTTGCTGTACCGCCATTCTTCTGCACATTGATCGTGAAGGAACCCGTGTTGTCGCTGTAGTTATTGTCGTTGATGCCTAGCTCTAGCTGCGTTGCTCCTGTCGGCACGCCATAGCTGACAGGGCCATCTCCGATGCAAAGCGGCGTTCCTTGAATCACGCCCGAACTATTCGTAAACGCGCCTACCAACCCCGCGCGGCCAAGAAAGCAATTCGCGCTGGCGGTGCCACTGGAAAGCGGCACTTCGACACTCACGCTGCTGGAGCTTGTCCGCCATTTCCCATTGACATAGCCCGCATCTGCGCCAGGGGTTGTGTCGTTAAGGTCAGGATTCGTGACTGGCGTGCCGTTCACGCTTACGTTTGTTCCAAGAAATTGCCAGGATGTTCCTGTCCAGTACAGATATCCGGAAGCCAGCGATGGCAGCGTGTGATTGAGGATGCCCACAACTTCTGCACTCTGCGATCCTGTTCCGGGTCCTGCCAGCACATCGTTCGTCAATTGGTTGATCGCAGTCATCCCACCAATCGGACATGTGCCCGATGATGCCAGAAAAGGCGTCCACTGACCAAGCAACGCGTTGTACCCGTAAAGCGCGATCGCCTGTGGTGTATTGGCACTCTGTTCCGCTGTGCTCGTGTTTGGGCTTTCAAGCCACTGCTGCCCTGTCACGTCCCAGCAGTAAACAGCGAGCGGAGTCGGTGTGAGGCCCACCACCTGCGCCCTCGCGCCGGCTGCCAGTCCCATCACCATCCATGCCATGATCCAGAAGATCCTGCGCATCGTCTCCGCTCCCTGTGTTGTTAATCCTGGTTAGTTGCAGTCGTAGTGGAAGACAAACCCGCTTGTGCTCGCAGCCAGCGCCGTCGAGCTTGCGGTCAGCACTGCCGTCGCAGGCGGGCCCGCCGTCGACGTGGCCGTACCGGTCGTGTACGCTGTCGCACCCACTGACGTGATGGAGCATGTGGGCGCGTACTGGAATCCACCCGATGCGATGGCTGGCCACGTAAGCGTAAAGACCACACCGCTCGCTGTGGGCGTTGTCCCCGTTGTCAGCGTCACGTTGCCGCTCAGCCCCGTACCCACCACCGCGATGGTCGGCGAGGTACCTGCACCCGCGCCTGCCGTCACGGTTGGGACCGTCGCATTCACGGGAGCCGCAACATAGTGCGTGCCGTTCCAGGTGTAGTACACCCACGGGCTCTTTGTGACGTCCACCAGCTGCGCCTTGCTCGTACCGGTGGCGTTATAGATGATCGTCGCCGGGTTCACCGTCGACTTCACGCTCGTCAGCAGGCTCACCAGTTTGAACCACTCGCGGCTCAGCAAGACCTGTGTCACGTAGGGCTGCGTGGAAACTGCTGCCTGGTTCAGAGCCTCCTGCAGACCGGCCGAGCCAGACTGAAGCGTGAAGGTCGTGTGCGTATTCGCCGCGCTCAACGTCACACCGCAGGTCGTCTGCGTCGGCGTGAAAGCCACAGTCGGCGTCACAATCTCACTGTTGCTGGGATTGACGTCCGCAATCAGCACCGGCGCATATCCAACAGCCGCACTGAACGCATAGAAGCTCGGCGACGTGCGGTTGCCCAACTGTGTAATCTGGCAGACTGCCGCGGGCTTGAAGGTGAACGTGTTCGTAGCCTGGCCGCGGATTGCCCAACGGCCGTAGTCGTCGGCATACACCCAGGGTGTCTGCTGTGCAGGAATGAATCCCTGCGCCATTACCGGCGCGCTGAGCGCCAGCAGGAAAAGAAGCGATGCCCACAACCTGCGCATCTCGCTCTCCTTGTCTCGTGCCGCCTCGTGCGGCCGTTGCTTGTGTGAGGTTTCTGCGGCGCGCCAGCGCTACAGGAGGCTACCAGCCGACCGCGTAGAACCACGCGGCGCCAGTCCCATCGTTGCGAGCCTGGAATGTCGTTGCAGTCAGTGTGTCTGCCAGCCAGATTCTCGAGGTCGTCGAGCTGCCGGAGCACACGCTGGTATCTGAGCAGTCCGTCAGTTGCACGTTCAGCGCAGTATGCGGAAAGGCGTGCGGAAATGTGACAGTCTGCGGGCCCGTGTCGAACGTTGAAGTGACGCCCCATTCGATGTAGATCGGCACCGGGTTGGCTTGCAGAATCAGATATCCGGCTGTCAAAGCGCTTGAAGTTGCCGCCGGGCTTACACCGCCATCCGCCAGACCTGCGCCTGTCGAATCCCACACCGCCAGATGCGTCGCGGTGCCACCCGTCGCCGTCACCACCGCGTACGGATCCGTGGTCAGGTCCGCCATCGGGCTGGCTGAAGTGCCATTCAGCGTCTGGAGGTAGACGCGCGTCTGCGCCGGCGTTGTTACCGTCTGCGTTTTATCCGCAGCCAGCAAGCCCGTGGGCGCGCCGTCGTTCCCAAAGCTCAGCACATCCCGCTGTGTCAGCACGGTCGACGTGTGCACACCGTTGTAGACTGCCTGATAGTAGGCTGAGCTCAGGCAGGTCACCGGCGTATCGAATGCGACGCCATCCGATGCCAGACACTGGCCGGATGTACCGCCATTGCCATTTACCAGGTAGCCCGCACTGGCACTCACCATGCCCGCGATCCCGGTGCCCTCTACATCCACGCCCCACGCCGGAACACTCGTCCCCACGCCCAGCATTCCTACGTCCAGGACGTTGAACCCATTGAACGTGAGTGAGCTGCTGATCGATTGCAGGTTGTGATTGTAGGGGATTGTCAGCAGCGGAACCGGATACGTCACCTGCCCGTGGTAGTACGGCAGTCCATTTGACAGGTTGTACGTTGAGCCCGGTCCGACGAACTGCAGCAGCTCGGTCAGATTCGCAAGCGCATTGCCATTGGCATCCAGCAGGCTCGCTCTATAGCCCGTACCCGTTGGCCAGCCCGCATCGTTCGCCACCACGTGGCATGCGGTCGAGTTGCGGATTGCTGGCGCTACACCCGTCGTCAGCGCAGTGGCTTGCGTGTACGCACTCGTTGTATCACTCGTCGAGGCCTGCAGCGTTTCGGCGCCACTCGCCGTCCCGATGTAAATGCGCATGCCCGTAGCCGTGGTCGGACCCTCGCCCACCGGGGGAAGAATCTGCAACTCGCCCACCTGCGTTAGCTGGTAGGCAACCTCCGGACTCGGCAGCGTCTGGTTGCCCCACTGGTCATACCAGGCAAAGCGCACGTAGTAGTTGCCCACTGGCAGCGAGCCGACATTCAACGCTGACACGCGGGCGCCGACCAGCGGATTCGGAAGCCCAACAACTTGCCCATTGCTGTCCGTGGAGCACTGCGCCTCGTCAACCACTGTTTCCGTGCCCGCCACAAAGAAAGCCTGACTGGGCTCGAGCGTGAGCGTGGCATTCTTGGCAGGCGTGCCGTTGGCTGTGGTCAGCGTCCCCTGCAGCACCACATAAGGCGCAACGTACTGCGCCCGCGCCCGCGCCACTGGCAGCAGCGCAAACAGAACGGCCGCCAGACTCGCCAGCGGCCGTGTTCCGAAATGTGCTCTCGCTCGCACGCTCATCGCTCTCCCGCTTACTGCTTCACCAGCTCCGGCTGCGGCTTCAGCGCTGCATGAGCCTGCGCTGCTGCCGCGCGTTCGTTCGCAAGTTGCTCGAGCTTTAGGCGCGCCTCGTTCTGCTCCAGCGCCTGCTTCTGGCGTTCCATCTGCTCTTCGTGTTCCTTGCGCTGCATCGCCACCTGCCGGTGCTGCGCGCCCACGCTGATCATCTGCACAATCGCCTGATGCGTGTGCAGCGGCAGATCATTCAGCTCGTTGTCGATCTTCTTCGCAATCCCGAACATCTCCGCACTCTTCAGTTCCTGCATCGGTTTTCCTTTGTCCTTTCTTCCGTGCTTTCAGCGCTCGCGCGCGTTCAATACATTCCGGGCCGCACGGCAACTGGCGCCCTGTGTAACTCAAGTCCATTTCCCAGCGCGCCTGGGCCTCGTCCCCCAGCAGCGCTCGATCGCACTGCGGGCAACGCCGGTAGAGCGTCGGTGTCAACACCGGCTTTCCGCCGGCCTCGCGATCGATCCGCGCCAGCACGTTGGCTGCAATCCGCCCCAGCCACACCGAGCTCTGCGTCACAGTGAGATCACGGATCGCTTTCGCCTGCGCCCATGCCGGTACCCAGATCCTGTCCAGGTCCACACGCACAATCGTTGCGAGCTTCGGCATCGTCAGGCCGTCCCGCTTCAACCGTTCGCGCAGCATCGCGCGCATGCGCCGGTCACGCTTCCACGCCGGTTCCACCTCGCCGTACTGCCACACTCGTTTGGGCATCGCATCTTCCTTGCAAACAATCAGGGCGCGGAGTTCATCTCCGCGCCCTGCCTTGCCATCCCTCGCTGCATCCCTGCAACTTCAATCGATGTTCGGTCAGCCTTCGAGCTTCCACTCTGTGCTGCGGTCTTTGCGGCTCCCACCGCGTAGTCCACGCATTGTCAATTAGGTATCCTGGTGGCGGAGACGGGATTCGAACCCGCGTCGTTCTGGTTATGAGCCAGTTGCTGGGGCCACTCCAGCTCACTCCGCGTCAAACTCTGGCAGACTGGCATATGCGAAGCCAGCCCATCCCCACGTCGCACGAGCCTATGGGGACCACCTCAATCTTTCGGGGCAACATAGTCACCGCTATGCCGCCCCTCATCCGCCGTTTGCCCGGCGGCAAGCCGTGCAACGTTGCTCGCAACAATCGTCCGTACTGCTACGGTTGCGCGCTGCACGCGCGGAACTTAATTCGCCAACTGCATCACTGCCATCGGTCCAGCACCGTGCGCGTCGCTCATCTTCTTGCGCCAGCGCTTCGCCTGCACAAACTGTGCTACCGGAATCCAGACCTCTCGCCGTACACCGGCAATTTCCTGCTCGCCTGGCAGCCACTCCATCCGGCCTTCGTGCACGTATTCCAGAACTCGTGCAACGCCCATGTGCGTATGTGCGCTGCTGTGGCAACAGTGCCCATCTTCTGGGGCTGTCCATCGCTGTCCACGCTGCACAACGCAGATGCGCCGCAGAGCCGGCGCCGTCTTCTTTCGAGCTCCTGTCTTGGCTTTCGACACGGCTCCGCCCTCCCAGCGCACTTGGCGGGTATTTTGGCCCCCGCAGGCAGCACATCCGGCAGGGATGCGCTCCCCGCCGACGGCAATCTTGATTGGATATGGGATCAGAGCAAACAGGTGAGCAGCACTTCTAGCTGTTGGCGAGGGGTGACAGCAATCACCCCTGCCGTGCCAGGTAAAGCCAGGGCGTCCGAGTAGAACCCCGTAGCCCCATCAGGTTCCAGAATTAGCGCGCAGCGCGTGGCATGTCAAGCACCTTTTCGCAACGTGTCCAGATAGTCAGCCCACTCCTGCAACATCTGCCGCCGCTGCTCGGCATACTGCGCGCGGTTGTACACACCGCGGATGCCTTTGATTGAGTGGCCCAGCGCCACCTCTACCCAGTCCGGGTCGTAGCCCATCTCGTTTAGCCGCGTTGACGCGGTGCGCCGTAAATCATGCGGTGAGAAGCGCTGCAGTTTCCACGCCTTCCAGTGCCGCGCCAGCACTTTGTTCAGCACGTTCTGCTCAATCGGCACCGTGATCGCCCACCGCCCCGGCAACACCACTTCCGCCGGTCCGGCCAGCTTACGCAGCTCTTCAAACCGCGCCACCGCCTGGCGGCTCAGATAGACATTCAGCGGCAGGCCCATCTTCATTAGCTCTGCCGGTATCTCCCAGATCCCCGTCTCGAAATCCATGTGCTCCCAGCGCGTCATGCGCAGCGTGTTCTTCCGCACCAGCGTCAGCAGCAGCAGATCCAGTGCCGCCGCGTAAGCACGCTCTCCGGGATGCGTGCGCAGTTCTTCCAGGCCCGCGAAAAATCGGCGCAGCTCCGTTACGCTCAGCGTGCGCGTGCGCGCCCTTGGCCGGTAGACAAAGCGCTGCGGCGTCGCGTCCACCGGATTCTTCTCAATCATCTGGCAGACCTTCGCGTAACCGCAGATACGCTTCAGCAGCCCACGCATGGCCGCCGCCGATGCGCGCCGCCCCGCATCCCGTCGCGCGAACACAAGCTTCTGCACATCGTCGGGCCGTAGTTTGTCCATCGGTATGCTGCCCAGCGTTGGCAACAGGTCGCGGTCCAGGATGCGTTGCAGAGGCTTCAGGTCCTTGCGATCTTCACGCGCCACTTCCGCCATGTAGCGCGCTGCAAACTCCCGAAACGGTGGTGCAGCATGCAGAGCTTTGCGCCCCTCGCGCCAGCGATGCATCGCCCAGCGCAGATTCTCGTCGCTCTCCTCCGCCGCTTCCCGCAGGTCGCCCGCTTTCTCGCGCGCCGCCGCCAGGCTCATCCGCGGCCACTGCCCCAGCGTCACCGTCTCCACGCTGCCGCCCACCGTACGCCGCAAGCCCCACGTCTTCCGGCCCGTCGGATACACGCGAAGCTGCAGCCCGCCGCCTGCGCCCACCGCGTAGCGCCTCTCCCGCCCCTCAAGACTCCCGATTTTGCTTCCGTCCAGCCTCATATCTTCGTGTTTACTTTCTTAATCCCCCCTCCCCCATACTCGCAGACACGACCCTCCCGAAACACTATCTATCTTGATGATTTCAAAGGTTTTACGCAATTTCCACATCGACCAGAGTGTAAACCATGTGCCTGTGGAAACCCTCCAACTCCTTTAACTACCACATCCGAACCTGTCGCACACCGGAAAATGCCCCGCTTTTCTCCCCTTTTCTTCTTTTCTTTATTGACAATTTTAGTAATTTTGCTAATATAGGGAAGTAGTCAAGGAGAGATCAAGACATGCAGACAGTCACGGTTATCGATCCAGTCGCAGTGGCAGCACTTGAGCAGCAGAAGGTGCAGTACGACTACACCAACCAGGCGTGGGTTGTGGATGGGAAGTACCAGCGCTGCGGCCACACGTTTGAATGCCGCTGCTATGGCAAGGATCACGAGGGCGAGCCCGCCAACTACGCCACCGCCGAGATTGAGTAGCTGATCAACCATCCGGGCAAACCAGCAACCGATACCGAAGTTCTGAAGGAGGCGTTATGACCTGGTTTTATCTGATTCCTGCAATGTTCCTGCTCGTCGCGCTTCGTGGTGCAATGCGTCCCGGAGTCCGCTAGACATCCATGGACCCACTGCTCCTCATTCTGACGTTCGTTGTCGGCTTTGCCGCAGGGATGATTGCTGTAACCATCCTGGCAAATCGCATTGAACGCAGCAGTAGCCGCCGACTGCTCTCACTGCTGCCTCACACCATGGCGCCACATCCTGAGCTTGGCCACGGACCCGTGGAGGTTCGTACAATTTCGCAGTAAGGAGACCTCTGCATGTCCAAGCAAGCTGCTGCTCTCGAACCCATCCACGGTGAACTGGCTTTCCGCGCTTACCTTCGCGAGCTCTGCGATAAGTCCAGCGTCAACCAGGTCGCCGCTGAAGCCGGCATCTCACCGTCCGCGCTCTCGAACCTTATGGCCGGCCGCATGAGCCTCGGCGCCAAGACCGTGGCGCGCTTCGGCTATGGCCGCGCCAAGACAATCACCTTCATGCCGCTCAAGAAAGGGAAACCCGATGCCTGAAATCCATGTGGGTTCTCGCGTATCGCTCAACTATCAGTGCGCTGGGCACGGCATCGTCAGTGAGATCGTGCCTCCCAACTGCGTGCCGCGCACCGTCCGCCACTCCGCAGCGTGGCGCCGTCCCGTCACCAGTTATGTCGTTACTGTCCTCGTTGCGCGCACCATGGCCGTCCCCGGCCGCCAGGGTGCGCGCAGCTATACGTTGGCTCCACGCCGCATCTGGCCTGATCCGGCGACACTTCGACTTTGCCTATAACTTAGCCCCCGCCAATTACGCTCTGCTAGGCCAGCAGCAGTATCCAATCTGAGTCCTTTGCGATGTCTAGTGTGCCCGTCACGCTAGCGGAGATACGTCATGTCTAAAATCGACAGCACATTGCACACACCGGGACATCTCAACTGCCCCGCATGCATTCTTCACCGACAAAGGGAACTCATGTTGCTATCTGCTGACCTGCCCTTTGAGGAAGCGGCTGAACGTTTCATCCAATACCGCACCCTCGACGCCTATCCTGGCTTGCAATCGTATTATGTCCGCCCCAACACACTGGCCGCCTATCGCAATCAACGCGGCGCGCTTGATCTGTTCTTTCATGGCATGGTGCTGAGTGAGATTCATTGGTGGCACATCAAGTCCTACCAGCAAGCACGCCTCGCTGGCGCGCAACCGTTCATGCGTTATCGCAGACCACAGGATGCCCATCCACGCCGCGGCCCCAAGGGCACAATGCTGCCCGCAAAAGGCAAGACAGCGTGTCCTGCCAAACCAGAGCAGGTCAACAAGGAGACTGGCTTTCTCAAGAAACTCAAGACGCTCGCCGGCTGTTGGACTGCCGAAGATGAGAAGTACCACTGCGCCATTCAGCAGCCCGAGTCTGAAGCGCCGCGCGCGCTCACGCCAGATGAGCAGTTTGCATGGCTTGAAGCGGCCGCCGCGCAACCAGAGCCCCGCCTGGTCTACTACTACTCGCTCCTCGCGTTCGATACCTGCGCCAGCCCCAACGAGCTGCGGCTGCTGCAATTCGGCAACATCAACCTGACCACACGCATTCTGGCGGTGCCGTGGCCTGCGGCCAAGAATCGCGGACGCCACCGCGAGATTCCGCTCGAAGATCCTGAAGCAATCCAGGCACTCATCATGTTGATGCAGCGCGCGTGCTCTCTCGGCGCAGGCGATCCTGTCCTGCATCCCACGCACCACCTGTTCCCGGCGCGCTTTCGCAAGCAGCCATATGATCCCACGCATCCCATGTCTGACTCTGGGCTCAAGAAGCCCTGGGACGCTGTGCGCCAACTCTCCGGGCTCAAGTGGTTCCGCATTGAAGACACGCGCCACACCGCAGCAACGCGCCTCGCAGAGCGTGGCGTGCCCGTCGACATCATCACTGCGCGCATGGGCCATGTGCGGCCGCAGATGCGTCTGCACTACACACACATCTCAGAGGCAGCACAGCGGTGGTGGTTGCGCAAACCGCCCATGAGCGTGCGCCCACAGGGTATTGACGATTTTGGTACAAATCGCGCGTGGTCAGCCTTTGCGCGTAATAAAAGATTTTCGACCGCTTGATTTCCACAGAAATCAAGCCTAAAGTGTTTTCAGCTTGCGTTGTTCTGTGTCGTTGGGTTTGGAGTGATCAGTGCGATAGAGCGAATTCCTCGGCAGTGTAGACCTATTCCCTCCGGAGCATTAGGTCGGGAGTTCGAATCTCTCCGGGCGCACCAGTTCCTCTCACCAGTCTTGCCTTCCCGCCCAGTCAGCGGCCTTTTTTAGAGCTTGACGGCGGCCTGCATAGGCGGACATCGCAAGGATCCCATGCATCTGAATTTTCCCTTTTCCGCGGTCCAAATCATCTGGACCCTGACGTTTGCTGCCCTCCTCGTGCTGCTCGTCGTCCTGCTTGGCCGCGACCGCACCAGCCGCTTCCCGTGGTTCACTGGGTCCATCGTTCTGGCCGGGCTCACGCACCTGGTTTCCCGGCTGCTTTTTGGGCGCCTGCCTCAGCTCACCTTCGCAGCGGTCTCCATTGTGCTGGCCGATCTCTCCGCCATCGTTGGTCTGGTCGTGCTGGTTGAGCTCGCGCATCGCGTCTTCGGCCGTGCCAGCCGCCGTGCCTGGACCATCGGAACCGTCACCCTGCTGATCGCCGGCGGTGTTGTCCTGGCCGAATGGGGCACGTGGCCTTCCGTGCAGACCCTCAAGCTTGCCAACCCGATCGCCGTGCTCAGTCTGCTTCAGCTCATCGCGGAGAAAGCCGGCATCCTCAGCAGTGTGCTCACCATCGGCCTCGGACTACTGATCGTGATCCTCGGCCGCCGTTTCGGCTCAGGCATCCGCAGCCATGCCCAGCAGATCATGATCGGCCTCTCGCTGGTTGCGCTCGCGCAAGTTGGCGCACAGGTCATCTGGCAGTTCATCGCGCTCCACACCGTGCCTCACTCGCTTGAGGAGTACCAGCACGTCATGGCAATCAAGGACCGGCTCATCAACGGCAACAGCGCCGTCTACGCAGCAGTCGTCGTCGGCTGGGTCCTCTGTCTGTGGTTCGACGAACCGGGCAGCGTGCAGGCTCCTGCCACGTCCGCCACCGAACCGCCAGCACTGCCGCAGGCCTAGAGCCAGTTATGAGCTTTCCCGCAGGTGGCGCGAAAGTGCATAACTGGCTCTAAAGCGCAAAGTCGATGAACCCGCGCTCCGGGTCTGTCGCCACCAGCCGCACCGTAACGCGGTCGCCCACGTCGAGTCCATTCTTCGATCCAGGGCGGCCAGCGTTCATCAGCATTCCCTCCACGTGGACCTCAAGCGCGCGCACAAACGTGCCGTAGTTGTTCACGCCGGTCACAATAGCGTGGAAGCTCTGCCCAATCCGCGGACGCAGCACCACCGCCGCAATCCGCTTCTGCATCTCGCGTTCCACCTTGCGCGCTCCGTCTTCCATCAGCGTGCAGCGCTCGGCAATCGCGTTCAGGTCGCCATCCGCATACGGCGGCTGCGTGCCCGCAATCCATGACTTGAGGATGCGCTGCGTCACCACGTCCGGGAACCGCCGGTTCGGAGCCGTTGAGTGCGTGTAGTCCTGCACCGCCAGCCCAAAGTGCCCCGGCGACGCCTCGTCTGGCTTCACCAGCACATACTCGCCCGGCCCCATCAACTTCACAACGGTCAGTGACAGGTCCGGAAAGTGGTCCGGATCCTTTTGCTTTTGCGCCAGCAGAAAGTCGTTCAGTGCCTTTGAGTCTGGCCCCGCCGGAAGCTGCGCGCCCAGGTTCGCCGCCACTTCCACGATGCGATCCCAGCGCTTCGGCGTACGAACCACACGCCGGATTGACGCCACGCCAGCCTGATCAAACGTCCGCGCCACCACGCCGTTCGCCGCCACCATGAACTCCTCAATCAGTGACGTTGCGCGGTTCTTTTCCAGTCGAACCAGATCCACGGCTTCGCCCGCCAGCATCACCGGCCGCGTCTCCACAGTCTCCAGGTCCAGGGCGCCGTGCTGGTAACGGCTGCCCACCAGCCTCTGCGCCGCGGCATCTTGCAGCTTCAGCTGCGCTGCCAGGGCGGCATTCGCCGCCACTTTCTCCGGTGCCGGCCCTCGTTCCTCAAGCCAGGCACCAACGCCGTTATAGGCCAGCTGTGCGCGGTTGTGCACCAGCGCACGGTACACCTTGCCATCGGCCACCGTGCCCGCGGCATCCACCGTGAACTCAATCACCATCGCCAGGCGGTCTTCATCCTCGTTCAGCGATGTAATGCCTTCTGAGAGCTCCGCCGGAAGCATGGGAAACACAGCTACGCCTGTGTACACCGATGTAGTCTCGCTGCGCGCGTGACCATCGATCACTGACCCCGCGCTCACCCGCACATCCACGTCCGCAACGCCGACAAGCACGCGAATCCGCCCGTCCGGCAGCTTCTCAGCCCATTCGATCTGATCCAGGTCCTTCGACGTGTCGTTGTCGATGGACGACCACAAAAGTTCGCGCAGGTCCGTTGCGCCCTGTGCGGCCGGCATATCCGGCTTCGCCTGGATCGCCGTCAACTGTGCTTCCGTGCCCTCGGGAAAGTCCGGCTGAAATCCATGTTCCAGCATGGCCGCACGAGCTGCGGCCGTCAGGTTGAAGTGCATCGCATGACCGTTGTGCATCAGGCCCTCCGCGCGAAAGGCAAGCCTATCACGCTACGGTCACGGGCATGCAAAAAGGGGCGACCATGACGGCCGCCCCTTCAGGTACTTCGTTTTGTTTACTGGATGCCCAGGTCCGAAAGCACCTTCGGCTTGGACTCATCCACGGCAAGCAGGTTGTGGCACGCCGAGCAGTCCTGCGTGATCACTGCACCGTCTTTGCTGGAGTGGTCGCCATCATGGCAGCGGAAACAGCCAGGATAGTTCTGGTGGCCGATGTGGTTCGGATGCGTGCCCCAAGTGACCTTCATCTCCGGGAACACGTTCTGGCTGTACAGCGTGACCAGTTCCTTGCCTGCGTTCTTCACGAGCGCAGCCTTGGTCGCCAGCACCTGCGGGTTCGTCGAGCGGTAGTAAGCTTCCAGCTGCACCGGAATCTTGGCCGCCGCGTCTGCCTGGCTCGCGTAATTGCCGTTCAGCAGCGCCAGACCTTCCTTGTGCATCCAGGGCAGCGACGGGCTCACTGAGCCGTCTGCCATGGCGCGATTCAGCGCTTCTTCCGCGGTCACGAACGTGTGGGCAGCGCGATTGTGGCAATCAATACAATCCATCACGCGCCGCTCGCCAGCAGGAGCCGCAGTGCCCTTCAGCGTTGAGGCGGCAAACACCGTATCAGAGCCGTCAGCATTGCGCCGCTGCACCCAGGGAATCGTCGTCCGCGTCGGATCCGTTGCCACGTACTCAATGTGGCCAAGGTGAACGCCGTGGATGCCGCTCAGGTGCGAGAGAGAGTCCTGGCCGCCGAGGTGCAACACAACCACGTCCTGCGTCTCGGTGTTCTGCTCGTCGTCAGCAAACTTTGACTTGACCAGCAGCTTCTCACCCACAAACTTCGCGGGCTGATGGCATGCTTCGCAGATTTCACGCGCCGGGCGCAGACTCCGGACCGGGGAAGGAATCGGCTCCGGATAATCCGGCAGAAACTTGAATGTGCTCGCGAACGGGTGAGTCGTGACTTCAATCAGCTGCTTGGTGCCGTTCTTCTTCGCTTCAATGTACGAGCCAAGACCGGTGCCAACATGGCAAGCCGTGCACTCCACGTGAGAGTGAGCGGCGATCCTGTACGCGGTGTATTCCGGGTTCATCACGTGGCAGGCCTGGCCGCAGAACTGCGGTGAGTCCATGTACGAGACGCCCCGGTAGCTGGCGATCGACACCACCAGCAGGTTCACGATCGTCGCCACCAGCACAATATCCACGCCGTGCCGGAAGATGTGGTCGTTGAAGTCCACCTTGGGAAACGCTGCGGGAATCGCGCCTGCTTTTTGCAGCTTCCGCCGCCGCAGAAACACGCCCACAGGAATCAGCACAAGGCCGAGCAGGAAGAGTGCAGGCAGAATCAGGAAGAAGATGATGCCTACGTATGGATTATCATTGGGCTTTCCCACCAGCTCGATCAGCCAGTAGCCGATCATCGTCACACCGGAAGCGGTCGTAATTGCGCCGCCGGCCAGGCTGATGGGGTTATTGCCGAAAAACAGCGCCGGCCTTACCCAGTTCTCACGGAATTTTTGCAGCAGTGGCACTTAGCCCCCCAAAAGTTGAAAATGGCCCGCCTCGAAAGGCGGGCCGGGGTGGTTCTCTACTTCAGGCCGCGAGCATAGGTCACAGCGTCCTTGATCTCGGCGTCGCTGAGCTTGCCCTTGAAGGCCGGCATTTTGCCCTTGCCATTCTCGGTCGCAGCGATCATCTGGGCAGCGGTCAGCTTCTTGATCTCGGGATCAGAGAAGGGCTTCACGCCCATCGCCTTCGCCATGCCCGGGTTCGGCGTGCCAGTCGCGCCGTGGCAGCTCTGACACTTCGCCTTGTAGGTCGCCTCGCCCGCCTGGGCAAAGCTCATAGTGCCGGCCAGCAGAGCCGCACCAGTCATCACCAGCAGAGAACGCATCGTCTTCGTCATTTTTGGAGACTCCTCATTGCATTTCCACCCGCAGCCCCATCGTACGTCTGCGCTGTGGGTTATCTACCACAATTGAACCCCGGCGCCTTGGAAAAGTCGCCGGGGGAATTTGTACTGCGGAGGGTCGAAGTGAGGTCATCTGACTACCAATCGACTCACAGGATGCGGCCCTTTTCTGCATCTCAGATGATTACTTGATAAACGTGCGGAAGTACGTAACAGAGTCCTTGATCTCGGCGTCAGTAAGCTTGCCCTTGTACGGCTGCATCTTGCCCATGCCGTTGCGGACCGCCTCAATCATTTGCGCTTCGCTCATCTTCTTCACATCTGGATCTGTCGCCGGCTTGACCTTCATGGCCTTGCCTGCGCCCGAATCTGCCATGCCGTTGGCGCCATGACACATCAGGCATTTCGCTTTGTACAACGTCGCTCCGCTGCCCTGGGCCATTGCCGGAACGATGGTTGATACGGCAAGCAGAACTGCGCTTGCCAGTCGAAGTTGCGTCTTCATGCTGAAGCTCCTTTCGATTTCGGATGAAGTGCATCCAGCCCCTTCAGCCGCTTGACTACACCCGTTCGCCCTTCGACCTCCCTGGAGCCCGGCCTGAAGCCAGGCTCCGCGAGAAGTACCAGTCTAACGCGAACTCGTCAAGATCGAAGAGTGAGCATCAGAATTCGTAATGCAGCGCCATCGTGACGTTGTTGGCGTGGAAGTTCCGCGCCGCCGTGTAGCCCGCCGAGGTCGGCGCATTCATGCCGGTCGGAAGCGTCATGCTCGCGCACGGAGTGACGGTTGCCGTCGCCGACGTCGCTGTCGAGCAGTACTGCGCGCCCGAGGCTCCGCCTTCGCCGTAACCAAAGTAGTTGTATTCAGCCTTCCAGCTCAGGCCGGTCCGCAGCTTCCAGTCCAGCTTGACAAAGGGCGACTGATACGTGGAGTTCATCGCACCGGCAACCGCACGGGGATCCATGAAGAACTGGTGTCCGTCCACTGCGCTGACCGTGTAGCCCAGGTTGCTGGTGAAGTTGCGGTGCGGCGACAGCATCAGCGAAACCGAACCGTACTGCGTCGGCGCGTCCTGGAAGTCCCGGCCGTGCCACTGCGTCGACGAAGCCGCGCAGATGTCCGGTGCTCCAGAAGCATTCAGAGACGCCGTACCCGCCTGAGCGGTGGTTGCGCCGCTGGTGTAGCAGACGTTGGTGGCAGCGTACACATCGGTGTAGCCGTAGTTGAAGTCAATGCCGTAGTGCTCGCTCGGCGTCAAGGAGCCGCCCACGCCGAACATCCGCGTGTAGTCCTGATGGTCCAGCGGACCTGCGTAAACCAGATCGCCAGAGGCAATCTCGTCCTTGGTGTTGAGCGTGTTGTTGTGCCGCTCAACATCGCTGAACGCGCCCGTCAGGGTCACCCAGTTCGTCGGACGGTACTTGGTGTGCACGCGATACCGCTTCAGCTGGCGCGGGCTCACCGAGGTAAAGGCGTTGTCGGAGTAGGCAATCTCAACCGTGCCGTTCACATCCCAGTTTGTTGCCGGGCGGAGAGCAGCATTAAAGATGCCACCGTTAGTGGTGATGTCCACGTAGCCATTGATCGGGTCGTTCTCTGCCACGATCGGAGTATTGTGCGGCACGCCCTGCAGGATGCGCTCCTGCTTGAAGCGATAGCTCAACGCAAACCGCGCCCGCGGCAGAGCATCCCAGCTAGCCGTAAGCAGGTTGCTGGTCGTCTTCTGTCCGTAGAAGTTGTAGGTCAGTGTGCCGTTGATGCCGTGCGGCAGCGACGCTGTGCCCGAGGTAAGCGTGCCCGCATAGTTGATGGTCTGGTTCGTCGTTCCGGTGATCAGCTTCGTGGCTGCCGCGGGAATGAGCGAGTGACCAGGCTCCTGGATGTAGGTGTAGTCCACCTGATCGGCCAGGTTGAAGGTCTTCGTGGTCTGCCAGATGATGCCGTAGTCCACAGAGAGCACGTTGCGGTTGCCCTTGCCGTAGCCACCGGAGTAAGTGCGCTCACGCTCGGCGCTTGCAGTGCCGGTGTTGAGTCCCTTCACGTCCTCGTAGTAGGAGGGCATGTTCATGTTGCCCTTGGTATAGCTGACCACGCCGTTCATCGCCACGTTCTTCAGAGCTGAGCTCTGCAGACGCAGCGAGCTGGTCGGAGTGATGATCCGCGTCGGCTGCTGACGAGAATAGCTGGTCACCACCGAGCAGGCGGGGTTGATGATCGGCAGGCTGCCGCCGGTCGTGTTGGCCGACAGGATAGTGTAGTTGCTGGAGCTGGTGTAAGCCGAACCCATGCTGCCCGTGCTGCAGGCGGCGATACCGTAGGGCGTCAGGCTGTTCCAGTTTCCGAGGTAGACGGGCGTGCCGTCCGCTTCCTGCGCCTGGTACGCGTTGGGGTTCAGCGTGAAGTACGAATCCGCCTTGTAGTGCGTGATCCGCTCCTCGAAGGAGATGCGGGTCGAAGGCGCGGGCTTCCAGTCGAGGGCACCGAAGAAATCGTCGGTGCTGTTCCGCTGGTACTGCTCCAGATCCGCGTTGTACTTCATGATGGTGTAGCTCGGGCTGAGGCTGGGCCCCTCAAAGGTGTTCCGCGCGTAGCCGAAGCGGAAACTGTAGGTGGCGAGCGGCAGCACGGACAGGTTGGTGTCGGTCATCCGGCGTACAGTGTTGAACAGCTCCGGCGAATAGTTGACCGGACCCCAGGTGAGCTTGGAGGTCGGGGCAGCCGAGGAGCCAATCGGAATCGACAGGTTGCCGGGGATGTTCGGGTTGCCCAGCAGGTCGTAGTCAAAGTACTGGCGATTGCGGCGGAACACGCCCGAAAACGCGTACGCCTTGCCCTTGGAGAAGTCCAGCTTGGCAACCGCAACCGGATCGCCGCCCAGACCGGCGCTCATCGCGCTCAGCGAGTCGGTTACTCCGTGCTTGCTGCCCGGCAGGGCGTGCATCTGGAACGTCTGATTCAGAACACGCGGACCCGACTGCTGGTTGACCAGCGTCGAATACATCGCCCGGCTGCCCTTCAGGCTCGAAATATGACCACCCACGTCCATCGTCTGGTGGCTCGAGTACCCTTCAGGAATTGTGATGTGCGAGGGCGAAGGCTGCATTTGCGCCTCCTGGCCCCGGACCGCGGCGGTGCCGGCCAGCGCCAATAGCGCTGCCGCTCCTACCCCCCCGGTCAAACACCGGAAAATTCGATCCATCCTTTTCTTCATATGAAGCCTCACTTATGCGTCGCCCGCGGCGACTCTCTGCGTTCGTGTGTGCGCTTCCGCAAGCTCTGCCGGCCCGCACAAAGCGGGCCGAGCTGCTGCTAGCGGATAAATGCCTGGCTCACGTTCGAACCGTGAATCATGGTGTGGCAGTCGACACAGGTGACAGCGGTGCCCGAACCAGCATCCAGTCCGTGCACAGCGGAGTTCGCCAGCACGCTGTGGCACTGCTTGCACAGGCCGTTCACTGACGGCATGTTCAGCAGGCGGGCGTTCTGTGACCCGTGCGGAGTGTGGCACCCCATGCAACCCTCAGCCTTCACCGCGGCGTGTTCAAACACGAACGGCCCACGCGTTTCCGTGTGGCACTTCGTGCAAACCGCATTCTGGTCGGCGGTGGACTTCAGGTTCGCGTTCGCAAAGGTTCCGTGCGGATTATGGCAATCCGAGCAGCCCACCAGGCCCTCATTCACCTTGTGGTGGAAGGGCATGTTGAAGCTGGGTTTCACATCGGTGTGGCACTGGTAGCAGAGCGTCGGCTGCTTGGCCTTCAGCAGGTGCTCTTCCTTGGAGGAGTGAATATCGTGGCAGCCCAGGCAGCTTACGTCCGCCTTGGCATGGGCCGAGCGCTCAAAGTTCGCGTGCTGGCCCTGGTGGCAAGTCAGGCACTTTGCGTCAACTTCCTTTGCAGAGGCCTTCGCCGGGTTAAAGATCTTGGTGGTATCGCCGCCGCCGTCCACATGCGCCTTGCCAGCTCCGTGACAGCCTTCGCAGGTCACGCCCGACTTGCCATGCATCTCGGCGATCTTGTTGTGCGGATTTCCGGCAAATCCCTTAGCAACCTCTTCGTGACAGGTTGCGCAGGTTTCCGAACCCACAAACTGGCTTGCATCTGCCTGCTTGTTGGCCGGCGCCGCCTTTTCCGCGTAAGCCACTGCCGCCAGTGAGCCGCCAACCAGCGCAGCCCCCAGCATCAGCACATGACTCGCACGCAGTACCGGGGTCTTCCCCAGCACCACAGGCATAACCAATTTCGTAACTGACCTAAAATTTCCCATGAAATAACACCTCAGAGGTCTGAATCGTTGCTTCCGCGTCGTTTCCCGGTGCCCTCGACCCAGATGCTCTAGAAAAAAGAGACGTCCACGCATCGAGTAGCCGGTCTTTCGACGACGGATACGCGCATGTGTGGAGCGTCACCTTTCACCCAAGATTTTAGGGGGTTGATCCACCCCTTACGGTGACGTTCATCACACACAGGCCCCGTCTACCTTACAGGACAGGGCCCACCATTTCTATCGGCAAATTTGTGCGGAACTGGTTCGTATTTCTTAAAGCCCGCCCATCAGCATCCCGATTCCGTACGTGACCGCGCCCTCTACGGCGCCCACCACGGTCATCTCCATGCCCGACGACCACCACGAGCGGATCGTGATCAGGCTCTTGGCCGCACCCACCGCAAAATGGGCAATAAGCGACACCACAGCCGCAGCAACCACCGCCCACACTCCGCTCATAAAGAAGAATGGAATCACGGGGATAACAGCTCCCACAGCCGTGGACAGCGCACCTGAAACGGCCGAAACCACCGGGTTCGAAAGCGCGTCCTCGGTAGACCCCAACCGCTCCGTGGCCAGGGCGCGCAGCAGTTGTTCGGGGTCGCTGGCGATGTGGTTCACCATGTGCAACGCGTCTGCCTCGGGCAGTCCCTTGACCTGGTAATAGAGCGCCAGCAGCTCGCGCGCCTCCGGCCCGTTCAGCTCAATTGCCTCGCGCTCTCGGGAAATCTCCGCGTGATATATCTCACGTTCGCTCTTTGCGGCCAGGTACGCACCCGACCCCATCGACAGAGCCGAGGCGATCATGCCCGACAGGCCCGCCAGCAGTACGTACTTACTGTCGCCCGCCGTCGCGCCGGAAACACCAGACACGATCCCAAAAATCGCCCCCAACCCGTCGTTCACGCCATAAACCGCGTCGCCGATCCATGCGCCAGGCTGCTTGCGGCCAGCATTGCGCTTAGCCAGCATTTCGTTCAGCAGCGCCTGCGGATCCACCTTCGGCGCGCTCGGCGCTGCCTGATAGTGCCCCCGCAGCAGCGATCCCAGCTCGCGATAGTGTTCCTTTTCATCCTCGATTACGTGCTGCAGGATGGCAATCGACGCCTCGTCGCCCAGATCCTTTAACTGCTTGCCATACTTGGCGATATCACGACTCTCGCTGATCTCTTGACGGCGCAGCGCCATCTTCGGTCCGCCCGCCCTGTTCACCAGCGAGTCGGCTTCGCCGCCCGGCGCTCCTTTATAGACGGGCTTCTCGCCGCCCAACTCCGCAATCCGGCCCTCCCACAGCGCGGCATGCTCCAGCTCGGCCTGGGCCAGGTGGCGCAGCACCTGCGCGCGCATCGCGTCAGTCTCGCGATTGGCCATGGCCTGGTAGGTGTGGTACCCCTCCATCTCCGCCTGCCAGTTGCCGTCCAGAGCCGTCAACACCTTCTTCAACTTCACGCCGTTCAACACGTCGTTCGCCACGGATGACTCCTTGAGAGTTGCGTACCCAGAATAGCGGACGCTGCAAGGGATACACCCCGCTCTGCCCTGCCCGCGCTCACTTCACATCCGCCCTCATTCCCGTATAGTGTTGTGTGCAGCGCACTGGGCGACGGGGCACGAAAAGGCCGGCCAGCGTGCTCCCGCTGCGCCCGGCGCGGCGCGCTCGCTGCCCTTACCGGGGCCGACATTTCTTCAACGAAACGGGGAACTACCCTTATGGCAACTCGATCGACGCCGCCGGCTGAAACCACGCCGAGCTATCTGGGACCATTCATCACGGTCGCCATCCTGTTCTTCATCTTCGGCTTCATCACCAATCTCAACATGGCGCTGGTGCCCCACCTGCGGTCGATCTTTGACCTGCCCTACGCCTGGGCCATGCTGGCCGAGTCGGCCTTCTTCCTCGCCTACTTCGTCTTCTCCTCCCCGACATCGAAGCTGATTGAGACCATCGGCTACAAGAAAACGATGGTCGTCTCACTGTTCATCCAGGTGGTCGGCTGCCTGCTGTTTGTCCCCGCAGCCAAGGCGGTCAGCTTCCCGTTGTTCCTCACCGCCGTGTTCATCGTCGGCGCCGGTGTCACCGCGCTCCAGACCGCAGCCAACCCCTACGTCGCCATCCTCGGCCCTGAGCACAGCGCCCCCATCCGCCTCACCCTGGCGCAGGCCCTCAACTCGCTTGGCGGCACCATCGCCCCGCTCGTCGCTGGCGCGTACATCCTCACGGACTCGGCCGCCACCACCAATAAGGCAGCCATCGCAGACACCGTCCGCGGGCCCTACATCGCCATTGCTGGCGGTCTGCTGATTCTTGGCGTCGCTGTCGCCTTCCTCAGCCTGCCGCAGATTGCCCAGACCCAGGCCTTCCGCCCTGCCAAGGAGGGCGACCCCATCCTCAGCCGCAGCATCTGGAGCTATCGCCACACCGTGCTCGGTGCCGTTGGCATCTTCCTCTATGTCGGCGTCGAGGTCGGCCTGGCCTCCATTGCGCCGAACTACTTCAAGACGCAGGGTATCGACACCCTGAAGGCGGCTTCGTTCCTGGTGGCCCTCTACTGGGGCGGCGCGCTTGTGGGCCGTCTGCTTGGCTCCTGGATGCTGACCAAGATCAAGTCCGGCCACCTGCTGGGCGTCTTCGGTTTCGCGGCCCTGTTCTTCGTCATCCTCTCCATGGTCACCTCCGGACAGGTTGCCATCTGGGCCATTGTGCTCTGCGGCTTCTTCAACTCCATCATGTTCCCGAACATCTTCGCGCTGGGCATCGCGGGCCTCGGGCCGCTCACCAGCAAGGGCTCGGGCCTCATCATGACGGCAGTCGTCGGCGGCGCAGTGATCCCCTATCTGATCGGCAAACTGGCCGACGTGACGGGCAACATTCAGATCGCCTTCATGATTCCGGCCATCTGCTACCTGTTCATCGCCTGGTACGGCCTCTGGGGTTCCAAGCCCAAGCGCACCATCACGGCGTAAAACAGCGCCACATCTCACCCCACACAGGCCCTCCGGCACACCCGGAGGGCCTGTGCATTTTCTGTGGAAATCCGCCACAACCAGCCCATAACTTCTTCCCCATCAGCCATCAACGAATCCCATAAAGATTCCTCCGATTTCGCTTGCATCGTATTGCAATCAGCGATATTGTTATCGCAATTTGCAATAGAACAAAGGCGGCATCCGGGTTCAATCCAGCCCATGGCCGCCAAACGGAGCACGATGAAGCTGGGCGAAAAAATCCGTTATCTCCGCGAGGTGGAAGGCAGCCTCCGCGGGCTGGACCGCGCCATGAGCCAGCAGGAACTGGTGCGCGACCTCCAGGCCGAGACCGGCTCGAAACTGAGCCAGAGCTACCTGTCGCAGATCGAGAGCGGCGCGCGGCCGCACCTGACCAACACCACGCGCCAGATCCTTGCGAGCTTCTTCAAGGTGCACCCCGGCTACCTCGTCGACGACCCCGAGGGCTACACACCGGAGTTGCAGAGCGAGGTCCGCAACCTTGAAGACAAGCTCGACCTCTGGCTCGTCGATGGCGCGGAGCGTTTCCGGCGTGACCCGGAGCTGAAGCAGGCGCTGCTGACCGTGGCGCGCCATGAGCACTCCCGCGAGTGCCTGCTGCTGCTCGAGTCCATCCTGGATACGCCCGGCCTGCTGCCGCGCCTGATGGACGTGCTCAGGCCGCAGCGGCAAACCGAAACCAACGAAGCGCAGAAACCGCAGGCACGTAAACGGGGAGCGCAACGATGAACTGGGAATCTTTCTATCTGATCTGCTTTCTCATCGGCCTTGGACTGAGCGTCGTCTCGCTGCTGGGCGGCATGGGCCACTTCGGCGGCCACGTGCACGTTCCGCACATGCCGCACACAGGCCATCTGCCGCACACCACGGGCGGTGCAAGCGCTGCACAGTCAGCCGCTACCGTGCCGTGGTGGAACGCCTTTTCGCTGATGATTTTTCTCTGCTGGTTCGGCGCAGCTGGCTACCTGCTCACGCGCTACGGCGGCTTTGTGGCCGTGGTGGTGGTGGTGCTGGCCGTCGTCTGCGGCTTCATCGGTGGTGCGCTGGTGTTTCTGTTCCTCACCCGCGTGCTGCTGCCGCACGAGCACGAGTTGACCGCCGACGAAACCGACGTCATCGGCGTGGTGGGCCGCGTTACTTCGCCGATTCACCCCGGCGGCATCGGCGAGATCGTCTACGAGCAACTCGGCGCGCGCCACTCCGTCCCGGCGCGCTCTGACAACGGCGAACCGCTTCAGAAACAGGAAGAGGTCTACGTTGTCGCCTACGACAAGGGCGTGGCTTCGGTGCGCCGCTCGGAGGAACTCAGCTCTGACGCGGAGGCCGGCGGCTGGCCCGGAGGAAACAGGCTGCAATGAGCAACACCGCTGTGCTTACCACTGATATGGCAATCCTGGTGGGCATCTTCCTGCTTGGATTTCTGGCAAAGCTGTTCCCGCGCAACCGCCGCGACGCCAGCCATAAGTAGTCAAACCATCCACCTATTCACTTCCCGGCCAAAGGACCGGGAACGCAATGACCAACCAGATCATTCTGATTGCAGGACTCGGGCTGTTGGCGCTGATTTTTCTGTTGGGAGTTTTGGCCAGGATGTATCGCAAGGCCGGCCCCAATGAGGCCCTGATTGTCTTCGGTTTTCGCGGGCCCCGCGTTATCAAGGGCCACGGCACGGTGATCTTTCCCATGGTGGAGAACTGCCGTGAGCTCTCTCTGGAGCTGATGAGCTTTGACGTCGCTCCGCAGCAGGATCTCTACACCAAGCAGGGCGTCGCCGTTACGGTCGAAGCCGTCGCGCAGATCAAGGTGCGCTCCGACCAAGCCTCCATTCTCACCGCAGCCGAGCAGTTCCTCACCAAGGCTCCACCGCAGCGTGAAGGCCTGATCCGCCTCGTGATGGAAGGCCACCTGCGCGGCATCATCGGCCAGCTCACTGTCGAGCAGATCGTGAAGGAGCCGGAGATGGTGGGCGAGCGCATGCGCTCAACCTGTGCGGAAGACATGAGCAAGATGGGCCTCGAAGTGATCTCGTTCACCATCAAGGAAGTCCGCGACAAGAACGAGTACATCGCCAACATGGGGCGGCCTGACGTGGCGCGCATCAAGCGCGACGCCGACGTGGCCACGGCCGAAGCCGAGCGCGACACCGCGATTCAGCGGGCCAACGCACAGCGTCAAGCCGCCGTCGCCAAGGCGCAGGCCGATCAGGACCGCGTCATCGCCGAGACCGCCTCCGCAGCGCGACAGGCCGAAGCGCAGCGCGATCTCGACATCAAGAAAGCCGAGTACGCCGAGCAGAGCCGCCGCCAGCAGGCGCAGGCCGATAAGGCCTACGAGCTGCAGACCAACGTGATGCAGCAGCAGGTCACAGCCGAGCAGGTAAAGGTCCTGCAAGTGGAGAAGGAAGGCCAGATCAAGGTGCAGGAAGCTGAGATCACGCGCCATGAAAAGGAGCTGATCGCAACCGTCCTGAAAGAAGCCGAGATCAACCGCCAGCGCATTGAAACCCTTGCCGCCGCGGAGAAGGCTCGCCTCACCGCTGAAGCTGAGGGCCGCGCATCGGCCATCCGCACACAGGGTGAAGCCGAGGCCTCCATCATCTTCCAGAAGGGCGAAGCCGAAGCCAAAGCCATGAACGTGAAGGCCGAGGCCTACCAGGAGTGGAACCAGGCCGCAGTGGTCGACAAGCTGCTCACCAACATGGCAGACGTGGTCCGCGCCATGGCCGAGCCGCTCGCCAAGGTCGACAAGATCACGGTGGTCTCCACCGGCAACGACGGCTCAGCCGGCGTGAACAAAATCACCGGCGACATGACCAAGATCGCCGCGCAAGTGCCTGCCTTGTTTGAGGCGCTCAGCGGCATGGACATCAAGCAGTTGATGTCCAACGTGCGGGCAATCAAGGACAAGCCGGAAGAGAAAGAGAACTAGTTCTGCGACGCACTCGGCACTACAAAACAGAGGCTGCACCGTCCGCACAGGACGGTGCAGCCGGAATCGAGCGAAAGAAATGAGCAGCATTACGCGATTCGGTTGGCTGAGTCTGGCACTGGCTGTGGGCTTGTTTGCCTCCACTTCTCATGCGCAGGAGTCAACCGTCACAGGGGACTGGCAGGGCGCTCTCAATGCAGGCGGTATCACGTTGCATCTGGTGTTGCATCTTCACACGGATTCCGCCGGCGCTCTCACCGGAACGCTGGACAGCATCGATCAGGGCGCCAAGGGAATCCCGATCACCAAGGCCGAGCTGAAAGGTGGCAAACTGACGCTCGACCTCGATATGATTCACGGCCACTACGTGGGCGAACTCAATGCCACAGGCAAAGAGGTCGCAGGCCAGTGGACCCAGCTCAATACGCTGCCGCTGACCTTTCACCACGTAGACCCACATGCGCAGGCCGCACCCAAGCCAGCGTCGCCCACAGCGTATGACGGCGATTGGGCCGGCGTGCTCACCGCCAACGGTCAGCAACTTCACCTTGCGATTCACATCGCAAACCTGAGCAACGGGCTGCACGTAACCCTCGACAGTCTCGACCAGGGTGCGATGGGAATTCCAGCATCCTCTGTCACGCAGGATGCAAACGGAATCAAGATTGCCTTTGCCGCACTCGATGCGAAGATCGAGGGCAGCATCGGCCCCGGCCCCAACACAATAGACAGCACCTTCACGCAGCGTGGCGTGACTCTGCCATTGCCGTTGAAGCGTGTGAATTCAGGAAAGTAACAGGAGGTTCGTCATGTCACTGCTGGAAAGAGTAAGCACCCTGCTCCGCGCCAATCTGAATGATCTGGTCGAGAAGGCGGAAGACCCCGAGCGCATGTTGAAACAGGTGGTGCTCGACATGGAAAACCAGTTGTTGCAGGTCAAAACGCAGGTCGCCATCGCCATCGCAGATCAGCACCTGCTTGAGAAGAAGCGCGCCGAGCACGAGCAGCAGTCAGCCGAGTGGCGCCGCAAAGCCGAGCTCGCCGTCGCCAAGGGGCAAGACGACATGGCCCGCGCCGCTCTTGAGCGCGCCATCAGTCAGGACGAGCTCGTGAAGGGCTTCGCCGAACAGGCAGAGGACCAGAAGCAAGAGGCCGACAACCTGCGCCAGGCTCTGCGCAAGCTCGAGCAGAAGCTCAGTGAGACGCGCGCACAATGCGAGATGCTTGTCGCCGAACATCGCCGCGCCAAGGTTGTGGGACGCGCAACAAAGGCGCGTGAGACCGTGGGCGGCAGCCAAGAGCAGACACTGGGCCGCATGAAGGGCAAGGTACGCGTGCAGGCCGCGCAAAATGCCGCCGCCAGCGAACTGCTCGGCCCTGAATCGCTTGAGGACAAGTTCAAGGCGCTTGAGAGCGAAGACAAGGTGGAAGCCCTGTTAAATGAGATCAAGAGCCGGCAGACAGTGCAGTAGCCGCCTGCCGGACGACAAACCAAGACATGCAGATTTTGTATCGATCGGCATTTTGGAGCGTCTAATTCGCTAGTGACATTTTTGGCGAGGAGGGTTTTGCGCTGTCCTTGCGGATGGCGCACTCTCCCGCCTCGATGTAGTTGCCTGGGCGATGTGCCGGCCGCAGCATCGACTTCCCCGTCTACTGGTGATTGGATGCGCTTGACCCCACGCTCTTCATTTTTGCTTTTTGTTTCCGTTGCTTTTGTCTTTGCACTCCCTGGCGGCGCGCAACAGTCGTGCGCCTCAAGTTCAGGATGTGAGATCGCTGCGGTGTCCCTGCCAGACGCCCCCACTCCGGCTGACAACGAGACTGACGCAGCCGAACAGGCCAAGAAGCGCCCCGCGACTCCCGCCGCCGCATCTCCAGCCGGAACCGTCAGCGGAACCGTAACAGACAGCAACGGCGATCTCATCCCGGGCGCTTCTGTTCAGTTGGACACCTCCAACCACTCTGACCGTCAGACAAAGACGGCCAACGACGACGCCTTCTTTCAATTCTCAGGCCTCAAACCCGGCGTCCAATATCACATCACAGTCACATCGCCCGGCTTTGAAGACTGGACATCGCCGAACTTCGCCGTCACCGGCGGACAGTTTCTTGACCTCACCGGCGTCGCGCTCAAGATCTCCGGCGGCAGCTCATCCATCACTGTCTACTCGTCCACTGAGCAGATCGCCACGCAGCAGGTCATCGTCGAAGAGCAGCAGCGCGTTCTCGGCTTCATCCCCAACTTCTACGTTGTCTACGACGCAAAGAATGCCGTCCCGCTCACCACCAAGCTCAAGTTCAAGCTGGCTACGCGTGTCGCGGTCGATCCGGTCAGCATCTTCGGTGCAGCCTTTCTCTCCACCATCTATCAGGCCGCGGACACGCCCAACTACCAGCAGGGCTGGAAGGGCTACGGCCAGCGCTTCGGCGCGGTCTATGGCGACGGCGTCACCGACATCATGTTCGGCGGCGCTATTCTGCCCTCGCTGCTGCACCAGGACCCGCGCTACTTCTATCAGGGCACCGGCACCGTCAAGTCGCGCATGATTCACGCGCTTTCGAATCCGTTTCTCTGCCGCGGCGACAACGGCAAGACACAGATCAACTTCTCCAGCATGGGTGGCGACCTGATCTCCGCGTCCATCTCGAACGCGTACTATCCTGCATCGAATCGCGGCGCAAACTTTGTGTTCACCAACTTCGCCATCAGCACCGCTGAGCGCGAAGTCTCCAGCCTTCTGCAAGAGTTCGTAATCCGCAAGTTCACGCCCGCAGCCAAAAAGCAGCAGCAGGAGTAGCGGGCGGCCTTACGAGGGCCGCTCGCACCCGCAACCAGCGTCCTTCAGCCCCATCGCACGCAGCAGCGACATGGCCGGACACCAGTTTGTGAAAGCCGACTGTAGCAGGTTCGCACCCACAAACACGGTCAGCCAAAGCCAGTACAGCGAAACCCCGTGGGTCAGTCCCAGCGAAATCAGAACCATTGCGCCGCCCATGCCGCGCACTGCACGTTCCACAGTCATCAGAGTGTCTCCTCGGTTGATGGTTGAAGATCCGCGTCTCCGCCCTTGCCGGACTTGAGCATGTAATACAGCACCGGCACCGCTAAACGCGACAACACAGTTGACGCCACTTCGCCCGCCATCAGCGAGAGCGCCAATCCCTGAAAGATCGGGTCGAACAGAATCACGCTCGCACCCACCACGACAGCCGCCGCCGTCAGCAACATCGGGCGGAAGCGCACCGCACCCGCATCAATTACGGCCTCTGCCAGAGGCATGCCCTCTCGCCGCCGCAGCTCAATAAAGTCCACCAGGATGATGGAATTGCGCACGATGATGCCCGCGCCCGCAATGAATCCAATCATCGACGTGGCCGTGAAGAACGCGCCCAGCATCGCGTGCGCCGGCAGAATGCCCACCAGCGTAAGCGGAATCGGCGCCATAATCACCAGCGGCACCATGTACGACCGGAACCACCCCACCACCAGCACGTAGATCAGCACCAGCACCGCCGCAAACGCCAGCCCCAGGTCGCGGAACACCTCAATCGTGATGTGCCACTCGCCGTCCCACTTCATCGAGTAGTGCTCTGTCGAATCCGGCTGCACGGCGTTGTAGCGCGCGAGCGTGTAGCCCGCCGGCAGTTTCAGTTTGTCCAGTTCGTGATTCATGCGGAAGATCGCATACACCGGGCTCTCCTCCGCGCCCGCCACGTCGCCCGTCACATACACCACACGCCGCATGTTCTTGCGATAGATGCTCGGCTCCAGCGTTGTCTCCCGCACGCGCGTCAGCTCGCGCAGTGAAACCATGCCGCCGTCCGCGCCCTTGAGACGAATGTTCGCCAACGCATCCTGTGACGAGCGGTCCGCGCGGCTCATCCGCACCTCCACCGGGACGGCCTCGGCAGCCTGCGCATCATGCAGCAGTCCGGCCGCCTCACCACGCTCTGCCAGCGCCAGCGTCTGCGCCACCTGCGTACTGGCAATGCCGTGCAGCGCGGCCTTCTCCTCGTCCACCGTGAACTCAAGCTTCGGCTGCGGATCTTCTATGTACCAGTCCACGTCCACCACGCCCGGCGTCTGCGCGAAGACCTGCTTCACCTGCCGTGCCACATCAAGCTGCCCACCGAACTCCGGCCCGTAAATCTCCGCCACCAGCGTCTGCACCACAGGCGGCCCCGGCGGCACTTCGCTCACCTTGACGCGCGCGCCATAGGGCAGAGCCAGCGCATCCAGCTCCGGCCTGATCCGCTTCGCAATGTCGTGACTCTGCGCCTTGCGGTCATGGGCAGTCACAAGGTTCACCTGGATGTCCGCCTGGTTCGGCTGCTGGCGCATGTAGTAGTGCCGCACCAGCCCGTTGAAGTTGTAAGGTGAAGCCGTGCCCGCGTAAATCTGGTAGTTCGCCACCTCCGGTTGCATGGCCAGCTTGTGGCCCAGCAGCTCTGCCACGCGCGTCGTCTGCTCCAGCGTGGTGCCGTCCGGCATGTCGACAATCACCTGAAACTCGCTCTTGTTGTCGAACGGCAGCATCTTCACGTGCACCAGCTTGAGTGGCACCAGCGCCGCCGCGGCCAGCAGCAACACAACCATTCCGGCAAGAAACCACATGCGATGCCCGCGCGAATAAATCAGCGGTGACATCACGCGGCGATACAGCCGCGTCGTCCAGTTCTCTGACTCTGCCTTGGCCGTCTTTTCACCATGCGTGTGCGGCAGAAGCAGCATTGCTGCCCATGGCGAAACAATGAACGCCACCGCCAGCGAGAACAGCATCGCCGACGAAGCGCCGATCGGAATCGGCCGCATGTACGGCCCCATAAGCCCGCGCACAAACGCCATCGGCAAAATCGCAGCGATCACTCCAAACGTCGCCAGAATCGTGGGATTGCCCACCTCTGCCACTGCTTCAATCGCCACTGCGTTCAGCGGACGACCGTGGTTCTCCGGCAGCCGGAAATGCCGCACCATGTTTTCAACCACGACAATCGCATCGTCCACCAAGATGCCGATGGAGAAGATGAGCGCGAACAACGTCACGCGATTGATCGTGAAACCGTAGAAGTAGAAGACCGCGAGCGTCAACGCCAGCGTCACCGGGATCGCCACCAGAACCACGCCCGACTCACGCCAGCCCAGAAACAGCGCCACCAGCAGCGTGACGGAGAGCGTAGCCAGCAGCAGATGCTTCAGCAATTCATCTGACTTCGCCTTCGCCGTCTGCCCGTAGTTGCGCGTCACGGTGATCTGCACGTCCGCTGGCAGCGTGGTCTTGCGCAACTCCGCCACGCGCTTCAGCACCGCGTTCGCCACATCTGTCGCATTCGCGCCCTTGCGCTTGGCAATTGAGAGCGTCACCGCCGCCGTATCGCCACCCGCGACCAATTCCTTCGCACCAGCGCCATTGCCGTAGAGCACGTAGTTCGCAGGCTCAGCAGGCCCATCCACCAGTTGCTCCGCCACGTCGCGCAGCAGCACAGGGCGCCCACCTGCCACGCCGACAACAACCTGCTCCAGATCCTCCTTGCGCTCCAGCGCATTGCCTGCGTCCACACGGAACTCGCGATTCCCCGCAGCAAACTCTCCAGCTTCCACACGCGCATTTGCCGCGCGCAGCGCCGCCACCACGGCCTCCGGCGCAATGCCGTACCCTGCCAGCTTGTCGCTCGCCAGCACCACGCGCATCGTGCGCGGCTCGCCGCCAATCAGCCGCGTCTCTGATACGTTGTCCACCTGCTTGACGCTCTTCTCCACCTCAGCCGCCATCAGCCGCAGGTGATACGAGTCGTAGTTCTTCCCCCACACCGTCAGCGCCAGAATCGGCACGTCGTCAATCGACCGCGCCTTGATCATCGGCTGTGAAACGCCCTGCGGCATTCTGTCGAAGTTCGAGTAAAGCTTGCTGTAGACACGCACCAGCGCCTCGTCCTGCGGCACGCCCACAAGGAAGCGCGCAATCACCAGGCTCGAGCCCTCGCTCGATGTCGAGTAGACATACTCCACGCCCGGCAACTCGCGCAGCAGCTTTTCAATCGGAATCGTGACGCGCTGCTCCACCTCCGCAGGCGACGCACCCGGCATCGCCGTCGTCACGTCCAGCATCGGCACCACAATCTGCGGCTCTTCTTCGCGCGGAATCAGCATCACCGCGCCCACGCCCAGCGCCAGTGACGCCACCACAATCAGCGGCGTCAGCCGCGAGTGGATGAACACGCCCGCGATGCGCCCTGCAATGCCACGCACCTCCTTGGCCGCAGCGCTCATGGGCGCACCTCAACACGCGCGCCACCCAGTTCACGATCACCCGGCGCCAGCACCACAGCTTCTCCCGCGCTCAAGCCCGACAGCACTTCCACCTTGTCGCCATGCGCCGCGCCCAGCGTCACGTAGCGCAGTGAAGCGACTCCGTTCTGATCCACCGCCCACACGCTGCGCAGCGACCCGTGCGCCACCACCGCCGCCTGCGGAATCACCACCGCCATGCGGCTCGCCGCACTGATCGCCGCCGTGCCATACATGCCCGCACGCAGTTGTTTGTCCACAGGCAGATCAATCTTCACCAGGAAGCTGTGACTCGCTGCATCCGCGGCAGGTACCATCTCCGCCACGCGCCCCTGCATAGCCTTCGGCCCCAGCGCAGGAATCTCCACCGCAATCGCCGCGCCCAGCTTCACAGCGCTTAGCCGCGACTCATCCACCGTAACTTCAAGCCGCAACTGTCCTGCGCGATCCACATCCACCAGCGGCGTTCCAGGCATAGCCATCGCGCCTGGGTCCACATGCCGCCCCGTAACGACGCCCGCAAACGGCGCCGTGATCGCCGAGTAGCCCACCGTCGTCTTCGCCGCGCTCACACCCGCTCGCGCACCTTCCGCCTGCGCACGTGCCGCCTCCAACTGCGCCGTGGCCGCCTGCGCACGCCGGTCCACTTCGTCAAACTCCTGCGGACTCACGCTCTTCTCGTCACGCAGAATCTTGTAGCGCGCCAGCGTCGACGAAGCCAGCGCCGCCTGCGACTGTGCCGCAGCAAGCTCATGCTCACTCACCGCCACGCCCGCATGTGCGCGGTCCAGTTCCGCTTTTGACACAGCACCGTCAAGCCGCACGAGCACCTGCCCCGCACGCACCATGTCTCCCTCGCGCACCAGCACCGCCGTCACGCGGCCCATCGTCTGCGCCGCCATGATCGCCGACTCGCGCGCACGCACCGTGCCCACTGCCGCCGCTCCGTCCGCAGCCTGCTCCGCCGTGGCCCGCGCCACTTGCAGGCCCGTCACCTCAGGTGTAGCAGCCGTTTGTGTCGCGTCATGTTTGCAGCCAGCCAGCGAACCCACCAGGCCGCACGCCAGCACCGCAGAGAGAATTTGCAGCCTCACAGTTTTCATTGCAGGTCCTCAAGATGATCAGGGCTCAGCGTCCCCATCGCCGCGCGCAGGTCCACCCACGCCAGCGTGTTGCGAAACGCCGATTGCCAGTAGTTGGCCGCGCTCTCCCGCTCCGCATCCTCAGCGCGCAACATATCCGTTACCGTGGCCAACCCCGCCCCGTAGCGATTGCGCAGGATGCGCAGGCTCTCTTCGCTCTGCGTGCGCGACCTCTCCGCCACGTCGAGCATCCGCGCTGCCGACTGCTGCGCATACCAAGCCCGCGTCACCTCCAGCCGGATCGTGTCGTCCGCAGCCTCCACTGTCGCCCGCGCGCGCTCGGCGTTGATCTTCGCGGAGGCCAGCTCCTGCCGCCGCGCCAGCGGCAGAATGTCCAGCTTGATCGCCACGCCCGCCATCCAGTTGTTGCCACCCGCGCCCGCAATTGCTTCGCGATCTGTCTGCCATGAGCCGAAGCTCGCAACCGTGGGCCCAAGGCCCGCGCGCGCCGCCTGCACACCCACCTGCGCCGCAGCCTGCTGCTGCGCGAGACTCGCGCGGTCCGTCCGAGTACGCTGCGCCGTCGCCACGGCATCCGCCAGCACCGGCATCTCAAAGCGCTTCACAGCAAATGGCTCCGCCTTCTGCTTTTCCGCAGGAATCTCCGTGCCCACCGCGCGCCCCAACTCCGCCCACGCAATTGCCAGGTTGCCCTCGGCGGCAATCTCTTCCTGCTCGCGCGCCGCCAGGTTTGCCGCGGCTGAAAGCTGATCCGCCTCCACCGCCACACCGGCCGTCACGCGGCTCCGGCTCGCGTCCTCCAGCGACTTTGCCGTCTCCACCTGGTGCTGCGTCACCTCCACCTGCCGCGACGCCAGCAGCACGCCTTCATACGCCGCCACCACGCGATGAACCAGTTCCTGGTCAGCACGTGACGTAGCCGCCACCGCGCTGGCCCTCACCAGCTCCGCCTGACGGATGCGAAACTCCGTTTGCCACGCATCAAAAACCGTCCAGCTTCCGCTCAAGCGCGTGGTGAAGTCATTGATCGGCGTCGGTCGATTCAGCCGGTTCAGAGCAAAGTCCTCCTGCGTGAACCGTTGCTGCCGCAGCCGCGTGCCAAACGCGTACACCGGGTCGTTGCCGCGCGTGATTGTCTCGTCAAAGCCAAGGCTCGGCAGCAGCGCCGTGCGCGCCTGCTTCGCCGCCGTCTTCGCTGCGGCCAGGTCCAACGCGGCCAGCCGGTGTTCCGGGCTCTTCTCAAGCGCCAGCACCACCGCCTGCTCCAGAGACATGCCCGCGGGGGCCGCCTGCTGCGCACCCAGCGGGGGCCGCAGCCCGAAAATCGCAGCGCCAAGAACAAACAGACTGAGTGAAATTCGCATCGTAGAATAAAAGCGCCTTCATCTGGATAAAGTCACGCGGATTGTATGGCGTTACATGCGTGATCGCTTTTTTTCGAAGGCAACCCGGGTCCCCCGCCCGCATGGTCGGTTCAGCCTCGCAACGGATCCGCCATCCCGGGCAGGAACCTGACCTGTTGCCAGCTTTTTGACCGGAAAACTGTGGCTCTTTGTTGCCGTCAGCCCGTATCCTGCTCAAGCAGTCCCCCACGGTCCGCTGTATCTGTCAGGATCGAAGCATTTTCCACGAACACACTGCACAGCAACTCCGCCCTTGTGGCCGTGTTGAACTCGTGCAGGCGAGTTCGCAGCCTATAAGGAGTCAGAAAAGATGAATCCGCATCGCACGACCCTCTGGACCGGCGCACTGGCGCTGGCAGTTGCTCTCTCCCTCGGCGGTTGCAAGTCCAGCACCCCTCCCCCGGCTGATCAAAATGCTGCAGCGCAGAACGCGCAGCAACAACCGGCAGCCGCTGGCCAGCCTGCGGCTGGTGGTCAGTCCGCGCCGCAGCAGTATCCGGCCGGAAGCTCGGCCCCGGCCTCCGGCAGCCGCACCACTGCGGCCAAGGCGCCGGCAGCCCCGCCGCCGCCCGCCGTCGTTGAACTGCCCGCCGGCACCAACATCCGCGTCCGCCTCGATTCCGATCTTGGCTCGCAGATTTCCAAGCCCGGCGAGGCCTTCAGCGCCACTGTAGCCGACGACGTTCTGCACAACGGCCAGGTGATCATCCCCAAGGAGTCGCGCGCCGAAGGCACCGTGATCGACGCCAAGCCGCTCGGCAAGTTCAAGGGCGGTGCTCTGCTCTCCATCCGCCTGGACAGCGTCCACACCCGCTGGGGCAGCTACCCCGTTCAAACCAGCTCCATCAGCCAGGCTGAAAAGGGCAAGGGCAAGCGCAGCACCGGCTTCATCGCCGGCGGCGCGGGCCTCGGCGCCCTCATCGGCGGCCTCGCCGGCGGCGGCAAGGGCGCGGCCATCGGCGCTTTGGCCGGCGGCGGCGCGGGCACGGCAGGCGCAGCTTTCACGGGCAACAAGCAAATCAACCTGCCCGCCGAAACCCTGCTCACTTTCAAGCTCGACCACTCCGTGCAGATCACAGAGAGCCAGCAGGCGGCCCCCGGCCTCCAGCAGCGTTAACCCTCCACTCCAACAGCCCCGGCGGACGCCACAGTCCTCCGGGGCTTTTTTGTCTCCCCTGCGCGCGCCGCATGCTCTGCTATTGTGATGCCGTGCCGCGGGCAGGCTCCGCGGCGGCTCGCAAATCTGCCCAGCTCAGGAGTTGTTCATGTTCCGCCCGTTGGCAGCCGCTCTCATCCTTGTCTCCATTGCCACCGCCCACGCCCAGAAGACCACCCCAACCACCGCCGCAGAAGCGCCTCAATCTGACTCGAGTTTTATCGACGCCCAGGGCACAGCCCACATCACGCGCGTCATCCCCGTACCGCTGACCGTCAGCCCGGAGGCGCAGCGCGCCGTTGCCCGCAGAGAGCCCGACCAAGGGCCGCCCCAACCACTCGCCGAGCGCCGCCGCCTCACTGACGAGTACACCGCACGCGCACGCGTCGACTGGTCCCGCCTCTGCCCCAACGCCCTCGTCAACACCACCCTCGCCGGTGTTCCCGTCCGCATTGTCACGCCGGAAAACATGCCCGCGTCCAACCACGACAAGGTCCTGCTCAATCTCCACGGCGGCGGCTTCAACTCCGACTCCGGCTCCTACACCGAGTCGATTCCGATCGCCAGCTACGCCCAGATCAAGGTCGTCGCCGTGCTCTATCGCCTCGCGCCCGAGCATCCGTTCCCTGCTGCCCTGGACGACGCCGTTGCGGTCTACAAGGACCTGCTGAGGACGTACAAGCCGGACCACATCGTCATCTACGGCACCTCAGCCGGAGCCATCCTCACTGCCCAGGTCGCCGCGCGGCTCAAGCAGCTCAGCCTGCCCATGCCCGCCGCGCTCGGCATCTTCAGCGGCCTCGGGGACTTCGCCCGCGCGGGCGACTCCATGTCGCTGTATGCGTTGGGCGGCTTCGCCGGCCATCTCGATCCCCCCAGCCCCGACATGGTTGACCGCGGCTACACTGGCACCACCGACCTCAAAGACCCCGTGCTCTCGCCCATCTACGGCGACCTCCACGGTCTGCCACCCACACTGTTCGTCACCAGTGGCCGAGACATGCTGCTGAGCGGCACCATCAACCTGCACCGCGCCTACCTGAATGCTGGCGTCGATGCGCATCTCGTTGTCTACGACGCGCTCGCCCACGCCTTCTGGTATGACCCCACGCTGCCTGAAGCCATCGAAGCCAACCACCTCATGGCCAACTTTTTCGTGAAGCACCTCGCGCAATAGAGGCAGGCTGCACAGTCTTTCTGAGAAATCTCTCAGCCTGCGCAGCCAGCCGTGGGGGTATGTGTGCTGCACCCTTGTGCATGGCCGCTCCCTCGCCCGCACTGCTCACCACCCGCCTCGCTGAGACCGCCCTCGGCCTCCAGCGCGTGCTCGCGCAAGACCCGCACCGGCCTGAAGCCCTGGTGGGTATCAGCCTCGTCGCGCTGGCCAGCCGCCAGACCGGGGCCGCCGTGCAGATGGCGCAGGCCGCCGTCGCCTCCGCCCCGCATTACGGCGTCGGCTGGGTCACACTCGGCCAGGCACTCAGGGCTGACGCCCGCCTGGACGAGGCTGAGCACGCGTACCGGCAGGCCATCGCCCTGGACGGCGTGAACGTACTGGCGCACACCGGCATGGGAGAGCTGCATCTGGCCGCCGGTGACGCCGCGCGCGCCCTCGCCTCTTACGACCTCGCCCTCAACGGCAACCCCACGTTTGCAGCCGCGCATTTGGGACGCGGCCACTCACTCGCCTGGCTTGGCCGCAACCTTGAAGCGCTCACTGCCTACGACCACGCCCTCACCTTTGCCCCGCGCCTGCCGGAGGGCGAGTTCGCCGTGGCCTTCGTCCTTGCCCGACTCGGCCGCCGCCGTGAGGCGGAAACCCGCTACCGCCGCGCCATTGCGTTCCGGCCAGACTTTGCCGCCGCGTGGATGAATCTGGGCTGCCTGCTGCGTGACGATGGACAAGACATCATGGCGCAGGCCTCGCTTGAACGCGCAGTCGAGCTGTGCCCCTCGATGATCGCCGGCTGGCTCAACCTCGCCCTTCTCCGGCGCGATCAAGGCAATCCTGAGGAGGCCGAGAAACATCTCCGCTGCGCACTGGAGCTGGACCCCGTCAACGTCAACACGCTGCTCGGCTGGAGCCACTTCCGGCTCGCCGAGCACGACCTGCCCGGCGCGTGGGAGTGGCTCTCGAAGGCGCTTGCGCAGGAGCCCGCCAACGCCGAAGCCGTCAACATGAAGGGCATCCTTCTCCACACCGAAGAGCGTTTCGCAGAAGCCGCCGAAGCCTTCCTTGAGGCAGAAAAGGTCGGCTCGCTCTCCGCCGCCAGCAACCGCGGCAACAGCCTGATGGATCTCGGCCTCCTCGACGAGTCGCTTGCTGCGCACCGGCTTGCCGTCCAGCGTGACCCGGAAGGCGCGGGCTCGGCCTACAACCTTGCCCTCACCGAGCTGCGCCTTGGCCTCTGGAAGGAGGGCTGGCCGCGCTATGAATCCCGTCTGCGTTTCCGCGAAGTCATCCGCACGCCCATGCTGTTCAAACTGCCGCGCTGGCACGGCGAGCCGCTTGAAGGCCGCACCGTTCTGCTGCACGCCGAGCAGGGCCTCGGCGACGTGATCCAGTTCTGCCGCTACGCGCCGCTGGTTGTCGCACGCGGAGGACGCGTCGTTCTCCAGGTCCATGAGCCTGCCCTGCGCCTCGTCCAGTCGCTCTCCGTGGTGCATAGTGGCCACGCTGTCGTCGTGCCGCTCGGCCTTGAGCCGCCCGCCTTTGACCTCGAGTGCCCGCTGATGAGCCTGCCCGCCGTCTTTGGCACCTCCGTGGACACGGTCCCGTGGACTGGCCCCTATCTTGCCGCTGACCCCGCGCTCACCGCGGAAAAGCAGTCCCTGTTTCCCGCGCCCGGTCTGCGCATCGGCGTCACCTGGGCTGGCAACCCCAAGTACAAGGCTGACCACCGCCGCTCCATGCGCCTCGCCACGCTCGTTGAGCTGTTGCGCGGCTTTGATGCCAACTGGATCTCTCTGCAGAAGGGCGAGGCCGCCGATCAGCTTGCAGACGTTCTCCCCAACCTGCCCGCAGACGTCCGGCTCCATGACGGCTCAAGCCACGACGCGGATCTGGCCGAAACCGCTGCACTCATCGCCACGCTCGACCTCGTCATCACCACCGACACGTCCATTGCGCATCTGGCAGGCGCTCTCGGCAAGCCCGTCTGGATCCTTCTCCCCCATCAGGCTGACTGGCGCTGGATGCGGAAGATTGAAACCACGCCGTGGTACCCCACCGCGCGCCTCTTCCGCCAGCCCGCGCCGGGAGACTGGTCCGCCGTCTTCGCGCGCGTAGCGAAGGAACTTGCGCGCTTCACCGCCACGCAGTACCCAGAGTGCAATATTGAGCCTTCCGCATTCGCAGCCCTTCCGCAGGAGATACAAAACGCCTCCGAGTTCGCCGCGCGTTAGCCATCGCCCTTGAAGTTTGCGCCATCGATACGGCATCATCCTGACCAGCCTTTTTCTAAAGAATTCTCCTTGACACTCTTTACTCTATTTTATAGAGTTCTCTTTCTAATAATCATCGCGTAGAAAGGAAACCGTCATGACCAGCGAATCCGCAGCATCCACGCCGCAGGATCTTAATGCCCGCCTGCAGTTGATTGAGCACATGATCTCCGAAGGCCGCCGCTCCACGCAGAGCTGGGGATGGACCTTCGTGCTGATGGGCATCGCCTACTACGTGGCCATCTTCTGGTCCGCGTGGAGTGTACACCCGTGGAGTTGGCCCGTGAGCCTGTTTGAAGGCAACCGCTGGGCCTGGCCCGTCACCACGTTTGCCACTGCCGCGCTGATCATCGTGATCGGCACACGCCGCAGCAAGGGCAAGCCACAACTGGCCACCGGCCGCACCATCTCGTCCATCTGGTTCTCTATCGGCATTGCCATGCTGCTTCTGTTCCCCGCGCTCAGCTTCGCGGGACGCATCGATCACCACAGCTTCATCGCCATTGTCTGCGCAATGCTCGGCGTCTCCAACGGCGCCTGTGGGATGATCCTGCGCTGGCCGGCTGAACTGGCCTCAGCCTGTGTCTGGTGGCTTGCCTCAGTGCTTGCGTGCTTCGGCTCAGAGCAGCAGACCGTTACCGTCTTCCTCGCCGCCATCTTCCTTTGCCAGTTCGTCTTCGGCATTTACGCTATGGCGCTTGAAGCTCGCCGCAACCGGGAGCCAGGGGCGGCACATGCCTGAGCTGCCGGAACTGGATCCCGTAATCCACGGCAAGCTGCGACTGGCACTGATGTCCCTGTTGGCTGGTGTCGACTCGGCTGACTTTTCCTGGCTGCGCGAGACGACCGGCGCGACCGACGGCAACCTTGGCGCACAGTTGATGAAGCTCGAAGAAGCCGGCTACGTCCATGCGAAGAAGCGCTTCGTCGAACGCAAGCCGCAAACCACCTACCGCCTCACAGAGAAGGGGCGCAAGGCTCTTGCGGAATACGTGGCTGCGCTGCGCAAGCTTCTGGGGGGAATGATCGACTAACCCTATCTCACGGCCAGTGCAGACCTTCTGCACTGGCCGCAGGTTGATTACTCCACCTCGCCTGCCAGCTCTCCGCGCACCCGCCGCATGATGCCCAGATAGAACGCCAGGTTGTGGATCGAGTTCAGCGTCCCACCCAGCGGCTCACCTGCCTGCATCAGGTGCCGCAGATAAGCGCGCGTGTAGCGCTGGCACACCATGCAGTCGCACTTCGGGTCCGGCGGCGTCTGGTCCTCGGCGTACTGCCGGTTCTTGATGTTCACGCGCCCCTCGCTCGTGAACAGAAGCCCATGCCGCGCCGCGCGCGTCGGCAGCACGCAGTCCATCATGTCAATGCCCATGCGCGCGTACTGCTCAATCTCGTCCGGGTAGCCCACACCCATCACGTAGCGCGGCTTGTCCTTCGGCAGCAGCGGCACCACCTCGCTGATCACCTCCAGCGTCGCCTCGCGCGGCTCACCCACGCTCAAGCCGCCAATCGCGTAGCCGTCGAATTCCATCTCCACCAGCCGCTCCGCGCTCTCACGCCGCAAGTCCGCGTACACGCCGCCCTGCACAATGCCAAACAGGCTCTGCGTGCGCCCGCCCAGTTCTTCATGCCATGGAACCTCATGCCGGTGCGCGCGAAAGTGATCGAGCGAGCGACGCGCCCAAGCCATCGTGAGGCGCAGGCTCTCCTGTGCGCGCTCCCGCGTCGCCGGATACTCCGTGCACTCGTCGAAAGCCATGGCAATGTCCGCGCCCAGCGCGATCTGCACATCCATCGAGTGCTCGGGCGTGAAGAAGTGGCTCGATCCGTCGAGGTGCGAGCGGAAGCGCACGCCCTCGTCGGTCACCTTGCGCAGTGCGGAGAGGCTGTAGACCTGGAAGCCGCCGGAGTCGGTCAGCACCGCGCGCGGCCAGCTGATGAACTTGTGCAGCCCGCCCATGCGCCGAATAGCCTCGTGCCCCGGCCGCAGGTAGAGGTGGTACGTGTTGCCCAGGATGATCTGCGCGCCCAGCGACTCAACCACATCCTGCGCGACGGCCTTGACGGATCCCGCCGTGCCCACCGGCATAAATACCGGCGTCTCCACCACCTGGTGCGGCAGATCAATCTGCGCGCGCCGTCCGCCGGCCGCGCTCTCACTTATCAAATTGAACTTGAGACTCACTCCACGATTCTACCGGGCTGCCACGCCGCACACACCGCGCGCTCCACCGAACGCACCCCGTCCGGATCGTCACCGCGCAGCCGCTCCAGCAACTCACCCGCGCTCGCATCCAGGCCCGGCACCTGCATCTCCGGCGCAATCTCCGCCAGCGGCACCAGCACAAACGCGCGCCCTGCCAGCCGCGGATGCGGCAGCACCAACTCCGTCGTCTCCGCGCGCAGCCTGTCCACCAGCAACAGATCCAGATCCAGCGTGCGCGGCCCGTTCGCAAAGCTCTTTGAGCGGTCGCGTCCAAACGCTTTTTCAATCGCCAGAAGCTCGCGCAGCAGCTCTGCCGGATCCAGTTCTGTCTCCAGCGCCACCACCGCATTCGTGAATCGCGGCTGCTCTGCAAACCCCACCGGTGCAGTCGAGTAGAGGGACGACCGCCGCGTCACGCGCCCCAGCGCGCCCAGCCGATCCGCCGCCGCTGCCAGCGTCTCCGTCGGCTCGCCCGCCGCGCTCTTCAGGTTCGCGCCCATTCCAATAAACGCCGTTCGCATCGCACTCCCAGACTAGAGCAAAACCAGCCTCCTGTGGCCCCGTCAAGACTGCGCCCGGTCGCCACTTCCGGATGGTCACGTCAACCGGAGACCGCCGCCTCCGGGATGCACCAAAGCTGTTTTTGCTATAGCGCGCACCACGCCTCTGCCTGACACGCCTCCGCGCCCTTTCTGTTAGCATCCTTTTCGGAGAACCTTTCACGATGGACGCTCTTTCGACCGCGGGCCTCGGCGCCCGCCGCAATGAAGACATCGCCCTCGACCTGCTCAAGTTCGTCGCCGGAACCACCGGCGTGGGCCGCCCCGCCGCGGGCTCCACGGGCTTCAGCGGCGCCCCCGCGCCCAAGCCGGAAGAGCACGTCGATCAGTTGCTCGAGCTCTACACGCGCTGCCTCACGGCCGTTGAAGGAAAAGGGGCAGGCAAATAGTCAGCGGTCCCATCACGCGAGTCGCCGTAGCCGGCGCGGGTTCCTTCGGGCGCAACCATCTTCGTGTCTATCGCGAGCTTGAGTCCGCTGGCGAGCCCGTCGCACTGGTCGCCGCGCTTGAGCCCGACCCTGGACGCGCCGCTGAAGTTGCCGCGCAGTACGCCATCCCCGTCTTCGCAACGCCGGAAGCGCTCCTCTCCGCTGATCTTCATCTTGACGCCGCCAGCGTCGCCGTCCCCACCGTGCATCATCACGCCGTGGCCTCGGCGCTGCTGGAGGGCGGTCTCGACCTCCTCGTTGAAAAGCCCATTGCCGCCACACTGGCACAGGCCAATGAGCTGGTCGCGCTCAGTGAGAAGCACAACCGCATCCTGCAGCCCGGCCACCTTGAGCGCTTCAACCCCGCCGTGCTTGCCGTCGAGCCGCAGTTGCGCCGCCCCATGTTTTTTGAGTCGCACCGGCTCTCCGTCTTCACGCCGCGCGCGCTAGATGTCGATGTGGTCCTCGACCTGATGATCCACGACCTCGACATCGTGCTCACCTTCGCCAACTCGCCCGTGCGTGAGGTCCGCGCCGTGGGCCTGCCCATCCTCTCTCCGCGCGTCGATATCGCCAACGTCCGCGTCGAGTTCGAGTCCGGCTGTGTGGCCAACTTCACCGCCTCGCGCGTCTCCACCGAGCGCGTCCGCAAACTGCGCTTCTTCCAGCCGCGCCAGTACGTCTCCATCGACTACGCTCGCCGCGACGTGCTCGCCATCCGCCTCGACGGCAGCGTGCCCGCTGAAATCGCAGCCGCGCTTGAAGGTGGCCGCGTCGACCCCGCTGTTCTCGCGCAGCTCGCCGCCAGCGCAGGCCAGTCCGCCGCCGGCCCCGGCCTTAACTTTGCCAAGCTGCCCATCACCCCCGGCGAGCCACTGCGCCTCGAACTAGAGGCCTTCCTCCACGCAGTCCGCACCCGCACCGCGCCGCGCGTCACCGCGCGCCAGGGCCGCAACGCCCTCGCCCTCGCCCTCGAGATTGAAGCCACCATGGCCGCCCACGCCGAGCGCGCCGGTCTCAAGGACTTCTTCGAGCCCGGCGCCTAGCCAGAGCGTTTACACAATCCCCAACTCCCGATTCAAGAACCCCACCACATACTTCCAAAGCAGGTAGTAGCCCACCAGCACGCACGCAAACACCCCTGCCATCAGCGCATACGGCACATCGCACGCGTGGAACCACGTCACGCCACCCGCACCCAGCGTCAACACCCCCAGGCACGTTCCAAGCGCCGCGCCCGACGGCATCAGCAGCAGCGGCAGCAGCGCGCCATGCAGCCCCAGCGGCAGGTGCGTCCGCTCGTGCGACCCCAGCCACAGCATGTTCCACAGCGCCCAAAGGCACGGCACCAGCGCCATCGGAAACACCAGCCCGCGCTCAATCGGAAACGGAATCCCAATCCCCAGCCGCAGCACAATAAATCCGGCAAGCATCAGCGGCAACACCAGCGTGGGCACAAACGCCCCCGCCAGAAACGCCCTCAGATACGGATGCATCGTCATCGCACCCTCCTTCTGCTGCAAGGCAGCGGCACGGCCGCCGCCTCGCACCCCCGCGACGAACCAGCTTACATCCGAATCGGTCGCCCACCTGTACCGGTCCGCAATAAAGCGATTTTCACAAAGGAATTCCCGCCCATTTACTCTTGACACAGCGCGGTGTCCGACTTACCGTTGGCACCCGTGAGGCAAGGGCTCCCACTGCGCCGGTCCTGTTCCGTGCGCGCGCCCACCAGAGAGGATGACGACATGAAGAACCCCGGATTGCGTCTTGCCGCGATGCTCGTGGCCTGCACCGCCGCCACATTCGCGCAGAGCAGCGCAAAGCCCGCCTATCTTGACACCAGCCTTCCCGCCGCCGACCGCGCCACTGATCTCGTCCATCGCATGACGCTCGAAGAGAAGGCCAGCCAGCTCGTCAACCAGGCCCGCGCCATCCCCCGGCTCAACGTCCCGGCCTATGACTGGTGGAGCGAGTCGCTGCACGGCGTCGCCGTCAACGGCACCACCGAGTTCCCTGAGCCTGTCGGCCTCGGCGCCACGTTTGACCCCGCCGCCATCCACCAGATGGCCGTCGTCATCTCCACTGAGGGCCGCATCAAGCACGCACAGGCCATGCGCGCCGGCCACAGCAACATCTTTGAAGGCCTCGACTTCTGGGCTCCGAACATCAACATCTTCCGCGATCCCCGCTGGGGCCGTGGACAGGAGACATACGGCGAAGACCCCTTCCTCACTGCGCGCCTCGGCGTCTCCTTTGTGCGCGGCATGCAGGGTGACGATCCGCGCTACTACCGCACCATCGCCACGCCCAAGCACTTCGCCGTGCACTCCGGCCCTGAGCCCACGCGCCACTCCATCGACGTGCCCATCAGCAAGCACGACGAGATCGACACCTACCTGCCCGCCTTCCGCGCCGCCGTCACAGAGGGCAAAGCCGGCTCCGTCATGTGCGCCTACAACTCCATCAACGGCCAGCCCGCCTGCGCCAATGAGTTCCTCCTCATCGACCAGCTCCGCGGCAAGTGGAACTTCCAGGGCTACGTCGTCTCTGACTGCGGCGCCGTCATCGACATCTACTCCGGCCACAACTTCACTCCCACACAGCCCGCCGCCTCCGCGCTCTCACTCCAGCGCGGCATGGACAACGAGTGCATCGACGGCCTCACCAAGCGCACGGACGACGGCGACTACCGCCCCTACCTTGAAGCCGTAAAGCAAGGCCTGCTGAAAGAGAGCGAGATTGACACCGCCCTCACGCGCCTGTTCACCGCGCGCATCCGCCTCGGCCTGTTCGACCCGGCAGAGGCAGTGCCCTACACCAAAATTGACGAGGCGCTGCTCGACAGCCCCGCGCACCGCGCACTCGCCCGCAAGCTCGCCAATGAGTCTATGGTGCTGCTCAAGAACGACGGCACACTCCCGCTCAAAAACAACGGCCTCAAGATCGCACTCGTCGGCCCGCTCGCCGAGCAGACTCGCTTCCTTCTCGGCAACTACACCGGCATCCCGTCGCACATCGTCTCCGTGCTTGACGGCATGAAGGCCGAGTTCCCGCACGCCAGCATTCAATACGTTGAAGGCACGCAGTTCCTCAGCAAGCGCGTCACCCCCGTGCCCGCCGCCGCACTCACCTTCAACGGCAAACCCGGCCTCCAGGCCACGTACTTAAACGCCAACGGAGAACGCGCCCCCTGGAAGGAAGAGCAAAAAAAGCCCCTCGCCACGCGCACTGAATCTTCCATCGACCTCGCCACTCTGTCGCGTCCGGCGGAGGTCGCGGGCAAGCCCCTCACCGTGCGCTGGGAGTCCGAGCTGCGCGCCCCGGAGACCGGCGATTACATGCTCGGCATGACGGCCAACGGCTCCATCCGCGTGCTCGTCAATGACGCTGAAGTCGTCTCCCAGTGGGCCGAGAACCTGCCCGCGACAAAGATCGGCCGCGTGCATCTGGAGAAGGGCACGGCCGCGCGCCTCGTCGTCGAATACGGTCAGCTTGACCGTCCCTCGCCCATCGCGCAACTCGTCTGGACCAAGTACGATCCCGCGCCACAGCCCGCAGCTCTCGCAGCGGCAAAGAACGCGGACGTGATCGTTGCTGTCGTCGGCATCACCAGCGAGCTTGAAGGCGAAGAGATGCCCGTCAGCGAGCCCGGCTTCAAAGGCGGCGACCGCACCAGCCTCGACCTGCCCAAGCCTGAAGAGGATTTGCTCAAAGCCCTCACCGCCACCGGCAAACCGCTCGTCGTCGTGCTCGCCAACGGCAGCGCGCTCTCCGTCAACTGGGCCAGCCAGCACGCCAACGCCATCCTTGAGGGCTGGTATCCCGGCGAAGAAGGTGGCGCAGCCATCGCGGAAACTCTCTCCGGCCGCAACAATCCCGCGGGCCGTCTGCCCGTCACCTTTTACACCAGCGCCGATCAACTGCCGCCCTTTGAAAACTACTTCATGCAGGGCCGCACCTATCGCTACTTCACTGGCGCGCCGCTTTATCCCTTCGGCTACGGCTTGAGTTACACCACCTTCGCCTATAGCAATCTCAGCGCGCCCAAAGAGCCCGTTCACGCAGGCGATCCAGCCGTCTTTGAAGTCACCGTCACCAACACCGGCAAGCTCGCCGGCGATGAAGTCGCGCAACTCTATCTCACCTTCCCCGGCGTAAAAGGCGCGCCTCTCCGCGCCCTGCGCGGCTTTGAGCGCGTCCACCTTGAGCCCGGTGCCTCGCAGCGCGTACGCTTCCAGCTCAAGCCGCGAGACCTCAGCATGGTCAGCGAGGCGGGTGAACCGATGGTTGCCGAAGGCAACTATTCTGTCACCATCGGCGGCGGACAACCCGGCACCGCCGCTCCCGCCGTCAACGCCACCTTCTCCATTGATGGCCGCGAAATCATCCCCGAATAACAAAACCTCCACTGATCTTCGTTCGGGCGCATGCACACAATGCATGCGCCCTTTCTTTTTTGCTTCACCCCGCGGGAACAATCGCTCACGCCGCGGTGTCTACAAAAGCACAGTGGTTCCGTTGAGGATGATCGAGCACGCGCACTCCGCGGCGGCTGCAATCGCTGCTTCGAGCGCGGGGCCTTAATCTCCCGCCTGTCGCGCTGGAACAAGCGCGCAGCGGGCACGCCCCCTCGCGCGCTTCAAGCCTCCACACCGGCGCGACTGCAAACTCCCGGGGCCTGGGCTGAGCGAGCAGGCCCGCGGGAATCAGGAGGCAGCCATGTTTGAAGACTCCACGTTCGAGTCCAACGGCAGAATCCGCACCCGCAGCCGCGGCTGGATGGCCGCAACCTTCATTCTCAACGGCGCCATCCTCGTCGCATTGGTCCTCATCCCGCTCGTCTACCCTGAGGCTCTGCCGCGTCAGGCACTCGCCTTCCTGCTCACCACACCGCCTCCGCCGCCCGCACCCGTGCCGCCTCCGCTGCAGCAACCCAACACGCCCCGCTTCCACGGCGCACCAGAGTTCGACGGCGCCACCCTCACCGCTCCGCGTCTCATTCCCAAATTCCCTCCGAAAGACTTCGGACCTGAGCAGGCGCCCATCGGCATGTTGCCCGGCTCAGGCGATGAAAGCGGTGTCCCCGGCGGCATGCCAGATGTTTTCAACACGCATCGCTCCGTAGCCGTCGCTCACCCTGACGTGAAAGCCCCCATGCGCGTCCCCTCCTCCGTCGTCGAAGGGATGCTCATTCACAAAGTGGTGCCCACCTATCCACCCATCGGAATCGCCGTGCATCAGCAGGGCACGGTCGTACTCGCCGCTACCATCTCGAAGGCCGGCACCATCGAAAATCTGCGCGCCGTGAGCGGTCCGGCCATTCTGCAGCAGGCAGCCATCGACGCCGTCAAGCGTTGGGCCTATCGCCCCTATCTGCTCAACGGCCAACCCGTCGAAGTGGAGACCACCATCAACGTGATCTTCTCGTTGGGCAGCTAGAAGTTCTCTGCGATCTGGAAGAGCAGGCCCTTTTCACCGCACCCGCGAACAGAAAGGCCCGGCTTGGCCGGGCCTTTCGCTGACTCGCTAACCAGCCCCCGCCTGCAGCTTCTCGCGTGTCAGCTCGTTCCACTGCGCAATGGTGTCCGGCATCGGCGGGCTTACGATGCCGGGCTCCACGCGCTCCAGCACGCGCTGCGGGTCCAGCACGCCACTGGGATCGCGCAACACAGCCTTCACCCATCCAATCGCCGCCAGCCCCTCGCGTCCCGTAAACGTCTGCTCCAGATAGAACCAGCGCTCATCCCAGCACACCAGCCGCGACGCAATCTCAAAAGCAGTAAACAGCGGCAGCGAGCGGCGATACGTGATCCACACCGCGCCCACCAGCGGCTGCCAGCGCGAGCGGATGATGTGCTCCAGCAGGCCTGCACGCGCCAGCAGGTGCGTCCGCGCAAAATCCATCACGTTCAGGTAGCGGCCGTTGTTCATGTGCAGGTTCAGGTCAATGTCGTTCGGCCACACGTGCATGCGGATGCGGTCCTCGTCGAGCACATGAATGCGCGGCAGCGGCCGCAGGTGCTGCCGCACAGCCAGCCCCGGAATGCGAACAAAGTTGATGAAGTGCGCCACGCCTCGCTCCCGCACCCAGTGTAGTGGAGCGCGCGGCTGGCGCAGCCCGCGCCTCATCGGCGACAATGCCCAGCATGGTCCACCTCTCGCGCCGCGCCTTTCTGGAGTCCGCCACCGCCGCCACCGTTCTCACCGCGTCCTCCGGCCTCGCCACCGCCGCCGCACCACGCCACCGCGTACTCGTCGGCTCCGGCGCGAATGAAGGCATCCTCGCTTATGATTGGGACGCCACCACCGGCACGCTCACGCCCGCAGGCACCGCAGCCAAGCTCGACGTCGTCGACTGGCTCACCGTCTCGCCCGACGGCAAGTATCTCTTTGCCGCTTGTGAGATCGACTCGTTCCTCGGCAAGCCCACCGGCCAGCTCGCCAGCTTCAACGTCGTAGGCGACAAGCTCGAACCGCTCTCCGCCGAAAACTCAGCGGCCAAAGGCACCTGCCACTGCGCCATTGACCGCACCGGCCGCGTGCTTCTCTCTGCCGACTACGGCGGCGGCAGCGCCGCCAGCTTCCTCGTCACCGAGGGCAAGCTGAGCCCCGCCGTCTGGACCGAGCACTACTCCGGCCACGGCCCCAATGCCGACCGGCAGGAAGCCGCGCACGCACACTTCGCCAGCTTCTCGCCCGACAACCACTTCGCGTATATCAACGACCTCGGCAGCGACGCCATCCACATCTACCGTCTCGACACGACGAGCGCCAAGCTCACCGCCGCAGGCACCTATCACGCCGCGCCCGGCTCCGGCCCGCGCACGCTCCACTTCCACCCCAACGGCCGCACCGCCTACAGCGTCAATGAACTCCTCTCCACCGTCGACGTCCTCGCATGGAGCGCCGCCGACGGCAGCCTCACGCGCCAGACGACAATCGAGTTGCTGCCCGCAGACTACAAGGGCCCCACGCGCGCCTGCGACACCGTCATCACGCGCGACGGCCGCTTCGTCTACTTCGCCAACCGCGACAACGATTTTCTCTATAGCTTCAAGGCCGATGTGAAGACCGGCTCGCTCACGCCGATGAAGCGCTCCAACTGCGGCGGCAAAATCCCGCGCAACTTCACGCTCGATCCAACCGAGCGCTGGATGCTCGTCGCCAACCAGGACTCGAACCGCGTGAGCGTCTTCGCACGCGACGCGAAGACGGGCCTGCTCGCCGACACCGGCAAGGACTTCCCCGCGCCCACACCGATGCGCATCCTCTTTCTCTGAAGTTTTTAGGAATTGACGCACCAAACCATAACGCCCGGGCCCCATCCCCGACGCGCTCACAAACAAAAAGGGCCGGCAATGCCGGCCCTTTCCGTCGCACGCTGGCCAACGCCAGCCGCACTTTTCTACACGCCCAGCAGAGCGGGCACGCCCAACGCAGCCGCCGTCTTCACTGGCTCCGGCTCGTCCACAGGCACACGCGCCAACTCCCACGCGGAGCGATCTTTCAGCAGCCGAGACACCAGCGCCGTGTGCATTGCGTGGCCCGCACGCTCAGCCACCACGCGCCCCTCAATCCGCCGCCCAGCCAGCGCCAGGTCGCCAATCAGGTCCAGCACCTTGTGCCGCACAAACTCATCGTCGAACCGCAGCGGCCCGTTCTCCGGCCCGTTCGGTCCCATGATGATCGCGTTCTCCGCGCTCGCGCCGCGAATCAGCCCCATCTCCTTCAGCTTGGCCTCGTCGGCCTTGTAGCCAAAGGTCCGCGCCGGGGCAATCTCCGGACCGTATGTCTCCGCCGCCAAGTCCACACAGGTCTTCTGCCGCCCAATCGGCGCGGGAAAATCAATCGTGTACTCGATGCTGTAGCCCTGTCCGGGATAAATCCCAATGAACTTATTGCCTTCGCGCACTTCCACCGGCTTTAGAATGCGCATTGACTCCCGCCGCCGCCGCTGTGTGTGGATACCTGCGGCCATGATCGCCTCTGCATAGGGCCGCGCACTTCCATCCAGAATCGGCAGCTCCAGGTTGTCCAGCGCCACAATCACGTTGTCGATTCCCATGCCAACCAGCGCAGAAAGCAGGTGCTCTGTCGTCGAGATCAACACGCCCTGCCGCATCAGGCTCGTCGCGTAGCTCACCTTGGCCACATTGCGGCCAATCGCGGGAATCTCAAAGTCGTCCAGGTCCGTCCGTCGAAACACGATGCCCGAACCCGCAGGCGCGGGCAGCAAGCGCATCGTCACCGGCGCGCCAGAGTGCAAACCGACACCGGAAAACTCCAGCGCCTCAGCGACCGTCTGTTCCAATTGTGTAGCAACTGCCAAATTGAAAACTCCACCCTGCAATAGCAAGTGTAAGATTAGACGGCAAATGCAAAATCAGCCTGTGTCTGATTTGCAACAGTCTGCCGTCAGATTGGCCGCATTTTTGACTCCCGCGCTGCAACCCACTCCAGAATCGCCGGTTGCAGGAAACGCCCCGGCCCCCCGCACTCGCCCGCAACCCGCAATCCTCCTCCGCAGCAGCGTAGAATCGAAAGGGTTTTTCACGCGATTCCGCGCCTCTCTTTCCGCTTTTTGTCGATTTCTGCGTTTCAAGGACCAGCTCATGCCCCTCTCTCCATCGCTCCCCGTCTCCATGCGCGCCTTGCTCGCTGGCGCCCGCCGCAAGCAACCCGCCCTCATCGAGCTCACCCGCCGCCTCGTCCTCGCTGAGTCGCCCACGGACCAGAAACCCGCCGTCGACGCCTGCGTCACGCTCGCCGCTGACCACGCCAAAGCACTCGGCGGCCGCATCAAGCTGCACCGCCAGCGCACCTTCGGCAACGTTCTCGAAGTCCACTTCGGCCCACGCAGCCGTGCTAAAGACGCCCCCAAGCCCATCCTCCTGCTCGGCCATCTGGACACGGTCCACCCTCTCGGCTCGCTCAAGTCCATGCCCTTCCGCGTCGCAGACGGCCGCCTCTCGGGCCCCGGCACGCTCGACATGAAGCTCGGCGCGGCCATGGCCTTCACTGCCATTGAAATGCTGGCCGAAGCCGACCTGCTCACGCGCGAGATCGTCCTGCTGCTCAACCCCGACGAGGAAGTCGGCAGCCCTGTCTCGCGGCCTATCACTGAAGAAATCGCCCGCGCCTGCTCCGCCGTCTTTGTCCTCGAGCCCGGCCAGGGCCCCGCCTACAAGACCGCGCGGAAAGGCACCGGCGGCTGGCGCATTGAGGTTGCAGGCCGCGCCGCGCACGCCGGTGTGGACTTTGAGAAGGGCGCCAGCGCCCTCCGCGAGCTAGCCCGCGTTATTGAAACCGTCAGCAGTTGGACCGACCTCAAGCGCGGCCTCACCGTCAGTGTCGGCACCGCCGCAGGCGGCAGCAAGACCAACGTCATCCCCGCCTCTGCCTGGGCTGAGGTGGATGTACGCATCGCGCGCAAGGCCGACGGCCCCCGCATCGCGCGCAAGTTTGCCGCGCTCAAGGCCAAAGACAAGCGCTGCACACTCACCGTCACCGGCGGCATTGACCGCCCGCCCATGGAGCGCACTCGCGGCACCGTCAAGCTCTATCAGCAGGCCCGCGCCCTCGCCACGGAGATCGACTTCGACCTGACAGAAGCGGCCACCGGCGGCGCCTCAGACGGCAACCTCACCTCGGCGCTAGGAATCCCCACACTCGATGGCATGGGTGCCGTCGGCGAAGGTGCGCACGCCAGCCACGAGTCGGCCATCATCGAGCACATCGCCCCCCGTACCGCCCTGCTCGCCGCACTCCTCGCGCAGTAGCGGCCTGCCACAGTCCAGTGCTCCACAAACAGAAAGGCCCGGCATCCGCCGGGCCTTTCGCTAACTCCGCAAACTCGCGCGCAGCGCGTGCTAACTCCGCTACGTGTGCTCCACCCAGTTCAGCACAAAGAAATATCCAGCCGTCAGAAACCCAACCGACGCCACCGTCCAGCGCATCACCTTCTGGTTGATCCGCCGGCTGAAGTGTGCCCCCAGGTAGCCGCCCGCCCCGGCCAGAATCGCCATCACCAGGCAAAAGTGCCACTGCACGCGCCCAGCCAGAATGAACGTCACCGTCGGAATCCCAATCGACACCGCCGCAGTGATCACCTTCAGCGCATTCATTTCGTGAATGTCATGCACACCGCACAACCCAAACAGCGCCATCACCAGGAAGCCGCCGCCCGCGCCAAAGTAGCCCACGTACACGCTCACCAGCACCATGCCGAAGATGAGCCACTTGTTGTAGCGCTCTCCGCCTGAGAGCGTCTGCAGCCACTTGCCCAGCGGAAAGCTCAGCACAAACATCACCGCGGCAAACAGCAGCAGCCACGGCAGCAGCACGCGAAACATGCGGTTGCCCGTGTGCAGCAGCAGCAGCCCGCCAATCCACCCTCCCAGCGCTGCGGCCACGCTCAGCGGCACCAGCGTCCAGCCATACTTCGCCAGCAGCTGCCGATACGCCACCAGAGACGTCAACTGCCCCGGCCACAGCGCCACCGTGTTCGTCGCCTGCGCCGTCACCGCGCCCACGCCAATCGCTGACGTGCTCGCAATCAGCGCCGGCAGAGAGAGAAACGAGCCGCCGCCCGCAATCGTGTTCAGCACCCCGGCCAGAAATGATGCCACTGGAAGCCAGAGCAGATGAAAGAAGTGCAAACCACCGGAAGGCATATCCAAAGTGTACGGTCACCATGCATAAAGACTCATAAAGCACGCGGGACATGCCGCTCAGCACGCTTGTTACACTCGCAGAGGAATCCGATTGGAGCTTTATCCATGAAATCTGCTGTTCCCGCGTTTCTGCTCGCGGCCGCGGCGGCGCTGGCCGTCGCGCAGCCCGCTTCAAAACCCGCGGCCAAGCCCTCCGCCGCTGCGCACCGTGCAGCGCCCGCCGCTTCTGCGCTGCCTGCCGGCATCCCCCGCGTTCCCGGCATCGTCAAGACGGCCTTCTCCCTGCGCTATCAGGACATCAAGCTCGGCACCGGCGCTGAGGCCGAGCCCAACAAGATCTACCACGTGCTCTACACCGGCTATCTCGCCGCCGACGGCCGCAAGTTCGACTCCTCCTGGGATCACCTGCCGGAGCTGAAAGATAAAGACGGCAAGCCCGTCATGGACGAGAACGGAAAGCCCAAGCTCAGCGCGCCCGATCCCATCACCTTTCCACAGGGTTTCCGCCGCGTGATCCCCGGCTTTGACGAAGGCTTCAACGGCATGAAGATCGGTGGCAAGCGCCGTCTGTTCATCCCCTGGCAGCTCGCCTACGGAGCCAAAGGCCGCCCCGGCCCGGATGCCGCGAACCCCGGCATTCCCGCCAAAGCTGACCTCATCTTCGACGTTGAACTGGTTGACGTAACCGACATGTCACAGATGCCCATGGGCCACCCCGGCATGGGTGCAATGCCCGGCCACGTCACCACGCCAAACCATCCCGTCAGCGCGCCCGCCGCGGCCCCCGCCGCCAAGCCCGCGCCTGACGCCACCAAGCCAGCGGAAACCAAGCCGCAGCAGTAAGCGCAAGCGCTCAAGCCACGCCGGCAGGCAACTCCGGCGTGGCTTCCAGCAGTTGCCGCGTGTAGGCCTCGCGCGGCGCAGCACACAGCGCCTCGGCCTCACCCGTCTCCACCAGCCTGCCCCGCTCCATCACCGCAATCCGCGTGCTCAGGTACCGCACCAGCGGCATCGAGTGCGAGATGAACAGATACGTGAGCCCGTGCTCGCGCTGCAGCGTGCGCAGCAGGTTCACAATCTGCGCCCCCACGCTCACATCCAGCGCACTCACCGGCTCATCCAGAATCAGCAGCCGCGGCCGCAGAGCCAGCGCCCGCGCAATGTTGATCCTCTGCCTCTGGCCCCCGGAAAACTCATGCGGATAGCGCCCCAGCGCCGAGCCATCCAGCCCCACGCTCCCCAGCAGCTTTGCCGCCGCCTCGCGCTGCGCCGCCGTGCCGCGCGGACTCTCCGCGTCCTTGCTGTGAATCTGCCACGGCTCGCGCACAATGTCGAAGACGCGCATGCGCGGATTCAGCGCCGCAAACGGGTCTTGAAACACCGGCTGCATCTGCCGCCGCAGCGCCTGCATCTCGTCGTGTGAAGCCTGCGCCAGATCCACACCGTCCACGCGGATCGTGCCTGACGTCGGCGGCACCAATCCCAGAATCATCCGCGCCACGGTCGACTTGCCCGAGCCCGACTCGCCCACCAGCCCCAGCGTCTCGCCCGCCTCAATGCGCAGTGAAACCTCGCGCACCACCGGCCGCATCTCCGTGCGCAGCCCAGCGCGCCGCGGATAGCTCTTCGACACCGACTCGACTTCAACCAACGCCATGCTTCGATGGTATAGCGCGCATGCGCGGATCAGCTGGTCAACCGGTCCGCAGAGATCGGCTCCAGCGCCCACACCGCAGGCTCCGGCGCATCGGCGCTCATCTCCACCTCAATCTCCGTCGCCCCCGGCACCAGCGTGTACACGCGACTCGTCAACGCATCGCTCGTCGCAAAAAACGTCTCAATCACTGAGCCATCCACGAACATCCGCACCGGCAGCGAGCGCGCCGGCGTGTCCACCGCGAAGCTCTGCGCGCCGCACTGCACCTGCCCCTGCGCCGGGTCCAGCCGCAGCTCCCACGCCACCACCCCGCGCACGCGCAGTCGAACCGCCGCCACCGCATCCGTGCGCAAACTCATCTCGCAGCGCAGTTCGTTCAGAGACCAGCGCCACAGGCCCTGCGTGTGCGGAACTGCTGCCAGCCGCGCCCCGCGCAGTGTCTCCACCTCTTCCGCCGGCATGATCTGGAGCCGTCCCGCCGCGTCCACGTTCAGCACGCGTGGCAGAGACATGACTCCCGCCCAGCCCGCCGCGGCAAACTCCGCCTGCGGCCGCGTCTCCTGGATCCAGCCCCACAGAATCCGCCGCCCGTCCGGCGCGCGAAAGCTCTTCGGCGCGTAATACGCACCGTGGTCCAGCACGCCGTCGCGCTCGGCGGTGTAGTGGTGCCCGCGCTCGTCGTAGCGCCCCGTCGTCCACAGCACCTTGCCCTCGGTCGAGTAGAACAGGCAGTATTTCTTCCCCAGCGCAAAGAAGTCCGGGCACTCCCACATCTCGCCCGAGTCGCACGGGTTCGCCGCCTGCTTCCCGTTCGGCCTGCCCTCGGCCAGCTTGTGCAGATACTCCCACGTCCGCAGGTCCTGCGAGCGGTAGAGCAGCACGCAGCCGCCCTTGCCGCGCTCGCCCGAACCCACACCCAGGTACCAGCCGTCGTCTTCGCGCCACGGGCACGGATCGCGGAAGCCCGTCACCTTCACGCCCGCCGGAGGCACTGCAATCACCGGCTGCTCGCGTTTCTTCCAGCGCACCAGCCCGTCGTCCTCGGCCGTGGCCAGCATCTGCACCTCGCGCAGCGTGCTGCCTCCGTCGCGGATCGTCACCTCAGCCGGCGGTGCGTTCTTCACGCCAGTGTAGAGAAATGTCGGCACGCCGTCTGCCACCACTGCCGAACCGGAAAAGCACCCCTCGCTGTCTGCACCGCCCGGCGTGGGAGCCAGCGCAACAGCCTCATGCCGCCAGCGGATCATGTCCGCGCTCACCGCGTGGCCCCAGTGCATGTCGCCCCACACGGCCGCACCCGGATTCAGTTGATAGAAAAGGTGGTAGCTGCCCTTCCACCAGATCGGCCCATTTGGATCGTTCATCCAGTTGTGCGGCGGCAGCAGGTGGCACGCGGGCCGCAGCGGATCGTGCGACCCATCCGGCCCCGCACCAACCTGCGCCGCACGCAGCAAAGTGGGCGCAGCCACCCCCGCACCCGCCATTTGCACAAAACGCCGCCGACTGATTCGCATGATGCTTCTTTTTACTTCTCCGCAGGCGTGATGCGCAACGCATACGCGTACTCGCAAGCCACATGCGCGGGCAGCGTCACCTCCAGCGCCTGCGCCCCCTGCGCCCACTCCAGCTTCTCGTTCGATCCCACCAGCTCCACCGACTTCACCGGCACCGCCGCGCCCTCGTGCGCCCAGCCCAGCGAGTGGATCGCAAGCTTCGCCCTGCCGTCCTTCGGGCAGGCCATGCCGATCGCATACACCGCCGAGCCCTTCTGTGTGAACCGGAAATCCTCCGCCGTGTAAGGCTTCGTGTCCGTGTCGTGGAACGCTCCCGCTGTGATCTGCGTCGGTCCTTCGCCAAACGTCTTCCACGGCGTCGTCGCGTAAATCGCCTCGCCGTTCACCTTGAGCCATGCGCCCATCGCCCGCAGCGTCGTCTGCACCTCGTCGGGAATCGTGCCATCCGCGCGCGGCCCAAAGTTCAGCAGCAGGTTCCCGTTCTTGCTCACAATGTCCACCAGCTGATCGACGAGAAACTGCGGCGTCTTGAACGTGTCATGTTCCAGATACCCCCAGCTTCCGTTTGAAATCGACGTGTCCGTCTGCCAGTGATCCGGCAGGATATGGTCCTGCTGCCCGCGCTCCACATCCAGCACCGCCGCACGCTTGTCCATCGCAAAGTACTTGTAGTCAATCACCGCCGTCGAGCCATGCGTCGCCGCGTAGTTGTAGTAGAACGCCGCAAACTTAGTCACCGCCTCGCGCATCCGCGGCTGCCCAATCCACCAGTCGAAGTACACGACCTCCGGCTTGTACTTTTCGATAAGCTCCGTGTCACGCGCCAGCCAGTCGCGCGCCCAGGCATCGCTCACATAGGTCCAGTCGTCCCACAGATTGTCGCCGCCATGCGCCAACTGCTCATGCGCCGGCCCGTAGAGCGAGGCATACTTCGGATCGTTCACATCCGAGCGAATCGACCGCCCGCCGTCAAAGAACCAGTTGTGCTCCACGCGGTGCGAGCTCAAGCCGAAGTGCAGCCCTTCGCCGCGAATCGCCGTCGCCAGCTCACCCAGCGTGTCGCGCTTCGGGCCCATCTTGACCACTGTCCAGTCGCTCAGCCCGGAGTCATACATCGCGAAGCCGTCATGATGCTCCGCCACCGGAATCACGTACTGCGCGCCAGACTCCCTGAACAGCCGCGCCCACGCCGCCGCGTCAAAGTGCTCCGCCTTGAACTGCGGAATCAGGTCCTTGTAGCCCTTGCTCTCGTCACCCTTCGCAAACCGCGCGCGAAAGTCCTTGTACGCACCCTCCGCTGGCTTGTACATGTTGCGTGGATACCACTCGTTCTCCGCCGCCGGAACCGCATACACGCCCCAGTGAATAAAAATGCCGAACTTCGCGTCCTTGTACCACTGCGGCTGCTGATACTTCTCCAGCGTCGCCCAGTCCGCGCGATACGGCCCGTCATTTTCCTGCTTCGCCTCAACCTCCAGCAGCCTGTTGCGCTCCGCGTCGTACTTCGCCACCGACTGCTGCCACTCACGGTCAATCTCAGCAGCGGACTTCGCGCCCAGCGTTGGCGCAAGCGGATCAGGCGAAGCAGCAGCCTGCGCAAATACACACGGCGCAGCCAGCAGCACAGACAGAGCGACAAAAGGCACAAACATCTTCATGCGTCGCATCCTAAACCGATTCACTAGAGGCCTGCAATCGCTATCAAAAGAAAGCCGCCGCGAAGCACATCAGCCTTCGCGGCGGCCCGTGCTACGTTGTTGCACCTTCTTGCTACTGCACTTCACCCATTAGCTTCTCGGCCCGCGCCATCGCTTCGCGGCGCACGCGCTTCTGTGCCTCAATGTCCAGCTGCTGAATCTGCCAGTCACGGTTGAAGTGCGCAGCGTAGTCCTCAATCTTCTGATCAAAGTCCTTGCCCGTTGCCTCCACCGCGGCCTTCGCCTTCGGCAGCAGTTCGTGGAACCGCGCAATCTCCTCCGCCGCCCGCTCCGGGAAGTAGCTCAGCCGGTCGCCGGTCTGCATCGGGTCAATCAGCGCATCGCTCGGGCCCGCAATCGGACCCGTCTTGTAGAGCGCGTCGTAGGCTCCGCGCAGCCGCGTCATTGCGCCCGCAAAGCCATCCAGTTCCGCGCGCCGCGCCGTCATTCCAGCCGCGCGCTTCACCTCGATCACCACGGCCTTCTCCACGCTCTGCGACGCAACCGGAATCACCGTCGTCAGCGTGTTTCCCTCGTAGTGCCAACCGCCCTTGCCTGTGGCGTCGCCCTTGTGCATCGCCACACCATTGACAAGCACGCTCTCCGGAGGCCAGTCCGCCGGCAGCCGCAGCTCAAACGCGCGCGTCTTCAGCATGCCCGCATAGCTGCCCTCCACCGGACCAATCTCCACCCGCAGCGTATCGCCCTTCTGCTCGGTCTTCACTGGCGTCCGCGCAAACACGCCCTGCTTGTACTCCTCAGCCACGCCCGAGTCCTCATACACCGCATAGCTCGACGCGGTGCCCGGCTCCAGCGGCCACACGTTCACCATCAGCGGGTCCACCGGCTTCTCGCCCGTGTACTCCATCGGCGGCTGCATCGGCACAATGGCGCCAGCCTTCACATACACCGGCACCTGCTCAATGGAGAAGCTGCGCTCCACCGCCACCGGCCCTGTGAAGTGCTTGCCCGTCGCGCGCTCAATCCACTCGCCCTTCGGCAGCCACACGCTCTCGGTCGACAAGCCGCTCACCTTGTCCGCCGCCTTCACCACCGGCGCCACCAGCATCTGGTCGCCAAACAGGTACTCGCCCTTGCTCGTGTAGGCCTCGTTCGCCTCCGGCCAGTCGTAGTAGAGCGGCCGGAAGAACGCTACGCCTGTGTCATACGTCTTCCGCGCTTCCGTATAAATATACGGTTGCAGTGCATACCGCTCACGGAACGCCGCCCTCAGCACCTCGGAGTACGGCTCCGGATACGCCCAGATCCTCCGCTCAGAGTCAGGGTTCTTCGTCGTGTGCGTTCGCAGAATCGGAGAGAACTCGCCGAACTGCACCCACCGCGTATAAAGCTCCGGCTCCACCGCGCCCGGCATGTGCCCGCCAATGTCGTGGCTCCAGTACGCATAGCCCACATTGGCCGCCGTCGCCGTAAACCACGGCTGGAAGGCCAGCGAATCCCACACGGAAACAGTGTCGCCCGAGAAACCGATCTGGTAGCGATGGTTCCCCAGCCCGCCCCAGCGATGGAACAGCAGCGGCCGACGCCCCTCGCGTTCCTGGTCAGTAAAGTGCACGTAGTTCAGCCACCACGTCGGATTGACGCCCGTCATCTTCGTGGTCTGCTCCTGCTGCCAGTCCAGCCACCAGAAGTCGATGCCCTGCTTCTCCAGCGGATGGTGCAGCAGGTTCATATAGTTCGTCGCAAACTTCTTGTCCGTGATGTCAAAGGCCACATACTTCTTCGTCGCCGGGTCAATGCCCATTGCCTTCGCCATCGCCGGATACGCATCCTCCCAAGGCTGCACGCCAGAGGCAGGATGCATGTTCAGACTCGTCTTCAGCCCGTCCCCATGCAGTTCCGCGAGAAACGCCTGTGGGTCCGGGAACAGCAGCTTGTTCCACGAGTAGCCCGACCAGCCAAGGCTGTGGCCCGACGCATCCGGATCCTTCTCGCCGCGTGCCTCAAGCTGATCGCGGCTGATGTGCCAGTCCATGTCGATCACAAACACGTCCAGCGGCGTCGAGTTCATCCGGAAGTCACGGATGATCTCGCCAATCTCCTGATCGCTGTAGGCCCAGTACCGCGACCACCACGCGCCAAACGCGAACCGCGGCGGCAGCGGAATCCGCCCCGCCACACGCACGTAGTCACCCAGCGCCTTGCGGTAGTCGTGCCCGTAGCCGAAGAAGTACCAGTCCTGCCGCTTGCCTGCGGGCCGCTCCATCACCCACGGCAGCGGACTCTTCTCGCCCTCTTTGAAGCTGAAGTCCGCGGAGTCAAACAGCGGCCGGTCTGAGTCGTCCACCACCGCCCAGCCCGCGCGCGACACCAGCCCCTGCCCGATCGGCTCATGCGTCTTTGAGCCCAGCGCGCCGTCCAGCGTGCGCGTGGTGCCCTGCAGGTTCTCCGCGTCGTCCATCCCGGGATGCCACGCGACCTGCTTGCCATCCACCGTCAGCGTAATCGTCAGGTTCTCCGGCGCAAACTGCGGGCTCTTCGCGGGTGTATAGACGAGCTTGAGCGCGTCCGTCTGGATTGTGAGCGCGCCGTTTGTGGTCTCGCGCGAGAACTTCGGCACCGGCAGACGCCGGTTCAGAAACACCAGTGAAGCATGGTCCTCGAACTTGCCGTCTGCGGCCCACTCCATGCGAATCAGTTCGGGAGTCAGCACCGTAAACCGCGCCTGCCCGAGGGTGACAACTGCCTTGGGATCGGCCACCGGATTCGTGGCTTCCTCCCGCACGGGCTGGACCACAGGACTCGCCGGCTCAGCAGCACGCATTTGCGGCGCCCCGGCTCCCAACGTCCATCCCACTGCGATTGCGATTGCGGCAAAGTGATGCAAAGAAATACGCACAGGTCTTCCCCCAGTTTTTCTCAAACAAGGAAGCCTATCACCCGCGATACCGGCAGTGTCAGTGCCGTTGCACCCATGGAACGCCTGGCACAAAGCACGGGGCGTGCCAGGGCAGAACATCAGCCGTGCCGCAAGACCGTGCAACTGCGCAATCACAAACCCGAAGGGGAGCCTAAGCTCCCCTCCGTTGCCTTCCGCCCGACTCACCCCCGGTCCAGAATCAGCAGGTCTGACTCCAGCAACAGTTCCGTCAGCCGGTCCAGCGCTTTCGGGAACTTGTAGGCCACCGTCCTCGGGCTCATCCCGATCAGCGCTGCTGCCTCAGCCTGCGTGTACTCCTGCAGCACAATCCGGCTCAGCAGCGCTTTATCCAGCGCGCTCAGCTTCGCCAGGCACCGCTCCACGTCGAGCACAAAGATCACCGCATCCTCAAACGTTCGGATCGGCCTGCTCGACACCCATCCCCGCCCCACCGGGTCGCTCAGAATCGAGGGCGTTCGCCCCACCTGCATTGAGGCATACAGATAGCGCCGCAACATGCTCTCTGTGTGCTTGCGATAGAACGCGTAGCTGACCAGCGGCTCGCTTACTTCCCCCGTCTTTCTCCCGGCCTGCTTCCTTTCCTGCTCTCTCCTTCCCCGATTCCCCTCATGGAGCGGTTCACCCGCCCCCCACACCACCGGCAGTTGCAGGGCTGCGCTCATTCAGCACCCCCTGCGGCAGTTGCCACGGCACAAATGCGCAAAATTGGTTTGCGACTCGGCCTCCCCCGCCGTCTCCTCGTCTCCGGCGATGGGAAGCTTTTCAGCTTCTCTTCACACGTTCTGCAGTAAACACTCCCGTGAGTTTGGGCTCGATACCAGAGGCAACCACAACCCTCGCAAACCTTCAGTTGCACGCGCAATTCCATAACGGATTCTCCGTATGACCATCCCTACCCGCGCCGCCCTCTTTGGTGTCCGTGGCCGCCGGGATCGCGAGAAACACGCGGAGGCTCCCAGGCTTCTACCGGCCTGATAGGGGATTGCCTTTCGTCGTGTCTCGTTATATGTCATGTAAACGCAGCCTGTTCGGTGCTGGCTGCTTTGCCCAGACGCTTGCCCGTCCGCGCTCTGCACCCCGCCCCGCACCTGCTGCCGCACACAGATCATGGAATTCCCGCAACGGCTACCCTTCCATGTAGCCGTCGTTGTCGCACAGGAACCTTGCGAATGAACCCAGCTCGAACCACCCCGCACCGCGGGCCGCCCTCCCTGGAAGGGCAAAAAATGCACCCCGCGTGCGCCGTTTTGATGAATGCGCATGCTCTCTTTCTTCCTGTTAGCCATAGCGAGATAAAGTAAAGCTAATCTAGTAATTCGTATACTTTGCGTCAACGCATCCGGGCCTATTTCCTCCCTCGCTGCTCCCCCACGCAGGCTGATTCTCGAAATTCGAGGCGTTTTGTTCGTGCTGGCTTTTCTGTTAGAAAACAGCGGACCATCGCTCTCATTGCTGGTGGTGGAATTTCCACAGATGAACTTTTCCCAGATGCACGAACGGCTCCGCCTGGAGTTGCTTCGCAGGATAAACAGGGGCACTCTCAGCGTGTCTCTTCTGGCGCGCCAGACCGGCTATGGACAGTCGCATCTGTCGAACTTTCTCCGTCAGCGCCGACAGCTTTCCTTTGAAGCGCTGGACCGCATCCTCACCGTCCAGCACCTGGCCGTCACTGATCTGCTGCCCGCCTCCACCAAGCTTGAGTTCGCCCCCATCGACGAAGACGTCTCCAGCGTCCCCGTCGTCTCCCACGCCAGCGCCATCTTTGAGCCTTACGTCCGCCCCACCGCCGCGCTTGAGCAGCTTCATCTGCCCGCCAACGCCCTCCGCGACCTCCGCGTCCGCTGCTCCCAGCCCCGCCGTGCCTGGCAGCGCTTCGTCGCCATCCGCGTGGCAGATGCTGACGCCTCCGCCATGGACCCCCTCGTCCAGCCCAACTCTCTGGCCGTGCTGGACCGCCTCTACACCTCGCTGGCCCCCTACCGGCCCAGCCGCCCCACCCTCTACGCTGTCCGTCGTGGCGCTCACCTCACCGTCCGCTTCGCGGACTTCCTCTCTAATCGCCTCGTCCTCCGCCCCCTGCGCCTCGACTTCCCCATTGAAGCGCTCGAGCTCGAGTCCGACTCCACGCCCAACGACCTCATCGTGGGCCGCGTCGCCCTGCTGCTCGGCGAACCCTGATGGCACACCCAGGCGCAATCCGGATGCCCCACCCTCGCCGCGTCTTCGTCCTTGCGGCTTGGGTGGGAAAGCAAGCCCGCACAAGGTCGCGGTGTACACTTTCCCTTCGCGCACCGGCTGCAGCTGGCCGCGCGTTCACGGACCTTCTATGCGCAAACTTTTGCTCCTTTCCGCACTCGCTGTAACCTCCCTTGCCTCCACGCTTCCAGCACAATCCGCCGCAGCCAGACGGCCCATGACCTTCGAGGACATGATGGCCATGAAGCGCCTGGGTGACACTGCCGTCTCACCTGACGGTCAGTGGCTGGCCTACTCCGTCACCACCGTCAACCTGGCGCAGAACTCCAAGAGCACGGAGTGGTGGCTGCAAAAGATCGCCGTGGGAACAGAGGCGCCCTTCAAGGTCGCCGTCACCAATCCCGGCGACTCTGGTCTCCAGTTCGCAGCCGACGGGCACTCCATCCTCTTTCTCTCTGGCCGCGAGAGCGGCACGCAGGTGTGGACCGCCAGCTTTGACACCGCCACTGGCGCCACCGCGAGTCCGAAGAAGCTGACCGCGATCTCCACCGAAGCGGACAACGCCCGCTGGTCACCGGATCAGAAGTTTGTGGTGTTCACGTCGTCGGTGTATCCGGATTGCGCGGCGATTACGTTTGCGGATGGCGCGACGGGCGACAAGTGCAACGCGGAACGCGACAAGGCCGCCGCCGAGAGCAAGGTGAAGGCGCAGATCTTCACCGCGCTGCTCTATCGGCACTGGGACCACTTCACCGGGCCGAAGCGCTCGCACCTGTTCCTGACCGAAGTTGCCACCGGCGCGACGCGCGACCTGACGCCGAACGACCCGCATGACGTTCCGCCGTTCTCGCTGGGCGGCGACGGCGGCTTCTCCATCTCGCCGGACTCGAAGGAGTTGGCGTTCACGGAGAACCCCGACGCGGTTCCGGCGATCAGCGTCAGCGCGCAGATCTACACGCTGGACCTGACCAATCCCGCGGCCAAGCCGGTGAAGATCTCGACCTCGCGCGGCGGCAACTTCAATCCTGCCTATTCGCCTGATGGGAAGTACATTGCGTGGCGGTCGGAAGAACGTCCCGGCTACGAGGCCGATAAGTTCCGGCTGTTCCTCTACGACCGCGCCGCGAAGACGGCCACGGACCTGATGCCAAAGTTCGACAACTGGGTTGATGAATTCGCATGGGGACCCGCGAATGCTGGCGTGATCTACTTCACGAGCGAGGCTGATGGCAAAGAAGCTTTATTAGCCTTGAATGTGAACCATGGCAGGGCAAATCCTCAGCCTGCCATGCTCTCTGAGACTGGTTCTTATTCCAGCATTCATCCGCTTCCTGACGGCAAGTCAACCGTTGTCAGCAAAGCGAACGTCGGTCTGCCGGGCGAAATCGTGGCGTTCGATTCTGAGCAGGTTGGACATATGCTCTTCAGCCTCACAGGCGCCCCACCGTTCGATCTCAAGGCAATTCCACAAATCTTGAATCAGCGCCCGATCACCCACCTGAACGATGCGCTTCTCGCCCAGCTCGACCTGCCGAAGATGCAGGACTTCTGGTTTACGGCGAAGGACGGCACCAAGGTGCAGGGCTTTCTCATTCCGCCGCCGGGATTCGATGCGGCGAAGAAGTATCCCGTGAAGTTCCTCATCCACGGCGGGCCGCAGGGAGCGTGGGGCGACTCGTGGTCGTATCGCTGGAACGCGGAGCTCTTCGCGGCCAACGGCTACGTGGTGGTGATGATCAACCCGCGCGGGTCGACCGGCTACGGGCAGGCCTTTGTGGACGGCGTGAACGGCGACTGGGGCGGCAAGCCCTACACCGACCTGATGACGGGCCTCGACTACGCCGAGGAGCACTTCCCTTTCATCGACAAGACGCGGGAGTGCGCGCTGGGCGCCAGCTACGGCGGCTACATGGCCAACTGGGTGCTCGGCCACACGGACCGCTTCAAGTGCATCGTGAGCCACGACGGCATGTTCAACGCCGAGTCGGCCTTTGGCTCCACGGAAGAGGACTGGTTCAACACCTGGGAGTTCAAGGGGCACCCGTGGGACTACTACGGTAAGCCGGACAGCGAGAACCCGTTCCGCAAGTTCTCGCCCTCGATGTACGCCAAGAACTTCAAGACGCCGACGCTCGTCATCCACTCGCAGCACGACTACCGGCTGGACGTGAGCGAGGGCTACCAGCTCTTCGACACGCTGCAACTGCTGGGCGTGCCGTCCAAAATGCTGTACTTCCCGGACGAGAGCCACTGGGTGCTGAAGCCGCAGAACTCACAGCTCTGGTACAAGACCGTGAACGACTGGGTGGACCAGTGGACGGCGAAGAAGTAACAGAATCAGACAGATGCAACGACGAACTCCGGCCCGGGCGGCCGGAGTTCCTCGTTTTGGCCTCAGACTGAGCCTGGACTGCACCAGAAGTGGTGCATGCATTGTTAAAACACCCAGGGGGGTGGGGGTATGTTTTTCGCCCGCCCGATTGCCGGTCCCTGGTGGCGGGTTGGAAATGTCCCTTACGAGCATTGTGGCGCGAAAGGGGGAAATTGTTTGCAAAGAAGATGGGTAGGGATCGGTTTGTCGTGGCGGGGGTGGGGGCGTGCTTTCCCAGGTCTCAGAAGCGAGACCTGGGGCAACCATTTTCGTGCTTGGGATGAGGTGTGTCTTGTTGCGGCTAGGTGTGGGGCTTACTAGCCCAGGTCCCAAAGGCTGGTGTGGTGTCTCCAAAGTTCGTGGCATAACTTGCGAAAAGCAACCGCAGGTCCTTCGACTCCGTTTGGCCGAAAAGACGGCCAAACTACGCTCAGGATGACAGCTGCATTTCTGCTGCGGACTTTAGAGGCAGGACACTAGCAACAAGGACAAAGACGCGGCGGGGATGCGGGCTTGCTTTCCCAGGTCTCAGAAGCGAGACCTGGGGCAACCATGTTTGTGCTTAGGATGAGGTGAGATTTCTCGTGGCGGGGTTGGGGGGGCTTGCTTTCCCGGGTCCGAACACACGGACCCGGGGCACCCGGTTTCGTGCTGGACGATGCGGTGGGGATGAACCGTGGTGGGGGTGGCTAGGCGGCCTGGAGTTCGAGGACGATGCCGGCGCCGCGGGGCTTGAGGTTGACGGCGGAGATGCGTCCGTTGTTTTCGCGGAGGATGGTGGCGCAGAGGCTGAGGCCGAGCCCGGCAGTTTCTCCGGCGGCCTGGGCGGGGACGAAGGGGTCAAAGGCGCGGGCGGGGTGCAGGAAGCCCGGTCCGGAGTGCGCAATGACAACGCGCACCACGTCTCCCTCAGCTGCCGCGTCAATGCGCACGGACTTCTCGCTCGGCGGCTCCACGCCCTCCACCGCCTCAATGGCAAACTGCAGGCAGTAAAGCACCGCTTGCCGCACCTGCTGCGCGTTGCCCACAGCACGCGGCAGAGCCGTCTCCACATGCAGGCGGAAGTCGATGGCCCGGTGCATGAACTCCGAGCGGTGCAACTGCTCCATATCTTTCAGCAGCTCGGTAACGGAGATGGCCGAATACTGATCGCTTTGCCCGCGCGACATCCGCGACAGGCTGTCCAGCGTGGCGCGCATGTTGCGTGCCTCGGCCAGAATCGCCTCCACGCCCTTGCGCTCCTGTGCGTTCATCGCCGGCGTCACCTGCAGCAGAGACGCATAGCCCAGAATCACAGTCAGCGGATTGTTCAGCTGCCGCGTAACGTTGTTTGCCAACTGCCCCAGCCCGGCAAATTTCTCCGCGTCAATCAGCTTTTCCAGCATCATGGTCTGGCTGCGTGAGGACTGGATGCGTCCCGCCAGCACTTCCACCGGCAGCAGGTCGTCAGCGCGCAGGGGGCGCTCCGCACCCCGAACCCCGGCCAGCAACACAGCGCCCTCCACCATGGTCCGTCCACGCAGCGGCACGGCAAACACCTCAGTCAGCCGCAGCCGCTCCAGATCGTCGCCCGGCACCAGCCACGGCCCCAGGTTGAGCCTGAAGGAGTGGCTCTGCTCCGTTGCGGGCGCTGCCGACCCCGGCGCCAGAAAGCTGGTTGCGGAGATGCGAGACACCAGCGACTCCAGCGCGTTCAGCGCTGCGTCTTCCACGCCGGCCGCCCCGGTGAGCTTGTACTGCCCGTTCGGCTGCAGCAGAATCAGCACCGCTTGCGAAAACCGGCTGCTCTCCACCACCGACTGGCAAATCACGTTCGCCTGCCGGTCAAAATCTTCCACGCGCCGCCGCGAAAGCACCACGCTCGTGTAGGCCTCAAGCTCCTTCCGCGTGCGCCGTTCGCGCTCTTCTGACTCCTGGCGCTTGAAGACCTGGTCCTCCAGCGCGAGCATGATCAGGCCCACCGCGGTCACAATCTTGCCTATATTCGTCACGCCCACGACGAGCGTTTGGAGATCAGGCCGCGCCGCCACAAACGGCAGCAGCAGGCTGAACCGCATGGCCCACGCCGTGAATCCCAGGGCGCTCAGCAGCGTCCCCGACGACAACCGGCGGAAGACATAAAACACGAGCAGCACCGTGGAGATTCGCAGCGCGTCTTCCACAAAAATCAGAGGCCACGAGCCGCGCATGGACACGCAGATCCACAGGCTGGCGCCGCCGCCGCCGATGCAGAGGACCAGGCCGATCCAGGTGGGCATTGTGCCGCGTGCAAACGCCCAGAAGCAGCCCACCAGCAGGGATGCCGCGCCCAGCGCCGGAAACGCCAGCAGCATCAGAGTCGCAGGGACCTCGCCGCGGTACACGCCGTCCAGCAGGAACGCGTAAGCCACCAGCGGAATTGCAAAAGGAAGGGCGTAAGGAATGCGCTTGCCGCCGAGGCGGAACGTGAGCGGAGAAAACGACGCCAGAAACAGGATGGAAGCAATCAGCGACGCGCTCTGCCCCAGCGAGGCAAACCACGGATGCTGCGCCGGATTGGAAAGGTCCCACAGCCCCAGCCGGTAAGACTGCAACATGCGCAGCCAGGCAACCCCAAAGCCCAGAAGCCAAAGCAGGGTGCGCGTCTCATGCGAGCGCCGGTAGAGCTGTGCGAAAACAGGCAGCAGCAGCGCCGTCAGCACAAACACAGCGAGCTGGATATGGTCAGCCATCGCAGCCCCGAACTCCTCCTCCAAGCGTCGTTCCGTGCACGTCGCAGCCGCCCGGCCATCTGCGGAATGAGGTCGGACTGGATGCTCCGGTTCGACTCAACTTTCAGCAAACAGGGGCGGTGGCCTGGGCCTGGACATCCGTCAGGCAGGCGCACCCCGCCCTTACGTAGTCCTTCCCGCCATTTTGGCCCGTTCCTGTTTGAGTGTATATGCGTCTAAGGTGGTAGGAGACAGGCACCTGCCGTCCGGTCGTCCTTCCCTCGTCGCCCGCGACGCTGACCCCGGACAAGCAGCAGCCTCAAGGAGTTGTACCCAGTGCGCATTTCCCTCTTGTTGCCGCTCATGGCGGCGGTTCTTCTTCCCGCCGCCGTCGCCCAGGACAAGGACAGCTTCACACCCATGGCGCTCGACTCCGGCTTCGGCACCATGGATGTCTCCGCCCCTGCTGTCCCCGCCGACCAGATCATCCAGAAGTTTGCCGCCAAGGAAACCGAGTTCAAGGACGCGCTCAACCACTACACCTATCGCCGGATGGCCCGCGTCCAGACCGTTGACGACGACAGCAAAGTAGACGGCGAGTATTACCAGGTTGATGACGTGATCTTCGACTCGCAGGGCAAGCGGACGGAGCGGGTGGTGTTTGCGCCGCCGAATACGCTGCAGCGCGTCATGATGTCGCCCTCTGACCTGCAGGACATCCAGCATGGGTATCCGTTTGTGCTGACGACGGCGGAGCTGCCGGACTACGACGTGAAGTACGTGGGACGGCAGAAGGTGGACGAGGTGGACTGCTACGTCTTCGACGTGAGCCCCAAGAAGATCGACAAGGGCCACCGCTATCTGCTGGGCCGCATCTGGGTGGACGCGACCGACCTGCAGATTGTGGTGACCAATGGCCGCATGGTTCCTGACGACACGCGCAAGGGCAGCGAAGACCTGCACCCGCCCTTCATGACGTGGCGCGCGCAGGTCGACGGCCACTACTGGTTCCCCGTTTACACCAAGGGCGAGGGAATCCTCCACTTTGCCGGCGGCCACGGCTACCTCTCACAGGACGTTCACATCCGCGACACCATCAAGTACACCGACTACAAGCAGTTCGGCTCCACGATCAAGATCACCTATGAGGGCCAGGACATCACCCAGCCCAAGGATGGCGCGCCGCAGAAGAATGACACGACGAAGAAGCCCCAGCCGTGATCGACGGGCGTCTTCGTCCAAAAGAAAACCGCGCAACAGAGGCGCGGTTTTCTCTGTTCAGTAACCGGTGATCACTGGTTGTAACGCTTCTTGTAGTAGTCGATCTGCTCCTGCATCTGCTCCTTGGTCAGGCCCTTGGTCCAGGCGTTGTCCGGCGAATCCATCACGCTCTTTGTCACGCCGGGCATGAGGCGCTCGGCCTCGGGGAGGAAGTCGTTGTAGAACTTCTTGGACACCTCATAGAAGCCGTGCCACTGCGTGTAGTCCGGCCCCATCATCGCCGTACCCATCCGCGCCGCGCGCCCTTCGTGGTGCCACATCTCAAAGTACGTCCACTTGATCGGCGCGTCGAACGGCGTGGGCGAGATCTTGTGGTTGTCGGCCAGAGTCTTCATAATGGCCGCGCCCGGCTCACCAAACTTGCTGTTGTAGAAGTTCACCGTGTCGTCGTACTGGTGATAGAAGTTCTCCACCAGGCTCGTCGCGTGGCAGTTCAGGCAGACCTCCTTCATCCCGTCGCGCTTCTTCTCCCAGTTTTCCTGATGGATGCTGATCGCAGGGCGCAGCGTCCAGCTCAGCCGCGTGCCCGTGTCGTGCGTGGGCTCCGGGTGCTCCGGCGTGCCGCCCATGTGGCAGGTCACGCACGTCGGCGCCTTTGAGTAGTCCTTGCCCACCACCCAGCTCTTCGAGCCCAGGTTCTCCTTGTCCACGTTGGCGCGATACAGAACGCCGTGCATTGACTCGGTGTAGATCTCCGTCTGCGGGTGGTCCGGCCCCAGGTGGCACCGGCCGCAGGCCTCCGGCTGCCGTGCCTGCGCCACGCTGAAGGAGTGCCGCCCGTGGCAGGCCGAGCACGATCCCAGGCTCCCGTCCGGATTCACGCGCCCTACGCCGCTGTTGGGCCAGCTGGCGGAGCTGAATTTGCCCTCGCCCTTGTACTCCAGCGTGCTGCCGTGGCACTGCTTGCACTCACTCTGGACTGACGGCGCTCCCTCCACCATCTCACCCAGGAAGTTATCCAGCGAGCCGATGAACTGCGCCGCCCGCGCGTGACGGCTGTGCTCGTACTGGTCAGTCTCGTTTGCGTGGCACCGGCCGCAATACTTCGGCGTCACCACCACCGCAATCTTCTGGCCGTAGTGGTCAGATGCCGCCGGGTCGTCCGCGTTCGCCTTGTGGCAGCCGTAGCAGTCCACCCCCGCTGCGGGATGCTTGCTCTCTCGCCACTGCTTCACGATCACAGGCGTCGTGTTCTCATGGCAGGCCAGGCAAGCCTGCCCCTCGGCTGAAACCTTCGCCACGCTCACCCCTGCCGGCTTCGCCTTGCCCTGCGCCCCCGCACACACCGGGACCGCCGCCAACAATAGAACCACCATCCACACCCGTCGCATGCTTCCTCCATCTGCCCGTTCTCCGGCCGGCAGAGGCTGCGCGCGTACACGCACACCTCCGCGCAGCCCTGCGGAACGAAAGGCAGTGTACCCCGAGACTATGAAGAGTGCATGACGAAGAAAGCGACTTTAGTCACAGCCGGATCGGCGCGTCCCACACACGGAAATCTCAGCCCCAAAACGTCGCCAGACCCTGTTTCCTAATAGAACAGATACTTCCTCCAGCGGTCGTCGCCCCGGCCGAGCATGCGCATGATCTGGCGGCTGGTGTGCAGGCTGAACGGCCGCGGCTCGCGCTTGAGCTGCATGTCGTCGATTTCAGCCAGCATGCGGTTCCCCTTGCGGCGGTTGCAGGCGTGGCAGCAAGCCACCAGGTTCTCCCAGGTGGACGCGCCCCCGCGTGAACGCGGAATCACGTGGTCCAGCGTGAGCTCGCTGGAGGGCAACACGACGCCGCAGTACTGGCAGGTGTTGCGATCACGCAGCAGAATGTTCTTCCGGGAAAGCGCCCGCGTCTGGTGAGGAATTCGCCGGTACTCCAGCAGCCGGATCACGGAGGGCATTGCCACGCGGCTCCGCTGCGCGTGCAGCGTCAGCCCGTGCTCCTCCTCGGTACGCGCCACGCCCTTCAGCACCAGCACCAGCGCCCGCCGCGCTCCGCAAATGTTGATCGGCTCATAGGACGCGTTGAGCACCAGCACCGGCATCTGGAGCATCTGTGCGCCCTGTGAGGGAGCAGTCCGCCCCGTCTCCGCGGCCAGCGCCACCGCCCGCGCCACCGCCTTCTGCTTCCGTGCATGAATCATGGCTTTTCCCAGCGACATCCCGTATCCCTCGTCAAAAAAGATGGGTCTGCTGCTACGTACCTGCCCAGCGATTCACTTGCTCGTGCTTGCCTCTTGCTCGTGCTCCTCGTGCTCTGCGCTTACCGCGCCTGCCTGCAACCCGTCTCTGCGTCCGGCGCGCGCCAGTGTCGCCACCCAAACGCTCTCCGCGCCCGCGTCGCGCAGCACTCGTGCCGCCGCGCGCGCCGTCGCGCCCGTTGTCATGATGTCGTCAATCAGCAGAATGTGGCGCCCGCTCACCGCTGCCGCATCCGCCACGTGGAACGCTCCGCGCATGTTGAGCCGCCGCGCATGCGGAGAAAGCCCAGCCTGCGTTTCCGTGGCCCGCTGCCGCAGCAGCATGCCTGAAGCCAGCGTCAGCTTCCACTCTCGATGCGTCCGCTTCAGCGCCGCCAGCGCCTCGGCCGCCAGCAGCCTGGCCTGATTAAACCCGCGCGCCCTGTGCTTGGCGCGATGCAACGGCACGGGCACCACCAGCAGCTCGCACGGCGCATCGTCCGCCAGCTCGGCAATTGCCGCCGCCAGCATCTGCCCCAGCCCGCGCGCAGCTGGCCGCAGCCGGTCGTACTTGAACGCGTGAATCGCGTCCCGCATTCGGCCCTCATAAGGCCCGTACGCCACCGCCCGCTCAAACGGCGGGGGCGCCATGCAGCACATGCGGCACTGCCCGCCCGCGAACGTCGTCAGATCACCGCAGCGACGGCACACCTCGCCCGCGCGGACGCGAATCTCCATCCAGCAGGCATCACAGATTGGCACAGAAGAAAGACGCGGCAGAGGGGAGCCGCAGAGAGGACATGGAGCGGGAAACACAGTGCAACCCACAGCGTCCACGGGACTTCGCAACACGCGGGCGACTGCGCGCCACGCGGAAGTTCCCGAGGGGTGAACGTCGAACGCACGTGAACCGAAGTTCCTGCTGAAGACGCACCTCTTGTGGATGGGCGGCAGCGGCCAAGCCGTAGCGATCACCGCCTCACACGACCACTATACCGCGCCCCCGCTTGCGCCGCCACTATCACCATGGGATTCACTGCACCAAAAATGGTGCAACCAACAGATCCCTGATCCCTGTTCTCTGATCTCTGCCGCTAACAGATGCGCGGCAGCTGCTCGCCGATCTGCGGCGCAATCACGCGGTTAGCGCCCATGGCCGTCCGGGCGACGAGCATGCGGGGATGCTCGGCGGTGACACGGCCGATCTGTGCGGCGTCGCGGCCGAGGGGATGGGCGCGGAGGGTGGCGAGAACCTTCTCAGCCGCCTCGGGGGCGACGAAGAAGACAGCTTTGCCCTCGTTGGCGACGTAGACGGGATCGAGGCCGAGCAGCTCACAGGCGGACTGGACTTCAGGGCGGACGGGGACGATGGTCTCGTCGATTTCGACACCGACTCCCGAGGAGCCCGCAATCTCATTGAGCGTGGAGGCCAGGCCGCCGCGCGTGGGGTCGCGCATGGTGTGGACGGCACCGCCCGCCTCGGCCAACACGTCGGCGATGAGGCCGTTGAGAGCGGCGCAGTCGGAACGGATCTGAGACTCGAACTCCAGCCCCTCGCGGACGCTCATGATGGCCATGCCGTGGTCGCCAATGGTGCCCGACACAATGACCGCGTCGCCCGGTCTCGCGCGCTGCGGGCCCACTTCCACGCCCTCGCGCAGCACGCCCACACCCGCCGTTGTGATGTAGCAACCGTCGCCGTGTCCGCGCTCGACGACCTTGGTGTCACCCGTGACAATGCGCACGCCTGCCACCCGCGCGGCCTCTGCCATCGCGTCCACCACCGCCGCCAGCTGCGCCAGCGGAAAGCCCTCTTCAAGGATGAAGCTGGCGGAGAGGAACTTTGGCTCGGCGCCGGAGACGGCAAGGTCGTTGACGGTGCCATTGACGGCGAGCTCGCCGATGGAGCCGCCGGGGAAGAAGATCGGCTGCACCACAAACGAGTCCGTGCTCATCGCCAGCCGCCCGGAACCGGCGTCCAGCACCGCCGCGTCGCCCAGGTTCTCCAGCTCGGGATTGCGGAAGGCAGGGACGAAGAGGTGCTCGACCAGCTCATTGCCCAGCTTGCCGCCGCCGCCGTGGCCGATGACGATGGTGGGGTAGTCGCGCAGGGGCAGTGGGCAGGACCAATTGGAGAAATCCGGTGCGGTGTTCGGTGTGGAGTGGCTCAAGGAGAATCCTTTCCGGCTTTCAGCCGTCCGCTCTCAATTTTCAGCCGGGAGCGGACAGGCGAATGCGTCACGGGACTCATTCTATCGGCGAAGGCACAGCCTCCGCACCGCGCACCAGAGCGCTGCAAGCTGACGGCTGAGAGCTAACCGTTGGCCCTGCCGGCAGCGGCGAGGTCTTCAGCGGAGATGAAGCGGCCGTAGTTGAAGTAGGCGGCGCAGGCGCCTTCACTGGAGACCATGGTGGCGCCGAGCGGATGGCGCGGGGTGCACTCCTTGCCAAAGGCCGGGCACTCGGACGGCTTGAGAACGCCGCGGAGCACGTCGCCGGAGTGGCACAGCGGCGACTCCTCCGTGTGAATGCCCTTGATCTGGAAGCGCTCCTCGGCGTCGAAGTCGCGATAGTCCGCGTTCAACCGCCAGCCGCTCTTCGGAATCACGCCGATACCGCGCCAGGCGCGATCGGTGACTTCAAAGACTTCAGACAGGAGCTTCTGCGCGGCGCGGTTGCCCTCAAAGGTGACCACGCGCTCGTAGGCGTTTTCTACTTCGTGGCGGCCGGACTCGAGCTGCAACACGGCACGGCGGATGCCGTCGAGCAGGTCCAGCGGCTCAAAGCCTGTCACCACAATCGGAATCCTGAATTTTTCGGCCAGCGGCGGGTACTCCCAGAAGCCCATCACGCTGCACACATGTCCCGCTGCCAGAAACGCCTGCACCTGATTTTCAGGCGCGGACATGATGGCATCAATCGCCGGAGGCACCAGCACGTGCGAGACAAGCAGCGAGTAGTTCTTCAGCCCGCGGCGCTTGGCCACATGCACGCTCATCGCGTTCGCTGGCGCTGTGGTTTCAAACCCCACGCCGAAAAACACCACCTGCTTGTCAGGGTTCTTCGCCGCCAGCTCCACCGCGTCCAGCGGCGAGTAGACAATGCGCACGTCTCCGCCGCGCCCCTTGACCTGGAACAGGTCCGCGTCCGTGCCTGGCACACGCAGCATGTCACCAAACGAGCAGAAGATGACGCCGGGCTGCGCGGCGATGGCGAGCGCTTTGTCGATGAGCTCCAGCGGCGTGACGCACACGGGACAGCCGGGGCCGTGCACCATCTCAATGCCTGCGGGCAGCATCTGGTCAATGCCGTTCTTGATGATGGAGTGGGTCTGGCCGCCGCAGATCTCCATAATCTTCCACGGGCGCGTGGCCACCTGAGCGATCTCGCGCGCCATCCGTTGCGCAATCTCGCCGTTGCGGAATTCGGTCAGGTACTTCATCGGGAATCTCTTTTTTGGGGGAAACAGGCACTGTGCGCGCAGGAGTGCGCCGCTCAGTTCACCTTGGTTTTCTCGTCAACGGCACAACTGCCGTCGGGGCAGTTGGACTGCGGCGAGCGGGCGGCACGGGCAAGCTGCTCTTCCTCGCCAGCCAGTTCCTCGTCCAGAGCGCCCATCTGCCGGAAGACCTCCAGCGTCTTCTCGGCGCTCTCGGCGTCAATCTTTGAGATGGCAAAGCCCACGTGGACAATGGTGTAGTCGCCCACCTCAATCTCCGGCACGTAGTCCAGACACACGCGCTTGACCACGCCGCCAAAGTTCACACGGCCCACCTTCAGGCCGTCTTCCTCCGTGATTTCGTCCACCCGTCCGGGAATCGCTAAACACATGGCATCTTCACTTATACCTCTACCAGCACCCGGTCAATGTGATTTAAATCACCAAAACAAACATTGCGGCACGTGCGCCTGCTGTCTCCTGTCTTGCTGGATTGATGCGGCGCGACTGAACGAGCTGGTGAAAGCGCACGCTTTTGTATCGGCGGGCATGAACTCATCCCTCAGGGGCTAAAGCCCTGTTGATTTTATTGGCGTTATTGGCACGGCTAAAGCCGTGCCCTTTCAAAGCGGTGTCCTCTGCTGAACTGCTACATCCGGTGGAAGACGGCCTCAACGAGGACAAACAGCAAGACACAGCCGACGGCGATGGCGCTGGCGGTAAGGAGAAGGCGGCGGAGATCTCCCTTTGGACGGACCGGGGCGGGCGGGACGAGCGCGGGATTCATGAGCACGAGCAGGTAGTGATCGCCCGCGCTGAGCCGGTCGACGGCGGCGTCCCAGTCGGCAACGGCGTCGGCGCCGAGCGTCTCCTCGTCGGCGCGGGCGCTGGTGGCGAGGGCGAGGATCTTGCGCTCGTAAGCGGGCACGTCGCACCGCGCCTCAAACTCACGGTTGACTTCCTCAATCCCCGTCAGCGTCCAGCCCGTCTCACTGAAATACAGCATCTTGCGCTCGAGATCGGTGAGCGGCTCCCGCACGCGGTTGGCCTGGTCCAGAATCCGCTGGATCAGGTATTCCTTGGCTTCGCGCTCACTTCTGAACGTTCGCATGGTTTCCTATTCCCGTGCGCCGCGCCGCTCATTCTCGGCAACGCGCACCTTGACCATCTTTTTGACCAAGGCCGCAGGCAGCGGCGTGTCGACTGGAAACTGCAGCGTACCTTTTGAAGTCCGGTACCCCGCCAGCTCCTCTTGCATTGCGTCGATCAACGCAGCCTGCATCGGGAAGAAACTGCAGTGCTTCTTGAATGCCGCGTAAGCCACCAGCGCGCCCTTGTAACGAAACGCTGGCATGCCGTAGCTCAGGCCCTCGGTGGCGTCTTTCGGCGCCGCCGCGCGGATGGCCGCCCGCACCTTCGCGAGCGTTGAGCGGGCCGGCTCCGGCACGCGCTCCAGATACGCCTCAACGGCTGCCACGCCGTCTGGCTCCGCGCCGCGCACTGGCCTGGCCACTCGCACCGCGAACCTCCGCACCTCTATGGTGCGTGCGTGTGAAGGCTGCTGTCTACAGCTTTCCGGGCGTCGTTAGCTGACTTTAGTGCTGCGCTGCGCGGCCAGCCAGGCAACCCACTCATCCATGCCCGCGCCCGTCTTCGCGCTCGTCTCAAAGATGCGGATTCCCGGCCGGATCGAGTCGATATTCTTCAGCGCCTCCGCGCGGTTGAACCCCACCGCCTCGGCAATGTCCATCTTGGTGATCACTGCCGCGTCGGCCGAGTTGAACATCGTGGGATACTTCAGCGGCTTGTCTTCGCCCTCAGTCACGCTGAGCAGCGCCACGCGAATCCGCTCGCCCAGGTCGTAGCTCGACGGGCAGACGAGATTGCCCACGTTCTCAATGAACAGGTATTCGAGCTCGTCCAGCGCCCAGCCCTCCAGGTGCTTCGAGACCATCTCCGCCTCAAGGTGGCAGATGCCGTGCGTGTTGATTTGCCGCACCGGAGCGCCGCTGGCCGCCAGCCGTCGCGCGTCGTTATCCGTCTCCAGATCGCCCACCAGAGCCGCCACCGGCGAGCCGCCTTCATGCAGCGTGCGCAGCGTCCGCTCCAGAAACGCGGTCTTCCCCGTGCCGGGGCTCGACACCAGGTTCAGCACCAGCACCCCGGCCGCCTCAAACCGTCCGCGCAGCCCACGCGCCAGCTCGTCGTTCTTCTTCAGGATGCCCTGCCGCAACTCCACAATCCGCGTGGTCATGACTGCACCGTCTCCTCTTCCGCGTCTTCAATCTCGATGGATTCGATCTCCAGCTCGCGCCCCTGCACGGTGTTCTCCACCGGCCCACCGCAGAGCGGACAGCGGAAGCTCCGCAGGCTGGCAATCTCCACGTCACGCGCGCAGCTGGGGCAGTGCCCGCCCACCGGCACAATCTTCACCAGCAGCTTGGAGCCAGCCAGCGGCGTGTCATCCGTCGCCACGCCATAGCAGAACTGCAGCGACTCTTCTTCCACCGCAGCCAGCGCCCCCACGCGCAGCCTGACTTCCTTCACTCGCGCGCCCGGATACGGCCCCAACGACTCCGTTACCGCGTCCACTATGCTCGCCACCAGCGAAAGCTCATGCATACAAGTTGGATTTTACGCTGCGGGCGGCGCACCCCGCCCCCGGCCCGACGTTGTGGAAGGACACGGATTGGCCGCGTTCTGGAAAGGCAAGCCTCCAGCCCCTCATGTCCACCCCCGCGTAGAATAAAGCTGCGGTCCACTTTCCCCCTCTGAGAGAACCCGATGCCCCATTCCGCAGCAGCCGCCGCGTCGTCCAGCCTCCATCTCAGCCAGCTCGCGCCCGGCGCGCTCCAGTCGGAAATCCGCGCCATGAGCGTGGAGTGTGACCGCATTGGCGGCATCAATCTCGCCCAGGGCATCTGCGACACCCCTGTTCCCGCGCCTGTTGCAGCCGAGGCCCAGGCCGCCGTCCGTGCCGGCCACAATCTCTATACGCGCCTCGACGGCATCGACCGCCTCCGCACCGCCATCGCCGCCAAGCAGCAGCACGACCACGGCCTCGCCTACAACCCCGACTCGGAGATCCTCGTCTCCTCCGGCGCCACGGGCGGCTTCCACGCAGCGGCCATGGCCCTGCTCAACCCCGGCGACGAGGTTATCCTTTTCGAGCCCTTCTACGGCTACCACCTTGTGACCCTCAAGACCCTGCGCGTCACGCCCGTCCTCGTCCCGCTGGCCCAGCCCGACTGGGCGCTCGACACTGACGTCCTCCGCGCCGCCATCACGCCGCGCACCCGCGCCATCCTCGTGAACACCCCCGCCAACCCCAGCGGCAAAGTCTTCTCGCGCGCTGACCTTGAACAGGTGGCAAACGTCTGCCGTCAGCACGACCTCTTTCTCATCACGGACGAGATTTACGAATACTTTGTCTACGACGGCCAACGCCACATCTGCGCCGCCACGCTCGACGGCATGCGCGAGCGCACCATTGTGCTCTCCGGCTTCTCGAAGACCTTCTCCGTCACCGGATGGCGCGTTGGTTACGTGGCAGCCGACGCCCGCTGGCTCGGCGCGATGTCCTACTTCCACGACCTGACCTACGTCTGCGCGCCCTCGGCCTTCCAACACGCCGCGGCTGCCGGGCTGGAGCAGCTTCCGCCCGCCTTCTACGCAGACCTGGCCCGCGACCACCAGAGCAAACGCGAGCGCATTGTGGTGGCGCTGCGGGACGCGGGATTTGAGCCGAGCGTGCCTGCGGGCGCTTACTACGTGCTGGCGCGCGCTCCGCAGCTGAAAAGCAGGACGGCGGCGGAGAAGGCGCGCGAACTGCTGGCTGCGACGGGTGTAGCCGCCGTGGCTGGGACGGCGTTCTTCCGGCCTGGGCGCGGCGAGGACCTGCTGCGGTTCTGCTTTGCGAAGCAGGACGCGGATTTGGATGAGGCGTGCGACCGGCTGCGAAAGCTGTAGCGCACAGGAACGCATGCTTTCCCCGGTCTCAAAATCGAGACCTGGGTGCACCCATCTTCAGGGGACAAGCGCGCTTGGTTTCTCGGGGCAAGTCCACTCGGCTTTCTCGGTTATCAGAGACTATCCCACATCGTCGCGATCTCTCGGCTCGCGAGATTAATAGCTTCTCTTTCGTGACTGCGGAGTCGATGCCCTCTGATCTCATCTCCATCTTCGGTTCGAAGGCACAGAACATTTATGGGATTCACTTTCAAACCGCCATTTTTCGCCGCCTCAGCTGTGATAGATAAAAGAGATTCCATCTCAGAGCGATTCCCTCCCTCTTTCCTCATGTCCAGCCGAATCAACAAGGTTTCACCGTCCTGAGTCGCACATAGATCAGCCTTGGTACTTATCGCGATTTCATCGATAGCGATTCGAAGTTTTGGCACAGACTTTACAGCGTAGTGCTTTGCCCCGAAATGCATCTGGTACTGATTGATCGCACGCAGGTTGTTTTTGATAATTACAGCAGTCCCGGGCTTTTCACATATTGCTAATTTTTCGAGCAAATTCTTCTTGGCTGTTTTGAAAACCTCAGGTTTATTTCCACTTCGATGATAAGCAGTGATCGCAGCAATGGCGCTCCTGTAGTACTTAAACGGGATCTGATTTTCTTTCTTCTCACGATGCTTTACTTGACGTAATTGAGCAGTTCTTTTGTTCCTGAGGAATTTTACGAATACCGATACGGGCAGCACTATCATCGTCGCAATCCTCCAATAACTCCATAAATGGCAACAATTATATTTAGTTTAGGCTCCGTAAAGGGGCTACTATTCCAGTTCGGCAGACGAGTCATTTACTAATAAGTAACCTAACATCTTTCGTCGACTTGAGGTGCCGAGACTCCTCAAGTGAAGTGCGTTTCACCGCAACTATGGATGGCTCTAGGTCTAGACATCGTGACCAGGGAGAGCACGAACTACGGATCAGCGGAGTTCCGAGCTGAGCTACGGTCAAACAATGACGCACCGCCCCTGCACGCCGCTCCATTAGACTTGAAGGCGATGCGCGGACTTGGGCGGTTTTGGATTGCAGGTGTAGTGGCGGCTGTTGCTGCCTGTGTGTTGGCCGGGTGCGGGACGCCGGGGGCGCCGCAGCCGCCCTCACTGAACCTGCCGGAGCGTGTCTCTGACCTTGCTGCGGTGCGCACCGGCACGCGCGTGGAGCTCAACTGGACCATGCCTCGCCGCAACACCGACAAGCTGCTGCTCAAGGCTCCGGTGGCCGTGCGCGTCTGCCGGGCGGAGGGCTCCGCAGCCTGTGTGGATGCGGGAACCGTGTCTGCCGCGCCGGGCGAGCATGCTCACTGGGCTGAAACGCTGCCCCCCGCCGAGGCTTCCGGCCCTGGGCGCGCCCTCGCCTACTTCGTCGAACTGAAGAACCACAACGGCCGCTCCGCGGGACTCTCAAACGCCGCAGCCGTGGTGGCCGGAGCGCCCCCCGCGCCGGTGGAGGCTCTGCAAGCCGAGGTGCGCAAAACCGGCGTCCTGCTGCACTGGAAGCCCGACAGCTCTGACACCCCGGTGCGCCTGAAGCGCACGCTGCTGACCCCTGCCTCTGCCAAGGAAAAGGAGAACCTGCTGGGCCCCGCGGCGGAATCGCGTGAAAACTCACTGCGCGTGGACGACGCCGAGAGCGGCCGCGCGCTGGACCGCACAGCCCGCTTTGGCGAGGCCTACGAGTACCGCGCCCAGCGCGTGGAAACCGTGCCTCTGGAGGGTCGCGAACTGGAGCTGCCCGGCGAGATCTCCGCGCCGGTTCGAGTGGAGGTCAAGGACGTGTTTCCGCCCGACCCGCCGCAGGGGCTGGCTGCCGTCGCGGTTGCCGATGGGAAGATTTTGGCGATTGATCTGAGCTGGCAGCCGAACACCGAGGACGACCTGGCTGGGTATGTGGTGTATCGCAGCGAAGAGGGCGGCGCGTGGGTGCGGATTTCTCCGGCGGCGCTGGTGAACGTGGCGAGCTATCGCGATATGTCGGTGCGGGCGGGACAGACGTACCGGTACGCGGTGACGGCGGTGGACCGGGGAGGACACGAGAGCGCGCGCTCGGCTGAAGCGGAGGAGACGGCCCCGGACGGAGGCGACGAGCAATGAAGACCTGCCGGTTTCTGCTGGATGGACAGGCGCAGTACAGCCGCGTGGAGGAGCGTGAGGGCGAGCTCTGGATCACGGCGTTGGCTGAGCCGCCTGCAGAGGACTTGGCGGCGCGGCTGGAGCGGACGCTGAGCGGGACACAGCCGGAGTTGGGGGATGCTGTGCGGCTTGCGGAAGCTGAGCTGCTGGCGCCGGTGGTGCCCGGCAAGATTGTCTGCGTGGGACGCAACTACCGCGACCACGCGAAGGAGCTGGGGAACGAGATTCCGAAAGAGCCGCTGCTGTTCTTCAAGCCCGTGTCTGCGCTGCTGGAGCCGGGTGGCGTGGTGCGCATGCCGGAAGCGGCTGAGCGCGTGGACTTTGAAGGCGAGCTGGCGCTCGTGATTGGCCGCCGTGCCCGTAAGCTGGAGCCTACGGATGACTGGCGCAGCTACATCCGCGGCTGCACGCTGGCGAATGACGTTTCTGCACGCGATCTGCAGAAGAAGGACGGGCAGTGGACGCGGGCGAAGGGGTTTGACACGTTTTGCCCGGTGGGGCCGCTGGTTTCTGACGAGTTGGACCCCGAAAACGTGACGATGGAGACGCGCGTGAACGGCGAGCTGCGGCAGCGGGGCGAGACGCGGGATTTCATCTTTCCCATCAACGAGTTGCTGGCCTACATTACGGCGGCGATGACGCTGGAGCCGGGTGATCTGGTGCTGACGGGGACTCCGGCGGGTGTGGGGCCGTTGCAGGCTGGTGATGTGGTGGAGGTTAGTGTGGCGGGGCTGGGGACTTTGTCGAACGCGTTTGCGCCGGATGAAGATTGACGCGGGATGAAATGCAACTCGCGCAGAGGGCGTGAATCAAACAGAGCGTAGACTGGAAGCTGAGAACGCCGGATGGCGTATTCCCCTTCCCCTGGAGGAAATCTGAATCATGGCTAAGAATCTGCTGGAGCAACTGCGGGCGTACACGGTGGTTGTGGCCGACACCGGCGACATTGAAGCAATGAAGAAGTTCAAGCCGACGGATGCGACGACGAACCCGTCACTGATTACAGCGGCGGCGCAGATGCCGCAGTATCAGCCGATTGTGGACGGCGTGCTGACCGAGGCGCGGCGCGAGCTGGGCGAGAAGGCCAGCGACAAGGACGTGGCGAACCTGGCGTTCAAGCGGTTGGCAGTGGCGTTCGGCAAGGAGATTCTGCAGATTGTGCCGGGGCGCGTTTCAACCGAGGTGGATGCGCGGCTGAGCTACAACACTGAGGCCACGATTGCGCAGGCGCGCGAGATTATTGCGCAGTATGACGCGGCGGGCATTGGCCGCGAGAAGGTGCTGATCAAGATTGCTTCGACGTGGGAAGGCATTCGCGCGGCCGAGGTGCTGGAGCGCGAGGGCATCCACTGCAACCTGACGCTGCTGTTCGGCATGCACCAGGCGATTGCCGCGGCGGAGGCGGGAGTGACGCTGATTTCCCCGTTCGTGGGCCGCATTCTGGACTGGTACAAGAAGGACACGGGCAAGGACTTCCAGGGCGCGGACGATCCGGGCGTGCAGTCGGTGACGAAGGTCTACAACTACTACAAGAAGTTCGGCTACAAAACAGTAGTGATGGGCGCGAGCTTCCGCAACACGGGCGAGATCAAGGAACTGGCTGGAAGCGACCTGCTGACGATTTCTCCTGCGCTGCTGGGCGAGCTGGAAGCGACCGTGGGCGAGCTGCCGCGCAAGCTTGATCCGGAGAAGGCGAAGACGCTGGAGATTGAGAAGATCACGGTGGACAAGGCGACCTTCGACAAGATGCATGCAGAGGACCGCATGGCGCACGACAAGCTGAAGGAAGGCATTGAGGGCTTTGCGGCGGCGCTGGAGAAACTGGAAGCGATGCTGGCGAAGCGGCTGACGGAGCTTGAGTCGCGCGCTGCGGCTACGGTGTAAGCGGCGATTCTGCTGGATAAAAGGGGCGGCCTGCGGGCTGCCCCTTTTTGCGTTTGCGTGGATGGGGGGCGATACGAAAACTGCCTTGGAGATTGGGAGGGAAAAATACCTCAGGGGCTAAAGCCCCGCCGATTTGGGAGGTTGGCGGAAGGCTTTGGCCCGACTAAAGTCGGGCCCTACCAGTCGGGCCCTGACACAGGACTCTGTGGTGGTGAGGTGAATTGGCTTGCTTTCCCACCCTTCGCGACACAGAACGTCGCGAAGAATGGGGCACCCGCATTGTGCCTGGGCGAGGGGAGGGCAAGGTAAGGGGCTTGCTTTCCCACCCATTGCGCGGTGAGGCTGCGCAATGGATGGGGCACGGAGAGTTCGTGCTTATCTACCCCGAACCGCAAGGTTAAAAGTGCTGCGAGAATGGGGCATCCGAGGCGGGGATTCTATGTTGAGGCTTACTTTGTACTTTGCATGCGAGTTACAGGAAGATGCGTTCGCAGTCGTGGCATTGCTTTGCCAGTAAAGTTACGTTCCCTACTTGGAATTCACGACTTTTTATGTAAGCTCGGTGTCAACACTCGACAAGCAGGCAGCGACTGGTTCCCCGGTTACGCTCCAGCCGCTCCTACTGGCAAGCGGCTGCGTGAGCAGCCACTGGAGGCGTGTATGACGACGATGACTCATCCACTGGCGGGGTTCTTTCAGCAGGCGGTGCGAAACAGTTACGAGGGCAAGCTGGGGCTCAACGATCCTGAGGTGACCAGCTACGTGGCTCGGCTGCTGTGTGATTTCTCTGACGCGGAGAACCTGTTCAAGGTGCGCGACGCGGATGGGCGGCCGGTGGAGGAGCTGGACGCGATGCTGCGTGCGGCCGATCCGGTGAACGGCACGGCTCCCTCGTTCGACGCCGAGCGCTTGATGCGGAAGTACATTGGCGACTACGCGCTGTTTGTGGGCGGCATGTATCCAGAGGCCGCGGGCAGGCGGCACGGCACTGCGGCGACGCTGCCGGAGCTGATTGGCGCGGGCAAGGAGAGTTACTACATCGTAAGTCAGTTCAACCTGTTTGAGTATGAGAAGGAGGCGCCGCTGTTTGCGCGGCTCTCTGACTGGTTTGAGCGGTGCCTGCTGGGACTGACGCTGGTGCGCGAGGACGTGAAGGTGCGCAAGGCGTTGCCGCTGCTGGCGGCGGGGTGAGTTAGCGAGTCAGCGGGTTAGCAAGTCAGCGAGCCAGCTGGGGGATGGATGGGCGAGCGGGCTTGCGGTGGGTAGTGACAAACATGCGTGATTGTGGGAGACAGACGCCCCGGATCTCGAACATGGGATCCGGGGCGCGCTGTGTCTGGAGGCTGAGTTAGTCCTGAGTTACTCGGACCAGGCGGCGAGGGTGTTGCCGCAGCCGTCTTTGAAGTGGAAGCGGCGGCCGCCGGGGAAGGTGAAGACGGGGACGGAGATGGAGCCGCCGGCAGCGACGATGGCGGCTTCTGTGGCTTCGAGATTGCTGGAGTAGAGCACGGCGAGGGGTGCGTCCTCACAGGTGGCGGGCGCGGTGCCACGGCGGAAACCGCCGTCGATGCCGGACTCCTGCGCGCGGAAGCTTACGTAGTCTGCGCCCCAGTCCTGAAAGCTCCAGCCGAAGGCGGTGGAGTAGAACTTTTTGACGGCGGCAAGGTCGGGGGCGGCGAACTCGAGGTAGTTGATGGCGTGGTGGTGCGCGGGCTTGCTCATGGGCGCTCCTTTTTTGATGCGTGGCAGCGGCGCTGCCCCGGCGGTGAGACGAAGGTAGCAGAGGGGGGAAAGGGGGCGCAACGCGCTCAGGCGGTGGGTGGTTCGACGTAGATGAGGACGTCGGCGACCCAGTCGAGTTGCTGGCGGATGCGGGTGCGGGTGGCGGTGGCTAGCTGGTGGGACTCGAGGACGGTCATGCGGGGGTCGACCTTGAGATAGAGGTCGACGTGATATTGCAGGCCTGAGTTGCGGGCGTAGCACTTGTCGATGGCGAGGACGCGGGGGTCTTCGGCGGCGATGCGGCGGATGGCGTCAATGCGCTCGAGCGCGGGCATGCGGTCCGAGAGGCGGTCGGAGGAGTCCTTGGTGACGCGGAGGCCGGTGAGGATGACGATGAGGCCGACGGCGAAGCCGCCGTAGTGGTCGGCGGCGAGGAAGCGCGTGGGGTCAAGGACGGACAAGCCCATGGCGGCCATGGCGGTGAAGGCGGAGAGGATGTCGACCGAGTCGTTCCACGCGTCTGCGACGAGCGCGGCCGAGCCGATGCGGTGGCCGATGCGGAACTTGACGCTGGCGAGGACGGACTTGGCGATCATGGAGGCGAGCAGCGCCCAGGCGGCGTAGGCTTTGGGCGGCTCATGGACGCTGCCGACGGTGGCCAGCGAGCGGACGGCGATGGCGATGCCAACGAAGATGAGGATGAAACCGACGGTGAGGCCGGTGAGGGTTTCATAACGGCCGTGGCCGTAGGGGTGGTCTTTGTCCGCGGGCTTGGCGGCGACGAGCAGGCCGAGGAAGACGAAGGAGGAGGCGAGCACGTCGCCGGCGGACTCAACGCCGTCTGCGACGACGGAGGTGGAGTGGGCGAGCAGGCCGACGGTGATTTTTGCAACGGAAAGCAGGATGCACACGGCGATGCTGACGAGTGCGATCCGCTTTCCGAGTGTATTGCGATCTATCAATCTGCCCGCCCGTGCGGTTGAAAGCTGCGTCAAAGAAAGCGTAATACAGTGCAGTCCGGGACGAACCCTCATCGCTCAGGGGCTAAAGCCCGGAGGGTTCTGCGGCTGCTATCGGCACGGCTGAAGCCGTGCCCTTTCAAAACAGTACGGTGGCGAGGCTTTTCAATAAACTGCGAAACCGTGCCAATTCAAAAAACCTTGTGTTGGCAGGGCTTCTTCAGCAAGTTGCAATGCCGCGCCGTTTCAACACTTCGATCTCTCGATCACTCCACCTTTTCCGCAAAAACGATGTTGCACTCCGCTAGAGGATGTAGCGGCTGAGATCCTGATCCTTGACGATGTTGGCGACCATTTGACGGACGTAGTCGGCGGTGACGGTGAAGACCTTTTCCGGGCCTGAGGCGGTGGGGCGCTCCTGATACGGCAGGGGCGCGGAGGCGTCGGCCTGGATGGCCTCAGCGAGCGCGGCGGCCTGCTCGGCGTCTGGGGCGCGGCGAGCCACGTCCGGGGCGAGGAAGCTGATGTCTTCGAGCACCTTCTCCATGATGGTGTGGAGGCGGCGCGCGCCGATGTTCTCAGTGCCCTCATTGACGCGGAAGGCGAACTCGGCCATCTCGCGGAGTGCTTCTGGGGCGAACTCGAGGCGGACGCCTTCAGTCTCAAGCAGCGCACTGTACTGCTTGGTGAGCGAGGCCTTGGGCTCGGTGAGGATGCTGAGGAAATCGTCGACGGTGAGCGACTTGAGCTCGACGCGGAGCGGGAAGCGGCCCTGCAGCTCGGGGATGAGGTCGGACGGCTTGGAGACGTGGAAGGCGCCGGCGGCGATGAAGAGGATGTGGTCGGTGCGGACCATGCCGTAGCGCGTGTTGACGGTGGTGCCTTCGACGATGGGGAGGATGTCGCGCTGGACGCCCTCACGCGAAACGTCAGGGCCGTGGCCGCCTTCGCGGCCGGCGATCTTGTCGATCTCGTCGAGGAAGATGATGCCGGAGGACTCGACGCGCTCAACGGCGACGCGGTTGACCTGATCCATGTCGATGAGGCGCGACTCTTCTTCCTGCACGAGGTAGTCGAAGGCGTCGGCGACCTTCATTTTGCGCTTCTTGGACGCGCCGCCGAAGATGTTGGGCAGCATGTCCTTGAGGTTCATCTCCATGTCTTCAGGGTTCTGGCCGGAGATGATGCCGAACTGGGGCACGCCGCGCTCACGCACGTCGAGCTCGACCTGACGGTCGTCCAGCTTGCCCTCGCGGAACTGCTGACGCAGCTTCTCGCGCGAGCGCTGGTGGGAGTCGGATTCGGGGAGCTTGAGCTGGCCCTCCTGCCCCTGCGGCGGGGCGGGCGGCGGCGGGAGGAGCAGGTCGAGCAGGCGCTCTTCGGCGTTCATCTCGGCGCGGTCTTCGACTTCCTCGAGGCGCTCTTCGCGGACCATGTCGATGGAGATCTCGACGAGGTCGCGGATCATGGATTCGACGTCGCGGCCGACGTAGCCGACCTCAGTGAACTTGGACGCTTCCACCTTGAGGAAGGGCGAGTTGGTGAGCTTGGCGAGGCGGCGCGCGATCTCAGTTTTACCAACGCCGGTGGGCCCCATCATGATGATGTTCTTGGGCATGATGTCGTCAGCGAGATCGGGCGGCAGCTTCTGGCGGCGCTGGCGATTGCGCAGGGCGATGGCGACGGCACGCTTGGCGGCCTTTTGACCGACGACGTGCTTGTCGAGCTCGGTGACGATCTCACGCGGGGTGAGATCGTCGAGCGAGAGGTCTTGTTCTTCGGCAGATGCGGGCAGGTAGATGGCCATTCTTCGGCTATCCCTTCAGCTCTTCAATGGTGGTCTGGTGGTTGGTGTAGATGCAGATGTCGCCGGCGATCTTCATGGCTTTTTCCGCGATCTCGCGGGCGCTGAGGTCGGTGTTCTCAAGGAGCGCGCGGGCGGCGGCGGTGGCGTACTGGCCGCCGGAGCCGATGGCGGCGATGGGCTCGTCGGGATCGATGACGTCACCGGAGCCGGAGATGAGGAAGGTCTGGTTCTGGTCGGCGACGACGAGGAGCGCCTCAAGATTGCGCAGCATCTTGTCCGTCCGCCAGTCCTTGGCGAGCTCGACGGCGGAACGGTTGAGGTTGCCGGCGAACTGCTCGAGCTTGGACTCAAAGCGGGCGAAGAGAGAGAAGGCGTCTGCGGTGGACCCGGCGAAACCGGCGAGGATCTTCTCCTGATAAAGGCGGCGGATCTTTTTGGCGGAGTGCTTGAGCACAGTGTCACCGAGCGTGACCTGACCGTCCGCGGCCATGACGACCGAGCCGTTGCGACGGACGCAGATGACGGTGGTGGAGCGAATTCTCTTCTGGTTCTGATCTGTATTCAAGGCTGGGATAAACCTCCGGAAAATAAGACGCCCGGGAGGCTGAGAGACCTTCGAGACGCAATGGTCAGTATATGACAGTGATCAGTTGTCAGTTCACAGTTGTCAGTTCGTGGTTCGTGGTTCACGGGGGCTGGGGCGGGTTCGGCGGTTCGGTTGATTGACGCCCCCGGCTGGGGGCAATAGCTTGGAAGAGTGCGGCGGGGCCTAGTACGCACCCGCTTGCGCCAAGGAGCAGGCATGCGAAGCAGAGCTTTAACCGGGCTGGGGCGGTTTGCGCTGGCAGCGGCAGTGGCGGCGATGGCCGCAGGTGGTGCGCTGGCGCAGGACTTGAAGAGCTTTGAACAGCGGATCACGACGAAGGTGCTACCGAACGGGCTGACGCTGCTGGTGTGCGAGCGGCCTGAGGCACCGGTGTTCAGCTACACCACCTATATAGATGCGGGCGACGTGAACGACCCGAACGGCGAAAGCGGCCTGGCGCACATGTTTGAGCACCTGGCGTTCAAGGGCACGAGCCAGATTGGCACGAGCGACTACGCCGCCGAGAAGGTGGCGCTGGAGAAGGTGGAGAAGGCCAGCGACGCGTACGAGGCGGAGTTTCGCAAGCCGGTGGGCCGCGACGCGAAGAAGCTGGCGGAGCTGAAGCAGGCTTTTCTGGACGCGCAGAAGGAAGCGCACAAATACGTGGTGCCGAACCAGTTCACGGAAGTGGCGGAGCGGGCTGGCGCGGCGGGGCTGAATGCTTCAACGGGGCTGGACGAAACGATGTATTTCTGGTCGATGCCGGAGAACCGGCTGGAGCTGTGGGCGTGGCTGGAGAGCGAACGGCTGAGCGACACGGTGCCGCGCGAGTTCTATAAGGAACGCGACGTGGTGATGGAAGAGCGCCGCATGCGCACCGACTCAAACCCGATTGGGCGGCTGGTGGAGCAGTTTCTGGCGACGGCCTACGTGGCGCACAACTACGGGCGCAGCGGCGTGGGCTGGCCGAGCGAGCTGAGCCAGATTACGGCGACCGAGGCGATGGACTTCCACCGGAAGTACTACGTGGGGTCAAACGTGGTGGTGACGGTGGTGGGCGACGTGAAGGCTGCCGAGGTGATGCCGCTGCTGGAGAGGTATTTCAGCAAGGTGCCGGGCGGGCCGAAGCCCGAGGACATGACGACGGTGGAGCCGAAGCAGTTTGCCGAGAAGTCGCTGGTGATTCGCGAGCAGACGCAGCCGTTCTATATCGAGGGCTACCACAGGCCGAGCTATCACAGCCCGGACGATGCGGTGTATGACGCGATCCAGGACATTATGTCGAATGGCCGTGTTTCACGGCTCTACCGGAGCCTGGTGCGCGACCAGCAGATTGCGGCTGAGGCGCAGGGCTTCAGTCCGTTCCCTGGCGACAAGTACGCGAGCCTGTTTGCGTTCTACGCGGTGCCGCTGCCGGGTCACACGCCGGAGGAGATGCGCGGGGCGATCCACAAGGAGATTGACAAGCTGAAGACGACGGAGGTCAGCGACGCAGAGCTGGAGATGTTCAAGACGCGGGCGAAGGCCGACCTGCTGCGCGGGCTGGCCAACAACCAGGGGCTGGCGAACGCGCTGGCCGAGTACCAGACACGCTACGGCGACTGGCGCGAACTGTTTAAGCAACTGGACCGCGTGGACAAGGTAACGAAGGCGGACATTGAGCGCGTGGCGAAGGAGATTTTTGTGGAATCGAACCGCACGAGCGCGGAGATTGTGACCGAAGCGCCGGCAGCGACAGCGAAGAACGGGGGCGCGGAATGAGGAACTACAGAGATCAGTTGTCAGTTGTCAGTGGCCAGTTTCGTGCCTTGGGGGTCGCTGTGGTCAAAGCGGCTGTGGTTGCTGCGGTTGCATGCGTGATGGCTACGGTTGCGATTGCGCAGGAGAAGCCCTGGGAGAAGATTCCTACGCCGCCGCTGCACGCGTTTAAACCGCACCAGCCGACGCGGATTGAGCTGAAGAACGGGATTGTGCTGTTTCTGCAGGAGGATCACGAGCTGCCGTTTGTTTCGGGGTCGGTGCTGATTCCGGGTGGCGCGCGCGACGAGCAGGCGGCGAAAGCGGGCATGATCAACCTCTACGGGTCGGCGTGGCGGACAAGCGGCAGCGAAAAGCTGGGCGGCGACGCGATGGATGACGCGCTGGAAGCCAAGGCCGCGCACATTGAGACGAGCGGCGACGTGGACTCGACGGCGCTCTCGTGGGAGTCGCTGAAGGGCGACGCGGATGCGGTGTACGGAATGGCGATGGATCTGCTATTCCACCCGAGGTTCGACGAGAAGAAGCTGGCGCTGGCGAAGCAGCAGGAGGCGACCGACATTGTGCGGCGCAACGACAACGAAGGCGAGATTGCCGGGCGCGAGAGCGTGAAGCTCGTGTACGGCGCGGACAGCCCGTACACGCGGCAGCCGGAGCTGGCGACGGTGATGGCGGTGACGGTGGCGGACCTGAATGCGTGGCACGACCGCACGCTGAAGGGCAAGCTGATTGTGAGCGTGAGCGGGGACTTTGACCCGGCGGCGATGGAAGCGAAGCTGCGCGCGACCTTTGATGCGCTGCCTGCGGTGAAGCCGCTGCCTGCGCATCACGAGGCGTTTCACGATCCGGCGCCGGGCGCGTACTTCATCAACAAAGACGACGTGAACCAGTCAAACGTGCAGATTGTGGGGCTGGGCACGGACAGGCACAATCCGGACGTTCCGACGCTGGCGGTGATGAACACGATTCTGGGCGGAGGCTTCTCAAGCAGGCTGTTCCAGAAGATCCGCACGGAGCGCGGGCTGGCGTATGCGGTGGGCGGCGGGTTTGGCTACAGCTACGACCATCCGGGCACGTTCCGCGTGATGGTGATGACGAAGAGCGAGTCCACGGTGGACGCGACGCTGGAGGCGCTGAAGCAGATCAGCAACATGACGAGCGAGCCCTTCACGGATGCCGAGCTGAAGGTGGCGAAGGAGCAGATTCTGAACTCGTTTCTGTTTGCCTATGACACGCGCGAGAAGGTGCTGGCTGAGCGGGTGAAGCTGGAGTTCTATGGCTATCCGGCGGACTACCTGGAGACCTACAAGACGGCGGTGGAGAAGGTGTCGCTGGCCGATGTGACGGCGGCGGCGAAGAAGTACATCCACGCGGACAAGCTGGCTGTGCTGGTGGTGGGCAACGGAGGGGAGATCAAGCCGGGACTGGACGAGCTGAAGCTTGGCACAGTGCATGCGGTGGACATCACGATTCCGATGCCGGCGGCACCGGCAGGAGGGATGCAGAAGTGACAACGCAAGTGGGAGACGGCCAGCGCGAGCTGGCCGTCGTGATTCTGGCGATTGGCGACTGCGCGCGGTTTCCTGCGCGGCGGCCGATGGCGCTCTACGAAGCGGGCGGCAAGCTGCTGGTGCGGTATGCGGCGGAGCTGGCGCGCGCGGTGGCGGTGGACGTGACGGTGGCTGCGGGCAAGGTGGTGGAAGCGACGCGCGCGGCGGTACACGGACTCGACGTGGAAGTGGTGGAGGCGGCGGCGGTGCCGGAGGCGGACGATGTGCTGGTGCTGGCCGGGAATCTGCCGCTGCTGAAGGAAGAGACTGTTGCAGAGCTGGTGCGCACGCATCGCGCGGGCACGGTGGCGGCGACGCTGCTGGCTCCGCAGGTGGAAGGACGCGAGGCACGCGTGGGGGTGTTTCGCGCAGAGGCGCTGCGTGCGCATGCGGTGAATGTGAACGCGCGCAATGCGCAGGTGCTGGCCGATGCGTTGCGCGATGCGGGCGCGAGCATTGCCACGATTGAGGCGGCTGACGCGGCGGAGCTGTGGGAGTCTGACTCGATTGCCGAGCTGGTGGCGATTGATGCGAGCTTGCGGGCAGCGAAGGCGAGTGCGCTGATGGCGGCCGGCGTGGTGGTGTATCGGCCGGAGACGTGCGTGATTGACGCGGACGTGGACGTGGAAGGCGGCGTGGTGATTGAGCCGTTTGTGCAGCTGCTGGGTGAGACGAGCATCGGCACGGGCTCGCGTATCCGATCGTACTCAGTGATTAAGGACTGCACGATTGGCGCGGGAGTGACGGTGCTGCCGGGCTGCGTGCTGAGCGATGGCGTGATTGAAACGGGCGCGAACGTGGGGCCGATGACGCATATGCGTCCGGGGTGCACGATTGGCGAGGGCGCACACCTGGGCGCGTTTGTGGAAACGAAGAAAGCGTGGCTGGGCAAGGGCGTGAAGGCCGGTCACCTGACGTACCTGGGCGATGTGGAAGTGGGCGCGGGCACGAACATTGGCGCGGGCGTGATCACCTGCAACTACGACGGTGTGCACAAGCACAAGACGCACATTGGCGAGGGAGCCTTTGTGGGCAGCGACTCGACGCTGGTGGCGCCGGTGGAGATTGGCGCGGGGGCGTACGTCGGCGCGGGGTCTTGCATCACGAAGGAGGTGCCTGCTGACGCGCTGGCAGTGGGCCGGGCGCACCAGGTGACGAAGGAAGGCTGGGCCGCGGCGAGGCGGGCACGCAACGCTGCGAAGCACTGATGGAACTGCGGCAACGCGGGGAACGTATAAACGACTTGCCGTGGAGGAAGCGAAACGGTACTTTGGTTTCCCGCGTGGCGCTTGCCGCAGCGTTTACCGGTTGAATATTTTGATACTACCCTCAGTTCGGCGTGCGCACTGACATATGCTGAGCGTAGGTTGGAGCGAGACGGCGGCGCGGATGCAGGCGCTGCGCGGAAGACTTCTCCCCGGATGAATCGCCGCAGCGTTCATCCGGCATCAAATGACGCAGACTGGCTGGCAGGCGCAGCAGGAACGACGCGGAGCCACTGGACCAGGACTGGCAGAGGCAGGAGACGTTGGATCGTGGCACCGAAGCTTGGACATTCCGACGGCGTGAACAGACCCGCAACACCGCTGGGACTGACCCGCACGGGGCAAGAGGACGGCACGACCCCAGCCTGCATCCTGGTGGTGGACGACGAGGCGCCGGTACGCACGATGATTGGCGCGACGCTGGAGCGTGAAGGGTTTCGCGTACAGCTGGCCTCAAGCGGCGGGCAGGCGCTGGCGATGCTGCAGCAGGGGACCTTTGATCTGGTACTCACCGACATCGTGATGCAGGACGGCAACGGAATTGCGCTGCTGGAGCGGCTGCACGCGACACAGCCGCAACTGCCGGTGGTGATGGTGAGTGCGATCCACGACATCAGCGTGGCGATTGACTCAATGCGGCGCGGGGCCTACGACTACCTGCTGAAGCCGTTTGAGCGCGACCATCTGGTGGCGACGGTGCGGCGCGCGCTGGAGCACCGGCAGGCGATGGAAGACAAGCACTCATACCAGCAGAACCTGGAGCACGTGGTACGAGCGCGCACGGAGTTGCTGCGACAGGCGATGGAAGACCTGGAGCACTCCTACGACGTGACGCTGGAGGCGCTGGGCGACGCGCTGGATCTGAAGGACTCGGAAACCGAAGGCCACTCAAAACGCGTGACGGCGTACACGATTGCGCTGGCGCGGGCGATGGGGATTCAGCCGGCGGAGATCAAGGTGATTGCGCGCGGCGCGTTTCTGCACGACATCGGCAAGATGGCGATTCCAGACGAGATTCTGCGCAAGCCGGGCAAGCTGACGCCGGAGGAGCAGGAGGTGATGCGTGACCACTGCACGCGCGGCTATCACATTCTGCGCAAGATTCCGTTTCTGAGCGAAGCGGCGGCGATTGTGTACACGCACCAGGAGTATTACGACGGCAACGGCTATCCGAGCCGGCTGCGTGGCGACGAGATCCCGATTGGTGCACGCATTTTTGCCGTAGCGGACACGCTGGATGCGATCACGAGCGACCGGCCGTATCGCAAAGCGCGGAGCTTTGACGCAGCGCGTGAGGAGATTCTGCGCTGCGCGGGAACGCAGTTTGATCCGAGCGTGGTGGAAGTGTTCCTGAAGATCCCCAACGAACTCTGGCATGAGCTGCGCGCCGAGATCAACAATGCGAACCGGAACTTTTCCAACTTCACCTTCTCAGGCGAGACGGGCCGCAGGCCGAGGCAGGTGGACGGGACGCACGGAGCAAAGCCCCGCACGTAGAGCAGAATTGCGCCTGCATCCTGCAGGGCGCGATGTATAGTTACTGTGAGCATTTTCGGGCGGTTTCAGAGCATCCGCGCCTTTGTCAGGTCTGAGAGAGGTGTCATTTTCCCGAGGGAAATGCCGCCTCAGTGAGTTGCCCCGAGCTGCAGCAACTCTGGAATCGCTGCAGCCCGTTTTACGCGTCTATGAGCAAGCCGGAACCCAACGACGGAGAACAAAAAGCGCCGCAGAAGAGTGTGTATCGCTCCGTGAGTCTGAAGGAGCTGGCCGCTCGGCTGGGGCTGAACCCGGCGACGGTGTCAGTGGTGCTGAATGACGTGCCGGGGCGGTCGATTCCGCAGGCAACGCGGGACCGCATCAAGGCGGTGGCGCAGGAGCTGAACTATCAGCCAAGCCTGCTGGCACGCTCGCTGCGCAACCGGCGCACGCTGACGATCGGGATTCTGGTGCCGGAGCTGGGCGATGGCTATCACACGCAGGTGATGAGCGGCATTGGCGACCAGCTGATCAACGCGGGGTACTTCTACTTCACGGCGCATCACAGGCACAAGCAGAAGCTGGTGGACGAGTACACGCGGATGCTGATTGGGCGCGGGGCGCAGGGCCTGATCGCAATCGACACGCACCTGGAACATGCGACGCCGATTCCGGTGGTTGCGGTGGCGGGGCATCGCTATGTGGAAGGCGTGACGAACGTGCTGCTGAACCACGCGCGCGCGGCGGAGCTGACGCTCACGCATCTATATTCACTGGGGCACCGTGAGATTGCGTTCATGCGCGGGCAGGCCTTCAGCTCCGACTCCGACGAACGCTGGAACCAGCTGATGGCCACGGCGGAGAAGCTGGGGCTGGAGATCAAGCCGGAACTGGTGGTGAAGCTGGAGCGCGATATGTGGTCGCCTGAGCTGGGCTACCCGGTGGTGCAGCAGCTGATGGCTACGGGCAAGCGGTTCACGGCGCTGGTGGCGTTCAACGATATTTCCGCAATGGGCGCGATCCGCGCGCTGCTGGACTGCAACCTGCGCGTGCCGGACGACGTTTCGGTGATCGGCTTCGACAATATCCGCGCGGCGGCCTACACGCTGCCCCGCCTGACGACGATCAGCCAGCCACTGGCGGAGATTGGGCGGATTGCGACGCAGACCCTGCTGAACCGGATCAATGGCACATCGGAGACGAGCGAGGATATCATCGTGGAGCCTGAGCTGATTGTGCGCGAGTCGACCGGCCCGGTACGGCGCTAGGAGATTGCTGAAGAAGACGGTGCGCTGGTTGCTGGCGCTTTGAAACATTCCTCAGGGGCTAAAGCCCTCATCAATTCGCTCAGCTTACGGCACGACTGAAGTCGTGCCCTTTCACAAGACTCAGCCGCATTGCGGCGTTTGAAAAACGCCTTCATAGCTTAGGCGAAGGCAGCAACAAAGAACAGCAGAGACCGCACCAGATGGCGGCCTGCGCAGTTGAGTTAGACCTTTTCGGATTGCTCTCTATGATGCGGTTCCCTACCGGCAGGCCAAGCCGCGGACGACACTGGTGCATGGGAGCAGGCGCGCTTGTGCTGTGCGCACTGCTGAACACTGTGCTGCACGCGCAGCAGACGCAACGCGGTGCGGCACATCTGCCCGTGGCAGCGCCGCACCCGGCGGCTACGAAAACAGCAAACAGTACCGGCATCATGTTTGAAGACATTGGCCCGGCGTCGAAGATCCGGTTTGTGCTGCGGAACGACATCAGTCCGCAGCGCTACACGTTTGAGACGATGGTGGGCGGCGTGGCGCTGTTCGACTACGACAACGACGGGCTGCTGGATATCTTCTTCACGAATGGCGCGGAGATTCCATCACTGGAAAAGAAGGGCCCTGAATACTACAACCGTCTGTTCCGCAACAATGGCGACGGCACGTTCACGGACGTGACGGCGAAGGCCGGGCTTGCGGGCATTGGCTACTCGATGGGCGCCGCGGTGGGCGACTACGACAACGACGGCTGGGAAGACCTTTACGTGACGGGCGTGAACCGCAACCAACTGTTCCACAACAACGGCGACGGCACGTTTACGGACGTGACGGCGAAGGCGGGGACGACAGGCGTGATCCCCGGATACGGCAAGGCGTGGAGCCAGACGGCGGGCTGGTTTGACTACAACAACGACGGGCTGCTGGACCTGCTGGTGGTGAATTACCTGAACTACGACATTCGCACGGCGACGCACTGCATGCAGACGGACCTGCCCGCGTACTGCTCGCCGGTGGACTTTCTGGGCACACCGAACATTCTCTACCGCAACAACGGCGACGGCACGTTCACGGACGTTTCGCAGGAGTCGCACATTGGGCAGTTTGTGGGCAAGGGAATGGGCGTCTCGTTTGCGGACTACGACGGCGACGGCTTCATGGATGTGTTCATTTCCAACGACACGTTCCAAAACTATCTGCTGCACAACAATGGCGACGGCACGTTCTCTGAAGTGGGCATGCTGGCGGGCGTGGCCTACAACACGTTTGGCAACGTGGTGGCGGGCATGGGCACGGACTTTCGCGACGTGGACAACGACGGGCGACCGGAGGTGTTTCAGACGGCGATGTTCGGCGAAGGATTTCCGCTGTACCGGAACATGGGGCAGGGACAGTTTCAGGACGTAACGGGATCGACGAAGCTGACCACGCTGACCAGCCGGCTGACGGCGTGGGGCGCGGGCGTGTTCGACTTTGACAACGACGGGAACAAAGATCTGTTCACTGCCGACTCGGACATTCTGGACAACGCGATGGATGTGGCGCACAGGCCGTTTCCGCTGAAGAACGGGCTGTTTCGCAACAGAGGGAACTTCACGTTTGACGACGTGGGCGCGGAGGCCGGGCCGGGCTTTACGACGCCGGCGCCGCATCGGGGCGCGGCGTTTGGCGACCTGAACAACGATGGGAAGATCGACATTGTGGTGACGGTGCTGAACGGGCCGCCGCAGATCCTGATGAATCGCACGAGCAACGGTAATCACTGGATTCTGCTGAAGCTGGTGGGCGTGAAGTCCAACCGCGACGGGCTGGGGACGCGGGTGAAGATTACGACGGCCGAGGGCGCGCAGTATAACCACGCGACGACGACGGTGGGCTACAACTCGTCGAGCGACAAGCGCGTGCACTTCGGGCTGGGAGCGGCGACGACGATCGACACGATTGAGCTGACGTGGCCGAGCGGAGCGCACCAGACGCTGAAAAACGTGAAGACCGACCAGATTTTGACGATCAGGGAAGAGGCGGACCCGGCGCCGCAGAAGTGAAGTCGGCGGCGATGCGATTCGCGGCTTCGTCTTGCCCGTTGATGCGGACGAGGTGGACGAGGGACTCGAGCAGCGGGGCGTTGCTGCGACCGTAGATGGCGGTGAGCTGCGCGGTGAGCAGCGCGTCTTGCGTGCGGCCGAGATGAAACTGGGCATCGGCGAGCATGAAGAGCAGCTCGGGCGTCATGGTGTGCGAGCGATCAAGTTGCTGCGCGGCCTCAGCCCAGCGCTGCTGATGGTAGCGCACCTCACCGAGCTCGGCGATGGCCGACTGCGCGTTGGGATCGTTGGCGAGCTCGGCGCGGAACTCGGACTCGGCGCGGGCGAGATCGCCCTGCTTGAGCGCGAGGAGGCCGAGCGTGGTGTGGGCATCGTGCACGTGCGGGTCGAGCTTGAGCGCGAGAGCAAGGTTGCGCAGGCCATCTTCAGTCTGCCCCATGAACAACTGAGTTTTGCCGAGGAAGACGCGGGCGTCGGCCTCAGTGGCGGCGGTGTCACGGAAGGTGTCGCGGTAGACACGAATGGCTTCGTCGTCACGCTGCGCGCCGACGAGCTGACGGATGCGCGGGGCGATGGTGTTCTGGCGCTGCTCGAGCGTGACGGCGCGGACGAAGGTCATGCGGTCCATCATGAGGTGATGCAGGGATGCCTGCTGCTGCGCCTCTGCAGTGTGGCCGAGTGCGGAGTAAGTGCGGGCGAGGAAGAAGCGCGCGAGCAGGAGCGTTGGATCGAGGCGCAGAGCAGCCTGAAGACGCGCGGCTGCGGCGTCGTAGTTCTTCAGCTCAAGCTCACACTGGCCGAGGTTCTGGAGCTCTTCACCGGTGGCGGGGCGGAGCGCAATCAACTGCTCGAAGGCCTGCTTTGCGGGCTGCCACTGCTGCTGCTTGAGGCGGATCATGGCGAGCAGCTGGAGCGCGTTGGGGTCGCCGGGCTGGCGGCGGACGGCACGCGCAGCGAAGTCGGCGGCCTCATCGAGCGCCATGCGGTTGTAACCGGCCCAGGCCAGGTCGTAGTCGATGAGAGGCAGTGAAGCGTCGATGGCTTGCGCCTTGTGCAGCCACGCGGCGCCTTCGTCGAACTGCTTCTGGCTGCATAACAGTTCGCCGTACTTCTGGAGCAGGGCGGCGTTGGATGGATCGGCCTTGACGGCGCTGCGGATGGCGGCGAGGGCACGGTCATCCTGACCGTTGAGGTGATAGGCCTGGGCGAGATAGAAGTGCACGTCAGCCTCAGCGGGGAGGATGCGGGCGCAGCGCTCAAGCAGCGGAATGGAGGCGGCGAACTGGTGAGCGCGCAGGCGGGCGACGCCGACTTTGAGCAGCAGGTCAGCATCCGATGGAGCAAGCGCAAGCGCTTCTTCATAGAGCACGCTGGACTCGGTGTCGCGGCCGGAGCGCTCAAGGAGCATGGCTTTGAGCTTGAGCGCGGGCGCGTAGCGGGGATGCTGTGCGAGCACCTGCTCGGCGAGCTGCATGGCCTCACCGGTGCGGCCCTGACTGGCGAGCGCGGCGGCCTGACGGACCTGGCGCTGGAGTGCGGCGTTGGCGGCGGGCTGGGCAGACGCGGCAGCGAGGGCGCAGGCGAGCGCAAGGGCTACGACGGCGCAATGAAACCGAGCGTGCGCGCTATTTTGCGTCGGGCTCATCGGGGCGGATTTGATTGGGAACAATGAGCAGATCCTTGTATTGCGCGTGGAGCTTGTCGCTGGAGTCCTTGAGCTTTTTGTAGAGCTCGACTTCGCGTTTGGCGTCGTCTGTGTGGCCTGCCTTGCGATAGAGGGTGCCGAGGCGATAGTGGGCGATGGCGCTGGTGGGCTCGTCGCGGACGGTCTGCTCAAGCAGGGCGAGGGCTTTGTCGTTCTGATTGAGCTCGGAGTAGGCCTTGGCCATGCCTAGCTTGGCGTCGGCATCGCCGGGCTGCAACGCGGAAGCCCGCGCGAACTTTTCAAGCGAGGCCTGGAAGTCACCGCGCTGAGCGTCGAACTCGGCGAGGCGGCAGAGGGCTTTCTCGTCGGAGGGATTCTCGGCGAGGGCGGCGCGGTAGGTCTGCTCGGCTTCGCGCTTGAGAGCGGCGTCCTGCGAGGTGTTGAGCAGCTCAGCGAGCTCAAAGCGCGCGCCGGGCAGGTGCGGATTGAGGGCGAGGGCCTGGCGGAATTCGGCGATGGCCTCGTTGGTGCGGCCCTTCTTGATGAACTCGTGGGCCATCATCTGGTGGAACTGCGCAGAGCCGGGCGCGGCGATGCCGAGGGCGAGCATGGATTCGCCGGAGAGGTCAGAGTAAGTGCGGTAGGCGGCGTAGATGACCTCGGGATCGTCTGGCGCGAATTTGCGCAGGGCGATGAGCGTGGGGACGGCTTGCTCGAGTTCGCCTGAGGCGGTGTCAAGGCCGACGAGTTCGAGGCCAACCTGCACCTTGAGCTTCCGGTCGGCAATTGCGGGGAAGGCGGCCTCAAGGTCGCGACGGCCGGAGGCGGCGTCCTGCGTGTGCAGCTCGGCAAGGCCGAGGATGGCCTGCATGTTAGCGAGCGAGTGTTGCTGGGCGAGCGCGGCGCGGAGGTGGGGAATGGCGTCAGCGGGCTTGCCGTTGAAGAACAGGAGGACGCCGAGGTTGCCCTGGACTTCATAGTTGGCGGGGTTGAGGTCAGCCGCGGCCTGAAGCTCGGGGATGGCGAGGTCTGGGCGCTTGTCGCGGAGGTGGACCTGAGCCTTCTGCACGTGGTCAGCAAAGGTGCGCTGGTCTGCGGCGGTGGCCTGGGCGTGCGCGGGCGCGGCGGCGAGGACGAGCGCGGCGGCAAAGATGAGAGAGAACAAGGTTCGCATGAGAATCCTGCAGATCAGGGTAACGCGAAGAACTGGTGCGGAAGAAAAAAGGAGACGGCGCTCAAGCGCCGTCTCCTTAAGCGAAGCAGTATGCACAAGCAGTTAGAAGGTGACCTTGGCCGTGAACTGCAAGGTGCGGCCGCTGATGGCATTGCCGGTGATCTGCGGTCCTGACGGGCCATCAAATGCTTCGCCAGGCTGCAGCGTGGTGGTGCTGGTCAGACCGATCCAGCCCGGGTTGCCGAGGCTTGTGTGGTTGAACGCGTTGGATGCATCGGCGCGGATGTGGAGGACGATGCTTTCCCACGGCAGGGAGAAGTTCTTGCCAGCCGAGAGATTGATCGCCTGATAGCCCGGTCCGACGAGGCTGTTGCGCTTCACGTTGCCAAAGGTGCCGTTAGCCGGCAGCGTGAATGCGGCCGGGTTGACCCACTGCTGGTAGCTCTGATGCTTCGGCTTCCAGCTCACACCGGGGTTCCAGTTGGGATACTCAGTGCCAGCATACTGCCAACCTACGCCGGTGTTCGGGAACGACTTGGTGGGCACGTTAACCATGAATGGCTGGCCCGCCGTAAAGACGCCCGTACCGGAGACCTGCCAACCGCCAACGACGGCATCAACCAGCGCGTTCTGGTTGAGGAACATGCCGCCCTTGCCGAACGGGAGCCGGTAGACAACGCGTGCTTTGAAGGCATGACGCTGATCGAAGTTGGAGTTTCCGTAGTTGGCCGAGGGGTTGTTGGCGATCTGGTAGTTCTGCGGCCCCTCACGGCTACCCCAACCGGACGAATCCTGGTCATCCATGAAGTGCGACCAGGTGTAGTTGGAGGACAGATCGAGCCCGTGGCTCATGCGCTTGGTGAACGAAACCTGCAGCGCGTTGTAGTTGGAGATGGCCTCATAGGTGTTGCCCGTGATGTTGCCGTACTGCGAGTAAGGCCTATAGGCCAGGTCGTTCGAAGACAGCTTGGTCGCAGGGACAGCATTGAGGTTTGTTGGGAAGGTGAGGCTGAAGCCGTGGCTGCCTACATAGGAAGCCTCGACCATGTAGTTGCTTGCGAACTCACGCTGGATGGCGAAGTTGTACTGCACGATCTTTGGAACCGGCGTGTGATAGGGGTTGTAGCCTACGTCAGTGCCGTTGAAGCGATCGGCGGCTGTGGACGCTGTGGTGTAGGGCAACGCGGTCGTGGTGCCGTAGACGACACCGGTTCCGCCCAGCTTCACGACTGGCGTGACACCGTTGGTGGTATCGGTCAAGCTACCTGACGCACCGAAGGGACTTCCCATGCCGCTGCCGTAGTTGTCGAGGCTCCAGTTGTACGAATAGAGTCCGACTCCGCCACGAACGGTGGTGTTGGACTTGGGCTGCCAGGAAGCGCCGAAGCGCGGCATGAACACGTTGAACACATTAGCCTGCAGCGAACGGCGGCCGTTGGCATGCGTGCTGCCGTACCATGTGGCTCCGTAGGTGCCGGTGGTGGGGTTGAGAATCGTGGAATCGAAGCTGTCTTCATTGCCCTTGACTTCGTTCCAGCCGTGGTTGATCTGGTAGCGCAGTCCGACGTTGATGGTCAGGTTCGGGCGAAGCTTGTAGTCGTCCTGGAAGAAGATCTGAGGACTCTTCAGGCGCGCGCCGTACTCTGGCGTAACAGAGGCATTCCACGTATCAGAAAGGCCGAGCAAAAGGTCGGCGTATTCCACACCTGACGTAGAACCGTCAGCCGATGCAACGCCGTTTGCGTCCAGAGACCAATGCTGCGTGTAGGCTCCAGAGAAGTTGAAGGTACCTGCGTTGGTGTTGCCCCAAGCCGTGGAGTCATCGCGGTAGATGAGCATTTCGCCACCGAAGTGGAGAATGTGCTTGCCGCGAATCATGGTCACGACGTCAGACGGATCCAGGACGTGCTCCTTGTAGACCGAGTTCGACGAGGGATCGACCCAGGCGTAGGGATACGTGTTGGTGTACTGGACGTTCGGGAAGGTGTCTGCCTCAGCGAACTGCCAGCCGAGTTTGCTGGCATACCCCTTGCCGAGGGCCAGATCGACGAACCAGTTGCCCTGCCAGGTGTAACCGATGCGAGCTTCATTAATCAGCGAAGCACTGATATTCCAAACGTCAGTGATCTGAGCGTTGTTGTTGTCGACGTCACCGGACTGGCAACCGATGGGGCAGGAGGTGACGGAGCTCGGGTAGATAACCGGCGTATCACTCTGCGTGTCAGACATGGTCAGGCGGTTGTTGGGGGTGATGTCATAGTCGAGGCGGCCGAAATACTTCCGGTAGGGGGTCGACTGCGGCACGCTGGCGTACCAGTTGTTCTGGTAGAGACCGAGCGAGTTGGTGCTGCCGGTGATGAAGTGCCCGTTTGCGATGTGGTTCGAGCTGGTGGGATAGGCGATCGCCTGATACGCCGCAGCAACAGAGTCGATCATGCTGGACGGGACCTTATTGCCGTTGCCGTATTCGTCAGCGAAGGACTTGCGGACCGGGTAAGACTTGCCGGTGGAGTCGGTCGCGATGGTCTGCGTAAAGGGATCGTAGATGGTGCGCTTTTCCGTTGTGAAGTCACCAGACATGATGGCTTCTGTCGGAACAGTCTGCGTGGAGTTGCTGGCCGCACCATGGTCGATGGTCTGGTCGTAGTCAAAGAAGAAGAACATCCTCTTCTTGAGGACGGGGCCGCCGACGTTGCCACCGAAGTTGTGGTAACGCAGGAAGGAAACCGGCTCAGAGGAGCCGCTGTAAACCCGCGAGCGGGAGTTGAAGAAGCTGTTCTGGATGTAGTCGTATGCGGTGCCGTGGAACTTGCTGGTGCCGCCCTTGGTGATCTGGTTGATGATCAGGCCGCCGATGCCAAACTGCGCGGAGAAGGACGAGAGCGAAACCTGCAACTCGTCCACCGTGTCAAAGATGGCAGGATTGGCGTTCTGGCTGTGCGACAAGCTGGTTGAAGCGCCATCGGCAAGGATGTTGTTGTAAGGCAGGTTGCCGTTGGAGGCGACCGCCTGGCCGGGGTTGGTTGCGCCCTGGCTGCCACCGGGCGCACCGGTGATGCCGGGAAGAAGGATGGTGAAGTTCTCCCAGTCAGTACCAACCTGCGGCAACTCAGACATGGACTTGGAGTTGAGCACGCTGGTCTGGTCGCCGGTTTCAGTCTGCAGGAGTGGTACGTCTGTATTGACGATGACCTGGACGGTCTGCGAGCCGACCTTGAGCTGCGCGTTGACGGTGGTGAAGCCGACCTGCAGCGTGATGGGGCCGCGGGTGAAGGTCTCAAAACCGTCGCGGGCAAAGGTGACCGTGTAGTGGCCGGTCACGATGGACGAGGTGTCATAGACACCGTCTTGGTTGCTGGCGTAGTCCTTGGAAACGCCGGTATCGACGTTGAGGACGGTGATCTTTACGCCGGGCACGACGGCACCGGTGGTATCGGTGACCGTTCCTCGGATATCACCCGAGTTGGTGCTCTGCGCAAGACCCAGACTGGCTCCGCTGATCACGATCAGCAGCGTGAGCAGCCATCTTAGTGTGGTTCGCATAAACTGCCTCCAAATTGCTTGCCTGTACAACGTTCCTATCTCTTCCGTTCGACCAAACAGGGTGGTTATCTCTTTCCCTGCGCCCTCAGCACCTTGGCGGGGTGCGTCGGGCTTGTCGCGCGAGATTGCTGACGGACGGCTTGTCTTCGCATTAGACAAACGCTTGCATTCAACGAAACAGACGGTTTCGGGGGTACAGTTTCATACCCGGAGGGGATTAGACAACGCAGAAAGAACGGCTGTCAATCTCTGTTTTTGCGAAATTTCCCTTAGACAAACGTTTGGCCTACTCCGGCGGGCAGTCCGGAAATGGGCACGTCCCGGCGTGTTTCCGAACCGGAAAGGGTGACGCAATCTGAGAAAGAAAAACGCTTTTGTTGGGGATTTGCCGCATTTTGACGCCACGGCGCAGAGGTTAGAGCGGAGTCAAAATCATGGCGAATGCATGACGAAAATGCGAGTTGGGCAAACGTTTCACCGGGACGTGCCGAGGCAGGCACGGGCCGTGGAAAACCGGGCGGAAAAGGGTGGGAGGAGCGCGGTTCTGCGGGGGGAGTGTGCGCTCAGAAGCTGGAGGGGGCGGGCGGTTTCGGGAACGCAGAGCGGCGTGCTCGGCCGGTGAGCAGGGCGAGGAGGCGGGTGGTTAGGCGGGTGTAAGGCGGCTTGAAGGCGCGGGCGAGCACGGAGGCGGTGAGCGGGCTCTGGAGGAGGACGCCCTTGCGCTTGGAGAAGGTGAGGAAGCCGTCGTGGCCATGGTAAGCGCCCATGCCGCTGGGGCCAACGCCGCCGAAGGGCAGGCGGTGTTGCGGGAGATGGAAGATGCAGTCGTTGACGGTGACGCCGCCGGAGGTGGTTTGGCGGAGAACGCGGCGGATGCGCGCGCGGTCGCGGTCGAAGTAGTAAAGCGCGAGGGGGCGAGGGCGGGCGTTGATGTAGGTGAGCGCTTCGTCGAGCGAGTCATAGGGCACGATGGGGAGCAGCGGGCCGAAGATTTCCTCGGCGAGGACGCGGGCGGCGGGGCCGGGGCGAACGATGAGGGTGGGCGGGTAGGCGGTGCTGCCGGGCTGGGGCGGTTCAGATTCATGGACGGTGGCGCCGGTGGCGCGGGCGTCTGCGACAAGAGCGGCCATACGTGCGTGGGCGGCGGCGCTGATCATGTGCGTGTACGCGGGGCTGGACGCGGCGCGAGGAAAGCGAAGCGCGATGGCGGCGAGGCAGGCCTGGACGAACTCGTCAAGGCGGGCGGCGGGGACGAGCGCGTAGTCGGGCGCCACGCAGGTCTGGCCGGCGTTCCAGAACTTGGCGGAGCAGATGCGGTCTGCCGCGGTGCGCATGGGGAACGATGCGTGGACGAGCGCGGGGGACTTGCCGCCGAGCTCGAGCGTGACGGGGGTGAGATGGTCCGCGGCGACGCGCATGACGCTGCGCGCGACGGAGCCGGAGCCGGTGAAGAGCAGGTGGTCGAAGGGCAGCGCGGAGAACTGCCCGGCCAGTTCCCTGCCGCCGAGGACGACGGCGACGTAGTCTGGCGGGAAGATTGCGGCGAGCAGATGCTGGAGCGCTTTGGCGGTGTGCGGCGCTGACTCCGATGGCTTTAGGAGTACGTGGTTGCCGGCGGAGAGTGCGTTGACGAGCGGCGAGAGCGTGAGGAGCAGCGGGTAGTTCCACGCACCGAGGATGCCGACGACGCCGAGCGGCTGCGTGACGATGCGCGCACGGCTGGGGAGGAACTGCCAGTTGGCGCGGACGGGCTGGTCGCGCATCCAGCGGCGGATGCGGCGGCGGACGTAGCGGATTTCATCGACGAGCGGGAAGAGTTCGAGGAGGCGCGTCTCTTCGCGGGCGCGGCCGCCGAAGTCGGCATCGACGGCGGCGCAGAGTGTCTCCTGCTGGGCGAGCACGGCGTCGAGTAACGAGGCAAGAGCCTGCATGCGAGCGGCGGCGGAGAGTGGGGCCTGGCGTGCGAAGGCGCGCTGCTGCTGCTCGAAGAGCGTGCGGAGTTCGTTGGGCGTGGTTTGGATGGGCGTAGTCAGGTTTGTCATGCGTGCGGGGCCTCTTCGCCGATGGCGTCCCACTGCTGGCAGGCGGCGCTGGGCACGTGGCTCATGGCGTGCTCGGCCAGCGCGGTGATGGTGAGGCTGGGGTTGACGCCAAGGTTCGCGGCCAGCACGGAGCCGTCGCAGATGTACATATTACGGTAGCCGAAGACGCGCTGGCGGGCGTCGCAAACGCCGGTGACGGGGCTGGCTCCGATGGCCGCGCCGCTGAAGTCGTAGTCGAAGGTCACGGGGACGGCGCGGCGCGGGCGCGTGGGCTACTTGTAAATGAGGTGGATGACGACATCAGTGGCCGGGCAGGCGACCTGCGTGGCGGCGGTGTCGAAGCCAGGCGCGGTGAGGCGGACAGCGGGGTTGTTCGAGAAGCCGAAGCCCTCTTTGGGGAAGCCGATGAAGTTGCGGTCGAGCTTGTGGTTGGAGTTTTCATCGTGGAGCACGGCGAAGGAGTAACGGCCGGGCGGCAGTTGGATGGTTGCGGTTGCGTGCGTGCCGGTGATGGGAAATCCGCTGTGGAACAGGGCTTTCTCATTCTGCTCAGGCCATCCGGCGGGCGAGGTGAAGACAGTGACGCCGAGGTCGCCCCGCTGATTGCGGAAGCCGTCAACGTGGATGTTGACAGTGCAGGTGGGCTGCTGCGCTGCGGCGAGTGCGGCGGAAGCGGCGATGAGAATGAAGGCGAGGATGCGGACTGCGTGCATGCTTTCTCCTGCACAGGCGAAGCGGCCGCGAGCGTGGCGGCCCGCTTCGCATGTGGTCACTTGACGGTGCGAAGGGCGACGTTGCGCCCGTAGTGGAAGGACGGACCGACGGTGAAGCGGTAGATCCAACCGCCATTGCCGAGGATGTCGTTCATGGGATGGGAGTAGGCGATGTCGACGGCCATGCGCGCACTGAGGTGACGCGAGACGTGCACGTCTGCACCGCCGCCGATGCCGTATCCACCGGCCCAGTCAAGCTTGTAGCCCTTGGGAACGAGTTGCGCGGCGACGAGCGTGGCGATGGCATCGCCTGGGTGCGGCGTGGCTTTGACGCGGAAGGCGCTGAGTACGGGGTGAATGAACAGCGGTACGCGCTGGAAGCGGCGATAGACAAGCTGCGAGCCAGCAGTGAAGGTCTGGATGTTGAGGTCAGTGGGCACGCGGAGGCTATAGCCGGTGGGAAGCTCGGCGGCCAACTCCTGCTGCAGCGTTTTGGTGAGGAGGTTGGGCGTGAGCGGCGTGGAGCCGGTTTGCACGCTGTAATCGAAACCGGAGGCGAGCCAGCGATTGTGGACGACGCCGATCTGCGTTCCTAAGCCGGGCTGGTTGAGGTTGTTGACGAAGGGAGCGTTGATGTTGGAGAAGCCAACAAATGTGTCGTAGCGGCCAATGTAGCCCTCTTGCGCGCGGCAGCGTACTGCGACGGAGAAGACAAGGATCGCCAGCAGGGGAAGCAGGATTCGCGCGGTGCCAGTGCGTTTCTGCGTGGTCACGATTACTCCTCAAGGTGCGTGGTTAAGGTAAGGGGATCGCGCGGTTGCGCGGGCGGATGCGATGGGTTGAGGAACCGGGCGACCCGGCTCAGCAGGTGATCGGTCACCTCCCGATGCGGAAGATGGCCCGTGTTTTCGAAGAGTTCATGCTCAAGGCGGGGCAGGGCGACACGTAGAGCGGCGGCGTGCACTGCGACGCCAAACTCGTCATTACGGCCCTGCAGAAGGAGAACCGGACAGGCGATCTTTTCCAGCAACGTACGTGGAAAAAACTCCTCGACTTCAAATCGGACAGCCCACGCAGCCCAGGACTGGAAGACAGTGTCCGCATGGCGATGATACTGCGCGAGGCGCTCCTGGAGCCGGCTGCCGGGATATGCCGCGGCCATGCGGCGGATGTGTGCGAGCGTGCTCTGCTCCTGCACGACGTAGGGACTCTCAAGGATAAGCGCCCTGGCATTGCGCGTGGTGGCGGCGTAGAGCATGGCGATGCCTGCGCCCTCACTGTGGCCATAGAGCACGGGATACGTGACGCCGAAATGCGCGAGCAGAGCGGGGATCACGCTCTCAGTCTGGCGCAGGTAGTGAGCGACGGTGCGCTCCTCAAGAGGGCCGTCCGAGTTGCCGTGGCCGGGGCGTGAGTAGTGGAGCACGTTGTGGCCGGTGGCCAGGGCAAGGCGCGCGGGAAAGTCGCGCCAGTAACTGACCGAGCCAAGCGCCTCATGGAGCAGCAGCACGGTGCCGCGCGCAGAGGGCACGGCGAGATACGCTACTTCAAGTTTGCGGCCTTCGACTGCTACGAATTCCACGGTGGCGTGCACGAGCGAGCGCATCAGTCCTCCAGCCACACGACCTTCTGGCCGCGTGCCTCCCAGGCTGCGAAATGCGAGGAGAAATGCTGATCGAGAGCGGCACGGCGCACTTTGAGCGTGGGCGTGAGGAAGCTGTTCTGCACGGTCCAGGGCTCGGTGGTGACGGCGATGAAGCGGAGCTGCTCGTGGTGCTCAAGCTGCGTGTTGGCGTGCTCAAGCACGGCTTGAATCTCTGCAGCGACGGCGGCGCGGGCCTGCGGATCACTGCACTCATGGCGCTTGCCTGCAACGAGCACGACGAGCGCGAAGGGCAGCGTCATGCCAGCGCCAAAGATGGCGGTGGACTCGAAGAGCGTGGAGAGCGAGAGGAGCTTTTCAATGCGGTCAGGCACGACGAACTTGCCCTTGGCGGTTTTGAACTCCTCTTTGAGCCGGCCGGAGAGACGCAGGCGGCCCGCGCTGTCGATTTCGCCGTGGTCGCCGGTACGGAAAAAGCCGTCGGCGGTGAAGGCGGCACGCGTGAGATCGGCGTTGCGGAAATAGCCGAGCATGTTCATGGGGCCAGCGATCTGCACTTCACCTTCAGCGGAGATACGCGTTTCAGCGTACGGGCTGGCGTGGCCCACGTAGCCGAGCCGGTACTGGCCGGGAAGCGGAACGTGCGTGATGCCGGTTTCAGTCATGCCGTAGCCCTCAACGAAGTTCAGGCCGAGGGCGCGGTACCAGCGGATGATCTCCTGCGGCGTGGCTGCGCCGCCGCCAGCGACGAGGCGCGTGCAGTCGAGCCCGAGGCGCTGTGTGATTTTGCGTCGCACGATGCGGCCGATGAGCGGGAACGCGAGCAGGCGGCGCAGCTTCTGCTCCGGCATCTTTTCAAAGACCTTCTGCTGGAAGCGAATGTAAAGACGCGGCACGGAGAAGAAGAGCGTGGCGCGCGAGCGCTCGAGATCCTGGAGGAAGGTTTCCTGGTTATCAATGAAGTAGATTTCAAGCGGGACGAAGAGAGCGTTCATCTCCACGATGGCGCGCTCTGCGATGTGGGCCAGCGGCAGGTAAGAGAGGATGCGGTCGCCGTCGGCGGGCGAGGCGCCGAGGGCGGGGCGCATGGATTTGCCCATCAGGCTGAGGCCCTGAAACGAGTGCATGGCGCCCTTGGGCTGGCCGGTGGTGCCGGAGGTGTAAATGATGGTGGCCACGTCGAGCGCAGAGCGCGTGGGCTGGCCTGTGAGTGGCTGCTGCGTGCGGATGATGTTGTCCCAGGCGGCGGAACCGGCGGGCGTGTGGCTGGCCTGCGCGTTGGGGAAATGCAGCCACGTCATGTCACGGAAAGACTCGTCTGCAAAAGGCAAGGGTTGATCATAGACACCGAGAAAACAGGCGACGGGCTGGCAGTGGCTGAACAGCGAGGTGAGCGTGGCTCCGCTGGCTGCGGGGAAGAACGGCACGCTGACGTGGCCCGCCATCCAGATGGCGAAGTCGGCCATGAGCCACCAGGCGCTGTTGCGCGAGAGGATGACGATGGGCGAGCCGGGAGGCCAGTTCTGCGCCTTGAGCCAGGCGGCGATCTGGCGGACCTCCTTCATGGCTTCGGCCCATGTCCACGCGACGACGGTGCTGTGGTGGGGCTGCGTGAACAGCAACTGCTGAGCGCGTGATTGCTCGCTGGCATAGATGCGTTCGAGGGGAAGTTCGGCGGCATCGATACAAGCGGATGTGATGGGTTGTGTCTGGGCGCAAGCTGCTCCCGCGGGTGTCATTCGGCGACCTCCTGACCGAATTGAATTACCGATGGGTAAAATAACCACAGGGCACTTGAATTGTCACCACTTATTTTATCGCGCGGTCAAAAACTTCTTTACAGGACCGCATCAGATAGGAGAAAAAGGTTTTGCAGCGGCCGGAAGAGGGAGCGCGCGGCGGAGGATGCGTGTGGACGAGTTGAGAGGAAGGACGCTGTTCATCACCGGGGCCAGCCGCGGAATTGGGCTGGCGATTGCGCTGCGGGCTGCGCGCGAAGGCGCGAATATCGTGATTGTGGCTAAGACTGCGGAGGCGCATCCGAAGCTGCCCGGCACGATTTACACGGCGGCTGAAGAGATTGAAAAAGCCGGTGGGCGCGCGCTGCCGCTGGTGGTGGACATTCGCAACGAAGAGCAGGTGCAGGATGCGGTGCGACGTGGTGCGGAAGAGTTCGGCGGCATTGATGTATTGGTGAACAATGCGAGCGCGATCAGCATGACGGGCACTGCGGAAACAGCCATGAAGCGCTACGACCTGATGATGGATGTGAATGTGCGCGGCACGTTCCTGGCAAGTCAGACATGCCTGCCGCATCTGGCGCGTGCTGCAAATCCGCACATTCTGACACTGTCTCCGCCGCTGGACATGCGGGCGAAATGGTTTGCTCCGCATGTGGCGTACACGATTGCGAAGTATGGCATGAGCATGTGCGTGCTGGGCATGGCGGAGGAGTTTCGTCCACTGGGAGTCGCGGTGAACGCGCTGTGGCCGCGGACGCTGATTGCAACGGCTGCGCTGCAAGCAATTCCCGGTGTGGATGTGCGCACGGGGCGCAGACCGGAGATTGTGGCAGATGCGGCGGTGGAGATTCTGAAGCGGCCAAGCCGGACGATGACGGGCAACTTCTTTATTGATGAGCAGGTGCTGGCCGAGGCGGGAGTTACGGACTTCTCCGGCTACGCTGTGGCGCCGGGAGAGCCGCTGATGACGGATCTGTTTCTGGACTGACGGCGAACCATTTTCACTCGGCAGGCGGCGCGTGAACCTGTAGAATGCGGACTCAAGCGCTCACGAAAAATCAACGGCAACAGCAAGGAGTTCGACGTGTCGGCTGCAGATCTGGCAAAGGTTGAAAACGTTCCCGCCCCCCACGAACCGTGGAAGGCATTTCGCGTGCGCGAACAGCGGAGCCTGGATGTGAAGCGCGATGCCGTGCTGCAGACGGCGGCGCAACTGTTTCTGGAGATGGGCTACCGCAAGACTTCCATGAGTCTGCTGGCGTCGCGGCTGAACATCACGAAGCCCGCGCTCTACTACTACTTCCGCAACAAGGAAGAGTTGCTGGTGGAGTGCTATCGCGCAGGGATTGAAGCGATTGAGAGCGCGCTGAAAGAAGCAGCGAACCAGAAGGGCGGCGGATTCGACAAGGTGCGCTCCTATATTGAGTCATACGTGCGAGCGATTGTGACGTTTGACTTTGGGCGCTGCGTGGCGACACTGGACGACTCGGAACTGTCTGACCAGGCGCGGCGGCAGGTGCGGCATCTGAAGCGGCGGATCGACGCGGCGATTCAGCGGCGGATTGAGGAAGGCATCGCCGACGGCTCGATTGCGCCGTGCAACGTGAAGATGGCGTCGTTTGCTATCGCGGGTGCAATCAACTGGATAGGGACGTGGTACCGGCCGGGCGGAGGGCTGAGCATCGACGAGATTGTGGCTGAATACACGCGCATTCTCACGGTGGGCCTGCAGTCCTGTGAGACACGCGAGACGGGCCCGACGGCGAAGCGTGGGGCACGGCGCGGCAGCCGCACCTAAGCGCACCTGATTGCGCTGAACAGTGGGTTTGGCAGGATCAAAACGACCCCCTCTTTCCCGTGTTGACATTCTTACCGAGCGTTCAGTATTCTGCCCTCGCCAGTCGGGTCAGAGGCATTTTTTACTACACGGTCAATGACTCTCTCCTGATTGAAGCGACGTTAAAAACGCGTCACGGACTCTTCCCTATCGGTCCAAAGGAGTTGAGAGAATGGCATCGCTGTCGGCCGAACAACTTGTGCAGGAGGTCGCCGGTTCCGGCGCTGCGACAGGCAATTACCAGATTCGAAGCGCCGCCGTGCTGGGCGCGGGAACGATGGGCGCACGCATTGCGGCGCACATTGCCAACGCGGGCGTCCGCGTGCTGCTGCTGGACATGGCGTCTGCCGAGGGCGAGCGCAGCGGCATTGCGGTGCGTGCCCTGGATGCGCTGAAGAGCGCAAAGCCTGCGGCGCTGGCGTATCCGGAAGCTGCCGCGTTCATCCGCACCGGGAACTTCGAGGACGATCTTGCGAAGCTGAAGGAATGCGACTGGATCATTGAAGCGGTCGCGGAGAATCTTGAGATCAAGCGCGGACTGCTGGGCAAGGCGATTGCGCATCTGGGCCCGCGTGCGATTTTGACGACGAACACGAGCGGGCTGCCAGTGGCGAAGATCGCAGAGACCTTCCCTGCGGAGGTTCGCAAGCGCTGGTTCGGTACGCACTTCTTCAACCCGCCGCGCTACATGCGGCTGTTCGAGCGCATTGCAACGCCGGAGACGGACGCGGCGGCAATTGCGGCGATTGAGGAGTTTGCCGACCGCAAGCTGGGCAAAGCTGTTGTCGCTGCGAACGACGTGCCGAACTTCATTGCCAACCGCATTGGCACGTTCGCGATGCTGAACACCTTCCGCATCATGGGCGCGCAGGGGCTCTCGATTGAAGAGATCGACGTGCTGACGGGCGCGGTGGTGGGATGGCCGAAGACGGGCACGTTCCGGCTGGCGGACATGGTCGGTATTGACGTGCTGGGGAATGTTGCGAAGAACTTTGCCGAGAATGCGCGCGACGAGCGTGCGGACGTAACGCTGCCGGAAGCGATTGAAAAGCTGATGGAGCGGAAGTGGCTGGGCGACAAGACGCGGCAGGGCTTCTATAAGAAGGAGCGCGGAGCAGACGGCAAGGAGCTGCGGCTGGTGCTGGATCTGGCCACGCTCGAATACCGGCCCGCGGTGCGTGCGTCGCTGGCCGAGATTGAGATGGCGAAGACGAACGACTCGCTGATCGGGCGGATTCGCGCGCTGCTGGGAGGCAATCCGGCGCGGGACAAGGCGGCGAAGTTCTATTGGCAGATGTTGCCGGAGTTGTGGGCGTACGCGGCGAACCGCATTGGCGAAGTGGCTGCGTCGATTGTGGAGATTGATCGCGCGATGCGGGCGGGCTTCAACTGGGAGCTTGGCCCGTTTGAGATGTGGGATGCGGCGGGCGTGAGCGCGGTGGTGGAGAAGATGCGCGCGGCGAATCTGCCTGTGCCTGCTGCGGCGGAGGCGATGCTGGCTGCCGGAGGCGAGTCGTGGTATCGCGCGGGCGGCGAGGAGTATTTCGATCCGGCGACGCGGGGCTACCGGCGTGTGGAGCGCGATGCGGAACTGGCTCCGGTGGCGAGCTTCAAGCGCGCGCATGGCGTGTTTCGCGAGAACGCGGGCGTGTCCCTGGTGGACATGGGCGACGGCATTGGCTGCTTCGAGTTCCATTCAAAGATGAACTCGATTGGGCAGGACATTGTGCAGTTTGTCGCGCAGCAGCTTGCTCCGGACAGCGATGCGGTGAAGAACTTCAAGGGATTTATTGTCACCAACGACGGCGCGAACTTTTCAGCGGGCGCGAACCTGATGCAACTGCTGCTGGCTGCGCAGGACGAGGAGTGGGAGGAGATCGACTACTTTGTGCGTGCGTTTCAGGCGATGACGCAGGCGATCAAGTTCTGTCCGAAGCCGGTGGTGGCTGCGCCGTTCAACCTGTGCCTGGGCGGCGGAACGGAGATCTCAATGCACGCGGCGCTGCGGCAGCCGCACATTGAACTCTACACGGGGCTGGTGGAAACAGGTGTGGGGCTGGTGCCCGCGGGCGGCGGATGCAAGGAGATGGTGCTGCGCGCGATTGCCACGGCGAACGCTGCGCGCGTGGATAGCCGCGGCGAATCGACGGAAGTGTATGACACGGTCCGCTCGGTGTTCGAGACGATTGCGATGGCGAAGGTCTCCACGTCAGCGTTTGAGGCGCGCGGGCTGCGGATTGTGGAGGACTCGGACGCGATCACGATGAATCGCGAACGGCTGGCAAGCGATGCGAAGGCGCAGGCGCTACGGCTGGCGCACGCGGGCTACACGCCTCCGGCGCCGCGCACGAATGTTGCAGCGCCGGGGCAGAATGTTTTCGCGACGCTGAAGATGGGCGTCTACCTGATGCACCAGGGCGAGTACATCTCTGACCACGATGTGAAGATTGCGACGCATGTGGCGCGCATCTTGGCGGGCGGTGAAGTGACGGCCGGAACGCTGGTGAGCGAGCAGTATCTGCTGGATCTGGAGCGCGAGGCCTTTCTTTCTCTCTGCGGCGAAAAGAAGACGCAGGAGCGCATCGCGTTCACGTTGAAGACGGGCAAGCCGCTGCGCAACTAGTGCGCGGCACGAGCAGGCAGGCGGAGGTCAGGCAATGAGGGAAGCGGTCATCGCAAGCGCGGTGCGCACGCCGGTGGGCAAAGCGCCCAAGGGAACGCTGAAGAACACGCGGCCGGACGATCTGGGCGCGATTGCAGTGAAGGGCGCGCTGGAGCGCGTGCCAGGGCTCGACGCAAACGAGATTGACGATGTGATTCTGGGCTGCGCGATGCCGGAAGCCGAGCAGGGCATGAACCTGGCGCGCATTGTGAGTCTTCGCGCAGGGCTGCCGGTGGGTGCAGCGGCGATGACGGTGAATCGCTTCTGCGCGTCGGGATTGCAGTCGATTGCGCTGGCCGCGGAACGCATTCGCGGCGGCGGAGCTGAGGCGATTGTTGCGGGCGGCGCGGAGTCCATGTCGTTTGTGCCGATGGGCGGCAACAAGGTGGCGTTCAATCCGTGGCTGGTGGAGAACTATCCCGGCTCGTATCTTTCAATGGGGCTGACGGCGGAGCGCGTGGCGGCGAAGTACGGCATCAGCCGCGAGGAGTGTGACGCGTTTGCGCACGAGAGCCATGCGAAGGCACTGCGTGCGATTGCGGCGGGGAACTTCAGCGAAGAAACGGTGCCGGTGCAGGTGGTGACGTCGACGCCGAACGGCGGAGTGAAGCCCAAGGTACAGGAGAAGGCGTTCACGGTGGACGAGGGGCCGCGCGCGGACACGTCTCTGGATGCGCTGGCAAAGCTGAAGCCTGCTTTTCATGCGAGCGGCGTGGTGACGGCGGGCAACAGCTCGCAGATGTCAGACGGCGCGGCGGCGGCGGTGGTGCTGTCAGAGGAGCGTGCGCGTGAACTTGGCGTGCGGCCGCTGGCGCGGTTTGTTGCCTTCGCTTATGCGGGCTGCGATCCCGAGGTGATGGGCATTGGTCCGGTGCATGCAGTGCCGAAGGTGCTGAAGATGGCTGGACTCACGCTGGACCAGATCGACGTGATTGAGCTGAACGAAGCTTTTGCGGCGCAGGCGCTGGCGGTGATCCGGACGCTGGAGCTGGACCCGGCGCGCGTGAACGTGAATGGCGGCGCGATTGCGCTGGGGCATCCGCTGGGCTGCACGGGCGCTAAGCTGACGGCCACGCTGATGGGCGAGTTCAAACGGACGAAGGCCCGCTATGGGCTGGTGACCATGTGCGTCGGCGGAGGCATGGGAGCCGCCGGCATCTTTGAGAACCTGCAGAACTAAAGGAGATTCCCTTTGACGACAGCCGTTGCAACTGAGAGCACCAGGCGAGCAGTGGGTGGCAGCTTCCTGATTGAGGACGCGTTGCCGGAAGAGGTCTTCACACCGGAGGATCTGAGCGAAGAGCAGAAGCAGATTGCGCAGACGACGGTGGACTTTGCCGAAGAGCAGGTGCTGCCTGCGCTGCCTGAGATTGAGGCGAAGAACTTTGACGTGAGCCGCAAGCTGATGCGGCATACGGGCGAGCTGGGCCTGATGAGCGTGGACGTGCCGGAGGAGTACGGGGGCCTGGAGATGGACAAGGTGACCTCGGCGCTGATCACGGACAAGATCAGCGTGTCTGGCAGCTTCTCCGTTACGTTCAGCGCGCATGTGGGGATCGGTATGTTGCCGCTGATCTGGTATGGCACGCAGGTGCAGAAAGAAAAATATCTGGCGAAGCTTATGACGGGCGAGTGGATTGCGTCCTACGCGCTGTCAGAGGCGTCGGCGGGATCGGACGCGATGAACATTCGCACGCGGGCGAAGCTCTCTGCGGATGGCACGCACTACATTCTGAACGGCGAGAAGATGTGGATCTCAAACGCCGGGATGGCGAGCCTGTTCACAGTGTTTGCCAAGATTGACGGCGAGAAGTTCACGGCGTTTCTGATTGAGCGCGGCACGCCGGGACTGACGGTGGGACCGGAAGAGCACAAGCTCGGCATCCGCGGCTCGTCGACGTGCCCGCTGGTTTTGACCGACTGCAAGGTGCCGGTGGAGAACCTGCTGGGCGAAGCGGGCAAGGGACACCAGATCGCGTTCAACGTGCTGAACGTGGGCCGCTACAAGCTGGGCGCGGCGGCGATTGGCGGCGCACGCAACTCGCTGCGCGACGGCATTCGGTACGCGAAGGAACGCGTGGCGTTTGGCAAGCCGATCACGGCGTTCGGGCTGACGCAGGAGAAGATTGCCGAGAGTGCGGCGGGCATTTACGCGGCGGAGGCGGTGGTGTATCGCACGGTGGGCGCGATTGACGCGGCGCTGGCGACGGTGGACAAGCATGCGGCCGACTACTCGCAGCAGGTGCAGAAGGGCATTGAGGAGTTTGCGGTGGAGTGCTCGATCCTGAAGTTCTGGGGATCAGAGATGCTGGAGCGCGTGGTGGACAAGATGCTGCAGTTGCATGGCGGCTACGGCTACGTGGAGGAGTTTCCGGCAGAGCGTGCGTATCGCGATGCGCGCATTAACAAGATCTTTGAAGGAACGAACGAGATCAACCGGCTGATCACGACTGGATGGATGATTAAGCGCGCGACGCAGGGGAGACTGGCGCTGCTGCCCGCGATCAAGAAGGTGATGGATGAGGTGATGAGCGGGCCCGGCGCGCGGGCGAGCTTTGACGGGCCGCTTGCGGAGGAGCGTGTGCTGCTGGCGAATGCGAAGAAGCTGGGACTGTTCTGCGCAGGAGCGACGGCACAGAAATTTGGCATGGACCTGGGTGAGCAGCAGGAAGTGATGGGCATGCTGGCGGAGATGCTGGCCGAGGTGCTCGTACTGGAGTCGACGATTCTGCGCACGGAGAAGATGGCGGGACGCAACGCGCTGGCGGTGAAGATGACGCAATACTACGCGGCGCGGTCATTTGCGCTGGTGGCGTCAACGGCGGAGCGGCTGATGGGCGCGATTGCAGAGGGCGACATGCTGCGCACGCAGATGGCGATTGTGCGCAGGCTGACGAAGCATGAACCTGCGAACACGGTGGCGCTGGGGCGCGCCATTGCGGCTGCCATGATTGAGGCCGGTCGCTATACACTGCACGCGAGCGCGTGAAGGCCCGCGGAAACCGCGCGTGCCGGATTTGCAGCGCGGCACGCGCATGGAGGAGTTGAGCGGTGCGGATTCTTACCTTGATTCGGCAGGTGCTGGATGCGCAGGAGACGGTGCGCGTGGTGAACGGCGCCGTGGAGTTTGACGGGCGCAAGCTGGTGATGGACACGATGGACGAGTACGGCGTGGAAGAAGCGCTGCGGCTGCGCGAGCGTGGCGCGGACGCGGAGGTTGTCGCCGTAGGTGTTGGCCCGGCGCGCGTGCAGGAGGCGCTGCGCACGGCACTGGCGATGGGGGCGGACCGCGCGATCCACGTGGAGACCGACGTGGCGCTGGACGCGATTGCGCTGAGTGCGGTGATGGCGAAGATTGCGCAGGCGGAAGAGGCGCAACTGATTTTCTGCGGTGGGCAGCAGGCAGACTGGGACAGCCATGCGCTGGGGCCGGCGACGGCGGAACGGTTGGGCTGGGCGCAGTTGACATGGACGCGCGAGCTGGCGCTGGAAGGCGCGACGCTGAAGGGCGCGCACGATACGGATGAGGGTGTGGAGTCATACACGGCGGCGCTACCTGCGGTGGTGACGACGCAGCAGGGGCTGAACGAGCCACGGTATCCGACGCTGCCGAACATCATGAAGGCGAAGAAGAAAGAGTTGCGCAAAGACACGCTGCAGAGCTACGGCGTGGAGCCGAAGTTGCGCGTTGTGGGTGTGGCGGTGCAGACGAAGGAGCGGCGGAAGAAGATTCTGGACGGCAAGGATGCTGCAGCAGCGGCAACGCAACTGGTGGAGTCGCTGCGGAATGAAGCGAAGGTGATTGGATGATTCTGCTGGTGGTTTCGTACGCGGATGGAAAGGTCAGCAAGGGCACGTATGAGCTGGTGACGGCGGCACACCAGATGGGCCGCGAGGGTCCGGTGGCGGCGCTGGTGCTGGGCAGCGGAGTGGCTGCGGTGGCGAACGCGGCGGCTCTGGTGGCTGACCAGGTGCTGGTGGCGGACAGGCCGGAATTGGCGCAGTACGATGCGGAGCTGTGGAGCGCGGCGGTGGCGCAGATTGCGCGCGAAGGCGAGGCGCACACGGTGCTGATTGCGGCGAGCCGCGGCGGGCGCGAGTACAGTCCGCGTGTGGCGGTGAAGCTGGATGCGCCGCTGCTGGAAGACGTGGTGCGCGTGAAGGCGGAGCAGGGCACGCTGGTCGCGGAGCGGTTCAGCTTTTTGACGCGCGTGACGGAGACGATTGAGTCGACAGCGACAGTAAATGTGATCACGGTGAAGCCCGGTGCGTTTGCGCCAGCTGCGCCTGCGACGGAAGCGGCGGAGCAGTTCGACGTGGACGTGGAGCTGCCGCAACGGCGCGTGACGGTGACGGGCAAGGTGAAGGAGAGCACGGACCGCATTGCGCTGACGGATGCGGACGTGGTGGTGGCAGGCGGGCGCGGCGTGGGTAGTCCCGAAGGATTTACTCGGCTTGTTGTCGGGCTGGCGGACCAGATGGGCGCGGCGGTGGCGGCGACGCGCGCAGTGGTGGACGCGGGCTGGCGGCCCTATGCCGAGCAAGTGGGGCAGACGGGCAAGACGGTGCAGCCGAAGGCGTACATTGCGGTGGGGATTTCCGGCGCGGTGCAGCATCTCTCCGGCATGAACAAGAGCACGTGCATTGTGGCGATCAACAAGGACCCGGAGGCACCGATCTTCAAGGTGGCTGACTACGGCATTGTGGGTGACGTGCAGGAGATTGTTCCGGCGGTGATGGAAGCGCTGCGGCGATAACGCGGCGGAATTTCTGTACCCGCGGCGCTGCTCGCGCGCAGGCGGAGATGCGAAGAGCGCGAGCGCGCGAGGGCTGCAAGGATGCTTCCGCAGGCACATCAGATTGCCTTTCTTCTTTTCGGACTTGTGACCGGGCTGATTGGTCTGCGCGGCTTTTATGGCGTGTACCGGCGCGTGCGTGCGGGGCGGCCTGACAGCGAGCCGCGCTTCAACCATCTGGCGCGGCGCGTGCGGTATGCGCTGACGACGACGCTGCTACAGCGGCGCACGTTTCGGCGGCGGCCGGTGGTGAGCACGCTGCACGCGTTCGTCTTCTATGGATTTGTCTTCTATCTGCTGGTGAATTTTGTCGACGGCGCGGAAGGCTTTGTGCACTTCACGGTGCGGTCGACGAATGCGTGGAGTACGGCGTACAACCTGGCGGCGGACGTGCTGAGCGCGCTGGTACTCGTCGGAGTGGTGGCGCTGGTGGTGCGGCGATTTGCGGCTCCGGCGCGGAGCGACTTCCGCTTCAACGAGAAGACGCTGCTGCATGAGCGCGTGCGCGGTGGCAAGATTTCGCGCGACTCGCTGATTGTTTCTTGCTTCATTGTTTTCCACGTTGGGAGCCGCGCGATTGGCGCAGGCGCAAAGATGGCGGTTGAAGGGCCCGACCGGTTTCAACCGTTTGCCACGCTGCTTTCGCACGCGTTCAAGCCGGAGAACGCGGAAGCGTGGCGCATTTTTGGATACTGGGGAGCGCTGGGCAGTGTGCTGGCGTTCCTGATGTATTTTCCGTACTCGAAACACATCCACTTGTTCGCTGCTCCGGTGAAGTATCTGACGGCGCGTGAGGCGCGGTCGGGTGAGTTGCCTGCGATAGACGGAGACCTGGAAGCAGCGGTTGCCGATGGTGGCGAGTCGCTGGGTGCAAAGCGGCTGGAGGATCTGGCGTGGCCGCGGATGCTGGATGCGTATGCGTGCATCCAATGCAACCGTTGCCAGGATGTGTGCCCGGCGGCGGTGACGGGCAAGGCGCTGAGTCCGGCGGCACTGGAGATCAACAAACGCATGGAGCTGAATGCGCTGGCGGGGACGCGGTTCGGTGCAGGTGAGGCGAGTCCGCGGCCGCTGCTTGCGATGACGCTGACGCCGGAGGCCGCGTGGGCGTGCACGACGTGCGGTGCGTGCATGCAGGCTTGTCCGGTGGAGAACGAGCAGATGCTGGACATCATCGACGTGCGGCGGCGGCAGGTGATGGTGGAGGGCGAGTTTCCGGTGCAGTTGCAAAGCGCGTTTCGCGGGATGGAGCGTGCGGGGAATCCGTGGGGGATCAACCACGAGCAGCGCATGGCGTGGGCCGAAGGGCTGCGCGTGCCGACGGTGGACGACGAGCCGGACGCGGAAATTCTGTACTGGGTGGGCTGTGCGCCAAGCTATGATCCGCAGTCACAGAAGACGGCGCGGGCGCTGGTGCAACTGATGGAGCGTGCGGGCGTGCGCTTTGCGGTGCTGGGCAAGAAGGAGCGCTGCACGGGCGACAGCGCGCGGCGCGCGGGCAACGAGTATCTCTACCAGCAACTGGCGAAGCAGAACATTGAGACGCTGAATGCGGTGCGGCCGAAGACGATTGTGACGACGTGTCCGCACTGCATGAACACGATTGCGAATGAGTATCGGCAACTGGGCGGCGAGTACACGGTGGTGCATCACACGGAGTTGCTGGAGCGGCTGGTGGCTGAGGGCAGGCTGGAAGCGGAGCAGGCTGCGGCGAGCGTGACGTATCACGACCCGTGCTACCTGGGGCGGCACAACGGTGTTTACGATGCGCCGCGCAATGTGCTGCGCGTGTTGAGCAATGATTTTGTGGAGTTGCCGCGGCGGTGCGAGAACTCATTCTGCTGCGGTGCGGGCGGGGCGCAGTTCTGGAAGGAAGAAGAGCCGGGACCGGAGAAGGTTCCAGCGAACCGCTTCCGCGAGGTGGAGCAGACGCTGGAAGGGCGGCAGGCGGAGAAGGTGCTGGCGGTGGGATGCCCGTTCTGCAAGACGATGCTGAGCGCGACGCCGGAAAAGGCTGAGACGTCGATTGAGATTCGCGACGTGGCGGAACTGCTGCTGGAGGGTGTGCTGAAGAAGGCGGGCGTGCCGCTGCATGAGGCTGCACCGGTGGCAGTTGTGGCGGACAAGTCGGAGCCAATGGTTGAGGCGCATGTGGTCACCGTGGCCGGGGTCGCTTTGCCTATGGGGGAAGTGTTAACGAAAACCGCTGAGACGCAGGCTGCACCGGAGAGGAAGAAGTGGACGCCGGTGGCGAAGGCTGCTGCGACGGAGAGTGTGGCTACTCAGGCTGCGGAAACTGCTGCGGCGGAAAGTATTCCGCCGCGTAAGAAGTGGACGCCGAAGCAGAGCGGGTGAAGTTTTATTTCGCTATCCGGCTGAGCGCGCCGAGTCATGCAATGTGAATGGAGCCCAGAGTTGTGACGTGCTTTCCCAGGTCTCAAAAGCGAGACCTGGGGCACCCATTTTTGTGCTTGGGACATGAAGGACAACCGCAGGTCCTTCGACTCCGTTTGGCTGATAGCGACTGAACTTTGCTCTCGAGAGCCTGTGGCGATCCATGATGCGCTCTCAGGCACGCGGCCTATGATTCAGCCAAGAACATTCCCTCAGGGGCTAAAGCCCCTGTCGATCTGATTGGCGTTATTGGCACGGCTAAAGCCGTGCCTTTTCAAAACCTTGATTTATTTAGAGATCCCTTCGAGTGAGATCCTGGCAATAGTGTCCTCTCGGGCTATACGCAGAATGGCTTCTTCTTGCGGAAAAAGCCACTCGGGGTTGTAGCTCTGAGATACGGCTATCTAGCTTTAGTGAAGCGTGACTGCTCCGGTTTTCACGTCGATGGACCAGGGCTGGGGCTGAGGGAGATGGAACTTCCCTTCCCCGATTTCAGCCGGCATCCAGAGATAGCGTGAGTCCCAGAGAGCCTTCGGTTTCCAGATGTCGCCCATGAAGACGATCGTGGTCTGCTTTGTGCCTTCCACCTTGAGCAGCATGGACGACTGCGCCTCGTAAGTGCGGGCCTCGGGAGCGGCGATGTCTTTGAACTCGCTCCACGGGCCGCTGAGTGAGGCGGCGGTGGCGTAGACGTTGGGGTTGGGGTCCCAGCCGGTCATGTGCGAACCGAGGACGTAATAGAGCCCCTTGCAATGAACGACGGCTCCGCCCTCAAGCGGTGCGCGAATGAAGCTGACTTCGTGCGCGACGTCGAGATAGTCAGCGGAGAGGCTGGCGATGAAGAAGCCCTTGGTGGGACGCGACTCGAAGATGAGGTAGGGCGTGCCGTCGTCGTCGATGAACTGACCGATGTCGCGGCTCTCTTGCCCGAGCGGGCGAAAGCTGTGGACGTAAGTGTACGGACCGTCGATGCGGTCACTGGTGGCGACGCCGACGCGCGCGAGTTTGTAAGGCGCGTCGTCGAGGTGGAAGTAGAGGATGAACTTGCCGGTCCTGGGATTGTGGAAGACTTTCGGGCGCTCGAGAACCCAGTTGGGGCCGAGGTGTTCCGGATCGGCGAGGGCGAGGACTTGGCCGCGGTAGGTCCAGTGCACCAGATCCTTCGAGGAGTAGCTGGCAACGTAGCGCTTGGTGGGGTCGTTGGTCTGCGAGCGGTCTTCACCGAACCAGTACCAGGCGCCCTGCCAGCGGAGGATACCGCCGCCGTGCGCCTGGATCTGCTGGCCGCGATTGTCGAGCCAGACGGCGCCGGGATGAACGGGGTCGGGGGCAGCTAGCGCGGGACGCGCGCACGCGAAGGCGAAGGACAGAACGAGGCAGGCTGCGGCAAACGTTTTCATCTGGACGGATTCACTCCCCTTTTGAACGCACGAAACTACGGGCCGGAAAGCACCGCCTGGTGCGGCGCGGTTGCTGGTTCCGGCGACGGCGCCAGTGTATCGCACCGGGGCTGCGTGCGCCTGTGAGGCTGCTATTGATCCAGATCAACAGGATGCGCTCAGTGAGCGAACAGCTCAAACTCAATGAGACGAAATTGCGCTGGAGCGGGCGGGCCTGTGAAGACGACGCGGACCTGCTGCGCTTCGATGGCAGGAAACACGATCCTGTTTTCTCCATTGCCGAGAGGGGCGGTGGAGGTGCGCACCTGGGCAGGAATCTGCCGCCAACCGGAGGCTGTGCGGTACTCGAGCTGGTAACTGCGCGGCGCGCTGAATTTGTCGCCGTCCGCGAAGAAGTAGAGCTGAGCGGAGGCGATCTTCCTGCTCTTTCGCAGGTCGACGGCGAGCCAGCTGCTGGTGGAGGTGATGGATGGGTCGGGCGACCAGCCGTTTGGGTTTTCAGGGAAGAACCACATGCGGCCGTCAATGGCCTCAGATGGGGTGCGCGCGGAGTCGCTGGAGGAAGCGGTTGCCAGCGGCCCCTCAGGAAGGCCGGGATTGGCGGCGAGATCCTCAGGCATGGTGGTAGGCGCTGGCGATGCGTTTGCATCGGTTGCGGGCAACGCGATCTGCGTGTGGCTGAGAGGCGCGGGGCCGTAGAGACGGGCTCCATCAACGAAGACGGAGAGGCCGCGGCCGATGCCGTAGCGAGTGCCGCTGTCATCATAGACCACGCCGAGATTGTGGCCGTGGTAGCGAACGCCTTCAACGGCGAAGTAATGGATCGGCACGGCTGAACTATCCGTTGTGGCGGGAAGAAGCGGATTCAGCTCGAGGATATTGTCGGCGCGTGGACGGATTCCGATGAGGCCGTTGAGGATCAGATCGACGTAGGTGGAGTGGCTGTAATGATGCGAGCGCGGAAGGCCAACGATGGGGCGGCCTGTGTCGGGGTTGTAGTCCTCCTGAATGTCAGGGTGACCGGGAGACAGATAGTGCTGCTGTGTGTATTGACGGAGCAGGCGCAGGTAGTCGGCGGGCGTGACGGTAGTCTGCGCGTAGTCATTGAGCAGATTGGCGAGCGCGGTGAGTGCCTGCGAAGTTTGGAAGGGCCACGACGGGCCGTTCCACTGGCACTCGGGCAGGCCTGTGGCGTGGTCGTAGCGGTACTGCGTCATATAGCGCGGATAACTGGGCTCGACTGTGCGCAGACCGTAAGGGCCGGCGAGTTGCGTGGGAGACAGCAGGTGGCTCCACGCGGCGGAGTAGTCGGTGACTGCGTCGCTGGGCGGCAGATCAAAGAACCATGGCAGATAGCCTGCCATCTCACGGCCGCGGATGAAGCTGCCCTCAGTAACCCACGGCGTGGAGCGCTGATAGCGATCGACGAAGTGCTCAAGGTCAGGATTCCAGAGCTGGCTAAGTACTGCGGTGCGGATTTTCTCTGCGCGCTGCTGATAGTCGTCAGCCACATCCGGCTGGCCTGCCATGCGTGCGAAGCGTGCGATGGCGAGTGCGTTGGCGAATTGGTAGCTGTTGATGGTGGGGCGGAAAGCGAAGCCACCACGGAAACCGTTGCGACTGTCGAGAGGACTGGGATGATCAACGAATCCGGCTCCGGAGGCATCGACCGAGGAGATGGTGTATTCGGTCGCGTCGGCGATGGGTTCGATCCAATAAAGATTTCGACTGCGATCGAAATGATCGTCCCAGGCGTTGTAGATGGCCTGCATGGCCTGGAGATTGCGCAGGCCCGGACGGGGGTCGCCTGTCACGCGCGTGCTGGCCTCTGTGGCGGCGGCGATGGACTCAGAGAAGTGGCGATCGTTGCCACCGCCTGCGTAGAGATGATCGATAAGGCTGTCAACGATGGCGGGATTGCGCAGCCAGCGGCCTTCAAGAATGTGGAACGAGGATGAGTCGTTGAGGTCGGTGTACGGCTCGCGAGCCCAGGGCACATCATCGAGGAACTCAAGAACGGTGACGCCGTGCGCACCGATCTGCCGCACGTGCGCGCGATAGAGCTTCCAGCGGTAGTAGTAGATCTGCTGAATTTGTGCGTCGTCGATTTCAAGGAACGGGATGTTACGCAGGAACCAGGGCGCATCTGCACCAAAGTTCTGAGCGGCCAGCGCCTCCCGGGGAAGCGTCGGCTCACTCACCTGCGCCAACGCTACAGTTGCAACGAAACAGAGGACCGCGATGAGAACCGTTCTTGGCAGGCTTGCAAACATCCACTACTCCGGTAAAGCGCCTTGAGCGTGGCGCGTGCGTAAAGGCCGGCTCCGGGTTACGACCAGAGCCGGCCGCTTGCGAGTGTCACTAAAGTGAGGTCAGAACTCTTTGTCCAGGCACTGCTTCCTCCCTTGTTGGCGGACAGGATTACTCGACGTATGGCCAGCCGTCTGAGGTGAAACCGAGACGGTTGATGCCGAGCGTGGGCGTGCCGCTGTGATTGCGGTCGTAGTAGTGGTAGACGAGGGTGGGCAAGGAGGCAGTGCCGTCTGCGCCAGTGTCAGTAAAGACGCTCTGGCCACCGGGGCCCACGATATTGTCATGCGTGCTGAGCAGGATGGTGCCTCCGTTGTCAGCGAGGTCGCGTCCGCCGCGATCGAGGAAAGGCCCGGTGGGGCTGATGGAGCGACCGACAACGATGCGGTACGTGCTGGTGGAACTGCAGCATGGGTTGATGGAGGCGAAGTAGTAGTAATACTGTGTGCCGTTGACCACGTAGGGATAAATGAATGCGCCTTCTTCACCCCAGTAGCGGAATGCGGTGCTGCGCATCTGCGTGTCCGTGGTGGAAGGCAGTCCGGTGGTGGGGTCGAGGGCGAGGATGTGCATGCCGTCAAACCATGACCCAAAGAGGAGCCACCAGTTGCCATCGGCATCGATGAACGGCTCGGGATCAATGGCGTTGTACGTGGTGGTGTTGACGAAGCCGAAGCCGGAGATGGGCGTAGAGGTGTTGCTCCACGAACGCACGACCCAGCCCTTGTCTGTCCACGGGCCAGAGGCACTTGTGCTGGTGGCGAGTCCGATGATCGCTTCGCCGCCCTGACAGCTGGATACGGTGCAGCCAGACGCGGGATCGGGCTCGACGGGGATGGCGTAGTACTGGTAGTAAGTGCCGTTGGCGTACATGACGTCAGGCGCCCAGACGTCCACGTTGGCTCCGTTGTTATCAGAGGGCGGCGTCTGGAGGCCGGTCCACGAAGAGAAGTCGGGGCCAATATCAGCGCAGTGCCCCGCCACGCTGAGCCACGCGCTGCCGGACTGCGTGCTGGCGCAGTTTCCGTACGGCGTGGAGGCTGTGGTCAGCGTGAAGGTGGAGAGGTCAGAAGAGTACGCGATGGTCTGGTGGGTTCCGTAGAGCCAGTAGAGATGCGTGGCCGGATCCTGAACGAGGTTCGGATCATGCACGTACATGCCCGTGCCCTGCACGGTGAGCGGCATGGGATAAGCCTTGCTGGTGCTTTGCACGAGCGTCCACTCCTGACAACTGCAACCGGAGCCGGTGGTGGCACGCGCGCCCTGATCGATGGTGGCGGAGGTGGTTGCGTTCGATCCCTCGACCTGAAGATAGAGCCCGCTGTAGTGATTCTTGATGAGGTAGTTGCCGTTGGTGAGCTTGTACAGCATCCAGTCCTCATCGTCGGTCCCGGTGTCACTGTACTGGCCTGCCTGAGCGCCGTTGCTCAGAGAGCCGGAAGAGGGCAGGCCTGCGCTGGACTCAGTGCTGGAGAGCCCGATGACCTGATGGGTGAGCATGTTCTCGATGTTGAAGCGACCGTCGGCGTAGACGTTCGGAACGAAGTGCCACATCGAGTCAGTGGAGGTGGTGCTGGACTCCTGCACAACGTCAGCACCTTGCGTCTGACTCTGGCCGCTGATGCTGAGCACCATGCCGCTGGCAGCATTCTTGAGCTGGTACTGGTAACTGAAGTAGGTTGGGCTATCGACGCCAACGAGCGTGCCCATGTCGGGTGTTGTCGTGGTCGTGCTTCCTCCGCCACTACTGCTACTGGAGCTTGCGGAACTGCCCCCGCTGCAACCCATGACTGCGATCGATATCAAAAGCACCGCCCACAGAGATTGACAGCGGTGCGACCTGGCCGCCTGCAGCGCATGACTCTTCATGAGAACTCTCCGATGGTTTCTGGAAACAAATACCAGGAGGTGTCGATTGGACACCCCCTGGAAGTAACACAATTCAGGAGTTTGTGAATAACTACCAGATGAACTTGGCGGAGAGCTGCACGTTCCGCGGAATGTTGGTCTGGCCATCGTAGTACTTGTTTTCCGTGCCGAAATGAGGATCGTAAATGTCCCACCAATAGTCCAGGCCCTGCCACTGCGGATGGTTTGCGACATTGTAGCCTTCGAAACGAAGCTGGAGCTTGGACTCTCTCCACACGGAGAAGGACTTGCTCATGCTCAAATCGAGATTCTGGCCACGCGGAAGACGAATGCCGGAGTCGCTCACGTTGGTTACAGGTGCATAACTTGGACGCGATACGAAGTCATAGTCGTGTCCGCCGCCGCTGTTGGTGGGGCAGCCCGTATAGTCCTGTCCCGGGACATCGCCGAGTTGGAAGTTGTTATTCGGATCATAGAAGCCCACGCAGGAAGACGAGCCGCGGATGACATCCTGCGTTTCATGCGCATTGTGCACGTTGTAATGCTGGACGTGCTTGACTTCAAGGCCGCTTCCGTAACGGCCACCGAAGGGCATACCTACGCCGGACGGCACGCCAGCCTCATAGGTGTAAATGGCGCCCATGACCCAGTTGCCTACCACGCCGTCCACCAGGCGGTTGGAGTTGCCAAGGAAGGTGCGTCCGCGGCCAACTGGAAGGTGCCAGTCTGCATTGGCCGTGATGCGCCAGCGGCGATCTGACTTATCAAGATAGTGCTGACGGATGCGATATACCGAGTCATTCCACCAGCCGCCGTCCATCTGCTTGGACCAGACGAAACTGCCGTGGAAGGTAAGAGCATCATGCCAGTGGTGCGAGACGACGGTCTGTAGCGAATCGTATTCTGTTTCGCCGTCGTTCTGCTCGGACTGGGTGATGTCACCGAACTCGGGATAAGGCCGGGTGAAGACGCTGGCGTTGAGTGTTCCGGCGTAATAGTAGTTATTCAGGTTGCCGGTGTTTGCAGGCGAGAAAGCATCCACATACTGGAAGGGATTGGTAACAGCCTTGCTCCCGGTGGTGTTGATGCAAGCGAGGTAAGTAGACGCGGTGGCGCCCATCTCCAGGTTGCAGCCTGCGGCATAACCAGCGCTGATGTGGTTGATGTTGTCGGACGAGTCCATGTGATAACCACGGCTGCCAACATAGCTGACGTCTACCGAGGTGTGCGAACCGATCAGACGCTCCACGCCGAACGAGTAATTGATGACGCCCGGGATTTTGAAGTCGGGATTGACGACGCTGAAGTAATTGCCGAGCGAAGTTTCAAGCCCGAGGCTGCTGCCCACCGGCTTGCTGATGGTTGGGAACGGGTTGCTGATGAGGTTGCCATTAACTGTGGTGCCGAGCGTGGTGCTGGAGTAGTAGGACGTTTGGGCAGAGAAGCCCTGGTCATCGCCCTGTCCGGTGAACTGGATGTAAGTGGAGCCGATGCCTCCACGGACCACAGTCTTGTTATCGACGGCATAATTGAATCCGACGCGCGGCTGGACAAGGAAGCGATTGGAGCGGTACAGTCCGCGCCGTTGGCCGTTGACGCCAGCGAAGGTCATGCCGCCCATCAGAGTGACGTCACTGGGCAGCAGGCCGGTGGCGACGACGGTGGAGTTAACGGGGTTCACGACGGATGAGTTGAAGTCGCCAACGATCTTGTTTGCTGACTCGCTGGGGGCACCCTGGATATCCCAGCGCAGGCCGAGATTCAAGGTCAGCTTGTGCGTCAGCTTCCAGTCGTCTTGCACGAAGGGTGCGACGTAAGGATACGTGAAGTACTGGCGCACGCCAGTGTAGATGTAGCCCGAGTCCATGATGCCAAGAGCGAAGGACGCGAGGCCACTGCCCTGACCAAGAATGCAACCGAAGCAGGAAGCGTACTGCTGCGTATACCAGTCGCCCGCCCAGAATGCGCCGGAGGCAGCGCCGCCGTAGTAGGAGCTGGAACGCTGGAGACGGTAATCGACGCCGAGCTTGATGGAGTGCGCACCGTGGATGTAAGTCCACATGGGCATGACGGCGATGGTGTTGCTGATGGTCAGCTTGTTGCCGCCGTTATCCGCATTGTTACCGAACTCAGTGACGCCACCGTAGCCGCCGATGGTGACCTCAGGAAACACCTGCTCAGTGACGGACGAGGCAAGAGAGCTGAGGCCGATGTTAGACAGATTGAACGGCGAGGGGCCCTGGTTCTGGTTATAGGCAAAGCGCTGGAAGGACAGGTGAAGGTCAAAGAGCGAGTTGGGCGTGAAGGTGCGCTGCCAGTCTGCGATGAAGAAGTGCGTCTGGAAGACAAGCGGCGAGACGGCGCGGCCAACTGCGCCGGGCAATGAATCAAATGTCTGCGCGTCAGCGTTGTTCTGCCAGTTCTTCGTCCAGTTAAAGCGCAAGTAGGCCTTGTCTTTGTCCGTGATGTTGCGATCAAGGCGGATGGTGGCACTGTCATAAGGCAGGCTTGCGGACTGCGTCCACGCATAGTTATCCGCGCCCCATGACTGGTTGGACGGAGTGGTGCGGTTCGGCTTGGGGAGATAACTCAGAATCGCGAGCGCAGTCTTATCCATACGGCTCGGATCGATGTAGTTATTTGGGAATGCCGTGCGCGGGTCGGTGAAGTCATAGGCCGAGGTGAGTGAGTACGGGTCATAGAGCGTGACGGGCAGATTGCCCATGGTGCCCGCGTTGTAATAAGCGCCGCTGAAGTCGCCAGTCTGCCAGGCGAGCTGAGTTGTGGAGCCGGGGCTGAACTCTGGCACGCTGGCGACGCCGCTCTGCGGGTCCTTCTCGTTGTAGCGCTCAAACTGCAGGGCGAAGAAGGTCTTGTCATGGCCGTTGTAGAAGTGCGGAATGACGAGGGGCCCGTCGAGTTCGAGACCGTACTGATTGCGGTTGTCGCTCGGCTTCACGAGGTGCTGCGAGTCGTTCAGTTCAGTGTTGGCGTCGAGCCAGTTGCGGCGGATGTTGTCATAGACCTGTCCGTGGAATTTGTTGCCGCCGTACTTGGTGACGATCTCAAAGATGCCGCCGCCGGTGTGGCCGTACTGCGCATCGTAGGGATTCTGAATGAACTTCATCTCCTGCACGCTGGCCGTGGGAGGCACGGTGCCGATGTCTCGCGAGCCAAATGTGATGGAGTTGTTGGGCGCGCCGTCCATCTGGAAGTCGTTGGAGTCAGCGATGCCGCCGTTCACCGAGAACTGATTGATGGACTGATGGTCAAAGGGGCGGACCCACGATGAACCAGCGACGTTTGTCCCCTGGAAGGTGACGGCCGGCGCGGAGTTGACGAGCATGAGCGGATTGCCCGAATTGAACGGCGACTGCTCCAGCTCGTCCTGCGTGTAAGCCACGCCGCGGCTGGGATGGGTGAGGTCGAGCTGCGCCTCGTCTGCGTGCACGGTGACACTTTCACTTGCAGAGCCGGGCTTGAGAACGAGCTTGACGGTGGCCACGGCGGCAACGTGAAGACGGACGCCCACCTTGATGGACGTGTCGAATCCGGGAGCCGTTGCAGAGACGTCATAGACGCCCGGCAGCAGGCTTGGGAAGGTGAAGTCGCCTGTGTCTGTGCTGATGGCCGTGGCGTCCTGCCCGGTGGATTCATTGTGTGCAACCACGCTGGCCTTGGGGATGACGGCTCCGGTCTGGTCAGAAATATTGCCTGTGATCCCTGTGGACGTCTGCCCGCTGGTGCTGATGCAAGCCACAGCCGCCACCAGGCAGAACAGAATAAAGATGTGTGGTTTCAAGCGGTTCATCTGGACTCTCCGAATTTGAGGGAATGGCGCCAAGCAGGCCGGTTCCCGGTGGTTTCTTTTCATCAGCCGTGTTGAGTAATGGATAGAACGCTATGTTCAGCAGTGGACTTGCTCTGCCAGTGGTCAGCCTGTCGCGAAAGCTTTGGCAGAGACAACGCCCCGGCCATTGATCCGCCCGCAAGTGAATTGCAATCAGGTGCAATGAGGCGCGCATCAAGCAGGTCTGATGGCAGGCACCGAGCTGGCATGATGAGGTCTAAGTGGCTCACAGGCAAACGTTTACTCCATTTCACACACGACTGCCTTTTGCTTGCGCTGGAGTCAGCTAAAACCTGCGCCACGCGCGAAGGTTCATGCCGATGCCAGGCAGTCTTTCAAAAGCGAGCCAATGTTAGTGATCCGAAACGGCGCTGTGAATCGTGCAGATGTATGATGGTGCTGCGTTGGAATCGGTCGTGAACTTGGCCAAGGGAAATTCTCCTTGCTGGATCGGCATAATCTGCAAATCTATCGTGCTCTGTCACTCGTTGCGTTCCTGCTGAAACGAGTCGGCAGGATTGCGCCGTTTGGAGCCGGAGCCGTGCTGCTGCTTATCTCCGGATGCCGCACAGCGCCGCCCACAGTGGCCGTGATTCCACGGAACTGCGGAACGGTTCTGTGGGAGGCGGAGCATACCGGCGTTGCGCGCGAAGCCGCGGGCCGTAACGTATACGTTTACTGGAATGGGCCGATGCGTGAAGATGACGTGTCTGCCCAGATTGACGTGATGACACACGCGCTGGCACGCGGGGCACGCGGGCTGATTGTGGCGCCCGTGGAGGCGCTGCCCTTGCGCGCTCCGGTCTACAGTGCGCTGCAACGGGGCATCCCTGTGGTGGTGGTTGGAACCGACGTGGGGCTGGCACCGAACAAGAGCCTGGCCTACGTGCTGAGCGATGAACAGTATGGTGGACAGTTGGCGGCGCGGAGGCTGGGCTACTCACTCCACGGCCACGGAACGGTGGCACTGCTGGGAATCAGCAATCAGCTCTCAAGCACGGCGGAGCGCGCGAGGAGCGTGGAGGACACGCTTCTGCGCGAATATCCGGACATCCACATTGTGTTTCGCAGCATGGCGCTGCCCACCACCTACCAGGAACAACAGGTGACCGAAAGGCTGCTGGCAAAGACAGCGCATCTGGATGCGATTGTGGGCCTGAACGAGACTTCAACGCGCGGCGCATTTTATGCCTTGACCGAGTTTGGCCGGACGCAGGATGTGAAGTTGATTGGATTCGATCAGGATCTTCTGGTTCCGCTTCACTCAGGCGGCATGGACGCGGTCATCTTCCAGAACACCTCCAAGATGGGACGCGCAGCAGTGAAGCTGATGGACGACGAGCTGCATGGGACGCCGGCACAGACGTACGTGCTGATACGCCCGGAACTGGTAACGCGCGGCAATATCGACTCGCCTGAGGTACGGGAGATGCTGGACCTGAGCTGGTTCAACAAATGAGAGGCGACTTGAAGCGCTCCACGACAACGCGGCGGATCACTGCAGCCTCATACGGAGTTTTGCTGGTGGGTGTGATTGCGCTGGCGGCGTATTCGGTGGTTTCGATCCGGCGTGCGCGAGAGCCGCGGTTTGACGGCTTCTCAAGCCAGATGAGCAACGGGCTCGACAAGAGCAAGTGGCAGACGCTGGGGGGAACCTGGCGCGCAGATAACGGCACGATTCAGAACATCTCCGATGATCGCGGTGCGCGGCTGATGAACGGATCATCGCACTGGCGCAATTACGTGGTGGATACGGATGTGCAACTGCTTGGTGAAGCTGGTGACGCGGGCATCCTGATCCGGTCTTCGCAGGAGGAGACCGGGGTCGATTCGTATCACGGATATTTTGCCGGGTTGCGCGACATTGATGAGACGTTGATTCTGGGACGCGCGGACTACGGCTGGCACGAGTTCCAGACAATACCCGTTCACTCTGGCGTGCATGCGGGTACGTGGTTCCATCTCAGGCTTCTGGCTTACGGATGTGACTTTGTGGCGACGGCAACCACGCCGACAGGAGAAGTAAGCAAGGCGATTCTTAGAGACCCCACTTGTCTTCCGAGTGGCCGATTCGGACTGCAGTCCTACTCGACGGGCGCGGTGTGGAAGAACCTGCAGGTACGCCCTGCGACGGAACAAGACCTGGAAGCCATGCTGGCTGTGCGCGCGTCCACTGCGCCGGAGTTCCGTCAGTTCGGCCAGGGCACCGCAGACCCGTGGTCTGAGCGGCGCTTTATTGAGCCGATGTTGCGCGAGCTACGCAACCATCGCACAGATCCGGATGCACGGCCCATCGCCGATCTGCGCCTGCTGCCATCCACACCGCTCTCGCACGTTACCGTAGACGGCGTGGTGACGCTGGTTTCACCAACTCTGTTTGTGCAGGATGCTTCGGGCGGAGTTGCCGTGGCAACAGCGCCCGGCAACACGGCAGTGCAGATTGGCGACGCAGTTGAAGTCAACGGCGATGCGGAGCAGCACGACTTCAGCTCGACGCTACGAAACGCCTCGGTCCGACTGCTGTGGTCACACGCGCCGGTGGCTCCTGTTTCCGTCACAGCCGCTCAAGCAGCGACCGGGGGATTCGATGCGCAGTACATCGAAACGGAAGGGCGGCTGGTGGAGCAGCAACACGGCGGCGGAGGCAGCGTGCAACTTCGACTGATGGAAGGAAGCCAGCCGTTCCTGGCAATTGCAGAGAGCGCCGGCCTTGCAGAGACACTTCGATCACTGGAGCCGGGGAGCCGCCTTCGCGTCCGCGGCATCTGCGTTACAGATCGGGCGTTTGCACATAACGAGATACCCTTTGCGGTGCTGATGCGCACGGTGGATGACGCAAAAGTGATTGAACCGCCGCCCTGGTGGGGCACTCGGCACGAAGTGGAGCTGTTCATTGCCCTGCTGGCGATTTTTCTTGCGGCACAGGTGGCATACACACTTGTAAAGCGCTCTCAGTGGAGGGCGATCAGCAGTGAACGCGAGCGTCTGGCGCTGGAGATGCACGACACGTTAGCGCAGAGCTATGCGGGGCTGGGTTTTCAGCTGGAGGCGCTGTGCCGCCAGGCTGATCCGGACAGCCGCATGCGCAGAAATCTTGAAGCAACGGTGGAACTGGTTCGATCTGGGCATCAGGAAGCACGGCGCAACATTGCTGCGTTGAGACCAACCAATCTGGAGAGGATGGGACTGGCGAAAGCACTGGAACTGGCTGCATACGCGATTGTGCGCGATGGAGCGATTGACGTTTCAATGAGCGTGAAGGGCGAGGCACAACGACTTCCGCAGAATATAGGGGATGTCTTTTATCGAATTGGGCAAGAAGCCATTGCCAACGCTGTACGACATGGCAAGCCCGGGCACATACGGATGAAGTTGATCTTTGGAAAGTCGTCCGTCATGCTGATGATACGTGACGATGGCGCTGGATTTTCGGTTCCGGACCATCCGGCGGGCTTTGGGATCCGAGGCATGATGCGGCGCGCGGAACGCGTTCATGCACAGTTGCATGTTCGCAGCTTACCGGGGGCCGGTACGACTGTGGTTGTACGCGCGGAGCTGCCGAAATCGCGGCTATCTACATGGTGGAAGAAAGTGTCTTTTCGAGATGGAGAAAAGCAGCGGAGTCATGAAGGATCACTCTGATCAGAACCCGATTCGCATCCTGATCGTGGATGATCATCCAATTGTGCGGGCAGGACTCGCGATGCTGCTTGCGAACGAACCTTCATTCACGCTGGCCGGCAGTGTTGCGAGCGGCGAAAGTGCGCTGGCGTTTCTTGGCCACTCGGCCGCCGATATCGTTCTGCTTGATCTCCGCATGCCTGGGACTTCAGGTCTGGAGATTCTGCCGTTGATTCGCAAGCTGGAATCCGCGCCGAAAGTGATCATTCTGTCCAGCTTCAATTTTGATGAGGACGTGTATCAGGCGGCGAAGAATGGCGCACAGGGTTACCTGGTGAAAGATGCCAGCCACGACGAGATTCTGGAAACAATCCGCTCAGTGGCTGCAGGACGACAGCACTTTCCTAAAGACCTTGCGGACCAGATTGCGGAGAGGGAAGGCCGGTCGGGACTGAGTCCGCGTGAACTTGAAGTGCTGGACATGGTGGCCAAGGGGCTGACGAACAAGGAAATTGCGCGTGCGTTCTTGATCAGCCAATTCACGGTGCGCACGCACGTCAAGCACATCTTTGAGAAGCTGGGCGCGACTGACAGGACTGAGGCTGTTCTGATTGCAGCGCAGCAGGGGATTCTCTCACTGCAATCCTGAGTAGCATGGGCCGCACCTGAGCGATCGTCTTCCCCTGTGAAGATTCACAAACGGTCACTGCATCGATTCTGGTTGGTGCGGCCTGCTCGCTACTTGAGGCACAAGCGCCAGAGCTTATTCCTTTGCGCTGGCGTCGATGCCTGTCAGATGTTTGAAGATTTCTATTTCACGAGGACGATATGGCGTGCCGTCGGTGTGGAACACGTCATGAAACCACACGGTGGGGCTCTCCAGGATGTAGGGGTGCTGCCATGAATCCCACGGAAGATAGGTTTGACTCTTTCCTTCGACGAGCCCCCAGTTGATTGCGGCGACACGATTCTTCTTTGCCAGAGGAAGGATGGTGTCAAAGGTGCTTCCTGCGCCGCGTGCCATGAATTCCGTGCACAGCAGTGGCCGGTTGAATTGCTTCAGCTCGCGAATGCGACGCTCAAAATCCTCAGGCCATCCATAGTTGTGAAACGAGATGACGTCAGACTGCTCGATCTGCATCCTTGCCATTGGTGACATCTTGTCGAGCGAGCTCCAGTCTCCCTCCCACACTCCACTGGTTAAGGGCTGGATGGGATGCGCCGCACGCGCCCACTCGAACACCTGCGGGAGGAGCGCGAGAATCAATGCGCTCTTATTTGCAGGCTCGCGCTTTCCATAAGACGAGCCGTTGCTGTTGTTGGGCTCATTCCAGACATCCCACGCAAGAACGCGATCATCATTTGCGAACGAACCCACCACACCCTGCACGTAAGCTTTGAGGCGTGGATACTGGTTGGGATCAGCGAGCGCGGAGCGTCCCGGCGACTGCACCCAGCCCGAGTTATGGACGCCGGGGATCGGCGGACGCTGTGGCCCCAGCTTCGGATCAGGATCCCAGCATGAATCAAAGAGCACGAAGACGGGCCGAATGTGATGCCGCGCAGCGATCGTGAGGAATTGATTGATGCGGCGCTTGAACCCATCCGCATCCTGCTGCCACAGCATGTCATGTAGAAAGACGCGCATTGAATTCATGCCGATCGCCTGGGCCCAGCCGAGTTCGCGATCAATCTCAGCCGCGTTGAAAGAATCAGCCTGCCACATCTCCAACTCATTAATTGAATCTGCCGGAAGGAAATTTGCCCCTACGATCCACGGCTGCGCGTCATACCACTGGTTGGCGCGCGCCTCGCTCCAGCGCAGTTCCTGAGCGTGCAGTGGGGCGGGTCTCGTGGCGACAAACGCACCCAGCAACATCAGTACTGCAACAACTCCTGCTTTTCTCAATGCGGTAATCTCCACGTTGGTTATCCTTTGCTAATTCGTCTCCCTGACGCCTCGGTCTGCGTCTAGTCGCGCCGCAGAGTAATTACTGAGACGCTGGAGTGTGGAAAGATGTGGGTCCATGCATTGGCGTGGACAGACTCAGTCTCTTCACTGTCATGCACGCGCATTGGACGCACTTCGTCGTTTGCATCTGCGATGGACGCAGCATGCACCACATGAATCTGCGCGGTGACGCCTGCGGCGAAGTCATGCAAACGGATATTTGCAGGGATGTCGGTCGTCAGGCTGCGGTTGACGCAAAACAGCGTGACCGTCTTTCCATCCTCGCTTCGTGCCGCCACTACATCGAGATAGGGCACTGAGTCGATTTGCGGCAGGCGGTTCACTCCGCGATCCACGGCGTAGACTCCCGACTTGGCAGTCACTGCCACGGTGTTCTTTACGTCGGCACCGGCGTAGAGTTTGAAGACGTAATACGCGGGTGTTGCGAAGACTTGACTGCGCTTCTTCCAGATGCCTGCAAACTCCATGATGCCGGTCATATCAGAGACGGGCACGACGGCCGAGTTCCGGAGAAACATATTCAGGAACCCACCTGTGATTACGGCACCGCCCATATTGGTGAAGACTGGCGCCCCGTTGCGGCCGCCGACGAAGAGCCACTCCGTGAAGGCAATGTGCGCACCGTCCTTATAGCCCTTGGTGGCGTCAATCTGTGCTTGCTCCTGCTTCAGGCGGCGCTCCACTTCAACGGAAAGGGCGAACGCGGCTTGCGCTGTAAACGCGGGCGATGCGTCAGGCAACTGCACTTCGTCGGTACCAACGACGAAGTGCGTTGAAAGATAGTTGAACGTGCCGGGAGGGTTCGAAAGCTGGATGGCGTTCCACGAGTCGAATCCGTCGGGATCGGCACCGGTGACAATCAGCTTTGCCGATGGGTCTGCCGCGTGCACGGCCTTGCTGAACTGCGCGGTCCGCTCCGCCAACTCGCCACGGGTCGGATAGCCAAGATTCCAGTTACCCCAGAGTTCATTTCCCAACTCCCACAGCAGGCCCGCATGCGGGTTCCAATGAGTGTTTACATATCTCACCCAGGCGGCAGCTTCTTCCGGCGTTCCGCTGCCCATATTCAGCGCGACCTGCGGCTGCGCGCCGATTTGCCGGCAGAACTCCAGAAACTCATCTGTGCCAAAGGTGTTGTACTCCGGAATGCCCCAGGAGTGATTCAACATGCTGACGCGCTTGTCGCGTGGTCCTACGCCGTCAGTCCAGTGATACGAGGAGGTGAAGTTGCCGCCGAAGCGCACCAGCGGCGTATGCATGGCTTTTGCCATTGCGATTGCGTCGGGGTCGAGCCCGTCTTTCGCGTCTGCGGGCATGAGCGAGACCTGGTCCAGTTCGACACGCTCATCACCGGAGACTTCAATAACGAAGTCCGCGGGATCCAGGCGGTGCAGTTTGCCTTCTGGCACATCGAGGGCAAACTCATATTTCCTCCATGCGCCATCATGCACATCGATGCGCTGTGATGCGAGCACATCGAGTTGGTTTCTCATACGCAAGGATACTGAGATTGCAGCCTCGCCGCTGAGATGCCTTGCATAGAAGCTACCAACATAACTGCGCGTGCGATGAATTGGGAGGTAGACCTTTTGCTTGATGCCTGTGGCTTCTCCGGGCACGCCAAGCACGCTCACGGATTGCCATGAATTCACCGCATTGCCGTAGTGAATCTCATAACGATTCCCTTGCGCGGCATTCAACGGCTCCCACGGCAACGGAAGATCAAGATCTCCGGCGCGTACGAGCGCAGGCTCCTCACGCAGCATCTCGCTCGCGCGCTGGGGGCTCCACAGCCCCGATTCGAAGCTGGGATTCTCTAACAGCTCTGCCCAGAGCCCGTTGTAAGTCGAGTTACCAATAGGCTCAAGGAATGTACCAAAGATGGTGCGCGGAATTGAGTGGCTATCTGCCTGCGCCGCGTATACATCGATGGTTGCGGTCTGCGGAATTGGCTCGACGACCTTGATTTGTGCCTGCGCTCCAGCAAGGCCTACACAGAGAATCCCCACCCCGATGCTCTTGATCACTACTTTCTTCCTCTCTTTTGCCAACAATTCCAAGTCCGTTACTGCAGCGTAGACACGCGCACATAATCAAAGCTTGCGGTGAATCCAGAACGGTTTCCTGCATAAAGGCAGATTTTGGCCTGGCTCCCCAAGGCGTGTACCCACGTTCCGCTGCGTGTCCAGGCCACTCCGTCTGCGCTGCTGTACGCCGTGTAATGTTCCTGCCCATCCACGTTGCGCTTCACGATGCGGAGCCAGGCGCTCACCTGCGTTGTAATCTGCGGCGGGCCGACGTTTGTCGCTCCCCAGGTTGGATACCCACTCTGTTGCGCGGTCTCGGCCTTGATGAATTCAATCTGACGCGTATCGTTGTTGCTGTACATGTCGGCGCGTACAAAGTTGTTGTCGTCCTTGTAGAGCAACACTCCTGCTTGCGCGAAGTCTGCGCCAGTCCCGCTCGTGGGTAGGTTGAGGTCTAGCTTTGTCTCAATCATGTAGTCGCCCTGCGGAGCGGTTTCTGCGAGCAATGGCACATTGGACATGCCGCCGATCGGGTCGTAGGCCACGGAGTTCACCTGATACGACGAACCGGTCAGCTGATAGGACGGCGTTTGATGCAGGAACGACCACTGTGCGCCCATTGCGGAGCTGTTGAATTCGTCTGAGAATGCCGAAAGCTGCGTGCGCGATGCGTCGGCTACAGCCGTCGTGACTGTGTAACTGGTTGTTCCACCTGGCTGCGCAACCGGCGCTGGTTGCGGCGCGTCTGCGTCTGACGGACCAAATCCGCCGCGGGTTACTGGCCATCCATTCACCCAGTCAAGCGCGTCGATAAAACCTGGCCGTGCCGTGTATCCCACGGAGCCGGTATAGTACGGGCTTGCCGCAAGAATGCCGTGATAGAGGATGTAGTCCTGGCCTGCTTCATCCGTGAAAACCACATTTCCGCCCGGCCCGACGATGCTGTTTCCGTTCATTTGCAGCACTGGCGTGCCACCGGGATTGGCTGCGGTCATCGCGATTCCAGCCTGATCTACATATGGCCCCATCGGCGTCGTCGCACGTCCCACGTAGACGCTGTATCCACTCAGTGGCCCGTTACAACAATTCGTGGACGAGGCGAAGAGATAGTAATAGCCGTCGCGTACCCACCAGTTGCCGCCTTCATAGCGGTTGTCCACGGCGACCTGCTGCTCGCTTGCCGCGTCTGAGGTAAGTCCATCTGACGACAGCTTGCGCACATACAGTCCGCCGACAAAACTGCCGAACAAAATGTAGCGCTGCCCCGATGCATCCTGAATCTCGTCTGGGTCAATCGTTGACCGGTAGGCTCCGCTGCAGCAGTTGGTTGCAAGCTGCGGCGCGACCACTGGAGAGCCCGCATCCACGAATGGCCCCGCTGGGCTGCTGCTTGTGCCTACTCCGATTGCTGATCCGTTGCCTGCGAGGCTCGTCGCCGAGGCTGCGTAGTACAGGTAATACTGCCCGTTGAAGTACTTGATTGCCGGCGCCCACAGCGACGCTCCGCTCACCTTTGCCCACGCGGGCAGCGCGGTGAAGGCATCACGGACGTAGGTCCAGTTCACCAGGTCCGTGGAACTGTAGATCGAAATGTAGTGCGGGTTCGGATCGCCTGAATAGAGTGCGTCGCTGGTGCAGTAGAGATACCACGTATCCGCACCTGCAGACTGGTCCTTGTAGATGGCTGGATCCGCACAGCTGACGCCGTGCAGCGATCCTGTGAGGTTAAGCGTCAGCGGATTTGAGTAAGTCTGCGCGGCCGATGCCGCGATCTCCACTTGAACGGCGCTGCCACTTGAACTGCCAAACGTGGTGTCACCAGAATATGAGGCAACCACGGAACTGGAACCCACCGGCAGCAATGTGGAGGTGAAGTTTGCAGTGCCCGTGGGGTCCAGAGCGGCTGTGCCCAGCGTGGTCGATCCGCTCGTAAACGTCACTGTGCCTGTGGGCACACTTGAACCGGCGCCGGCAGCGCTAACCACCGACGCGACAAACTCAACCGGCAAGCCCTGCGTTGATGCGGCTGTCGAGCTGGCTAACGAAAGCGTTGTGGAAAGAGCCGTCACCGTTACGGATACAGAAGCGGAAGTGGACGCGGCATAAGCAGTGGCTCCGCCGTAGGAAGCAATGAGACTGTGTGCTCCCGCTGCGAGCGAGGTTCCGGTCCACTGCGCCTTTCCTGTGGAATCCAGCGTCTTCACGCCGAGATTGTTCGCGCCATCGTAAAACGTGACGGAGCCCGCAGTGACAGCCGCGTTTGCGGAAGTCACGGACGCCGTCAAGGTCACTGCGCTTCCTGCGGTGGCGGTCGTGCTCGACGCGACAAGAGCAGTTGTGGTGGATGCAGGGTTCGACGGCGGATTGGTACTGGAGCCAGTACCGGAGCCGCCGCTGCAGGCGGAGAGCAGCATGAGAATTGGCAGAGGCAGTAAGAAGTACGCGAATCGAAGCATGTGAGAACTCGTGATTTTCAACTGCAGAGAGGGCGCTGCGTCCGCTGCGACGGTCTGTTGCGCTATTGTTTGTTTTCGGATTTGGCTGTTGGCAACTCTGAGGCTCCAAAGCCTGCAGAGATGGCCGCCAGCGCATGTGGATTCAGTTTGGAGTTCTGTTCCCGAAGCCGCGCATACTCCTGTGCGGCGCGATTTGCTTCTGCAGTTTTGCCAAGCTTGCGATATGCGCGTGCCAGTTGGAACTCTATGCGCTGAGCAAGCTCCGCCTCAGGATGCTGTCCGCGTGCGCGCTCCAACTGCTCGACTGCTTCGCTGGTTTTGCCTTCATCGAGGGCGCCGAGGCCGAGATAGAAGTCGATTGCTGGTGCGCCTTGATAGTTTGCCGCTACGCGGTGCAAGAGTTGCATGCCTTCTGCAGTGCGATTGGTCTCAATATCAATCTTGCCCAGGTTGAAGATGGCAACCGGGTTATTGGGGCTCAGCTCAAGCTCTTTGGCATAGGCCTGCTGAGCCAGCTCCATTGCACCGGACTTGCGGTACACGGCGGCGAGTTCCTCATACAGATCTGAGTTCTGTGGAGCCTGCTTGATAGCTTCCTTGAATTCAGCAATGGCCTCTGTGTACCGGCTCTGCTGGTCGAACATCTGGCCCTGCACCCTGTGAACATGCCAGGATTGCTGGTCGATAGCAGCCATGCGTGCATAGCTCGCGTAGGCAACATCTGTGTGTGCCTTGCCGCGATACTCGAGGACGTTCAGATCATTCGGCGCAAGCTCCGCCGCACGATCAAGCGGCGCAGTGGCTTTTTCCGGATGCCCGTCTTGCAGTTCCACAACGCCGAGCCACATCGCAGCCTGCGCATCCCGGGGATCCAGTGTCATGGCACGCTGCAGTGCCGTAACCGCGTCTGTCACACGATGCATCTGCGCATAGGCGATACCAAGGAACAGGCTTGAGGCTTCCATATCAGGCCGCAACTGAACTGCACGCTGCAGCGCGTCTGACGCTGGCTCAGGTTTCCCCATACGCAGTTCTGCGATTCCCAACGCCATCTGCGCATCGGGGTTGTCTGGGTTTGCAGAAGCCGCGCGGCGGAACCATTTTTCTGCTTCGTCAAATCGTCCAACTCGCATCGCTTCACCACCATTGCGGAGTGCTTCGTCAACGGAGGAAGCAGGGGCAAGAGAGGCTGTTTGCGCGGCACCGTACTGAAGCGCGAGGCCTGCGATAAGCGGAATGATGCGGGCGAGTTTAGTCATGCTGAAGTTTGTGCTCCTTGAGCTGTCACTCACAGTCTGGCTGTGAATGATATCGCAGGAGATTGGCGGCTGGTCTGAGGCTCTATACGCGTTCAGTCAGCCGGGGTGATGGCGCGGGGATGGAGAACTCCATCCCCGCGCGGTTTGTGCTCAACAACACGTTACAGCTAGAACGTAAATCGAGCGGTGAGCTGCATGTTTCTTGGGCCGTTAACTGTCCCGCCCGGCAAGCCGAACGAACCGTAGTCGTTGGGCTGGAGGTCGGGAATGTTGAACGTGTGCTGGTTGAAGGTGTTCAGGAATTCCGCTTTGATGCTGAGCGCGTACTGGTCATACAACGGGAACTTCTTGATGATGCTCAGGTCGTTGTTGAAGTACGCCGGCGTACGGATTTCGCTCGTTGTGCGTGGAATGCCTGTGCCGAATGTGTACGGCTGGTTGAGTCCGGCGCTGTTGCAATTCGACAAGGTTGCCGACGTGCAATCACGCGCGTAGTTATGGTTCGTGTTGTAGAAAGCGACGGGCGCTCCGGACACGGTGCTATCGGAACGGGTCACATCGTTGTACTCGAGGTTGAACATCGTGTTTGTGTTCGGATCGACCGATCCGCCCGTGGGCACGATGACAAACGGATTGATATGGCTTGCGCCCTTTCTGTAAGCAGCGCTCTTCAGCGGAGTGCTCTCAGACATTCTGCTGAAGCGGATGCAGTTCTGGAATCCGGGAATGCCCCACTCGCAACCGAATGAAAGCGGCTGTCCCGACTGTATGCGCTGCACTGTGCCGAGTTCCCATCCGCCCAGGATCTGCGCAGCAATGCCGTGGTTGAGCCACTTCTTATCCTTGCCAAACGGCAGCTCATACAGAGCGCTCACCACAAAGGTGTGCCGGATATCCATGGCCGAAATGGCCTTCTCTTTGTGCAGATTGTTGACTTCCATGTCCTGCGACACGCCTACACCAGAGTTGGGCAGCGCGCTGTCCGCATCAGTGAAGGTCTTGCCCCATGTGTAGGACGTCTGCAGGTTCAGGCCATCCTTGAACCGCCGCTGCACGCTTGCGACGAGAGCATTGAAGCTCGACATGCCCACGTTCTCAAGGCAGCAGCCCTGGTCAATGTAGTCATACTGCGGGAACGGCCGCAGTGCGCGTTGCAGAGTATTGTTGTTGGCACCCCACAAGCTGTTGAATCCCGCGAAGGGCTCCGCACCCGTGATCGGCAGATAAAGTGCATTGCCCGCTGAGAAGTACTTCTCAGGCATGTTGTTGGGGTTCAGCAGGTTTGAGGACAGGTTCGTCCCGTGGTTGCCGACATAGCCGATCGTCATCAGCAGATCCTCAGCAAGCTGCTGCTGAATCTGAAGATTCCAGTTGTACATCGTGGCCGGACGCGCCGCGTCCTTGGTGATGTACGAGCCAGACACCGGCTGCGCGTTGAAGATGCCGGGGTCTTCGTTCGGCGGAGGCGTGAAGGCCGGCATTCCGCCGTCAATCTGGAACGACGGATCGAAGCCATTGCTCGGAGCCGAAGGATTGACCGTATAGCCGGTGGCCATCGCGCCACCAAAGTCGTCATACACCAGCGGACCGTAGATGATGCCCGCGCCGCCGCGGATGACTGTCTTCTGTTTCAGGAAATCGGGACTCCACGCAAAGCCGACACGCGGGCCGAAATCCTTGCGCCAGGTATCAGCCCAGCGTGTGTTGCACCCGTTGCACTTGTCGCCAAACACCAGCGCGCCTGGAATGTTGAATTCCGGATCGTTGGCTGTCGTGCTGAAGTTGCTGGTCAGGTCGTGAGCTTCCCGGCGCGGCATATCCACGTCGTAGCGCAGGCCGATATTCAAGGTCAGCGTCGGCGTGATCTTGAAGTCGTCCTGAGCAAAGAAGGCGTAGTACCAGGAGGTCCAGCGCGATCCCTTCACGACCACGTTGGTGCCGCCGTTATCGGCTTGTCCAAGGAACAGGCTGGCAAAGCCCAACCCGCCGCCGATGCCCCTTGCACCGGCCGTCTGCGCAGAGCTGAAGTTGACCCACTCATTGCGGCCGTTGATCGGCGAGTATTGCGTCCAGCGTACGTCTCCACCGATCTTCACGTTGTGATGACCGTGGGTCCACACGATTGCGTCATTCAGGCGAAGGCCGTTGTCGACGTTATCGCCATTGTTGCCGCGGCCAAGACCAATCTGCGCATCCCCGGTTCCGATGAGCGGGAAATTCTTGCCTCCCGCATTGTTGAGACCAACGGCTGCATTCCAGTCTTTGCCCGTATTCACAGCTTGCGAATAGTTCTTGCTGTTCGACCTGTTTGAACCCACGACAAAGTAGTTCAGCAGGTTCGGGGTGAGCGAGTAATCCATGCCCACACGGAAGAAGTGGGTCGTGAAATCCTGCCACCAGCCTTGCGTTGCGACCGGTGCAGGAAGGTCAGGAACACCACCGGTGTAGAGGTCGTTCTCACGCGCACTGTACGAGCCCCACACCTTCATCTTTTCGCCGAAGTTGTGGTCAATGCGAACCGTGTACGTGGTGTTGGTGATTGGCGCGGTGGATTGCTGCGTGTAGTTGCTGGTGACATCAGAGGTGGTCGGCTGAGGATAGTACGAGATCAGCGCCTTTGCCACGGAGCTCTGACGGCCTGCGGGAATCACGTTGCCCGCGAAGGCCGTACGACACTCCACCGGGTAGGTTCCGCCCTTGCCGTCCGGAACCTGAACGATCCTGGTGGTTGTCGGGTCAAAGATCTGACCGTCATAGATCGGCGTGCCGTCGCAGGGGTTGATGCCCGCCTGATTGGCCGTGAGACGATCTGAAAAATCGCCGCCACGCTCAGCAACCGTGGGCACATTCCGGGTTGTGGTGCCACCCGTGTTGTACTTCAACTGCTCCCACGAGAAGAAGAAGAAGCTCTTGTCAGTGCCGTTGTACAGATGCGGAATCCGCACCGGTCCACCGAGCGTGCCGCCGAAATCGTTCTTGTGATCCGCCGGAGTGTCATAGGTGGCGCGACAGGCCGGAGTATCGTTGGTTCCCTGGCAGTGGTAGGCACGCCAGCCCTTGTTGAAGAACGAATTCGCGTTCAGAGACTTGTCACGATAGAGATCGTAAGCGGTGCCGTGATATTGATTGGTGCCGCTCTTGGTTACGAAGTTTTCCACGCCGCCGGTGGTACGGCCGAATTCCGCGGCAGGCATGGAGGTGGTAACTTTGAACTCCGCCAGAGCCTCAACGGAAGGCGCTTCTTCGTCGTACGACGAGCCGTTTTCACTGCGCTGCTGGCTGGCGCCGTCAATCAGAACTTCATTGCCATAGTTCTGTCCGCCTGCCACCTTCGACAGGAAGATGCCATTGTTGCTGTTGGCTGCGCCGGGGCCTGTGGTGGCGGGCTGCAGAAAGATGAACGCCTCGTTGGCGCGCATGGCGCCCACGCCGCCGAGTGCAAGCGGAAGGTCCACAATCTGCTTCTCTGTGACGATGCCACCGATGTCCGATGTCTCCGTTTCCAGCGTGGGCCCGTTTGTGGTTACCGTCACTTGTTCCGATACTTGTCCGGGCTGCAAGGTGACGTCCAGAGATGCGACGGTCCCGATTTGCACCAGGACGCCTTGCGTTACGGATGTCTTGAACTGCGGCGCAGTCACCGTGACCACGTAGCTGCCCAGAGCAACGTCTTCAAAGCGGAAGACGCCCACGGAAGTGCTTGTCGCGTTGTAACTGGTATTCGTGGCAGAGTTGACAATGCGCACTTTTGCGCCAGCAATGACTGCGCCCGTCGGGTCGAAAATGACTCCCGCGAGCGAACCATGCACGGACTGTGCTTGCAGGCCGGCTGCCAGCAGCAACAGCAGCAGCACGGCAGCAGAGCATCTCCAAAGCCTGAATCCTCTCATTGACTTTATTGCCTCCAGATTGGCCTTTTGCTTAGCTGATCTCCGGTTCGAAGAGAACGCCTGGCTTTTTTGTGAACCTTCGGAACTGCGCACAGAACGCAGTCCGCGAACCCGGAGGAAAGCGTATTCATCCACGCGGGTTTCGTCTTGAGCACATGAGCCTATTGACAAGCGTGTGCAAGGAGTTTAGATATTAGGGCTTCTCAAAATGCAGTTCCGCCGCGCGCTGGAACAGCATTCCAAATACATTCATGCACACGCGACGCAGTACTTCCCTGCCTGTTGCAGCAATGCATTGCGCGATGGTCTGTTCGGATGTGGGTGAATCGCTCCTGAGTCGATCCGCGTTGCGCGCTTACATATCCTCTGGCTGCACGATTCCACGCGCGAGGCAGAAGCTCACCGCCTCTGTACGATCGGCCACGTCGAGCTTGGCGAGCAGACTGCTCACCTGATTTTTTACGGTGCTGGGAGACAGGTTATAGACGGAGGCGATCTCTCGGTTCGTCAGGCCGCGCGCGAGCAGACGAAGCACTTCCGTTTCGCGCGCCGTGAGTGGTTGACGGAGACCACGATCTACAAACTGGCGCTCAATATGCGGCGCAAGCCAACGTCTGCCCGCATGCACGGTGCGCACTGCCTGGATCAGCGTCTCACGCCCGGCATCCTTCAGAATGTAACCAAGTGCACCAGCCTGCAGAACCTGGAAAACCTCCTCCTCGGTTTGATAGCTGGTTACGATGAGGATATGTGCGGCGGGCTCTTCTCCCCTGATCGCGCGTACCACTTCGATACCGTTTCTTTGCGGCATTCGGAGATCGAGGAGAAGCACATCAGGCTTCAGCGCACGGTACAACTCAATCGCTTGCGATCCATCCGAGGCCTCGCCGACGACTTCAAAGCCGTCTTCAGAGCCGAGTAGATTTCGAATTCCGATCCTGTATACGAGATGATCGTCTGCGACGAGAATGCGAATGGAGTGACTGCGGATGGGCCCGCCACTATGCCGCTGCTGCGGCGCTGCTTCATTTCTGTACTTCATCATGCAACCGCCCTTACCCGCACCAGTGTACCGTTCGACGACGATTGCAGTTCAAGACGCGCGTTGATTGCTGCGCATCGCTCACGCATTCCAACGAGACCGAAGTGCCCTTCCTCAGGACCCGGTACTTCGTTCTGGTTGAAGCCTGCGCCATCGTCACTCACCTCGACGAGCACTTCACCTTTCCGGTAATCAACGCGCACGACGATTCTGGTGGCATGTGCGTGATGGACGGCGTTCGTCAATGCCTCCTGGACAATGCGGAAGAGATTGTTCACCACTGTATAAGAAAACGTGACCGGCGTGCCGAGCACCTGCTGTTCGATTTTCGCATCAGAGGCTCCTCGTATCCGCTGGATGCAGCGGGCGATCAGCACGTCCAGCTTCACGTCTCGCGAGAGCGCACGCAGAATATCAATCGACAGGTGAGACTCGTCTCGGCTGTGCCGCACCAACTGTAACGCCTCGCGTAGCAGCGATTCGGCACGTTCAGGATGCTTGCCGATCATCTGCTGCGCGGCTTCCAACTGCAGTGTGATGCCCGCGTATCCCTGCGCGAGCGTGTCGTGAATGTCGCGCGCAATGCTGGCCCTCTCATCTGCCACTGCGCGATAGCGAGCATGCTGAATACGGTAGTAGCTATTGATCCCGATCAGAATGAGGATGGTGGCGACACCGGCCAGCATCATGATGTGGACGCGTGTCCACCAGGAAGGAGGCTCGACCAGCTCAATATCATCCAGGCTGCGCAACTGCAGAGTGAACGCATCGCCGCGCTCTGCATCCGCAGTGCGGTTCACCATCAGGATCCCTGTCAGCCGGAGCGTGGCCCCGGGCTGCATCGACTTGGCTGGCAATTCAGCGTCGGCGTTGTCACTGGGCAGAACTGCCGAAAAAATCTGATGGCCGCCACGGAGATTCAACCGCACGCCGGTCAAGCCCGCCGGCGTGAAGCTGACCAACTCAGCCGCGGTTTGCACCAGGAAGAGATCATTCTCTCCATCCGCAGCCTGGTCTGGCGTGATGGAAAGCGGAAGCGGCATGGAGCCGCCCCAGAGGCGCCGCATGGTTCCCTGCTGAATCAGTGGTACGGGCGATGTGATGACGCTGCCCGTTACTTCCACTTCGTCACCCAGGGCGATACGCTGCGGCTGCTGTAATTGCACCTCTACAGCGCCGGTGCGATCTTCAATGACGATGGGGCGACGACTCGAAGTCACAATGCCGCGCACTACGACCGGGACGGCACCGGACGTGTAACTTGCCGCCTGGATGGCTGACTCGATCGATTGCAGCCGGAGCTGCCGGTCCTCCTCTGCGCGCGCCTGCCCGGACAGCATGACCACGAGCAGAAGGAGAGTGCCACCGCACAAGACGGCAGCGGACACTCCGCGGTGACAGGACAACTTGACGGCTCCACACATTGAATTTGGAATCCTTGAAGCAAAGCTACTATACTTCACTCGCCCAAGATGAAACATGCGCTCAGGCACAAGTGGAGATGGATCGCCGCATCGGCCTTGATTGCGGTGCTGGCAGGCGGCCTCTGCTTTGCACGCTTCTATCCGATTCGAAAGCTCTTCCGCGGCAGCTATGAAAGCTTGCGCGGATGGCATCCGATCAGCGGGCACTGGGAGGCGCATAGCGGCGTCTTCACCAACTCCAACTACGGACGCGGCGACATGCTGGTGGCGTCGCACTCACAGGGCACTGACTATCGCATCTCTGCTGACGTGCGCTTCGACCTGCTTTTCCCTGAAACGCACTTCGGCGACGCTGGCCTTGTGATTCGCACTACGGATCCGGAGCAGGGTGTTGACTCGTATCAGGGGTACTACGCGGGCTTGCGCCCGGACGGCCAGGAACTGATTCTTGGGCGCGCTTCGTTCGACTGGCACCTGCTCAAGTCAGTGCATCTCCTGACACCGGTTTCGACGGGCGTCTGGTATCACATGCAGATGTCAGCCCGTGGCTGCACCATCTCTGTCAACGTAACCCCGGCTTCCGGAGGCCCCTCCACCGTGCTTGAGTACAACGATACGAACTGTCTCACGGAAGGTGTTGCAGGCCTGCGCTCTTTTTATGCGGAAGCCTCCTGGAAGAATGTCGAGATCACTTCGTATTGAATTTCGGTTCCGCGCTTAATTAAGGCCCTGCAACAGCGAACTCACAATCGGATTCGAATCCATGCTCTTCGCATCGACAATGGACACGGGCAGCTGCGCGGAGTAGGCACTGGCATCGCCTTTTGTCAGTGCAGCGCGCATGGCCTGCATAGCGCGCGTTCCCAGTTCGCGCGGCTCGTTCACAATCAGCGCGTCAATATGACCGTCCTTGAGACCATGCAACTCGAAGGACTCATCTGAGACTCCGATCAACAGTGGTCGGTTACGTCCGCGGCGATCGAATGCCACATTGGCGGCGTGGGTTGAGAACTCATCGGTGGTGAAGATGCCCTTGATGTTAGGGTGCTCGGCGACAAGGTCAAGTACCGACTGGCGGCTGCGTGCCCAATCGGAGAGTCCGTACTTGACGCCCACGAGCTTGATGCCCGGCGAGCGTGCAATCTCCTCTGCGAAGGCCTTCTCAATAAGCGAGTTGCTCTCAACCGTGGGACTCACGCCCACGACGCCTACCTCGCCTTTACCGCCGAGCAGCGTGACGAAGCGCCGCGCTGCGAGCCGGCCTGCCTCTTCTTCATCCCAGCCCAGAAACGCCGCGAAATCTTTGGCCGAAAGAGAGATTGGACTCCCGACCACGACCACTGGAATCTTGTTGCGAACGGCTTTCTGGAGCACGGAGGCCAGCACGAGCTGATGTGCGGGAGCGACGATGATTCCCTGCACGTGCCGGTCAATTGCGTTGTCCACCATCTGAGCCTGCTCGGTGTAGTTCGTCACAGACTGGGGCGCCGCCACCTCTGTGTGGATTCCAGCAGCATTCGCGCTGGTCCGGGCTGCGCGCACAAATGCCTCCCAATACTCCATGCCTCCTGTTGGAGTGATCACCATGACGGCCGGTGGCTTGTGGTGGCCGCAGGAAACACAGCAGAGCAGCGCTACCGGAACAACCAGCACACAAACCAGCACTCTCCAGAACCTCATTTGTCTCCCGGCCATTCCCTTCTCTCTTTTCTGCGTGGCTATTGAATCACGGTCAGGAAATTCCCGCGCCGCTCCTTGATTTCCTGCTGATTGAGAGTGTTGGCACGGTCAGACTCGCGCTTCGACTCCTCCGTCCGCCCCTGACGTGCAAACACAATCGCCAGGTAATGATGCGCCGTGGCGTAGTCGGGCGCGTACTGCACGGCACTTTCCAGATATTTTTCAGCTGCGGCGTAGTCCTTTGCGCGCAATGCAAGTATGCCTTCTCCGGTCAGTGCTCCGCCGTGATGCGGCGCCAGTGCCAGCACTTTCTCGTAGTAGGCACGGGCTTCATCGGCAGCGTTTGCCTCTCGCGCGATCTCACCCAGTTCGTAGTACGAAGTTGTCTGCCGAGGCTGCAGTTCGACCGAACGAAGGAGTTCGACCTTGGCTTCATCACTGCGCGACACTCTGTGCAGAAGAAGGCCAAGACCGTAATGCGCCGTCGCATCGGTGGGCTTCTGCCGCAGGTAGGATCGCAGGTTTGCCTCGGCTTCCTGCATCTTCTGCTCGTCCATCTGAACGTGCGCGAGAGCATACAGAATGCGCGGATCTTGCGGCGCGAGCTGATGCGCCTGCGTTAGCGCGGCGTCAGCGTCAGCGAAGATACGCATTCGCTCGGCCTGCATGCCGAAGGCGAACAGAAGCTCAGGCGAGTTTGGCACCAGTTTGCGGGCGCGCATCAGATACAGAAGCGCATCGCCGTCGAGGCCGATCTTTTGCTCGGTGAGCGCAGCAGCGATGGCAGCGTTCACTTCGCCTGCCTGTGCTTCCTTCGACTCCGGATCCGCGCCGAGAACCGCCTCAAACGAGCGCAGAGCGTCTGGGTTCATGCCCTGGCTCAACTGCACACGGCCCAGCGCAAGAAGCACCGTGCGATTGGTGGAATCATGCTGGAGATATTGCGTCAGGAGTGCGTTCGCCTGCTCGAGATGATGCTCTGAGACAAGCGCGTCAGCCTGCTGCACGGCGTCTGCCGGAGTTTGGCTCTGCATCAGGGCGGCAGCAACGACGCCAGACAAAAATAGAGAGAGTGCGGTCATGACTTCAGCCAGCAACGAAAGACTTCGGCGCTTCCCCTTGAAACACCGTCAATTAAACTTCTTTCGCGCGCATCGAGCAAGTGCATGCAGCCGAACTGGCGCGGACGGGCACGGAGAGCCGAAGCCCTCCGTGCCCGCATTCTGCGCAGTTATTGCGCCTCTATGACGCAGCGGAAACCGATGGTGGCTGAGCGATCGATGCTGGGCGCCATCAGCAGATACTTGCCATGCTGCGAGAGCTTGTACGCCTGCGGGAAATACCAGCGGGAGCCCTGCGGCTGGTAGTGGCTGCCGCCGCGCAGGATGCCGGCGCGGGTGTGTTCATCGGCGTACTCATCGGTCCACTGCCAGACGTTGCCCACGAGATCGAGCACGCCGAAGGGGCTGGCGCCTTTGGGGTGTGCGTCAACGTCTGCGGGTGGCGCAGCGTCGCGCCCCTTGTCGGGCTTGGGCACAGCGATGGACGGCGGCTCAGTGAGTGCAAGCGGATCAGCGGAGGAAGGAGTTCCGAAGTTCCACTCATTGCCCCAGGGGTAGGTACGGCCGTCAGTTCCCTGCGCGGCATACTGCCACTCCCATTCGTGAGGCAGGCGCTTGCCGGCCCATGCTGCATAGGCGCGCGCATCCTCAAGCGAGACCCAGGTGACGGGCTTCTGATCCCAGCCCGCAGGGTAGTTGCCGTCCTTCCAGTCGTGAAGGAAGTTATGGCCGTCGGCAGGCCGATAGTGTGTTGCGTCCATGAAACGCTTGAACTGCGCATTGGTCACGGGTGTCTTGTCGATCCAGAAAGCATCGATGTGAACCGTGTGCTCGTGATAGCGGCGCGGTGACGGCTCCCACGGATACTGCACATCAACGCCCTCGTCATTGGTGCCTTCAATCTCCACTCCGTTCACGCGGAAGATGAAGTCGGCTGCGGGGATCTTCACCATGCCTTCCGGATCCTGCTTCGGCGGTCGAGTGGGTGCGATGGCGACAAGCTGCTGCGGGAGCGTCTGCCACTCGTGCGAATAGCTGGAGAGGGGCTTGGCGCTCAGGGCCTTCATGGTGTCAAGCACCTCCTGCGGCGCGGGCAGACTCGCGTCCTGCTGGAGCACTGCGCCGTAGCCTCGCTGCTCAAGCTCAAAGCTGAGCACAGCGAAGTCTCCCTCGCGCGCTGGGGCAAGTTCAGTGCCGTGCCAGAGATCGAAGTAGCGCACGTTGGGTTGGTAAGGAATGCGCATCTGGCGGCCGCTGACGGGATAGCCGTTGCGATTGACGATGGTCCACAGCGTTTGCTTTTCCGCGGGCCAGCGGCTGGAGAAGACGCCGTATTGCTGCATGTACGCGTGCGGCTGCCAGCCGGAACTGACGAGCAGCGGCGCGAAGGCGCGCTCAACGGTGGCGATGCGGCGCAGTGATTCCGCATCGCGCGGCGTCATCTGGTTCCAGATGCCCCAGATGTTTTCCCAGCTCTCAAAGCCGATGCCGTTGAAGAAGGCGAACTGAAGATCGTCGAGATGGTCGTGGGCCCAGCGGTCAGAGATGTGCACCTGATGGCGCGGCTCAAGCCACTTGTAGCGGCTCACGGTGGGGACGAAGCCATAGTCCCAGTAGCCCCAGGTCATGGTGTTGTAGTTGACGGCCTCGTCCGAAGCGGGACCGAGCTCGGGCTCGAGCACGAGCTTGCGGCCAGCCTTGATTCCCTCTTCAAGAAAGATGCGAGGCATGCCGTCGAGCGTATCGCCGTTGATGCCGTCCGCACCAATGGCAGCGAGATTGCGTGCGATGGCCTGCGCGTCAGAGACACCTTCCGCGTGTGTGCCCTGATCCCAAAGCATGATGGGGAACAGCACGCGGACTCCGCGTTTGTGGAAGGCATCGACCATCTGGCGGAGACCGTCGATGCCGCCTGGCATATCGCGGAAGAGGTCGTACGCGTTGCGACTATCGATGCCGATGTTGGGATACGTGGGCCAGATGAGGACGCTGTCGATGCCGCCGTAGCGCTGCTTGAGGTCGTCTAGATAACGATTGACGGTGTAACGCCGCGCCGCCGGGTCATAGAAATAGCGGTCGTGAATCATCATCTGCGGCTGCACGAAGCTGGACTGGGTCCAGCGGAGATCGGGATCGGAGTAGAGCGAGGGATCAAAGCCGGAACGGATGCGGCGCTCGTCCCGCCAGTGCGTGATGTCACGCATCCAGGCTGCCGTTTCAGCGGGCGTGCACGCGGCGGGCGGCTTATTTGCGTTCCACTCGGTGATTCCGGCGCAGGGAGGGCCGGGAATCTGCTCCCACTTGGGCGGGTTGAGCACATCCTGCGCGGCAGCGGGAAGAACAGCAAGCAGGGATGTGAGCCATACGACAGGCAGGAGACAGGCAAGGCGCATCGCGCAACTCCTTGGGATCAAAACCGGAATTGATGGCAACTGAGGAATATAAAAGCTTTCAATTTGTATGTACAGCGTATCGGGCACCGGGTTCAAGGCCGCGGAGTGCCTGCGATGGCGCGCGCGGCCAGCCGCGGCGAGGAACCTGACGCACCGCTATCGCGGAGACGACGAGGAGCGTGCAGAGGGAAAGCCGTGTGGGCCGATTGCCGGTAAGATCCGCGTCGCGGCCCAGTGGGCTCCGGCAGGCGCATAGGGCGTTAGGATTCAGGCCGAAGGACGATTGAAAACGTAATGCTGGAGGTGGCTGGAGTCGATCTTTCATACCATTAAAAACAACAACATGCCCATTTATACTCTTCAAAAACAGCGAAGTGCCTAGAATCCCAACTCGGCAGTAACAGTGCGATTACTGACCGTGCGTACCGCCACTCCAGCAGATTTCAGGTGTCGACAGGACCGATCGTGAGGGCAGACAACGGCCAAATCATTACTTTGGATTCACGACAGCAAAGCGCGGCCAAATCTGAATGCCGAGATAATGAGCCATTTCAGGACGCAGTTGCAGCTCAGCCCAAGCTCTCTCCACGGATTGCGCTCGTGGGCGATGCCCACGAGCGCAGAGGCAGGACGAAAAAGCGATGAACAAGAAACGCTCGATGGGGATTGCCGTTTCCCTTCACGCGATCGGAATCGCCCTTGCTTGCGAAAGTCGTAACCGGAGTGAGACTCTTGTGGGTCTGTTCGGTCAATATGCGGCACTGCCAATCGAACTCTGGCAGGAAGCGAGCCGGCAAGGGAGAACGCTGATCCGCGGCAAGAGCCTGACGAAGTACGGCAATCGAGATATGCGACATACGGCAATTTAGAGGCGCACCGAGATGGTGTAAGCGGGTGAGCACTTCAGTTCTAAAAGTACATAGCCGCACGAGGTAGCGTCGGAGCTTATGAGCATCCCCCCACCACAGTGGGTCGCACCTTTCTCGGACATCGAAGACACCTACAACTTGCAGGCAGGAACCCGTCGCACCCACTTTCTTCCCACTTCGGCGGCTACTGACTAACTCATAAGATCATGTGCAGAAAACAGGGTCAGTAGGTCAACCACGCTCGCAGCGCACTTCATGAATGAATAGACTAACGACGGACGACACCAGCTATAGTGAAATCCGGATAAGTGCCCCGAAAGGCGTGTTCTCTGCGCGGCCTCTCCCTCCAGATGGAGCAGCCATGCATGCCGGGGGAGATCACTGTTGTCCGGATTCCGCTCTAATTCGTCTCAACCGTAATCGCACCAATGAGCTCGTCTTCTCCCGAGCTCTGCGTACTGGCATTCACCGTTCCATAGGGAGGCGCCCATACAACCCCTATGCCATGCTCCTGCACACCCATCCCGCTCCAGATACTGTCAGCGTTCGTAATCAGAAATGTCTTGTAGCGGGGCACAGATGCAACCTTGTGGAGATCCGCCAGATTGCGTGCAAAAATCCCCTTGAACTGCGTGCCATCCCCACCGCAATTCGGTTCGCAGGGATCATGCAGAATGCCGTGCGCATCCGTCAGTACCGGGCTGGAGAGTGCGGCTGCCGCAATTGCGTTCGCCGCTGAGAGAAGAGCCGCATCCTGCTCTTGCCCATACAGCTCCGATAGCCCGCCGAGGATGACACCTTGGTTATAGCTCCACGTAATGCCGTGGTTATTTTTGCAGTGCGCATCGAGTCCGTCGTTTACCAGGTGATCTGAATTAATCATTCCCGATTGCGAAAACCACTGCCACTCGCGCAGAGCCCAATCACGGTAATATGCTCGCTGTTCCTTGCTCTGTGCGCGTGCCATCAAGTGCGCCGCGACGGACAGGAACAGCTCATTCGCGATGGCATTCTTGTAGTCCCGATCCTTGCTCCACCAGATCCCCCCCGCGCAGGTATCGTCCCACCCCTTCGACATGTCTTCAAAAATCGCGTCCGCCATCTTCAAATAGCGCTCGTCCATTGTCAGGTCGTAAACGTCGATCCACGCCAGAGCCCACCAACCCTCGTCATCATAAAAATTGTTGAGAAAGCCAGAGCTCGTGTGCTGCGCTGCGGAAAACGTGTTTGAAAAGACGCTCATGTATTGGTGATCGCCCGTCGCACGCGAGTAGTCCGCAAGCGTGGTGATTGCATTCGCGGAGTTCCACCATCCCGTTGTCTTATAAAGCCCACTCTCCGGGTCATACCACGCCTGCAGCTTCTGCATGCCAAGCACTGCTCGTTGCTGGTACGATGCAGCCCCGGCTCCGGCGCCCTTTACCTGCGCGCACGCCGTGGTCAGCAAACTACAGAACGACGCGCAGACATATACCAATAGCCATCTTCTTGCAAACCTCATGCAATCCTCTCCCGTCTTGTCCCTGGTCCACTATTCTTTGTCCGACATGGACGGCGGAGCAGCGTTTGGACTGCTTCCCCAAGTCTTATTCGGCGTCGGCCCCATCGTGAGCACAAGCTCTCCACCCGCAGCAATGTCCGAGTGATCGAACCATGGCTTGTTCCAGGGCCTTCCGTTCAGCGTGGCCGACTGAATGTAGACATTCGTCGCGGAATTGTGAAGCGCAGTAATGGTAAAGTTCTTCCCATTGCCCATGTGAATCGTCATCTGATCGAAGAGCGGGCTGCCCAGAATGTAGGCGGAGCTTGAAGGATCAACCGTATAAAAGCCCAGTGCGCTCATCACGTACCACGATGAAGTCGATCCCTGGTCGTCCATTCCTGGAAATGCATACCCCGTACGGTCGCTTCCGTACATTTCCCGCAGAATTCTTCGCGTCAGGCTCTGCGTCTTCCACGGCTCACCACCCCAGTCGTAGTAGTAGGCCGCCTGCTGATCAGGCTGATTCCCGTGAACGTATTGCCCGATTACACCTGTGCAATCACGGCAGATTCCCTTCGCGGTATATGGCGTTGAGAAGAACTCATCCAGCTTTGCATCAAACTTCTCTCGCCCTCCAAGAAGGTTGATAAGTCCCTTCACGTCGTGTGGAACCAGCCACAGCGTTGACCATCCGGAGGCTTCCTTCATCATGAAGTTGTAGTAGGGCTCACGCGGATCAAAGGGAGAAATCCACTTTCCATCGTCTGTCTTACCGCGAATAAACCCGGTCGTCGAATCAAACACGTTCTGATAATTTTGTGCGCGCTTTAAGAACATTTCATAGTCATCGACCTTACCCAGCCGCTTCGCATACTGCGCCATTGCGTAGTCGTCCCAACTGTACTCGAGAGTCGTGGCAGCTCCTGCCTTGCCATCTGCATAGGGAGGACTCGGATTGCGATCTGGAATGAAGTCGGAAATCCACCCGCGCTGCATGTACTCCGCCAGGTATCCGCGCGGCCCCTTCGGATCCACGGCATTCTTGCGCAGATACTCATAAGCTGCACTCCAGTCAAAATCGAGCCCGCGCTTCCAATCCCCCAGGTACATGAAGATCGCATTGTCACCATGGAATGACGTGGCCATGTAGCCCGACTCGATCGCACGATCGAGTTGTGAGCGCAACATATCCACCTTCTCCTGCGGCTCCAGAAGCGTGAGCAACACGATCTGGTTGCGACCCGTATCCCAGAAAGGAATCGTGTCGTAGCGGTCATATTCCGCGGCGTGAACCTTGCCGTCCAGCCCCGTAAACTCTTCTCCCTTTTTCGCGATCAAATGCGGGCTCGCAAGCGAGTGATAAAGGCACGAATAAAACAGCATCCGTTCCTTTTCCGTTCCGCCTTTTACTTCTATCTTGTCTAGCTTCTCTGCCCACGCAGCTTCTGCCGCACGTCTTACTGCCTCAAAATTCCATCCCGCATCTTCTTTCTGCAGCCGCGCTTCCGCGGCATCATAACTGACACCTGATGCAACCTTCACCAGCACTTGCTCACCCGCCGCAGTTGCATACCGTACATACGCCCCTGCAAAATGCCCGCTGATACTGCGCGCATCTGGTTCAACATCGCTGAAGCCGATGAGTGGTTCGCCATTGCGCGATGGGCTCTGCTTGAACGTGCCAAAGCTTGCGAACGGTTTTGAGAACATGGCAACAATGAACGTCCTGCCATCGTCCGATTTGCCACGCACCGTGCGGTCGTTCACGATCTCCACAGCGCCTTTAGAAAAGCCCAGGTCCAGGAGAACGTTCGCCTTCTGCGTATGCGGAAAGGTGAAACGGAAGATGCCAGTCCACGTGGTCGCAGTCATTTCCACGCGTGTCTGGTAGTCATCAAGATAGACACTGTAATAGCCCGGTGACGCCTTCTCCTGCCCTTTGTCGTAAACAGAACCGCTGCGCTCCGGGGGTGTCGTCCAGTCGCCGACCACAGGCATGATCGTGGTATCGGCTGCTCCGGTGGAGAACCCATAGAGCGTGCGATTCGGATAAAAGTAGGATGCTCTTACTCCGGCGGGGTAGCTCAAATCGAGATTCGCATTCACCGGTGCAAGCTCCGTGGAGCTATGCGGCAAACGCGCTCCCGGTGACGTAAATCCAGAATAGAGTTGCTCGCCCGGCGGTGGCGCATTCCCAATCAGCTTGGGATCATCCAGTGCCGCCGTACCCACGAGCGTATGTGCATACTCAAGCGGTGACTTGTTCCTGCCTTGTGTTCCCTGCGCAGCGCCGAGCGAGACCGAAACAATAAGAAGTGACCACGCAAGCGGCCGTGTCCAACTATGTACAACCGTCATCAATCCTCCTCTAAAGAAAGAAGGCAGGCAGCCACACAGTGCTACCTGCCTGGAGTCCATGGGATCGCGCTGTCTAGGCAGCGGGAACAAGTGAGATGCCGAGAACCACAACGTCGCGGTTCGCAGGCAGACTGATCGCTTTTACTGTCTTTGCAGCGTCCAGTTGAAATGAGTATGCGTGGGTGTAGAACGGATTTGCATCCTTGCTTCCGTCGCCTGTTGTCCGATACTCCATCTCGGCCGCCGGCGATTCTCCTGTTGTCTCTGCGGGTGACGACCAATCACTGAGTGTCTGAATAAATGAAGACGAGGTTCCATCCGTATAACTGACGGTAAACGTCTGCATCCTCTGTGATCCGTTCAGTCCCACGGCCAACAAATGCAGACTGCGGAAATTACCCGCAGGTAGCAATGCAGTCTTGCTCGTTACTCCGTTCGGGCCAGTCGTCGGTCCAAGCTTGAACACAACTCCTGCGCCGATCTGCTCCGTACCTGCCTGTTCTGCTGAGATCGCGGCGCCATCTCCATCGATACTGTTCTCAACCGTGAACTTCATGCCGTCCCTGTAGATAGCCGGCACGTTGTACGCGGAAGAAAGATTCACCGGAACTGCTTCCTTAAGCACCGCGGCGACCTCCAGATTCACAGTCACACTGCGTGAGACCGTCCCTTCGCTCGTCTCAATCGTCACTTGGCTCTTGCCCGGTGCGGCATTCTTCTCAGCTTTGAACGTAATCGTCGCTGACCCCGATGAGGTCGTCGGTGTAAAAACTGCTGTAACACCTGCAGGCATCCCCACCGCACGCAGATGAATCGCCTCACCTGCACCGCCGCGTGGAATCACAACCACGTTCGTGATTGCAGTTCTCCCTTGATATACCTGCACATTCTTGGAAACAGTCGAGATTGAGAAGTCACCCGGCCCTGCACTCTTCGCGGGCAACTCGTCATACAGCGGCCGTGAAGGCGTGACCGTCGGATTTTCAGTTGCGACTGAAATTGCCAGAATCCGCACCTTGTCGTTGTTGGGCAGCTTCAGCATTGTGGTGCCCGGCTGCATGTCGATTGCATAAGCAAAGAGATACGCATACGCATACACAACATTCTGCCCGACCGCGTCATGATGATGACTGCTGTACCACGCCACATCGGCGCGCTTGATAAAGCCCGGCTTAAGTCCGATCATCTGCCCGTAGTGATCGTGTGCTACATCCTTCGAACTCCACACGCGGTCATCCCACTGGCCAATGAATCCACCCCAGTCTTGGATGTTGAGCTCCGTCTTGTTCCCATCAACTTCAAAAGAGGCTTTCTGATCGCCGTCTGTGGAAGCGGCCAGCAGATAGACGCGATTGAATCGTCCCGATGGCAGCTTGATCTTTTGTCCCTGCGCCACGATCGCGTTCGGCACGCCGGCCTTCGCTTGTGGCAGTTGGAAATCAACGCCGTTAAAGTCGATGTGCGCGGGCAGCATTTCCGCTGGCAAAGCACTTCCCTTGCCGTCAAAACCCTTGGTCGCGTGCTCGCCATCATTGCTCGCCACGGCCTCGGTATATGTGAGCGCCACCGGTGTGGATTGCACCGCTTGCACGCTTGTGTTCGCCGATGCCAGGCGCACGGCAAACGTCCGCGGCTGATAGGCGCCAAACGACGTCGTCAGTACACCGTCCACCACCTCCGCTGCTCCAACCGGTTGCTCCTGCCCATTCACCTCTCTCGCCGTCGTGATCGGCGCAGCAAAGGAAACTCGAACGTCATTCTGCGGTTTGCCATCCAGGTCCACCAAACGCACAATGACTTCATCGCCTTGCTCTGCCTTCTTCAGTGCCAGCACGCGGATGCGTGGATTGCTGACCTTCAATAGCGAGATGCTCGCGCCAAGCGAACCCGGATGCTTCGTGGTTTGAAATGGAATCAGCGGGGCATTCAGGCGCTGGCCCTGCCAGTCGGTCTGCGCATCACGCCAGCCTCCTGCGTGGCCGGCGATGCCATAGATAAATTCGTGATGTCCGATATCCTGCGTCGCCTCGTCCGGATACCCTCCAGCAACGCCCGGTGTGCGCAGCAGCGTGAGTCGAAGCGTTCCATCATTGGGTTTGTCCGATCCATTCTTGCAGTCCGTAAGAATCGTGACACCGAACTTGCCACTCGGGTCGGATTGGTCTATCCACTGGTGCGAAGGTACTTCAAACTTCTTCGGGTCCGCTGCAGATCGCTCAATCGTGCCAATGTCCCAGTTGTATGTGGCTAGATGATTCTGCGCAGTCAGAGGGAACGTCGCCTTCAGATTCACTTCATGCGAATTCCAATCGATTGCATTGGCAAACTCAACCCGCCTGCCAGCATCACCTGCCGACAGTCGAATCGTTTGAGCAAACCGCGACCCTGCCGTCTCCCGTATCACTTCAATCGCAACACGAACTGGCCCATTCTCTACAATGCGCATCTGCACAGGCCCGTGCACATATTCAAGCGGCGCAGCCTGCTCCTGATCCCAGTCCATGTTCCACGCGGGCCACTGCTGCGGGTTGTCATATGAAAGAGCCAACCGTGCCGGCGAAGAAAGCAGTTCGTGCTTTGTCAGCTTGTCATAGATGCTGGCTACATCCCCATCCGCATTGAGTTGTACGCGGTAGAAGTCGTTCTCCAGCTCATTGTTTGTTACACGTAGCGTCGAGGTGCTCTGAATTGGGCCTGGCTGTACGTCATAAACGGTGAAACTTACAGACGGCACGTCTGCCACAAACAGCACCTTGCCGTTCTCAATCTGTGCCGGTACTTCTTTGCCGTCCGGTGCAGTTACGTGGGCTTCCTTTGGCATTCCATCCGGAAAGTGGACCTCTGCCTCAACGAGGTCCTGTCGTGCAATATTCAACGGATTGAAGACCACCACCGGCACGCCGCGCGTCTGCGTATTCAGGGCGCTTGCCACTGCTTCTGTGCTGCTCTTTAACACGCCAGCAAATTGGTTCAGTGCAATTACGCCATCGTTCCACGCAAATTCATACGAGCGCGGCGTAGCTGTACCGGCTGCAACATCATGGAAGTGTGCGCCCATCGCCAGCGTCCATGCATCATTCAGCCGCTGCAGTGGATACTTTCGTCCTCCAAGCCATTCCGCCGCAATCGAGGACTTCTCTGCCGCATCCGCCAGCAGTTCTTCGTGCCGAATCCAACGCTTCAGATACGCTTGCGACGTGAGCGAGCCAGCCGAGTGATTCGTCAGCTCCATCTCCCCTGTATAGCGCGGCAGCTTCGCGGCTTGCTCCGGGGTGATATCCAGAAACATCTGCTCTGCCGTTGCAGAAACTACATGCACCGGTCCATCGCCCACCTGTACAGATGGCTCTGCTTCGTGTTGGCCTCTACGAAAGCGAAATCCCTCGCCCGGCAAATCCACGCTGCCCTTCGTCACAATCGCTTCCAGACGCTTCACCGAGTCTTCGCGCGGTGCACCGCCAATGTCGCCCGTGCCGTAGTAGTGATAGTCCGTAAAGAGCCCTGTCACTTTTCCGTTCAGTTCCGTGCGCGCCGCCCAATCCCCCTGGTGCCGGTTGAATGCACGCTCTGATTCCCCGTGAAGAAGAGCCTGTTCTTCATTGCGCAGCGCAAAGAGTTCATGCAGGTCCTTTGAGTTGTCCTGCGCTTGATCGTGCTGCAACTCCTGCTGCAGATCCGCAATCCTCTTCCGCACATCCGCAAGAGCAGAGTTCTCCGGTTCATTTGGCAATGGCTTGCTAAGGTCAGTTGTAATGCTGCCGCCATACGAGCCAGGATTCAATCCAGCCAGCACCGTCTCTCCGTCCGGCCCGACCCACACACCCACATTGAAGGGCGTCCCCTCCGGTGTCTTTTCCAGTGATTCCCTTCCTCCGCCATCTGCGGAAGAACCCCACGTCAACTTTTGCGTTGAAAATCCTTTGATCCCGGAATGAGCAAGGATAGTAGGCAATGACGACGGAAACCCGAAACAGTCCGGCAACATGTACTCTGCACTGGCTTTACCGAACTCCCTGCGAAACCACTCGTTACCGTATAAGACTTGTCTGATAATTGCTTCCGCGTTCGGCGCATTCACATCGCCTTCTTCCACAGACGATCCAGCCGGGAACCAGCGCCCCGCCGCCACGTACTTCTTGACCTGCGCATAGTCGGCAGGAAAATACTCTTTCATAAACCGATAGCGGTTCGATCCGCTGAAATTGAAAATATAGTGTGGATACTTATCAAATAGTTTGAAGTTATCTTCCATCGTCTTACGGATGTACTCGTCGATCACCTGCGGATATTCCCACCGCCACTCCGTATCCAGATGAGCGTAGCCAACCACATACAGTGTCGGCTGCTTGCTTAGGTCTGTGCGCTCTGCCGTCTGAGCCTGAATCACGCCAGGCAACATCGGCAACAAGAGCGATGCCAAAGCAAAGCTGCTGCTAAAGTTACGCATTTGAATCCTCCATACAGCTATCAACTAGATGATTTGGAACAAGGAGCGCCGGTGTCCGTAATCCGGCAGAGCGGGACCATCAGACAGGCTGAGCCAAGAAAGCGGTGAATGACAAGCTCACCGAGTAAAAAGCAACCCCATCCATGCGGATCGGGGTTGCTTCTTGTTTTGGAGGAGCAGGTGGTTTCTGCTCCTCCAATTGGGTTGAGCATCTAGAACTGCAACTTCAGTGTGAATTGCATCATGCGCGGGAAGTTCTGTTGCGAAGAACCCACCGTGCCGTAGCCAGACCATGCGCCAGGCTGATTGGGATCGGCGACGCTGTTGATACGGCTGATGCCGTTCATCGGATTGCTGCCCGTATCAGGACCGCCGAAGATCGCAGTGTTGGTCGCGTTGAAAGATTCCGCCTTGAAGAGCAGGTTGAGCTGATCCTTCAGGGCGAACTTCTTTTCCATGCTCAAATCCGTATTTTGAGCCCACGGTTGACGAACCTTTGTGTTGGTTGAATCGAAGGTATACAGGAAGTACTCGGGAGCATTGCTCCAGCAGCTGGCCTGCGAGTTGTTCACATAAGTTGACCAGCTCTTGTGAGCCGGCTTGGGGTTGTACGTGCCGCAACTGAAAGGCTGGTTGGTGGGGAACCCGGTTGTGAGGCCGGCACGGTTCTGGAAAACCCAGCCCAACTGCCAGTTGTTGACCACTTCACCTACGAAGCCGTGTGCGTCGCTGAGGATCGTGCCGCCCTTACCAACGGGAAGGCCGTAAAGTCCGCTGAATGAAAACTGCCAGGTGGGAGCATTGCCGCCGCCATCCAAGTGCTTGAAAGGCTTGGCGTCAACCTTCCACATACCGTCGCCGGCGCCGTTGTTCAGGTAGCCCTGTGCCACCATCTGCTTGGCCCAGGTGAAGGACGTCAGGAAGCTCAATCCGCGGCTCAGGCTGCCGCCGTTGGACATGCGCTTCTCGGCCTTGGCGACCATCGAGTTGTATTCGTTATAGCCATCGGCATGCGTCCAAATGAAGATTTGGCCGTCGAACTCCGGGTAAGGAATCATCAGGTGCTTGGCTGCAATCGTCGGATTGGCGCCCATATCCACCGTACTGGGCAGAATGCCGTAGAACGGGTTGGCAACCTGCTGATCGAGGTAGTTGGGCCCCTGCTGAAGTGTCTTGGTCACATCTGCGTCACTCAGACCGTCGTACTGACGCGACGTGCGCAGATTGGTGGTGTAGACACCCACGTATCCCAATTCGGCGATGATACCGGTGGGAAGCTGGGCCTGGAAATTAAGGGAATACTGCTGCGTATGCACCAGCTTGCGGTCGCGTTGATCTATCCAGACGCCGTTACCCACCAATGCCTGGTCACCTTGCGAGGTGCCCAGAACCGGGGTCAAGCCGTTCGGGTAGGGAGTCCCGCTATTGAAGGCCTGTGAAGGCTGCCAGATTTCGGTGTTGATCTGGGCGTTGTAATTGGTGGTCATATCCCACGCGGAAGCGCCACCCAACTCAATGCCCTCGCCGGACTGCAAGCCGTAGCCGCCGCGCAGCACGATCTTGGGTGTAAGCGCATAGGTGAAGCCGAACTTGGGCTGCAGAGCGCCCCAGGTGTTGGCGTATGGAGTCAGCTTGTTGCTGGAGTACTGCGCCACGCCCTTGATGGACGTAACCGTGGAGGCGCCGTTAGGCAATGTCCCCGGCATGACCACGCTGTTGGAAAGCGAGTTTTCGCACGTCAGGCAAATGCCTGCCATCAAATAGTTGTGACGGTCGATGGGCGAGGTTTCCGTATCCCAACGCAGGCCGAGATTAAATGCAAGACGATGGGTAATCTTCCAATCGTCTTGGAAGAAACCGGCGTAATATTTGTACGCCTTGTAGGTGTTGTATCTGATTTCTACGCTGCCACCATCCGGGTAGCCCAACAACAGGTCAGCGATGTCGTTACCAGTGCTGTTGCCGTGATTGGGATTCTCCCAAGTGTATCCGGTTCCGAAGTTGAAGTTTCCGCTCGCGTTGCCTACGCCTGAGTTGGCGACGTGGAAAAGCATATATTCCACGCCATAGTGCAGGTTGTGGCGCCCTATCACATGGGTCAGCGATGGTGCCAGGTCGTAGGTTTCAAACATCGACGGATCGCCCTGGTTGCCGATCAGCTGGTTGTAATTGTCGAGCTTGATCTGAGGAGCGAAATTGCGCGTGGTGGTACCGGTGGCAGGCATGCTCAAGCCGAGATCGGCGGGCGTAAGTTTCGCCAGGCCGGCCGAGAGCGCACCATTCGGACCGAGGTCCCAGGAGCGATTGAAGCCCAGGCGAAGATCGCCGAAGAGCTTGGAGTTGAAGGTGTGGGTCAAGTCGACAACAGGGGCGACATCTGAACGGTAGCTATTGATGTTGCCGTTTGCGGCCGCTCCGGGAAAGCCGCTCCCGTTGCGGTATTCATGACCGGACCACCATGCGAAAGTGAACTTGATTTTGGTGTCCTGGGTGAAATTGTAGTCGACACTGGCGATGGGCTGGTTGTAGTGGTGCGTGCTGTCGCCAGAATACGCGTAGTTGTTCTGATAGGTAGCGCCAGGTACGTTGGGCTTGGGAAAGAGAGCCAGAATCTTGCTGGCAATCGGGCTGATTTCGTTTGCCGGAATGACGTTGTTGGCGTAAGGCTGGCGCTCCCACTTGTTACAGTTGGCGGGCGTGCCGTCGATACAACTGAGAGGCTGGTTCGGGCTATAGATACCGATCGTGCGGGTAGGGTCGGCAGTATAGCCAGCTCCGATCTCGTTCCTGAAGGTCAGGATGCCCGTCAGGTCGACGCCGCCATTGGTGGCAGACCCCGGCTGCATATCGGCCGTAGGGACGCTGGTCACCACGCCAGCGGGTTGCACCTGGCGATAGCCCTCATAGCTGAAGAAGAAGAACAACTTGTCGTGGTGGGGAAGTACCGGACCGCCAAACGTGACATCAAACTGGTGTTCGTTATGGAAAAGCCGGCCTTGATGAATCTGGTTGCGATCAAAGGTATTCGCATCGAAGATGGAGTTGCGCCAGTTGTCCGATGCCGTACCGTGGTAGGTACGCCCACCGCTCTTCAATACGGTGTTCACGGTACCGCCAGCGTAACGGCCATACTGTGCATCGTAATTGTTCATCATTACTTTGAACTCTTCGATGGAGTCGATGGACGGTGCGATGTTCCAAGTACCGTTGCCGCCGCCGTTGGGCGTCGAAACCGGAGCGCCGTTCAGTGAGAAGTTGTTCATGTTGCCGTTAACGCCATTCAAGGAGTACGCGTTATTCTCATCCCACTCGCGCGTGCCGGAAAATCCATTGGCACCGAACTGGGTTTGCGTGAACTGCGCACCGGCCGTCAGGCCGATCAGGTTATAAACCAGGCGTCCAGAGTTGGGCAGGCCCTGAGTCTTTTCAGGATCCATCACCGTACCGCCCGAAGCACTTTCCGTGTCGAGCTGTATGGCTCCGCCCGCTTCCACGACTACCGACTCGGCCTGCGATCCAACTTGCAGAACGAAGTCCGCCTTTACGCGCGAGCTGATGTCAACCGGAATATTGGCCCGTACCTCTTTCTTGAACCCTGCCTGTTCGGCGGACAGGGTGTAGGTAGCCGGGGAGACAAAAGGAATGATATAGTCACCGACTTGGTTGGTGGTTACGCTAAAGTTCTGCTGAGGACCTACCGCAGTGATGGTCGCTCCCGCGATAGCGGCGCCGGTCGAATCGGTAACGTGGCCAACCACCGTGCCGCGATACTCCTGCGCCTGCAAAAGCAGACTGGTTGAGAGGGCCAGCGCAGCCAGGAGCACAACCCTGCTCCATGCTGCAGCCCACCGGAATGAGCCTTTGTGGATATACCTCAATTGAAGCCTCCAAATTCACTTGATACACTTGGCATCGCCGCGGCCTGCGAGTACAGTACGCAGTTCTGCGGGTTAGGCGAACAGGCGCAGCGGCAGCAAGAATGGCAATGAGCAATCAAATGTTAATGCTGTCATTTTCTGACACATAACCACCCGACACCCTTTGCTATGGCCATTCACCGTCGCTCATGAAGAGAGGCCCCACGACAACGTTTAGCCCAATAGATCGACATCCACTTTGGGTAAACCGTGTCAGCTTATCCCTAAAGATCCAGTCCATGTAGCCTCCCAAAGATTTCCAGATGTTTCGCTCACTGTTATGGCGCAACCAGCACGAGTACGCGGCGCGCTATTTCAATGGAATGGTTTCCATTCCTTAATGGTAACGATTCCATGAGCAGCAGAATTGTGCTCTATCGGTTCCGTTGTTGTCAATATTTCTATGTTTAACGACTCATCGCGACCGAACCTGTGTGATCGCTGCCAAGCGTTATCACACGAGTCTTCCGGCTGACGCGTGTCCGGGTCAGGCTTGCCATATCAGGAGGCACACCCGCTCCTGGCCACCCGCGCGCCACGTTGACACGACTCGCGAAACGCCTGGCATCTATAAGCACCACGGAACTCGCGCTAAATGGCGCAAATTTGTACCGGCATGGCTGTAGCCAGCCTTTGCAGACGCTGCTTCACTGCTGCCGTCACTATTAATAGTGACGGCAGCAGTGAAGCAGCGTTCCTGAACTTCACACTGCGGATAGCTCAGGAAGACGAAAATGGCTCCCTGCCAGACAGGTTGAGCGCACTTCCAAACTACTCGCGCCCAATCAAACGTCGACGTAGCACGATGCAGGCTGGGAGTGACAGGGGACTATGCGTTATACCAAGAGTTCAGCCGTTGCGGTACCGACCTCATAGGTGGCTACTCGATTACATTGACGAAGAGATGAGCAAGACTGGCCCATGCAGCGTCGTCAAGCGCCGTGAAAGTAACGTGCTCTGGACACCTGCCCCCCCAGATTCCATAAGCGTGCGCTAGACTCCGACAACAACCATGCCATTGCTGACAAGGACCACGTCGGCAGGTCCAGCGAGCGCAAAACCTTGCTTACGGCGCCACAGCCATCCTCGTTTGATCGTCCCTGGGATCTTCGAACCATCTAAGATGGTGATCCTCGCCCCGAACTAATTCCAATCGTTCTATGAATCGGCGCTTAAAGACTCTGCAATTGCACATGCAGTTGCGCGCGCCATCCGGGCGCGAGGTGCTGCCAACAGCGAAGCCTCTGGGCGCATAGCTGTGATTTCCGGAAAATCGGATTATGAGCTACAACTGGGCCATCCCATGTGAACTAGTCTTGAACATTTTTAACAAGTTCGCGTCCGCACATTGCCACGACTGCAAAAAGCGCGCATACGCCTCCTGCGCGTGCGCGGTGTCGTTCATGTGTGCGTATGCCGTTGCCAGATGATACTGCGCCAGCGGGTAGTTCGGATTGGTCTGCAGAATTCGCTGGTATTCCCACACCGCCTCATGCCACATCCCAAGTTGCAGATATGTGTTCGCAAGGCAGTCCTCATGCAAATCGATACCAGAAGTAGCCGGCAGATGCTGTAGTGCAATCTGGAAGTTCATCACGGCGCTGTGCGCGTCTCCTCTGCGCAGCGCCAGATAGCCCTGGTTGTAGAACTGCGTGCGAATATCCGATTGCACGCCACGCTCGCGGTTCAGTCCTCCCGCCAGCAGCCTGTGCTCCAGCGATGAAGCCTTTGCCATCTCGCCCTGATCGAGCGCGATCTGGATGGCATCCCAAACCGCGGTAGGGTCATGCTTCATCTCCTCATTCGCAGCGCGCTGCGCAGCAACCCGATTGCCCGTTGCTCGATACACCGTAGCCAGATCGCCATAGCCAATGGCGCGCGCCGCATCGGAGTGCGTCACATGAATATAGCGCTCATATTCACGAATCGCATCGCGGTAACGTCCCTGCTTGAACCACACGTCACCCATGTGCACAATCGACGGCTCGAACTCAGGATCGAGCGTCAGCGCTACTCCGTATTCCGAGACAGCGGCCATGTAGTCCCCCGACTGCTCGTAGACCATGCCCAGGCTGTCGTGTGCATTCGGATCATTCGGCGCAAGCCAGACGTAGTGCTTTTCAGCCTCCACCGCCTCCCGGTATTGTCGTTTCCCCAGCAGAACCACACCCAGAGCGTTATACAGGCCAGCCGCGTTCGGATTAATCTCCAGCCCGCGCTGCAGAATTCTGATAGCCTCGTCCGTCTTCTCCTGCGAGCGTAGCAGCCGGCCGAGTTGGCAATAGGCCTCGCTCTCCGCGGGATAGTTCTCGATAACTTGATTCAGCGTACTGATCGCTGCGCGGTACTCTCCCTTTGCAATCGAATTCCACGCCGAAACATACAGCCGATCCTTGGGAGAGAGGGAATTCGACAGGCGGGTTGCCTTTTCCAGATAAGGCCTTCCCTCTGCCGGCACAAAGTCTGTCACCGCATACGCATAGCCGATACGCGCAAACGCCATAGCAAAATACGGATCGAACTCGATAGCTTTCTTCAGCAGTTCAATGGCCTGAGCATTCTGGTACGCCTGCGCTTTTTCCACTCCCAGCGAATAGTAACGGTAGGCCTCCACATTTGTGGTCATTACGTCCGCCAGGCTATGCCGCGCAGCCGAGCGCAGTGCCAGATCGCTCGCCAGACGTACTGACAGGAGATTGGCCTGCATGACAATCTCCTGCGTATCGCGCACTGCCGCCTGCTCCCTTGCGCGCATTTTGCCGGTCTTCCCGTCGTACGCCAGAACCTCCAGCAGCAGGCCATTGGCATTTCCTGAAAACCTTCCCGTCACCACCGTGCTCGCGTGCGCCCGCTGCGCAATGTTTCTTACGCTCGCCTCAGACGTCTCGTAGCGTACGCTGCTACTGGGAAACAGATAATGCAGTTGCTCGCGGCTGAGGATGTTCGTCTCCTCTGAAGGCGCAAGATCCGCGATCATCATGTCGGTCAGCCCCTCGCTCAACCAGTTCAAGCTCTGGTCTTTCGTCCAGTTCTCGAAGTACATGATGGCAATCGTCGGTCGATTGTAGGACTCGTTTGCGGATACGTCTTCAGGCGCAACCTGACGATGAAAGACCCAGAACCCACATGCCACAGCCCCCAGCAGCAGCACTGACGTCAGTGCCGCAATACGCGCGCCGGGCATCGCGGAAACGTGTTGCCACCAGCCAACCGGCAAGCTAGTGCCGGTATCACTCGGTGTGCCTGCAGTAGTCAGGATTTGTGTCTGCGGAAGCGACGAAGTGCTTGTTACTAGCGCTGCCGCTTTTTCGCTATGTGCGGCTGATAGCGGTTCAACCTTTGCCTCGAATCGATAGCCCACCTTGGGCACGGTCCGAACAAAACGAGGGTGCCTCGAGTCGTCGTTGAGCGCTCTTCGAATCTCCGCAATGCACTGCACCAGGGCATTATCGGTTACTGATACGGAGTGCCAAATCTCAGCAACTATCTCATCTTTGGTTACAAGTTCTCCGGGGCGCTCAAGCAGATACAGCAGCACACGAAAGCTCTGACTTCGGAGCGGACGCTCCAAACCGCGAACGAGGAAACAACCGCGCACAAGATTCAGTTCATAGTCGTCAAACCGATAGCCCGTCACTCCTGCCCTGCTCATGATTGGGACTCCTCATGGCACGAGACACAACCGCACACAATGAGCCGTCAATCACCGAAATGCTCAGGCGAATTGCAGTTTGTCGTCGTGCTGGCCTCTGAGAATACGCAACGCGGGCAGTACCAGCGGGCAGGGATGCGGCCCGGGGCGGCCCACCAATTTCTGAAGGGTTCAACGATGCCGCCGTTCATGAGCCCATCAAAAGGTTTTGAGCCGATTATTACATACCGCGGCGCGGACTCAAGCCATCCGCACCGCAGTGTACTCCGCGCTATTTAGCGATCTCCGAACGACGGCGGCTCGTCTCCGGCCTGGTTTCCCCATTGCATATTCGGCGTGGCTCCCAACTCAAACTCCAGGATTCCGCCGTGATCCGCGAAACTCTCCGGAAGCCAGGTACGCGACGTCGCCTGACCATTGAGCTTCAGGCCCTGCACATACGTGCTCTTCTCGCCCGCTCCGTGCGCCACAATGCGCACATCGCCCTGCGGCCGATGCAATATGATCCGTGAGAACAGCGGCGCTGCAAGCAACAGTTCTGCCCTCCCAGGAATCTCCGGATAGAGTCCCATGGAAGCGAACACCGCCCATGACGACATCTCACCTAAATCGTCATTGCCCGGAATACCATCCGGCGTTGTCTTCCAGATCGTGTCCAGAACCTGGCGAACCAACTGCTGCGTCTTCCACGGCTGGCCTGCAAAGTTGTAGAGCCACGGCGTTTCGATTGAGGGTTCATTGTCCAGTTCAGCGTGAAGCGGCCCCGTCTTCGTCACTGCAGGGTTCCCCTTTTCGTCATAGAAGAACCGGTTCAGCCTCGCTACCGCCTTCGCGCGTCCGCCCATCTGGTCGAACAAGCCCGCCACGTTGAACGGCACCATCCACACGTACTGCGCCGCGCTGCCCTCCACAAACCCATCGCCTGTATCTGGCGTGAAAGCACGCGGTGCCTTGTCGTTGTCGTCCTGCACCAGAGCCCATGACCCATCCGCATTGCGGTTCATGAAGTAGCCTTCTTCTGCCGTGGCCGCAGGATTCCAGATGTTCTTCCAGTACTGCGCACGCGTGGCAAACCTCCGCCGAATCGCCTCCTCGCCCAAGTGTCCCGCCAGCGCTGAAATTCCGAAATCCGCCGTGACATCCTCAAGCGTGTCCGCTGCCGGGCCCCACGCCGGAGCCTCCACCGGAATGTAGTGCAGCTTCAGCCACGCATCCAGACCAGGCCTCTGTCCCACGCACTCCACAGGGCATCCATCGTGGCTCAAGTCCTCTTTAGTCGGCACCTCCGCCGCATGCACCAGCGAGTCCAGCGCTTCATTGGCGTCGAAGCCACGTCCTCCAAACGCCCAGATGTCGGCAATTGCCGCAGACGCCGGGTCGCCGTTCATCACGTGCGTCGCGCCGCTCAAATGTGTCCATCTGTCCCATCGTCCACCGTCCTGCGTGGACTGGTTGTAGAGACTCTGCGCGACATCGCTGCCCAGTTGCGGGTCGAGCCACGTAATCAACTGAAACTGTGACCGGTAAACATCCCATCCGGAAAAATTCGCGTACTGATTCGTCTGTCCCTTGTTCACACGGTGAACCTTGCGGTCCATCCCCGTGTACTCGCCGTTAACATCGCTGTACACGGTCGGCGTCATGGATGCGTGATAGAGCGCAGTCGTGAACATCGTGCGCTGGGCATCCGTGCCGCCCTCAATCTCGATCTGCCCGAGCCGCTGATTCCATGCAGCGCGCGCACGTGCGGCCACCTGTTCATAGCTCGCTCCAAGCTTGCTCTCCGCGTCCAGGTTGGCCCGCGCATTCTCTTCGCTCACATATGAGATGCCAACGCGCACACCAACCGCGCCACCATCACCAAAGTCAATCCACACGCCCGACCCATGTCCAGCCTCCGGGAAGCCTTTCGCACCGAAGCCCGTTCCGCCCTCGCTTTCCGTCGCTCCCGGCGAGAGTTTCTCGTCCTTCCATGCGCCGGTTGCGCGTATCGCGCGATCAAACCGCATCACAAAGTGGAGCGTGTAGTACGAGCGCCTGTCTTCCTTGTCGATATAGCCGCAGAAGTTGCCGCTCGTGACATCTCCGCTCACCGTATGGCTTGCAATGTCGATCTTCGTATGTGCGTCGGTAGATCCCACCTCGGAATCCGACGCCCGTATCAGCAGACGCGCCGTCTTCCCGGCCGGAAAATGAAATGTCGCTGCGCCCATGCGCAATGCCGCCGCAAGCGCGACCTCAACACCGTTGCTCAGCGTTACACGATAGCTGCCCGGCTCCGCCTTTTCGCTTTCATGGCTGAAGTCAACCGCATAAGCATGGCGATAATCGCTCGACGGTGAAACTGAAATATCCTCGACTGTCGGCATAATCGGCACATCGCCAGAGCCGCCCGCGCATCCCCAGCCCTCCACATTCGTGAGGCTGAATCCGCGAATGCGCTTGGCCCGATATTCGTATCCACCTGGAGCGGCAATCATTCCAGTCGGCTTCACCGGTGAAGCCTCCGGGCTGAACTGCACCATGCCAAACGGCATCGTTGCTCCCGGAAAAACATTGCCGCCGTTGGTTGTTCCAATCAACGGGTTGACTCGCGACGCCGCATCGCGCGGCGCGGCCAGCGCTGGAATCATGCATACCCAGACCGCAGCAGCCACCCCAAACCAGCGCCATGCGCTCTCCGACGCCGGCCTCCATCTACCGTTTCCTGCGTCTCGCCTCACTCCTGCACTCTCTCCACTCACGCTTTTCGTGCTCCCTACACAAAGGCACCGGGGCGCTTCGTATTGAAACGCCCCGGAGAAGTTCACAATCGGTTTTCAATGTGCATGCATGCTATCTTCACTGCCATGCAAAAGAACGCTGCGGCCAGACACAAACATCCAGTCTGGCCGCAGGCGGTTAGAAGGAGATCTTGCCAGAGAACTGAACCTGGCGCGGGAAGTTCTGCTGCGTGGCTCCGACTGTGCCATAGCCCGTCCAGGCGCCAGGAGCATTCGGGTCCGCGACGTTGTTATTCCGTGCGCGTGCGCCCTTGGGATTGCTCGTCGACGGCGACGCAAAGATCGGCGTATTGGTCAGGTTGAAAGCTTCAGCCTTGAACTGGAAGCTCACGCCCTCGCGGATCGCGAACTTCTTCTCCAGGCCAAGTTGAGTCTGCTGTGCCCACGGAGCACGCACTGCCGTGGTGCGCGACACATGTGAGATCGCGGTGTACTCCGCCCTGCTCGCAAAGCAAGAGTAGTCTGAGTTGTTCAGGTAGCTGCCCCAGCTCTTTTTGGACGGGCGAATGTTGAAATCACCACAGCCATACGTGTAGCTGCTTGGATAGCTGACAGGAACGCCACCGTCGTTGGTAAAGATCCAGTCAAGCTGCCAGCCGCCAAGCACGCGGTCAAACAGTTCGCCGGCATTGGCGCCAATCAGGCCACCCTTACCGATCGGCAGGCCATAGAGGCCGCTGAACGCAAAGTCCCACGGACGATCGCTCGACGAGATCACCCAATGCGGCTTTGCGTCCACCTGGGCCTGCCCACTCGTATCCGCGCCGTAGTTGTTCAACAGTGCGGTATTCATGGCCTTTGACCAGGTGAATGAAGCCAGCAGGCTCAGTCCCTTGGTCAGCGCGCCGCCGCCGGAAATTCGCTTTTCCAGCTTTGACACCATCGAGTTGTACTCGATGCGCTGATTGGGGTTTGCATAGTTGTACACGTCGCCGTAAAACTGCGGATACGGCGACATCAGCACCTTGGCCTGGATGGTCGGGCTCGACCCAAGCGAGGTGGTGGAGGCTAGAACGCCATAGAACGGGTTTGCAACGGCTTGGTCCAGATACTGAGGATCGGCATGTCCTGCAGCCAGATCTGCGGACGAAAGCCCGCCGAGCTGCGTTCCCTGCCGCATGCGCGTCGAATAGGAACCCACATATTCCAGGTCCCACACGCTGTGCAGCGGAGCAGAGCCCTGGAGTCCGAACGAATACGACTGCGTCCGCGGAATCTTGCGGTCCCGCTGGTCAAAGGAGATCGAATCGCCCACTCCGGACGCCAATCCCTGTGCGTTACCTACCGGAACGGTCACGCCATTGGGATATGGATTTCCGTTGCGGAAGTAGTCGGTTGGCGTGTAGCCACCGTCTGTGGAAGAGCTAAACTGCGTGTCCTGCTCCCAGGTAGACTGGCTGCCCAGTTCGATGCCCAGGGCCGTGCTCAATCCCCAGCCACCGCGCAACACAAGGTCCTTGCTCAGCAGATATGAGAATCCGAACTTCGGAAGAATCGTTCCAAAGTAGTTCTTGTAGGCGCTGAAGCTGCCACTCGCGAACTGAAGTCCGCCATACATCGGATACGTCATGGCGGCGCCATTGGCGAGCGTTTGCGCGCTGAGCGACGAGCTGACTGGATTCTCGCAGGTCTCGCAGAATCCGGCACTCAGGCGATTGTGGCGGTCACGCGGTGAACTCTCCGTCTCCCAGCGCAGGCCGATGTTGAGGGTGAGGCGCGGCAACATCTTCCAGTCATCCTGGATGAAGAGAGCATAGTAGTTATAGCTCTCATACACTGAATCCCAGTACTGCACGTAGCTGTTGCCTGTGCTTGTGCCACCAGGATAGCCGAGCAGTAGGCTGGCAAGTCCAGCGCCATCGTTGTCGTGGTAGTTCGGGTCCTGCTGCGTCCAGTCGGGACCAAAGGTAAACACGCCATTCGGTGAGCCGACACCGGTCGGAATATCGTGATACAGCATGAGGTCCGCGCCATAGTGAAGATTGTGACGCCCCAGTACCTGCGTGACCGACGGTGCCAGATCGTAGGTCTCGTAGAGAGTCGGGCTCACTGTGTTACCGATGGCGTTCGCAATATAGTTGTCGTAGATTTCGATTTCGGGCGCATAGTTGTGCGTCGTCGTCGGAATCTGAGGCATGGTCAGCCCCAGGTCTGAGGCCGTCAGGCTTGCTGTTCCCGCCGCCACGGCACCATCTGGCGAGCGGTTGTAAGCGCGGTTGAACGCAATGCGCAAATCCCCGAACAACGTGGGCTTGAACGTATGCGTCGCGTCGAGAACCTGCGTCAGCGAGGAGCGGTAATTATTGATGTTGCCCTGCGCAGCCGCCCCGGGAAGTCCCGATGTGTTGCGGTTCTCCTTACCAGACCACCACGCGAACATGGCGTACATGCGCGTCGCATCTGAGAAGACGTGGTCGACGCGGACGATCGGCTGATTGTACTTGTAGCTGCTGGGATTGTTGCCCAGGTAGTTGTCCGTGTAGCCGCTCAGGTTCGGCGTTGGATAGACCTTCAGGATGTTCAGGCCGACCGTACTGACGCGGTTCGCCGGAATGATATTGTTGGGGAACGGATCGCGCGTGTAGCCCGTGCATCCGTCCGCAGTCGTGCAGGCACGCGTCGTGGCCGGATCGTAAATGTTGGAGTAGCCGTTGGCTGCCAGATAGCCGGACATGTCGTAATCGCCGTTATCGTTCTGCAGCATCCCGGCCGTTGCCGTCGTCGTCAACACCGGTGACGGGCTGACCTCGCGCCATCCTTCGAAGCTGCCGAAGAAGTACGTCTTGCCACGAAGGATCGGTCCACCAAACGAACCGCCCCACTGATGCTGGTTATGGAACGGCTTTGCCGTGCCGGACTGGTTATTCTGATAGTAGTTTGAGTCCAGAACTGAGTTACGCCAGAAGTCGAACAGCGTGCCGTGGTAGTGGTCTGTGCCACTTTTGAGCACCGTGTTGACCGTGCCGCCCGCCTCACGCCCGTACTGCGCGTCATAGGTGTTGGTCATCACCTTGAACTCTTCAACCGCATCCAGGTTCGGAGCGATGTTCCAGGTACCGGCTCCGCCGCCTCCTTGCTGCGAGATCGGCGCGCCATTCAGCGAGAACTGGTTATAGTTGCCGCTCTGGCCGTTGATCGAGTAGCCGTTGCTCTCGTCCCATCCGCGTGTTCCCGAGTTCCCCGCCGGTCCATAGGCGGTGGTCGTGTTCTTCACGCCCGGAACCAGGTTCAGCATCATGTACACCTGACGTCCGTTCAGAGGCAGATTCTGAACCTTTTCCGGGTCCATGATTGTGCCGCCCGAAGCGTCCACGGTATTCAGATCGAGGTCCTGGGCGTTGCCGTTCACCGTAACGGTTTCGCTGCCGCCGCCCACCTTCAGTTCGAAGTTCACGCCAATTTTTGCGGAGACATCGACATGGACGCCAGTGCGCTCTTGCGAGATGAAGCCCGGTGCCGAGGCCGTCACTGAATACACGCCAATCCCAAGATACGGGATCGTGTATTCTCCGCTGCCGCTGGTTACACCGCGATACGTCTGCTGAGGCCCGGTCGCGATCACCGTCGCGTTGGGCACCAACGCACCCTTTGCGTCCGTCACTCGTCCATAGATGATGCCGCGATACTCTTGTCCACTCGCCTTTGTACTGAAGATCAGCATGCTGCTGAACAGCATTACCGTCAAGAGACCGAGCCAAATGCTGCGGCCGCCCGACACATACAGGCTTTTCCTAATCATTCACGCCTCCATCAAATTGCCTCCCCTGCTATTCCATGCATTGGGATCGACAATTGCTTCGGATGATAGGTGGAAGCGATACCAACCGCGCTGATTTTCCGCTGAGATTCACATGAGATATTTCTGAAATTTCCTCATAATGTCCTACCTAAGCGCTTTTCTCTCGTCTAATCCGGCCAACAAAACACACGGGGAGGGGAACGCCATGCTTTATGGAACAGGCGGCGCAAAACAGGGCCAAGAACTGCGCACGGGACACGCAAAATTCCCGAGGCGTACGAATCGATCTGAGCCACAATGCACATCGAATTGCATCGATTCCGCGCCGCCCCCTGCTTCAATGTGTAGCACTCATGTCACATGAATTGAGTCGCGGCGCTGATCAGGTCACCTGACACGCGACTTTGAGTCTTGGCGGCAAGGACAGAGGCAGTTATCTTAAAGGAGGTCGTATTTTCCTTCTTCAGATAGACGGGCATCCATCCGGACAACCTCTAGCGCCTCTACTTTGTCACTAGCCTTGAGGCTTCCGTCATTCACAAGCTCAGTCTTGATAATCCTCGGCGACCCTCCGGCTCACTGCTCGTCCACTTTCACGGTTTTGCGTCAGGGGTTCGCATCTGGGTGTTACCCATTTAAACTTCAATGCTCTGAAGTCTTTTGGCGGGGCGCGGGTTGGAGTCCTGAAGTGCCTTTCACAGATCTATCTGGAAGAGTTTCAGCGCGTGTTCGCATGTGTCATTGCAGAACTTGGCATTAAGCGCCTTTCGAAATTCGGCGTTGTCGCTTGCAACAATTCCTCCTTTTTCGACACTAAGGAAGGCATAGATAATGTCAACAATCATTTTCAAGTGCGCATTCAGCTCATCGAAGCTACCGCGAATGTTGGTCACGTCGGCGCCGATCTACCTCCTCTCCCTATCAAACGCTGGATCACTTGCGCGGGCTCTCCAAGATGCGCCGCGCCAGTGCAGCGTCGACGCAACTCTCGACGCCAATCTTGGCCTTACCTGATAGCTTGATTCGAATTGATTCTGCGACAGAGGGCCCACTTCCCTCCATATCAGGGTCACTCTCCGACTCAGTTGCAGTGACAACCTGAACGGAGGTAATACGGAACGGGCCCACTCAGCTCGCCCAAGTCGAACGCTCATTGCCACTTGAGCACCTGGTTCGTGCTCACTTCACAATGTTCGGCTTCCCCCAGCCACCGATTGCCATCGCAAACGCGACGCGCCTCTCTACCTCTGGCATGCACAGATGTCCATGATGACCATAGGCCGTTGGCCAAAATGGAGCAGAAACGCTGCACGCTTGCGAATCGTTGGCTTTGAAACTTGCCTCCATCATCTAGAAGACGGGTGATGAGAAGTTCGTCACAGCAGGATTTCTGAAGAGGGTCGCGTCGCCGGTATCGCCATTGGCGAGTCACGCTGAGCGAGAAATCTCCATACCACCCTGAGCGGAGAGTATACCTGTGACTTCAATGCGCGAGTGAATGAGTCGACGGACAGGTACCATTCACGGACTCCGAGCGGGATTGAACAGGAAGCAGCCTACGGCTTTGCCAAATGCTCCCTCGACTATAGGTTTCCAGTGCCCGAGGTGATGAACTCTGAAATTGTAAAGTTTCTGATCAGCTCCGGTAGCCACAACTTCAGCCATTTCAATTCCGTCGGCTTCCTCAACGACGGGTTCTTCAGTAGGAGTGACGAACGTCGAGGCTTTGCGCGCACTTCCTAAATCCAAAATAAGTCGAGTAGCTCGCCCCGCTCAAACTGTAGGCGGTCCTGGAACGAACGGGCAGAGTATGAAGAAGATATAGATGACGCCCGCACACACTGAGGCTGTGCGAAATGGAGATTACGAGAGTGTTATTGCCGTGCAACAGAACTCTTCAACGATAAACATTGACAAAAGAAAACTAGGGTAGCAGAATCCTCCTGCCCGTGGAATCGCCACTATCGCGTATGGAAACGATACCATCAGCGAAAGATCGCGCCGAAGAACTATCCCGTGGCAACATGCCACACTTCAAAGGATGAACCATGTGACAGCCTTCCCACGTATCAACTAGCAATTGATGCTCCGCATAGACGCTATTGGGAAGAGGCGTGCCGACTCGAGGATAAAACGTGGAGAAGTTAAGATGAAATCTTGTTTCTTCGGAATCCTTCTAGTTTTTGGGTTAGCTCTTGGGGATCTTTGTTCCGCTACAGAACAAAATGCCGAAGTGAAGGGAACCGTTTTCGACACAAGCCATTACGTCATTTCTCATGCTGTCGTGAAGCTTTTAAGGAAAGGCTCGGAAGCAATTGAGTCGGAGACCGACGAGAGCGGTAACTTCAGCTTCAAGAGTGTTCCTATCGGTTCTTATAGCTTCATTGTCACTAAGGACGGGTTTGCACCTTATCTTCGAGAAAGGCTTCTCATCGCAGAGCGGAAACCTATCAATCTGAAAATTGTCTTATCGTTGCCCCTCTACGAACAGAGCGTCATGGCAAGCAGTGGAGAGGACGGGAAGGGGGCCTCGCTGGGCGAGAGCGACCTTAGTGACAAAGATATTCAGCAAATGTCCGACGACCCGAGCATCTTTCAGCAGCAACTTGAAGCCATGGTCGGACCCGACGCCGGTTACCGTGTCAATGGGGTCGTTATCGATCCGTCGAAATTGCCGTCGAAGGATCTGATCCGGTCTATTCGTATCGCAACAGGCACTTTCTCGGCAGAGTATGCGACTACTTGGCATATGATGGTCGATATTTTTACCGACCCCTCGCAAGTTAAATTCGGCGGTTCCGTGTCGGCTCGAGGAACTACAACTGACCTCGCCGCGCAAGATCCCTTCGCTCCGCAGAAGACACCCCACGATGAAATCAACGGGTCAGCATCTCTGCGCGGGCATCTCAGAAAAAGGATTTCTTACGCCCTGTCTGCGAGCCGGGACTACGACGACAGCGGCAAGATCGTAAATGCGCAGGTGCTGGACGCTAGTCTCGAACCAACCAATTTCAGGGGGTCTGCTGACTCCGGTCAGCATTCCGCTCGATTTGAGCTTGCGCCCGCCGTTTCGTTAGGGCAAAAAGATAATGCCACGGGATATGCCAACCTTTACCTCAATTCCTCGAACAACCTCGGCGTTGGAGATCTAAGCCTCCTCGATCATGCCTACCGGCAGAAGAACCGATGGACTGCGACCAATTTCACCTATAACCACACTTTCAGTACAGACCTGACCAACCAATTCCAGTTCTCCTACGACTCTGGATCGACCGAGCAGAATCCGGCCAGCACGGCACCTGAGGTCGTTGTCACTGGAGCCTTTACGAGCGGAGGAAATTCAGTCAACAAGAGTAGAACCGGCACGGAGAACTTTACCATCAAAGACGTTCTCAGGCTGGCCCGAAAAAGGCACATGCTGTCCATCGGAGTCGAGGCGCACGATTACGAAAACCACAACACGATGGCCAATAACTTCAATGGAACTTTCACGTTCACGTCCCTCACAGCCTACCAAGTTATGATGCAAGGATTGGCCGCCGGGCTCACTTGGGACCAGATTCGCAACAGCGGTGGTGGAGCGAGCCAATTCCAGATCACGACAGGGAAAGATACCATTTCGGTTTCCGAGCCTGACATTGCAGGCTTCGTGCAAGACGAATTTGATGTCCGCAGCAACCTCGGCATCAGTTTCGGAATGCGCGCGGAAGCACAGAAAAGGATACCTGGAGTTAGTGTTGCTCCACGATTTTCCCTTAAATGGGGCATCGACGGAAGCGCGCAAAAACCGGCTAAGACCTCGCTGCAGGTCAGCCTCGGAATCTTTTACGACCGCTTCCCGCTCAGTTCGATCTCGGAGGTCGAACGCTTCCGGTCAGACAAAACGACACAATACATCTATGCGAATCCGAATTTCTTCCTGAAGATTCCAGCAGGGTTGACGAGCACTCAATCGAACGCGATCCCCTCCTTGTATGCTTTCAGCTCGAATCTGCACGCGGCCTACATGGTACGCGAGAACGCGAGCATTTCCCGCCAAGTCGGCAAACAAGGCCACCTGAACGTGATGTTTTATCATTCGCTCGGCCAGCGACAGTATGATGAGCGCAACGTGAATGCGCCCTATCCTGGTACCTACGACGTAAATAACCCCGAAAGCGGAGTGCGGCCAACCGGAAAGCTTGAGAATATCTTCGAGTACGAATCTGAAGGCATCAACAAGGGAAGCGAGTTCTTTATCTATTACGTGCACCAACTCGGAAAATACGGCATGCTCTCTGGCGGTATCGGCAGCAATTTTGCCAAGGGAGACGTCTTCGGGATGCCGTCCAATCCCTATTCACTGAAGGACGACTACGGACGATCCTACTCCCGGCTGCCGAATGGAAATTTCTGGGGAGCATTCAACCTGCCATACGCCATTAAGCTCGAAACCTTCATGTTTGTCCGAGCAGGATCATTGGTGAACGTTACTGTCGGTGAGGACATCAACGGCGATTCCGTCTATAACGACCGGCCATCTTGGGCTGCAGACCTGAGCAGTCCAACCATCGTTCACACAAAATATGGAAGTTTCGAAACAAATCCGGCAGCGGATCAGCAGCGTATTCCCGTCAACCTTGCAAGGGGAACCTATTCCATCTACTCAGGGCTCGGGGGCTCTCGCTCTTTCTCGCCGCATTTTCTAGAGCGCCCCGCAGAAAAGTGGAAGCCTGCGCTCTTTGTGGCAATTGATGCGAGTAACGTGCTTAACCATCCGAGCTTGAGCGCACCGCAGGGCTCTTTGAGCTCGCCCTTCTTCGGCAAATCAACTTCGGTTGCTTTGCCTCCCAGGAGCATTATCTTTAGCGTCGGCGCAAGACTGTAGTGTTTGTTCTTAACTTTGCAGGAAAGCTCTATCGAAATTTACGAGCATGAGGATAGCGAAAGCTGCCTTCACGATTGAGGCTCTGTAGTTCACAACTGAACGTCACACGTTGAAAGCCTGAAGCTTAGGAACCGTTTAAGGGCGCACCGGTAAAAGCAGTCCGTAGGAACCAGATCCGCTTTGACATGCCACATTGCCTTTGCCAGATTCGGATGAATCTATCCGCACTCAATCCAAAACTTAAGAAACCCGATCAGACGCTCAAGCATTTTCTCCCTGGCGGAAGAACCATCAAAACAATCATTCTGGAACGACGTCAAATTGGCGGTCATGAACTCATCGAAGTAAGCCATCGATTCGCGATTCGCCAAGCAGAGCAGTTAGCCTTGGCAGAACTATCCGAGCTTCTGTATCGTCTGGTCCTGAAGGCCAAGGGGCACGGCATGACTCAGGTAAGAATCAACTGCAGAGTCAGTTCTAGTCCTGTTCGGTTCGGTCTCTAGTTGGGAATAGGAGACTGTCGCCGAACTCGGCTCCCAGCTCATCACTTCGTTCCGCAACTGGTGAACGAGTTTCTCGGCGCTTCCCAGTTGCATGTTTTGGAACTGCGACGGATGAACTCTCCGCGATCCGTAGTGCATGAATCTACTTGGGGTGCTGCACCTGCAGTAATTGATGTCCTTCTGCGCGCACGAAGGGTGGTGGCAGCTATAAACAGGCAGCACGCTCGCAAGCTTTCTGCGAGGTTGGGGTCTTACTCCGCAATATGCTCTTCCCGCTACTACTGTACTCGGATTGTATGTTTTTGAAATTGTAGCCGTAGCATATTGAAACATCATGGTGTAGGCGGCGGGAGTCGGATTATTTCAGAACGCTGATTATAAATAGGTCATCGTGTTTTCAATGCTGCGAGAAACACGCGAAACGGTGGAAACGCGGTTTGGAAATACGTGTGGGGTACGCGGAAAAAATCATCCTCACTCACTACTCCATCTTCTTCTGGCCCGAATGGGAACTTCTGATAACCGAAACAGTGAAGGTAACAGCGGCGGCAACACACGCAGCGTAAAATCCACCAATCGGTGCGGCTAGCCCTGCCTGACCGTCGTCGTTCTTCCAGTCCACTACCATGAAGGCGATCACTCCACACGAAGCAATCCCCGCGATGAAAAAGGCGGCGACAGCATACCCAAATGCTTTAAGAACTCGCATGGGAACCTCGTCTGGAACCTGAGGATAAGTCTACCTTGCAATGCCAGCCGGATGTGCTTTAGTTAGGGCACGACTAAAAAGGAATTGGAAGAGAAACTTATGAAGCTTGAAAAGGAGATCGAGGAGTTAAAAGCACGGCCACCGATTGTGATTCCTTCGTTGCCGTGTCCATTGCCGCATGATCCGCAGAACCCTTGGCCTTCGTATCCGAGTCATCCAACAATTATTTGCTAAAAGGGACTCTCGCTTGCCTTAAGCGACTTATTTGCAGATAGATAGAGCAAGTGGAAGTACACCACAGGTACACGGACACCGCACGTGCCCATTTAACATAAATGGGACCAATAATTTAGATCTGGTGGAGGCGGCGGGAGTCGAACCCGCGTCCGAAATCGATGTCAGCCAGGAGACTCCATGCTCAGTCCGTTCCGAAAGTTTCGCTCCATACGCTCAGAACAGACAAGATGCGCATGAAACTAGTCCGATTGATCTCGCTCTTGCCGCCCGGACCGAGCCGCTCAAGCCAGCCTACTGTGCGACGCCCGCTCACGGCCCATAGGCAAAGCCGTGGAGGACGGCTGCTTATTTAATTAAGCAGCAAGTGCCAGATTATCGTTGGCAACTTTTGTTTTGCGAGCGATTACGGGTGCCCACACCCCGGCATGCCTCCTTGCCGCAAACGATCCCGTCGAAACCGTGACGCCCCCATCTTGCTACCCCGCTGCCGACTAGGCGGAAACCTGCCAAGCTGCCCACGGTGGGTACACGGCCCTGAGAGGGCCTGCTGCATCCTTTTATTCTAGCCTGATTCGGGGATCTCCGCGCGGTGAGCTGCAGTTGCCATGCCTGCCTTAAGGATTCTGCTGGGCCTCCCGCACCGGAACGGGAGAGCACCCCAGACCGGGCAGTTGCCGGGCAAAAAAAGACGGCACGAACGTTCGAGCTGTTCGTGCCGGGAGGCCAGTGACGCAAATTGCTTCCGGGATGAGAGCTAAGGATGAACCACTCCCAACCGGAATATCTACACCTTACTATAGGTTCGGAAGAAAGCAAATACAAAAATGCAGATATTCCCATATTGTGACACTCGAAACGATTTCACCCCCTGAAGCATCCAAGAAAAAGCACCTGCTCTGGGTTTGGATGATGGTCCGGGGACACGGGAGCAGAAAGAGCTCGACGATGGCAAGTGATTTGCAATCTAGCGTTTCCAAAGACGGTCAGACACGGGAAGGGGTCGCGCCCGGCTGGCTGAAGGTGGGCGTGGTGGCCGCGGCTTCAGGCATTCTGGGCGGGCTGGCGGCGGCCTGGTATTACCGAAAGACGCTGGCTCAGCTACGCGGAGCGGACTCGGACGAGGCAGCACATACGGATTCCCATGCTTCAGAGGAACGCGACTACGACATTTAATAGATTCTGATCAGCTCGTCCGGTACCTCATTGCGATACAAACGCGAACGGCGGCTCCTCTTCAGGAGCCGCCGTTCGCGTTTGGTGTTGATGGTCAAGACCGGAGGCTACTGCTCGATCTGGCCGATGTAAACACCGAAGGGGCCGAGGGCGATGGAGCCGTTGGTCACCGGATCGGTTGCGCCCGGAGTCTTCAGCAGTGTTTTGACCTTGGACTGCGAGCTGGGTGTGGCCAGGCTGACGGTCTGCGGCTCGGCCGTGAAGTTGACGCTGACGATGACGGCAGGGGCACCGTGGACACGGCGGACCCAGGTGAGGACGTTCGGGTTCTCAGAGTCGAGGATGGCCTGCTCACCGCTGGCGAGCGCCGGGACGGTCTTCTTGAGACGGATCAGCGACTGATACCAGGCGAAGAGCGACGCGGGGTCAGACTCCTGAGCCTGGGCGTTGACGGTGGTGTAGGTGGGCGGGACGGGCAGCCAGGTGCTGGCAGCCTTGCTGAAACCCGCATTGGCGGTCGCGTCCCACTGCATCGGGGTGCGTTCTCCATCGCGGCCCTTGTACTTGGGCCAGCCGAGCAGGCCGACGGGGTCCTTCACGTCCTCTTTGCGCTCGGGCGGTGTGGTCTTCATTCCGATCTCGTCGCCGTAGTAGAAGAGCGAGGCGCCGTGACTAGCGAAGAGAACTGTGGAGAGCACGCGCTGGATATCGGCGTCGTGCTTGCCGTCGCCGTAGCGGGCATCGAGGCGAGGATTGTCGTGGTTGTCGAAGACGAGCATCGGGATGTTGTCGCCGATTCTTGTTTCGACGTCGCTGAGCTTGGCGCGGAAGGCGGCCGCATTCATCTTGTTGATGAGCAGAATCTGCGTGTCCATGGGCAGATGGAACTCGGGCTTCTGCGCGGTGCCATACTGCTTGGCGAGTTCGGAGATGTTGGGCAGGTAAGTTTCACCGATGAAGACGCGCGTGCCGGGGAACTTCGCTGAGTCGAACTTGTCAGCATAGGCGCGCATCTCAGCCATTACGTCGTGGACGGCGGGCAGGTTATCGGTCTTCGAGTTGTCGAGCTCGGGCTCGCCGAATCCGTTGGTCATCGGCTTGCCGTCCTTGTCCTTCATGACGCCTTCGTCGGCAAGCGAGGGATCTTCAAACAGAGTGGTAATGGCGTCAAAGCGGAAGCCAGCGACACCGCGCTTGAGCCAGAAGCCGATGATGTCCTCGAACGCCTTGTGGACCTTGGGATTGTTCCAGTTCAGGTCCGGCTGCTCTGCATAAAACTTGTGGTAGTAGTACTGGCGCGTGGTCCCGTCCCACGTCCAGCCGGAGCCACCGAAGACGGACTCCCAGTTGTTGGGTGCTGCGCCCTGCGAGGTTGCGGTTTCGCCTTTGCCGTCGTGCCAGACGTACCAGTCGCGGTAAGGGTTGTTGCGTGAGGAGCGCGAGTCAATGAACCACTTGTGCTTGTCAGAGGTGTGGTTCATCACCATGTCCATGATGACGCGGATGTGGTGCTTGTTGGCCTCGGCGATGAGGTGGTCGAAGTCCGCGAGAGTTCCGTACTGCGGATCGATGGCCTCGTAGTCGGCGATGTCATAACCGAAGTCGACCTGTGGCGAGGGGTAAATGGGCGTGAGCCAGATGGCGTCGACGCCGAGCTTCTGCAGATAGTCAAGCCGCGAGGTGATGCCGTTGAGGTCCCCAATGCCGTCGCCGTTCGAGTCCTGGAAACTGCGTGGATAGATCTCGTAAATGACGGCGTTCTTCCACCAGTCTTTCTCCGATGCTGCGGTTTTGGATTTAGACACGGCGGTTTGAGCTCCTGCGGCGAACGTGGCCACACCCATTAGGATGGCGACGGCGCAGGCGGTGATGCTTCTGGTCCAGTGCATTGCGGGTCTCCTTATCCGCTGCTCGTGGCTGCGGCAGCGGTGATACAGAATGCGGACACGCGCGCGGGGCACATAGGCCCGATGCGCGCGCCGGTGTGAACGGACTTACTCGACAGCGGCGACCAGCGCTGCGAATGGCGCCAGTTCAACGTGGTCGAGCGGTATGGCTTCAGTAGACGGCGTGGCCGTGTTGAGGATCGGCGTGAGATGCGCGCCCGCAAGGCCGCTGCCTGCGAAGGAAACGGTGCGTGCATGGCCGCTCATGTTAAGCGCGACGACGACGGTGCGGCTGGAGGTCTTGCGCACGAAGGCGAAGACATCCATGTCACCCGGGTTGATGGACTGCTGCACTCCATCGCGGAGCGCGGGGTCAGACTTGCGCAGCGCAAGCAGGCGTTTGTAGGTCGAGAAGATGGAGTTGGGGTCGGCGCGCTCGGTCTCGACGTTATACGTGGTGGCCGAGGGCGGGACGGGCAGCCAGGGCTTGGCGTTGGTGGTGAAGCCGGCAAGCGCTGTCGTGTCCCACTGCATGGGCGTGCGTTCGCCGTCACGGCCTTTGTCTTTGGGCCAGCCGCGCTTGCCAATGGGATCGTGCACGTCTTCAATGCGGGCGGGGTCGGTGGTGCGCATGCCCAGCTCTTCGCCGTAATACATCTGCGGGGTGCCGCGTGTGGCGAGTTCAAGCACAGCCATGAGTTTGGCGATCTGGTCGTTGTGCTCGCCGTCGCCGTAGCGGTCCCACTGGCGGGGCTGGTCGTGGTTTGAGAAGAAGTACTCCGGCTGGCCGTGCGCGGAGTTGTTCTCGATCTGGTCGAACAGCTCACGGAAACGCGGCGCGGAGAGCTGGTTCACGTCGGCGATCTGGAAGTCCATGGGCAACTGGACCTCGTCGTTGTGCGCGCCGTACATCTTTGTGAGCGCTTCGACGTTGGGCTCGTCGGCCTCGGTGACGAGGACGGGGTTGCCGGGGTACTTGTCGACGACTTTGCGGACTTCCTTGAGCACATCATGCACCTCGGGCAGATCGTCGGTGTACTTGTGCTGGATGTTGCGATCGCCGTAGGCGTTGCGGCCGGGCAGGTACGGATCGTCGCGCATCGCCGGGTCTTCAAAGAGGCGCGAGACAGCGTCAATGCGGAAGCCGGCGACGCCGCGCTTCATCCAGAAGTCGAGCACGCCGTACATGGCCTTGCGCACCTCGGGATTGCGCCAGTTGAGGTCGGGCTGCTGCACGTAGAAGTAGTGGTAGTAGTACTGGCGGGTCTTTGCGTCCCACTCCCACGCTGGGCCGCCGAACCATGACTGCCAGTTGTTGGGAGGTGCTCCTTTGTCCGTCGCGGTCTGGCCTTTTCCGTCGCGCCAGACGTACCAGTCGCGCTTGGGATTGGTGCGCGAGGAGCGCGAGGCGAGGAACCACGGGTGCTGGTCTGACGTGTGGTTGATGACGTAATCCATCAGCACGCGGATGCCGCGCTTTTTGGCTTCAGCCACGAGGCTGTCGAAGTCGGCCAGGTTGCCGTAGACGGGGTCGAGCGCGGTGTAGTCGGAGATGTCGTAGCCGTAGTCGATCTGCGGCGACGGGTACATGGGCGTGATCCAGATGGCGTCGATGCCGAGGTCTTTCAGGTAGTCGAGGCGCGCCGTGATGCCCTTGATATCGCCGATACCGTCGCCGTCGGAGTCCTGAAAGCTGCGCGGGTAGATTTCGTAGATGACGGCGTGCTTCCACCACTCGTCGGCTTGCGAGGTTGTGGCGGAGGCCTGCGCCGGGGCCTGTGCTGTGGCGGCGGGGCTTGCGCAGGCAAGCGCCATTGCCGCCACAGACACACAGAGTGTGTGGCGTAGGGTACTGCTGGTCCAGTGCATTGCGGCTCCTCGTACTGCGTCCGCGGCTCGTGAAGTCGGCAGCGGTGTGAACAGGCCAACGTATCACAAACGGTGAGGGTTGAGGAGCGGAGCTAGCGAGGATAGCGGAGGTTGTGGGGTTCGGGAATTTGTGGCTGGCTTCCATTCCCGTGCCCCGAATGTTCGGAACCGGCGGTACCATCAGCGTGGGTTGGAAAGACTAGCGGGACTACGGCCGTCCGCCCTTTGGGCTGGCCCTTTTATAGGTGCGCATGGTGCGCGCACTGGGGCGGTTTTGCACTGGTTGTGGTGCAGCAAATGGAGCTAAGCCCTTACGCAATTGTTAAAAGGGGGGAGGGGGTAGGGGGTATCACTTGTTCCCTCCTGAGGCCCCGGATGTGGGATTGCCCTGGAGACAGTATGCGCGTGGTGGGGGAAATGTTTTGCAAGCACCTGCGGTGAGCTGGAGGCTCGGTGTTCGCTCGCGGGACTCGCTCTTCCCCCGGTGGCTGAGGGCTTGGGAGCGAGGTTAACTATTTCGGACTGGGAAAGATTGGCACACGGCTCGTTCAGAGTGGGAAGAGAAGAGCGCAGCAGAAGTTCGTGCTTTCCCGGGTGCGAACACACGCACCCGGGGCACCCATGGTCGTGCTGGAGTTAGATCACGGGTGGCATCCGGGCCACCAGCCACTTCCATCGTCTTGAATGGCATCGACTCCTCACCTCGCCGACTGCTCCTACCAGCGCCGAAGTGTAAACAATCTCCGGAGACAATGTGTAAACCATGTCATGGAACTGAACAGCGAGGGACCGGGGGCACCCGCATTGTGGGTTGGGAAGGTTAGAGGGATTGGGGCGACCCACAGGTGAACTTTAAGATGTGACCACAAACCCACCCTGAATGCGTGCCCGGTGGTATTCCTAGGATCACTGGCCGATCTGTCTTTCTGCGATGATTTGCTCGGCGATCATCACGAACTCACCCCACTGCGGGTTCTGTTGTAGACACAGATGAGCGTGACGGAGGAGCTTTAACGCCTCTTCAGGGTGGGATTTGTGCATCGCTTCATCCCACCACTCCTTCGTCGGCAACTGATGACAGTTGGCAGCGAGCAAAGCTGGCGGCACGATGTTGACTTGGTCCATGTTCCCGAAGATACATGAAAACGACTAGCGCTGTGCGTATTATGATGGCCACCATGACCAATGAGCACGTCGAAGAACCGACGACCGGTAAAGGTACTCGTCTATTGGGGAAATGGGACTATAGCATCTGTGCCCTTCTGACAATCGTGGCTGGCCTGGGAGACCACACCTTGCTTATGGGAACAGCGGGCATCGAGTATGCTTTGGGACGGTTTATCGGCATTCTCCTGATTTGGACAGTCATTAAGATGGTTTTCCTCTGGATTAGGGAGAAGATCGCGCGGTGATGTAGATGGCGGGTGGCCGGTCTTATGTGAGATTGTCTTCTGTTGTGGGTGGGGGTGCCCCGGGTGCGTGTGTTCGCACCCGGGATAGCACGGCTCTCGCCCAGTCATCGATCAAGTTATCCGCGCTGTCACCGGTTCAGTGTATTCTCCTCACATGCCGCGCGGACTCGTCCGTTATCACCAGACTGGTAACTTCCACTTTCTCACTTTCAGTTGTTTCCATCGGCTTCCCTATCTTGGCACTTCCGCTGCGCGCAGCCTCTTTGAAGATGCTCTTGAGCGTACCCGTCGCCGCTTGAGTTTCGTGGTTGCCGGATATGTAGCGATGCCCGAGCATGTGCATCTGCTTATGGGTGAGCCGCGCAAGGGCAACGTCGCGGACGCAATCCATGCGCTCAAACTCTCCGTCACGCTCCGCAGTGCCGAGCGCCCGTTCTGGCAGGAGCGCTATTACGACTTCAACGTCCACAACGACGCTAAGCTCACGGAGAAGCTGCACTACATGCATCAGAACCCTGTGGCTCGTGGACTGGTTCAGAGACTCGAAGAGTGGCCGTGGTCGAGCTTCCTCCATCACGCCACCGGGCACGTCGGCACGGTCGAGATAGAGTCGCAGTGGACGGCATTCCGCCGTGGAAATCAGTTACCGGAGGAGATGCGTTTTCCTGAAAATGCAGCAGGGTGAGTGTTGTGCTATCCCGGGTGCGAACACACGCACCCGGGGCACCCATGGTCGTGCTCGAGTTAGATCACGCATCGGCGTCCGGGCCACCTGCCTGCGTCTTCAGGAGGGGACGTGAAACACGGCGGGGTGAGTGTTGTGCTATCCCGGGTGCGAACACACGCACCCGGGGCACCCATGGTCGTGCTTTGGTGAAAGACTGCTCACGGAAACCGAGGACACCGGACGGAATTACTTGTTTGCGTTCTGGGCTACGAGCATGGAGTTCATGATCTGGTCGGCTACGTCTTTTACTGCGCCGGGGGAGTGGGCGAGGAAGAGCGTGTTGGTCTTGTCGTTTTCGCCGATGGCTTTGAGGGTGTCAAAGTACTGCGTGACGAGCACGAGCTGCATCACCTCGCGGGAGCTGGCACCCTCCACTGCTTTCTGGAACTGCTCAATGGAGACCTGGAGCCCTTCGACGATGGCTTTGCGCTGGTTGGCGATGCCCTGCCCTTGCAGCGCCTTTGACTCGGCTTCTGCTTCGGCTTTTTTGACGACGAGGATCTTGTCGGCTTCTCCGCGGGCGGTGGCGGCGACCTGCTCGCGCTGCGCGGCGTTGATGTCGTTCATGGCCGACTTGACCTTGGAGTCGGGGATGATGTCAGTCACCAGCACGTTGACGATCTCATAACCGAAGGCGGCCATATCGGAGTCCAGCTCCTGCTTGACGGCGGCGGCGATGGAGGACTGCGAGGCAAAGACCTCATCAAGCGTCATGGACGGCACGTGGCCGAGGATGACCTGCTCGACGTACGACTTGATCTGCGCGACGGGGTCGGAGAGCTTGTAGAACGCGTCATAGACCTTTTCTGGGCGGACGCGGTTCTGCACGGAGATGGGGATGGTGACGAAGACGTTGTCTTTGGTCTTGGTCTCCATGGTGAGGTTGATCTGGTTGACGCGCAGGCTGACGAGCCCGGCGACGGTGTCGATGTAAGGCGTCTTCCAGTTGAGGCCCGCTTCTGCGACGCGCAGGAACTTGCCGAAACGCGTGATGATGGCGACTTGCGATGTATTGACGGTGAAGAAGCTGCCGAGGATGAGGCTGAGGCCGAAGATGACGAAGACGGCGAGCGGAATCAAGATGAGCAGATCCATTACGATCCTCCGAAACTGCGCCTGATGGGTTCCAGCGCATTCTACAGGAGGGCCATTGCGGACGATGTGCGGGCGGCTAGTTCACGGGAGCGTTTGGCGCGTCTGGACGCTGGGGGTGCGTGCCTGCGCCCTTGAGCGCGGGCAGATCGACGCCGAACTTGGGCGCCTCACGCGTGCCTGCGACGTGGATGGGCACGAGCGTGCCCGCGCCGTCCTTCCGGAAGAAGCGGTCGGCGGGCTTGAGGAGAAGGCCCTTCCAGCCGCCGACCATCTGCGAAACGGTGGCGTCCATGCGCGCGGTGCCGGCGAAGCTGAGTGCGCCGCCCTCAAGGCCGTAGGTGCCTTTGAGCAGGATGTGCGCGCCGGGCACGGAGTAGTCGAGATCAGGCAGGGTGACGACGGCGTGGGCAAGGCTGAAGTGCGCGTGCATGGCGGAGTCGATGCCTGCGGACTGCGGGCGGTTCACGTCACCGGGGCGGCCCTGCCCGCGCAGGCTCAGCTCATCTACCTTGCTCTGGATCTTGTCGCTGGTGAACTGTGCCTGCTCCAGATCAAAGGAGCCATCGAGCGCGAGGCGGCGCACAACTTTGTCCTGGCCGGGCGGGAGGTGGAGGCGCGCGTCAAGGCTGATGATGCCGGTGAGCAGCTGCTGCTGCTGTTGGCTGGTGAAGCGGAGGAAGTCGTCAATGCGCTGCTGGCGCATGTGGATGTCAAGCAGAATGTCATGGCCGCCGACGGTGAGGAAGGCTGCGTGCTGTGTGGGTGCAACGGGGGCGGCGCCGCCGTTGGCAAGCACGGTACGCATGCGTACGACGCGGCCGCTGGTGGTGAAGTGCGCGCGGCCGAGCGTGGCCTGCACGCTGTCAAGCCAGGTGTCTCCGCTGGTGCCGTCAACGCGGGCGTGGAAGCGCGTATCGAGCGGCAGCGGGCTGGAGAAACGCTCGAGCTCGAAGTCGGGCACGTGGGCTTCGCCGTCGACGGTGAGATCGCGCAGGGTGCCTGCGAAGCTTCCGGTGGAGCGGAGCGTACCGGAGATGCCGCGGAAGATGGCGAGGTTGGCGCGGTCGAACTGGTAAGTGCCCGTGACGGGAGAGGCGCCGGGGTCTGCGAGCAGCCACGGACCGAAGCGGCCTGCGGTGTGGATGACGCCGACGGGGCGGGGGTTGATGAGCTGCGCCTCAAACCCGACGGGCTGGCCCACGGCGAGGTGGGTGAGGCGCAGCTGCTGGATTGCGAAGCCGAGCGGCAGCTTGTCTGGCTTGTTGGAGGCGAGCGTCAGCTCGGCGTGGTCACAGTCAATGCGCTCAATGACGACGCGTGCGAAGACGGAGTTTGTGCTGGGCTGCGGCGGCGGGGCAAGTGCGCCCGGCGGCCGCTGTGAGCGCGGAGGAACGTGGACGGCGAGGCCGGAGAGATGGACGCGCGCAAGCACGATGGGCTTCTTTGCGTCATAGCGCAGGGGCGCGCGGAAGTCGAACTCGTCGAGCTGGATGAAGGGAGCGGACGGTGCGGGCGTGGCGGCTGGCTCCTGCGGCTGCGACGGCCAGATGCGCAGGCCGCGGCCTTCTGCAACGATGCCCCAGCGACCGCCGACGCCGGTGTCGAGAGCGACGTGGAAGCGGTCAAGCTCGACGCGGGCGTGCAGGCGCTCAGCGAGTGCTGCGATGACTTGCGCGCGGAGGAACGGCTCAATGCGGCGCGCGATGACGATGCCCGCGACGACAGCCGCGATGCACACGAGAGCGAGTACGCTGCCGGTCCAAACCAGCCAGCGATGACGCCGGAAGAACGATCTGCGTGGCTCACTCATCGATCTATTGTGTTCGATGCGGGAGGGCGGTGTGCGCGCCGACATTTTCTGCCGCGCGGCGGATGGCATAGACTTCAAAGCACGATGGACGCGCGAATTGAGACCCTGGTGAAGCTGCAGGCAGTGGAGCTGGAGCGGGTGCGGCTGAAGAAAGAAGCGCAGGCGCTGCCGGCACAGATTGCAGAAGCGGAAAAAGAGCTGGCTGCGGCAAACAAGCGCGCGGCAGACGCGGCGGCGGCGCTGGAGCGCGAAGAGGCCGCGCGCGGCAAGCTGGAGGCAGATGCCGACCAGCATCGGCAGAAGGCGGCACGGTATCGCAAGCAACTGGACACGGTGACAACGCCTGCGCAGGCTGCGGCGATTGAGCACGAGGTTGAGTTTGCCGACAGCGAGATTGCGCGGCTGGAGAACGAGGAGTTTGCCAGCCTGGAGCGCACGGAGACGCAGGAGGCTGCGCAGAAAGCGGCGCGCATCGAGATTGGCGAGTGGACTGAGGGCCTTGCCAAGACACGCGAGCGCGTGGCGCGGGAGCAGGCGGAGATTGCGGCGGCACTGGCGGCGCAGGACGCCGAGCGCGCGGCGCTGCGGCAGGCGGCGGATGCGGAGCTGCTGGCGCGGTTTGACCGCATTGCGGAGAAACGCGGCACGGGCGTGGCGCGGGCGGAGAACCAGCAGTGCACAGGATGCAGGATGGGTGTGCGGCTGCAGGTGTGGAGCGAGCTGCGCGAGGGCGTGCTGCACAACTGCGACAGTTGCGGGCGGCTGCTCTACTGGGATGCGGCGATGACCGCCGCGCCGAAGACGCCGCAGGCGGAGACGCGCTCGACTGTGGGCGATGGGCGCGCGATCCGCAAACCGCGGCCTGCCGGGGCGTAGACACGCCCGACGCGCGATACTCAAAAGAGAAAGACTGGAACAAGGGGAGGACGCACCAACGTGCAGCGCATCTGTGTCGATATGGATGAGGTAATGGCCGATACGCTGGCCGAACACCTGCGCCGCTACAACGAGACCTTCGACGAGGCCGTGACGGTGGACGACCTGGCAGGCAAGGGGCTGTGGGAGATCACGCCCGTGGACCGGCAGGGGCAACTGCGCGCGTTTCTGGACGCGGAGGACTTTTTCGAAGACCTGGCGCTGATGCCCGGCGCGCAGGAGGTGCTGAAAGAGCTGACGAAGCGCTTCGACATCTACATTGCGACGCAGGCGATGACGGTGCCGAACTCGCTGGGGCCGAAGTACCGCTGGCTGCAGCGGCACTTCCCTTTCATTCCGCCGACCAACTACGTGTTCTGCGGCAACAAGTGCATTCTGCGCGCGGACTACCTGATTGACGACCTGCCGCGCAACCTGCAGCGGTTTGAGGGTACGGGACTGCTCTACACCGCGCCGCACAACATGACGGCGACGGGCTACATCCGCGTGAACAACTGGCAGGACGTGGCGGAGTTCTTCTCAAACGTCAAAGACTAACGCGGGCTGATTGCGGGGCGCGGTCCTGGAGCGACAAGCGGCACACGCGGCGTGGGGCTGCCGGGCAGTGCGCGCGGTGCCGAGGGCCGCAGCAGCGTGACGGGTTGCGCCGTCGGCGGCTGGTGCATGGTCACGATGAGCACGTCGGCTGGCTTTTTGCCGGAACAGACATAACTGTGCGGCGTGCTGGAGTCGAAGTAAACCGCATCACCAGGCTCAAGCGTGGTGTGGTTGTCACCGTGGTGCAGTTCAAGCTCGCCGTCGAGGATGTACAGGAACTCGTAGCCGGGGTGCATGTGCGCGCGGGGCTCGGCGTTCTTGTCCAGCGGGATGAACTGGGCAAAGTACGGGTCCATGTGGCGGTCGGGTACCATGTAACCGAGACTCTCAAAGTAATAGGTGGGCTCGTCGACGCCGGTCTGCGGAAGACGCACGCGCTCTTTGCGGCGGTGCACGCGGAACATGGCCTGGGGCTCGCTCTCAAAGAAGTAGGAGAGGTCTTTGGAGAAGACCATGGCGATGCGCGCCAGATTGCGAAGCGTGGGCACGACGCGGCCGGTCTCAAGCTGCGACAGAAAACTCGCTGAGAGGCCGGTGTGCTTGCCAAGCTCGACAAGGCCCATCGACTTCTTCAGGCGCAGCCGCTTGATGCGCTCGCCGATGTGCTTTTCAGCGATGAACCGCTCGGTGGTCTCGTTGTCGACCTGCGACTTCTGCGTCTCTTCCCGTTGAACCGCGGACAGCTCCGTCATCTACCACCCTCCCGGGGTGTGGGCAGCAGCGATTGTTGCCCTGATCAAAACCTGTTGGCATGCTACTAAACTCGAGGGGCATCGGTAAACATGCCGAATTTCTTTGGTGCGGCGGGATACTCTTTTCAGGAAGATGCGCCGGATGGGCAGGTCATCAAGCATGGAAACGATTCTGGTGAGTGGGGCCTCTGGCCTGCTGGGAACGGCACTGCGGCGGGCGCTCAGCGAACGCGGTGCGGTGGTGCGGCAGTTGGTGCGGGGCGGGGCGCGGAGCGAGGGGCAAGTTGTCTGGAATCCGTCGCTTCGGCCTGCGATTGCGGACGCCGCCGCGCTGGAGGGGTGCACGGCGGCAATCCATCTGTCCGGGGCCAGCGTGGCAGGGCGGCGGTGGACACGGCGCTATCGCGAAGAGATGACGGCGAGCCGGGTGGGGACAACGCAGGCACTGGCCGACGCGCTGGCTGGGCTACGGGTGAGGCCGCGGGTGCTGGTGGTGGCTTCGGCCGTGGGCATCTACGGCAGCCGCGGCGATGAGCTGCTGGACGAGACTTCTGCCGAGGGCTCGGGCTTTCTGGCGGGGCTGTGCCACGCGTGGGAGGCGGCAGCCGAACCCGCGCGGCAGGCAGGCATCCGTGTGGTGCATGCGCGGTTCGGCGTGGTGCTGGGGCGGGGCGGCGCGCTGGCAAAGATGCTGCCGGTGTTTCGGCTGGGGCTGGGCGGGCCGCTGGGCGACGGGCGGCAGTGGATGAGCTGGGTGAGCCTGGACGACGCGGTGCGGGCGCTGGTGTTTGCGATGGAGGACGAGAGCCTGCGGGGAGCGATGAACGTGACTGCGCCGAACCCCGTGACGAATGCGGAGTTCACGCATGCGCTGGGGCGGGCGTTGCATCGTCCTGCGGTGCTATCGGCTCCGGCGTTTGCGCTGCGGTTGGCGTTTGGGGAGATGGCCGAGGAGACGCTGCTGGCGAGCCAGCGCGCCATGCCGTCGCGGCTGGTGTGCGCGGGGTTTCAGTTCCGGCATGAGCTGGTGGATGAGGCGCTGGGGGAGGCGCTGGGGTAGCGAGCCGGCGAGTTAGCAAGTTAGCTGGTCGGCCTTCGTGCTTACCCGAGAGATGTGCTTCCCCACCCTTCGCGCGATGAAGCTGCGCGAAGAATGGGGCACCCGGAATGTGGTGAGTGGGTTCTGATTACGGCAGGGTTGCGGGCTTGCTTTCCCGGGTCCCAGAAGCGGGACCCGGGGCACCCATTTTCGTGCCTAGGATGGGTTCGTTACGGCTGGGCTGAGAGATGTGCTTCCCCACCCTTCGCGCGATGAGGCTGCGCGAAGAATGGGGCAGCCAGCGGTGGTGAGTGGGTTCTGATTACGGCAGGGTTGCGGGCTTGCTTTCCCGGGTCCCAGAAGCGGGACCCGGGGCACCCATTTTTGTGCCTAGGATGGG